>ENA-OQIZ01000001-OQIZ01000001.1-human-gut-metagenome-genome-assembly--contig:-NODE-1-length-674212-cov-10.001271_pt1 | contig 674212 bp, 505 predicted proteins | sample MGYA00242593_ERZ504758 | MGnify/ENA primary metagenome ERZ504758 (study PRJEB26092, sample SAMD00036364) | human gut metagenome | host: Homo sapiens | study: EMG produced TPA metagenomics assembly of...
GCCGAACAAGCAGACGTATTCGTATTACGGCATTCTGGAGTCGCTGTCGGGCATGCGCGTGAACGTGCGGTTCATCAGCTTCGATGACGTGCTGGAGCATGGCGTCGCCGACGACATCGACGTGATCGTGACCGGTGGCCCGGTCGACACCGCGTTCTCCGGTGGCTCGGTGTGGGCCGAGGAGCCGCGCCTTGCGGCGACGCTGCGTGCCTGGGTGCACGGCGGCGGCGCCCTGATTGGCGTGGGCCAGCCGAGCGCCCAGCAGTTCCAGGGTCGTTTCTTCCAGCTGGCCGATGTGCTGGGTGTGGACGAGGAGCGTCACCAGACGCTGTCGGTGGACAAGTACTTCCCGGCCGTCACGCCGGAGCACTTCATCACCGCCGACGTGCATCTGGGCGAAGGTGTGCTGCAGGGCTTCCTCGACGCCGGATACCGCAAGCCCCTGTCGGGCTGCGGCGGCGGTCAGGCGATCGGCGAGCTTGGCGGCATCGACTTCGGCGAGCCGATCGCGGACACGTTCCCGGTCAACGAGGACGTGACGCTGCTGCGCGCCGACGGCGGTCAGGTGCAGCTCGCGGTCAACGAGTACGGCAAGGGCCGCGGCGTATACGTCTCCGGTCTGCCCTACTCGGCCGCGAACGCCCGTCTGCTGGAGCGTGCCCTGTTCTGGGCCTCCCACAACGAGGGCAAGTATGCGGCATACAGCTCGTCGAACCCCGAGTGCGAGGTCGCGGTGTTCGACAAGTCGGGTTGCTACTGCGTTGTCAACAACACGGATCGTGCGCAGTCCACGTATGTGGAGCGCGGCGACGGTCGCATCGAGCGCATCGAACTGGCGCCCAGCGGTATCGCCTGGCGCACCATCTGATCCGGTCGCATCATCGCTCCGGATCGGCGTGAACGAGTGAATATCGGGGTCATCGTCGCCTACTCCTTCGACGATGACCCCGATTTTTCATGCCGCCTGTCCATTGTGCGTACATGTACGCATCACCGGATGGGCGGCATAGGTATATTTATTACACGGTAAGCGTGCACAAGCGCGTCGCAACGCAGACAATAATCGCGGGTACCCGCGGGGAATGAGGAGTCATGAGCGAGAAGATGGAAGCGGTCGCCACGTCGGAGGCGCCTGTGGCGCTGGGCGCGTACAGCCAGGCGGTAAAGGCCAACGGGTTCGTGTTCGTGTCCGGTCAGCTGGGCATCGACCCCACGACCGGCGAACTGGCCGGAGACACCGCCGGTGAGCAGACCGCCCAGGCACTGAAGAACATCAAGCAGATTCTCGATACGGCCGGCACCGGCATCGAGCACGTCGTGCGCGCGACGATCTACATGAAGAACGTCGAAGACTTCAAGGAAGTCGATGCCCGGTACGCCGACGTGTTCATCGGCTCCGTCAAGCCCGCCCGCGTTGCCATCGGCGGCAACGACATCCCCAAGGGCGCCCTCGTCGAGATCGACGCCATCGCAGTTCTGTGACGGTTCGCGGGGAATCCGAACAGTAACCCGCCTTCAACCAAAGCCGTAGCAGTGAGCCTCCACCAGATGCATGGTGGAGGCTCACTGCTGTGAGTCGTATTGCATAACCATGTTGCGCCGATGCTGATGGTTCCGTCGGATGCGGCGTATATGAAGGTGATTTGCGTCCGTAAGTGCGCGCCGAAACGACGACCGTGCGCACTTACGGACGCAAATCGGGCCTTTTGCGTCCATATGTTCGCGCACTTGTCGTTTCGGCGCGCACTTACGGACGCTTTGGGAGCGCCCCCAATCTCGCTCCGCTCGACAGCCCCCTGTCAGCGGGAGTACGACCAACGCTCCCGCTGGCGGGGCTGTCGCAAAGCGACTGGGGCGGTTCACACGTGACACGCTATGTAGAGTCATCAAACGTGTCTTCCAAATCATCTCCGGCCAATCCACCGCATATGTGATGCGGCGGTGAAGGAGTGACGCGGATCACCCTGATTCTTACCCTCGAATGCCCCGAACACAGCTGCGCGGCCTATGATGACCTGCGCCAATGGAGTTGGCGCGACTATGTCGCGCGGCGAAATATGGAAGCGGGGTGTGAGATGCACGGGCGCGAAGGACGAGGACGGCTGTCCGGATCCGTTGTGGCGGTGGTTTCCGTACTGGCATGTATCGCCATGCTTGCCGGATTGGTGATGGGCACGACGCATGTGGTCGGCTGGGTGTTCGATGCGATCGCACTGGCGTCGCCACAGCACCGCCCGATCGTCATCGCGCATCGTGGCGACACCCGGCATGCTCCCGAGAACTCGCTGGCTTCCATTCGCGCCGCAAAGCAGAACGGTGCCGATTTCGCCGAAATCGACGTGCGGCTGACCAAAGACGGCATACCCGTGGTGTTCCATGACCGCAGAACCGGGCGTCTGGACGCGGGCGGTCGCAACGTGCTGGTGAACAGTATGCCGTTGTCCGCATTGCAGCGCATGATCATGCAGCAACGCGGCATGCGGTATTCGGTTCCCACGCTGCGTCAGGCGTTGGGCGACGCTTCCATGTCACGTCCGGGGCAGCGGCGGTTCGGCTTGCTGCTGGACATCAAGACGGACGCGCGGTATGCCCGGAAAGTGGCTGATGCCGTGGTGCGTGTGGTCGAGGATTCCGAATACGCCGGCAATCTGATGGTGATGTCGGCCAATCCGTATGCGGTGATGGTCTTCAAGAGCATGCGTCCGCAGTGGCGTGTAGGCCTGTGCGCCAGCGGCAGGCCCGATCTGACGCAATGGGATGATGACGGCACGAGCGAAGCGCGGTTCATGGACGGGGCCGCGCGGGTCGAGACCGTGCGCCGCGAAGTGACGGCGAAGCGCGGCGGAAAGCAGCGAAAGCATCCCATGTTCCGTGGAATGCGCGGCGAGGCCATGGACTTCGTCGTGTTCCGCGCGCAGGACGTCACATCAAGACTGCTGCGGAATGCGCGGCTGCGCAGAATTCCCGTATATGTCGACTCGGTGGATTCATACGATGCCGCGAACGGCCTGCTGCGCCACGGCGTCAGCGGACTGCTCGGCGAGAACATCACGCCGTTGCAGCAGGCTTGTTCGTCATATCACGGGCTTCCCGAACCGTTCTCGTCGCCGGACGATGACGATCGCTCCCAGGCGTGACGCCGGCCGATCCCGCGTCGGTGCATGAACCGGACGTTCGCTGTCAAAGTGCCCGGTACACTAGGGAGAATGAGTCCTGAAGCGCTTAGTGAACTGATTGAAACCATTGCCCACGATCTGGTCGCCGCCGGAAAAGCCGGTACCCTGACCGACGATTTGATTCCTGAAACCGCCAAATTCGCCGTGATGCGCCCGAAGGATCGCGCGCACGGCGATTGGGCCTCCAACGCCGCCATGCAGCTGGCCAAGAAGGCCGGCATGAAGCCGCGCGATTTGGCCGAGCTGTTCGCCGAGCGGCTGACCGCCGCCGACGGCATCTCGACCGTCGAGGTGGCGGGGCCCGGCTTCATCAACATCACGCTGGATTCCGCCTCCGCCGCCGCGGTGGTCGACAAGGTGCTGGCCGATGGCGCAGGCTACGGCAAGAACGCGCACCTCGGCGGCAAGACGCTCAACCTGGAGTTCGTCTCCGCCAACCCGACCGGCCCGATTCACATCGGCGGCACCCGTTGGGCCGCCGTCGGCGACTCGATGGCCCGCGTGCTGGAGGCCAACGGTGCCAAGGTTGTGCGCGAATACTACTTCAACGATCACGGCGAGCAGATCAACCGTTTCGCAAAGTCCCTGGTCGCAGCCGCGCACGGCGAGGAGACGCCCATTGACGGATACAAGGGCAAGTACATCAACGAGATCGCCGACCGCGTGATCGCCGAGGCGGAGGCCGATGGCGTGGATGTGCTGGGCCTGCCGCGCGTCGACGGCGGCCTCGACAAGGACGGCAACCCGCTCGGCGAGGGCGATTCCGAGCAGCGCGAGGAGTTCCGCAAGCGTGCCGTGCCGATGATGTTCGACGAGATTCAGCGCTCGATGAAGGAATTCCGAGTCCGCTTCGACGTGTGGTTCCACGAGAACAACCTATACAAGGACGGAGAAGTCAACCGCGCGATTGAGGAGCTGCGCAGTCGCGGCGACATCTTCGAGAAGGATGGAGCCACCTGGTTTGAATCCACCAAGCATGGCGATGACAAGGACCGCGTCATCATCAAGTCGAACGGTGACTTCGCCTACTTCGCTGCCGACATCGCCTACTACTGGAACAAGCGTCACCGCGCTGTGGATCCGGCCGACGTGGCGATTTACATGCTCGGCGCCGACCATCATGGCTATATCGGTCGTATGATGGCCATGTGCGCCGCCTTCGGCGACGAGCCGGGCGTGAACATGCAGATTCTCATCGGCCAGCTGGTCAATGTGATGAAGAACGGCAAGCCCGTACGCATGTCTAAGCGCGCTGGCAACGTCGTCACCATCGACGATCTGGTTGAGGCCGTTGGCGTGGATGCGGCCCGTTACTCGCTGGCCCGTACCGACTACAACACGTCGGTGGATATCGATCTGGATCTGCTGACTTCGCATTCCAATGAGAACCCGGTGTACTACGTGCAGTATGCGCACGCGCGTTCCTGCAATGTGGACCGCAACGCGGCCGCTGCGGGCATCGGTACCGAAGGCGCTGACCTGAGCCTGCTTGACACCGAGGCGGACGGCGAGGTGCTCGCCGCGCTCGCCCAGTGGCCGGCGACTTTGGCTCTGGCCGGCGACCAGCGTGCCCCGCACAAGGTGGCGCACTATCTGGAGGACCTGGCCGGTGCCTACCACAAGTGGTACAACGTCGAGCGCGTGGTTCCGATGGCGCTGACCGACCCCGAGGAGCGTCTGGATGACGCCGCTCGCGAGGCACTGCGCATCGCCAAGAACCCCGAACCGGCACGTGCCGCCGCACGCCTCAAGCTCAACGACGCCGTGCGCACGGTCATCGCCTCCGGTCTCGACCTGCTCGGCGTCACCGCCCCCGACAAGATGTGACCTAGGCTGCCCCTGGTCGCGCGTAGCGCGACTGGGGGCGGTTCTCATTCAGGTACTCTCCGACCGAGCCTCCGCCTTATGGTCGGGAAGTGGTATCACGGTGCCGGTTCTGGCACAATGGCACAGTAATAGGAAAAGCGGCAAGCCCTGAGCGAAAGAGGAGCAATGACTGGATCTGCTGTGCGTGTGGACGGAACGCAAGGTATCACCCCCATCTGGCCGGTGGCGACGGCAGTGAATGCCGAAGGCGCCCTGACGTTCCACGGGCGCACCGCCGAGTCGCTGCTTGACGAGTTCGGATCCCCGCTGTATCTGATCGACACTGACGAAGTTTCCGCCCGCGCCAGATATTTCGTGCGCGCGGCGGCCGACGCCTTCACCAACTCCACCACGCACGTGAGTTTCGCCGGTAAGGCATTCCTCTCCAAAGAAGTCGTGCGGTTGGTGACCGATGCAGGCATGCTCGTCGACACATGCTCTATGGGGGAGATGCGCATCGCGCTCGCCGCAGGCGTCCCCGGCCGTCGTCTGGTGCTGCACGGCAACAACAAGTCCGACGCGGAAATCGAACTCGCCATCGAGCAGGGCTTTGCGAAAATCGTCGTGGACGAGCCGGGTGAGCCGGCCCGCATCGCCGCCATCGCGCGACGACTCGGCAAGCGTGCCCGCGTGATGCTGCGCGTGACCGCCGGCATTCACGCCGGTGGCCACGAATACATCTCCACCGCGCATGAGGATCAGAAGTTCGGCGTGCCGCTGCTGCCGGCCGGCGCCGATGCCGCGGCACTCAGCGTACTGGACGAACTCACGGCTGATCCAGCAGGCGTGACGCCGGCTGTTACGAACGCGCACATCGCCGAACGCGATGGTGATGCCGGTGACGGGAACGCGAAGCCCGAGCGCGAACTGCACTACGACGTGAAGTACCCGTACGACCTGAGCCACGAGGAGATCCCCGAAAAGGACAAGGCGCTCGCCGCCGCGATGGAAACCGTGGCGGATGGGCCGGCACTGGCCGTGCTCAAGGACATCCTCACACGGTCCGACGAGTTGGAACTCGTCGGCATTCACTCTCATATCGGTTCCAACATCCATGACGCAGACGCCTTCATCCAGGCCGCCAAGCGCATGATGCTGCTGCGCAAGACCTTCTACGCCACCGACGCCTATACGCTGCCCGAGGTCGACTTGGGCGGCGGATACTCCGTGGCATACACCGACGGCGAGGATTCGATGGACGTGCGCGTCGAGCTGCGTCGTCTCGCCGAAGCGGTCGGTGCCATCAACCGTGCGCTCGGTGTGCCCGCGCCGGCCATCAGCTTCGAGCCAGGACGATGGATCGTCGCCCCGGCCGGCGTGACCCTGTATCGTGTGGGCACGATCAAGCCGGTGCATCTGTCCGACACCAAAGACAAGACCGGCAATCCCATCGATGAGCGCGTGTACGTGTCGGTGGACGGCGGCATGAGCGACAATATTCGCCCAGCGCTGTACGGCGCCGACTACACGGTCCGGCTGGCCAACCGTCGCGGGTCGGACGAGTCGATGCTGGTGCGCGTAGTCGGCATGCATTGCGAGTCCGGCGACATCATCGTGCACGAGGACAGGCTTCCGGCCGACCTCAGGCGCGGCGACATCCTCGCCGTGCCGGTGACGGGCGCATACGGCCGCACGATGGCGAGCAACTACAATCAGGCGCTGATTCCTGCCGTGGTCGCCGTGAGTGAAGCCGGCGCACATGTGATGATCCGTCGCCAGACCATTGACGACCTGCTGGATCTGGATCAGGGCTGACCGTTCAGCGCCAGCGGCAAGATATAAAAGCAAAAAGCAGTAGAACTCAAAAAAAGGAGTCCTCCCCGGCTATCAGGGAGGACTCCTTATTGTTTGTTGTGGTTGTGTCTACCGAATCACTTGGTGACGATGGTGCCAATCGGAGCGCCGGTAGCCACCGCACCCTTGGCGGTGATCGACAGCTTATCGATCTTGGCCGGGTTGGTGAACACGACGATCACGTCGGTGGGCTTTCCAGCGGACTTGACCACATTCCAGTCCACGTCGACCAGCGCGTCTCCGGCGTTCACCTGCTGGCCTTCGCTGACCATCATCGTGAACGGGGATCCGGCGAGCTGTACAGTATCCACGCCGATGTGCACGAGCACTTCCACTCCGGCGGGAGTGGTGATGCCCACTGCATGCTTGGCCTGGGCGACCGTGGTAATCTTGCCGGCGACCGGGGCGACCACACGACCCGACGTGGGAACCACAGCGAATCCGTCGCCAAGGATCTTGGCGGCGAAGGTCTCGTCGGGCACTTCCGTGATCGGCTTGATGGCACCGTCCACAGGGGCGAGCACCGCGTTGTCAGCGGCTTTCACCTTGGGGGCGGGGGCAGCGGCAGCGGGGGCTGCCGTCACGCTTTTGGGGAACCACCACCGATGGCGGGCTTGCCATACAGGGCGGACAGAGCGTCAGCCACGGCCTGCACCTGCGTGCCGACGATGATCTGGACGTTCTTCTTGTCGATCACCTTGACACCGGGGACGCCGGTCTTGCGGATGGCGTCGACGTCGACCTTCGAGGAATCCACGACGCCCATGCGCAGACGGGTGATGCAGTTCTCGATTTCGGTGATGTTGTCGTGACCGCCCAGTGCGGCGTACAGCTTGCCGGCGAGGTCGGCGTACTTGTCACCGGTGGACGAGGTCGCGGTGTCGAACGCTGCGGAGGCGGCATCGTCGTCATCGTCATCGCCACGGCCCGGGGTCTTCATGTTGAACTTCCTGATCATGAAGTCGAACACGAAGTAGTAGATGACCGCGAAGACGAGGCCCTGAACGATAAGCATCCACGGCATATGAGCTGCGGGAACCTTCAGCGACAGGAACCAGTCGATGAAGCCTGCGGAGAAGTTGAAGCCTGCGATCCACTGGAACGAAGCGGCGATGAACACCGAGATGGCGGTGAGCAGCGCGTGCACCACGTACAGCGGGAAGGCGGCGAACATGAAGGAGAACTCCAGCGGCTCGGTGACACCGGTGAGGAACGCGGCGATCGCACCGGCGAGCATCAGGGATCCGGTGGCCGTCTTGTTCTCGGGCTTGGCGTTCTTGTAGATCGCGAGTGCACCGGCCGGCAGACCGAACATCATGATCGGGAAGAAGCCGGCCTGGTAGATGCCGGTGACGTACACGCCGAACGGGTGGAAGCCGCCGGTGGCGATGACCGCGCCACTGGCCGGGTCGGCGCTGCCCCAGAACTTGCCGATGTCATTGATGTTGGCAAGGTTGAACCAGAACACGTTGTTCAGTGCGTGGTGCAGACCGGTCGGGATAAGCAGACGGTTGAAGAAGGCGTAAATGCCGGCACCGACGGCGCCGAGGCCCATGATGGACTCGCCGAACCAGACCAGCGCACCGTAGACGGCCGGCCAGATGAACAGCAACAGCAGCGAGATGATGGACATGACCGCGGCGGTCAGAATCGGCACGCAACGGCGGCCGGAGAAGAACGCCAGGAAGTCCGGCAGTTTTGTCTTGCCGAACTTGTTGTATAGCGCACCTGCCACGCAGCCGACCAGGATGCCGAAGAACACGTTCTTGTTGCCGATGGCGCCAGCGGCGAATGCCGGGTGCTCGGTGTCGACCTTGGTGGCGTCGAAGCCAAGGAACATGGACGCGGAGCCCATGATCGTGGTGACGGTCAGGAAACCGACTAGTGCGGACAGTGCCGAGGCGCCGTCCTTGTCGCGAGCCATGCCGATGGCGACACCAACGGCGAACAGCAGGCCCAGATTGTCGAGGATCGCGCTGCCGGTCTTGCACAGGTAGGCAGCGACGACGTTACCGCCACCCCAACCGCTCGGGTCGATCCAATAACCGATGCCCAGGAAGAGTGCTGCAGCAGGCAGACACGCAACGGGCAGCATAAGAGCGCGACCAAGGCGCTGGATATATGCTTTCATTCCAACCTCCCTCTGAGGATACGGGCGGCGCTTTCTTCCGCCACAATTCCCGTTCGCGTACCATCCCACCATTGGATCGGACGCTCGCGAGTATGTCAGCAACGCCGCTTCAATGAACAATGGTACGTGACTTTTACGATATGAGGCCCGTGTTTCGTTAAGATTATTTGCTAAATAGGCAGGAAACATGGCGGGTGTATAAGGGCTCAGCCTTACGGGAAGCTGGTGTTTCACGATTTCTCTGTTTACGGCGTTAATTTGTAAATCTACTTTACTGCGGCGTGTCGTTAGCGCTGCTACATAGTGGAAAGCCAAGGGAAACGAGGCCATTGGGAGCTGGATCCGGCCTCCGGGGCGTTGACGGGCGGCGTGTCGGATTCATTCCGTAGGATGGTACACAGTGACGCCGGCCCGGCGACCCTCTATCGGTGAGTGGCGGCCGGGCGCGCCAAACACCGCTGAAGGAAGGAAATCCGTGGCACAGCTGAATGACAACCCCATCCGCGTCGGACTGTTGGGAGCGGGAACCGTCGGATCACAGACCGCACGTCTGCTGGTGGAGCAGAAGGACGAACTCGCCGCCCGCATCGGGCGTCCGATCGAGCTGGTCGGCGTGGCCTGCCTGGATCCCGATGAGGTGGACTTCCCCTGGATCGACAAGTCTCTGCTGACGACCGACACGATGAAGGTCGCCACCAACGCCGACATCGTCGTCGAGCTGATCGGCGGCACCACAGTGGCCCGCACGTTCGTGATGGCCGCGATCGAGTCGGGAGCCTCCGTGGTCACCGCCAACAAGGCGCTGCTTGCCAAGTACGGCCCGGAAATCTACACCGCGGCCGAGGCCAAGGGCGTCGACATCTACTTCGAAGCGGCCGTTGGTGGCGCCATCCCGTTCCTGCTGCCGCTGCGCGAATCCCTGGCGGGCGACAAGGTGACCAGCATGCTGGGCATCGTCAACGGCACCACCAACTACATTCTCGACGAGATGACCACCAAGGGTCTGCAGTTCGATGACGTGCTCAAGGACGCCCAGGCCAAGGGATACGCCGAAGCCGATCCGACCGGCGACATCGAAGGCTACGATGCGGCCAACAAGGCCGCGATTATGGCCACGCTCGGCTTCCACACCAACGTGACGATCGATGACGTGAGCGTCGAGGGCATCACGAAGATCACCGCCGACGACATCGCCGCGGCCGCCGCCGAGCACAAGGTCATCAAGCTGCTCGCCGTCGTGGAGAACGGCGAGGCCGGTGTGTCGGCGCGCGTCTACCCGGCGCTGATTCCCGAATCGCACCCGCTGGCATCCGTGCACGGCTCATTCAACGCCGTGTTCGTCAAGGCCGAGGCGGCCGACGACCTCATGTTCTACGGCCGCGGTGCGGGCGGCGCGCCGACCGCTTCCGCCGTCGTCGGCGACGTGGTCACCGAAGCCCGCCACATCACTCAAGGCTGCACCGGCCCGTCCATCCCCATGTACCACGAGCTGCCCAAGGCGCCGATTAGCGCCAGCCGCGCCGCGTTCGCCGTGCGGTTCCTCATCCACGACAAGCCGGGCGTGCTCGCCGCCATCGCCAAGGAGTTCGCCGACCACGGCGTGTCGATCAACGGCGTCAATCAGGATCTCAAGCCGACGATGACCGATCCTGGTTATGACGGCGAGATCCAGCAGCTGCGCATCGTCACGCATCTGACCGACGAGGTCACGCTGCGTGAGACCGTCGAAGCCGTCCGCACGCTGGACTTCGTCACCGGAGAGCCGTCCATCCTGCGCGTGCTCGACTAGTCATACGGTTGCCTGCCCCCCGCTGGCGGGGGCTGTCGGCAAAGCCGACTGGGGGTGGTTTCGCAGCGTTTCCGCGAAACCACCCCGATCTCACTATCGTTTGCTCCCCTCCCCGTCAGCGGGGCGGAATCGCTGAATCAAGGAATCATGGAACCAATCTGTACACAGGTCAAGGTCCGCGTGCCGGCTACAAGCGCCAATCTGGGCTCCGGCTTCGACACGGTCGGCCTCGCCCTCGATTATCATGACGAACTCACCTTCACGCTCAGCCGTGACCCGTCCAATCGCGCCGCGCAAGTGCTGATCTATGGCGAGGGCGAGGACACGCTGCCGCGCGACGAGACCCATCTGGTCGTCTCCACGTTCCGCAAGGCATGCCAGACCTTCGGTCTGGGCAAGGTCGGGTTCATCCTCGAAGCGCACAACAACATCCCGCAGGCGCGCGGCATGGGGTCGTCAGCCGAAGCCATCGTGGCGGGCATCGCCGCCGCTGCCGCGTTCGCGCAGGAGGACCGGCTCAACCGCGATTCCATCTTCGAGCTGGCGGCCGCCATCGAAGGCCATCCCGACAACGTGGCGCCGGCGGTGTACGGCGGCATGACCGTCTCATGGAACTTCGACACGGCCGAAGGGGTCGGCTCGGTGCCGATCCCCGGTGGAGACCCGCTGCACGGCGGTTTCCACACGGTCAAGTACGCGGTCGATCCGGGCGTCACGGCGGCCGTGTTCGTGCCCGACTACGAACTGTCCACCGAGAAGGCGCGCGAGGCGCTGCCCGGCGAGGTCGCCTATCGCGACGCGGTGTTTAACGTGTCGCGCGTGGCGCTGATGGCCGCGGCGATGAACCCGCGCGCGCTCGCGTCCGGCGAAGAGCCGAACGCGCTGCTGTACGCTGCCACGCAGGATCGCCTGCACCAGCCGTATCGCAAGGGGCTCATGCAGCCGTCATGGGACCTGATTCAGGCGTTCCGTTCCCGTGGTTTCGCCGCCATGGTGTCCGGCGCCGGCCCGTGCGTGCTGGTGCTGCATCACGGCGACGCCGTGGCGGACATCGATGAGGTCGCGGCGGAACAGCTGGCTTCCGGCCATTGGAAGGTGCTGCACCTGCCCATCGACACGGTCGGCGTGCAGGTCGAGCGTAAGTAGGAATACCGCACGTACCTCCTCGCCCGCTCTTCGGGCCGGAGATGAGGGGAGCGCGAAGTTGCCGGTTGGGTGATGCGGCAGCTGGTGCGGCGGCAAAAGAAAGGTGACGATCATGTCCATTCCGATGATTCTGGCGTCGAAGTCCCAGCCGCGCCGGGATGTGCTGTATGCGGCCGGCATCTGCCCGACCATCCGCGTGTCCCATGTCGATGAGCCGGCTGCGCTGGAAAAGGCCGCCGCCGAGCGCGGCGTCACCGTTGACCAGCTGAACGTCGAACAGCGCGTGATGATTTTGGCCGAGGCCAAAGCGCAGGCCGTGCATCAGGCGTACCGCGATGTCGCCGACGCGGCCGCGAGCGCGACGGGCGAGCGCGTGATCGCGTACCCGTTGCAGGCCGCGGAGCTTCGCGGCGAGATGAACGTCGCGGACATACCTCGCCAGAGTGGCGCTCCGCTTGACTATTCGAAGGCGCCGATCGCGATGACCCGTGACTTCTCCGGCGTGGACATGCCGACCGTCACCGAGCCGATATCCAATGTGATTGCCATGCAGCCGGGGCTCACTCGGGCGAGCGGCGGCCCGCTGATCGTCGGTTGTGATTCGATGTTCCTGCTTGACGGCGAATGCTACGGCAAACCGCACAGCGTCGAGGTGGCACGTGAGCGACTGCACCGCATGAGCGGTGCCACCGGCGAGCTGTGGACCGGGCACTGCGTGATCGACTTCGCGTCCGGGCGCGTCGAGCGCGGCGCGAGTCATGCCGTCGTGCGGTTCGGCGAGTTCAGCGACCGCGACATCGAACGATACATCGCCACCGGCGAGCCGCTGGAAGTCGCGGGATCGTTTACGCTGGAAGGTTTTGGCGGCGCGTTCATCGATGGCATCGACGGCGACCCGCATGGCATCATCGGCATCAGTCTGCCGCTGCTTCGCCGACTCGTCGGCAAGCTCGGCGTGGACTGGACCGACCTGTGGAACGTGGCCCGCGGGGAATCGGCGCCCGAAGACAAGACCGGAGGCGGCGGAGTCGTGCCGCCCAAGGAGAACGTGCATCAGCCCGGCGACGGCTGGATCGACTGCGCATGCGGGCGCAAGCACTGGGGATTGAACGGTGCCTCCGGCGTGCTGCTCGCGCGGCGTGACCCCAAGAGCGGCGAAGTGACCAGCGTGGTGATGCAGCATCGCGCCGCGTGGAGCGCGGAAGGCGGCACATGGGGCATTCCCGGCGGCGCGACGGCCGACGGTGAAAGCCCGATCGAGGGTGCGCTGCGCGAGAGCTACGAGGAGGCGAACATCACGCCCGAAGACATCGAGGTGGTCGGGTCCTACCGTGAGGATCACGGGCCATGGGCGTACACCACGGTCTTCGCGTTCGAGAAGCCCGGTCACCGGGTCGTGCCGCGGGCGAACGATGACGAGAGCATGGAAATCGAATGGGTGCCGATCGACGAAGTGCCCGACCGCAAGCTCTTGACCGCGATGCGCACAGACTGGCCGCGCTTCGCCGAGCGCCTGCGCGCGCTGGCCGCTGCCGCACGGTGTTCGTGACGGTTACTGCAGTTGCGCCAAACGCTGGTAGATGTCGGATGGAAGGTGGCGGTTTCCGAATCCTTTGACGCGAATTCCCGTGTCGAGGGGCATATACACGATGCGCATGTCGGCGCGCGACTGTTGGCCTCGTCGATGTTGGAAGTGGAAGGAACGCCACCCGCTGAAACCGTACTTGAGAGGGCTTCCTTCTACGTTGCCCTCCACGAGCTGTGTCAGGGTTCGGTGAACTCTGGCCACCGCCATCTTGAATTCGCCTTCGTCGGGCCAGACATATGCCAGAAGAATCACATCATCCGCAAGTGCATCCGGATCCATATACAGACCGCGGACGGACGAGATGATGGCAATGGCTTGCTCCAATAATGCGTAGTCGGCGGCCATCAGCGACCGCCATAAAGGAACGCGTGAATCTTCTCCTTGCGCCGCTTCAGGCTTTCCTGCGCCGACTGTGACAGTTCGGAGCCGGTCTCCCATTGTTCCTTATCGCCTCGGGCGGTGAACATCTGCTGTATGGTGAGGTGTTCGACCTCGGATTCCAGCGCATTGATGACATCCAGCATCTCGTTGAGAGAGTCCACGGACACCAGATAGCCGGCTGTGTCGGCGCGGTCGACGATTTCCAGCAATCCCCGCTGCTCCAGCGCCTTTCGCCATGCGTTCGAACGGGACAACTCGGTCAACCCGATGCGAGAGCCCGGCGTGGAGATCTCTCGTAACGCCTCCGCACGTTCCTTGATGTCCATGTAAGTCACCACCTTAATCACAACAAAATATGCATTATATTACGCATAGTACTACATGATATAATGCAATATATATTCACGGCTGCCGAGCCGTACCGCAGACGAGCGACTGGGGGCCTTAGTCTCGCTTCGCGACAGACCTTCGGGCCCTGCAATCACGGCCCTGTGGGCGCTCAGGGTAGTGCCACCACTCTCTTCCCCTAATCCTTCCGGATGAGGGGAGAACCGGTTCGCCGCAAGGCTCATACCGCCGCCCGATGGCCGGTCGCGTGCCGCCTGCGTAATCTCGGAGGCATGAACACAGCAACATCGCAATCTCAGTCCCGCGCCCGGTCTCAGTCGTGGACACCGGTGATCGAGGCCCGTGACCTGGTCATGGACTACACCGCAGGCATGGCCCGTGTGCAGGCGGACCACAGTGTCACCGGCGTGATGCCGCGAGGCGCCGGAACCGGCGGCCCCCATCCGTATGCGGCCGGCGGAACCGGCTACGCCATGCCCGCCGTGCATACGCTAGCGCTCAATCACGTGAACTTCGACTTGGCTCCCGGCGAGACGGTCGCCGTGATGGGACCGTCCGGTTCCGGCAAGTCGACGCTGCTGCACGCGCTCGCCGGCATCATCCGCCCGACGTCGGGCACGGTGACCTTCCAAGGCGCGAATCTGACCGCGATGAGCGACGCGGACCGGACCAAACTGCGCCGCGGTGCGTTCGGCTTCGTGTTCCAATCCGGACAGCTGTTGCCCGAGTTGCCGGCGGTGGAGAACATCGCGTTGCCGATGATGCTGGACGGCGCCGACTACCGTTCCGCCACCGATGCGGCGATGCTGTGGCTGGAACGGCTGGGTTTGCGGCAGCTGGCCTCGCAGCGGCCCGGCGAGATGAGTGGCGGGCAGATGCAGCGCATCGCCATCGCCCGCGCACTTGCCGTACAGCCGGCGGTCGTCTTCGCCGACGAGCCGACCGGCGCGCTCGACCAGGCCACCGGCCGCGAGGTCATGAGCATTCTCATGGAAGCCGCGCGTGATAATGGCGCTGCCGTGGTGATCGTCACTCATGATCCCAACGTCGCCGGCTTCTGCGGCCGCACGATGACGATGCAGGACGGCCGCCTCAGCCAGACGGCCGAAGCCGGCCTTGCCCCCGCTGGCGGGGTTCGGCATCCGCAGGCTGACTGGGGGCGGCCCGAGAGCGCTGAACCACCCTCAGTCTCGCTGCACCCGGCAGTTCCCGCAGGAGGCGCCCAATGAGCACGTTCGCACTATGGCGGCTGTTCCACCGCCCAGGCCGGCGCGGCGGTTCCGGCCACACATCGGCGTTGGCCATCGTCGCGTTCGCGGCGGCGACGGCCATCTTCCTGACCGTGCTGGGCGGCGTGCACGGGTTCATCTGGCGCGCGTCCGCCGACCATACGCTGAAATGCCTGATTGACAGGTCGACCTGCGCGCCGGGCACATGGGCGGTGTGGGCCGGACGGCTCAAGGACCAGCACGACTGGGCGCAATACGCCAGCACGTACGTGATGCTGGCGGCCTTCGCCTGCATACTGCTGATCGTGCCGTTCGTGGCGCTCGCCGGCTCGGCGGCGCGATTGGCGGCATCGCGGCGGGACGCGCGATTGGCGGCACTGCGCCTCGCGGGCGCCACCACCAGTCAGGTGACCAGACTGACCGCGTTGGATGCCGCCGGACAGGCGCTCATCGGCGCGTTGATCGGCATCGTCGGCTATTTCGCGATCATGCCGCTGATCATGCTGCTGAATTTCCAGGATCAGAGGTTCACGTTCGAGCAGTTGTGGGTAGGATCCCTGTCGCTGATCGTCGTGCTGGTGGTGGTCACGGTCCTGGCGCTGATCTCCGCATTGCTGACGCTGCGTCGGGTCGCCATCACCCCGCTGGGCGTCACCGCTCGGACCGCCCAGCCGCTGCCCACGAAGTGGCGCGTAATCGTGTTCCTGGTCGTGCTGGTGGCCGCGATCGTGCTGTTCAAGAACCCGCAGGGCCTGCTGCATTACGGTGAGGTGACGATGTATGCGGTGATTATCGGGTTCATCGCGCTGTGCTTCGCTCTAGTGAACCTGATCGGCTCATGGGTGGTGACCGCACGGGCGAGGTTGCGGTCCCGCCGCCCTAAGGACGCCGCCACGATGATCGCGATGCGGCGCATCCTCGACAATCCCAAGCGGGCATGGCGCAATGTGTCGGGCATCGCGCTGGCGGTGTTCATCGCTGGCATCACCTCGATCTGCGGGTTCATCGGCGCATCGTCGACCGCGCCTGTCGAAGGCGTACCCGAACCGGGACTGGCTTTCATCCGCGACATCGGCACCGGAGGGTTGCTGACGCTCGGATTCGCGGCCGTGCTGGCGGCCGTCAGCTCCGGAGTGATGCAGGCGGGCAGCGTCTACGACCAGGTTTCCGAATACCGCATGCTGGTGTTGGAGGGGACGGACGTGAAAACGTTGAACCGTGCGCGTTTCATCGAGGTGCTGACCCCGCTCAACACGGTGGTGGCCGTTGCCGGCGGCTGCTCGATGCTGCTGATGTTCCCGCTGTTCGCCGCATCCATGACCAAGCCCGCCACGCTGCTCAGCTTCTTCGGCGGCATAGCGTTGTGTTACGCGCTGGTCTCCGTCGGCGCATTCGCCTCGAACCGTGTCGCCGCCAGCCTGAATCTCACCGACTGGCGTGCCGACGACTGATCGCACGCTCTCAGAACTCGCAGATAGGGGGCCTTTTTCGTTAAAAGGCCCCCTATCTGCGAGTTTTGAGAGCGTCAACTCAGCAGAGCGGCGATAACCGCGATGAATATGGGGCTCGTCATCGTGCTCATCAGGATGCCGTCGCGTGCGAACGTAAGTCCAACGTTGTACCGGGCGGCGTAATTGTAGACGTTCTGGCCGGTCGGCAGCGCCGCCAGCACCACGCAGGCGTACAGCGTCGCGCCGCGGAATCCCATGACGAAATAGGAGAGCAGGAAGGCGATGATCGGCATCACGATGTTCTTCAGTACGGCTACGGTGAAGATCGCCGGGCGGTCGCCCTTCTGCTGCAGCGGCTTGGTGCCGTGCAGCGACATGCCGAACGCCATCAGGATCATCGGAACCGCGGAGTCCCCGATCATGTCAATCGGGTCGAAGATGAAGTTCGGTACGGGGAACCAGCCGATCTTCGCGTCGATCGCCGAAACCAGGATGCCGCCCAGGGAGCCGATCAGCAGCGGCTGATGCAGCGGCTGCTTCAGGATTTCCTTGACCGATACCTTGCCCTTGGTGGTCACGTCGAGCACCGTCAGGCCGACCGGCGTGAAGATCGCCTGCTGCATGACCAGGATCGGTGCCACCAGGGCTCCGTTGCCGAGGATGTACGTGGCTATGGGCAGGCCGATGTTGTTCGAGTTCAGATACAGTGAGTTCAGCGCGCCGACGGTCGCGTCTGCCGGCCCCAAGTGGAAGAACAGCTTGTTCAGCACCAGGAACAGCGCGCCGACGAGTACAGCGGAGAAGAACGCCACGATGATCGACGAATGGAAGATCTCGAAGATCGGCTCTTTCGACAGAATTGCGAACATCAGACACGGGCTGGACACGAAGAAGCTGAAACGGTTGAGCACCATCTGGGCGCTCGGCCCGCCTATGCGCATTCGAGCGGCCACATATCCGACTCCGATTACGATGCCGATGACGCAGAAGCCTTCCATCGCATTTAATAGACCCGGCATATTCCCATCCCTTTTCCGTTTGCTGGCAAACCCCATACTGCCATACGCATGTGTTTCGCGAGGTTCTGTCTCATAACGCAGGCGAAACCCGTCTCGCGAGCCACGGTAGCACGGCATGCTGCGCGTCGCGCGCTTGTTCTCGCCGCCGACGGGGAGTTCGGCCGTCTCATTCCGTCCCGGCAACGGGCTCCAACGGGACGTGCTGCCGTTAGGATGGTCAGCATGACTACGACAACGACGATGGCAGCGGCCGGTGCTGACCCGCGCTCGGCGATCGCGCCGATCACCTGCGACACGACCGGCACGCGCGAGAAGGCGCTCGCCTCACTGCTCGAACAGATCATGGACTCGTATTCCGTCAGCGATGACGAGAAGCCGCTGGCCGACGCCGTGGAGGCGTTCCTGCGGTCGAAGCCGCACCTGACGGTGCACAGGCACGGCGACACGGTGGTCGCGTCCACGTCGCTCGGCAGGCCTCGGCGCGTGGTGCTCGCCGGGCACCTTGACACGGTTCCGGTGATCGACAACTTCCCGCCGCGCTGGCTGGCGCCCGGCGACCCGCTGATCCGGGAGGACGTCGCCGCGGCGCACCCCGGCGAGCGGGTGATGTGGGGCCGCGGCGCGACCGACATGAAGGCATCCGACGCGGTGTTCCTGTACCTCGCCGCCACGCTGGTCGACCCGCAATATGACCTGACGTACGTGTTCTACGACCATGAGGAGGTTGCGGCCGAGAAGAACGGTCTGCGGAAGGTGGCCGAGGCGCATCCTGATTGGCTCGCCGGCGATTTCGCGATCATCGGCGAGCCGACTGACTGCGGCATCGAGGGCGGCTGCAACGGCACCATGCGGTTCGACGTGGTCACGCACGGGGTCGCGGCGCATTCGGCCAGGGCATGGATGGGGGAGAACGCCATTCACAAGGCCGCCGATGTCCTGAACCGCCTGAACTCCTACGAGCCGCGAACCATCACGGTGGATGGGCTGGATTATCGCGAGGGGCTGAACGCGACGCTGATTTCCGGCGGCAAGGGGACGAATGTCATCCCCGACGAATGCCGTGTCCATGTGAACTACCGGTTCGCGCCCGACAAGACGCTGCCGCAGGCGAAGGCACTGATGATGGGCGCGGATGCCGGCGCGGAGCTCGGCAATGGCGAGCATGTCGCCACCGGTGGCGTGTTCGAGGGCTTCGGCATCGAGATGAAGGACGAGTCGCCGTCCGCCCGGCCGGGCATGGACGCGCCGATGGCGGTGTCGTTGGCGAAGCTGGTGCGTGAGCGTACGGGACGGGAACCGCTGGCGAAGCTCGGGTGGACCGATGTCGCGCGGTTCTCGCTGCTGGGTGTGCCCGCGGTGAACCTGGGCGCGGGGAGCCCGCTGCTTGCGCACAAGCATGACGAGCAGATCGCCGAAAGCGAGTTGGCGACCATGGCCGGCATCCTGGAGGACTGGCTCACCGGCCGCGCGTGAGCGGGGTTCGGGCGCGGATGTCGGCATCCGTGCCATCGAATAGTGTGCGGACGGCTGCCCGCACAACGCTGTCAGTTGGCGCTGCAGGTTTTGTCGACGATGTCGTCGCCGTCCGCATCGATGACGATGATACGGATCCTGACACCGTTCGCGGAGCGAAAGCGTCTGCGTACAAGCATGGGCTGGGCGTTGTCGCCACGCCAAAAGAACGTTGAATATGGTGAGATGGTCATGGCCGGTCAAATTGTGTGCCATACTTAAAGATGGTGGTTCTGCAAACCACCTGAGCGTGAAAGGCGTCGATCCCCTCGCATGCATGAAGGTGCGCGAGCGCTGGTGTCCGCCGAAGCACGCACACGGACTTTTAACGGATTTGCTTCCTGCGGGCGCAAGCGTAGCGCGGCCACGGTGAGAGCGTGGTGTGAGACCGCATGAGGCCATGAGTGTGCGACGTGGTGCAGCACGTCGTGAGGAGTATCGTGCCTAGTGTGAACGATAACGGTTTCAGTCGTGACGAAACCGAAGAACAGCAGCCTACCCACGCCGATGCGGCCCAGTCGCCTGATTCGGCCGATAAAACGCCTGCGGCGCCGCGTCGTCGCCGCGGTGGCCGCCGCGTGGTTCGTGGCGCCGGTGCCGCCGGTGCCGCGGTCGCGCTGAAGGTCGAGGACCATTCCGCTCCGCTGTTCGCGGAACCCGTGGTGGAGCAGCCCCTTACCCGTCGTCGCCGCTCGAAGGCGGCCGACGAATCGCCGGAGACCGCCGCATCGGCCGATTCCGAAAAGAAGGATGATGCGCGGCACGCCAAGGCCGACGGCAAGTCTCGGTCCGCGTCGCGCTCCTCGAAAGCGACGAAGCGCCATGACGATGACGCCGATCAGGCCGAACCCCGGCGCACCCGCGTGCGTCGTCGCACCGCCATGTTCTCCTCGCGCGAGGACGCTTCGCCGGCCGTTCCGGGCGAGCCGTCGGATGACGACCTCGGCGTCGATACCGGCACCGATATCATCGTCCGCGATGATTCCGCCGATCTGTCCCGCGCCCTGGATGTCGTTAGCACGCTGCCGCAACCTGCGCCGCGCGCTCACGCGATGACGTCCGTGCTGTTCCAGGAGCCGGTGCTGCCCGTGCCGGAAATCGTGCGCGACGCGCGCGATGACGACCGCGAGGATGACGACCGCGACAGCCGCGGCGGTGGCAAGTCCCGTCGCTCGCGCAATGGTCGTGTGTCACGTGACGGCGCGCAGGGGGACAAGGACAAGAGCGCTTCCTCCCGTCGCGATATCGACGGTCTGAGCCACATCGAGCGCGTCGACAGCTTCGATACCGACGACAGCCGCAGCCGTGACGAATCCGGCGAGGCCGACGAGCCGGTGCGTTCGTCGCGCCGCAACCGTCGCCTGAACGCGCAGGAGCGCCGTGCGGCCGCCGAAGTGGAGCAGATCGAGGAGGACCTGGAGCTCGACGGCATCTCCTATACGCCGGTCGACGACGAGGAGCCCTCCGAGGATTCGGGCACGAGATCCCGTCGCCGTCGCCGCTCCCGTCAGAACCGTGCCGACGACAGCCGCGGCAACGGCGAGTCGGACAGCAGCCAGTCCGCGGCGCAGCAGGACGAGCCGGCCAAGCCGTCGTCCCGCCGCACACGCGACGAGGAAGAAGACGATGACTCCAACGTCACCCGTCGCCGTCGCCGTCGCCGCTCCCGCGCGTCCGACGAGCAGGGTGACGATGAGATGACCGTGCGCCGCTCGCGCAAGCAGCAGTACATCGACGAGATCACCGACGTCGAGGGCTCCACCCGACTGGAGGCGAAGAAGCAGCGCCGCCGCGACAACCGCCGCGAGCGCAGCCGCCAGAGCCAGCTGGTCGAGCAGGACTTCCTCGCGCGCCGCGAGCACGTGAACCGTCTCATGGTGGTGCGCGAACGCGGCCATCACACGCAGATCTCCGTCATCGAGGACAACGTGCTCGTCGAGCATTACGTCTCCGACATCCAGGAGGTCGCCACGGTCGGCAACATCTACCTCGGCCGCGTGCAGAACGTGCTGCCGAGCATGGAGGCGGCGTTCGTCGACATCGGCCAGTCCCGCAACGGCGTGCTGTATGCCGGTGAGGTGAACTGGGACGCGACCCGCCTCGAAGGGCAGCCGCGCCGCATCGAGCTGGCGTTCAAATCTGGCGACCCGGTGCTCGTGCAGGTCACCAAGGATCCGATCGGCCACAAGGGCGCTCGCCTGACTTCGCAGGTCACGCTCGCCGGGCGTTTCCTGGTGCTTGTGCCGTCCGGTGGCATGACCGGCGTGAGCCGCAAGCTGAGCGAGCGCGAGCGTTCGCGCCTCAAGGGCATTGTCTCGAAGATCGCGCCGAAGGACATGGGCGTGATTATCCGCACCGCGGCCGAAGGTGCCAAGGAGGAGGCGATCGTCAAGGATCTGGAGAGCCTGGTCCGCCAGTGGGAGCGCATCAACGCCAAGCGCGAGGAGTTCTGGCACGGCAAGCGGCCGAAGCTGCTGCAGGGCGAGCCGGACGTCGCGATCCGCGTGGTGCGCGACATCTTCAACGACAATTTCGGCGAGCTGATCGTCGAGGGCGACAAGGTGTACGAGCGCATCGAGGAATACCTCGACACGATGGCGCCCGATCTCAAGGAGAAGTTGTCCAAGTGGGATCCGTCCGAGCATCAGGGCAAGGACGTGTTCGACAAGTGGCAGATCGATGCGCAGCTCAGGAAGGGCATGGAGCGTCAGGTGTACCTGCCTTCCGGCGGGTCGATCGTCATCGACCGCACCGAGGCCATGACCACGATCGACGTGAACACCGGCCGGTTCATCGGCCGCGGCAAGAGCCTTGAGGAGACGGTGACGCGATGCAACCTGGAGGCGGCCGAGGAGATCGCGCGCCAGCTGCGTCTGCGCGATATCGGCGGCATGGTCATGATCGATTTCGTCGACATGGTGATGCCCGCCAACCGCGATCTGGTGCTGCGGCGTCTGGTCGAATGCCTGGCGCGTGACCGCACCAAGCATCAGGTGGCGGAGGTCACGTCGCTGGGTCTGGTGCAGATGACGCGCAAGCGCATCGGCCAGGGCCTGGTCGAAGCGTTCTCCGAGGAGTGCCCGACCTGCCATGGCCGCGGGTTCATCTTGCATGACGAGCCGACCGTCAGCGCGGATTACGACGATCCGTATGCGCTCAAGGGTGGCGATCCGTTCATCAAGACCAACAAGCACGGCCGCGGTACGGATGTGCAGGTGCCGCAGGGCTCCTCGCCGGATATCAAGGCCAAGCTCGCGCAGATCGCCGCCGCGGCGGTCGCCGCGAACGGCACCGACGAGGATGAGTGACCCGACGCGCTGAATGAATCATGATTTCCGGTGTGTCAACCTGACACGCCGGAAATATGATTTGCGTTAGTACATGGGTCAGTGTAGATTAGATTGCTGGTGTCTGACCAGCGGCTTGCGTGCGTCAGGCAAGTAGCTTTTATAACACCATAGCAAGGAACGAAGCATGTACGCGATTGTGAAGGCCGGTGGCCATCAGGAAAAGGTCGAGGTCGGTGACGTGATTCTCGTCAACCGTCTTGAGGCGAAGAAAGGCGAGACCGTTGAATTCCCGGTCGCGCTGGTTGTGGATGGTGCCAAGGTGACGCTGGGCGCCAAGGATCTCGCCGCGGTGTCCGCCAAGGGTGAAGTCATTGACGACGAGGCCAAGGGCCCCAAGATCAACATCATGAAGTACAAGAACAAGACCGGCGTGACTCGTCGCAAGGGTCACCGTCAGAAGCTGACCGCCGTGAAGATCACGGCGATCGCCTGAGCCAATACAGGAAGGATCTGAATCATGGCACATAAGAAGGGTGCTTCCAGCTCGCGCAACGGTCGCGATTCGAAGCCTCAGTACCTCGGCGTCAAGAAGTTCGGCGGCGAAGCCGTCGTCGCCGGCAACATCATCATTCGTCAGCGTGGCACCAACTTCCACCCTGGCCAGAACGTCGGCATGGGCAAGGATCACACCCTGTTCGCGCTGACCGACGGCAGCGTGAAGTTCGGCGTCCGTCACGACCGCAAGGTCGTCGACGTCATCGCCGCCTGAGCGATACCGCATTAAGCGTCAAGCCGCATCCCACCTGGGTGCGGCTTTTTCGTTTGCCGCCCTAGCGCATTCCCGGCACGCCCGCACCGCACGGCGCATCCCCACAGAGCCGTCACGCCTGTGCCATGCGATGTCACGCCTCCCTCATCAGACACCACATCACTCTCCGAGGACCCCCCCCAACCTCCTCTGGTACACCGGTACATTACGGGTTGAAATAGCCGATTCCGGCAATTCCCCGTGTGAAATCGCCGTTTTCAGGCCCCAAAACGACCATTTGGCACGGGGAATTCCGGATAACGGCTATTTCAACCCGTGTTTTGGCGCATGGCGGCGCTTATCGGGGCTTGGAATGGTGTCGCTGCGATCACGGTCGGCCTTTCCGGGCTTAGACGGGTAGCGGAGGAACATGCCTGCTGGCCCACATGTGTGGGTTACGAGTGCGGCGCGCGCCCCGACATCACGCGTGTCATGGTTGTATGCCCATATCTCTGAGCTGCCGGACGATTCGTCCCGGATTGTCAAGATCCCTGTAGTACATGCGCACCATGCCGATCGCATACTGCGACATGCATTGCTGGCGTTTCCGTTCCTCATCCACTACTTCGCGAATTTCCCGGCCTGAAGTCATATGCGGATCCACATACTTGCGAACGCCATCGAATTCCCCGACGATTACCGAGCCGTCTTCACGCTTCCAGAGAAAATCACTGCGATGCTTACGACCGGGATGATCGAGACAGGGAAATTCCACCTGAATGTCGTCAGGAGGGCAGCCGGCATCATGCAACATGCCGCGGGCCTCGGATTCGCCGCCGTTCTCGGCACGCCGATCTGCAAGCGCGAACGCGCGCTCGACGGCGGCGCGGTTGCGTGAGTATTTCACGCTGGAGGGATACGCCCGGAGCACGGATTCGCTCACGAGGCCGTTGCGGAGCGCACAATCCGCCGGCCCGAGGGCGTAGCGCAGAGGCTGGCATGCCGCGAGGTCGAACAGTGTTTGCAGCAAGCTGATGACCTTCACTCCCTGAACCACGGTGATGTCCGGATGCGTGATCGCGTGATGCGATATGTGCCTGGTGTCCTGATGATGCGCGCCGGGGCTCGCGACGATGCAGATTGGGAATGCCAGCCGATAGGAGCAGTCGAGCCCGTGCATGATGGCGGCCGTAGGACCGCAGAACACCCAATCAGGATGTTGGATGGCGAGCGCTCGTACGATATGGCGAACCTGTTCATGCGGATCAAGCGATTCCCAATACGTGGGCTCTGCGTACAGGCCGCGGAAGACTCTCAGCACGGCGCCGGTCTTCACTCTCCTGCGTATTGCCTGTATGTCCGTGTTGGTGGAGGGAATGGCGCAGCGTCGCTCCTGCCGTGCAACGGCGAAAAATCTGTCCAGCGAATGATGCGTCCCCATATGCCAAGTGTAGGGGGTCTGGGATCGCGACATCTGCGAATTCGCGATGAGCCTATTCCGCCGGGAAATCCGGATGATGGCGGAGCATACGGTGGAGTGCAAGGCATCCATTCGATGGCGCATAGGCGGCGACGGCCCACATTCGCGCGTCATGTGCCGTGCCCTCTCATCATGTATCGTGTTTCCCGCGTCATGTGTTGTAACCCCCGTGCGTCCCCTCCGGTACCGTGCCTCCCTCATCAGGCACCACATCACTCTCCGAGGAGCCACCCCCACCCTCCTCTGGTACACCGGTACATTACGGGGTGAAATAGCCGTTATCCGGAATTCCCCGTGCCAAATGGTCGTTTTGGGGCCTGAAAACGGCGATTTCACACGGGGAATTGCCGGAATCGGCTATTTCAACCCGTAATTTGAGCACTTGTGAAGACCTCCGCACGGATTGGGGGGGGCAGAGCGACCGGGGCTGCTCCGCTGCGGGCGGAGTGAGAGAACCTGGGGAGAACCGGGGGTCAAGGTAAGGTAGAGCGTTATGAGTGATTTTGTGGATAGAGTGACCGTTCATGTCAAGGGCGGCGACGGCGGCAATGGATCCGCCGGCATCAGGCGCGAGAAGTACAAGCCGTTGGCAGGCCCGAACGGCGGCAACGGCGGCAACGGCGGTTCCGTGGTGTTCGTGGCCGACACGAACGCCACCAGCCTGCTGGACTACCGGTTCATGCCGCATCGCAACGCCGGCGACGGCACGATGGGTCTGGGCGACGTCAAGGACGGCTCCAAGGGCGCCGACCTGATCCTGCCGGTGCCGCTCGGCACTGTGATCTTCGCCGCGGTCGGCGCTCAAGGCCGTCCCAAGCGTCCGGGCGAGCAGCTGGCTGATCTGCGCCATAACGGCGACAAGTTCGTCGCGGCTGCGGGCGGCGCGGGCGGTCTGGGCAACGCGGCGCTGGCCAACAAGACCCGCCGCGCTCCGGGTTTCGCTCTGCTGGGCGAACCGGGCGAGGAACGTGACGTGATCCTGGAGCTCAAATCCATCGCCGATGTAGCGCTAGTGGGCTTCCCGTCGGCCGGCAAGTCGAGCCTGATCGCCGCGATGAGCGCCGCCAAGCCGAAGATCGCCGACTACCCGTTCACCACGCTGGTGCCTAACCTGGGTGTCGTCGTCGCAGGCGACCACCGCTATACCATCGCCGACGTGCCCGGCCTGATTCCCGGCGCATCGCAGGGCAAGGGTCTGGGACTGGAGTTCCTGCGCCACATCGAGCGCACGGAGATCATCGCCCACGTCATCGACTGCGCGACGCTGGAGCCTGGCCGCGACCCGGTTTCCGACTACCATGCGCTGGAGCATGAGCTCGCCGAATACGCCGACAAGCTGGAACTGCCGCTGGGCGCCATCCCGATTCCGGAACGCCCGCGCATCATCGTGCTCAACAAGGTGGATGTGCCGGAGGCCAAGGAGCTCGCCGATTTCGTGCGCCCGGACTTCGAACGTATGGGATTGAAGGTGTTCGAGATCTCCACGGCTTCTCATGAGGGGCTGAAGGAGCTGAACTTTGCGCTGGCGGCCATGGTCGCCGACATGCGGCAGGAGGTCGCCAGCCGCGAGCAGGCCGAGGAGGAGGCGCGCGTCGTCATCAATCCGTTGGAGAACCGGTCGAATCGTCGCCGTGCGGCTGCGAACGGCACTGCCGATTTCGCCGTGGCCCGCAAGGAGGGCGATGGCGGTTTCTGGTACGAGGTGACCGGCGTGAAGCCCGAACGTTGGGTGGTGCAGACCAATTTCGACAATGACGAGGCCGTCGGCTATCTGGCCGACCGACTCGCCAAGCTTGGCGTCGAGGACGAGCTGCGCCGGCTGGGAGCGAAGCCGGGTGACGAGGTGCGTATCGGCAAGGGGCAGCGTGCCGTGTCGTTTGATTGGGATCCGACCATCGCCGCCGGCGCGGAGATGCTTGACGGCGCTCAGCTGGGTGCCCGCGGCCGCGATCTGCGTCTTGAGGATCAGGAGCCGGGCGGCCGTCGCCGTACCAATGCGGAGCGTCGTCGTCAGTACCACGAGATGATGGACGCCAAGGCCGCGGTGCGCGAGGCCATGATGGCCGAACGTCAGGCCGGTCACTGGGCCGATCCGAGCGTCGACGACGACCGTCACGACGAGCAGAGCCTGTTCGGTCGCGGCGAGGACGGCGACGAGAATGACGGCGGCCTGGCCTGACACCTGACCACCCCCAGTCAGCTTCGCTGCCAGCCCCGCCAGCGGGGGGGCTGGCAGCGAAGCGACTGAGGATGGCTGGCACATTCGTCTGCGGTTCCACCAGCGCGGCGGCCGCAGCGTGGAACGGCGGCGTCCTATGACACCGGCGTCTGCGATGATTCAAGATATACGTGATCGGGAAGGGAGTGCGTGTTGTCCGTCACTGAATCGGATGTGCGCCGCGCCATCGCAGGCGCACGGACCATGGTCGTCAAAGTCGGTTCGAGCTCGTTGACGCAGCCGTCCGGGCATCTGGATGTCAAGAAGCTGAACTCCCTGGTGGCCGCGCTGTCCGCCGCCTCGGCGCAGGGCGCCCGCGTGGTGCTGGTGTCGTCGGGCGCCATCGCCGCGGGTTTCGGCCCGCTCGGCTTCGAGAGCCGTCCGAGTGACGTGGCGACGCAGCAGGCCGTCGCCGCGGTCGGCCAGGGGCTGCTGATGGCGCAGTATGAGGCCGCGTTCGGTCGTTTCGGCGTTCGGGTCGGCCAGATTCTGATCACTGCCGAAGACACGATCCGCGCGGTCCAGTACCGCAACGTGCAGCGCACGCTGAACCGTCTGCTGGAACTCGGCGTGGTGCCGATCGTCAACGAGAACGATTCGCTGGCGAGCAACGAGATCCGTTTCGGCGACAACGACCGGCTTTCGGCACTGGTGGCAAACCTCGTCCGGGCTGATGCGCTGGTGTTGCTCACGGATGTGGACGGCCTGTATACAGCTCCGCCGAGCACGCCGGGCGCCCGCCGCATCGGCTTTGTGCCGAATGTGATCGACACGATCGGCGACGTGCAGGTCGCCGGTTCGTCGTCCGGGGTCGGCACGGGTGGCATGGTCACCAAACTGGATGCCGCCCGCGTAGCGGCCGTGTCGGGCATTCCCGCCGTGCTGACGAGCGCGACGAACACCGGCCCGGCGCTGATGGGCGATCCGGTTGGCACGGTGTTCGCGCCGGTGAAGCACCGCGGTTCATCGCGTCGGCTGTGGATCGGCTTCGCGTCCGACCCGCGTGGAGCCTTGGTGGCGGATGCCGGTGCGGCCAAGGCGGTTCGAGGCGGGCGCGCGAGTCTGCTCGCCGCCGGCGTCGTGGAGGTTCACGGCGAATTCTCCGCCGGCGACCCGGTGTGGATTGATGACGAGGCGGGCGCGCATCTGGCTCGCGGGCTCGCGGGCTTCGACTCCGAGGAGATCCCGCAGATGCTCGGCCGCAACACCGCGCAGCTCAGGCGGTTCCTGGGCGACGAGTTCGCTCACCCCGTGGTGCACCGCGACAATCTCGTGCTGGTCTGATTCGTCGCGCAACGAGAGCCGCCGTGCCGGGCGTAGTCGGGGTCTGTTGTTTTTTCGTGCTCTGGGTTTAGCATGGATGGCATGACTATGGCTGACTGGCAGACTTTTTCCGACCGTATCAACAATGTGGCACCGAGTGCGACTCTTGCCGTCGATTCCAAGGCGAAGGCGATGAAGGCCGCCGGCGTCGACGTGATTGGCTTCGGCGCGGGAGAACCTGATTTCCCGACTCCCGCGGATGTCGTGGATGCCGCCGTCAAGGCGTGCAACGACCCGCGCAACTACAAGTACACGCCCACCGCCGGCTTGCCCGAGCTGCGCGAGGCGATTGCGGCCAAGGTGCTGCGTGACTCCGGCTACGAGGTGACCGCCGATCAGGTCGTGGTGACCAACGGCGGCAAGCAGGCCGTGTACGAATCCTTCCAGGTGCTGCTCAATGACGGCGACGAGGTCATCATTCCCACGCCGTTCTGGACGAGCTATCCGGAGGCCGTCAAGCTGGCCGGCGGCAAACCGGTCGAGGTGTTCGCTGGCGCCGACCGTGGTTTCGAGCCCGACATCGCCGCCATCGAGGCCGCCCGGACCGAGCGCACGAAGGCCATCATCATCACCTCCCCGAACAACCCGACCGGTGCCGTGTGGAGTCGCGAGGCGATCCGCGCGATCGGCGAGTGGGCCGTGGAGCACCACGTGTGGGTCATCTCCGACGAGATCTACGAGCACCTCAACTATGACGGCGCCAAGACCGCATACGTCGGCGTCGAGGTCCCCGAATGCCGCGACCAGCTGCTGGTGCTCAACGGCGTCGCCAAGACCTACGCGATGCCTGGCTGGCGAGTTGGCTGGATGGTCGCCCCCGCGCCCGTCGCCAAGGCCGTCGCCAAGCTGCAGGGCCATTTGAGCTCCAACGTTTCCAACGTTCCGCAGCGAGCGGCGCTCGCCGCCGTCGCGGGTTCGCTCGACGAGGTGCATATGATGCGCGAGTCATTCGATGCCCGCCGCAAGGCCATTGTCGCCGCCCTGAACGATATCCCCGGCGTCCACTGCCCGACGCCCACCGGTGCGTTCTATGCGTTCCCCGATGTGACCGGCCTGCTGGGCAAGCCGCTCGGCGAGAACGGCACCGTCGTGAACACGTCTTCCGAACTCGCCGCGGCGCTGCTGGACGAGGCCCATGTCGCCGCGGTTCCGGGCGAGGCGTTCGGCGCTCCCGGATACCTGCGTTTCTCGTATGCGCTGGCCGATGACCAGCTCGCCGAGGGCATGCGCCGGTTCCGCCGCTGGGTCGGCTGAAACCGTTGCAAGAGGTCGTGCGCGGTATCTGCCGCGCACGCCGCGGCACGCCGATTACGCGCCGGTCGAGACACGCGATTGGACGAAATCGGCAATCCCCGCTAGTATGGCCTATTGGCGGTTTTGCCAAGTAACGGACACGTAGTCTTGCGTGCCGGGTACAGTGGGCAAAGTTCACTTAGGGAAGTGGCGCAATTGGTAGCGCAACGGTCTCCAAAACCGTAGGTTGTGGGTTCGAGTCCCGCCTTCCCTGCCAAGTATTTGCAACCAACACACAAAAGGATGAACATGGCGAAGGCAAGCAAGGCGGAGAAAGCGGTCAAGCCGAATGTATTCATGCGCATCGGCCTGTTCATCAAGCAGATTATCGATGAGCTTCGCAAGGTGGTCACCCCCACTGCGAAGGAACTGTTCTTCTGGTCTCTTGGCGTGTTCATCTTTGTCGTGTTGCTGATGCTCCTCGTCACGGGCATGGATTTCGGTCTGAGCAAGCTCGTGCTGTGGGTGTTCGGCTGATCCATCGACCCTGAAGGTGAAAGTTACGCATGACTGATGAAGTGAATCTCGATAACCTCGACGCACTGGCGGATCTTCCCGATTCGGCCGACGCGGCCGTTGAAGCCGATCCGGTTGCGGACGCGGCGGTTGATTCCATCAATGACAATGCCGAAGAACAGCCCGTCGCGGCTGAGGACGCCGTTGAATCCGGCACCGCCGAAAACGATGCGGAAGCGTCCGGCGACGCCGACGAGCAGGAATCCGAAGAACTCGACGCGGGCGCAAAGGCCGTTGAGGAGTTCTCAAAGTCGCTGCGCACCCTGGAAGGCAAGTGGTATGTGCTCCACACCTATTCCGGTTACGAGAAGCGCGTGAAGACGAACGTCGAATCCCGTGTCGTCAGCTTTGGTCTGGAAGACAAGATCTTCCAGATCGAAGTGCCGATGGAGGAAGTCGACAAGCACACCGACAAGGGCAAGAAGGTCATCACCCGCGTCCGCGTTCCCGGCTACGTGCTCATCCGCATGTGGCCCGACGAGGATGCCCGTCGTATCGTGCGCGAGACCGAAGGCGTGACCGGCTTTGTCGGCCCGACCAAGGATCCGGCGCCGCTGTCCCGCAAGGAAGTCGTCGCCATGCTGGCGCCGATGATCGCCTCCGAAGCGCTCAAGAAGGCCGGCGATAAGCCTGCCGCGGCAAAGAAGCGCGTTGTCGAGGTGTCTTACGCCGTCGGCGATCAGGTCACCGTCATCGACGGGCCGTTCGCCACGATGGCTGCCGTCGTCTCCGATGTCGAACCCACCACGCAGAAGCTCACCGTGCTGGTTTCCATCTTCGGGCGCGACACGCCGGTGGAACTCGGCTTCCATCAGGTGGAGAAGCTTCAGTAAGTCGTCAGACGTTGTTTGCATGAACGGCGGTCGGTTTCCGGCCGCCGTTTTGCGTTGCCGGCACCATTTGTGCCACGACATGCCACGCACGTACAATGGCTCTCATGGCATCCAAAGGAAAACCGTCACCGCGTTCCGCGGTCAAGCCGCTGTCCAATGCACAAGTGAGCAGGCTCGCCAAGGCGCACACGCTCGTCGATCCGATGCACGACCTGCCGACCGGCCCGGATCGCACGATCAACGAGGCCGAAATCGCCGCGCAGAACCCCAAGGGCACCTCACGGCTGCTCAAGGGCGTCGATGTCGTGTTCCGCGCAAGCTGCAGGACGTACGCCTGGGGGCTTGACAACATCCCTGAAACCGGCCCGTTCATCACCGCGGCCACGCATGTGACCATGTTCGACGTGTTCGTGCCGATGGCGTCGCTGTTCCACATGGGCCGTCGCCCGCGCTACATGGCGAAGGCCGAGATGGCGCACTGGCCTCTGATCGGCAAGTGGTTCCAGATTGTAGGCATGCAGCCGGTTCAGCGCCGGTCCGGCAAGGCACGAGCCATCGAGGAGACCTCGGTCGAGATTCTGACGAGCGGCCGCCCGCTGACCGTCTGGCCGGAGGGCACGGTGACCCGCGACCCGAAGAAATGGCCGATGAGCATGAAGAACGGCGTCGGCGTGATCGCATTGGAGGCATCGCGCCGGCTCGGATACCAGGTGCCGCTGTTCTGTGCGGTGACGTGGGGTGCGGCGAGCATCAACCACTGGTGGCCGTGGCCGCGCAAGAACGTCGTCATGTGCTACGACGCGCAGCTGGATTACGCTGATCTGCTGGTCGACAGCGAGTCGTGGGGCGATGAGCCTCCCGTGGAGCTCGCCGACGAGCTGACCCGCCGGGTACGTGTGCGCATGACGCAGGTCATGGCGGAGATCCGCGGCGAGCGTGCTCCCTCCGGCTACTGGGATTACCGTACGATGAGCCGCGTTACCGACTGATTCCCGAACACGACGGACATCCGAGACGCCCCGCGCAGCGCCATGCCGCGCGGGCGCGTTCATACCTGCGCGACGTGCGCATGGAGGTCTCGTATCCGGGGCTGGAGTAGGGTAGTGGGTTATGAAATGTACTGTATTGGGTGCCGGCGCATGGGGCACCACTTTTGGTCAGGTGATGGCGGACGCGGGCAATGACGTGACGATGTGGGCCATCGAGCCCGAAATCGTGGAGGGCATCCGCGACCGGCACCACAATGCCGTTCGTCTGCCGTCCGTCGCCAAGCTGCCCGACAACATGACCGCCACGGGCGACCGGGCGCAGGCCGTCAAGGACGCCGATATCATCGTCGTCGCCATCGCCGCCCAGTTCGCGCGCGTGGCGCTCGCCGAGTTCAAGGACCTGATTCCCGATACCGCCGTCGTCGTCAGCCTGATGAAGGGCATCGAGCGGAACACCAAGAAGCGCATGGATGAAGTGGTCCGCGAGGCCCTCGACCTGCCGGCTGAGCGTTTCGCCGCGGTTTCCGGACCGAACCTGAGCAAGGAGATCGCCGACCGTCAGCCGGCCGCCACGGTCGTCGCCTGCGAGAATCTGGACAATGCGCGCAAGGTGGCGTCCGCCTGCACGACCAGTTACTTCAAGGCGTTCATCACTTCCGACGTGATCGGACTGGAGATGTGCGGGTCGTTGAAGAACGTCGTCGCGCTCGCAGTCGGCATGGCCCGTGGAGCCGGATACGGCGAGAACACCGCCGCGATGATCGAGACGCGTGGACTGGCGGAGCTGACCGCGCTCGGCAAGGCCGCAGGTGCCGATCCGAAGACGTTCGCCGGTCTCGCCGGCGTGGGCGATCTGACCGCCACCTGCGGCTCGCCCCTGAGCCGCAATTACACGTTCGGCGCGAATCTGGGCAAGGGCCTGAGCGTCGAGGAGGCCACGAAGGTGAGCAACGGCGTCGCCGAGGGCGTGCCGACCACCGACGCCGTGGTCGCGCTCGGCGACGAGCTCGACGTGCCGACTCCGCTCGCCTACGCGATGAGCCGCGTGCTGAACGAAGGCATATCCTGCCAGCAGATGCTCTCCGAACTACTCGGCACCGAGATCACCGAGGAGTAGGCTGCATTAACCACCCCCAGTCTCGCTGCGCTCGACAGCCCCCGTCAGCGGGGGCGTTAGCATATGCCCCGCAGCGAGACGGGGTGGTTCGCGCCATCGGCAAAGCTAATCTCACCGGTGCCCACCCTGCTGAGTTTGGCGGGTTTTGCAAGAGGCGAATTGTTACGGGACGGTGCGCCATCGCACGTATTAGGCTATGACCCAGTATGTGCAAAACATGGCATGGGAGGAAAACATGGCTGAAACGGCCAAGATTCGCGTTGTGGTGATGTATGGCGGCAAGGCCGACGAGCATTCGATTTCCTGCATTTCGACTGCCGGCGTGCTGCGCGCGCTTGACACCGACCGGTTCGAGCCGGTGCCGGTGGGCATCACCAAGCAGGGCCAGTGGATCGTGGACGGCGAGGACCCGCGCGGATGGGATATGGCCGACGGTCTGCCGGTCGTCGAGAAGACTCCCGGCTCGCGCGACGTCGTGCTGGACGTGGCGCTCGGGCAGGATGGCTTCTTCGCCCGCAATGACGACGGCACGCTGAGCTCGCTGGGGCACGTGGACGCGGTGCTGCCGGTTCTGCACGGCCCGTATGGCGAGGACGGCACGATTCAGGGTCTGCTGGAGATGATGGATGTGCCGTACGTCGGTTGCGGCGTGCTCGCGTCCGCCGCGTGCATGGACAAGCATTACACGAAGGTGCTGCTGGCCGCCGCCGGCATTCCGGTCGCTCCCGGCATCACCGTGGACGCGCGCGGCTTCGACGCGGTGTCGCGGTTCGCCGCTGATGCCGATGGTCTGCTCGCTCGGGTCGAGGAGGCCGGACTGGCGTACCCGCTGTTCGTCAAGCCGTCCCGCGCCGGATCGAGCTTCGGCGTGACCAAGGTGGAGCATGCCGGTGACGCCGCCGAGCTGGCCGCCGCCGTGTTCGAGGCGAGCCATCATGATTGGCGAATCCTGATCGAGCAGGGCATCGACGCGCGTGAGATCGAGTGCGCGGTGCTGTGCCCGAAGGCCGGCAGCGAGCCGCAGGCCAGCTGGCCGGGCGAGATCGTGCTCGACAAGCGCAACAGCGGCGACGACCAGTTCTACGACTTCGACAGCAAGTACATGGATTCGTCGGCGAGCCATGTGGAGGTGCCGGCGAATCTGCCTCAGGAGACTCTGCAGCAGGTGCGCGAGACCGCGGTCAAGGCGTTCAAGGCGGTGGATGGCGCCGGCCTGAGCCGCGTGGACACGTTCGTGACGCCGGACGGCGAGGTGATGGTCAATGAGATCAACACGATGCCCGGTTTCACGCCGATCTCCATGTATCCGAAGGCATGGGAGGCGACCGGCATCGGCTATACCGAGCTGATCACCAAGCTGATCGACGGCGTGCTGCGATAGAAACCGACGGCACGGTTAGGAGAAACACTATGGGAAAACATGTTGGCGGCAAGCTGGTGCTTGCCGGAGCCGTAGCCGCGGGCGCCGCGGTCTGGGCCATCAAGCCGCGTTCGTTCAGCGACAAGCAGCGTCATTTCGTGCCGTCGGTTCCGGACGTATGGTATGCGCATCGTGGCCTGCATGACGCGGGATCGGGACTGACGCCGGAGTATGCGGCGCACAGCGGCGAGTATGTGGCGCTGGCGCGTCGCTGCGCATTGCGCGCGGGATACGGGACAGCTGACTTCAGCGGCTCGATCGCCCCGGAGAATTCGCTGGCTGCGTTCGCCGCCGCCTGTGAGGCCGGATTCGGCATCGAATTGGACGTGCAGCTCACCAAGGACGGCCGCGTGGTGGTCGTGCATGACGATAACCTGTTGCGCGTGGCCGGAGATCCGCGCAAGATCGCCGACCTGACGTATGAGGAGCTGTCGCGCATCCCGCTGTTCCCTGCGCCCGCGAAGCCGGGGGATGCCGAGGCGGCGCCCGTCGCCGACCCGGTGGCCGCCGCACAGTTCGCTCCGCAGGGCTACTACCAGCACGTGCCGCTGTTCGTCGACGTGCTGCGCGTGATCGCGGGACGTGTACCGGTGATCGTGGAGTACAAGTTCACCGACAACGCCGCGTGGGGCGAGCGGGCGGACGAGCTGATGGAGAAGGGCGACCAACTGCTGCAGGCGTATGACGGCCCGTATGTGATCGAGTCGTTCCATCCGGGCGCGGTCAACTGGTACAAGGAGCACCGTCCGGGGGTGTGCCGCGGCCAGTTGGCAGAGCCGGCGTCGCTCACCGGTACCGGGGTCAAGGAGTGGCTGGCCGGGCTGTTGGCGTTCGATTGGATCTCCCGTCCGGACTTCGTGGCGTTCGACTGGCATGGCGGCCCCTCTCCGCAGCTGCGGGCCGCACGCTGGATGGGCGCGGTACCGGTGTCGTGGACGGTTCGCAGCGCGGACGAACTCGCCGAATGCGACCAGTATTTCGACCGCCACATCTTCGAGTCGTTCGTTCCGGATAGCAAATAGTCCTTTTGTATAGTGCGTGCCCCCGTCGCGAAGCGACTGGGGGCATTAGCGTCCGTAAGTGCGCGCCGAAACGACAAGTGCGCGCACTTACGGACGCAAACAGACCCATTTGCGTCCGTAAGTGCGCAGGATCGTCGTTTCGGCGCGAACATATGAACGCAAATCACCTCCAGTGAGCATCGCATCGGCCAGTTGGCTCTTCCGGCGCTCCAATAAGTAAGGTAAGTTAACAAATAGCGGAAGACTTCCGCGAGACAGTGTTGTCGCGACGGGGAAAGATCACTGTTCTTTGAGGGGATTTGCACAGGTTTTTTCATGCATACCCATTGGTATATGGCGAAAATTTCTATTTTCCTTGGAAATTAATAATGTTAACAACACACGTTCTTGTATTTTGTTAAGAGTGTTATCATAGAAAACTGAGACGCGCGTGTCGGGCTTCCGTCATGCGTATCCGCTCAAGGTTAAACCTTAGTGCTCCATGATGAAGGTAAGGAAATATGAGAAAACGAGTGGTTTCAGTGGCCCTTGCGGTTGCACTCGCTGTCGCCCCACTGGGGGTGGGCAGCACAGCGTCCGCCGCGCCGCTTTCTGCAAGTGATTTGCAGACTCTCGCGCTCCGTTCAGCGGCTAGCTCCAATGACGCGAACGCCAACGATGTCGCCACCGTCGCGGACGATGCTGCCGTGAACGGCTGGACGATTGACCGCAACACCGCCAAAGGCGGCGAAATTCTTGCAGCCGGCACTGGCGATTATGCGGGATGGACTCATTTCAAGTCCACCTCCGCCAACGGCAATGCCACCAGCAGCAGTGGCTATCCGGCTGTCGCCATTAGCGGCAAGACGATTGACCTGACTCGGGCTGGAGAGTTCTCCATCAAGGTCAAGTCCCCGCAGGCTGGTTCCGCGAACCGTTTTGGCTTCTACCTCGGCTACAAGGATCCGGGCAACGCCCTGTTCCTGGGCTATGACAAGGGGGGCTGGTTCTGGCAGAAGTATGTCGGCGGCAATGGCGATTGGTACAACGGCACACGTGTCGCTGCCCCTGCCGCGAACGCTGAAATCACCGTCAACGTCTCCTGGACTGCCGCCAAGGTTGCCACGCTGACTATTGACGGACAGAAGGCGTTCGATGTGGATTACTCCTCGATGACCGCGCTGACCGACAAGCTCGCCATGAAGGCCGGCTCTTACTCCGGCACCAGCGAAGTCACTGATGTCTACTTCAAAAACTTCACCGTGGGTGAAGTCGCCAAGCACAACGTGACCGGCAAGGTCGTCGACGCCAGCGGCGCCGCCATCGCCGGCGCCGAAGTCGTCACCGGCAAGAACTCCGCCACCACCGCGGCGGACGGCACCTTCACCCTCACCGGCCTCGCCGCCGGCGACTACACGCTGACCGTGTCCGCCGAAGGCTACGATGACGCCACCAAGACCGTCACCGTCGCTGATGGCAATGCCTCAGTCGGCAACATCACGCTGAACAAGTCGGCCGAAGTCGCCACTGAGACGCTCTCCACCGCCGCCATGGACGTGCGCGTGAAGAAGAACTTCCCGTCCGTGTACGACTACACGATGAAGAAGTTCGGCGGCAAGATCATGTACGGCCAGCCGAAGGACGTGCGCGTCATCACCATCAACGGCACCGACGTGACGCTGAAGGACTCCGACGTGACCTTCAAGAAGGTCAGCGCGACCGAGGCCCAGTACACGCTGAACGTCAAGAGCGGCAACAAGATCAACGCGGTCGTCACCGTGCAGATCAAGGTCGTCGACAATACGCTCAAGCTCAACGTCACCAAGATCGTGAACAAGGCGGATGACGCCAAGACCGAGGCCGAGGAGAACCCGGTCCAGACGATTGCGTTCCCGAACCAGAGCCTCATCTCCGTGCGCTCCGGTCAGGACGGCGCCCAGTTCACCGGCGCCCGCATGTCGTCCGACACTGCCAGGCCCGGTGACACCAACTTCGGCATCACCGCCGACACCACGGTCGGCAATGCGAACGACTACACCTACGGCTTCGTCTCGGGCAATGGCCTGAGCGCCGGCCTGTGGTCCAACTCCGAGCACGACGGCACCACCGTCGGCAACACCGTCGCCGGCGGTGCGAGGAACACCCGCGTGCTCACCTCCACCCAGAAGGTCGGCAAGGCCACCTCCTTCGGTCTGGGCACTGCGCCGTGGTACTACCACCGCGTCGTGACCGACACGAAGAAGCGCACCTACACCGTCGAAGAGACCGACATGCCGAAGATGGCCGTCGCCATCGCTGGTGACGAGAACGAGGACGGCACGGTCAACTGGGAAGATGGCGCGATCGCATACCGCGACATCATGAACAACCCATATAAGTCCGAGGAAGTGCCCGAGCTGGTCGCATGGCGCATCGCCATGAACTTCGGCTCCCAGGCGCAGAACCCGTTCCTGACCACGCTTGACAACGTCAAGAAGGTCGCCCTCAACACCGACGGCCTCGGCCAGTCCGTGCTGCTCAAGGGCTACGGCAACGAAGGCCACGACTCCGGCCATCCGGACTACGGCGACATCAACACCCGCGCCGGCGGCGCCGCGGACATGAACACCCTGATGGAGAAGGGCACCGAGTACGGCGCCCGCTTCGGCGTGCACGTCAACGCGTCCGAAATGTACCCGGAAGCCAAGGCCTTCAGCGAGGACATGGTGCGTCGCAACTCCAGTGGCGGCCTGAGCTACGGCTGGAACTGGTTGGATCAGGGCATCGGCATCGACGGCATCTACGATCTCGCCTCCGGCATGCGCAAGTCCCGCTTCGCTGACCTCAAGAGCAAGGTCGGCGACAACATGGACTTCATCTACCTCGACGTGTGGGGCAACAACACCTCCGGCGCCGAGGACTCGTGGGAAACCCGCAAGATGAGCCAAATGATCAACCAGAACGGCTGGCGTATGACCACCGAATGGGGTGCCGGCAACGAGTATGACGCAACCTTCCAGCACTGGGCCGCCGACCTTACCTACGGTGGTTCCGGCATGAAGGGCGAGAATTCTCAGGTCATGCGCTTCCTGCGCAACCACCAGAAGGACAGCTGGGTCGGCGACTACCCGTCGTACGGCCAGGCCGCGAACGCCCCGCTGCTCGGCGGCTACAGCATGAAGGACTTCGAAGGCTGGCAGGGACGCAACGACTACGCCGCGTACATCAGGAACCTGTACACGCACGATGTGTCCACCAAGTTCATCCAGCACTTCAAGGTCGTCCGCTGGGTCAACAGCCCGCTCGACGCCACCTCCGTGAAGGATGCCTCCGTCAACAACGGCAACGAGCAGATCACGCTGAAGGACGACCACGGCAACGTCGTCGTCCTGTCCCGTGGCTCCAACGACACCAACAACACCGCGTACCGCAACCGCACCATCACGCTCAACGGCATCACCGTGGCGTCCGGCGCGGTCTCCCCGGGCAACAGCAACACCGTCAAGGGCACTGAGTCCTACCTGCTGCCGTGGCTGTGGGACGTGAACACCGGCAAGCTCGTCAAGTCCTCCGATGAGAAGCTGTACCACTGGAATACCCAGGGCGGCACCACCGAGTGGACCCTGCCGAAGGATTGGCAGAACCTCGCCTCCGTCAAGGTGTACCAGCTCACCGACCAGGGCAAGACCAACGAGAAGACCGTCGCCGTCTCCGGCGGCAAGATCTCGCTGACCGCCGAGGCCGAGACCCCGTACGTCGTGACCAAGGGCTCCGAGAAGCAGATCTCCGTCAAGTGGAGCGAAGGCATGCACGTCGTGGACGCCGGCTTCAACGGCGGCCAGAACACCCTCAAGGACAACTGGGCCGTCTCCGGCACCGGCAAGGCCGAAGTCGAAGGCACCAACAACGCCATGCTGCGCCTGACTGGTGACGTGAAGGTCTCCCAGAAGCTCACCGACCTGACCGCGGGCAAGCGTTACGCGATCTACGTGGGCGTGGACAACCGCACCAACTCCCCGGCCAAGATCACCGTGACCAACGGCACCAAGGTCCTCGCCACCAACGAGACCGGCAAGTCGATCGCCAAGAACTACATCAAGGCGTACGGCCACAACACGTACTCGAACACTGAAGGCGGCAGCAGCTACTTCCAGAACATGTACGTGTGGTTCGTGGCTCCGGAAAGCGGCGACGTCAAGGTGACGCTCTCGCACTCCGGCGCATGCGACAACACCGACCATGTGTACTTCGATGACGTGCGCGTGCTTGAGAACGGTTACAAGGGCCTGACGCTCAACGCTGACGGCACCCTGAAGACGCTCACCAACGACTTCGAGGACAATGCCCAGGGCATCTGGCCGTTCGTGGTCTCCGGCTCCGAAGGCGTCGAGGACAACCGTATCCACCTGTCCGAGCTGCATGCCCCGTTCACGCAGGCCGGCTGGGATGTCAAGAAGATGGACGACGTGCTCGACGGCAAGTGGTCCGTCAAGGCCAACGGCCTGATCCAGAAGGGCACGCTGATCTACCAGACGATCCCGCAGAACGTCAAGCTGGAACCGGGCGAGACCTACAAGGTGTCGTTCAAGTACCAGTCCGGCTCCGACGACATCTACGCCATCGCCACCGGTGACGGCGAGTACAACGCCAGCACCGTCAAGCTCACCAACCTGAAGAAGGCCCTGGGCGAGGACGGCACGGCCGAGTTCGAGATCACCGGTTCCATCACCGGCGACAGCTGGTTCGGCATCTACTCGACCTCCACCGCTCCCGACCTGCAGAACACGTCCGATTCCGCCGCCGCCTTCGGTGGCTACAAGGACTTCGTCCTCGATGACCTGAAGGTCGAGCACGTGGCATCCGCCGAGCGCACCAAGGCCGACGCCGAGGCCAAGCTCAAGGAAGTCAAGGACACCTACAACGGCAAGAGCGGCGACTACTCCGCCGAAGTCTGGACCACGTACGTGAACACGGTGGCCGAGATCGAGGCGCTCATCGCCAAGGATAAGCCCGACTACACCACCGCCTACAACAAGGCTGTGGCGCTGGCCGAGTACATGAAGAACGCACCGGGCGACGACTCGAACGATGCGTACGACGTGGCGACCGACGCCTACACCGTCGAGGCGGGCAGCCAGCAGGCACTGTCGGGCGGCAATGAGGGCCCGGCAAGCCTCGCCCAGGACGGCAATGCCGGCACCCACTGGCACACCTCCTGGAGCGCCAACGCAGTGTCCGCCGGTACCGCCTGGTATCAGTTCAACCTGAACGAGCCGACGACCATCGACGGCCTGCGCTACATGGCCCGCAGCGGCAGCGCGAACGCGAACGGCAAGATCAAGAAGTACAAGATTACGCTGACGCTGTCCGACGGCACCACCAAGGACGTCGTCACCAATGGCACGTTCACCACGACCAGCGGTGTCTGGCAGAAGGTCAAGTTCGACGCGGTCAAGAACGTCACCAAGGTGCGCATCACCGCTCTCGAAACCGCGGGACAGTCCGCGGGCGAGGTGAACACGTACGCCTCCGCTGCCGAGCTGCGTGTCACCACGGTTCGCGACGTGCCGAGCACCGAGGTCAAGGTCAACAAGTGCGATCTGCAGAACCTGTACGATGACGCTTCCGCCCTGACCGAGGCCACCTACACCGCCGACACCTGGAAGGTGCTCGTCGCCAAGCGCGACGCCGCCAAGAAGGTGCTGGACGACGAGAACGCCACCGCGTACGACGTGGCTCTCGCCTACCAGAACCTGAAGGACGCCATCGCCGCTCTGGAAGAGCGCGTGGACACCTCCAAGCTCGCCGGCCTGGTCGCCGATGCCGAGAAGCTCAAGGAATCCGCGTACACCAAGGATTCGTGGGCCGCGTTCAAGAAGGCTCTGGATGCCGCCAAGGCCGTCCTGAACAATGCGAACGCCACCAAGGCTGACGTCGATGCCGCGTATAACGCGCTGAACGCCGCGATGAAGGCCCTGAAGCCCGCCTCCTCCAAGCCGACTCCGAACCCGGAGACGACCGACAAGAGCAAGCTGCAGGCCACCATCGATCAGGCCAAGGCCCTGGATCTGAGCGGTTACACGAAGAAGTCCGCCCAGGCCGTGCGTGACGCCCTCGCCAAGGCCCAGAGCGTCCTCGCCGATGACAACGCCACCCAGGCTGACATCGACGCCGCGCAGAAGGCCCTCGCCGACGCGATCGCCGCACTGGAGAAGGCCGATGCCAACGGCAACGCCATCTCCAAGACGGGTGCGAACGTCGCCGTCATCGGCATGGCCGGCATGATGCTGGTCGCCGCCGCTGGCGCGGTGTTCATCGCCCGCAAGCGCGCCGAGTGATATAAGTAAATAGAAATAGGGAGGTCGCCCTGTGGCGGCCTCCCTTTTTTGTGTTCAATCCGTTATGGATGGCCAGGACCGCGTCATTCTGCCTCCGCCAGCGGGGGCAGATATGTAGTCCCTTGTTTTATATTTCAGGCGTAGATGTTTCTCGGGCGCATGTCCTCCGGCAGGCCCTCCAGCAGTGTCGCCACGGAGCCTTCCTCGAAGACGGAGCGGATGCCGGCGGCCAGCAGCGGCGCCACCGACAGCACGGTCATGTTATCCAGGCGCTTCTCCTGCGGCACTGGCACAGTGTCCATCAGGATGATTTCGCGGGCGCCGCAATCGCGCAGGCGCTCCACGGCCGGGCCAGACAGCAGACCATGCGTGGCGACCAGAGTCACCGAGGCGGCGCCGGAGTTGCGCAGTGTGCGCACGGCCTCGCAGATTGTGCCGGCGGTGTCGATCATGTCGTCCACCACCACGCAGTCGCGCCCCTGCACGTCGCCGATGATGCCATGCGCTTCGGCATGGTTCGGGCGCGTGATGTCGCGAGTCTTGTGGATGAACGCGAGCGGGAGCCCGCCCAGCTTGGCGGCCCACTGCTCGGAAACCTTGATGCGGCCGGCGTCGGGGGAGACGATCGTCGCCTTGTCCATAGGCACGTGGCTGCGCACGTAGTCGATCAGCACGGGCATGGCGGTCAAATGGTCGACCGGGCCATCGAAAAAGCCCTGCTCCTGCGCGGCATGCAGGTCGACGGTGACCAGACGATTCGCTCCCGCGGTGCGGAACAGGTCGAACATCAGGCGGGCGGTGATCGGCTCGCGGCCCTGATGTTTCTTGTCCTGACGGGAGTAGCCGAGGAACGGTGCCACGACGGTGATGGACTTGGCGGAGGCGCGCTTGAGGGCGTCGATCATCAGCAGTTGCTCCATCACCCACTTGTTGATCGGGTTGGTGTGGCACTGCAGCACAAACACGTCGGCGCCTCGAACCGGCTCCGCGAACCGCACATACATCTCACCGTTGGCGAAGTCGTATGCGGTGGTGGGCAGCACGTTGATGCCGAGATATTGAGCCACTTCATTGGCAAGCTCAGGATATGCGCGGCCCGTCACCAAGGCCAGTCGCTTATCGGGTGTGCCCTCAAGGATCGCCGACATGTTTTTCCGCTCTTTCCGTCGATAGTTTCGTTACCGTTCACCGTGGTGATACGTTGCCGTACACAAACCTTATCCAATATACAAGAACCCGCCGTCCCAAGAGGAACGGCGGGTTGCGATGCTCACGGATTCTTCCACTTACGGCACGGTGCGCGCAGCAGGTGCCCCGTGCCGGGCGAAATCATTCCGATCAGTCGTCGTCCAGCGTGATGTCCAGCTTGTCGCCGTCCAGCGTGAACTGCCCGCTGATGCTGAAGCTGGTGGAACTGTCCGTCGGCTCCCAGGAGTCGTCATAGTTCTTGTACTCGTACGCCACCTTGGCTTCGCCGCCGTACACGTAGAAGCTGCCCGAGTCGATGCTGAGGTCATCAGTGGTGACGGTCGGGTATTCGGTGATGTTCCATGCGATGTTGCGGTAGTCGTCATCGGAACCGTACATGCTGAACGGGCAGCCTTCAGGCTGTGCATCCGTGGACTTGGCGCAGGTATCCAGCTTGTCCTTGATCTTCGCGTTGATCTCGTCTGCCAGAGCGTCGGTCGGCTCGGCAGAGATCGAGGCGGAGGATTCGGAGGAGGTGGTCAGCGTCGTCGAATCCGCGGTCAGATACTTCGACGTGACCGGTTTCACCGTGTACGAGCCCGGATACACCTTGAAGGTGTAGGTGCCGGAATCGGATGCTGTGGCGTTCTTCGCGCCGACCTTGACACCGTTGACGGTGAAGTTGGTGATGGCCGGTGACGCGTAGACGGAGATCTCCTTGACCAGCGGCGTCGTGATGTTCCAGTTCTTGAAGATCAGGAACTTGGATCCGTTCGGCGCGACCGTCAGAATGTCGGTCATGGACTTGCCGCCCAGCGTGTACGAGATCCGCATCGTGCGGGAGCCGTCCGCGTTGTCGGTGGCGGAGATGATGCGCTGGTTGCTGATCGTGGTCTTGTCGCCCTTGGAAGCCGCATTGGTGAGCAGCGTGCGCTTGCCGTTGGCGACCTGCGGGTCGGAGATGCCGTTGGCCTTGTCATAGTCGCCGGACGCGATGGCCGACAGGTAGCTCTTCGCGGTGTTATCGGCGCTGAACATGGTGGAGTTGACCACTGCGTAAGCGATACCGAGCAGGGCAAGCACGCCGACGATGGCGCTGATGATGATGGCCAGCTTCTTCTGCTGCGGGGTCATGGCCTTGGCTGCAGTCGGGGCGGCGGGAGCAGCCACCGGAACGGGGGCGACAGGTGCAGCTGCAGGAGCGGCAGGAGCGCCGGCAGGAACTTGGACAGTCGGGGCACCACCTTGGGCCTGAAAGGCCGCGGCGTCGGTGCCGGCAGCGGGAACCCCCTGAACCGGAGCACCGGGAACCGGAACGCCCTGAACGGGAACGCCCTGAACCGGGATGCCAGCTGCGGGTGCGGTCGGCGCTCCGGTGCCGGCGCCAGGCTGTCCGCCGAAGGACTGCTGCGGGCCTGTGTAGCCGGCGGCCGCGGCGACCTGTGACGGGAAGCGACCAAAGTGCGCTCCGCATGCCGCCGCATACGCGGTGACCTCGGCGGGCGTCGGGCGGACCGTGCCGCCGACGAACAGCTTCCATGCGCCGCCCATCGACAGCACCATGGCCGGGCCGAATGTCAGCGCCACCACCTCGATCAGGAACGACCATACGGCCGCGACGAGGAAGTACCATGCCGCGATGTTCAGCGACACGTCAGAGGTATCGGACTGCATGGTGTAACCCAGCGTCACGGACGTGAACAGGAACGTGACGATCAGCCAGATCACCAGCGTGGCGACCGGAGACTTCCACGAGTGCTGCCATCCCGCATATGCCGGATCATAGATGTTGCGGGCCGCGGCGCGCAACGCAATGTAGAACGTGGTGATAAGGAACACCACGAATACCAGCCACAGCTGCCACGGTGCGCTGATGGAGCCGACGTACTGGTTCGAGAAGCCGAACAACGACAGGTTAGCGATATTACCGCTGGCCGTGATGCCGACCGCGCCGAACGAGCCGAGCGCGAACGTCAGGAACGAAAGGTACGGCAGCAGAATCGGGAACAGCATGAACATCTGGCCGTTGTGCAGGCTGCTGGACAGCATGATCAGGCAAATGAAGCCGATCACCGTGAACACGACCGCGTAGATGAACGCCGCGTCAAGCAGCGTGCGCACGAAGCCGCGCGTGCGGTGAGCCCACTTCCAGGCCGCGGTGAACACGTTGTTGGAATCCGAGGCGTACTGGGCGAGCAGATAGCCGAAGAACGCGCCGATCGCGGCGAGCAGCAGCGTCATGAAATACGTACGGGCGGAGACGCCGGTCAGGATGGCCTTGGCCTGAATGCCGCCCATGCCGCCCATGCTGCCGGCTCCCAGCGTCAGCGGGAAGATCGCGGCGAGAATCAGATAGACGAATCCCATCACGACGCCGACGATGACGCTGCTGACGATGCCGGTCCACTTGAACCGGATGGCGAACTTATGCGCGAACCAGTATGCGCCGAACGCGGTGCCGAGAACCAGCGCCACGCCGGAAAGACCGACAGGCATCCATAGATGGCCGGACACGCCGAAGGACGACAGGGAGAGGTTGCCTCCGGTGGTGCTGGGCGACAGTTGACCGGATACGCCCAGAACCATCACCAGAATCAGGAACTGGAAGAAGTTCGGCGTCACCGTGCCGGAACCGCTGGCGTCACTCATCATGCCGGACAGGCCGGGGACCATGCTCAGCTTGGACGCCCATGATGAGCCGGCCGACAAGAAGAAGATGGAGCCGATCAGGGCCAGCGCCATCGCGCCGATCAAGCCGAAGGCAAGGCTGATTGCGGCGGTCTGCAGCGAACGCGCGGAGAACAGCTCCTTGAACATCGGGTTGGGGACGAACTGCTGCGGAGCGCCGGGCTGAACCGGGGCGCCGGGTGCGCCGGGGGTAACGGGGACAGATGCGCCGGGGACGGGAGCACCAGGCGCGGGCGCAACAAAAGTGCCGGGAGCCGGTGCTGCAGCCGCAACAGGTGCGGCGGCGGGAACTTCTCCGGCCGGAGCGGCGACTGGCACTTCTGCCGCCGGGACGGGAGCTGCAGGAGCTTCTTGTGCGGGGACTGGTTCGGGAACCGCCGGGAAGGCCGGCTCGGCCGCGGGCTGTTCCGCGCCGGGGAATGCGGGTGCCGGCTCGGGCTGCGGTGCCGCGGTCTGTGGGGCCGGTACGGGTTCAGGGAATGCGGCGACGGGAGCGGGTGCTTCCGGCTGGGGCGCGGCTGCGGTGCCGTGTGGAGCGGTGCCGAGCACGGTCGAATCTTCGACGTTGTCGTTGCTGTTTGCTGCGGCGACCGCGAGCGTCTGCCCGCATTGCGTGCAGAATCGTGCGGCGCTGGACAGCGTGGCGCCGCAGTGAGGACATATCATGACAAGCCCCTTTCTTGGTTTGCTCTTCCCTCCTTATTGTATAGTCGCCACGTCATCTTCAGCAGCTTATTCGCGGTATTTGGGCGGGGCATATAAGGTATGTTTTCGCCCCCATCGGGCAGGTAATCCGATATCCGATAGGGGCGAAAACATGCCAATGCATTCTCTGTGCCTGTGGCGTCATCTGTCCATGAATACGTTGCCGTTGGCGGCGAGGCATGCCAGCACTTCCGGTTTCTTCATGTCATACGTCGTGTTGACGGTCTCTCCGGGAGCGGCATGACCCATTGCGTTCGCCTCCTTCTCGTATTGTTCGACGGTGTAGGATTTCGGCACCAGCCCGGCGCGCTTAAGGCAATCGACTGCCCCCTCCTCATGAGACGCATACAGATTGGGATTGCCGACTTGTGCCATATACAACGCGTCCACCGAATCCACGGTGGCGATTCCACACGCGTTCAAGTCCTTGGCCTTTTTCTGGATGTAGTCAAGGTCATCTGCTTTATCTGAAGGAAGTACGTCTCCCTGTGGCTGCTGGATGCCGTTGGAGTAAGTTTTCAGTGTCGGCCTCGGATAGCCCTTGTCTTGGACGCACGTGATGTATCGGCTCCATGCGGCCTTGTAATCGGACAGACTTATTTTGCCGCTTGTCGCGGCCTTGCGCAGTGTCGCTTTCTGCGCGGGGTCCATTCCGGAGTCCTGGCCGAGCAGCTGCGTCGCATAAGCCTGCAAAGATGAGGCGAGACGGTTCCCGCCCGAGCCGGAATCCGTTGCTTGGTTCGTGTTCCGTGCCGTGCCGCATCCGCACAGCATCGCAATGGAAAGCGTAATGACGGCGATGACGGCGATGGCCATCGTCACCGTACGACGGGATGCCGGAATATGCCCCATTCTTACTCCTCCTACTCCGATATGCATTATCTCAACGTATGAGAATGTCTTTTTACCAACGGGTGACACTCTTCCCCGTGACAGCACTATTGTTTGCCATGCGTATCCACAAATGCGGTCCTAGTTTCAGCGAACTCATGGTCGCACCTTTGTATTGATAGATCACAAGACCATGCAAGTTCCCGGTGTAGTACGCATTTCTATACGGCCAAGTGCCGGACACAGCTCCACTTCCGGCGAATTGCATATCCCCAAGTGCGCTACCGCTTGTCCAGCATCCAGCGTTCTTGTTTGTGCATCCCCTTGTTACGGTGATGGCGTTGACATTCATGGATGAAGGAGGAATCACGTTTAGAAGTTTGCCGGTCGATGGTTCTATGACTGCTACAGAGCCGGGCTTGGCCATGATGATTTTGCTGCCGTCTGCATCAGTGACGACTTCATATGTGGAGTCAAAGCCAGAAGCCTGCTTGGGTGACATCGATACGAACGATGCGGCGAGAGTCAGCAAAACAGCCAACAATGTTATCTGGAACCTTTGGTTGCCGACATGATAATCTCCTCTTCGAAATTTCGTCAGTCTGCGAATTTTATATCTAAAAAGACATCTCGGTCAAATGGTTGCGGACGTCATTTGGGGTCCGTATCGCAGTATATTTGCAGGGGAATGCTGTCATGCAGTGTAACGTTGAGCGCAGGATAGTCATGAGGAGAGATTATGCGGTGTTCCCGTTGTGGTGCGAATGTCGTTGAGGGCGATAGATTCTGCGAGAACTGCGGGGCACCCGTAGCCGTGCAGGCGGGTTCCGTGTGCCCGGTGTGCGGTCAGCAGTCGGAACCCGGCATGCGGTTCTGCCAGCAGTGCGGTGCCGAGCTGTCCGCCGGCCCGCAGTCTTCGCAGCCGGCCCAGTCGGATGACGACGGCCCGACCATGCTGAGTCAGTCCCCTCTGCTGAAGCCGCCGTTCCAGGCACCGCAAGCAGGAGTGCCTGGAACGGGGCAGGATGACCGGTTCCAGCAGACCATGCAATCCGATTGGACCGTGCCATCTACTCAGCCGCAGTCTGCGCAGCCGGTGCCGACCGCCCAGCCGGTGCCTCCTGAACAGCCTTATCAGGCTGTTCGGCAGTACGCGGGACAATACGGTGCCGCCCAGCCCGGTGCCGTCTTCCCGCCGCAGGCCGTGCAGCCGCCAGCCCAACCGTCACGGCCTGGAGAGTCCGCCGGCAAGGGCAAGAAGAAGACCGCGCTGATCGTCGGCATCATCATCGCCGTACTCGTCGTGGCGCTTGCCGCCGGATTCGGCGTCTGGTGGTTCATGCTGCGTGATTCCGGCACCCAATCGGCTCAGACGCAGTCGACATCCCAGCAGCGCGGCAAGACCAAGTCCGGCGACAGCAAGGCCGCGAAAGACGACAAGCCCTGCACCGCTGCGCCCGATGCCGAGCTGAGTTCCGTCGACCACAGCGACGCCAATCTCGTCGCGCAGCTGCAGCTCACCTCCAACTGCGCGTCGACGAAGGACGGCGACACGGCGGAGTTCAAGGAATCCGACGTCAAGGTCAGCATCAAGGACGATGAAGGCAATGTCATCGCCTCGGCCGTCTTCGACTTCTCCAAGCAGCCGGTCAAGTTCAATGGCGAGACGGCCAACGTCGCGCTCGAATTCACCACGAGGCAGTACTGGCGCCCGTACGACCAGATCGAGACCGGCAGCGCCGAGGTCATCCTGCAGACCGGTCAGAGCGGCACCGGCGAGGCGGGCAGTGCGGACGGCGACGCGTTGGCAGGCTCCGACATCGACAGCGAGGACGCCGAGCGGTACGCGCAGCTTGCGTTGAGCTGGCAGCTCAAGCATGACGAATCCGCCGCATCCCGCTTCTACACCACCTACACCACGCAGCTGTCCAGCAAGAAAAACGACATGAAGGCCGACGGCAAGACCTGGCATTACGTGGACATCTACGAGCAGTTCCTGCAGCAGCGCATCAAGCACAAGAACGCGATCCTGATCTGGTCCGGCGATTACCCGACGTACACGAAGGCCGACGCTTCGACCGCGTATTACGTGATCCTGTCGGGTGATACGGTCGACTCGGTGAAGGCCGGCGACGCGTGGTGCAAGTCGAACGGTTATGGTGCCGCGGATTGCGCGGTCGTGGATTTGCAGTAGGACGGATTACTCCCCAGTCGCTTCGCGACAGCCCCCGCAAGCTGTCGCGGGCATGGCGTAGCTTAGAGAAGTTGCTGTTTTCAGCAGCGCGTATACACACTCCTGCCATGGATAGTCCATGGCCGACTAGTCCGAAGGAGGTGGGTGATGTCTGCGCATAAGTACGAACTGATGTTCATTGCCGATCCTGAGCTGGATGAGCGCGGTCTGAAGAAGTTGACCGAGCAGTATCTGGAGCTCGTCACCAAGGAAGGTGGTTCCGTCGAGAACACCGATATTTGGGGACGTCGCAAGCTCGCTTACGAGATTGACGGCAAGACCGAAGGCAACTACGTGGTGGTCAACTACACGACCACTCCCGAGGTCAGCGCCGAGCTCGATCGTGTGCTCAACCTGAACGAATCCGTCGTCCGCACGAAGATTCTTCGTAAAGACGCCAAGTAAGCCGTATGAGTTTCTGATTGTTCGCGACTCGCTGAACCAAAGGTAAGAAGGTAAGTCATGGCAGGCGAAACCATCATCACTGTGGTGGGCAACCTCACGGCAGATCCCGAACTGAGGACCACGGGAAACGGCGCTTCCGTCGCCAGTTTCACCATCGCCTCTACCGCGCGTACCTACAATCGCAACACCGGGCAGTTCGAGGACGGCAATGCGCTGTTCATGCGCTGCTCCGCCTGGCGCGATCTCGCCGAGCATTGCGCCAGCACGCTGTCCAAAGGCATGCGTGTCATCGCGCAGGGGCGTCTCCAGCAGCGCTCGTATCAGGCGCAGGACGGCTCGAACCGCACCGTCATCGAGATGACGATTGATGAGATCGGCCCGTCGTTGCGTTACGCGACCGCGCAGGTCACGCGCACGTCCAGCGGCAACGGCCAAGGCGGATTCGCCGGCCGTGGCAATGGCGGCAATGGCGGATTCAACGCCGGCCAGGGCAATGGCGGCGGTTTCGGCGGCAACGCCGGCGGCTACCAGGGTGGCCGTGGCAATGGCGGCTTCAGCGGTGGCTATCAGGGTGGCGGCAATGGCGGCTACCAGGGTGGCGCGTCCGCTGCGGGCAACGCCGGCCAGAGCGCCGCGCCCGCGACCGATCCGTGGGGCACGTCCGGCGATGCCGGCTCGTCCTTCGGTTCGTTCGGTGGCTCGTCCGATTTCGGTGGCGATTCGCAGGAACCCGAGTTCTGATGCCCGTCCGCGGCCATATGAAGCCGCGCGACGCATGTAACAATCCAGAAGCAAGCATTCAATCGTAATTTTCAAGGAGAACATCATGTCACGTAAGAGGCCGCAACCGCCGGTCAAGCCGTTCAAGAAGAAGCCGAATCCGCTGAAGGCCGCCAAGGTCACCGAGATCGATTACAAGGACGTCGCGCTGCTGCGCAAGTTCATCTCCGATCGCGGCAAGATTCGTTCCCGCCGTATCACCGGCGTGACCGTGCAGGAACAGCGCGAGCTCTCCAAGGCGATCAAGAACGCCCGCGAGATGGCCCTGCTGCCGTACGCCACCACCGGTCGCTGAGTTAGGGAGGATAAGAAATGGCTGAATCCAAGGTTATTCTCACCCAGACCGTTGCCAACCTGGGCCACTCCGGCGATGTCGTCGCCGTCCGCTCCGGCTACGCCCGCAACTACCTGATCCCGCAGGGCCTCGCCTTCGCGTGGACCAAGGGCGCCGAAGCTCAGATCGTGCAGATGAAGCGCGCTCGCCTAGCCAAGGCCGTCGCCACCCGCGAGGATGCCGTCGCCGCCAAGGCCGCCATCGAGGGCACTACCGTCGAGATCGCTGCCAAGGTTTCCGAGTCCGGCAAGCTGTTCGGTAGCGTCACCGCCGAGCAGATCGCGCTGGCTCTCTCCGACAAGGCCGCGGTCAACCCGAAGGCCATCGAGGTCGAGCCGATCAAGACCACCGGCGACTTCCCGGCTAAGGCCGCCCTGCACCCGGAGATCACCGCCTCCTTCTTCGTGAAGGTCGTCGCCGAGTAGCTCCGGCCCATCAGACAGATTATCGTCTGAGCTTAAGCATCAGCCCCTCCGCCGCTCCGCGCGGCGAGGGGCTTTTTGTATTGTTCCAAGTCGCAGCGAATGATTCTCAATAAGGAAGGTGCGAGGATTGCGAACATTTACGCACAAGTGAACAATATGAGACAACGTTGTTTTCCAAGGATTTGCGGACATTGATGTTCATTTGGAGTTGCGGCGGGCTCGCACCTTTCTTAATGAGAATGATTTGCTGCGAGGATGGGCGTTCTCAAGACGCGGAAGCCCCACTCTGGTCTATCTTTTTGTTAATATTGTGCACCATATCGTGACCGGTTACGCGCCAGAGAGGACACGCCGGCCGAACACGGGCGAATCGCAATGACGAGATTGCGGTGCGCTCCCCGCCTCATAACGGACTCCAGCCCGGCCATGACGGCGACACATACGGGGACGTGAGGAGCAGAAGTACATGCCCACGATCAAACGAACAACGGTCGCGTATGCGGTGGCGGCAGCGACACTGTTGTCGTCCTGCATTGTCGGCATAGGTGCCGCACAGGCGGAGGAAAGCACGCCGGACCCGGCCAAATCATATTATGTCGACTGCGCGGCGACCGCCAACGGAGACGGAAGCCAAGCCAGCCCCGTTCAACTCGTTGACAGCGGCGAACGGCATCACCCTCAAAGCCGGTGAGTCCCTGCTGCTCAAGGCCGGCGCCACCTGCACCAGCGCGACCCAGACCATCGACAGCGCCTCGGTCAAGACCGGCCTGCGCGTCATCAACACCAAAGGCACCAAGGACGCGCCCATCACCATCGGAGCGTACGGCGAAGGCGCCGCGCCCATCATCGCCGGTGCGGGCGTCAGCGAGACCATCCTGCTGAAGAACTCCGAATACATCACAGTGCAGGGCTTCGAAGTCACCAACACTGATGCGAACGCGGCCGATTACGAAAAATACATGCGCCGCGGCATCGCCGTGGACGCTCGGCAACGCCGACAACACGAAGAACAACGACGCCGGTGGTGCCACTCGGCGCCCGAAGTCCGAACTAAACCAGACCGATGCCGTAGTCTCCGGCGAGTACGCGGCGAAACTCGGCGAACAGCTCACCCCGTACAAGGGCGACACCATCAACCAGCACACGCTGTCTGAGACGCCGGGCAAGACGTACCGTCTCGGCCTGTGGGCGACGCTCGGCAAGAGCAACGACGACACCCCGTCCACGCTCAAGGTGCAGGTCAAGTCCAACCTCGCGTCGCTTGGCGCCGTCAGCTCGTTCAGCCAGTACCGCAAGACCGTGCTGAGCGAGACCGTGGACGCCGAAAGCAAGGAAGGCGGCAAAATTCACTACAGCGGGTCGTTCATCGTGCCGCTCGACGTGGACCCGTATGCCGCGCTGTGGGTCGCCATCTCACAGACCGATCTGGCCTCCGGCTCGTTCGCGTACATCGACAACGTCACGCTCGTCGAGGACTCCGCGGCCGTGTCCGACGTCGCGTCGATCGCCGTGACCACTCAGCCGACCAAGACCGAATACGCCATCGGCGACGCGCTCGACCTGAGCGGCATGGCCGTCGCCGCCACGATGTCTGACGGCACGCCGCCGAGCTCGGCGAGGGCGAATACACGGTCTCCGAGTTCGACTCGTCGACCGCCGGCGAAAAGACCATCACGGTGACGTACGCCGCCGATACCTCGCTTACCGCCACGCTCAAGGTGACGGTGAAGGAGGCCGAGCCGGTCGACACCGTGCCGCCGGTGATTTCCGGTGCGGATGACGTGGCCGTGGAGTTCGGTGCGTCGTTTGATCCGATGGCGGGTGTGAAGGCGGTTGATGATGTGGACGGTGATGTGACCGGTGCCGTGAAGGTGTCCGGTGACACGGTGGACACGAGCAAGCCCGGCGCGTACACGTTGGTGTACACGGTGAGCGATGCGGCCGGTAGCGAGGCGTCCGTGACCCGTGTGGCCACCGTCAAGGAGAAGTCCGGCGAGACGCCCGTCGAGCCTGGCGACAAGGAGCCCGACAAGGAGCCGGGCAAGGATACCGACAAGGACGGTGATAAGGACGACCAAGGCAACAAGAAGCCGGGCCTGTCCGCGACTGACGCCTCGGTGTCCGTCGTTGCCATCGCCGCAATCGGCCTGCTTGCGACGGGCGCCGTGTCTGTGGCGGTTCGCCGCCGTCGCGACATCTAAGGCGCGGATTTCCTGAGTCGCGTTGGCCCTGATCGGCTCAGGGCCAACGCATGGCATTGATGCCGGTCGAACGGCTGTCCCATTCGACCGGCATCTTCGTCTATTTTGGCCTTGCCCGGCGTGATTCCACGATGTATGTGCTGCTATCTTCGTTTCGAGGGGTTGATTCCACTGCCTGGGAACATCTATCTGCGTTTCAGGGGGTGGCCAAAACACTATGCACGGAGTATATAGGGCATTTGCTCATTGAAACCATGCGGTTTGCGTGATGTTTATACTTTGCTACCAACCCCCTGAAACGCAGATAGATGTTCGTCGCGGCCTGAATCAACCCCTTGAAACGCAGATAGGGGCGGATTGCGAGGATCACCCGGGCGGGGGCATGCTTCCAGTGGCGAATTAGGGGTGATTTGACTCGGGCGCACCCTCTCGACGAAAACAAAAAAAGGCCAGAATCTTTCGATTCCGACCTTGCTTGTGCCCCCGCAGGGATTCGAACCCTGGACACGCTGATTAAGAGTCAGCTGCTCTAACCAACTGAGCTACAGGGGCGTTGGTCATTTCTTGAGCCGAGTGACAACTATACTCGGAACTCGCTGCGATGCAAATCGGCGTGTCGCGTACGGCGTGTCGCGAGTAATTCCAATGGGTTCCACATGACTGCACCCAAGTGTGCATGGCAGGGCAGGGTGTGAATCACCGGGGATTCTGCCGTCCAATCCGCCCGTATCGCCGTTCGTCAAGGGGTAAAGTGTACAATCACGTCGTTTGCTTTCGCACCCAGCGAAATTGAGTCGCCGGGAGTACGAGAGAAATCCAATCATCCAGAGACCGTGAGCAGTCAGCCATGTCTGCGATGCGGTGGAGAGAAAAGAAGAAGCCGTGGAATATTCCCTCTTTACCAAGCTGGCTGCCGAGTTCTTCGGCACCGCCATCCTGATGATCTTCGGCAATGGCTCGGTCGCCAACGTCGAACTCAAGAACACGAAGGGCCACCACGCCGGATGGCTGAACATCGCCATGGGCTACGGTTTCGGCGTCATGTTCCCGGTGCTCATGTTCGGCGGCGTGTCCGGCGCCCACATCAACCCGGCCATGACCCTCGCCCAGGCGATCAACGGGCTGTTCCCGTGGAGCGACGTGCTGCCGTACATCGTGGCGCAGCTGCTTGGCGCACTGCTGGGACAGTTCATCGTGTACCTGACGTATTACCCGCACTACAAGGAGACCGAGGACGCGGAAGCGATCCTCGGCACGTTCTGCACGACCGACGCCGACAACGACAAGATCAACTACTTCCTCAACGAGATGTTTGGCACGCTGGTGCTGGTGTTCGGTGCGCTGTGCTGCCTGATGCTGCCGTGGGGTTCGAAGGATTTGGCGGCCGCGTCGATCGTGGTTGGCTTCATCGTATGGGGCTTGGTGACCTCGATGGGTGGCCCGACCGGCCCCGGCCTGAATCCGGCCCGCGACCTGATGCCGCGTCTGCTGCACGCGATCCTGCCGATTCCGAACAAGGGCACCTCGCGTTGGGGAGAGGCGTGGATTCCGGTCGTCGCTCCGATTGTGGGCGCCATCGTCGGCGCGTGGCTGTACGTGTTCTTCTTCGCGTGATTTTTGCGCGAACCGCGTGAGCCGCGGCGGGCTCGCGTGACGCCACGCGTGTTGCGCGGCCCCACGGCTGACGGGATACAATGCAGGGAGAGACGCCTGCGAAAAGCGTGCCCTTGTGCTCGCGCTTTCGCGGGGCGGCGCGGCTTGACCTATGACGTTGCTGGGAGTGATTGAAGTTGCAGCGGTTGCGTGGTGACGATATGCGTCGGGTGTTCCGCGCCCGGCGCATTGCCGTATGTGCGGGGTTGATTTTGGCGCTCGTGTTGTTTGTTCTTGCGGTGCGGGCGAGCGTACTTCGCGTGCCGGGCATGGGCGGTGAGCGGTCGTCCATCGCGCAGCCAGGTGCAACAGCGCAGCCGCAGTCTGCGGGGGAGCAGAAGGGCGGCGATTCCGCGAAATCGTCGGCCACCGCGAAATCCACTAATTCCGAGGCACAGTCAAACGGGTATGACCCCTCGAAGCCGTTCTCGCAGGCGCAGCGGCGCGAGATTCTCGAGAAGGCGCAGCAGACCGCGGCGGCCAGCGGCAAACCCCGCCACGAATACCATTACTGCGTGTCCACCAAGGGGAGCGTCGGCGATACCGGCGAGTTCGGGCGCACGGTGTACGCGACGCTGAATGATTCGCGTGGGTGGCCCCGTGCCGGTCTCACGTTCGTGGAGAGCGGTTCCAGCAAGTGCGACATGACGTATATCCTGGCCGCGGCGGAGTATATGAAATCGTTCTCGTCGCTTTGCTCGTCGCAGTACAGCTGCCGCGTCGGCAATCAGGTGATCATCAATTATGACCGCTGGCGCGAGCCGACCGACAGCTGGCTGAAGGGCGGCGGCAATCTGGCGAATTATCGCACGATGGTCATCAACCATGAGACCGGTCACCGGCTCGACCATCGCGACAATGAGACCGTATGCCAGCAGGCAGGCGAGCCGGCGCCGCTGATGCAGCAGCAATCGATATCGTTGCGCGGCTGCACGATCAACGAATGGCCGCTCGACTCGGAGCTCTGGGCGCGGTGGTGATCGGACGATTCGCGCCGACACCGTCCGGACGAATGCATATCGGTAACGTGTATGCGATGCTGGGTGCGTGGCTGTCGGCTCGTGCGGGTGGCCCAGAGCGTACAAGCCGGACGGGCGGTGGAGCGGGCGATGCGGATTGCCCGAATAACGTGAATCGCGTGGATGGCATGAGTGGCGCAGCCGATCCAGGCGATGCGGACGGCGGGCGAGGGCGCATGCTGCTGCGCATCGAGGACATCGACACCCCGCGCGTGCTGCCGGACGCGGACCGCTGGATCATGGACGATCTGGCATGGTTGGGACTGGACTGGGATGGAGAGCCGGTATACCAGTCGCGGCGGCTCGACATCTACGAGCAGGCGTTGCGCGCGCTTCAGGGCATTGACTTGCGAGACGCCGCCGCGTTCGGTGGCCGTGATGGCGTTGACGGCACCGAGACCACTGCGCTGATATACCCGTGTTTCTGTTCGCGCGCCGACATCCGTGCGGCCTCGGCGCCGCAGGAGGGCGACCGTTTCGTCATGTATCCCGGCACATGCCGGCGCGCGCTCGCCGAGCATCCGCGACAGGTCGAGCAACGCTTGGCGAATGGTGATCGGCATTCGCTGCGCATCGCCATGCCTGTCGCCGGCGACGTGCGTGCCGTGGTCACCGTGCATGATCGCGTGTTCGGGAACTGCCGATTCGATTTGCCGCGCGATTTGGGTGATACGGTGGTGCGACGGGCGGATGGTCTGTTCGCCTATCAACTGGTTGTCACGGTTGACGATTTGCTGATGGGTGTGGATGACATCGTTCGCGGGCGTGACCTGTTGCGATCCGCCGCGCTGCAGCTGTACATCCGTGAGCGGCTGCTCGACGCCGGCTTCGGGGATAGCTCGGATGGCGGCGTTGCCGCGGCTCATCGCGATATCCGTTTCGCACATCTTCCGCTGATCGACAATGCGGCCGGGCGGCGGCTCGCCAAGCGTGAACGGTCGCTGGATATGGGAACGTTACGCAAACATGGCGTCACGGCGCATCAGGTGATCGGCTATTGCGCGTGGCTGCTCGGATTGCAGCAAGAGCCCGAGCCGTGCGCTGCTGCCGACCTGTTGCATGGATTTTCGTGGGATGCGCTCGCCGCAGATTCGCAGGATCGTTCCATCCCCGACGACCCGTTCAGCATCGGATTGTGAGATTCCTCCTCTATATGCTGCGTGCGGAGCCGTTTCGCGCTTCGCCCCCCCCCCGTCTCGCATCGCTCGACACCCCGCCAGCGGGGGCCACACCGGAAGTTCCCGGTTTCTCTAGCCGATTCGCCCTCATCCGTGGGCATACTAATATATGGTGCAGCAAGACGGATAGGGAGCATATGATGACCGCTTACATGGATCACAAGGATCTGACCAATGAAAGCATCGACGAGACGCGGGCGACGCAGATTCGCGATGGCGTGCATCGCGTGCTCGACGCCATCGCCGAAGCCGAGTCGGCGGCCGGTCGCGCTCCCGGTTCGGTGAAGCTGCTGGCGGCGACGAAGACCCGTGACGTCGGCGAGATCATGGCGGCGATCGATGCGGGCGTCCGCATGATCGGCGAGAACCGCCCGCAGGAGGTCATGGCCAAGGCCGAGGGACTGCGTCGCCTGTGCGCGGACCGGGGATTTGCGCTCGGCACAGGCGACGGCGACACCACTCGACCGTCTGACGCCGAACACATCCCGTTCCATCTCATCGGCCAGCTGCAGGCCAACAAGATCGGTAAAATCCTCCCCGACGTCAACACCATCGAATCGGTGGACGGCGTCGAACTGGCGCAGCGCATCGCCCGCCGTGCCGTCGCCCGTGGAATCACGGTCGGCGTGCTTCTGGAAGTCAACGAGTCCGGGGAGGCATCGAAATCGGGTTGCGACCCGCAGGCTGCCGTCGACATCGCCGCACAGATCGCACAGCTGGACGGCATCCGGCTCGAAGGCCTGATGACCATCGGCGCGCACGTCGATGACGAGGCCACGATTCGCGCCTGCTTTGCGCATCTGCGCGGCACGCGCGACACGATTCTCGCCTCTCGCGCGCCCGGCACCGAGCACTGCACGGAACTGTCGATGGGCATGACGCACGACATGGCGCTCGCCATCGCGGAGGGTGCGACGATTGTGCGCGTCGGAACGGCGATTTTCGGCGAACGCGCGTTCATCTGACGGATTGCGGCAGGCCTCGGCGGAAAGGGGCTGGGCTGTAGCGCCCGCGCTGCGCTGCCGGCTTCTCGACTGCCGTTTGATGGTGGGCATACGATGGGGGTATTGGTGTCGGCTGACGGCAACGTGAGGTGAGTGCGGTCATGAAACGTGATGATATGCGGGCGAGCCGCGGCGCGCGGACTGACGAGAGTGAAGAGGGTGCCGTGCCGGTGTCATCGAGTGATGATATCCGTGTCCATGCCGTGGTGGCGGGTCTGGTGCAGGGCGTCGGATTCCGGTATTTCACGGTGATGACCGCCGGCAAGCTCGGCCTGGGCGGTTGGGTGCGCAACTGCTACGACGGCTCGGTGGAGGTCGAGGCGCAGGGGGAACGCGGCAAGGTCGCCCGTCTGATTTCGGCACTGAAGCAGGGGCCGCGCTATGCCGATGTCGAACGAGTGGACGTCACCGAGATCCCGCTGCAGGAGCTGAAGCCGGCCCGTCATGGGTTCCCCTCGTTCGGCGTGTTCTACGAGCGATAGTTTCGGGTCTATTGAGACGGAACTGTTCCATCGGCAGATGATGGTAAATGACGTTAGCCGATGGTTCAGCCCACTGTCAGAAGCAATATGTAACTCTGCCCCCGCTGGCTGGCTCTTGCGAAGCGGGCAGGAGCGGTTTGCGTTCCTAAGTGCGCGCTGAAACGTTCAGCCTGCGAACATAAGAACGCAAATCGCACGTTTTGCGTTCTTATGTTCGCGTACTCGTCGATACGGCGCGCACTTAGGAACGCAAAAGAGTCTGCGTAATCTCACGACGAGAGCCTCCCTCAGTCTTGTTGTGCTTTGGCGGGAGCAGACACTTCGCTGATACAGCGGTATACCGTTATGTAAGAGGCCTCAGGCCCTGATTTAAGCCGTACTTCGGTATATTCCCAAGAATTTTCCCCGTAGGGAAGGGGGTATGGACTGATTCCTGAGAACCTTATGCCGCAAGGGCTGTGAAAGCGGTTTTTCTGCGGGGGGGGGGCATGTATTCGGCGTTATTTCAATGTTTCGGGGGATTGCGTCGATTTTTGGGTGCGGATACGGTCAGGAGTTAACAGGACGGTGGAGGTCGATGATTTGCGCGTGCTGCGACGGTGAGAGTCGCAATCGTGAGTCTTTGTCGAACTGCTGAACGCCGGATGAAGAGTTTTGGAAATGATGGAAGGGATGCTTATCGTGACTAAGCAGAATCGGAAACCATCGCATACGAGGGCGATGCGCTCTCGCCTGATCGCGGCCGCCGTATCCGTCGCGACCGTTCTTGGACTTGCCGTCACCGGCACTGCGATTGCGGCCAATGTGGGGACAGTCGCACCCGAAGCCGCGCAGTCGGCCACGACGCAGGCATCACAGGCCGGCACCGGCCCGATCAGCGGCGTCGCACAGGGCGACAGCGCTCAGCAGGGGGTGCCATCTGCCCTGACCGATCGCGCCGGGACTGGTGCTTCGGGGCAGACCGCCACGGTCAAAGCGTCGGCTGCGCCTCGCGCCACGGCGAACGACGGCAAAGTGAAGATAAACCTATTCGATTATTGGGACAGCAGTGATCCGAAGGGCCCGGCAAAGGCCTCTGGCAAAGAGAACGTGAACTATGCCACGGGCGGTACCAGCAGAAATGAGGCGGCTGCAGCATTCTACTTCAACTACTTCAACGGAAAAGGTAAGGATTGGAACGGCTGGACTGGCAGTGCAGAAACCTCTCCGGGCATCGTCAAGACGAACCTCACCAAGACCGGCGCTGACGCAGTTCCGCAGTTCTCTACGATGGTGACCAATAAAAATAATGCACAGACCGACATGACGTATTTGTTCACAGAAAGCGAGTGGGCCAAGGCATATACCAATGGCGGCAATGGGCTGACGGGGCTGTTCGATCCGACGGAAGAGGCCAAGGGCCACTATGTGTACGACTCCAATACGACGTACGCCGCGCTGAACAGTGTCGGTACCGGATTTGACCGGTCAGCAACATGGACCGAGAGAACTGACGCGTGGATTCCGAAATTCCTGCCGTTCAATGCGGATAAAAGTAAGCTGCGGATCGGCTTTCATTCGGTGAACGGCGCCCGGTACGCCTTCGGTATGACCGCATACGCGAAGTTCATGCAACCGAAAGAAGGCAAACTCGTTGATGGTTCCCCGATGACGTTCAACTTCACGGGTGACGATGATCTGTGGCTGTTCGTCGACGGCATGCTTGTGTTGGATATCGGTGGCATCCATGATGCCGCCAGCGGCTCCATTGATTTCGTGACCGGTGTGGTGACGCTTGTCAGCAATAAAACCACTACGACCACGTTGCAGGCGTTGTTTACTCAGGCGCTCAGGGACCAAGGCAAGTCGGATGCCGAGATCACCGCTTGGATGGAATCCAATATGGTCAAAGCCTCCAATGGCTCCTACACCACGTTCAAGAACTACACCAGTCACGAGATGAACATGTACTACTTCGTGCGTGGCCATAGTGGTTCCAACTGCAAGCTTGACTTCAATTTGGTGACTCTTGACTCCAGCCATATTCAAATCGGCAAGGAGACGGAGAACGTTCCTGAAGCTGACAAGGACAAGAACTATACGTTCAACGCTTATGTCAACTATGAGGGAACCGACAGTGACAAGGATTACACGTTGTACACGGGTAAATACGACGTGTACAACACCGCCACCGGCACCAAGGACGGTGAAACCCGGATCACGGATTCCAATGGCGTGATCACGCTCAAGGCGGGCCAGTATGCCGTGCTTTTGGGCAGCGACGCCAAGAGGATCACCGAGTCCTCGAAGTACAAGGTGACGGAAATCAACGTTGACCAGGACACGTATGCGGTGAGCGCCAATGGCGGTCAGGTCAAGGTGACGCAGAAGAAGGATTCTGCGACCACGGAGCCGGTGTCGGTCGGTGAGGTGCCACGTACCACGGTGACGAACACGGTCGTCACGGCGCCCCGGTACCGCAAGTACATCAAGGCGAACAATGATGGCACCTATGACCTGTCCCTGAACGTGACCGGCACGCAGTCCGGCTCGTCGCAGACGACCGTGTCCCCGGCCGACATCGTCGTGGTGTTCGACACCTCCGGTTCCATGAGTAACCCGATGGGACACAACTCTCGTCTTGAGGTTGCGAAGACTGCCGTCAACAGCATGGCGCAGCATCTGCTGACGTCTGAGAACCAGGGCAAGGATAGCAACATCCGGATGGCGCTGGTCCCCTTCTCGACGACGGTGGGCAATGTGTCGAACTTCACCGACAACGCAATGGACATAGTCAGTGCCGTTAATGGTCTGCGCGCCGATGGTGGCACGAATTGGGAGGCCGCGCTTAAAGCCGCCAATGCCAAGCTGACTTCCGGTCGTAAGGGCGTGAAGAAGTACATCGTGTTCATGTCAGACGGCGACCCGACGTACCGCACGAGTTCCGTGCGGACCGGCACTGATTGGTGGGGCCGTCCGACCTATGATGACGATGATCGCAGGGGTCTTCCTGCCGGGGTTCATGGTTCTGGCAGCAGTGATCAATATGGGGCGAATCTCAGCTCCGCTGTTGCCGAGGCTAACAGGCGTGGCGATGCGACGTTGTTCTCGGTTGGCGTGTCCTCCGATCCGACCAAGATGCGTGGCTTCGCCGATCAGACGAAGGGCTCGTATTACAGCGCCACCAGCACGGATGAGCTGAACAAGGCATTTGCCGATATCATCGGTCAGATCAACAGGAAGTCTTCGTACAAGAACGTGTCCATCACCGATACGCTGTCGGACTACGCGGAGTTCGTTAATGCTGACTTCGGCTCGAATGATGTGACGGTGACGGCATCTAAAGACGGTAATAGTGTCGATCTCAACGAGAGCGATTACACGGTTACCGTTTCGGGCAAGACGGTGAAGGTCACGTTCGCGGACGGCTATGAGCTTCAGGATGGCGTGACGTATACGGTCACGTTCAAGGTCAAGCCGACGCAGAAGGCCTACAACGAGTACGCCGCCAACAAACAGAATGACGACAAGACCGGATATAAGGATGTTCTTGGTGCCGACAACACTGATGCGGATGGTCACCATACTTCGTCCAATTTGCCCGGCTTCCATTCGAATGCGGATCACGGCGCGAAGCTGGGGTACACCGTCGTCAACACGGTCGGCGACCAGACCACCGAGACCCCGGGTTCCGTGGAGTACCCCCACCCCGTCCTGCAGGTAAAGACCGGCAAGATCCAGGTGACCAAGGACTGGTCCGATGGAGCGGAGAAGCATGGGAATGGCTCGGTGACCGTCACGTTGAAGCAGTGCAATGCGCAAGGTGAGGATTGCAAGGACGTCAACCGGACCGTGACCCTCAACAACCAAGGTCAGTGGGCTGGCGCGTTCGAGAACCTCGCCCCTGGCACCTACCGCGTGGAGGAGTCCAGAGTGGACGGCTACACGGCGTCCTACAACCCCGAGAACCAGTTGGTAACCGTCACTGCCGACGACCTGTGGGCGGCTCCGGATAACAACAACATGACGACCTTCGACAACGTCAAGACGTACCCGGTCACGATCACCAACACCTTCGTTGCCGTGTCCGCTCTGCCGATGACCGGCGGCGCCACGACTCGTGACTGGCTTGTGTATGGGGGCGGCTTCGGCCTGCTCGCGGCACTGGTCAGAATCGGATACTTCATCTGGCGCAAGCGTCGGCTCGTCTGACCTGCGGCGGATGCTCCGCCCTCCTCCCTCGTCGGGGAGGGCACACGGGGGCGGCGACCAGTCGCCCCCGACAACTCAAGATTTGCGGACTGCGGAAGCCTCAACGACTGCCGCTTCCGCAGTTGCAATAAACAAAGCAACGAAAGGAAGAGGAGTTTTTCATGAAGTTCAAGAAGCTTTTCGCGGGTGTCGCAGCTGCGGCCACCCTTCTCGCCGGCATGGCGTTCGGCACCGGTGCCGCCAACGCGGCCGAGACGACAGTGGACACTGCTGCAACAGTCACGTTCAAAGCGTCCAAAGAGAAGCAGCTGACCAGCGCCCGGCTGCGCGCATACAAGATCGCGGACTACGTGAACTATGGCACTGCCGAAAACCCGGTGTATGGTGTGAAGACCGCTGCGGGCGCCAATCGCACGAAGCTGGCTGCGGCTCTGACCACCGCCGGCTTCCAGAACGTGCCGACCGATGGCACCACTGATTTGATGGCTTGGGCTATGAATCAAAAAGCGACCACGGGTACGGATGGTAACGTCACGCAGGTTCAGTTCGATCAGTCCGAGACCCGTCCGTGGAATGATCCGTCCGTGACGCGCAAGTTCGCGGATGCGCTGCAGGCCAACAACCCGTTCACCGCCACCGCGGATCCGTTCGCGCTGAACACGGCGACTGGCAGCGACACGGATGGTTGGACCGCCACGAACAAGACCGCGCTGACTGCTGGCGTGTATCTGTTCCTGGACGGCAACGCATCGACCGATACCCTGACTCAGGCCGTCCCGATGATCGTGAGCACCGGCTCCGTTAACGCTGGCGTTCTGTCGCTTGGGGATAGCACCGCAGAAGTGGACATGAAGAGCACGGTGAGCGGCACCCAGACGAAGTCCACCACCAGCAAGAGCGCGTCCGTGGGCGAAACCGTGCCGTTTGAACTGGGCTACACGATTCCGAATCCGGTCCCGACCGGCTTCACCCTGCAGTTCAGAGATGTGCCAAGCAAGGGCCTGACCGTCGACTTTGCCGGACTGACCGTTAAGGCCGGCGATAAGGTGCTGACCGGCACCGATTACACGGTGGAAAACAACCTGACTGCCAACAAGGGCGACGGCACCAATACTTTCGTGGTGAAGATCACCGACCCGGCCAAGTACGCCGGCAAGCAGATCACCATCACCTACAACGCCACCGTCAATGACGAGGCCGAGACAGTCAAGGGCCAGGATTACCACGCGGTGACCAACAAGCTCGTCGACAATGATGGCACCCCCATCCCCGGCACTGAAACCCTCACCAAGATCTTCGGCTTCAAGTTCACGAAGGTCAACGCCCAGGGTGAGGCCGTCGAGGGCGCGAAGTTCACGCTGAGTGTCGCAGGAGGCCAGAACGGCGTGCTGCCGAACAGCGATAAGTACCCGCTCGAAGTCACGTCCGGTGCCAACGGCGTCGTCAAGTTCGACGGACTGAAGGCCGGCAGCTACACCGTGACCGAGACCGCGGTCGCCGACGGATACCAGAACTTCAAGGCCTCGTTCACCGTGGCCATCGAGGAAAACGGCAACGTCACCTTCGCCGGCACCGACTCCTGGGGTCTCGCGCCCAAGGACGGCGCCGCCGACTACAAGGTGACCAACGTCAAGTCCGTCTTCGAACTGCCGAAGACCGGTGCTGCGGGCATCGCGCTGTTCGTGGTGATCGCCGCGCTGCTCGGCGGCGCTGCCGCCACCGTGTACGCCAAGTCTCGCCGCACCAGCCGTGCGCTGCGCTGACTGACACGATAACAGGCCAAGCCGCCGCATGACGTGCATCCCGCACGAGCATGGTGGCGGCTTCGGCTTGCTGTAACCATTCGCCCCCGGCAACACCCCTGCCGGGGGCAACACAGTACATACACGAATTCGTTTCACGGCGATTGCAGTGACGGCCGGCACAACAACAGGAGGATGCGCATGGCATCGAGGAGACACGGATCGAAACGGCCGGCTACCTCATCCGGCAACGACCCAGCCGCCAAATCCTCCCATGCGCCCGCACGGTCAACGATGACCCGCAGCCTGCCGGACAATGACGAGCGATCCTCGAATAATTCCCGCAAATCCTACCGAAACAGCCGTCACAAACCCGCCGTGCAGCCGCAGCTCCCGTACTCGATGCTGAGCTTCAATCAGGCGACCGACATCTTCGACCTTGTCGCGCAACGCAAACGACTGCGCATACAGCTCATCATCATGCGCATCGTCACGCTGATACTGGTCATAGCCGCTGTCGCCGTCGCCGGATATCCCCTAGCGCTCCAATACCAGAGCTCGCTCAAACTCGCCCAAACCTCACGCAACAGCGCACAGCAGGTCGCCGGCTGGCCATACCCGCAAGCCGAAGACGCCCTCGCCGCCGCCCGCGCATACAACGCAAAACTCGCCAGATCCGGTCAACCCGTGCTGGGCGAGGCCATCGACCCGTTCAGCGCCGCACAAGGCGGGTCGAGAGCCAAAGGCGAGGACTCCGCCGCCTCCAAAGACAAGGAATACCAGTCCCTGCTCGACTCGGGCGACGAAGTGATGGGAACCATCAAGATCCCGAAAATCTCCGTCAACCTGCCGATCTACCACGGCACGTCACAGACCGCGCTGGCCTCCGGTGCCGGTCACCTGTACGGCTCCTCGCTGCCGGTCGGCGGGGACGGCACGCACTCCGTCATCACCGGGCACCGCGGTCTCGTCAACGCGATGATGTTCACGCGGCTCGACGAGATGAAAACCGGCGACTTCTTCTACATCGAAGTGATGGGGGAGACGCTCGGCTACGAGGTCGACCGCATCACCGTCATCAACCCGGACGACACTTCGCAACTCAAGATCGTGCCCGGCGAGGACCGAGTGACGCTGATGACGTGCACGCCGTACGGCGTCAACACGCAGCGCCTGCTGATATCCGGGCATCGCGAGCCGATCCCGATGCCGGCGCCGGACCCGTCCGACCCGCATGACACGCGCACCATCATGACGATGGTGGTGGTGTGCGGGCTGCTCGGCGGATGGCTGCTGCTCGGCGTGATCGGGCGGATTCGCCGGCTGCCGTTCAAGCCGATGCGGCACGCGTCGTCGTGGCCGCGGCGCATGCGTGGGTGAGGTGCGACGGGTTCACGGGGGGTGTCGGCGGCGTCGCCGGTGAGGTCCTCGAAGGCGGACTTGCAAGGTTTTCGAGGGATCTCGCCGTGCGAATCGAACTTGCCGTGAGATGAACATGAACTTCCGGTCAATACCGTGCATATCACGGAAAGTGAGTGTACGCTGAGGATTAGCCGATCAGGTGCATACAGCGTTGCATGTGGCCGGTTGCGGTAACAATGATTTGACCCGGTCAACGGGGCTCTCTGCAAAAGGGGGACATATGAGCAACACGTATCCAGATGGAGCGCCGCAGACTCCGTATGGTGATCCGAACAATGCTGCGGGCGCGGAAGGCGCGCCCGAACCGCAGCCAACGCAGGCTTTCCCGCCGGTGCCGGTCGTTCCTCTGCCCGGGCAGGGGGCGGGCGCGCCGACGGGAGCCCCAGCCGCCCCGTACGGGCAGGGCGGGGCCCCTTATGGTGGTGCGCCGACTGCCGCGTACGGCGAGTCGCTCGCCGGGCTGCAGGGCGGCGCCGAGCCGTATGGATACCAGGCGGCGCCGTATGGGCAGGAACCGGGAGCGTACGGACAGTCGGGCGCTGGCTCCGCATACAACCAGGGTGGGGCTCCTTATGGTCAGCAGCCTGAACCCGGTCCGAACCCCTTCAGCCAGCCCGATGGCGGAACTCCGTATGGTGGCGAGGCGCCTACCGCCGCGTATGGTGAGCCGCTTGCCGGCGGTGCTCCGGGAGGGTACGGTCAGCCGGCCGCACCGTACGGCGGCGAGCAGTCGACCGCCGCGTACGGACAGCCATACGGCGCCAACCAGTACGGTGGCCCGCAATACGGGAACCAGCCGCCCGCAATCGCGCCGCAAGGCTACGGCAATCCGTACCAGCAGGAACCGCCGAAGAAGAAGAGCCGCGGCCCGCTCATCGCCGGCATCACCGCCGGTGTCGTTGCCGTCATCGCCATCATCGTCGTAGTCGTGCTGTTCGCCACCGGTGTCATCGGCGGCAAGAAGGACAGCAGCGCCGACGCGAAACCCAACACGTCCACCAGCCAGACGCAGGGCGACAGCAAGTCCAAGAGCGACAACTCCGGCAACGGCAACTCCGACGGATCCAGCAGCAACGATCTGAACAACCTTGACGACGCGTTGCAGAACGGGGCCGACGACACCAACAACGATCTCAACAACGACAGATCCAACGGATCCTCCAGCTCCGGCAAGCCGTCACTGGAAGAGTTCGTCAACTCCAGCGAAATCCAGTCGCAGCTCGACAGCATGACCTCGTCGTACCAGGGCATGGGCATCAGCATCAAGGCGTACGCGGAAGGCAACACGCTCGTGTACGACTACACGCTGTCTGACACGTACAGCAGCATGGGCGACATGATGACGTCGAGCCTTGACGGGATGGACAGCACGTTCAAGTCGGTGGCGCAGACGCTCAACGAAACCTGCGACACCGGCGGCAACGCCAAGGTGCGCGTGTACCTGCATACCGAAAGCGGCAAGACGCTGTTCGACAAGAGCTACACGGAGTAAGCGGGTCCAGCTCGCGAGAATCCGACAAGGCGGGACGGCCATGATTGGCCGCCCCGCTTTTCGTATGCGCGTTCTTCGTAAGGATTGCACTCGCACTGGTTTACACTGGTGGGTATGAGAATCGCACGTTTTTCACTCAACGACAAGCCGCGCTATGCCTTCGTCCAGCAGGACCCGGCCGACGGCAAGGACTACCTGATCGAACTGGACGGATACCCGTTCGGAGCCGCGCCCGTCAAGCCCACAGGGGAGCGGTACGCGCTCGACGCCGATGGGCTGAGGCTGCTCGCGCCGGTGATTCCCTCCAAGGTGTACGGTCTCGCCAAGAACTACGAGGCGCACGCGCAGTTCATGCACGAGAGCGGGCACTCCGAGATTGCTCACGCGCCGGAAGACATGGTGATCTTCTCGAAGCCTTCCACGTCGGTGATCGGGCCGGACGATCCGATCGTCATCCCGTCGTATTCGAACGATATGAACTTCGAGCCCGAAGTGGCGGTGATTATGGGGCGTATCGCCAAGAACGTGCCGGTCGAGAAGGCCATGGACTACGTGCTGGGCTTCACGTGCGTCAACGACGTGACGCTGCGTGACCTGCAGGGGCTGGATCCGATGTGGACGCGGGCGAAGGGCTTCGACACGTCCTGCCCTCTCGGCCCGTGGATTCAGACCGAGCTGGACTGGAAGGACGCGAAGATCTCCTTCACGCTCAACGGCGAGGACGTGCCGATGGCAAGCGGCACCACTGCGAACCTGATTCACGGCATCCCCGAGCAGATCGCCGCGATTTCCTCGTTCTCGACTCTGCTGCCCGGTGACGTCATCATGACCGGCACCCCGAACGCCTCCGGTCACCTCGATCCCGGCGACGAGCCCATCGTCCACGTAGCCGGCATCGGTTCCCTCCGCAACGTGGTCGTGCGCGGCTAGGCGACAGCACAGTGTGCTGTCGCAGCGCACGAGCCGAGCGACAGCGAGGCCGGATTGGGTCGGCCGCAGGCCGTCCGAAATTGCGGGACCGTGCGCGACATTGCCCGTCGCCTCGACCGGGACGTTGATGATTGGCTCGGGGAATCCATACCGTTTGAGCAGCAGACGCAAGTGGGTCTCGGCCGGGGAATCGGTGTTCTCGCGAATCTGGGTGAGTGCCCTGATGCATTGTTTTTGCCCCTGGAACGAGTCGCATGAGTGGATGAATTTTCTGAGTTCGGCCAGAGTGGTCCGTCTGCGTGCGGGGTCGCGGCATACCAGCGAGTCGCCGAATTCTATGAGGTCTTCGAGGGACAGCTCTTCGGCCGTTTGGGAGAACAGCGCCTCGGGGGAGGTGCATAGGAGCCCATGCACCTCGATGGTTGCGCCCGAGGCGTCCGTATTGGGCCATACGCGGGGAATGATGTCTTTCGCGCGCGTCCGCCGCGTGGTTTTGAACGTGACAGTCGCGGCGGGGCGGTTCTTCGTTGATCTCAAACATGACCGCTCTCAAAACTCGCAGATACGAGAACTGTTTTGGCGGAAAATGGCGGTTTCGGGTTTCGTATCTGCGAGTTTTGAGAGCGTGTCGCACGGATTCGAGTTATCCACATTGCGTTTTGGCGCTTCAAAATCAGTGCAAAACTTGAGTCGCGTGCGCTCAACTTTCGGGAATAGAATGGGTGCCGAATCGGTTGTGCGTATCAGACACAGACGGAAAGCGCTGTGCGGGGCGGTTCGGATGTCGTGGGCCGCGGCCGCCAAGGCGCATGAGACATACGGAGGTTGATATGGAACAGAAGTTCACCACCATGGCTCAGGAAGTCATCGGTGATGCGATTCAGAGCGCGTCTGCCGCGGGCAACGCGCAGGTCGAGACACTGCACGTGATGGATGCGCTGCTGCGTCAGGAAAACGGCGTGATTCAGGGGCTGATTCAGGCGGCGGGCGGCAACCCGCAGGCGATTGGCGCCGCGGTGCGCAATGCTCTGGTCAAGATGCCGGCGGCGAGCGGGTCCACCACATCGCAGCCGCAGGCGAGCCGCCAGCTGACGGCGGCGCTGGCACAGGCCGAGAAGGAGATGCAGCAGATGGGCGACGAGTACGTCTCCACCGAGCACCTGCTCATCGGCATCGCCGCATCCGCGCCGAACCAGAGCGCGGACATCCTCAAGGCGAACGGCGTGACGGCCGCGGCGCTGCGCAAGGCCGTCCCCGGCGTGCGCGGCGGCGCCAAGGTCACCAGCCCGGACGCTGAGGGCAGCTACAAGGCGTTGGAGAAGTACTCCACCGATCTGACCGCCCGCGCCAAGGAGGGTAAGCTCGACCCGGTGATCGGGCGTGATCAGGAGATCCGCCGTGTGATCCAGATCCTGAGCCGCCGCACCAAGAACAACCCGGTGCTGATCGGCGAGCCCGGCGTCGGCAAGACCGCCGTCGTGGAGGGCCTCGCCCAGCGTATCGTGGCCGGCGATGTGCCGACCACGCTGCAGAACAAGAAGCTCATCAGCCTCGATTTGGGGTCGATGGTTGCCGGCTCGAAGTACCGTGGCGAGTTCGAGGAGCGCCTCAAGAGCGTGCTCAACGAAATCAAGAACGCCGACGGCCAGATCATCACGTTCATCGACGAGATTCATACGATCGTCGGCGCTGGCGCGGCCGAAGGCTCGATGGATGCCGGCAACATGCTCAAGCCCATGCTGGCGCGCGGTGAGCTTCGCCTGATCGGCGCGACCACGCTGGACGAGTACCGCGAGAACATCGAGAAGGACCCGGCGCTTGAGCGTCGTTTCCAGCAGGTGTTCGTGGGCGAGCCGAGCGTGGAGGACACGATCGCGATTCTGCGTGGCCTGAAGCAGCGTTACGAGGCGCACCACAAGGTGACGATCGGCGACGACGCGCTGGTCGCCGCCGCGGCGCTCTCGAACCGCTATATTTCCGGCCGTCAGCTGCCCGACAAGGCCATCGATCTGGTCGATGAGGCGGCCGCGCACCTGCGCATGGAGCTCGACTCCTCCCCGGAGGAGATCGACGAGCTGCAGCGCAAGGTCACGCGCTACGAGATGGAGGAGATGCAGCTCAAGAAGGCCGAGGATCCGGCCAGCAAGGAGCGCTTGGAGAAGCTGCAGAATGAGCTCGCGAACACTCGCGAGAAGCTGAGCGGCCTCAAGGCCCGCTGGGATGCGGAGAAGGCCGGCCACAACAAGGTCGGCGACCTGCGCGCCCAGCTGGACGCCAAGCGCGTCGAGGCTGACAAGTTCACCCGTGAGGGCAACCTGGCCGAGGCGTCGAAGATCCTGTACGGCGAGATTCCGGCGATTCAGAAGCAGCTGGACGCGGCCGAGAAGGCCGATGCGGAAGACGGCGCGACGGGCGAGACCAAGCCCGAGCCGATGGTGCCCGACCATGTGGACGCCGATTCGGTGGCCGGCATCGTCTCCGAGTGGACCGGCATCCCCGTCGGTCGCCTGATGCAGGGCGAGAACGAGAAGCTGCTAAGCATGGAGGACTACCTCGGCAAGCGCGTGATCGGCCAGAAGGAAGCGATCGCGGCGGTGAGCGACGCGGTGCGTCGTTCACGCGCCGGCATCAGCGACCCGAACCGTCCGACCGGCTCGTTCCTGTTCCTCGGCCCCACCGGCGTGGGCAAGACCGAGCTCGCCAAGGCGCTCGCCGACTTCCTGTTCGACGACGAGAAGGCCATGGTCCGCATCGATATGTCGGAGTACATGGAGAAGGCGTCTGTGAGCCGTCTGATCGGCGCCGCGCCCGGCTACATCGGCTATGAGGAAGGCGGCCAGCTGACCGAGGCCGTGCGCCGTCGTCCGTACTCGGTGGTGCTGTTCGACGAAGTCGAGAAGGCTAACCCCGAAGTCTTCGACGTGCTGCTGCAGGTGCTGGACGACGGGCGTCTGACCGACGGCCAAGGCCGGACTGTGGACTTCAAGAACACGATCCTGATCATGACCTCGAACCTCGGCTCGCAGTTCCTGGTGAACCAGGACATGGACGCGGACGCCAAGAAGAAGGCCGTGATGGACGCGGTGCACATGAACTTCAAGCCGGAGTTCCTGAACCGTCTGGACGAGATCGTGATGTTCCATCCGCTGACCCGTGAGGAGCTGGGCGGCATCGTCAACATCCAGGTCGCTCAGGTGGCCTCGCGTCTGACAGATCGCCGCATCAAGCTCGACGTCACCGACGCGGCTCGCGAATGGCTCGCCAACACCGGCTATGACCCGGCGTACGGCGCTCGTCCGTTGCGCCGTCTGGTGCAGACCGAGGTCGGCGATCAGCTGGCGCGCATGCTGCTCGCCGGCAAGGTACACGACGGCGACACCGTGCTCGTCGACCAGACCGGTGGCGAGCATCTGGAACTCGGTACCATGCCCGAGGATCCGGATGCCGGTTCCGATGCCGACGTCACGGTCGAAGACGTCACCGAAGACAAGTGATGGCCGCATAATGACCGAGTCGCGATGAGGGGAGGCCGGGCTCAATACCCGGTTTCCCCTCAATGCGTCATAAGTGCGTCACGCTGTGCGGGTCGCGTCACGCGGCGAGCGCTCGCACAGCGTGACGGTTCGTGAGAAGCCTTATTTTTCAACGTCTTTTGGAGTTGCGTCACTCTGTGCGCTCGCTCTGCGTGACGTGACCCGCACAGCGTGACGCTGCATGGTGCGTGTGTAGGCGCTGTGGTGCCCGGATCCGCGCGTAAGTCCGAACGCGCCGCGACCCCTATTCGCCGACCGCGGCGCGCTGCTCCACGAACTCGCATCCAGCTATCGCACGGGCCATGGCGTCGCGCATGGTGGACAGGAACACGCCGTCGCGCGTGAACGCCAGCGCCTGCACCTCGATGCCGTACGGCGAAAAACCGGTGAGCTTGACGAGTGGTTCACTGCCGGGTTGCGCGAATTCGACGGTGGCCGTGGCCACCGCGCGCTTCACCGCCTCCGTCACGTGCGCCGGGTCGCTGCCGGCCTTCGCGGTGAACGTCATCGTCACGCATCCTTCATTGGACGGCGTGAGCTTCTCCAGCGACGCGGTGTTGAGCACGGAATTGGGTATGACCATCTCGTTGCCGTTGCGCTCGCGCACCACCGTCTGCCGCCACGTGATGTCCTTGACCACGCCGGCCGTCCCCGCGACCGACACCAGATCGCCCGGCTGTATCACCTTGCCGAGCATCAGCCCGAAGCCCGAGATCACGTTCGCCACGGTGTCTTTCAGACCCAGCGACACGGCGATGCCACCGACGCCGAGCGCGGTCATCAGTGTTGTCGGGCTGATGCCGAACACCGGCTGCAGCACGATGGACGCGGCCAGTATCCACACCAGCACGCGCATGATGTTGATGAATATCGACGCGCTCGGCATGTCCGTCCGATCCAGCACCTTGCGCATCACCCGTGCCAGTCCCTTGGTGATCAACAGCGCGGCGACGATCGCCACCAGCAGGAAGATGATTTTCCCGGCGTTCGCCTCGAACCATTGCAGTATCTGATCCATGTCGCCTCCAGGGTCGCGTCCGCGTCGCGCACCCCGCGGCGGCGACTGCTCTGCAAGCCACTTTAGTGGGCGGTTTTGAAATCTCCTGGAATGTCGCCTTTGAAAATGCGGCTCCAGTAGGCCAGCATGTTCTCCTTCGACATCGACAGGTACACTCCCATGGCGAGCACGGCGACATCCTCATTGAGCAGGTCGTCGACCGAGAGTTTCTTGCTCAGCTCCGGCCACCGCCGCAGCACCGCGAGGATACCGCCGACGGTGAAGTCGAGCATCAGGTCGGTTTTCAGATCCAGGTTGTCGGCGTCGAGCTGGAGGTCGTTGATGATCATCAGACGGCCGAAGTCCTTCAGCGACTCGATGAGCTCGGGCGAGCTATGGCTGCCGGCGAGCAGTGCCAGACGGTCGAGCCGCTGCCGCTGAACTGGGTCGTTCATCACCAGGGAGCATTGGCGCCTCCATTCGATGTCGGGATTGAGGTCGGCGCGTGGCGCCTGCACGGTCGAATGCTCCACGGCGTGCATGATCGCCGAATCGGACAGCTCCGGCAGGCTGGCGTAATGGTAGTAGAACGAGTTGCGGTTGACATGCGCCTCGCGTACGACTTCGGTGACGGTGATCTTGCGGTATTCGTGGTCTGCGAGCAGCTCCCAGAACGCGTTTTCGAGGCGTTCGGTCGCGGAGAGTATCTCGGAATCCTTGCGTGGGCGCGGCATGATGGTTCCCTTCCTGCGTGACGTGCGGCTATCGTTTATTGGGCACTATGTCTATATGTGTGATATGGATTATTGTAGGGCGGATCGTGAGGCGGATGATCGGAAAATAGGCGAACTGTCCATTTTTCTCGGTTGGCGAAACAGGGTTCGGGCACGAGACGGCTACCGCGAGGAACGGGACCGGACCGCGGCCATGAGCAGCCCCATCGCCTCGATCAGATGACGGCGATCCGCCTCCGACAGACCCACGAACGTGTTGATCATCGTGGGAACGGCCTTCAGGCCGGCCGCCATGAGATCGGAAATGCTGTCGGCATGGCTCGACCGCAGCACGGAGAACAGGGCGTCCACCGCGCGCTCGCGGGCCTCGGTGCTCAACGATTCCAGCCAGCCGTTCAACGACCGGTTGAACAGCTGGGAACTCGGCGACACCTGCGGCAGATATTCGAAATCATTGCCCGAGACCTGCCAGGAGAACGTCAGATGCTGCATCACGCCCTTCTGGTCGGAGCGTACAACCCGCATCGGCTCGGGCGTCTCCAGAATCATGCCGACAATCGAGGAGTCCGGTACGATCTTCACGATGAGGGGCATGACGCTCCGATACGGATCGCTGCCGACGATCTGCGACGGGAACCCCGGCCCGTCCAGCGAATACACCGCCGTGACACGCCGCTGCACCGGCTCGGGCGCGTTCATCGCCGCATACACGGCCAGATTGCCGCCCTTGGAATGCCCCAGCAGCACCATCGGGCCGCGCCACAGGCGCGCCACGGCGCACACATACTCACACGCCGCATGCTGTGCGGGCACCGGGTAGCGAAACGCCATGTTGAAATCCTCTTTCCAACCCACGAGCGAGTCGTCCGTGCCGCGGAACGCCACTGCCAGCGTGCCGCCCGGCAGCAGCATGGTCACGGCGGCGAACTGCATCTGCTGTTCCTCGCTGAAATGCTCATCGGATGCGTCCACGCGAACGCAGGCAAAGCGCGGATTGACTCCGATGGCGGCGTACAGCTCCTGCGTCAGGCGCGGGTCGGCGAGGCCGTTATGGCCGCTCTCCACATGAAAATCATCGGGGGTCAGCGCCTCCGACACCGAAGCCAGCGTTGCGTCGCCGAACTCCGGGGCGGCCAAATGGCGAATCGAGCGCACCGGATGGCGCACGTCGATGCTGCTCAGACGTCTGCGGAATGTGCCGGATCGTGCCTCGACATCGGCCAGAGTCCGCACACATGCCGGCATGTCCTGATAGACAAGCGACGCCAGCACCAGCGCGTCGACGGCGTTGAACGGTGCGTCGACGCCGAACGGGCGGGTCTCGGAACGTGCATAATCGATGATGTTGGGCGTCGTGCGCCTCCTTTCCGCCGCGGCGGGGCTATGCTTGTCGTCCGGAGCCGCTAAGGGCCGGGCGGGTGACCGGTTACCCGTCAATATACCCGGTTCCCAACCCGCGCGAACCCAACAACAACCGGCGACATGCCCTGTTGTGCGTGGTCGGTGGTAAAAACGAAACCAGAGTCCAACGGGGAGGTTGTGCCATGATCAACGAAACATACAAAGCCATGCTCGGCGGCAAATCGGTCATTCGAACCCTGAGTGAATACGCGACCGCAAGGGGCACCGAAATCGGATACGACAACGTGTTCGACTATTCGCTGGGCAACCCGAGCGTGCCGTGCCCGTCCAGCTTCACCAAGGCGATGATCGACATGTACGAGACCGCCGATCCGGTCGCGCTCCACGGATACAGCCCGTCGCTGGGTAACCCGGAGGCGTGCCGCACCATCGCCGAAAGCCTCAACCGGCGTTTCGGCATGGATTACACGGCCGGCCACATCTTCCCGACGACGGGTGCCGCCGGTGCGCTCGCCCACGCGCTGCGGGCCGTCACCAAGCCCGGCGACGAAGTGCTCACGTTCGCGCCATACTTCCCCGAATACCATCCGTATGTCGAAGGCGCGGGCGCGCGGCTGACCGTCGTGCCCGCCGACATCGAGAGCTTCCAGATCAACTTCGCGGCGTTCGAGGCGGCGCTGAACCCCGAGGTGGCGGTCGTGCTCATCAACACGCCGAACAATCCCTCCGGCGCGGTGTATTCGGCCGAAACGCTCGACCGGCTCGCGGGTATCCTGCGGGCGAAGCAGGCCGAATACGGTCACGACATCTTCCTGATCAGCGACGAGCCCTACCGCGAGATCGTGTTCGACGGCGGCACGCAGCCGTACCCGGCCAAGTTCTACGACAACACGCTGACCTGCTACTCCTGGTCGAAGTCGCTGAGCCTGCCGGGCGAGCGCATCGGCTACGTGGCAGTCAACCCGCGGGCGACCGACGCCGAACTCATCGTGCCGATGTGCGGGCAGATCTCGCGCGGCACCGGCCACAACTGCCCGAGCTCCAGCATGCAGCTCGCCGTGGCGAAGATCATCGACGAGACCAGCGACCTGAGCGTGTACGAGACGAACATGAACCTGCTGTACGATGCGCTGACCTCGATCGGCTTCGACGTGGTGCGCCCGGGTGGAACGTTCTACATCTTCCCGAAGGCGCTGGAAGCCGACGCGAACGCCTTCTGCATGAAGGCCAAGGAATACGACCTGATCCTGGTGCCGTCCGACAGCTTCGGCGTGTCCGGGTACTTCCGCATGGCCTACTGCATCGACACCGACAAGGTGAAGCGGTCGATTCCGGTGCTGGAGCGCTTCGTGCGCGAGGAATACGGATTGTAGGCGAAACCGCGCTCTCAAAACTCGCAGATACAGCAACAAAATGTCGATTCTGGGGCTGTATCTGCGAGTTTTGAGGGCGCGTTCCGTCTAAGAGCATCCAGAAAGCATCAGAAAACATTCGGAAACCGTTCCGCAAGGTTGCAGGACGGTTCAACGTCAGGCGCAGGGGCCGCTAGGAAAGCCGTCGTTCAATGGAGTCAATCCAAGGAAAGGACGACGACCATGAAACCCCATGACATGCAACCCCATGCGAGCCCCGGCGGCTCGCGGCGGCGTCGACCGCCGGTAATCGCGACGAGGCGGATGGTCGCCCTCACGGGTGGCCTGTGCGCGGGCGCCGGCGGCATGGTGCTGATTCGGCACCTCTCGGCCGGTTCCGCTGGCTCCGCCTCAACCATGCAGCCGCCGAGCGGCAACTTCGGCGGCAGCGCCAACACCATGCAATACGACTATTCCGGCAGCTACTCGGTGTCGCTCACCGTCGGCGAAGACTCCACCGCCGTCATCGACGGTACCGACATCACCGTCTCCAGCTCCGGGTCGAACGGCGTCTTCGCCACCGATTCCGGGACGGCGCTCGTCAACGACACATCGATTGAGACCATGGCCGACAATTCACGCGGGCTGGACGCGACCTACGGCGGCACGATATTGGCGAACAAGATCACCGCGGACACGCAGGGCGGCCACAGCGCCATCGTCGCCACCGATCGAGGCGGCGGATCGATCTCTCTCGCCGATGCGACGCTGAGCACCGCCGGCTCCGGCTCCCCGCTGCTGTATTCCACCGGCGACATTCAGGTGAACAACGTCTCCGGAACCTCATCCGGCAGCCAGATCGCCGGCATGGAAGGCCTCAATACGATTCTGATCAAGGATTCGACGTTGGAAAGCACGGTCACCGGCAAAACCGCATCCGACCCGATCGCCAACGGCATCATCATCTACCAGTCCACCTCGGGCGACGCGGAAGCCAGCACCGGCGAGCACGCCACGTTCCAGTCGGTCGATTCCACACTCAGCTCCGCCATCGGATCAGGGTCGATGTTCTACTTCACCAACACGACCGCCGATGTGGTGCTGCAGAACACTGAGCTTGATTTCGACACCGACGCGGCGACGATCACGGACAACGCGGCGGCCGGCTCCGGCACGGGCACGGCGAGCGACGCCCCCATCACTGTGAATGTCGACGGCACGTCCACGTGGGGGGGGTGGCGAAGGATACGACCATTTCCGCGCTCAACGTCGCTTCCGGCAGCGATGGCAACACCGTCACCATCGTGGCGAACGGCAAGACCGTGGTCTCCGGCAGCGGCGACGTGACCGTCACGGTGACCGGCTCGTATTCGACCTCGGTCTCGGCCGGGAGCGACACGGAGCTGTCGAGCGACACCATCGACCGCAGCGAGTTCGACAGCCGGTTCGGCACATCGACAGCGTGGACGATGGCATAACCATGGCGGCGTGCCAGACATCAACATCAGCAATCACTTCATCAGTCAGTTGTCAAAGGAGTCATCATGACCAGCAACAACAGCAACAATGTCAACAATGCGAATGGCGGCGAGAGCGGCAACGGCGCGGATGGTGCCATCGAGGGCGTCGCTATCGCGGCGGCGGCGAACTTCACCGGTTCGGAGCAGCGTCAAGCGGCTGTGAATGACGCCGCTGTGGCTGATGGTTCGGTGACTAACGGTTCGGCGGGCGGCTGGGGCGTGGAGCCCGGTTCCGCGGCTGGTCGGGCCGATGGTGGCCGGGCTGCGGCAGACAACGGCGGTACAGACGAGTATGCGGGGAATCGTGCGGCTGGTCTGGGAGATGCCGAATGGGCTGCCGGGACCGGGGCTGCTGGATGCGGAACCGCCGGATACGGCTCGGCTGGGTATAGGCTCGCGGCAGCTCCGGGCAGTTCCGGCTATGCGCCGAACGGTCCGATGCCGGGGAGCTACGGCGAGGGATCGCGTGCGGCGTGGTACGTGCAGAATGCGCCGACGCAGGCAATGAATCCGCAGCCGGGGAATATGCAAGCGGTGAGTGGCCAGAACATGAACGCGCAGGGCGCGAATATGCAGGGCGCGAATACACCAGATGCGAACGCGCAGGGCGGCCGGATGCCGTTGTGTGCGGATTGGAACGGCCGGGGGCCGGTGCCTGGAGCAATGGGCGGTCAGGTCCCGACACTGAAAGGCTCGAAGGGCGGCGAACACGCGTTGAGCGGTAAGACGTGGGCATTGCTCGCCGTGGTGTCTCTGGTCTGTGGCCTCGTGGGCGGCGTCGGTGGAGCGCTCGCGGTGAACGCGCTGACCGACGACGAAGATGGCACGGGCAGCAGCCAGCAGATGCAGATGCCCGGAGGCATGGGGCAGCTGCCCAGCGGCGGCCAATTCGGCAATGGACAGTCTCAGCAGTATGGTGGCTCAGGGGAGTCGGACAGCCAGCTCGGCAGTGGTTCCAGTGGCTCCGGCAGCAGCTCCAGCGGTTCCGGTTCCTCGTACAGCTCCGACGGCAGTGATGCGACCACAATGTAAGCCATGAGCCGCGTCCAAACGCAATCGCGTCCAACCGCAATCGCTGCCCCCTGTCTGCCCCCTATCTGCCCCCATCATCCTCGTCAAATTACGGGTTGAAATAGCCGTTCTGGGCAATTCCCCGTGCGAAATCGCCGTTTTGAGCTCGAAAAACGGCGATTTCACACGGGGAATTGCGGATTTCGGCTATTTCACCCCGTAATTTCGCGTTCTGTTCGCCCTCCACAGCCCGTAAATGGCCCAGCCAGTCGGGCTTTACGGCTCATCCGGCCAGCGCATCGCTGACGAATCGGTCGACCGTCGACCAATGCGGCCCTTGCCTCCTCGGCTGCATCACGGCGCACGCCCTCCAGCTTGGCGCCGGGAACCTTACCGGCCCTGACCAGTTTCATCATCGAAAGCGGCGCCTGCGTGTCAAGGACAAATCGGAACATGAACGCCGACGTGGCCAGCGTCAACGCGCCTGCGGATGCCGCGGCGATGCCGGTAATTCGGCATCCGCGCCGTACCCGGCCGGCGCGTCGCGAGCGAAATGAGTCATGCCGATGCGTGAAAGCAGCCGGCGCAAACGCAGCGCAGCTTCCCATGCGGATACCCTGTGCCGACTGGATTCCAAGCCGGCTGCACGGCCCAAGCGCGGCCGGCATGCCCGGGAAGAGCGCGAAAGGCAAAAAATCCTCACGACCTCTAGCGAACCGCGTGAACGGTTGTTAGTGTTGATGCACAGACGATTTCGGTTGCCGCGGCAGGCGTGCCGTCGGCTGATTGACGCGGCGTGCCGAACGCCGCATATACCGCTTGATTCGCACCAGACGTAGAGCGGCGGTCTCCAAGACCGCAGGTCGTTGGTTCGAAGCCAACCGCGTATGCCAGTCACTTGTTTTTTCGGGGTCTGCCTCCGCCGACGCCCCGACCGGGACGCTTCGCGTTCCATCCGTCTATCGTCTCCGGGAGCCAGCCGCGCGTGCGGCCTATCATGGCGTCGGGTTCGGGGAGCTTGAGGTTGAGCAGGCCGCCGCTGGTTATGCCGAGGCGTTCGGCGACCTGCTTGACGCCGAGAGATATGCAACCCGAGAACACGCGACACGCAGTGAATCTTAACGACCGCAGGACTAGGCGAACAACAAATGGCACTACGCAGATGCTCATACACCCGCTGCCACCTGCCCGTCACCCGCGGCCAAGCATGGGACCTCGGACATAACGACCGGCGCGACAGATACAACGGACCCGAACACGTGAGCTGCAACCGCAAAGCGGGAGCAGCCAACAGCAACCGCATGCGCGAACACTGGAAAAAGCAAACAGGAAACAACGTGGCGACTGCAGGCCGGGTGAGCCTACTTCTTCTTCGGCACGTAGATCACAGTGTCGATCAGTTCTCGGTAGTGCGCGACGATCTGCGCGCGGCGGGTCTTCAGGCTGGCCGTCAGCATGCCATTGTCTTGTGTGAACTCGTCGGGCAGAATCTCGAACTTGCGGATCGACTCGGCGCGAGACACGCCCTCATTGGCCTGATTCACCGCACGCTCGACTTCGGTGTGCACGATCGGATTGCGGGCCAGCGACGCCAGGTCGGACTCCTCCTGAGCGCCCTGCGATTTCAGCCACGCGTTCGCATCGGCGAGATCCAACGTGACCAGCGCGGCCACGAACGGCTTCCGGTCGCCGATGACCAGGCACTGGTTCACAACCGGCGATGTCATCACGGCGGCCTCCAACAGGCCGGGGGAGACGTTCTTGCCGCCGGCGGTGATGATCAGATCCTTCTTGCGGCCGGTGATCGAAATGAAGCCGTCCTCGTCAATGTCGCCCAGATCGCCGGTGTGCAGCCAGCCGTCGACGATCTGCTCGGCGGTCACATCGGGATGGTTGTGGTATCCGCGGCAGACCAGATGGCCGCGTACGCACAGTTCGCCGTCGTCCGCGATACCCGCGGTGACGCCGCTCATCGGCATGCCGATCGTGCCGATCCGATTGTTCTCCGGCAGGCTCACGCACACCGGCCCGCAGGTCTCCGTCATGCCGTAGCCCTCAAGCAGCGGCATGCCGATGCCGTTGAAGAAGTGCGAAAGGTTGGCGTCCATCGGGGCGCCGCCGGTGATGGCGAAGTCGGCGTTCGGGCCGAAAATCGTGCGGATCTTCTTGTACACCACCAACTCGTAGAACCCGTGGGCGAGGCGCCCCCGCCACGGCAGTTTCTCGCCGGCCTGCTCGGCCTTCGACCAATCCCGCGCCACGTCCGCCGCACGCAGGAACATCTTGCCGGCGATGCCCTTGCCGGCGCGCTGCGACGCTGCGTTATACACCTTCTCGAACACGCGAGGCACCGCCAGCAGCAGCGTCGGGCCGAACGACTCGAAATCCTTGACGATCGTCTTCATATCGGAACTCAGTCCCAACGTCAGCGTGCCGCAGAAGCTCAGCAGCTCCATGAACCGCGCGAACACGTGGCTCAGCGGCAGGAACAGCAGCAGACGGCGGTCGGGCCACGCGCAGGCGCGGGGCATGTACTGCATGGCCGACAGGCACAGGAACGCCAGATTGCGGTGCGACAGCTCCACGCCCTTGGGGGTGCCGGTGGAGCCGGACGTGTAGACGATCGTCGCGAGGTCGTCGCCGTGGGCGTCGTTCTTGCGCGCCCAGAACTCCTCGTCGCTCACTTCCTTGCCATACGCCTGCAAGGCTTCGAGCGCGCCGGCATCGATCACGAACACCTTGCGCAGCGACTGCACCTCATCGTGGATGGATTCGATCTTGTCGCGCTGCCCGTCGTCCTCGGCGAACGCGATCGTGGCCTGCGAATCGTTGAAGATCCAGCTTACCTGAGCGTCGGAATTCGTCTCGTAAACCGGGACGGTGAGCGCCCCGACCGCCATGATGGCCATGTCGAGCGCGGTCCATTCCCAGCGCGTACGCGACACGATTGACACGGCGTCGCCCTTCTTCACACCCAAGCCGATCAGACCCTTGCCCAGGGCGATCACCAGGTCGCGGAACTGCGTCGCGGAGAACGACTTCCAGCCGCCGTCCGCCTTGTATTCGACGGTCGAGCCGTCCGGGTCGCGCTGGGCGCGGCGGTCAAGGAAATCAAACAGGTTGATATCGTCGTCGATCGGTTCCTTCAGCGGATTGGTGAACTCTTTGACCATGGTCGAGGAATTTACTGTCATACTCTCTTGAATACTCTCAGCGTGGTACAAAAACCGCGCGACAGGCGGCATTCGGGGGGGGGCGGAGGGGTCGGGGAGGGACACCGAGCATGCGGCGCGATGATGTCGCATTATGTGCGTCGCGCGTGGCCGGGGCTGTACGATGGGGGCAGGTTTGCCAGTATCGCGCCTTCGGTGGCGCGGCGCGGTGATTCGTGGCCGATGAAGGTGACGGGCGGAATAGGCGAGGCGCGGGCGAGATACAGGCGAGCGGCATGAGCCGGAGCGAAGCGGCCCGAGCCGGACGGGAGCAATCATGAACATGCCGCCGGGCTGGTATCCGGACCCATCGGGCGATCCCTCGCTGATGCGTTGGTGGGATGGCGAGGAATGGACCGGTGATTTCGCGCCGGCGCAGCAGGTGACGCCGGACGGCAACCGTATTCGCCGGGCGCGTACCCGATGACGAATGGCGACCGCAACCTGCGTCTCGCTGCATTCATCCTCAACATCATCTCGATGGTCGCGTTGGGATGGACGTTGCTCCCGCTGGCATGGATGAGCCCGATGACGGTGATGAGTTGGGGCATCTACAAGGGCACGCGGGCCAACACCGTGGCGTTCGGTGTGTGCAACCTGCTGTTCATGAATGCCATTTTTTTGGGGGGCTGCCCGTCAGCAACAAAGAGCGGTGACCGATTCCGCGGAATTTCAGGCGTGTCGCGATTTTTGTCCTGTTTGTACAGGCGGTCGGGTAATGTATTCCCCTGTTGCCTGTCAAGGTGACATTGCGGACATAGCTTAGTTGGTAAAGCGCAACCTTGCCAAGGTTGAGACCGCGGGTCCGAGTCCCGTTGTCCGCTCGCAGATTCGGCTGGCTGAAGCGATTCGGCCGGTCGGCACGCAGACCCGGGCGGTTGGCGCAGAGGTAGCGCACTTCCCTGACACGGAAGGGGTCACAAGTTCGAATCTTGTATCGCCCACGGATGCCGAAGTTCACTTCGGTGTGCACTGGGTGATTGGCGCAGCGGCTAGCGCACTTCCTTCACACGGAAGGGGTCGTAGGTTCGATTCCTACATCACCCACGGCCGCTACGGTGGTCGGTTTTCGGGGCTATGGCGCAGCTGGTAGCGCATCTCCATGGCATGGAGAGGGTCAGGGGTTCGAATCCCCTTAGCTCCACAGAACAGAACGCCCCTCCTTCCGGGAGGGGTGTCTCTTTTTTTTCGAGCCTATAATCGCAGGCGAGGATCCTCGGCATCGACAGCTCCCCGGACATGATCGCCTCGGCGCGCAAGCTCCACCTCGACTGCGATTTCGATGTGCTGGACGTCGGGTCGCTCGACGAGCTCGACACCGATTTCGATGTAGTCTTCTCCAACGCCTGCCTGCAATGGGTGCCGAATCACGAACGGGTGCTGCCCTCCATGCTGCGACGGCTTAACGCCGGCGGCTTAACGTCGGCGCAATTCACCGAGAACATCAACCTGCCGCCGCACATCATCATGCGCGAGACCGCGTGCGAGCCGAAATGGCGGCAGTGGATCAGCGAGATACGCCGCTACTACAATCTCGGCGGCGACAATTTCGACGTAAGCGCATACTATGATCTGCTCGCCCCGCTCTCCGCGCACGTCGACGTGTGGGAGACGAACTACTACCATGCGCTGCCTGGGTATGAGGCGATCCTCGACTGGTATCGCGGTACCGGTCTGCGCCCGTATCTGGCCCAGCTGCCCGATGACGGACTGTATCTGCGAGTTTTGAGAGCGTCGGTTGAGCGAGCCATAGATTTTTCATATGCCCGCGGTCTTGTGTCGCGCCCTGCGACGTGCTTCGATGGTGGGTGCCGGCGGCAAGGGGCTTCGCCGGTGCCATATCGATGGTTCGCACGTCAAGAAGGGGGTTGTGATGGTGTCCACCACATTGGACTTCGCCGAGAAGTACCTGCTGAAAACCGAGGTCAGGACCGTCGCGGTCATGCCCGACGACGATGATTCGGTGCGTGATGATGATTCGTACGACGCATAGTGCGGTGATCGTTCTCGATGATGTTTGTGCGAGGATGACTCATATTCCCGCACAAGTGCGCATGATGCGGATTCCCGGAATCCCGAGACTTGCTTTCGCTTGATGCCCGATTGGCCCGGTATCATACTCGCGCCTGTATCATTGAGGACGATTCGTTGCATATCTTGCCACCGGGAAGGGTCATCATGGGACGCAGTCGGTGATGCATTTCCACGTGCACTTAATCCCGCACAGATATGGGGACGGATTGGACACCTGGCCCAAGCTGCCGGGCCGCTCGCTCGACCTCGATACGGCATGGCGGCGGTTGAGGCGGGGAAAATCGACTTCGTGAGGATTGTGATATAGGACATCAAAACGGCGGGATTCCGCCGATGCAACCTGTGGTTGCGCACGGTTGCGGGGCATGGTCGGCGATTGCAACCGTAAGATGGTGGCGGATGGCGTGGACGGCGTGCCATAGTGGGGTCATCGGCCGAACATGACATGATGGAATCACTTGAGAAGGGATTTGACGATGAGCTTCCGCACCAACCTGCAATACCTGCGCGCCCAACGCAACATGACCCAGGAGCGACTGGCCATGCTGCTCGGCGTCTCGCGGCAGGCTATTTCGAAATGGGAATCCGAGAAGGCCTACCCCGAAATGGACAAGCTGCTCATGATCTGCGATCTGTTTGGCTGCACGCTCGACGACCTCGTGCTCGGCGACGTGAGCGTGAGCACCAGCCGGCCGGACTCGCACGGCGCATCGGCAACAGGCTGCGGCACGACTGTCGGAGGCAGGACCGGTGAAGATGCCGGGAGCCCTGCACATGCGGGGAACGCGAAGGGAAGTATAGGCGACGCCGACGAGCCCGCGCATCTCGGTGCGGCCGGTGCCATCGAGCCAAGCCTCACGGGCGTGCCGACCGGCGAGACACCGTACGGAACCGGTTCGCCCCGCCCCGCCGTGCACGCCAATACGGCCACCCTGCCGCAGGACCTGACCGGCTACGACGAGCATCGCCGCCGGTTCGCGCTGCTCATCTCCGGCGGCGTTGCGGCGATCATCGCGGCGGTCGGTATCTGCAATCTGTTCGATTCAAGCAACTCCATCCTCGGCGTGACGCGGCTCAATGACTTCCTCACGTTCCTGTGCATCTGCATAGGTGTGATCGCCGGGCTGGCGATGCTGGTCCCGGGCGGCATGTCGCACGCCGAGTTCAAACGCCGCCATCCGTATATCGAGGATTTCTACACCGATGAGGATCGCAGCCGCGAGACGCGTCTGCTGGTGGTCGGCATCGTGGGCGGTATAGCGACAATCCTGATCGGCATAGCGGTGACTGTGTACGCCGATGACGTGTTGGGCATCAGCGATGGATGGCCGAACGCGATCATGCTGATGCTGTACTCGGTCGCCGTCTTCAGTTTCGTTTACTGCGGAATACGGCACGGCATGCTCGACATCGACGGCTACAACAAGAAGGCCGATACCGATGGCAAGAAAGAGCGTGCAGCCGGGCATGATTTCTACGACAATCTGACCGGTGCGGTATGCGGCATCATCATGTCGCTGGCCACGATAACCGCCCTGTGCCTACTGTTTCTGGGGCCGTGGATGCTGCATGACGACTGGAGCTCCGTGGGCCTGTTCTGGCTGCCGTGGCCGATCGGCGGCGTGCTGTGCGGCATAGCGAGCCTCATCATCCAGCTGGTCAAGGATTATCGCAGGCGCAACGACGACGGACAAGGCGCCGGGCAGCCCGGGCGGACGAAATAGCAAGGAAAGGACGGCCGATGGATGATCTCGCCGCGTCTCGTGAGCGGTATCCGTTGCAAACCATGCGATTGCCGGATGGCGAACCCTTCGCATACCGGTATCATCGCAATCCCTCCGCCCGCGCAACGATTGTGCTCCTGCCGGGTGGAATCGGGCTGTCCGACTGTTCTGCCTGCATTTTGAACGGTTCGTCGAGGACTGCTCGGTCATCACCTTCGATTATCAGGAGCGGTTCGCGACGAACGCCGAACTGGCGCGTGCCATCGCAAGTGGAAGCGGACGCTTCGCCTGATACCGATGCCGCTGCACCGGCGTCTGATGGCGTGGGCCGTGATGCGCAAGACGCAAGACCTGTCGTCTGGCGAACGGCGGCTGATGCAGGGCCTGTGCGATGTCCTCAAGCAGTTGCTGAGCAAGCCGTATCAGCGGCATATGGCCGATTTGCTGATCGATGCTGCGTCGCACGCCGACATGGTGACGGCGGTCATCTCGCGCTGTTGGTGCGCATGGACGAGTACATGGATACCGTACGCGCCTTCATCGGGTCGCATGCGGCCCGCTCTTAGCAGGCGTCTCTAGTCTCGCGTCGGATCCTTCTGCAGAAGCAGGAACACGAGCGCCACGACCAGCAGCACCGCGATAGACAGCACGCCGAGCGAGGCTCGTGGTCTGCGACGCATGAGTGTGACCGTGAGCTCCCCAGCTGATGAGCGCAAAGGCAGAGATTGGTTTCACATGGGATTGTCCCGATGTCAAGGTCATGATGCAAAAGCGTTGGCTCTGTTAGGCCAAGGTTGACTTTTTGACTTGTATTGTAGTTGCTGAGTAGCTACAATAGTGGTATGAGAACGGGCAAGGTGGCGCGTATAGCCGATAGGGTCAGGAAGGAACTGGGCGAACTGACGCCGCAGGAGCGCGACCTTGCTGTCAAGGCGTTACGCGACGCCCTGTACGAGGGGTTCGCGTTGGACGCGGCGACGAGCGACCCGAACCAGATGGAGGCGTGCGTGCGCTGCGGCAGCATCCGCATCATCCGCAAAGGGCGTGGACGTGACGGCTCCCAGCGTTGGAAGTGCATGAACTGCAACAGGACGTTCGGCGTTCGCACGAACCGGGTGATGGGCATGAGCAAGCTCAAGGCGGGCGTATGGATGCGTTTTCTCGAATGCTTCGTGGATTGTCTGAGCTTGCGCAAGTGCGCCCAGCGTTGCGGAGTATGCCTGAAGACCGCGTTCCTCATGCGCCAGCGCGTCATCGAGTGCATCCGCCGATACACTCCCGTCCTGCGTTCCGAGGCCGGGTCGTGCGTGCAGTTGGACGAGACGTACTTCCGTGAGAGCTTCAAAGGCAACCATACGAAGTCCGCCGTGTTCGTCATGCCCCGCAAGGCGCGCAAGCGCACCAAGTCATTGAGGAAGCGTGGCCTGTCGAAGGAGCAGATATGTGTGACGACCGGAGTGGATGACACGGGGCGTTCGTTCCTGACCGTGTGCGGGCGCGGCGTCATCTCCAAGGATCGTGCCATGAGCGCGTTGAAACCCCATATCGGGCGCGGCGCCGACGTGCTTACCGACGGGGCTCCGGCCTACGTGAAGCCACTGGCCGAACTGGGTGCGAACCTCACACAAACCGACGCGGACGATCACGCGATCAACAGGGTGAACACCTTGCATGCCCGTTTGGAGGACTTCATGTTCGGCTTCCACGGCGTATCCACGAAATATCTGCAGGCCTACCTGGACTGGTTCCAATGGCTCGGCGCGTTCACCGACGGCTGCGGCGACACCGGCGACGACCGTCTGCTCGCCCGCCAGCTCGGCAACGGCCTGTACCGCATCCGCCGCCGCGACTACCAGCGCATGGTCCCGCCATACATGGACTACTGGCAAAAAGCCGCATGACATCGTGCATACGATGTACAGTCAGAACATCGAAACATAGGACAAGGAGGCGCGTATGGCGAGCATACCCACCACGACCATGAGGATAGATCCTCAGCTCAAAGAGGAATCCAGCCAAGTGCTCGAAGACCTGGGACTCACCCTTTCCGGCGCGGTCACGATCTTTCTCAAGGCCGTGGTCAGGGAACAGGGGCTCCCGTTCGAGGTCAAGAAGGAAACGAAGGACAAGCAGTAGATGCCGAAGAAGGTTCAACAAACCGAGCACCCGGTGCTGGACATGACAATGCCCGAACGAAAAGCCACTGACATGAGCGGCTTCTTCCGTGACCATAAGCTGCCGGACCAAAACGTGACCGGATTCTCCGATGGAGCCTTGTTTACGGGGGACAGCATCGAATGGATGAAGACCATCAACGATGAATCCATTGACATGGTTTTCGCCGACCCACCGTACAACATCAAAAAGGCGGACTGGGACGATTTCGGCTCCCAAGAGCGCTACATTGAATGGTCGATGCGATGGATAGAACAGGCTTCCCGCATCCTTAAACCGACCGGAAGTCTTTACGTGTGCGGTTTCAGTGAGATACTCGCCGATCTCAAGCACCCCTCGATGAGGTATTTCTCCTCATGCAGGTGGCTAGTCTGGTTCTACCGCAACAAGGCGAATCTCGGCAAGGACTGGGGACGTTCCCATGAGAGCATCCTGCATCTGCGCAAGAAGGATTTCGGGCACATCAACTACGACGACGTGCGCATCCCCTACGGCAAGCACACGCTGAAATACCCCGATCATCCCCAGGCGGATTCATCCCAGTACGGACGCAAGGGAAGCCACTGGACGCCGAACCCATTGGGTGCGAAGCCCAAGGACGTCGTTGAGATACCCACCACATGCAACGGAATGAACGAAAAGACACCTCATCCGACGCAGAAGCCCGAAGAGCTGCTCAGAAAACTCATCCTCGCGTCAAGTTCGGAAGGTGATCTGGTGCTCGATCCCTTCTCCGGTTCCGGCACGACAGCCGTGGTGGCCTCGCAGCTTCACCGCCAATGGCTGGCCTGTGACGAAAACCCGGAGTACAACCAATGGGCCACGCAAAGGCTTGATTCCATCGACCATGCGCGGACCGTCGAACAGTGGATGGCCTTTGACCGAGACAATTACGAAAGAAGAAGATCAATCCGATGACCATGACATTGAGCCAACTGGCGGAATGGGCCAAAGACAAGGAACGGTTCACCACGGTTGCTGATTGGGCAAACTTCTGCCGCGAGTACCTGCAATTCGCGCAACCGGAAGCGATACAGGCCGTGATCGTGTCCACGAACGAGCACGTCTACAACTTCTACCAGTACAAGGAGGACGGGAACTTCAAGATCACTCGCCCGCTCAACACCGATCTGATGATCCCGGAATCAGAGTTCGACGCCGCCGAGGGAAACGTCATGGAGGCGTTGAAAGACATTCGCGGTATCGCCGAAGACATGGACGCCCGGCGCACGCTGAACAATTTCGTCTACACGTGTCAGCAAACCATTGGCGCGACCTTAGACTCGTTGCCGAGTGTCAACACTGCGAGGAAACTCAATGGAGACCTCTTCGAGAAGTACATTCGGAGAATCCTCAACGAGATCGGGGCCGAAACCGGTGAGGGCACCATTCAAGTGCCCATCAAGGTCGAAGGCGTCGAACCGTTCACTATGGCGTACCAACATGATTTGATTGTCAGGAAAGACGGCGAGACCAAGGCTATCGGGTCGGTGAAGACGTCCAGCAAGGATCGTATTGACAAGATATTCATCGACAAGTTCATGTACAACGTGCTGACCGACAGTCTTGACATGCCTCATTTCGCGGTGTTCCTCAATGACGTACAACGCGCCGGCGGGAACAACATGCGGCATCAAAAAGTAGCACAAACCTTCCTGACCGGGCATTTCAAGGGTTACACCATTAAGCTCAATCCACTTGACGGCGTCTACTATTGCGATTTGCGACCGGTAATGAAGACCGATGAAGTTCTCAAGAAACAGATCAGCACTCTTGACAATCTTTTGGTCAACGACATCTGGAAATTCATGGAGTAACCATGGAACGCCGCCACGCATCATGTGGGCGGCGTTCCATGTATTAAGTCAACCTTGGTCTAACAGAGCCAAAGCGTTAAGCATCCTACGGATTATATTGAGAAAAGAAGTCATTAGTAATACAATTGGCTTTGGAAAGGATTCATTATGAGCACTACCACTGTTCGCATGGATGATGATCTCAAAGCCGAAGTGAACGCCATTCTTGATTCCATGGGATTGAATTTCAATACGTTCGTGAATATGGCCAGCGTGCAGTTGGTGTCGCAGCGTCGTATTCCGTTCGAGGTGAAGGCGCCTGAACCCGTGCTGCCTCACGCGGGACATGTTGCCGCCAATGGGGTTACGTACCGTGGGGTCGACGAACAGGGGTATCCGGTGGTCGAAGTGCCGAACGCCATGGTGTTGAATCCAAGCCGGGGCGCCGACGGTGTTGCCGTACTGCCCAAGGCGTGGCGTGATGGCGAATAATCATGATATTCCGGAATTGATGCCGGTTCCGGAGCAATTGCATGTCTTCGACGTGTATCGCATGCGGGTGCGGTTCGAGGATGATCCGACGAAATCACGCAACTATTACGTGGCCGCCATCGTCATACAAGCCGACGACGACGGTGGAGTGGCTGTGGAACTGACCGGCAATCCAACCTGGCATGGGGCGGGCGATGTGCAACTGCCCGAGTATGAGCATGCCGGGCTTACCCATCTGACGACCGTTCGCTGCGCGCAGCTGGTGCGGTTCCTCCGGCCGGATCTACAGGGGTTCACCGGTAGATTGAGTCGGAATGATGCCATGCGTGTGGCCAATGTGGTCGGCGAGGTAAAGCCTGAAGAACAGGTGTGGCTGTAATTCTGTTCTGCCGTCTAACTGGTTCGGGGTATTCACTGTGAACCAGTGCACAATTGCGATGGTCGATGTCTTTCTACAGTCCGCTTATATGTGAAGGTTTTGTGGTCGACGTTGCGTCATATGTTGCTTGTGACGTTGCGTAATGCGGCATATTGCTTGGTGAAAGGAGGTTGGGCCATGTCGATGGACGATGAAACGGACAGCCGATACACCACAGGGGACATCGCCAAACTCACTGGTGTGAGTGTGCGAACCGTGCAGTACTACGACGCCAAAGGTCTGTTGATTCCCAATGAGATCAGCGACGGCGGCCGAAGGCTGTATGGGACTGCAGAGGTCGAGCGGATGCGGGTCATCCTTTTTCTCAAAGGACTCGGCTTCAAGCTGGAGCAGATTCGCTCGATTCTGTCGGACGAGCGGCCGGAACGGGTGCTGGTTGATTTGCTGGATCAGCAGACGGCGTCCTTGCAGTCGGGTATCGCCGAGCAGAAGCAACGTCTTGATGACTGCTTGCAGCTGCGCAAAGCACTGACGGTCTCGGCGTCTGACTTCGTATCGTCAACATTAACCGACATGGCAACCGTTATGAACACCACAACCACTCATTCCCTGCGCACCACATATTTGGTCATACTGGCAATCGCATTGCCCGCGACTTTGTTGCAAATTGCATGCCTCGTCATCGGTGTGATGACAGACGTATGGTGGCCGCTGCCGGTCGCCGTTCTGCTGGCGATTGCGCTCACTGTTGCGGCGATGAAGTACTATCGCTCCCGCGTGCAGTACCTATGTCCGGCTTGCCATGAGACCTTCCAGCCGGGTATGCGAGAGTTCGTATTCGCCGCACACACGCCCAAGACACGCAAGCTTACCTGCCCGCATTGCGGTCACAGGGGGTACTGCATGGAACTCAGCATCTGAAAGTTTCTGATTATAGCGTTCGATTTACGAACGGTAGTTGTCGCAGAATTTGCGACAACTACCGCCCTGCCAAAATATGTGCGTTGTGCAGGGCTAAATTGTTTCAGGTCGCGGCTCGGGCGGTAGGATCTGCCGTTTCATCGCTGCTTCGGCGTTCCTGTTGCTGATTGATGGGTGACATTACGCTTGTGTTGGATCCTTCTGCAGGAGCAGGAAGATGAGCGCCAACACCAGCAGGATGGCGATGGAAAGCACGCCGAGGGAGGCGTTGCCGGTGATCGACGTGGTGGTGGCCACGAGGAACGTGCCCAGGATGCTCGCGGTCTTGCCGAAAATGTCGTAGAAGCCGTAGTACTCGTTGGCGTGGTCCTTGGGGATGATCTTGCCGTAATACGAGCGACTCAGCGCTTGGATGCCGCCCTGGAACATGCCGACGAGGATCGCCAGGATCCAGAACTGCGCGGCCGACACGAGGAAGAACGCGGCGAAGAACACGATGCACATGTAGGCCACGACCGCCGCCACGATCATCGCCTTGCAGCCAAACCGCCCGGCCATCCGCCCGTACAGGATCGCGCATGGGAACGCCACGAACTGCGTGACCAGCAGCGCCACCACCAGCTGAGTCGAGTCGATGCCCAGCTCGGCGCCGTACGAGGTGCTCATCGAGATCACCGTGTTCACCGCATCGATGTAGAAGAAGAACGCGAGCATGAACATCCACAGCGGCTTGTTCCTCACTATCTTGCGGAAGGTGCCGCCAAGCTCGCGGAAGGTGCCGCGCACGGCCGTTCCCAGCTTGTCGCGTGTGGCGCGGTAATGCTCCTGACGGTAGCTGGAGATCAGCGGGATCGTGAACGCGACCCACCAGACGGCGGTGATGATGAACGATGCGCGGGTGCAGCCGGTCGTCGTCCAGCCGAATGGCAGCGCCGGGCCGCCGAAGATCAACGCGATGCACACGATGAACGGCACGGTCGAGCCGATGTAGCCCCAGCCGTAGCCGTGCGAGGAGACCTTGTCCATGCGTTCGTTCGGCGTGGTGTCGATCAGCATCGAATCGTAGAACGTGAGCGAGCCGTTGAGTCCGATCGTCGCGAGGATATACACGACCAGGAACGGCAGCCACGTCAGTGGAAGCGCCATCGCGCAGCACGTGACGACGCCGGTGCCGAAGAAGCCGAGGAAGAACTTGATTTTCATGCCCTGCACGTCGGCAATCGAGCCGAGCAGCGGCATGAGCAGCGCGATGACCAGCGATGCGATGGTCTGCGCGTAGCCCCAGGCCGACACGATGTTGCCGTCCGCGGGCATCAGCGATTTCGCGTAGATCGGAATCACCGCGGTGGACAGCAGCACGAACGCGGAGTTGCCCACGTCGTAGATGATCCATTTCTTCTCGCGCGGGGTGAGTTTCGCGGTGGCGGTGAGGGCCGGATCTGTGCCGGCCGCTGTACTGTCTGCCGGGCCATCGGCGGGTTTGGCTGCGATGCTGTCGTTCATGGGGACTCCTGACGTCGTGTTCATATATATCGTAAAGTGCCGTTTCCGGCATACCAAGTTTCCATATGAATTGCGGGTGAATTGTTGCGGGCCGGCGGGAGTCGGACGGGTTGGGCGGGTCAGGCGCGCAATGGGCCGCGTCGATCGTGGCGATCGTCATCGGGGTCGGCGTTCGTTATCTGGTACACCTATTATGCGTGGCGCAAGCCCGATCCCATCGAAGAGGCGCGGCGGGCGGATATGTTCGCTCGCGGTTGGACGCCGCTGGACGAGGACGTGCACTTCCCTCCGGCGTGGTTCGCCAAGATTTCCAAGCTGAGGACGGTCGGTAGCGAAATGCCGCATACGACATGGGGCAAGGACGGCTGGATCACGTTCAACTATGACGTGATGCAGTTCATATCGGACGCGAACCCCAGCTATGGCACCGATATCGTGTTCCTGGTATGCCCGTGCACGGTGCCACGAGGCCCACTCATGTGGGCGACCATCCATCAGGGTCGCAAGATGTTTCAGCGCACCAGCGAGCAGGGCGGCATGCCCGCCGACGTGGTCGAACTGCTGAAGATGAGCCCGTACAGACCGAATCTGATCGTGATGGATGGACGAATCTACATATGGTTGCGGGTGAATTACATGCCGTTGCCGCAGCGTTTTTCTGAATTATCCGCTGGAAAGCGATCTGATTCCGTTGACGAAGGAACTGCATCGCAGGCTCGCCCGCGATATGGGGATTGTCGGCCAGACGCCGTGGGGTGGCCGCGCCTGAGCGGTCATCGGCACGGTGATTGGTCCAATAGCGTCCTTAAGTGCGCGCCGAAACGACAAGTGCGCGCACATAGGGACGCAAAACACCCGATTTGCGTCCCTATGTGCGCAGAGTCGTCCGTTCGGCGCGCACTTAAGGACGCAAACGGAACGACAGCGTTGCGCAACAATCCATATCGGCCGGGCGACGCTGCGAGGAATGGCTACTTCGCGGCCTCGGCCGGAGTCTCGTCTTCCTCGAGCTTGGCGATGACCTCGTCATAGCCGGGGCAGTCCGGAACGCCGTTGATGGAACGCTGAATGCCCAGCGAAGCGGCCGCGTTGGCGATCTTCACCGCATCGACAAGCGACCAGCCGCGGGCGATCAGTGCGCACATGGCACCGGTGTGGCACGAGCCCGCCGAACGGGTGTGCGTCGCCTTCGTCGGATACCCCTCCACATGGATGACTTCGCCGCCCGGCGTGCGCACCCACGCGCCGCGCGACCCCGCACGAACCACCAGCGGCGCGCGCAGCGTGGCGCCGAGGCTGTTGCACAGCGCCTTCATCGAGTCGTCGAATCCGCCGCCGACGGTCATCGACAGGGAATCGTCCACGAACACGCCAAGCCGGTCGGCGAGCGTGCGGGCCTCCTGACGGTTGCAGGACCAGATGGGCCGCACCAGCACCAGATCCTCCAGCAGGTGGTCGCTGACCATGTGCAGCGTGTTGGTCGGATTGAGCACGATGCTGTAGTCGCGCGTCGTCGGGTCCGAAGCGGTGCGATGCAGGAAGGCGTCGATGCCTGACGCGCTGTGATCCATCAGCGTGTTGGCGCTGATGTGCACCACATCGCCCTCGCCGGGCTCCACGCAGTCGAACGTGTTCTCGTTGCCTTGTGATTCGGCGCCATACGTGGCGACGAACGTCTTGCGCTCGCTGTCGTTGAGCACCAGACGGAAACCGGAATCGGCGTCGATGCGGTCCTGGCCGATGTGCTCGATGCCGTTGTCGTTGAGAGCCTTGCGGATCAGTGACGCCCACGGCCCGTTGCCGATGACGCCTGCGTGCTTGGTCGCCGCCCCAATCCGGCTGGCCGCCTGCATGACGCGGAAGCTGCCGCCCACCGACGGCATGGTATGGTTCGCGACGGCGAATCCGCCCGGTTGGGGAATCGCGTCGATGTCCATCATGATGTCGACCCACACCTGTCCCAACGAGATCACTGTGGGGGAGGGCACGTCGTTTTTGCGTGAAAGCAGGCCTTTAAGTGAATTGAGCATCATTCCTCCTTGACGATTGCCGCGTTGCATGTATCGTATGCCATACAGTAACCGTTTTACCGTGATTTTATGAAGAGTTGCTGGATGCGGCAATAGTCAAGACGGGTGATATTGTGTGGATGTGTAGGTGAAAGCCGCAATGATACACGCTTGATTTGCATTTGTTTGTATTTGGCGCTATTATTGTGAAGTTGTGTGTTCAAGCATCCGTGCTGGAACACGGAAGACTTGAACATCAAGGTTATTAAGGGAGTCCATCATGGCAGCTCGTTGTGCAGTGTGCGGCAAGGGTCCGCAGGTCGGATACACCGTTTCTCACTCGCATATCCGCAACAAGCGCACCTTCCGCCCGAACCTGCAGCCGGTTCGTACCACCGTTGACGGCCAGAACGTTCGCGTCCGCGTGTGCGTCAAGTGCCTCAAGGCCGGCAAGGTTCAGCGTGTGGTTGCGTGACATCGCGCGATAACGTTTCACTGAGGCCCCGGAAGTCGCAAGACTCCGGGGCCTCTTTATATCCGCTGGCGGAGGGGACAATGCGATGCCGTCCCGCCGGCACACCACAATAGGGACGTATGAGCATCACGTTGAACACCACCATGTCGTCGATCATGACGAACAAGCGGCGTGTCGGCGCGCTCAAAAGCCTTGGCGTCGTGACGGTGGGCGATGCGTTGACCTACTATCCGTTCCGCGTCGCCGATCCGGTGCCCCTGCGGGCACTGCGCGAGGCCCGTATCGGCGAGAGAATGGCGTTCTCCGCGTCGGTGCGCGGCATGCGGGTCGTGCCGATGAACGTTCGGCGGGGCTACCGGCTCGAGGCCGTGGTGGATGACGGGGATTTCGCGGTTTCCCGGCATGTCGCGGGGGCCGCCGCCCGTTTGGTGTTCTTCTCGTACAAGAAGCAGTATGTCGATTGGCTGAGCATGCGGCTGCGTTCCGGCGCGATTGTGGTGATCGCCGGCGAGCCGAGCGAGTTCAACGGTCAACTGCAGTTCACCCATCCCGAAATAATGACGGTCGCTCCCGGCTCCGGTCCGGCTGATAGCGAATACTCCGGTGTCGTGCAGATGAGCGCTCTGAAATACGACGCCGACACCGTCGGAGCGGGCCTGCGTCGCATCAGCAGACCCCGACCGGTGTATCACGCGTCGTCTCGTATCTCCAGCGAACACATTCATGAGTCGATAGTGCAATGCATCGAATTGCTGGCCGGAACCGGGCAGAATCTCCCGGGCGATGCGGCAACGGAAGCCCCGCAAACAATGAAAACGATGGAAGACGGCGGCATCAGCGGCGCCGGAACCGCTCCAGCGGGTGCCGAGTCTCGGTCAGGAAACGCCGTGGCCGTCGGCCTGGCCCGCGCGATCCCGGACGTCCTGCCCGAATCGGTGCGCGAATCGAATCATCTGCTGCATCGCGCGGAAGCGTTCCTGGCCATCCACGACCCGCTCAACACCGCGGATTTCAAACGGGCCATCGGCACGATGCGCTACGAGGAGGCGTTCGTCTCGCAGACGGCGCTGCTCCAGTCGCGTAGCAATGTCCGCAAGGATGCGGCCCTGCCTTGTGCGGGCGTGGCGCTGCGTGACCGGTTCATCGAATCACTACCGTTCCCGCTGACCGGCGGCCAGCGGGAGGTCATCGATGATATCGGCGTGGACATGGCCCGCGAATATCCGATGCAGCGCCTGCTGCAGGGCGAGGTCGGTTCCGGCAAGACCGTGGTCGCGGTCGCGGCCATGCTGCAGGCGGCGGGTTCCGGCCATCAGGCGGTGCTTGTCGCGCCCACTCAGGTGCTCGCCGAGCAGCATCATGCGACCATCAGCGCCATGCTCTGCGCGATTGACGGCGTCGAGACGGGCGATGACCCGTCCCGCGATGCCCTGTCTCCCAATGACCCGGCCGACCTGATCAAGGCCGCCGAATCCGCTGCCGATGACGGAGATGCCAAGGCGCGCACGGCCGTGAAACATCCCGTGAAACACAGTGGGGCGCGCAGTGGGAAACAAGACGGCGCGGCGCACGCGCAGTCGGACGCGAACACGCGGCACGTGCCGGTCATCCTGCTGACCGGCGGCATGAAACTGGCCGCCCGCCGCCGTGCTCTCGCACTCGCGGCCAGCGGCGACCCGTGCATCATCGTCGCCACGCACGCCGCGTTCTCCAAGACGTTCCAGGCCCCGAACCTCGCGCTCGTCGTCATCGACGAGCAACACCGGTTCGGCGTGGAGCAGCGCGAATCCCTGCGCACCAAAAACGATGTCGTGCCGCACCTGCTGGTCATGACCGCGACGCCGATCCCGCGTACGGCGGCGATGACCTGGTTCGGCGATCTGGACATCTCGTGGCTCACCGAGCTGCCGGGCGGGCGCAAGCCCATCCGCACGTTCATCGTGCCTGAAGACGACGGCCGCATGATGGGCTCCATGTTCGCCCACATCCGCGGCCGCATCGACGCGGGGGAGCGGGCGTATGTCGTCTGCCCGCGTATCGATGCCGACGATGAATCGGACGGCGATGACGATACAAGTGGGGCATCGCAGATCGGCGTGTACGACGATTCCGACACCTACAGGCGCGAATCCGCCACCGCGGCCGCCAACACAACCACCAGCGCGCCATCGCAGGAGGATGGTGACGGTGCTCCGTCACGGCCGCCGCTGCATTCCGTGGCCGAGATCGAGCGCAGGCTGTCATCGCTGCCGCAGTTCCGTGGCATCCGTTTCGCGACGCTGACCGGCCGCGACGATGACGCGACCAAGCAGCAGGTCATGGCCGATTTCGCGGATGGGGCCACGCCGGTTCTGGTGGCGACAACGGTCATCGAAGTGGGCGTGGACGTGCCGCAGGCCAGCTGCATCGTGATCTTCGACGCTGACCGGTACGGGCTTTCGCAGCTGCACCAGCTGCGCGGGCGCGTGGGGCGCGGCGGCACGGATTCATGGGCGTTCCTGATTTCGCGGGCTGAGGACGGCGGTCCCGCGCAGCAGCGACTGCAGGTCATCCAGGGCACGCTCGACGGCGCCCAGATCGCGCAGGCCGATCTGGAGTTCCGCGGCGCCGGAGACGTGCTCGGCGATGCGCAGTCGGGCGGCAAGTCCGGTCTGAAACTGCTGCGCGTGGTCAAGGACGCCAAGATCATCGCCGACGCGCGCGAACGTGCGGGGCGGTTGCTCGCCGATGACCCCGATCTGTCGGGCGAGGTCGAGCTTGCCGGCGCGGTGCTTGATTTCACCCGCGGCAACGAGACGTTCCTGACCAGCAGCTGACGCGCGACGGGCGATATGCGCCGCGGATAGGGTCGTTGGACACGAGCCCCGGCCCCGCCATCCGCGATCGAACAATGTGGCGCTTGAACACAGTATAGATTTTTCATATGGGAACGGCGTTCTCATCGCCGGCATGATGTGGTTCAGTTGTCATGAAGGTTTCGGCCGGGGAGGGGCATCATGGCATCATCACGTTCACTGCACACGGTTCATCTGGCCGCTTTCGGCGCGGGCAATGTCGTCGGTCTGGGGGTCATGTCGATGGCCGGCATCGGCGTCGGCATCACGGGCACCGGATTGTGGCTCGCCGCGCTGGTCGGTGGCCTGGGAGGCGCGTTCGCGCTGGTGCCGCAGCTGCTAGCCAGCTCGTCCGGCGATTACCCGGGCGGCCAGTACCAGCAGGTCGGCACGCTGCTGCCGCCCGTCTTCGGCGGCATCGTCGCCTATATCCTGTGTTTTCTCGTGTTCGACATCTCCGCGTACGCGCTGTCCGCGGCGCAGCTGCTCGGCCTGCCCATGCTGCCGACACGCCTGACCGCGGCGTTGGTCGTCGCGCTGTTCCTCGGCGTGCACATGCTGGGTGCCCGCATCGCCGCCATCGCCCAACTGGTGATGGCCGTGCTGCTCGCGGCGGCGTTGGGCACGTACGTTGCGGTGACAATGCCGCACGTGCGGCTCGCGAATCTCGCGCATTACACGTTTCTCGGCTCGCCTCTGGCGTTCCTGTTCGCATGCGTGTACATGACGTTCATGATGAACGGGGTGGCCGGCGTGGCGAACTATGCCGCGGTCGCGGACCGTCCGCGGGTGACGGTGCCCCGCGCGATGCGCGTCTCGCTGTTGCTGGTCGTCGTGACGTATGCGCTGATCTGCGTGGCCGATGCCGGCGCCTTGCCGATAGCCCAGGTCGCGAACCGGGATCTCGCCGTCAGCCTGTCCGCATTCGTCCCGGCTCCGGTGACGGTCGCGTTCGTGGTGGGCGGCTCCGCGTTCGCCCTGCTCACCACGCTCAATGCCGCAGTCGGCTGCATGGCGTATCCGGTCGCCTCGGCCTGCGCGGACGGATGGTTGCCGCGCGAACTGGGAGAGCGTTCCGCTCGGACCGGCGCTCCCGTGCGCCTGCTTTCGGTGGGCATGATCGCCGCGGAGTGCCCGCTGATCGCCGGGAATTCCGCGAAAACCGTGTCGTCGAGCGTCACGATTCTGATGATCGTGGTGCAGGCGATGGTCGCCGTCGCCGCATTGCGCCTGATACTGCGCGACGGCTCATCGCTCTGCGCATTCCGCTCGCTGCCGTTGCTCGGCCGCGTGCCGCAATCCGGGCTCGCGGCGTTGTGCATCGTCGCGCTGCTCGTCGACCTGCTGCTGATCGCATGGCTGCTGTACACGATGAACCGTCTGCTGATCATCGGCAATGTCGTGATATTCGCCATAACGGTTGTCGCCGCTGTCATCGTGAACAAATATAGGGTTGATACGAGGCCATAACAACTATGTATAACCGCGGGTTTGCCAACGCGGCGACGCGGAGCCTACGATGATGTCAACGTTCACGGGAACCCGCGAACAGGCCCGGCCCCGGATGATGGGGCGGCACCCCGGTCAGGTGTCTTATCCGAGCAAGGAGTACATTATGTGTGTCAATGAAGGCGTGAAGGCATCGGCTGTCGGCTCACTGTCGGGCGGACTGCCGATCATGCGCGAGCGGTGAGAGACCGCTCGATAGTCCGTTTCGGATGTTTGCCGGCGCGATCGCGATGATTGTGATTCGCCGTCCGGCATGATTCCTCACACTCCCGGCAGATTACGCCGACGGTTGCCGGATCATTCGCGGCGATGCGGATTCTGCCGCATCGCAGGTTTTCGTATATCGCGATTCGCCGCCACCAAACTGTACCGCCGCGCCGTATCCAAAAACGGCGCGGAAGACAAGAAGAAGGGAATATCCATGTCCACATCATCAGCTCGTCATGAAGCGCCACGCAACGGGCGGCCCGTGAAACGCCGGCTTATCCGCGTGCTCGCCGGCTCGGCCGTGATAGGCGCTATGGCGGTCGGCGGCCTGCAATTCGCGCTCGGCACGGCCTACGCGGCCGGCGACGTGTGCGACCTGTGCTCGACCAACTACAATCCGGTCGCCTGCTGTTCCAGTGGCGGTTCGGCTTACGATTCCAACCCCGGAGGCGGCATCGACGTCTCAGCGCAGAAGGCCGCGTTCGACAGCTACTGCGCGAACTACAAGAAGGAGCACGCCCAGAAGGAGGAGCCGGCGACGCCCGCCCCCGCCACGAAGCCGAGCAACCCGAAGCAATCGGCCCCGGCCCCGGCGAAGCAGTCCTCGGGCTCGCCGGCCACCCAGACGACGAAGCCCTCCACGGGCAACACCACCGCGCAACAGTCGCAGCCCGCGCAGTCGACCGGCACACAGTCCGGCCAGAGCACGACGGGCAGCACAGCCGGGATCACAGGCGACACGGCCGCGAACGCCGATGCCACCGCCACTCAGACCTCGAAGGACGCGGCCTCCCGGAAGAACAGCGATGACAACACCGCCGACACCGCTGGCGGCGAGACCACCACGACCGAATCCGGCATCACCGACAGCGGCACTGATACGGCGGAAACCACCACGCAGGCCTCTCCGGTCACCGATCGGGCCGAAACCACCAGCCCGGTGGTGCGCATCGTCGCCGGCGTGGTCATCGCGCTCGCCGTCATCGGCACGCTGGGCGCTGCGCTGATTGTGCGCAACAAGCGCCGCGCTCCCGCGCTCGCCGGAGCGAACGGCGGCCGGTCCGACGACGGATTCGACATCGCAGACGGCGCGACGCCGGCCCCCGCGACGACGGCGAACGCCATTGCCGCAACCGAAGCCCGTGCCGACGCGAGTGCGCCGACCGAAGTGCTGCAGCCCATCGCATCGCCGGCGAACGGACCATCCGCCGGGCCATCGGCGAGTCTCAACGTGGCCGACAGCGGCGGCGCTCCTACCGCACGGTATGACTTCAACCTCGTCGACGGACCATCGTCCCGCTGAGCCATCGGCGCAGCAGTACCAACGCAATTCGATACGGAAGAAATACAGAAGGGAACCACAACAATGTCCAACACCAACCACAGCCTCACGAGAGGCTCCATCGCCGCTAAAGCCGCGGCGCTGCTCACCGCGGCGGCGCTCGGTCTCACCGGATTCGCGCTGACGGGCGGGAACGCCGCGTCCGCCGCCGAAACCACGCCCACGGCGGCAACAGCCGCACAATCCCAGGAAGACACGCCATTCGACTACTACGCGGGCATCCCCGACCTGCCTTCGGATCACGTGTTCGAAAACATCACGCTGGAACGTCTCGAAGACATCCTGCGCTACGGCAAAGGCAACTTCGTGATACTCATCGGCGGCACGTGGGACTCCGCGACGACGGCCGCACTGCCCGCCATCAACACCGCCGCCAAGGCGCAGGGCATCGAGAAGATCTACAATTTCGACCCGCACCTCGACAACGCCGGAGCCGACACGCTCGTCAACATCAACGACAAGAACAACGCGGTCGACGCATTCGCCAAGCGGTTCCAGCAGACCATCGACGAATTCGGCCTGACCGACCTGCAAAGCAAGAACACAGCAAACGTCGTCGATCTGCCGACCCTGTTCACCTACAACAAGGACAACACCGGCGACAAGGTGCTCGCATCCACCGCGAACGTTGCCGACAGCGCCGAGCTGACCCGCGTGCTGGGCACCGCGAAGAACGCCGCGACCCGCGCCAACGGCCAGTTCTACACCAACTACTACCTGAACAACGTCTCGGCCGGCGCGGCCAGCGTGTTCAAGCAGGGCGAGGACAAGGACTTCTCGCTCATATCGGTGACGTACGGCGAACTGGAGAAGCTGCTGCAGTCGCCAGGCAACCATTACATCTTCTTCGGCGCGACCTGGTGCGGCAACACATACGCCACGATCCGCTACGTGAACCAGGAAGCCCGCAAATACGGCATCAAGCACGTGTACACGTTCGACACGATCCTCGACAGCACGTCCGGCAAAGGCTCGCCGTTCCACATCCGTGACAACTACAACAACGGCAGCCACCCGCTGTCGGACCTGTACACGCATCTCGTGAACACGTACCTGCCGAACCTCGTGACCGAGGACGGCAGCCACGGCGTCGTCGATTCCAAGGGCGTCGGCGCGACCCGCCTGCAGGTGCCGCTGCTGCTGCACTACAACAAGAACAACGCCGCACAGCTGCCCGGAACCGACCAGCCGGCCGGCCCCGTGACCGATGAGGTCGTGGACTACCATGGCAAGACCGCGAACGTCGACGCCAAGCCGCAGCCCACGGCGAGGGAATACATGCTCAACTGGTACGGCACCACGTACGACGACAAGGCGATCATCCAAGGCGGATTCTCCATCACCGGCGACGACCTGAGCGCGGCGAAGAACTACGGGCGCAAGGTCAACAACGACCGTGACGCATACATCGCCCAGGCCGACCACTTCTACTCCCTGCTCAACCTGCGCGGCGAAATCGCACAAGCCAAGACGGTGAGCCTGGACGGTTACTCCGCCGGCCGGGTCGCCGCATTCAAGAAGACGCTCGCCGCGGCCGAAAAGACCGTGTCCGACAAGAAGGCGACCATCAGCGCGACCGACACCGCCACGAAGAACATCGCCAATGCGGTCGCGGCGCTCGCCGGAGGCAACAACGGCGGCAGCGGCAGCGGTAACGGCAGCGGCAGCGGCGACACGGGTAACAATCCGGTCGCAGGCAACGCCGACAACGCTGGCGGCAACGATAGCACGGCCGGCAACAAGCCGTCCCGCAAAATCGTCGTCGCCGGCAACGAGCCGCTCTCCCGCACCGGTGCCGAAGCCACGGTCATCGCATCCGTCGCGCTCAGCCTCGCGCTGACCGCCGCCGGGGCGCTGGCGCTGAGCCGCAACCGTGGCGACGCCGCGGCGGCACAGGCTCTCTCCGACTCGACCCGCCCGACCTCGGCGAGGTGAGCTGACTGATGGGAGCGCTATCCAACATCGATCCCACCGCAGTGGCGGTCTGGGCGTCGGCCGTGGTGCTGTTCGCCCTGATCGCCGTGCTGCGCGCGGTCTTCAAACTCAACTTCAGCCTGCTGACGGTGCTCGCGCTTGGGCTGGGCATCGCCCTGAGCCTCGTGTTCGACGGGCAGGTCGACTCGCTCAACCTGCTGGGCAACATCTACATCAACCTGATCACCGCGCTGGTCGCGCCGCTGATCTTCGTGTCGATCATCTCCAGCATCACCTACGTCGGCAGTCTGAAAAAGCTGCGCAGCATCGGATTGCGGTCGGTCGGCTGGCTGCTGCTCACCAATCTGATCGCCATCGTGATGACGCTGGGTGTGGCCATCCCGCTGCACATCGGCTCGGGCGTCAAACTCGTCGACGACGAGTCGACCGCCGGTTTCCTCACCTCGCAGACAGCGCCGCTCGACCAGGTCATACTCAACTTCTTCCCGAAGAACATCGTCGGAGACCTGTCCGGCAACCGTGTGGTGCCCATCATCATCACGGCCACCGTGCTGGCCATCGCCATCGTGTCGGTCGGTCGGCAGAAGGACGTGAGCGTCGTCAAGCGGTTCTTCGAGCAGACCAAGGGCGTGATCTACAAGGCCGTCGGCTACGTGGTCGAGCTCACCCCGTACGCGGTGGTGGTGCTGGGAGCGACCTCGACGGCCGCGACCACATCCAAGGCGGACGCGCTGCTCGCGCTGCTGAGCATTCTCGTGCTGGGCTTCGTGCTCAACATCATCCAGGCGTTCGTCGTCAACGGGCTGCTGCTGAAATTCGTGGCGCACGTGCCGCCCTTGACGTTCTTCAAGGCCGTGCTGCCGGCGCAGGCCACGGCGTTCGCCACGCAGTCCAGCGTGGCGACGCTGCCGCTGAGCATACGGCAGCTCGGCACGGTCGGTGTCGGCGCGGACGTGGCGAACTTCACCACCCCGATCGGGACGACCATCGGCATGCCGGGATGCGCTGGTGTGTGGCCGATGCTGTCGGCCGTGTTCACCATCAACGCGCTCGGACTGGGGTATTCGCCGGTGAGCTATGTGGCGCTCGCGGTGATCGGACTGCTGTCGTCGATCGGTACCGCGGGCGTGCCGGGCACTGCGATCGTGACCGCGACGACCGTGTTCACCGCGGTTGGTCTTCCGGTGCAGCTTCTGGTGCCGCTGGTGCCGGTCAGCAACATCGTCGGCATGCCGAGCACGATGGCGAACGTGTCCGCTGCGGTCACATGCGCGGCGATCGTATCGCGGCAGACCGGGGAGTTCGACGAGAGCGTGCTGGATTCGGCTCGTGCCGGGCGGCATCGCCATCGCGCGGGCGTGGTCGTGTCGCCGGCTGGCGGGGCGGTTGCGGCTCCTGTCGTTCCTGTTGCGGCTCCCCTCGGCGCGGTGGGTGTTGCGGCGTCCGTCGTCGCCTCGCCCGTCGCGGCTGGAGTCGGTGCGGCCCATAAGCCGGTGCAGCCGGGATTCGCGGTGACGCCTGGATTGTCATTGACGTTGCATCAGTCGATGCTGCGTGTGCAGGCCGACGACGATGCCGACGACGCTCTGGTGCCCGTTGGCGCGTGCGGCATCTCCGCCCACGCCGCCACGGCAAAAGCCGCATAGGCTGGCGAGTGGGCTGGCTGGGGCCGCCTCCAGTCTCGCTACGCTCGACAGCCCCCGCTGGCGGGGGGCTGTCGAGCGTAGCGACTGGGGGTGGTCGAAGGTATGTCCAGATGAAAAAGCGACCCGCAAACGGTCAAATTACGCGGGTCGCCGTGAGTATCCGAGCAAGGGTACCCGCAAAGCATCATAGCATATGAGGCATGTGAGCAAGCTGAGTCGCGTATCGGAGCCGTCTGATATATGGCACGTACGACCATGCAGGACCGGTGGTGCGGTTGCGGTCGTTTCGCCGGGGCGGCCATAATGGTGTCATGCATGTGATTTCAGGACGATTCAAGGGCGTCGCGTTGACCACGCCGAAAACCGGAACCCGGCCGACCACCGACCGGACCAAAGAGGCGATATTCTCGCATCTGGATTCATGGCAGGGGCTGGACGACGCCCGCGTATTGGATCTGTTCGCCGGGACCGGGGCGCTGGGCATCGAGGCGTTGAGCCGTGGCGCGAGGGAGCTGGTGGCGGTAGAGTCCTCCGCTCCGGCGGCGGCGCTGATCGCCAAGACGTTGACCGCGCTGCAGCGGAACCGTTCGTGGGAGCGTGGCATGACGGCCCGGGTCATCAGGGCCAGAGCCGAGAAGTACGTCGCTTCGGGTGCCGCACGCTCGGCCTCGAACGCCGATGCTGCTGGCGGCTCCGCGAAGTCGGCGGCGTTCGATGTGATCTTCATCGACCCGCCGTACGCGTTCGCCACCGAGGACTGCAACCAGTTGCTCTCGGACATGGTCGCCCATGGAATCGCCGGCGGGAATACGACGATCGTGTTGGAGCGATCCGCGCGTTCCGACGAGCCCGTGCCGCCCGAGGGATGGGTCCTCGCCGAGCATCGCGATTATGGCGAGACCGCGGTGTGGTATATCGAGTCCGCGCTTGAGACGTCGGAGGCCTCGGAGACCTCGGGCGCGACGGATGAGTGAGCGGCCGAGGCGAGTGTAGCCCGTTGCTGCGAGCCCGAAGCGGTCTTGGCCCAATCGCCGCCGTGCCGAATGTTACCTAGCTAATATTCTCTGACAGAGAACATCGGCATGTGGGTCGCATGGCGCACGTATCGTTAATCATGGAATGCCTCGAATCGAGCTATTAAAAGACGGTGAAACAACAAACGCAATGCCATCGCGAAAGGATGCCATCATGTCGAACATCATCGAGGAACTCAAGGCCCGTCGCTCGCAGTACGCGCTGACCTCCGAATCCCCGGTCAGCGATCAGGAGATCGTCAAGACCGTCGAGGACGTCACCGTGCAGGTGCCGAGCGCGTTCAACTCCCAGCCGCAGCGCGCCGTCGTGCTGTTCGGCGACGCCAACCGGAAGCTGTGGAACATCGTCAAGGAGACGCTGCGCAAGGTCGTGAGCGATGACGAAGCGTTCAAGGCCACCGAGGCCAAGATCAACGCTTTCGCCGCCGGCCACGGCACCGTGCTGTTCTACGACGACACCGACGTGACCAAGCAGCTGCAGAAGAACTTCCCGACCTACGCTGCGAACTTCCCCGGATTCGCCCGTGATGCCGCCGGCATGCTGCAGCTCGCCGTGTGGACCGCGCTCGCCGAGAAGGGGCTTGGCGCATCCTTGCAGCACTACAACCCGCTGATCGACGAGGCGGTCTCCGCCGAATTCGGTCTGCCGCCCAGCTGGGTGTTGCAGGCGCAGATGCCGTTCGGCACCGTCGCCCAGGCCGCGGCTCCGGTTGACAAGCAGCCGGTTGACTCCCGCGTGAAGGTGTTCGGCCTGTAAGCCGAATGGTCGCTCCCGCTGACGGGGTGGGGACGAAATACCAACGAGCCAATAAAAACCGTGACCGGTTGCATGTTCCGCATGCCGGTCACGGGATTTCTGCTTGACTGTTGTTTCCGCCGCCGACCTGTACGGCCGGCCATCAGGCATCAGCCCTCAATGGCGATCTGGTGCTTGCTTTCGACCTGCGGCTGCGCCTCGATCTTCGGAACCTGAATGCACAGCGTGCCGTTCTGGTAGTTGGCGTGGATGTCGTTCTCCTTCACCTGATCGCCGACGTAGAAGCTGCGCGAGCAGGTGCCGACGTAACGTTCACGACGAAGCCACTTGCCGGACTCATCCTTGTCGCCGCTGTCCTCGTCCTTATGGGCGGACACGGTCAGATAGCCGTTGTTCAGCGAGACGCTGATGTCGTCCTTCTTGAAGCCGGGCATGTCGATGTCCACGTCATAGCCCTTGTCGTTCTCGCGCACGTCCGTACTCATCATGTTCGTCGGGGTCATCGACGCGCTGTTGTCGGCGGAACGCCAACCCTCGAAGAACGGGTCGTCAAACAGGTCAGAGAACATCGTGTCATTCATCAAAGCCGGAAACATTGCCATAATCGGTACTCCTCGCATATCGGAGTGGAACGGGTTGGCTTGCCGCGCCGGCCGGGTGACTGGCCTTGCCGGTGTGGTCTATCGTGGCCGTTCTCGGAACCCCTCTCGGAGCTCCTCCTCTTGCCTTGCACCACTACCTACCGGTATTCTGTCCTGACATTCCCAGTTTTTACCCACAGTGAAAAAGTTGAGCGTATGAGACTCAACTTTTGCGGGGATAGTGGCTGATGACGTGTGTCAAGCGACTTACTGCAGCTTGCGCGGACGAGCTCCGGAGACCTCCCAGCCAAGGGCGATGAGGGTCTTGCGGTCCTGCTTGTCGAGCTGCCGGCAATCGAGCTGCTCGATGAGATCCGGGCGAATGTCGTTGGTGCGGGTCAACGCTTCGTCGCGGCGGAACCGGTCGACCTTGCCGTGATCGCCGCTGGTAAGGATCGGCGGAACCGCGATGCCTCGCCACGTGGCCGGCTTGGTGTACTGATGGTGTTCCAGCAGTGCGTTGCCGCCCGTGTACGACTCCTCGACGATCGAATCGGGATTGCCCATGAAGCCCGGCAGCAGTCTGGTGATCGCCTCCAGCATCACGGAAACCGCCACCTCGCCGCCGTTCAGCACGTAGTCGCCGATCGAGTATTCGCGTACGTCGACGCCCTGCGCGCGGTAATACTCAGGGATTCGCGCGTCATAGCCCTCGTATCGGCCGCAGCCGAACAGCAGATGGTCGGTGTGCGAGAGCTCGGTCGCGTCGCGCTGCGTGAACAGCGGCGCCGAGGGATTCGGGAAGATGAGAACCGGCGCGGCGTTCCCGCCAGCTTCACTGGTGTCGCTCGTGGTATCGGAAACGATGGAAGTGACGGAAGCGGCTGCGTCGGTCGGATTACCTGCATGGCCCGAGTCGGCCGCATCGGTCGTATCGGCTGCTTCCGCCGAGTTGACTGCGCCGGACGGACTGACGGAGGCCGAATCATCGTCGTGCGCGTCGGAAGATACCGCGTCCGGCGCGATGACTGCGGGTGCCAGACCGAGCAGGTCATCCAGGCATTCCGCCCAAACCTCAGGTTTCATCACCATGCCGGCACCGCCGCCGGCCGGCGTATCGTCAACGGAATGATGCACGTCATGCGTCCAGTCGCGCAGGTTGTGCGCGGTGACGGTGACGAGACCCTTCTCCTGCGCCTTGCCGAACAGGCTCAGGTTCAGCACGTCAAAATACTCCGGAAACACGGACACGATATCGATCTTCATGTTCTCCAGCGTAGCGAATCCCGCAGTCCGACGGCATGAGCGTCGCGACACGCCTGGATGTGTGGCAGGTTCGTCGGCGCCGGCTGACTGGAATCGCATGATTTTATAAATCGCGTCTGTCAGCCTTGCTACGCATCCGGGCGCGCCGCATTGTTGCCGGACTCGGCTCGGCGCCCGGCAACAACGCCGTCATATATGACAGTGTCCGACAGCCGCAGCTGTCGGACACTGAAGGGTGACCGGGGCCGAATCACAGTCCCGGAATCAGCCCGCCGGGCGGGTCGATCGTCAGATACCCCTCTTCGAGGTCGATGTCGGGCACCAACTCGTCGACGAACGGCACCAGTGCGGTCGATTCCGTCACTTCGCCGGTGACGGAATCCCGAACCGGCGAGACCAGGCGAATCTTCAACAGCGTCTGCGCGCTGTCGAGTACGTCCACGACCTTGCCTATGACCTGGCCGGCCGGCAGACCGAGCCCGTTGCCCTCGGCAAGCCGCGCTTCAAGCCCGACCAGATCCTTCGGATACCAGGCGTCCTCTTCCAGCATGTCCTCGGGATCGTCAGCCTCGCCGTACAGCTCGATGCCATTCGCCGCCTCGGAGGCGTCGCGGTCATCAATGCCCTCGAACTTAACGATCCAACGGTTCTTGAATGTGCGCGCGTACTCGACGACGTATTCCTGCGAACCGTCGCGCGTGTACAGCACGGAGTCGGGAGCGAACCGATATTCCGGCTCGTCCGTGAAGATCTGCACGGTGACCTCGCCTTTGAGCCCCTGCGCACGTCCGATACGACAGACCCTCAGCAACTCGCGCTGCTGAGGGTCGTCAGAGTGGTGTTGACGCTCCACGCTAGGGTTCACCTGCGCACATCCATGATGTCGACGCGCACTTTGTGGTCGGCAAGTGCCTGCACCACGGTGCGGATCGCATTGGCGGTGCGGCCGCTGCGGCCGATCACGCGGCCAATATCCTCCGGGTTCACGCGCACGCGAATGAGTTCGCCGCGCGCGTTCTCGTGGGACTTGACCGAAACGTCATCGGGAAAATCGACGATGTTCTTGATGAGGTGTTCCACAGCCTGCGCGAGCATGATCACTCAGCCTGCGCTTCCTCGGCGGGAGCTTCAGCTTCAGCGGCAGCTTCGGCTTCGGCCTTGGCCTTGGCGTCAGCGGCGGACTTCGCGGCCTTCAGCTTCTGGGCTTCGGCTTCCACGGCTTCGACGCGAGCTGCGGCGTCCGGGCCGGCTTCCACGGTCTTCAGCGTGCCTTCGGCGCCGTCGAGGCCCTTGAACTTCTGCCAGTCGCCGGTGATCTTCAGCAGCTTGAGCACAGGCTCGGACGGCTGAGCACCGACACCGAGCCAGTACTGTGCGCGCTCGGAGTCGATCTGGATGGTCGAAGGCTGGGTGTTCGGGTTGTAGGTGCCGATCTCCTCGATGGACTGGCCGTCACGCTTGTTGCGGGAATCGGTGATGACCACGCGGTAGAAGGCGTAGAACTTCTTGCCCATGCGCTTCAGACGAATCTTGGTTGCCAAAATGGCTCTCCTTGTAATACTAGGTTTGCGGATTTTCGATTGTGTGTGGGGCACCTCAACCGAGAACCCACGTGTTCCTCATGAAAGGCAGAATGAGAGGGCTCCACCCATCACGAATAACCGATAAATTATAACGCATAGGGGTGGATACCCGACACGCTGGAGCTGGCAAGCGATCGTCGGGGTCGACGTGGCAAAAACATCGGCGCGCAAGGTGCCTGACGTGATGCTTGAAAGCCTGGTCGGCATTCACTGGCGGAGGATTCGGGGCTATCTGCATTTCGAGGGGTTGATTCGTGTTGTTCCGAATGCCTATCTGCGTTTCGAGGGGTTGGTCACAAAGTATAAGTGGCCCAAGAACCGCATGATTCCGGTGGTATTTCGCCGATCATACTTCGGATATCGCGTTTTGGCGCCCCCTTGAAACGCAGATAGATGTCCGGCGGAGCCGAAATCAACCCCTTGAAAACGAGATACGGCCACATGGGGTACCTTGGCCGGTCGCAGCGGGCGGTTTCGAGACGGATAACGGCGGGTTTGCTTGGACGCTGTCCAGCCCGAAGCCGCCATCGAGGCCTATACCAAAGAGGCCAGGGTTTCGGCGGCGGCCGCGAACTCCTCCGGCGTGGTGTAGGAGTAGCTCAGGCGCAGCGAGTTGTCCCCCTCGAAATCGTAGATGTCGCCGGGGTTGAGCAGTACGCCGTGCTCGATTGCGCGCTGGAACAGGCGCCCTGTGCGCACCGGCTCGTCGAACGTGAGCCAGACGTAAAAACCGCCGCGCGGCACGTTCCAGTGGGCACGGCCGGCGAACAGTCGCTCCAGCGTCTCCAGTGCGGCGTCCCGCCGCCGGCGTAGCTGCATGCGCAGCGAGACCATGTACTCGTCATACAGGCCGCTGGACAGGAACCGCGCGAACACCCACTGGCTCAGCGTGCTCGCCCCGTAGTCCATCTGCATCTTCACGTCGGCCAGCCGTTGCACGATGCGCTCGTCCGCCACGATCCAGCCGATGCGCAGTCCCGGCGCCAGCGCCTTCGACGCACTGCCCAGCGTAATCACCATGCCGGTCTCATCGAACGATTTGAGCGTGTGCGGCGTATCCCCGTCGAAGATGAGGTCCTGGTATGCGCAGTCCTCGATGATCGGCAACCGGTTCGCCACGCATGAGGCGATGAGCGCCCGACGGCGTGGCTCGCTCATCGTGACGCCCGTGGGATTGTGGTTGGTGGGGATTGTGTACAGCACCGCGTCATTCTCGCGCGTGGCCTTGGCCCGCGGCGGCAGTGAGGTCTGCGGGGCGGACGGTACCGCCGCCGTCATCCCCTCGGACTGCGACCCGCCGCCCATCAGCCTCCCCAGCGCATCCACGTCAAGGCCATGCTCGTCCATCGGTACGCCGGCGAGTTTCATGCCGGCTGATTGGAACACCTGCAGCGACTTGATGTAGCTCGGCGCCTCCGCATAGACCGTGGATCCGGCCGACAGCAGACTCACCGAAATCATCTGCAACGCCTGCAATGCGCCGGATGATACAAGGACCTGCCCGGGCGTGCAGCTGATGCCCCACGCCTCCATGTGCGCCGCTATCGCCTCGCGCAGCACGTCAAGGCCCTCCGGCGGCGGATACCCGAGCGAGCTTATCTCGGCCGCGGCTTCGCCGGCCACGCGCCGCCACATGTCACGGGGGAACAGCCGCGGGTCGAGCTCGCCGGTGCCGAGACGGGTTTTCGACCGGTCGAATTCGAGTCGGTTTATCGTCTGAATGGTGTCGTTGTTCGCCTTGAAGAACCCGGACGACACGTAATCCGCCCAGTCCGGCGCGCCCGGCAGCATCAGCGACCACGTGTTGCTGGCGATGCGCGTGCCGGCGCCGTGCCGGCCTTCGACGATGCCGTAGTCGGCGAGCTCTCCGATCGCGGCGATGATGGTGGACCGGTTCACGCCGAAGCGTTCGGCCAGTACCCGCTGGCTGGGCAGTCTTGATCCGATCGGCCAGTCGCCGCTTGAGATGCGGGCGCACATGAAACCGACGATCTGTTCGGTTATGGGCTCGCCGCTGCTGCGGTCCGGCTCCCAGTTGATGTCCAATGGTGTGCTGCGTGTCATGATGCCTGATTTTTGGTTGGGTGCATTGCTCTGTTCTTGGCTGGTTGCCAAGTGTAATCGAATCTGTAGAATATGGCAAAGGTGTTGGAATAAGGCGGATTTTGTATAACTTGCAATCCGCGTGAGGAAATCCAGCTGATGGCATATTGGCTGATTTTGGTTGGGTGATGATGACCCAACCAAATGATTGTCGGGAGTGATGATGGGTCTGTATTTCCAGGGCTTGACGATGGGATTGGCGTATGTCGCGCCAATCGGCATGCAGAATCTGTTCGTGATCAATTCCGCGTTGACGCGTACGCGTCGCAACGCGTTGATTACTGCGGTGATCGTGATTTTCTTCGATATCGTGCTGTCGCTGGCGTGCTTTTTCGGCATCGGCGCGTTGATGCAGGCGCATCCGTGGCTGCAGACCGTGGTGCTTGGCCTGGGCGGCGCCGTCGTGGTGCGCATCGGTCTGGGACTGCTGCTACCGAAGAAGAAGTCGACTTCCGAGAACGGCGCTGGGGCCGGTGCTGTTGCTGCTGCGACTGCTTCGACGGCGAGTCCGGTCGCTGGTGCTGAAGCCCCTGCCAAGCGTCTCGGTCTGCGTGGACTGCTGAAGACCGTTGGAACCGCGTGCGTGGTCACGTGGTTCAACCCGCAGGCCATCATCGACGGCACATTGATGCTCGGTGCGTTTGCGGCTACGCTGAGCGCGCAGCAGGCCACCCCGTTCATCACGGGCGTTGAGACCGCTTCAGTGATGTGGTTCCTCGGCGTCACGCTCGTCGTCAACGCGCTCGCGCACAAGTTCAATCCGAAGATCATCGGAGTGCTCAACCGCGTGTGCGGCGGCATCATCGTCCTGTACGGCATCAAGCTGCTCGTGGATTTCGCGATGGCGGTGCTGTAGTCGGGCAATCCAAGCCTCGCCGCATGGACTTCTACGGGAGCCCATGCGGCATTGTTGTTTTGACGTGCCGGGGGCGGGCCGTCTCGGTCATTCTGCGTCACTGTGAGCGGGTTGCGTCACGCTGCGTGTGCCCGCACAGCGTGACGCAACCCGGAAACCCAGTGATTGCAAGGGTTTTGTGGGTGCGTCACTGTGAGTGTGCCCGCGCTCAGTGACGGTGGGCGCGCTCAGTGACGCATATCCGCTATGCTGTCCGTGCGGCATGCCGCTCAAATAGTCATTGTGGCGGTCAGCGCGAGGTGGTCGGTGTCTTCCACGACGAATGATTCGACGCCGCTGAACGCGACGGCTCGTGCCGGCTCGGCGGCGGAGCCTGACGCGGATTCTCGCGTCGCGGCCATGATGTGGTCGAGCTCGATGCGCGGCCACGGCACCTGACTGGGGAAGGTATTGACATGTCCGCGAGCCTGTGCCAGTGCGGCGTCGCGGAATCCGGACCGCAGCAGCTCGCGGAAGCTGGCATGGTCGATATCGGCGTTGAGGTCGCCCATGAGCACCGCGATATCGACGTCGGGATATGCGGAACCACCGCCGCGTCCGGCTTTCGAGCCGGTGGCACGTTCCTCGCGGCCAGTACCTGCGCTGACTGACTTGCGCGGCATCGGAACCAGCGCGCTCAGGGACCGGATGCCGTCCGACCATTCCCGACAGCCGCGCATCGGCGATTTGGTGTGCGCGGATGCGAATGCCACGGAGGTGCCGTCATCGGTTTGCAGCATGATGCCCGGCACGTCGGCCGCAGGTATCGAGACAATGCCATGCGTGCCGCGTTTCGGCTTGGTGCGCGACCAGATGCCGTTGAAGCCGCCGTTGTCGGTCTTTTCGCGGGGCGTACCGAGCTGCCGATAGGGGAGGATCCTGTGCAGGCCGCCGCGCTCAAGACGCTTGATGAGATCCGTACTGAGTTCCTGAAGCGCGAGGACATCGATGTGTCGTTCCCGCACGGCCGCGATGATGGCGTCGGCGCTCGCCTTGCCATAGCGGCAGTTCAACGTCATCAGATGGTAGGTGTCGCCGCTCGCCTGCGGCGGGTTCGCGGTCGGCTCGGCGTCGGCGGATCGCGCGGTCTGGCGATGGTCGTCTGACGCTGTTTCATGGGATGTTCCACGCTGGTGGTGCCATCGTTCCCGCGGCATGTTCGTCCAATACGGAACCTGCATGGCAAGTATCGACACGATGCCGGCGACGGCGACACCGCACTGCCACCACGAGCCGACCAGACCGGCCCATACCGCGATGACCAGGTACGGTATCCACAAAAAACGAATCAGCGCAATCATGTAAGGCATCGTCGGCATGTGCGCTTCCCGTCCGGCTGGCAGGAACCGCAACGCCGACCATAGCATGCACGCCGCCAGCAGTATCCACGACAACACGCCCACCGCCGAACTCCTTACCTAACATTCCAACGAGTGAATAATGGCTTTCAGTGTACCGGCAGCCGTTGCGAATTCGCGGCGAGTGGAAAGCTACGAAGATATGGCAAATGATTTGGCGCCGGGCGGGGATGGCCGAAAACGTCCATACCCACCCGGCGCCAGAGAAAAACGGGCCGAATCAGCCGAGCAGACCGGAAAGGCCGCCGCCGAAGTTGGGCGGAAGCTCGCCACCGTTCGCGTCGAGCGCATCCTGCAGCCCGGCCGGAAGAGCCGGATTCTGCGGCTTCTTCATGAAGGCGGACCCGCCGGACTTGCCGGAACCGGAGCCCTTGCCGGCGAGCTTGTCGCGCAACGCCTTCTCCTCGGCCTCGCGCTTCATCGGATTGCCGGACTTCGAGCCCTTCTTCTTGCTCTTGCCCTTGCCCTTCTTGCCGCCGCCTACCGCGGGGCCTCCGAAACCGGGGATGCCGCCCATGGCCTTGTTGCTCATGCGCTTCATCATCTTCGCGGCCTGCTCGAACCGTTGCAGCAGCCCGTTGACCGCCGAGACGGTTACGCCGGAACCATAGGCGATGCGGGCGCGGCGAGAGCCGTCGATGATCTTCGGGTTGCGCCGCTCTTCGGGGGTCATCGACCGGATGATCGCTTCGGTGCGGTCGATCTCCTTCTCGTCGAACTGCTCCAGTTCCTTGCGGTGCTGCGCCATGCCGGGGATCATGCCGAGCAGCGACTTCATCGAGCCGAGCTTGCGCACCTGCTGCAGCTGATCCATGAAGTCGTCGAGTCCGAACTCGCCTTCCGCCATCTTCTGGGCGGCCTTGCGGGCCTCCTCCTCGTCGAACTGCTTCTGCGCCTGTTCGATCAGGGTGAGGATATCGCCCATGTCGAGGATGCGCGAGGCCATGCGATCGGGGTGGAAGACCTCGAAGTCCTTGAGCCCTTCGCCGGTCGAGGCGAACAGGATCGGCTTGCCGGTCACGCTCGCCACCGACAGCGCCGCACCGCCGCGGGCGTCGCCGTCGAGCTTGGACAGCACCACGCCGGTGAAATCCACGCCCTCGTCGAACGCCTTGGCCGTCTGGACGGCGTCCTGGCCGATCATTGCGTCGATGACGAACAGGATCTCGTTGGGGTTCACGGCATCGCGGATGTCGCGGGCCTGCTGCATCAGCACTTCGTCGACGCCCAGTCGGCCGGCGGTATCGATGATGACCGTGTCGTACAGCTTCTGCTTGGCCAGCGCGATCGAATCGCGGGCCACCTTCACCGGGTCGCCGGAGGTCTCGCCCGGCGCGGACACCGAGTCGCCCCCGTCGGACTGGACGCCCTTCTCGGGCGCGTACACCGGCACGCCGGCGCGTTCACCGACCACCTGCAGCTGGGTCACGGCGTTCGGACGCTGCAAGTCGGCGGCGACCAGCAGTGGCGTGTGGCCGGAATCCTTCAGCCAGTAGCCGAGTTTGCCGGCGAGCGTCGTCTTGCCGGCGCCCTGCAGGCCGGCAAGCATGATGATCGTCGGCGGGTTCTTGGCGAAGTTCAGCGGCCGGTCCACGCCCTGGCCGAGCACATCCGTCAGCTCCTCGTTGACGATCTTGACCACCTGCTGCGCCGGGTTGAGCGCTTCGGACACTTCGGTGCCGAGCGCACGTTCGCGGATGCGCGCGGTGAAGGAACGCACCACGTCGAGCGCCACATCGGCGTCGAGCAGCGCGCGGCGGATCTCACGGATCGTGCCGTCGATATCCGCCTCGGAAAGTTTGCCCTTGCTCTTCAGATGCTTGAACGCATTCGAGAGCCGGTCTGTCAAAGAACTAAAAGCAGCCATAATGCGAACCAGTCTAGCCGTTGCGGCGGAAAACCAGCGGGCTGCCGCCGAGGCGGCCCGCACGGCGACGGAGAGGTGCCGCGGGGCGCCGTTCGGCGGTCGCGGCTGCGCGTGGGATCGACGCGAGAGAGCGGTGGAAATGCGACAGAACCGTTGGCTTTGTGGGCGGTGGGGATTCCCGCACGCTCAGCGCGAACCGACACGCCCGGAATCGTTCGTTTCCGTTACCATGGAAGGGCAATAATTTCCGTGGATTATTGGATCGCTGAGCTGTTTTGATTATCCTTCGGACCCAACCTATACGCAGACTGCCGCGCTGACGCCGACGCAGACATGCCGTGCAATATGGAAGGCCCGCCTATGCCACACCAGAAAACCATCGAACGCAAAGCCCTGATCGTGGGCATCGTCATCAACATCCTGCAGGTGCTCGCAGGCATGGCCGTGTTCTTCATGACCGGTCTGAAGGCCATGTTCCTGGACTTCTCCTTCACCGCCATCTCCGTGCTGTCCGGCCTCGTCGCCGCATACCTGTCGTCGCGCACCGTGCGCACCACCGAGCGCTTCCCCAATGGCATGTTCGCTCTGGAACCGATATACGCCATCTGCAAGGCGATGCTGACGATGTCGCTGCTGCTCTTCTCTCTCGTCGATGTGACGCGCGTCGCCTATGACTATTTCGTGCTTGGGCAGGGCGGGCGCATCGAGACCGGGCCCGTGGTGATTTACGAGATCCTGACCGTGGCCGTCTGCCTAGGACTGTACCTGTATTACCGGCGCGAGAACCGGCGCATCCGCAATTCCAGCACGATGCTGACCGCGGAGTGCAAGAGCACGCTGGTCGACGGTTCGATGTCGTTCGGCATCGGTGTGGTGGCCGTGTTCCTGTGGTTCCTGCCGGCTGGTGGCCCTCTGGATTTCCTGCATTACACCGGTGATTTCTTCATCACCGTCGCACTGGTGCTGCTCACGATCAAGGAGCCGTTCGGCGTGCTCAAGGACGCGTTCGTGGAACTGGTCGGCGGAGTGCATGACGACGATGCGACGAACGCGTTCGTGGAGTCGGCGGCGCAGCGGCATCTGCCGCAGAACACCGATTACGAGCAGGTACTGGTGTTCAAGACCGGCATGAACTATACGGTTGATGTGTATCTGAGCGGTATCGGTCAGAGCATTGACATTGAGGATCTGGTGGAGTGCAAGCGAGACTTGGAGAAGGAGCTGACCAAGCGGCTGCATATCGTGGATGTCGATTTCGTGTTCGATTAAGGAGCGGAACAGGATCGGATGATCATGACTGTCCCGCGATGATGCCGGGGCGTTCCTGCTTGGTATTTGATTGCATTTGCTGGCATAATGCCAGCGACAATGCTGGGCTGCTATCGGCGCTTTCACCGTCAAAATATGCTCCGATCGCATAACCGTAACCAGTTGAGCCCCGCTTTGGGGGGGGCGGGGCTCAACATAACGGATCACACAGTGTCGGGGAGGATTACTTCAAACTCCACGTGCTGCCTTGCGGGCCGTCCTCGATGGCGATGCCGGCGGCACCCAGCGCGTCGCGAATCGCGTCCGCCTTGGCGAAGTCGCGGGACTTGCGCGCTTCGGCGCGGGCGTTCAGCTGCTCCGTGATCAGGGCGTCCAGCACATCATGCTCGCGGCTCTCGCCGTTGCCGTCCGCGCCTGCGGCACCGGCCCACGGCTCGGCCAGCGGATCCAGTCCCAGCGCATCCAGCATCGCCCGCACCGCGACCAGGGCGCTGCGCACCTCGGCGCGGGCCGCATCGCCGTCGGCACGGTCATCCAGCTTGCTCAGCAGCGTGTTGCCGTTGCGAATCGCGGTGAAGATCGCCGCCGTGGCGCCGGAGACGTTCACGTCGTCATTCATCGCGGAGACGAAATCGGCGGGAAGATCATCGGCGCTGACCCCGGCGATCTCGGCGCGCTCGGGCTGCTCGCCCAAAGCCACGCCGGCGCGCTCGATGAAGTTCATGATGCGTTCGTATGCGGCCTGGGCCTCGACCAGCGCTTGGTCGGACCATTCGAGCATCGAACGGTACTGCACGGAGCCGAGCGCATAGCGCACCACCCATGCGGAGTGCTCGGCCAGCACACTCGGCACGGACAGGCCGGTGCCCAGCGACTTCGACATCTTCTCGCCCTTGGCGGTCACCCACGCCGAATGCATCCAGCGTGCGGCCGACTCGTATCCGGCGGCACGCGTCTGCGCCATCTCGTTCTCGTGATGGGGGAAGCGCAGGTCCAGTCCGCCGCCGTGGATGTCGAACATGCCGTCCAGATACCGGTGGCTCATGGCCGAGCATTCGATGTGCCAGCCGGGGCGGCCCACGCCGAACGGCGTCGACCAGCGCGCGTCCTGCGGGTCGGTGGGCTTCGGCGCCTTCCACAGCGCGAAATCGCGCGGATCGTGCTTGTCGGGGGATGCGTCGGCGGGGTCGATCGGATTGTACTTGTCGTCGCCGGCCGCATCCACGGACGGGCCCATGCGGTCAGCCACGGCGGCGGCCTCGTCGGCCTCGGCGGCACCCTGCTTCTGATGGGTCAGCTCGCCGTAATGCGGCCAGCTCGCCACGTCGAAATACACGTTGCCGGTCGGCTTGCCATCCGCGTCATAAACTACGTAGCCGTGACCGTTGTCGATGATGCGGCGGATCAGGTCGATCATGTCGATCATGTGCCCGGTCGCGCGGGGCTCATACGTCGGCGGCAGCACGCCAAGCGTGTCATACGCCTGCGTGAACTCCCGCTCGTAGAAGTACGCGCGCGCCCACCACTGCTGGCCTGCCGCGGCCGCCTTGTCGAGGATTTTGTCGTCGATATCGGTCACGTTGCGCACGAACGTGACCTGATATCCCAGCCGCAGCATCCATCGCCGCACCACATCGAACGCGACGGCCGCTCGGATATGGCCGATGTGCGGGGAGCTCTGCACGGTGGCGCCGCACACGTAGATCCCCACCTGGCCGGGCTTGATCGGGGTGAAACGCGAGACCGTGTGCGAAGCCGTGTCATACAGCTTCAGGCCGGCCGCGGCGCGCGCCACGCCGGCGTTCTCGGAAGTGTTGGAATTCTGCGGTTCTGAGGCTTGTGTCATAATGTCGAGCGTATTCGCGTTATACGACAAACCATCAGACAAACCACCCGGCAAATGTGATTGCGCGGCCGCCCGGGCGCGGCTGGAAATACGAAAGATGAAGAAACGGTGTGCAAAGTTTACGTAGGTGATGCAACAATGGAGTTATGACGCAATCGCAAGTGCTTATCGTGCAGCACGTCCCGTGGGAGAAGCCGGGGCGCATCCTGGACAACCTGGACGACCTGAACATGTCGTCCACGGTGGTGAACATCGCCAAGGAAAAGAAGCCCGATCTGCCTGACTTCGCGCAGGTCGCCGGACTGGTGATTATGGGCGGTCCGATGGGCGCGCTGGATTATGACAAGTATCCCGGTCTCAAGGTCGAGGCGAAACTGGTCAAGGCGGCCATCAGCGTCGGCAAGCCGGTGCTGGGCGTGTGCCTCGGCCATCAGATCATCGCCACCGCGCTGGGCGGCAAACTCAGCCGTGGCGAGTCGCCGGAAATCGGGTTCGCGCCGATCAAGCGCGTTGACAAGCACAATTACTTCTCGATGTGGAACAAGCAGATCGACGTGCTGCACTGGCACAATGACGTGGTGGGGCTTCCCGCCGGCGCCCAGCTGCTGGCGCGGTCCGAGCACACCAAGGTGCAGGCGTTCCGCATCGGCTCGGCGCTGGGCATGCAGTTCCATCTCGAAGTGACGCCGACGTTGCTGGAGGAATGGCTGGATGAGTCCTCGATGGTCAAGGACCTCAAGGCGGTGGGCGGATCGAAGTCGCAGCTGCGCGAAGCGTTCGCCGAATATAATCCGCGCCTGCAGCCGTTGGCCGAGCAGGTGTTCGGCGGATTCGCCGCCCGCTGCAACACCTACGCCCAATCCCTGCGCTAGCGAACTGCGAGTTCGCCCCCGCCAGCGGGGGCGAACATGACGAGCCAGCGGGGGCGTATGGTGGTTCGGACGTTGATGCCCACCGCTGACGCTACATTGGTGAGTCATGCCGACTTATGACCTTGGACTGGAACACGTTTCACTCGCCTTCGCCACCAAAACCATCTTCACCGATGTGACGCAGGGCGTATTCGAAGGCGACCGCATCGGCATCGTCGGCCGCAACGGCGACGGCAAATCCACGCTGCTGCACCTGTTCAAAGGCACTCAGGAGCCGGATTCCGGGCGAGTCACCAAGCGCGGCGGACTGACGTTCGGCATGCTCGACCAGCGCGACCCGCTGGACGACGACGCCACCGTGCGCGCGGCCGCGCTGGAAGGCCGCGAGGATTACGAGTGGGCCGCCGACAACAAGTCGCGCGAGATCGTCGAGGCGCTGCTGGGCGGCATCAACCTCAACGCCCGCGTCGGCTCGCTGTCCGGAGGCCAGCGACGCCGCGCCGACCTGGCCCGGCTGCTGCTCAAGGATTGGGACATCCTCGCGCTCGACGAGCCCACCAACCATCTGGACGTCGTGACGATCCACTGGCTTGCCGAACATCTCAAGAACCGCTGGTCGAAAGGGCAGGGGGCGCTGCTGCTCGTCACCCACGACCGCTGGTTCCTCGACGAGGTGTGCGAGTCGATGTGGGAGGTCCACGACGGCGTGATCGACCCGTTCGAAGGCGGCTACTCCGCATACATGCTGCAGCGCGTGGAGCGCGACCGACAGGCCGATGTGCGAGAGACGAAGCGCCGCAACCTCGCGCGCAAGGAGCTCGCCTGGCTGTCGCGCGGCGCCCGCGCCCGCTCCACCAAGCAGAAGTTCCATGTCAAGGCCGCGCGGGAGCTCATCGCCGACGTGCCGCCCATGCGCAACGCCGTCGAACTCAAGCAGATGGCCACGTCGCGCCTGGGCAAGCAGGTCGTCGACCTGATCGACGTCACGCAGATCTTCGCGAAAAGCCAAGGCGAGCAGCCGGTCACGCCGACCGACGACACGGCGGCGGATCAGGCCCCCGCCTCCTCCTCTCAGATCGATATCGTCCCCTCCCTATACTCGGAGCCGCGCGTGACCGGTTCCGCCGAAGTCGCCGTCGACACGCTCGCCGACCCGCGTCTCGTGGACGCCGGCGTGCCGGAATCCATCCAGGCCGCAGCGGAAGCCAAGGCGAAGGCGGAGGCGCTCGCGGAACGTAAGGGTGTCACGGAGGAGTCGGTCGCGCCGCAGGTCACCTCCGCGGCGCAGAAGATCACCGTCGCCGGTCGCAAGATTCTCGACGACGTGACCTGGCTGATCGGCCCCGGTGACCGTTTCGGCATCGTCGGCGCGAACGGCGCCGGCAAATCCACGTTGCTCAAGCTCATCGACGGCACGCTCACGCCGACAGCCGGGCATGTCAACATCGGCAAGACCGTGAAGTTCGCGGTGCTTTCGCAGCGGCTCGACGAGCTGGAGAAACTCGGCAAATACAAGATCAAGGAAGTACTGTCCCGCTACAAGCCCAGCTATATCGTCGACGGCAAGGAAGTCACGCCCGGTCAGCTGATGGAACGGCTCGGCTTTGAATCCGCGCAGCTGATGACGCCGATCCGCGACCTGTCGGGCGGGCAGAAGCGCCGCATGCAGCTGCTGCTGATCCTGCTGGATGAGCCGAACGTGCTCATCATGGACGAGCCCGGCAACGACCTCGACACCGATATGCTCGCCGTCATGGAGGATCTGCTCGACACGTGGCCGGGCACGCTGATCGTCGTCAGCCACGACCGGTACCTGCTGGAGCGCGTCACCGACCAGCAGTTCGCACTGATCGGCGGTAAGGTGCGGCATCTGCCCGGTGGCGTCGACGATTATCTCGACATGATCGAAAAAGCGAAGACCGCAGCGCCGGCAGGTGTATCGGCTTCGCAGAAGGAGCCGGCCGACTCCGGCGTCACTGCCACGGCGGACGACGCCCCCAAGCTCAGCGGCAAGGAATTCCGCGAGACCAGCAAGCGCATCTCCGCCATCGAGCGCAAGCTCGCAAAGCTGGAGGAGCAGAAGACCGCGCTCGAAGCGGATATGGCCGCCCATGATCCGAGCGACTATGAGGGGCTGAACAAGCTCAACGGGCAGCTTCAGGCCGTCTCCGACGAGTCCGGCGCCTTGGAGACCGAATGGATGGAATTGTCCGAAAAACTGGAGTAATCGCCGCGCGGTGCGCGACCTTACTTCATCATCTCTTCATAGATGCGCTTGCAGTCCGGGCAGACGGGGTATTGCGACGGGTCGTGCTTCGGCACCCAGATCTTGCCGCACAGCGCGACCACGGGCCGGCCGGTGAGCTTCGATTCGGCGATGCGATCGCGCGACACATAGTGCGCGAACCGGTCGGCGTCGCCATTGTCGGAACGGTCGGTCTGCTCCTCGGTTTCCGGACGCTCCAGCACCGCCGTCCCCGTGCCCTGGTCCGGGGTGGACAGCGGCGACACCGGATCCGCGAGATCCGCGGCGATCCCTCCTGCGACGGCGGATGTCGGCTTCAGCTGTGTTGACGGTTCAGATGACATTTCGACTCCATTCCTTCATCCATGACGACATCATAGCGGCGAATGGCCGGCCTGTCTTCCACCGGCATAGATTCATGATAATGCCCGCATGCTACCGCTGCATGTCCGGCGTCTGAGCCCCGGCTCGCTCGTATACGGACTGTCCGGCGATTCGCGGTAGGCTATGCATATGACTATCGCAGTATGCCCAGGATCGTATGACCCCGTGACCGCGGGACATTTGGATGTCATTGAGCGGTGCGCCCGTTTTTTTGACGAAGTGCACGTGGTCGTGGCCGTGAACGCCGCGAAGACCCCGATGTTCCCGGCGCATACGCGAGTGGATATCATTCGTCAGGCGCTCGACCACGACGGATTCCCCGATGTCAAGGTCGCGTCCACGACCGGCCTGATCACCGACTACTGCAAGGAGATCGGTGCCACCGTCATCGTCAAGGGCCTGCGGCAGAACGGCGATTACGAGGCGGAGCTGGGCATGGCCCTGGTCAATCGCAAGCTCGCAGAGGTGGAGACGCTGTTCCTGCCGGCCGACCCGGTGCTTGAGCATATTTCCAGCTCCATCGTCAAGGACGTCGCCCGGCATGGCGGCGACGTGACCGGCATGGTGCCTGATGGCGTGGTGCCGATGCTGGACGAGGCGTTGAACCATGAGCGTGGCGAGTGACGTCGCGACGCGAATCCCATATGATATTGTCTGGGTTTTCCGGTCGCTGATACGTGACCGGAATAAAAGTAAAGAGATGCAGCATGGATGAATCAACGAACGATGGCATCGTCAACGTCGGTGACGGCAACGACGGCGGCGCCGCCATGAATCCCGCGACCGGCACCGAGCCGGCCGCGCAGTCGACCGACGCCTACAGCGTCACGTATGCGGCCGCGGCGCGGCTGAACGATGCGCCGGAAAGCGCGGCACCTGCCAGCGTGTGGGACGAAATGTCGCACAATCCGCAGCCGGCCGCCGCTGCGACGCACGAGAACAAGCCGGACATATCCGATTACGCGAAGCAGTCCAAGCCGACGTTCCCGATCAGTCAGCTCCCCGATTTGCGCGAGACGCTGGATCCGAAGGCCGACATGAACCCCGAGGAGGTGAAGTCCCGCGAGGAGTTCACCACCGTCTATGACATCATCGACTCGATGGAGGCGACGCTGGAGGCCGCGAAGACCAGCCTGTTCGCGCCCAGCATGGTGCGTGTGGACCGCGAGGAGTTCGCCGGTCAGCTGGACGAGCTCAAGCGGATGCTCCCGGTGCAGCTGGAGCGCGCGTCCGCGCTGATGCGCGAGGCCGAGCGGCGCTTGGAATCCGCGCAGACGCAGGCGAACGCCATCATCGCGTCGGCGCAGAGCCGTGCCGCCGACACGTTGGACGAGGCCAACAAGCAGGCGCAGATCCTCGTCGGCCAGGAGAACATCACCGACAAGGCGCGGCAGCGTGCGCGTGCGATTCTCGACAAGGCGCAGGCGCGTGCCGACCATCTGACCAATGGCGCCGACGAGTACTGCACGACGGTGATGACCGGCCTGCAGGAGCAGCTCGGCAAGCTCAGTCACGACGTGCAGGCAGGACTCAACGTGCTTGAGGAACGGCAGCGCGCGGCGGGCGAGCAGATGCCGCACCTGAACATCAACGATTATCCGGAAGCGCAGTAGGGGCGCGCCGGAGTGTAACGGAACGCGCAACAGCATGCGCGGCAGCAGCAGGGAGGAGATTTGTATGGCACGACCGGAGGATTCCGCATGGGCGGTCAGCGTGGCGCAGGTGGCGTCGCGGCCGGGGCAGTCCAAGACGGTGGATGTGGTGTTTCCCGCGCCGAGCGGCATCGGCGATGAGGTCATCGGCGTGAAGGAGGGCGCGGACGTCAGCGTGCACGGCTCGTTCGACTCGATAGTCGACGGCCTGGTGCTGACCGCTCGCATCGAAGCGCCCGTCGCGGCCGAGTGCACACGCTGCCTCAAGCCCATCAAGCGCGATTGGGGTGTGGACGTCGTCGCGTTCTTCCCCTACGAGGAGAGCGCGAAGGCCCGCTCGCACGGCAAGCCCAAGAACGAGGACGTGGAGATCGTCGCGGGGGAGGACGAGTCCGAGGACGTGTATCCGCTGAGCCGAGACGGGGCGTTCGCCGACCTGGAGGCGCTGCTGCGTGACACGCTGGTGGAGGCGCTGCCATTGCAGCCCCTGTGCCGCGAGGACTGCCGGGGACTGTGCTCGCAGTGCGGCGTCGACCTCAACGAGCACCCGGACCATCATCATGACGTGACCGATCTGCGGTTCGCGGCTCTGGCCGGGTTGAAGGCCCAGCTGGAGGCCGAGGAGCACGGCGACAAGTAACGGTGGGCGATCGGCGTGCGGGTCTGGGAACCTGCTCGCGCGATGCCGCGACATGCCGTTGTACGGGCGATGCGTTAAGATACCGTACGCTTAAGCTCAATTGTTCGAACGAAACAGAGGAATAACAAATGGCACTGCCTAAGTACAAGACCTCGCGCGCCAACACGCACTCGCGTCGCGCGAACTGGAAGGCTACCGCCGCCCAGACCATCGCATGCCCGAACTGCGGCGCTCCGGCGCTGCCGCACATGGCTTGCCCGAGCTGCGGCTCCTACCGCGGTCGCGTGTACCGCGCAGCCATTCGCTCCGCTCACACCAAGTGATCGCAGCCGAATGCCGATAGCGAAATGAAGACCCTGCCATCGACGGGTGGCAGGGTCTTCGTATATTGTCGCATATTGCCATCCGGACACTGCGCGTATGCGTTCAGGGCGTGCGCGTGCGGCCGGATACGGTGGACAAGGAGAAAAACATGACTGAACCTGAACCGCGCGAAGAGCTGTTCTCCGCGCTGGGCGTCACCATCAGCCCGGATCTGCTGATACAGGCGCTCACCCATCGTTCGTTCTCGCACGAACACCCCGGCACATCGAACTATGAGCGGCTGGAATTCCTCGGCGACGCCGTGCTGGAACTGGTATCGACCGAGACGCTGTTCACGCTGCATCCCGACATGACCGAAGGCCAGCTGGCGAAGATGCGCGCCAAGGCCGTTTCGGAGGAGGCCCTGTCGGCGATCGCCCGGGACAAGTTGCACGTCGGACCGTTCATCCTGCTCGGGCACGGCGAGGCGGAGTCCGGCGGTGCCGAGAAAAGCTCCATTCTGTGCGACATCGTCGAATCGCTGATCGGCGCCACGTTCCTGGAGCACGGCATCGAAGGCGCGCGCAAGGTCGTGCACCGGCTCATCGACGACACGTTGGCGGAAGTGGCCACCGAAGGACCAGCCCTGGACTGGAAGACCTCGCTGACCGTGAAGGCGCACGAGCTCGGCCTGGATGAGCCGCGGTACCGCATGAGCGTGTCCGGCCCCGAATACGCGCAGGAATTCACCGCCAAGGCCACCATCGGCCCGAAAGACGACATCATCGGCAAGGGTACCGGCACCAGCAAGCGCAAGGCGCAGCTCGCCGCGGCGGAAATGGCCTGGCATGAGCTCGACCGGTACGCGCCCGCGCTCAAGGCGGCCCGCAAGAACGGCTCGTCCAAGCACCGGCGCAGCGGCTCGGCCGGCAACTGACCAACTGGTGAACGGCGATTGCGCGATGCTGTCACCTGTATGCTTAAACTGAGAAAATACGAATCACAGACGCCATAGCCACAAGCGAACGCGCATCGTGACCGTCGGCGCACGCAAGTCATGAACGCTCGCGAGGCGCGACGGGTCCAGGCATATGACCGAACGATTTGAGTTGAGAGGACATGATGGCTCTACCCACACCATTGCAGGCGTTCAGCGGCGTTCCGAAAAACACCGCATCCGCAGACAAGCAGACGATCATCGACGGTGAGAAAATGACCGGCGCGCAGGCGTTGATTCGCGCGCTGGAGGATTTGGGCGTGCAGGACGTGTTCGGCCTGCCCGGCGGCGCCATCCTGCCGGTGTTCCACGCGATCAACGACGATACGAAGTTCCGGTTTACGCTCGTACGCCACGAGCAGGCCGCCGGCCATGCCGCCGAAGGCTATGCGGTGGCGACAGGCCGCGTGGGTGTGTGCATCGTCACGTCCGGCCCGGGCGCGACGAACATGATCACCCCAATCGCCGACGCGAACATGGATTCCGTGCCGCTCGTCGTGATCACCGGTCAGGTGGGCGTGAACGCCATCGGCACCGACGCCTTCCAGGAGGCGGACATCGTTGGGGCGACCTATCCGGTCGTCAAGCACTCGTATCTTGTGACCCGCGCACAGGATATCCCCCGCGTGCTCGCCGAGGCGCACTATATCGCCCGTTCGGGCCGCCCCGGCCCGGTGGTCGTGGACCTGACCAAGACCGCGCAGACCGGCGAGATGTATTATTCGTGGCCGCAGCGCATGATTCTGCCCGGTTACAACCCCACCACGAAGGCGCACGGTCGCGTGATCTCGGATGCGGCGAAGCTGTTCGCGCAGTCGTACCGTCCCGTGCTGTACGTGGGCGGTGGCGCGGTGCGTTCCAACGCGTCCGCCGAAGTGGCCGAACTGGCCGAAGTGACCGGCGCGCCGATCGTCACCACGCTCCCGGCCCGTGGCATCGTGCCGAACTCGAACCCCAAGGCGCTTGGAATGCTCGGCATGCACGGCACCGTCGCCGCCACCGCGGCCGCGCAGCGCTGCGACCTGCTGGTCGCCATCGGCGCGCGCTTTGACGACCGTGTGACCGGCAAGCTCGACGCGTTCGCACCCGGTGCGCGGGTGATCCACATCGACATCGATCCAGCCGAAATCGGCAAGAACCGCGCTCCCGACGTGCCGATCGTCGGCGACGTGTCCACCGTGCTCAACGACCTGATTCCCGAAATCAAGCGTTCTCAGGCCATCGGCGGCAAGCCGAACCTCAAGCCGTGGTGGGACGAGCTCAACCGCCTGCGCGAGGAATATGCCATCGATTACGATCAGCCGTGCGATAAGCCGACCGATGGTTCGCTCGCGCCGCAGTGGGTCATCAAGCAGCTGTCCGACCATGCCGACCCCTCCACGATCTGGGTGTCCGACGTCGGTCAGCACCAGATGTGGTCGGCCCAGCTGATTGATTTCGAGAAGCCGCATTCGTGGATCTCCTCCGGCGGCCTCGGCACGATGGGCTTCGGCCTTCCGGCCGCCATCGGCGCTTCGGTCGGCTCTCAACGCGACTTCAAGGGTCGCAAGCCGGTGTGGCTGATCGCGGGCGACGGCTCGTTCCAGATGACTTCCGAAGAGCTGACGACCGCGTTCCTGGATCATGCGCCGGTGAAGATCGCCATCATCAACAACTCCGTGTACGGCATGGTGCGCCAGTGGCAGACTCTGTTCTTCGAGCAGCACTACTCCCAGACCAACCTGGCTGACGGCGATTCGAAGGAAAGCGGAGAGTTCTTCGACGTGCCTGATTTCGTCAAGCTCGCCGAGGCGTACGGCTGCGTCGGCCTTCGCGCGTTCACCGAGGACGAGGCGATTGACGCGATCAACAAGGCGAACGAGATCAACGACCGTCCGGTGCTGATCGACTTCCGCGTATGGAAGGACGCCATGGTGTGGCCGATGGTGGCAGCCGGCGCGTCCAACAACGAGGTCGCGTATCGTCCGGGCACGCAGCCGCTGCTGCACAAGGGCGTCGACGATGGTGACCAGGCGTGACGGCACGGTTGTCAAGGAATAAGGAGTAAGTGATTATGGCTATGTATCCCGCTTCCCGCCTCGGTTCCGAGCGTCACACGCTGTCGGTGCTCGTCGAGAACCGTCCCGGCGTGCTGGCCCGCATCGCCGGCCTGTTCGCCCGTCGTGCGTTCAACATCAACTCGCTGTCCGTCTCGCCGACCGAGCGTCCGGACATTTCCCGCGTCACCGTGACCGCCGACGTGGAGGCCGTGCCGCTGGAGCAGATCATCAAGCAGCTCAACAAGCTGCTGCACGTGCTCAAGATCGTCGAACTCGATCCGAACACCACCGTGGAGCGTGAACTGGTGCTCATCAAGGTGGCGGCGAACGAGTCGAACCGTTCTGACGTGCTGGAGATCGTGCGCCTGTTCCGTGTGCGTGTTGTCGATGTGAACCCGGAGTCGCTGACCATCGAGGCCACCGGCGCCGAAGGCAAGATCGACGCGCTGCTGGGTCTGTTGGAGCACTACGGCGTGATCGAGCTGGTGCGTTCCGGCGCGGTCGCCGTGACGCGCGGTCCGAAGGCGCTGAGCGAAAAGGTCATCGGCTCCGAGATCAAGGGCCGCTGATGCGGTATCGGCGTGGCCGAGCATGACATTGCCGGGCGGGTTCTTTCCCGCCCGGTTTTTGCTTTTGCGGTGATGCTCATCGGTGCAGCACATCGCGCGGATTCCCCGGAATCTTGAAGAAACGGCGTCTATCGCGAAAGCGGACATTGTGGAACATGCCGTGCGAAATATGAAATAATGGTGGGGAAGCGTTGCAGGGGATCGATGCCATCGCACAGTCTGGTTCCGCACAATCAGGTTCGGTACAGACCGGCACATCACCGTTCGCCATGACAGCGCAATCCAATTCATCGCAATATGAGCCACTGGAACCTTACGATACGATGACGGGCACTGCGATTGCCATCAGCGATGCCGACGAGGCCGAAGCCCTATCCGAATACCTGACGTCCCCCCGACCGCCAGCATCCCGCGGTAGTGGTGACCCGTCACTTCGGCAAGCCCCTGTTCGACGCGAAGAGCCTCGCCTCGAATCTGCATGATGTCGCCGCCGTATTCGACCTCGTCACCCCGAAAGCGGCGTGGGGGGGGGGCTGTCGGCAGCCCTGCCGGAAGGCGCCGCCATGACGCGCACGCAATTCGACTCGATGCAGGAGCTCGTCGAATTTATCACCGACGACGACGGCCATATCGACGAGTCCGCCGCCGACGAGGTGTTCCAGTACCTCACCCAGCTGCAGGGCGAGGCGCGGCATCTTCGCGAGGGCCTGAAGGTCTCCAACGACAGGTTGGAGAGCATGAAGCAGAAGATGATGCAGAAGCAGCGCGAGAACTCGTACAGCGACGGACGCCAGTACTGCAAGTCGCCGCTGCCGCTGTTCGCCGACAAGGCGGAGGGCAAGCGGTTCGAGCGCGAGCAGATGGACATGCTGGTCCGCCGCGAATGGGCCACGCGGTTCGGTCCGGAAGAGAAGAAAAGCCATGCGCTGCCGAGGACATGGGCGTATTCCGACTGGTTCTTCGACACGCTGGCATCCACACACATCAGCGTCAGCAAGGTGGTGGCCGTGATGGTCGAGGTGCTGACCGGGCTCGACATCGAGCTCGCGGGGCGAGAAGGATTACAGTACGGTGATTTCGGTGGGGATTACCGGCTCGCCTTTCATCAGGCTTTGCGCGGTGATCGGCAGTTCGCGCAGGGCCTTGGCCCGGTATTCGTGCGCGTCGGCGATGGCGGCGTGACCCTGATAACGCGAATCGATGTCACCGTGGTCGACGTAGTCGACCAGCAGGTCTTTCCATCCCTCAGCCGGACGATACTCGGCCAGCTGGGTTTCCGATCCGGAGATCACATGTTCCGTCTCGGCCAGACCATACTCATATGAACGGTAGGCGAGCTTGCGGCCGGGAACACTGGCCTTGTCCTTCGACTTCTTCGCCACGGGCTGCATCACGCCAGCCGAATTCTCGCGCTCGGTGAGCTTGTACACCATCGCGCAGGTCGGGGCACCGGAGCCGGTGACCAGCATCGTGCCCACGCCGTACGAGTCCACCGGCGCGCTCTGCAGGGCGGCCAGCGCGTACTCGTCCAGATCGTTGGTGACGGTGATCTTCGTGTTCGTCGCGCCCAGGGCGTCCAGCTGGTTGCGCACGCGCTGCGCCATGGCGGCCAGATCGCCCGAATCGATGCGCACGCCGCCCAGCTGAGGACCGGCGACCTCCACGGCGGTCTTCACCGCCTCTTCGACGTTGTACGTGTCCACCAGAAGCGTGGTGTTGCGGCCAAGCGCCTCGACCTGCGAGGCGAAGGCGCTGCGCTCGTCATCATGTACGAGCGTGAAGCAGTGCGCGGCGGTGCCGATGGCCTTCAGTCCATACAGCTGCGCCGCAAGCAGGTTCGCTGTGCCCTGGAAACCGCCGATGACCGCGGCTCGTGCGGCTGCCACCGCGGCCCACTCGTTGGTGCGGCGCCCGCCCATGTCCATGCAGGGGCGGTCCTTCGCTGCGCTCACCATGCGCGAGGCGGCGGATGCGACCGCCGAATCATAGTTCAGCACGCTCAGCACCAGCGTCTCCAGCAGCGTGCACTCGCCGAACGTGCCCTCGACCTGCAGAATCGGCGAATTCGGGAAGAACATCTCGCCCTCGCGGTAACCCTTGATCGAACCGGAGAAATGCAGGTTCTCCAGCCACGAAATCGTCTCCTTGCTAACCACCTTGCGGTCGGACAGGAAACGCAGGTCCTCGTCGCTGAGGAGGAACCGACCCAGCTCATCCAGAATGCGGCCGATGCCCGCCACGACGCCGTAACGGCGGCCTTCGGGCAGGTGGCGCGTATACACCTCGAACACGCATTTGCGGTTCGCCGTGCCATCCTTCAGGCTGGCGTCCAGCATCGTGTACTCATACATATCCGTCATCAGTGCCGGTGAATAATCGACCATGACCGCCCTCCCGCAAGACAAGAATCGTGTGTTATTCAAAACCCTAGTGTCGCGCGGCGACTCGCGCAAGAGCCATTCGGCGTGACGGCGGTCACGATGGCTGCCGCAGCGGCGGCGGGAGACGTGCCGCGCTGCGGGCACGTTCGCCGCATGGTGCTACGTTGAAGGCATGGCTGAAATCAAAGACATGTTGGACAAGGCAATGGTGATTCGCGCGGACGGCCGCGTAGTGGACGAACTGCGCCCGGTGCGCATCACGCGGCACTTCACGGACGTGCCCGAAGGATCGGTACTCATCGAATGCGGCAACACGCGCGTGATGTGCACGGCGACGTTCACGCCGTCGGTGCCGCGCTGGCGCAAGGATTCCGGACTCGGCTGGGTGACCGCCGAATATTCGATGCTGCCGCGAGCCACCGCCGAGCGCACCGACCGCGAGTCAGTGCGCGGCAAGGTCGGCGGCCGCACCCATGAGATCAGCCGTCTGATCGGCCGCTGCCTGCGCGGCGTCGTCGACATGAAGGCGCTTGGCGAGAACCAGATCCAGATCGACTGCGATGTGCTGCAGGCCGATGGCGGCACCCGCACCGCCTCGATCACCGGCGCGTATGTGGCGCTGGTCGACGCGATGCGCTGGGCTGAGCAGAAGCGCCACATTCGTTCGGCCGACCGCGTGCTCAAAGACGCCGTTTCCGCGGTGTCGGTCGGCGTTATCAACGGCACGCCGATGCTTGACCTGCCCTACATCGAGGACAGTCAGGCGATGACCGACATGAACGTGGCGATGACCGGATCCGGTGACTTCATCGAGATCCAGGGCACCGCCGAACACCGCCCGTTCAACCGCGCCGAACTCAACACATTGCTCGACCTCGCCGAAAAGGGCAACAAGGAGCTTCAGGCCGCCCAGCGTGCCGCCCTCTCGCTCGATTGAAACGAGTCGGGCACGCCGCCGGCGGGCGATCGGCCTCACCCCGTCATGCACAACCATAGGTAAGGAATAAAGGACCCCCATGAAACTCGTCGTCGCTACGCACAACGAAGGCAAACTCGTTGAAATCCACCGCATTCTCGAAGAGGATCTGGGCGCGGACTCCGCTCAGGTGGAGCTTGTCTCCGCCGGCAGCCTAGGCCTGCCCGACCCGGTCGAGACGGGCGTCACCTTCCAGGAGAACGCACTGCTCAAAGCGCGGTTTGTGGCCGGTCTCACCGGCCTGCCGGCCATCGCCGACGACTCCGGACTGATTGTGGACGTGATGGGCAACGCGCCTGGCATCCTGTCCGCGCGCTGGGCGGGGGAGCATGGCAATGATCCGGCGAACAACGCGTTGCTACTCGCCCAGCTCTCCGACATCCCGGACGCGGCGCGCACGGCCCGTTTCCGCTGCGCCGCCGCACTGGCCGTGCCGGATTCCGCGGCCCCTGTGGCGGGCGGGAGGCACGCCATCGTCTCCGAAACCGTCGAAATCGGCGAAATGCCGGGGCGCATCCTGCGCGCGGCGCGCGGCGAGCATGGTTTCGGCTACGACCCGCTGTTCGTGCCGGACGACCAGCCGGAGCGGGCCGCTGCGGACCATCCGCTGACCAGCGCGGAGATGGACGCGGCAGAAAAGAACGCGATTTCGCACCGCGGCAAAGCCATCAGGGCTCTCGTGCCGGCGGTCGAGGCGCTGTTGCGGTAGAATCACGCTCTCAAAACTCGCAGATACAAAAACGGGTTTTTGCGGTTTTCCGCTATTTTCCGCCGTTTCCGCGAAATCGGTGAAATCGTATCTGCGAGTTTTGAGAGCGCATGTTCGGCACTCACGCGGGAATCACGAAATTCACGATGGTCATCAGCGCGATTGAGATGACCGCGGTGACGGACAGCGTGAACCCGGCGAGCTTCGCGTTACCGAGTACGCGGTCGGTGAACAGTGTCGAGAACACGGCCGTGGGCGCGAGCGACAGCATCACCGCCGTCTTTCGCGCGGACGCGTCGAACGGCAGAAGGAACCAGCAAGCGGCCGCGAACAGCACGCCGAGCGGCAAGCGCCAACCGAGCACCCGCAGCACGCTGCCGACATCCTTGCCGGTGCGCGGCAAATCCATCAGCATGCCCACCATGAACACCGAGCAGAACGAGTTCGCGTCCGCCACCGGCTGCAGCAGCGTCGGCACGAACGCCGGGATGTGAATGCTGAAGAGCATGACCACGATCATCAGCAGATACACATTGAACGGCACCGAAGTAAGGAATCCCTTGAGGATCTGCTTGGCCTTCGCGCGGCGGGCGAGCCTGCGGGCGTCTTTGTCCCGTGGCTTCGAATAGGGAAGTGTCGGCGCGGCTCCCGCATGCTGTTCGGTGAGCGGCCGGTCCATGTCGATGTGCAGCAGCGACGTCGTCATCACGTTTGAGCCGGCGGTCACGATCACGGAATTGCCGATGTCGAACATCGAGGCGGTGACCAGCGCCGAAGGCCCCATGAACGCCTGGATTACGGGAAAGCAGAAATTGCCGATGTTGAATCCGGAGCAGTTGAGCATCAGGAACGCGCGGTCCGCGACGGGCTTGTGCCGGGTCGCCGCATACACCAGCAGCAGCGGCAGCAGGCCGAAGACGATGGCGAACACCGAGATCAGCAGCATGCTCAGATGATGCGGGTTCGTGGCGAACGAGACGATGATGGAGGCGGGAAGCGTGAAATCGAACACCACCACCTGCATGACGCGATAGTCGCGTGGTTTGAACAGTCCCGCCCGCTTGACCAGATACGCGGCGACGATGATGAGCAGAAACGCTATGGGTTTCAGTATCGCGGACATGCTTCTCTATTCCCTGTGGCGATTGCGGAGGTATGGTTCCGCGTGCGCGAGAAGGGACTTGAACCCTCACGTCAAAGACACAGGAACCTAAATCCTGCGCGTCTACCGATTTCGCCACTCGCGCGTGCCACCCGTCGAAACGGCTGGATATACAAAACCCTAGGCGCGGAGCCTAGGGGTATGGAGCCACTTGACAGAATCGAACTGTCGACCTGCTCATTACGAGTGAGCCGCTCTACCGACTGAGCTAAAGTGGCATGCCGCCGATTCGTTGATGAACCTGCGCACAAGAATGAGACTTTACTGTATGCCGTGGATTTATGCAAGTTCGGCTGGCATGTCGTGTCGGTCACGGTTGTTCATCTTGGGTATTTTTTGTTTGTTTCTGTCCGCTTTTGTGAGTATCTTGGTAAGCGAAGTAACCGGTGTGGCCCGCCAGCATTGGAGAGCCGACTCCGGCGTACAGTGATGATGAAAGGACCAATACCATGGCCATCAATCCGCCAGTTGACGCCACCAAAACCCCCGAGTGGGCCGCGCTGCAGAAGCACTATGACGAGCTGCAGGCCGAGGGCGTCAGCCTCAAGCAGTGGTTCGCCGATGACGCCGAGCGCGTCGACAAGCTGTCGTTCGACGCCGGCGACCTGCACTTCGACCTGTCCAAGAACCTGATCAAGCCGGAGACCCTCCAGCTGTTCGCCGACCTCGCCAAGGCCGTCAAGCTCGACGAGCGCACCAAGGCGATGTACACCGGCGTGCACATCAACAACACCGAGGACCGCGCCGTGCTGCACACCGCGCTGCGCCGCCCGGTCGAGGACGAGGGCAAGTACATCGTCGACGGTCAGGACACCGTCAAGGACGTGCGCGAGGTGCTTGACCGCATCTACGCCTTCGCCGACGAAGTGCGTTCCGGCAAGTGGACCGGCGTGACCGGCAAGAAGATCGAGACTGTCGTCAACATCGGCATCGGCGGCTCCGACCTGGGCCCCGTCATGGTGTACGAGGCGCTCAAGCCCTACGCGGACGCCGGCATCTCCGCCCGTTACATCTCCAACATCGACCCGAACGACCTGGCCGAGAAGACCAAGGGCCTCGACCCGGAGACCACCCTGTTCATCATCGTCTCCAAGACCTTCACCACGCTGGAGACCCTGACCAACGCCCGTGAGGCCCGCACCTGGCTGCTCGAAGAGCTCAAGGCCAAGGGTGCCATCGACGGTTCCGACGAGAAGAACGCCGAAGCCATCAAGAAGCACTTCGTCGCCGTCTCCACCAACCTGGAGAAGGTCGCCGAGTTCGGCATCGACCCGAACAACGCCTTCGGCTTCTGGAACTGGGTTGGCGGCCGTTACTCCGTCGACTCCGCCGTCGGCACCTCCCTCGCCGTGGTCTTCGGCCCGGCCCGCTTCGAGGAGTTCCTGCACGGCTTCCACGAGATCGACGAATACTTCGCCAACACCCCGTTCGAGAAGAACGTCGTCGTGCTGCTCGGCATGCTGAACGTGTGGTACCGCAACTTCTTCAAGGTCGCCTCCCACGCCGTGCTGCCGTACGACCAGTACCTGCACCGCTTCCCGGCCTACCTGCAGCAGCTGACCATGGAATCCAACGGCAAGTCCGTGCGCTGGGACGGCACCCCCGTCACCTCCGAGACCGGCGAAATCTTCTGGGGCGAGCCCGGCACCAACGGCCAGCACGCCTTCTACCAGCTGATCCACCAGGGCACCCAGCTCATCCCGGCCGACTTCATCGCGTTCGTCAACACCCCGAACCCGACCAAGGACGGCGATCAGGACGTGCACGAACTGTTCCTCGGCAACTACCTCGCGCAGACCAAGGCGCTCGCGTTCGGCAAGACCGCTGACGAGGTCCGCGCCGAAGGCACCCCGGAAGAGATCGTTCCGGCCCGCGTGTTCACCGGCAACCGCCCGACCACCTCCATCTTCGGTGTGGCTCTGACCCCGTTCGCGCTCGGCGAGCTCATCGCCCTGTACGAGCACATCACCTTCGTTGAGGGTACCGTGTGGGGCCTCGACTCCTACGACCAGTGGGGCGTCGAGCTCGGCAAGCAGCTCGCCAAGCAGATCACCCCGGCCATCTCCCAGGACGACGACGCCCTCGCCGCCCAGGACGCCTCCACCCAGTCCCTGATCAAGTTCTACCGCGCCAACCGCGAGTTCTGATCTCCGCTCCTGCGTCGCTTCAATCAGAACTCGCGGTTGGCGCGCCGCGCTGTGTTGTTTGATGGTCGGTCTGGCGACCGTCCATGGCGCGAGTTCTGATTCGTCGGTTCGGCTCTAGCAGCTGACCACATGAATACATGTGCCCCGGCCTCTTCGGATGCCGGGGCACATTGCTATATATTCCGTGCGACGTTATATCTATGACCTGTGAACTGGGGTGGTGTTCCGGGTCAATGAGATCAGCCGTGGGAAACCGCTTCATTGCAGTGTTCCTTGCATTTTCATGCGCACTCTTTGGGGTAATCGATACATTTTCATGAGGACCTTGTATTTGGGGTGTCGGGATATCTGTGATTGACCCCCCCCAGTCTCGCTTCGCTCGACAGTCCCCGGGCTTAACATCGTGGGATTGGCCTAGCGGGGTTGTGTTGTGGCTGATAAGATGGCGTCGATTATGTCGGATTGGGATTCGGGCAATGGGAGATGGTGGTGATGAAGGCGCAGAAGAGTTGGGATACGCCGGTCGCCGATGAGACCCGCGATGTGAGCGATGCCTCCGAGGACATTCACGGCATCACCGATGACATCACCGACGACGCCGAATCCGCCGAGGTCGATGCCGAGGCCGTCACACTGCTGCGCAAACGGCACCGCCGGATGACGCTGCTGGTCGTCGTGGTCATCGTCGCATCGCTGGTGAGTGGATTCTGCTGGCGGCGCAGCCTCCAGACCGGCTCCCCTGTCAACTGTTCGCACCAGACCGGAGTCGCGGACGAGAAGGACTACTGTTATGGCGGGTTCAAGCCGTTGCAGCCGTCCGGCCCTCAGCTGGGCCGATCCCAGGCCGGCCCGTATTTCGCAAAGGCGGTGAAAGGCACGGCCGCGGCATACGACGCCGTGCGCCTCGCCGCGGTCGGCGGCGACAAGGATGCGGTGAACAAGTCCGCCGCCAAGGCCCGTGACCTCTCGCAACAGGCGGCGGAGACCCTCGCCGCCCGCACCTGGCCGAAATCACTGACCAAGCAGATCCGCATGGTCATCATCGAATATCAGGAGCGCGCGGCGATCTATACCAACCTCGCCGGCAACCGCAACGGCGAGGCGATCGACTGGATGGTGTTCGGCGAATTCAGGCCATCCGGAGCGCAGCAGGTAATCCGCAGCGCGCTGAAACTGCCCGACGAGCCGGAGACGGCCGTCCCGTTCGACATACGGGACATTGCCGACGGCGGAGCCTGCAAGGGACTGGAGACCACCAAGGACGGCGGTCAGCAGGAAGTCGACCGGCACTGTTTCACCGTCACCGTGACCGACCAGGTCCCGGCCGAGATAACGGGGCTGTCCATCAAATTCAATCTTCTGAGCGAAGACGGCACCATCCGCGAGACCGGCGTGAGGGCCAGCTCCGACATCCAGTTCGATGACGATGGCGACATCATCGAGCACGGCGGCATCCATAAGGGGGACACGGTGAAGCTCACCATGGAAATCGACCCGAAACTGCTGCGCGGCGGCGACCGTTTCGTGCCGTCGGCATGGTATGTGGAGGACAAGGCGGGGGAGCAGCACCTCGCATCGTTCACTGCGGTCCAATCAGGCGGCTATGACGTGCTGAACGCGTTCAAGGTCAGGTGACGGCAATGCCAGAACATGATTTCGACGGCGACGATGACATCTTCAGCAAGTCCGGCCGGTTCGGCGGGAACGCCGAGAAACGCAAGGACCCCGCCAAACCAGGCGGCTTCGGGAAATCCGGCAATGCGGGGAAGCCCAAGGACTCCACCGCATCTTCGGCCGGCGAAGGCGACGCGGAGGCGATGCGCCATCTGGAGCACGAGTTCGCCGCGATCGACCGCGAATCGCATCGCACGGTGGCCGTCGTGTTCGCGGCCATCGCGGCCGTGGTGGCGTTGATCTTCTTCGGGCTCCAGATCCGCGACAAAACCACGCTGCTGATATTCCATGACAACCCGCCGATCGGCTACCTGCCGGTCAGTGAATATTCGCTGCGACAGCCGTCCACAGGCAAGCCGATCAGCTCGGCGCGCACGTGGCATTACCCCAGCCAGTACACGATTCTCAGCGACGACGCCACCAGCAGCGGCGTCAAGCGCGGCGCACGGTGCCGTATCGACAAGAGGGATTGCGATCATGCGCTGGTCACGTCCCGCGGCGTCCAGCCGGGCGACAGCTGGGGCGACTTCGTGAAGCGATACGGCGACGTGACCGCGTACGAGATAACGGTCGACGACAACGAGAGTGGCCGGGACGATTCGTACATGTCCGATGAGGACCAGGCCGCGGCGTCCGACCTGCGCGAGCAACACGGGATTACCATAGACGATTTCGACCGTGACTATATACAGACCGGCAAGGTCGACCTGTCCCGGAACCGGCTGACCGTCAGGTTCCGGGCGGTGCTCTACGACACGACCGTGCTGTACACCGAGGCCGACCAGTGGGGAGGCTATCTCGACTCCACCCAGGAACGGCATTGGCGTATCGGTGGCCGGTACGGCACGATGTTGGCGCCGAACCGGCAGAGCTTCAACCTGGAATTCGAGTTCGCCAACAGCGCGACATGGGAAGGGCTGGGCGATGGTGACCTGATCAGCATCTCCAGTTCACTGTACAACTAGCGAGGTTATGCATGGCAAGGTTACACGACAGTCGGCACGGTTCCGATGCGGACGGCATCGATGACGACGATATGCCGCTCACCCATGAGCAGGCCGTCGTCGAAGCCGACGCCGAACTCCGGCGTATGACTTACCACCCGGTGCGCAAGGCGGTGGGCATCGTCGTGGCGATGGGCGTCGCCATAGGCGCGTCGCTGGGTGTCGGGTATATGTTCGGCGGCGATCCGGGCGGCATCGTGACCGCGATCACGGGCGTGGTGTGCCCGCAGGACGCCAAATACGCCCTGGACGGCGACGCGCCGTTTGTCAACACGTCCGACACCTCGGAGCATCCCGCCAAGGGGGCCAGGCTCAGCGAGAAGGACGCGGGGCAGTACTATCTGGAAGCCGTCAAGCCGTCGATCCAGCCGTTGCGCGACGCGATGAACACCTTGTACGGCGGTGATCTGAAGGCCACGAGGGCCGCCGCGGGAAAGGCCGCCACCGTGCTGCGCGCCACCGCCAAGGCGCTGCGGTCACGCACCTGGCCCGATGAGGTCGCCAATGCGGCGGCCGTCGTCGCCAACGAATACGACGCCAAGGCCCGGCAGGCCTCGTATGTCGCCGACTCGGTCACGCCGTCCGCCAGCGACGAGCTGATCTCGCTCGATGCCTACGGCGTCAGCGAAGCGGATGTCTACCTGCGCGGCAAGCTCGGGCTGCCCGCCGCCGAGGCGCCGTCCGCGCCGCTGGAGATCACGGGCATCGAGGACCGGGGCATCCAGCAGGGGGCGGATGCCGGCGGGTCGACCGTGGACACCGGAAAGCGCATCATCGCCGTGACCGTGCGCAGCCACGTGCCCGGCACGCTCAGCGGGCTGAACCTGACGTTCGATCTCAAGAAGGGCAAGACGACGCTCGGACGCATCAGCGGAATCATGGACGACATCGCGCTCGCCGAAGGGCAATCCATCGTGGTTCCGGTCCCCGTCGATATCGGCGGGGACGACGGCGGGATTGCCGGCGCCACCATGAGCTGGGACAGCTGGTCGTTGACCGATTGGCGCGGAGAAAGCCATATTGCGGCGGCCAGCGACGACTTCGCCGAATACGCCCCGGACAAGGTGATGGGTACGTTCACATTGCGGTAGACGCCGGGGCCAGAAGCCCGCGAGCGAATTTGTGGTGAAGGATACAGGCTCCACAACATGGCGGACTCGTCCGCTATGACAGGAACACAGGAATCGCCGGTCCATGACTCATTCTCGTCATGCCGGGGATTCAAATAGCCGATGAAGGAGCAGGAAGGTTCCTATGCAATTCAAGAAACTCATCGCCGGCGTCGCGGCGGTTGCGGCTGCCTTGGGCGGCATGGCCTTGGGGACCATGACGGTCAATGCCGATACCGATACGCTCACAGTGCCCGAAACGGCCACGCCGTCAACCATTACCCTGAACAAGGCCGATGATGCCGATACATCGAAAAGCACGTATACGGCATATCGTATCGCCGCGTACATCGACCCGGTCGCGAATGCCGACGGGCAAGCTGACTTCCTTTGGCCTGAAGGCCGTGGACAGCGACAAGTGGGACGGCAACATTCGCGAGGCCATCGCCGTGGCCGGCAAGGATGGGCAGAAGCTCGTCCTGCTGTACAACGCCGTCGTCGCCAAAGCCGCCGTCGACGATCAGGTGACGAACTCCGCGACCGCCAATTACAATGGCGGCGCCGATTCCGAGGCCGCCACCACGGTCGTCAAGCTGGGATTCTTCACCATGAAGAAGATCGACAAGCAGCACAACGGCATCGGCGGCGCCCTGTTCTCTGTCAGCGACAGCGGCGGCAACGCCGTCGTCTTCGAGAAGGGCTCCGCTAACGGCAGCTGGGTCCGTGCCGCCGACCAGAGCGTCAAGGTGGACAACGTGACCTACTTCACGAGTATTCCGACCAACGCAGGCGGGCTTTCCCACTGGCGAGCCACGCGGCTGATCATTCGCGGCGGGCAGATTCATGACGCGGATTCATGACGGTCACGTTTAATCCACGGCGGTGATTTGCTCGGCATCCCATTTGACGCCGAGGACCTCGGGCGTGGTGATGACTGTTTCGATGCTGCTTTCGATGTCGATGTTGCTGCTCATGTGGGTGGCGACGACGGTGGTGATGACCACCAGATCATCGGGAAGATCCGAAGCCGCGATGGACTGGACGATGAAACCGGGCTGATGCAGGGCGTTGAACACCAGCGCGCGGATGGCCTGCTCGTCCTTACGCAGGCATTTGACCTCAAGGGTGTAACGGATGCCCTCGGCCTCATGCGATTGCGCGGTGCGCCGGGCGTCGATGGCCGCGCCGATCGGCCGGAGCATCATGTTGGCGAGCATGATGGCGGTGGCCCCGATTGCGGCGGCCGCTTCCATGCCGGAGCCGCACAACGTGCCGACCGCCGCCGACGCCCATAGCGTGGCCGCGGTGTTGAGCCCGGACACGGACACACCCTGCTTGAGGATTACGCCCGCGCCGAGGAAGCCGATGCCGGACGCCACCTGCGCGGCCACGCGCGTGGGGTCTCCGGTGCCGGCCGCGAGCGTATAGACGCCAACAGTGGTGAACAGGCAGGAACCCAACGACACCAGCGCGTTCGTGCGGATGCCCGCGCTGCGTGCGCGCAGCTGCCGTTCCAATCCGATGAGCGCGCCGAGCCCGATGCTGAGCAGGATGCGCAGGGTTATGGCGAACACCTGTGATGTGACGATTGCGGTCCAGACTGTCATGATCAGTTCCTTCGTTTGAATGGATGCGGGAGACGGTGGTGGTACGGGGAGAGGATGATAACGCCGGGCGGTCAGAAGTCACAGCAGCGGCTGCTGACGGTGCAGATACAGGGTTCTGACGGCAAGTACCGTCACGGCATAACCGGCGATGACGATGGCGAGCAGCGCGAACAGCGACACCGGAGGTACGTGGAAACCCATCCATGCGCCGACCGGCGTGAACGGCAGCGCCGTGGCGATAGTCAGCGCCGCGAGCGACGTGCAGACCAGCGGCACCGACGCGCGGCTCCCGATGAACGGGACGCGTTCGGTGCGCAGCATGTGCAGTGCCGTGATCTGGGTCCACATCGACACGACGAACCATCCCGTCTGGAACGCGGCGACGAACAGCAGACGCGACCCATCCCCGTGCAGCTCCGGGAACCTCCCGCCTGCGACGGCCGGGCAGAGCAGGGTGAGCAACACGGTGAAGGTGACCATATCGAACAGCGAGCTCACCGGCCCGAAGCGACTCATGAACCGGGCGATAGACGCCGTGTCCCACCGGGCGGGGGAGCGCAGGACATCGCCGTCGACGCGGTCCCATGGGATCGCGAGACAGGCCAGGTCGTATATGAGGTTCAGCAGCACCATCTGCACGGGTGCCATGGGCACGAACGGCAGGAACGCGCCGGCGATCATCACCGAGATGATATTGCCGAAATTCGAGCTCAGCGCCAGCTTGATGTACTTCATCATGTTGACGCAGGTGCGCCTGCTTTGCGTGATGCCGCGCAGCAGCACGTCGAGGTTCTTGTGCGTGAGCATGACATCCGCCGACTGTCGGACGGCCTCGGAGCCGGTGCTGGCGCTGATGGCGATTTCGCTGGCGTGCATGGCCGGCAGGTCGTTGACGCCGTCGCCCATGTATCCCACGCAATGCCCCTCGCGGCGCAGCAGTGAGACGATACGCGCCTTATGCTCGGGAGTGAGCTTGGCGAACACGTTCACGCGGCGCAGTTCGGTGCCGAGCGCGGTGTCCGTCATGTCGTCCAGCGTTCGGCCGGTGACCACCCGTCGAGCATTGATGCCGACTTTCCGGGCGACGGTACGGGCCACTTGTGGCTCGTCGCCGGTGAGCATGGTCACGGTGATGCCGGCATTGTGCATGTGGGCGATCGTGTCGGCGGCATCGGGCTTGGGCAGGTCCAGGAAAGTGAGGTAGCCCAGCAGGGTGAGCGCGCGGTCGTCCTGCACTGTGGTCTGGTCTGTCACAGAGCGCTGCGCCACGAGCAGGACGCGGTATCCGTGCGTCGCCTTGTCGGCCATCAGCCGCTTATATGTTCCGCGCAGTCGATCGGTCAGCGGCTCTGCGGTTCCATTGCGCATGACGGTGTCGCAGCGGGGCAGCATTTCGGAGACGGCGCCCTTGACGACCATGATGCGGCTGACGTTCCCGGACGTTCCGGCGCCGGCGCCGCTGGTCTCACTGATATCGCTGCCACCTGTGTGCTCGCGGTCCGCGCGGTGATGGCTCTTCGCGACGATGACGGTCGCCCGGCGTCGTATCGGATCGAAAGGCGTGCCTCCCTCGACCTGTACGTCGCCGGTATCGTTTGCCGAGTCACCTTCGGCTGCGACGATGGCGTCATCCCACGGATTGCTCGTCGTGTGGGGAATCAGTGTGGTCAGCCATGCCGCATGCAGCACGTAGGACGAGTTCAACCCGCTCATGCTCTGCGCCCGGTCGAGCTTGATGACGCCGCTGGTAAGTGTGCCGGTCTTGTCGACGCACAGCACGTCCATGCCGCCCAGCGTCTCGATGGCGTCGAGCCGCCTGACGATGGCCTTGCCGGAGGCCATCGTCCGCGCGCCCCGGGACAGGCAGACGGTGACGATCAGCGGCAGCATCTCCGGCGTGAGCCCCACCGCCACGGATACGCCGAACAGCAGGGCCTGCAGCCAGTCGCCGCTCGCGATGCCGGTGACCAGCATGGACACGGGCACGGTGACCGCCGTGAACGCCATCAGCATCCAGGACGTGGAGTTCATGCCGCGCTCGAAGCGCGTGCGCGGCCGCTGCCATTGGAACGCGCGTGACAGTCCGCCGAACAGTGCGCTGCGGCCTGTGGCGATGACGACTGCCAACGCGGAACCCGAAATCACCGTCGTGCCCATGAACACCAGGCACGCCGCGTCCGTCAACGCGGTGTCCCTGGCGCCGGCGGCGAGCAGTGCGGCAGCATCCTTGCGCACGGGCATGCTTTCGCCAGTGAGCGCCCCCTGCGCGATGCGCAGGTCTCGGCTCTCCAGCAGCTTGCAGTCGGCCGGGACGATGTCTCCGGCGGACAACGTCACGATGTCGCCCACGACAAGCTCTTCGGACGGAATCTGCCGCTCGCCGGCACCGACCCGCCGCACCGTCGCCGTGGTACTCACCATGGTGGCCAGCGCCGTGGCGGCATGCGAGCTTCGGGAGTCGTGCACGTATCGGATCAGACCGGACACCACCATGAGCAGGATGATGCCCGCGGTCACCGGCGTGCCGGTATGGTGTTGCCGCCGTAAGCCCGACGCGCCCGGCGAACCTCGTCGGGTTCCAAGCCGGATTCGTGCGCATACACCAAGGCGAGCGTGGCCTCTGGCGTGGCATGGGCGGCGAAATTCAGTCGCTGGGTGATGCTGGCGTGGCGTTCGCCGCGCCAGCGTATCAGTCGTAGCGTGTTCATGATTCCTCCTTGGCGATTCGGGGCGGTCCGTTCCGCTGTCGGGTTGATCGTTGTTTCCATTGTGGCGGTTGGCTGAGGCGGGTCAACTCAGTCCGTTTCGCTGGCTTCCTCGGCCGCTCGGGTGGCGTTTGCCGGGTTGGCGGCGTCGACGGTGATGATGTCGTCATCGGCGTCGTAGTCGAACAGTTCTCCGTATCGACCCCACGTCATGGCGATGTTGAACTGGCGCTCCGCCTCCGCGTCCGTATGACGGGCCCTCAGCAGGTCGACGATGAGCTCGCCGCGCAGGCGGCCGTGTTCGCTGTGACGGACCGCTCGGTCGATGATGCGCACCAGCGGTGCCTTGTCTTGCAGCATGGCGGCGAACATCGTCTTGCTTGTCAGAATGTCCGCCTGCCTCCACTGGCGTCCGAGCTCGGTCAATGTCACGTGTCCGTTCTCGACGGTCAGTAATCCCAGCATGGTTCCGGCGTCGATCAGCGGGAACAGGTCGTCCACCTCGAATGACAGCTCGGCGGCCAGATCGGCCAGGTCGATGCCCTGCGCGTGATCGTATACGATCTCCACCAGTCCGGCCAGGCCTCCCGGCGTAGCGTTGGGCAGCATGTCGGAGGATGCCTGATGGTCGGCGTCGCTCGCCCGGGCCGGGGCCTGATCCGCTGCCGCGGTCTGGTTCGCCGCGCCATCTGACGTGCCATGCGCGACGCCGTCCCCGGCGGCCGTGCGCTCGTCGGCGGTATCCGCCGGCCCGCCATCACGACTCTGCCCGGTCAGGATCGCATACAGGGTGTCGACCATAGCCTCGAACTGGGCGGAATGACGGTCGCGGGGCCTCGGCAGGGTGACGGGCATGTCGGCGATGAGATGACCGGGATGCGAGCCGAGCACCACGACACGATCCGCCATCTGCACGGCCTCCTCGATGTTGTGCGTCACGATGAGCACCGACTTGATGGAACGCTGATTGCCGCTCCACATCTTGAGCACCTCGTTGCGCAGGTTCTCGGCCGTCAGCACATCCAATGCGGAGAACGGCTCGTCCATGAACAGCGCATCGGGCTGCACCACCAGGGCCCGTGCGATGCCCACGCGCTGGCGCATGCCGCCGGAGAGCTCCTTCGGGTACGCGTTCTCGAATCCGTCCAGTCCGATGGCGTCGATGGCCTGCAGTGCAGCGCGACGGCGCTCCTCGCGCGGCACGCCGCGGGCCTCCAGCCCCAGTTCCACATTCGCTTGCACCGTGAGCCACGGCATCAGCGCGAAGGTCTGGAACACGAGTCCCACTCCGGGATTAGGGCCGGTGATGTCGGTGCCGCGGTAGGTGACGGTACCGCTCGACGCGGGTACCAGGCCCGCCAGGATGCGCAGGAACGTGGATTTTCCGGCGCCGGACCGGCCCAGGATCGCCACGATCTCGCCCTCATGCAGGGTGAAGGAGATGTCGCGCAGCACGGTCAGCTCTTTACCGCGCTCGGCACGGTAGGTCTTGCCCACGTGCCGCGCCTCGATGATCGCGGTGCCGGCGGCGTTCGTCGCGGCGGTCTGCGGGAAGGTTGCGGTGTGGTCGGAAAAAGTTGCGATGGTCATGATAAATGGTCCTTGCTGTTACGTTTTTTGCGGATGATCGCGGCGGATTCGAATGACATGCGCTCGCCGCCGATGCTGTTGGATTGTTGCGGGTCGATGGGCCGGGACGGCCGGTGCGGCCTCCGTCAGGCGACGGAGAAACGGCGCTCGGCGTACGCCTGCAATGGACGCCAGAACAGCCGGTTGACGCCCACGACGAACACGCTCATCACGGCAACCCCGATGATGGTCTTGCCGGTGTCTCCCACCGCGGTCGCATTGGCGATATATGTTCCCAGTCCATTTGCCGTAAGCGTGGTGTGCCCGTAGGTCACGATCTCGGAGACGATGGAGGCGTTCCACGCGCCGCCCGCCGCGGTGATGCCGCCAGTGCACCATGAGCCGAACACCGCCGGCAGGATCAGCTTGGTCCACCGCTGCCGCGTGTCCAGATGGAACGCCCGCGTGGCCTCGCGCAGGTCATCGGGAATGGCCGAAGCGCCCGCAATCACGTTGAACAGGATGTACCACTGCGTTCCCAGCGACATGAGCAGAATGCTGCCCCAGCTGATGTCGATATGCCAGGCGATGAACCACAGTGTGACGAACGGGAACGTGAAGTTCGAGGGGAAGCTCGCCAACACCTGCACCAGCGGCTGCGCGAACCGGGAAATCCGCGGATTCATGCCGATCTTCACGCCGATCGGCACCCAGATGATGGAGCACACCACGGTCAGCAGCGTCACGCGCATGAACGTGATCAGTCCCAGGACCATCGCGTGGCCGACCTCGGCGAACCCCTCGCCGTCCGAGATGAAACGCACCAGCATCCACAGGCCGGCCAGGCAGGCCACAGCCATGAGCGCCATGAACGCGATGTCGAGCGTGCGACGCCGGGTGCCGGCGGCCGGCCAGCGTGCGCCGGTACGGCCCAGCGGGCGGGTCAGCCAGAACATCAGATCGGCGATGGACCGGCCCACGAGAGCCAGCGCATCCGAAATGCCGGAACGCCGCAGAATCGACAGCACCAAACTCGTCTTGGCCTGCACGGACTCGTTCTGCGTGATGCGGAACTTCTCGGCCCACGCCGTCAGCGGCTTCCACAGCAGCACGTCGATGAGCAGCACCACGATGACCATGGTCACGATGGCCCACAGCACCTTGCCCAGCTGTTCGTGCTCGGACGCCACCGCCACGAAGCTGCCGAGGCCGGGCAGTGCGTACGTCCTGTTGTTCACGGAGATCATCTCCGAGGCCGTCAGGAAGAACCAGCCGCCGCCGACGCTCATCATGCAGTTCCATAGCAGCGGAATCATCGAATTCGGCACGTCGAGCTTCCAGAAACGCTGCCAGCGCGTGAGCTGCATGGAACGAGCCGCCTCATCCAACTCCTGCGGTTCGCTGAGCAGCGAATGGTAGAAGGAGAAGGTCATGTTCCATGCCTGGCTGGTGAAGATCGCGAAGATCGACGCCGCCTCCACGCCGAGAATGGAGCCGGGGAACAACACCATCCAAATGGTGACCGTGGCGGACAGGAAGCCGAGGATCGGCACCGACTGCAGGATGTCGAGCAGCGGTATCAGCACCATGCGCAGTCGCCGGCATCGGGCCGCCGCCAAACCATAGATGAAGCTGAACACCAGTGACAAAAACAGCGCGATGAACATGCGGAACACCGAACGCAGCGCGTAATACGGCAGCAGATGCAAATCGTCGCTCACCGTGCTCGGCACACCTGACGGGCCGATCGGTTCGTTGATTTGCGGCAGCAGCCAGGCGACGACGCCGAACAGAGCGAGCACGCCCGCGGCCACCACCACGTCTGCGGCGATGCGGCGCACGGCGCCGCTGCGGGACATGTCGGCGGTGTCGGCGCCGGAACGCGGACGAATGCCGGGGAACGAGGAGTAATTGAAAAAATTGGACATAACGGAACCTGTGCGCTCTCATGTCGTTATCTCGAAGGAGATAAACGGTTCCCGTTCGGTGGGCGTTCGACTCGGTATCCGTGCCGCAAATGCGCGTCATGGGCGTCGGCGGTCGCGTGCAGGCGCGCCGATATGCGGGTATGTCTGCATACAGATAGCCGATCGGCGTCGTCATATGATGATGCCGATATGCCGGGAGTCCGGAGAACGGGATGTGGATTCGCGAGTCAGGCGTTCGGCGCGTACGTCATGCGGGATGTCGCAGTCGTCGTGAGGCGGTGAAGTCGATGCGGGCCGAATCAGTCAGTGATCGGATCGCCCTCGCCGGATGCGGCGGTGTCGTGACGGACGGCCAATGCCATGGTCGCGGTACAAACGTGTGAAGAGAATGGGCCGTATGCTGCGCCCGATGGCATGTGATATTGTCCGCCATCGCGCAGCCGGCTACTATGACCTAAATCGCCGTCCATGACATTCACCTCCTCAATGGATCCAGTACGCCGTCGGACATTGACGACATGAGGAAGTGCGACTTCTCGAGAGTTGCCCCTGGTCGTGTCATCGTTCAAGCTTCAGCATCGCAGGGCGGTGGAGTTGCGTTAGTTCATGCCTTAATCCGACAAGAACTGCTGACCTGCGTGCAGTGTCTCCACTGTTAGCGGCAGCAACCCATATCCCTGCGGTAGCCTCGCCTACCGACGCTCTCAGGGTAAAACCGCCGGCAGACCATGTCAACTCCGTAGTGTCGCGCCCAAACTACGCCGGGCCATATCCTGCCCCGCCGGCGGGGCAGGATCGGATGGATGTCAGGCGAGCAGGCTTTCGGCTGTGGCTTGGTCGGTGGCGAGGGCGGAAATATAGCTGCCGACCAGGCAGGCCTTGATGGCCTTGACTTTTTCCTGCCCCCATGCCACGCCGATGACCAGCGCGATGCGCTTCAGGCGATCGAGCTCCACCGAAATGATACGGTCGGACAGCTCCGAACATACGGGCCTTCCCTGCGCGTCGATGAAGTGCCCGCATACGGTGGCGACCGCGCCCTGCGCCCGGATTTCCTTGACCATGTGTGGTGTGACATAGGCGTCGAACACCGGACTGAGGCGGTCGCCTTCGGTCGCACCGACCCCTTCCAGGGCCACGTCGGCGCCGCCGCCGAGCGCCAGCGCGGTGGCGATTTGTGGCTCCTGGCGCATGGCCGCGGCGATATGGGCGGAGGAGAGGATCATCGGTACGTGGAGTGTGGTGACGGTGCCGCCGAGGCGTTCGGCGAGCATGCGGCAGATGTCGGGCGAATCCGTCATCGGATTGCTGGGGGAGAGGGCGCCCACCATCTGCGCCACATTGGATTTCGGCCAGTCCTGGATGGCGACTTCGCGGACCGTGGCGGCGACGGCCCGTCCGTTGGAGACGGTGATGAGCGAGTCGGGCGACGACTTTTCGGTAAGCAGGGCCGCGGCATATCGGGGGACGATGGTGCTGGGATCCTGCCCGGGATTGACCTGCGCCACTCGTGCGCATTTCAACCCGTACCGTCTTACCAGCGCGTCCTCCAGCTGCATCAGACGTTCGAGTGGATGCCCGATCTCGATGCGTACCATGCCCCGGTCGCGCGATTCGCTGAGCAGCCGCGAGATGGTGGGGCGGGAGTATCCAATCTGCGCGGCAATCTGCGCCTGCGTCAGATTGTCCGTGTAATACATGCGAGCGATTTTCAGCACGAGCTCGATGTGGTTTCGCGACTCAGTTGTCGTCATTGTCAGCTTGTTTGCAACCATGGCATTATTCTATTCCATCCGGTGTGGCCGGTGAACATATGTTAGTTTTTCCAGTGCAGCAACGATGCTGAACAATTGTTCAGAGCGCGAAAGAACTCAATGAATCCTTGATATGTGAGCGCTCTCAATCGATTGCAAAAAAGAAGGTCGATTACATGTGCTCACTCAGCTCTCATGTGTTCGATGAACATGTGTTCATCGCGTGGGTGGTGTGCAAGACCTTTCCGCCGTTAGCTAGAGGCTGTCGACGCGCAGGGCTCATCGAAGACCGACGCCGACGGAAAGTGCGGGGCAACAACGCAGAGCAGCGGGCGAAGCAGCCTGCCTCGTGCACGGGAAAGGAACATTATGGAAATCATCAACACCATCATCGGCCTGGGCGCCTCGGTGATGATGCCGATCATCTTCTTCGTGGTCGGACTCATCTTCCGCATGGGAATCGGCAAATCCTTTAAGGCCGGCATGACCGTCGGCGTCGGCTTCGTCGGCGTCAATATGGTCATCAACCTGCTGCTTGACAACCTCGGCCCCGCCTCGAAGGCGATGGTCAACCGCCTCGGCCTGCACCTGACTACGGTTGACGTGGGCTGGCCCACCGCCTCGACGGTCGGCTGGGGCACGCCGATCATGGTCGCCACGGTCGTCGGCTTCCTCGTCATCAACGCCATCATGGTGTTCTGCAAGCTCACCAAGACCATCGACGTCGACATCTTCAACTACTGGATCTTCCTGCAAGTCGGAGCGCTGGTCTATGCCGTCACCAGCAACTTCTGGTTCGCCGTCATCTTCACCTGGGTCATCTTCGCCATCGTGCTGAAGGTCGCTGACCTCACCGCGCCTTACATCCAGAAGGAATACAACCTCGAAGGCATCTCGTTCCCGCACCTTGCCGGTCTGGCCTGGTCGCCGCTCGCCATCGCCGTCAACTGGATCATCGACAAGATCCCCGGCCTTAAGAACGTCGACTTCAACGCCGACAAGATCCGCAAGCGCTTCGGCGCCATCGGTGAGCCCGTGGTCATCGGTTTCATCCTCGGTCTGCTCATCGGCGTGCTCGCCGGCTACAGTCCTGACAAGTCCGTGACGCTCGCCATCAACATCGCCGCGGCCATGGTGCTGCTGCCCAAGATGATCGACGTGCTGATCGAAGGCCTGATTTCCGTGCGTGACGCCGCCGAGAAGCAGCTCAAGATCTGGTTCCCCAACCGCGAGTTCTACATCGGCATGGATACCGCGCTGCTCATCGGCGACTCCTCGGTGCTCGCCACCGGTCTGCTGCTCATCCCGATCACCATTCTGCTCGCCTTCATCCTGCCCGGCAACGAGATGCTCCCGTTCGCCGACCTCGCGTCGCTCGTGTTCATCCTCGCGCTGGTCACCCCGTTCGTGCGCCGCAACATGTTCAAGATGCTGATCGTCGGCACGCTGAGCGTCATCATCATCCTCTACGTCGGCACCGATATCGCGCCCTGGGTCACTCAATCGTTCACGCAGAGCAACATCGACCTGCCCAAGGACTTCACCGCCGTCACCAACATGACCGGCGCAGTGAGCACATGGATTGGCTGGGTCGCCGTCAAGATCGGCGAACTGTTCAACATGATCGCCTGAGCGGCTGCGATATCATCGGCACATATTCAATAAGGAATCATCATGACAAACGCAACGAAGCATTTCCTCACCATTGACAATGGCGGAACCAACACCAAGGTCATCATCGTCGACCAGGATGGCCGGCAACTGTCCGTCTCGTCGTTCCCGACCGACGCCATCGAGCGGCGTCCCGGCTTCCGCGAAGTCAACCCCGGCCAGATGTGGCGTGACATCGGCAAGGCGGTCAAGGCCGCGCTGGAATCCGCCGGACTGGATGGAAGCCAGATCGACGGCGTCGTACCGGTCGGCCACGGCAAGGGGCTGTACGTGCTCGGCAAGGACGGCAAGCCGTTCATGGACGGCATCCTCTCCTCCGACAGCCGCGCCGCGGACCTGGCCAACGAATTCGAGAGCCGCGTCGCCGAAATCTACCCGATCAGTCACCAGCACGTCATGGTCATGCAGTTCCCGGTACTGCTGCGCTGGCTGAAGGACAACGAGCCGGAACAGTACGCGCGGATCGGGCATGTGCTGTCCAACAAGGACTTCATCCGGCACTTCCTGACCGGCGAGATCCTCGAGGAGCGTGGCGACGCCTCCGGCAACAATCTGGTCAACCTCGAAACCGGTGAATATGACGGCCGGCTGTTCGACTTCTTCGGCATCCCGGAAATGCTGGAATGCATGCCGAAGCTCGTCAGCGCGACCGACCGCTGCGGATCCATCGCCGCCGAAGCGGCGGCGAACACCGGCCTCGCCGAAGGCACTCCCGTGTATGCCGGACTGTTCGACATCGACGCCTGCGCGCTCGCCACCGGCGTGCTGAGCGACGATATCTTCAGCATCACCGCTGGAACGTGGAACATCAACGTGTTCCCCAGCAAGACCATGGCGCCGCTCGACGGCGGCTGCATGAACTCCGTGTTCCCCACCGGTGGCACCTTGGTCGAGGCGTCCAGCCCGACCTCCGCCGGCAACCTCGACTACGTGCTGCGCATGATGACGGCAGACGGCTCCAAGGCCGCCAGCTACGACGAACTCGGAGCGATGCTGGAACGTACCGACGCCAAGTACACCGACGTGCTGTTCCTCCCGTTCCTCTACGGCAGCAACGTGAACCTGGGCGCGGAAGGCGCGTTCATCGGACTGCGCAGCTCCAGCGAGCGCGACCAGCTGTTGCGGGCCGTGTACGAGGGCGTAGTATTCGCCCACCGCCACCATGTCGAGCAGCTGCTGCGCGTGCTCGGGCACAAGCCGAAGGCCATCCGCATCTCCGGTGGCGTATGCAATTCTGATCCTTGGGTGCAGATGTTCGCCGACGTGCTCAACCTGCCGGTCGAGACCGTGGCCGTAACCGAACTGGGCGGTCTTGGCGGTGCCATGTGCGCGGCGGTCGGATCAGGCCTGTACGGGTCGTTCCAGGAGGCGTTCGGCAACATGTCGAAGCTCGCCAAGCGGTTCGAGCCGCACGCGGACCAGACCGCGGTGTACGACCGCAAGTTCGAGGCGTATGAGGCGCTGCTGACCGCACTCGACGGCGGATGGGCCGCGCTGCGTGACATGCAGAACTCGCTGGAGCGCTGACATGGTCACCAACGCGCTGGGAATATATGAAAAGGCGCTGCCGCGCGGCCTGAGCTGGGAGCAGACGTTCGATCTGGTGCATGAGCTGGGATACAACTTCCTTGAATTCTCGGTCGACGAAAGCGACGAGCGACTGGCCCGTCTCGACTGGACCGAGCACGACCGGGCACGGTTCCGCGACGCCATGTGGCGCACCCACAGCCGCATCAACACCATGATGCTCTCCGGTCACAGGCGGTTCCCGCTCGGGTCAAAAGACCCCGAGGTGCGCGAGAAGGCGCTCGACATGATGCGCAAGGCGATCGACCTCGCCGTCGATCTGGGCATCCGCAACATCCAACTCGCCGGATACGACGTGTATTACGAGCCGAAAACCCTGCTGTCTCGCGAATACTTCGTCGAGAACCTGCGCAAATGCGTCGACATGGCCGCGAAGAAACTGGTGATGCTCTCCATCGAGACGATGGACGACCCGTTCATCAACTCGCTGGACAAGGTCACCTATTACAAGTCGCAAGTGCGCAGTCCATGGCTGCAGGCGTACCCGGATGTGGGCAACCTCACGGCTTGGCCCACCAACGATGTGGGGCGCGAGATCGAATCCAACATCGACAACATTGTCGCCGTGCACCTCAAGGACACCAAGCCGGTGGGCGAGACCTCGAAAGGCGTGTTCAAACGGGTGCCCTTCGGTGAGGGGACGGTCGACTTCGAGGCGTGCCTGCGTATCTTCAAACGACTGGGATACCAGGGCAGCTACACGGTCGAGATGTGGACCGATGAGTCGCCGGATCCGGTGGCCGAGGTGACTCGGGCCAAAAAGATGTTCGACGGGCTGTTCGACGTGGTGGGCATCGAACAGGAGCCGATCGCCGGCATCGGAGAATACTGAGCCCGCTCGTGGGTGCCGGCGCGCCGGCACCGCCTTTGATGAACGTCCCGATATATAAGTGCGAATAAGAAAAGTGAGTGGTGATTATGGTTTCGTTGGCTGATTTTGGTCCTGAGGTTCGTGCTGAGGTCAAGCAGGTGCGTGAGGTCGTGGCGGCCTTGCATCAGCAGCTGATCAAGTGGAACCTGGTGGTGTGGACGGCGGGTAATGTGTCGCAGCGTCTGCATTCGGCGGATCTGATGGTGATCAAGCCGTCGGGTCTGCGCTACGAGTACCTGACGCCGTCGAGCATGGTGGTGTGCGATCTGGACGGAAACGTGGTGGATGGTGCGGAGGTGCCTTCGTCGGATACGGCGTCGCACGCGTACATCTACCGCAACATGCCGGACGTGTACGGCGTGGTGCACACGCATTCGACGTACGCGACGGCGTGGGCGGCGACGGGTCAGAACATCCCGTGCGGCCTGACGATGATGGGTGACGAGTTCGGCGGTCCGGTGCCGGTGGGCCCGTTCCGTCTGATCGGCTCGGAGGCGATCGGCAAGGGCGTGGTGGAGACCCTGAAGAAGTATCCGAAGTCGCAGGCGGTGCTGATGCAGAACCACGGTCCGTTCACGATCGGCAAGGATGCGGAGGCCGCGGTGAAGGCCGCGGCGATGACGGAGGAGGTGGCTCATACGATGTGGGCCGCCCGTCAGCTGGGTGACATCATCGAGATTCCGCAGGCGGACATCGACAAGCTGAACGACCGTTACCAGAACGTGTACGGCCAGCACTGACGACGGGGCACATGAGGGGATTGTGATTTGGTCTCGACTGCGAGCGAGGTATGGGGGTCTGTGCTTGTGACATGCCCGGAGTGCGTAGCACAATCGTCGCGGTTCAATATTGCGATTGGCTTTATCGCGCCATTCGCATGGCGATACCCAACAATTGTGCTGCACACTCCGGGCGTGTCGGCTCGTTCCGGCGGCTGAACGGGAGGCTCCCGTTACGGAGCCCGGCCGAAGTTGAGGTCAATTTCGTCTCGTCCATATGAATCAATAAAATGTTGTTTTGCTGTGTCGAGGGTCGGCCGCCGCATAAGCCGCCTCTTCATGAGTCCAGACCGAACGGGCGCAAAGCCGCTGTTTCGGCGGATTGACAGGCTTCCTGAGGGCAGACCCGAGGGAGTTACAGAGTGTTCGTGATGCCAGTCATCACCGAACCCCAAACCAGTGCGCTGATATGCGGCAGCGACTAAGGAATAGCAATGGTTAACGCTGTTGAGGCATTTGACGCCAAGCACATGAAGCCCGCCGAGGAGATCCCGGCGTTCCGTCCCGGCGACACCGTCGACGTCAACGTCAAGATCAAGGAAGGCAACAACTCCCGTATCCAGACCTTCACCGGTGTGGTGATCGCTCGTCAGGGCTCCGGCCTGCGCGAGACCTTCCTGGTCCGCAAGATCAGCTTCGGCACCGGCGTGGAGCGCCGCTTCCCGCTGCACTCCCCGTCCATCGACTCCATCAAGCTGGTGCGCAAGGGCCGCGTGCGTCGCGCGAAGCTGTACTACCTGCGCAAGCTGCGCGGCAAGGCGGCTCGCATCGTCGAGCGTCGCGACAACTCCGCCAAGGCGACTCAGGCCTGAGTTTTGCCAAGCGAGGCGACAGTACCGTGAAATTCAGCCCGGAGCCGATTGGTTCCGGGCTGAATTTATAGGAACGCCGCTAGTATAGTTGGGGTTTCATGTATGCGTGATGGAGGAACTATGCGGCCAGACGACCATCGGACGGATCGGGCCATGCCCGGTTCCGGCACCGAATTCAGCCGGGACGAATGGATCGTCGCCATAGCCGATCATGGCGTGGACCCCACCGATATGCCGGGGCGGGTAGTGGGCACCGACGGCCGAGACTCGTTGGCCCGCCGCAGGAAAGGCGCCCATCGCAAGACCTCGCCTAAGCGCAACAATGATTCGTTCTCGTTCCGAGACCTGCTGATCTGGTGCGTCGTCCCCTTCGTGGCGGTACTGCTGGTACGCATCTTCCTGATCGGCTTTTACGTGATTCCGTCCGGATCGATGCGCGATACCATCGAGATCGGCGACCGGGTCATCACGTCGAAGCTCACGCCGGAATATTTCGATCTCAAACGCGGCGATATCGTCGTGTTCCACGACCCCGCGAACTGGCTGAACCAGGAGACCACCAGAGGCAAAGGCGATTATCTCATCAAACGCCTGATCGGCTTGCCGGGCGACGTGGTCGAGTGCGGCGGTGCCGGGCAGCCGGTCAAGATCAACGGCGTCGCGATTGATGAGACGTCATACATCAAATCCGGCGTCGACCCGAGCAGTTTCTCGTTCCGCGTCGAGGTGACCGCCGGGCATATTTTCGTCATGGGGGATAACCGCGCCAGCTCAGCCGACTCCCGATACCATCAGGACGACGGTGATCATGGCTTGGTGCCCATCGACAATGTGGTCGGAGTGGGACTGATGCGGTATTGGCCGCTGAACCGGATGAGTTTCCTGAGCTCCCATCATGATGTGTTCAAGGACGTTCCCGCCGGCAAGGCGCAGTGACATCAGACGGATGGTGATATGGCGATGATCGAACATCCGACGCTTGATATGGAGCGGCAGCTTGCCGCCCAAGGCTGCGATGTGGTGATCGGCTGCGATGAGGTCGGGCGCGGGGCGCTGGCCGGTCCGGTCATGGTCGGGGCGGCCGCCATGTGGTCACGTGACCTCGCCGCCGCGCAAGTGCCGGCCGGTGTCGCCGATTCCAAATTGCTGACCGAGCACAGGCGCGAAGGAATCGTCGACGAGTTGCGTTCGTGGTGCGCCGCTTACGCGGTAGGTCAGGCGAGTAACGCCGAAATCGACGAATGGGGCATATCGCATGCGTTGGGCATCGCCGCCTTGCGGGCGCTCAACGATGTGGAGCGGCAGCTCGGCATGGACGGGCCGGCCGGTTCGGGTCGTCGCGTGGACGTCATCCTGGACGGTCCGAACGATTACATCACCAAGACGATGAACACGTTTGACGCGCCGGCGTTGCCGATTCCGGTACAGGTGTCGTGCAAGGTCAAGGGCGACCGTCATTGTGCGACCGTCTCCTGCGCGGCGGTCATCGCGAAGGTGACGAGGGACCACCTGATGGTTGACATCGCGCAGGGCAATCCGCGGTACGCGCCGTACGGCTGGGCGCACAACAAGGGATACGGTTCGGCGGCTCACCGCGACGCCATCGCCCGTCTGGGAGTCACGCCGCTGCATCGGGTCACGTGGCATCTGACCTGATTGCGGCGTTGCGGCTGATTCCGGTCCTGCGCCGCGCGGCTCGGCATGGCGCGGCTTAATTTGGCTCGGCCCGGTTACTTGACTCGGTGTTTTGTCTCAGGTGCGGGCGCTGTAGTGCCACAGTTCTTTGTGAGAAGAAGTCCGGGGCGTGAATCCGTACAGCGCAGTGGTGAATCTGTTGCCTGCGCATGATTTGTGAGCGCTCACGTGTGTTATTTAAGCGTTACCGGGTAGACTTGCCCATATTGTGTTGTTATGCAGCGGGAGGTTTGACAGCGTGACGGCCAAGCGAAGCGGGCGGAAACGCCCATCCATGTTCGAAGTCGCGAAGCTCGCCGGAGTCAGTCATCAGACGGTGTCCCGGGTCATCAACGATTCTCCCGATGTCTCCGACGCCACCCGCACCAAAGTGCAGGATGCCATCAAGGCGCTCGATTATCGTCCCAGCAACTCGGCGCGAGCGCTCGCATCGCACCGTTCCCGCACGATCGGCCTGATCGCAGGCGGCATGAAGTTCTACGGCCCTATTTCGGCGATTTCCGCGATCGAGATGATGGCGCGCAAGCACGGCCTGTTCATGTCGGTGATGATGGTGCATGAGGCGCTGTGCACGCGGGCGGAGTTCGAGAATCTGTGCGGCACGTTCAACGAGCAGAACGTCGACGCGTTCATCATGCTCACGCCCACCGATGTCATGTTCGAAGCGGCCTGCTACACGCAGCTGACGCAGCCTCGCGTGATGATCACCTCCACGCACGGCGAACTCAGCGTGAGCGAAGGGCTGCGCCTGATTCACTCGCGCGAGCGCGACCGCGTGTCGATCGTCGGTATCGACCAGTGGGGTGCGATGGACGATGTGGTGCGCATGCTGACCGAATACGGTCACAAGCGGGCGTTGTACTTCGCCGGTCCGTTGGGGTGGCGCGGTGCGATGACGCGACTGGATGCCTGGGTGAAACTGACCCGCGCCCGCTCCATCAGTTCCGTCACGGTGCGTTGCAAGACCTGGGAGTCGACCGAGGCGTACGCCAGGATGAACCATATTCTCGATTCCATCGGCAATCAGGGCGGCAAGTTGCCGACGGTCGTGGTCACGGCGAACGACAATCAGGCGGTGGGTGTCGCGCGTGCCCTGTATGAGCACGGTGTTCGCATTCCACGTGACGTCAGTCTGGTCGGGTTCGATGACATGCCGGCGATGGACAACATGATTCCGCCTCTGACCACGGTTCGGCCTGATTTTGAGGCGTTGGGCGTCGCTGCGATGCGGCAGGTGCTGCATCTGCTGGGGGAAGGTGACGAAGTGGCGTTGCCCGCGTCCGCACATGGTGTCGGTCTGCTCCCCGCAGAAGTCGTGAAGCGTTCGTCGCTCGGCCCCGCCGCCAACCGCTGACCGAGGATCGCGCGTTCTTCTTGGGTCTGTTAGACCAACGTGTTGGTTTTGATTTGCAAAGTAGCTACATAGTACATACAGTGAAGCTATGGGTAGACATAGCAAGGCAGCGAAACTGGTCGGCGGAGTCCGGGGCGGACGCGCGCTGCTGGATGATGACGAGCGTCGTCGGGCGATTGAGGCGGGCGAACGAGATATTGACGACGGCGTCGGCTTTTTGCGGTACGGCTCGGCCCGGCACGGCGTTGATGGTCGCGTACGTCGACGAGTTCAGGGACCGTTTCAGGGTCGGGATCGGCCGCGGCCGGGTGACGAGCGTCATGCGGGAACCGGGAATCCGCGGCGTGCGCCGCGGCGGGACACCCGTCACCGCCAGACTGGCGAGGGGCGCGGGCGGCGGGCCCGGCCTCGTGGGACGCGGGTTCGAGACGGGGCGCCGAACCCGCCGCACCGGCCTCGGGCTGCAGGACACCGGAACGGACCGAAACCGGGTATTACGCGAACCAAGCGGCGCAAGCCGCCTCACTATAAGAGCGGAACAAAAAACAGGCCATATCAATGTGCCAGACGGCACGTTCGCACCACCCCTCGTTCGGTTATGCGGCCCGGTGGTCAGCGCTTGCCGGCGTACAGCTCCTGGTCGATCGCGCCGGAGAACACGCGGTTCACAGCCGGACGCACGACCTTCAGCGACGGCGTCAGGCAGGAGTTCTCCTGAGTGAACTGCGTATCCAGCACCACGAACTTGCGCACCGATTCGGCGCGCGAGACCGTCGCGTTCGCGCGGTCGACGAACGGCTGGATCTCCTCGCGCACCTGCGGGAGCGCGGCCGCGTCGGCCAGCGACAAGTCGGCCGGCTGACCGATGGCCGGCAGCCACGACGCCAGACCTTCCGGGTCAAGCGTCACCAAGGCGCCGATGAACGGACGCCCGTCACCCACGACCACGGCGTGCTCGACGATCGGGCACTTGGCGATCTCCTCCTCCATCGGGATGGGGGAGACGTTCTTGCCGCCGGCGGTGATGATGATGTCCTTCTTGCGGCCGGTTATCGTAAGCCGGCCGTCCTCGTCGAGCGAGCCGAGGTCGCCGGTCTTGAGCCAGCCGTCGGCGGTGAACGTTTCGGCGGTCTTCTCGGGGAGATTGTGATAGCCGCGGAACACGTTCGCGCCGCGCACCTGCACCTCGCCGTCGTCCGCGATGCGCACCGACGAGCCGGGGGCGGGCTGGCCGACCGTGCCGATCTTGTTGTCGTTCACGCGTGTCACCGTAAACGGCGCTGCGGTCTCCGTCATACCGTATCCCTGGATCATCGGCAGGCCGATGCCGGCGAAGAAGTGCGCCAGATCGGCGCTCAGCGGAGCCCCGCCGCACGCCACATACCGGATGTTCGGGCCGAGTGCGCCGCGAACCGCGCGGTACACCGATGTCTCGAACATCGCGTGCCTGGCGCGCTGGCTGGCGGAATGCTTGCCTCCGTCCTGCTCGGTGCGCGACCATTCGCGGGCGCACTGGGCGGCCTGCGCGAATATGCGCCCCTTGAAACCGGTGCCGGCCTTGCGTGACGCGGCGTTGTACACCTTCTCGAACACGCGCGGCACGCCGAGCAGATAGGTCGGCTTGAACGAGCGCAGGTCGGGAAGCAGCGACTTCGTATCCGGCAGATAGCCGACCACGCCATCGTCGGAGCCAATCGAGCAGTACTGGATGTACCGTGCGAAGCAGTGGGCGAGGGGCAGGAACAGCAGTAGCCGTGGATGGTTGTCGCACAGCACCTCGCCGAGGCACTCGTATCCGGTTCGAACCACCGACAGGAAATTGCGGTGCGTGAGCTCCACGCCTTTCGGGGCGCCGGTCGAGCCAGACGTATACACGATAGTGGCGAGGTCGTCGGCATGGGTGTCGGCGATGCGCGCCTCCAGCTCCTCGTCGGAGACCGACACGCCCAATCCCTCCAAAGCGCCCAGCGCGTTGCCGTCCATCATGAGGATGCGCTGCAGGCCGGGGCATCGGTCGTTGATCGAATCGAGACGGTCATAGCGTTCGCGGTTATCGGTGACGGCGAGCTTCACGCCGGAGTCGTTGATGATGCGCTCCGCCTGTGCCGCGGAATCGGTGTCGTAGACTGGCACGTTCACCGCGCCGATCGCGGCGAGCGCGAAATCCAGCACGCCCCACTCGAAGCGGGTGGCGGAGAACAGCGTCACCGCGTCTCCCTTGCCGACGCCGAACGCGATGAGGCCCTTCGCTGCGGCGAGCACCAGACGGTGGAACTCGCCGGTGGTGATGCTCGACCACGCGCCCGGGCCGGTCTTGCGCGCCGCGATGGTGGTCGCATTGCCGGTGCGGGCGATGCGTTCGGTGAGCAGCGAGTACAGTGTCTCGTCGTCGTTCACGGTGACGTCGCCGGGGGAGGTGTATTCGCTGATGATGGTCGGAACGGCAGCGGTGCCGACCGGCCGTGCGGCCGGTGCCGTCATGCTGGGTGCCGGTTCATCCGCCGGCTGGGCGGCTTGGGCCGCGTTCGACTGATCCTGTGCCTGATCCTGTGGCATCGTGGATTTCCTTTGCAGATGTCCTGATACGTATTCCATCGTCAAGGGTACGTTGCCGTAGGTTCCTGCGGTGTTGTGCATGGGCACGAAAAGCGGCGTCGGGTTTTGTCGTCGCGCACAACCGCGCGGCGCAGGCCGGCGGCGGCGCGGTGGCGGACGTCGGGCGGACGGTGTTCCCGCGCGGCGGTGCAGCATGGCCGACTGATAACGGATTATAGGTTTTCCTTATCGCCGGAAATGAGCCGCTGCGCGTGTTCGCGGCGGGAACGCCTCTAGCATGGTGCCTTGTGTGCCGCCGGCGCATCCCGTGGATGTGCGGGCGGTCGAGGCAACGACAACAATGGCAATATAGACAATACAGTAACGGCAACAATGACGGCGATGACGACAGTCGTCGCGACGGCCATCGCCGCAGCATATGGAAGGAGAACCCTCAATGGCTGAAAACCGAGCGGAACTGAACAAGAACCTGGCGCAGATGCTCAAGGGCGGCGTGATCATGGACGTGACGACTCCCGAGCAGGCTCGGGTCGCCGAGGACGCCGGCGCGTGCGCGGTCATGGCGTTGGAGCGCATCCCCGCTGATATCCGTGCCGCCGGCGGCGTCTCGCGTATGAGCGACCCGGCCATGATCAAGGGCATTCAGGAGGCCGTCTCCATTCCGGTCATGGCGAAGGTGCGCATCGGGCACATCGCTGAAGCCCGCATCCTGCAGGCCATCGACATCGACTACATCGACGAGTCCGAAGTGCTTTCGCCGGCCGATGACGTCTATCACATCGACAAGACACAGTTCGACGTGCCGTTCGTGTGCGGTGCGAAGAACCTGGGTGAGGCGCTGCGCCGCATCGCCGAGGGGGCCGCGATGATTCGCACCAAGGGCGAGCCCGGCACCGGTGACGTGATCCAGGCCGTGCGTCACATGCGCACGATGAACAAGCAGATTCGCGAGCTCGTCGGCCTGCGTGACGACGAGGTGTTCGAGGCCGCCAAGCAGCTGGCCGTGCCGGTCGAGCTGGCGCGTTACGTGCACGACAACGGCCGACTGCCGGTCGTGAACTTCGCCGCCGGTGGCGTGGCCACCCCGGCCGACGCGGCGCTGATGATGGAGCTCGGTGCCGAAGGCGTGTTCGTCGGTTCCGGCATCTTCAAGTCCGGCGACCCGGCCAAGCGCGCCGCCGCCATCGTCAAGGCCACCGCCAACTGGCAGGACGCCGATCTGCTGGCACGACTCTCCGAGAACCTCGGCGAGGCCATGGTCGGCATCAACGAGGACGAAATCCAGACCATCATGGCCGCCCGCGGCGAGTGATCATAGCCCGCTAGCGGCGGGACGATCGAGCCGCCCCTCCCGCTGGCGAAGGCGGTCAACTTAGCGGGGGTGATTCCGCTTCCGCTGGCTGGTGCTGTCGCGAGGTGACTGGGGGTGGAAGGGCACAGCCCCAGTTATCCCTGCCCCTTACCCAGCGAAGGCTGTCATCTCGGCAGGGCGGTGCCCGCATGAATTCGCCCCCGCTGGCGGCGAGGGCTGCCGCGGAGCGACTGGGGTGGTAGAGGCGCATCCTCAGTCACCCCACCCCTCCCCACCGCATTCGACGGCTCCCCTCATCGGGAGCCAAGGAGTAATCATGGTTGTAGCTGTTGAATATATTTCGAAGGAAGCGTCGGCCGATGCCGAGACGGCAAAGCACGGCGTGACCGGCATCCTGGCCGTACAGGGCGCGTTCGCAGAGCACGCTGCGATGCTCGACAAGCTCGGCGCCCAGTGGAAGCTGCTGCGTGCCGCCGAGGATTTCGACGATTCCATCGACCGCGTGATTCTGCCCGGCGGCGAGTCGACCACACAGGGCAAACTGCTGCGCTCCACCGGTCTGTTCGAGCCGATCGCCGCGCACATCGCCGCCGGCAAGCCGGTGTTCGGCACGTGCGCCGGAATGATTCTGCTCGCGAAGCGACTGGAAAACGACGACAACGTGTACTTCGGCGCCCTCGACGCCACGGTTCGCCGCAACGCTTACGGTCGGCAGCTCGGTTCGTTCGTCTCCACGGCCGATTTCGGTGACATCAAGGACTTTCCGCTCGTGTTCATTCGTGGGCCGTTCGTCTCCGATGTCGGGGCGGACGCCACGATCGAGACCGAGGTTGATGGGCGTGTGGTCGGTCTGCGACAGGGCAACATTCTCGCCACGGCCTTCCACCCCGAACTCACCGACGACACCCGCATTCACGAGTTATTTTTGAGCCTGTAGGCTCCCGCTAGCGGATCGGGCTGCTTGTCGGCGGGGAACGGCAGTGAGACCAGCGGGCTGGTCATGCATGGCATGTCCGTAACTGCAGGGTCGAGGGCTGTTCGCGAAGGTGACTGGGGTGGCCGAGGACTTTCGGGGTATCATCCGCAGCTCGGCGTCTCGATTTTTGGCCGAGGCAGCAGGTCGCCGCGTCCCTTCGTTTCGTAGTTGTGCCACACCAGCGTGATTTTGCCCGATTTGGCCGTGGTGTGGCCACACCGATGGCCACACCAGCTCGTGCAAACGTTTACATGACCTGGTGTGGTACATGATGTCATTCGTTTTCCTTGAAATATCAAGGAAATGGGATTCGACTCCAAACCGGTATTGGGCGCGTGTACCACAGAAGGCCGAAAAGAGGCAAAAAAGCCCTGGTGTGGTACAGACTTTGCGATGTCGTGTGCGTCGTATGACCCACAAATCGCCGGATGGCGCCATCTGTCGACACGATAAGCTTATGTCAACGTTGTCATGCCATATCGTTCGTCGCTTCCGAATGGGTCTTTAGCGGGGTGAAAGATGCGGACGGTGGATCGGGGGTTTGACTTCTACTTCAACCGTGCGAAGAACGAGGCTGTCGTGCGCGAGCCGGCAGGCGAGACCCTGCTCGTCTACCGCGGATGCGGCAATACCGATGATGGCAGGGCCGTCACGCTGAAACGCAACGGTGTGCTCATCACGGTGTCGCAACGTTGACGGATCGCCGGCTCCAGACATGGGGCCGGCGATTCGAGGAGAGTCGGGCCGCGGCGAAGTCCGCGACGACGTCGACGTGGACTTCGTCGCAATGCTGCTGCGCGGGGAGACGCGGGTTCATGACGGTGACCGGGCTTCCGGCGCGGAAGCAACGCCGGCCGCAGGGCCGTGGGCCGATTACCGGCTACGGCTGACGCTGGACCAATGGACGCCGGACGGTGCGGTCAGCGGCGAAATCACTGACATCACTCGGCTGCGACTGCGGTTCCGCAGCGATTACGGAACCGTGACGGCCCTCGACGGATCCGCCGTACCGCAGACCCAGGATCTGTTCCGTCCGCTCCTGCTCGCGGTGCACCGCGATGACGGGTCGGGCATTGACGGCTCGACTGCCGATACCTCGCGCGTGGTCATCTCCGTCGTCGCGGAACGACTCGACACCCCCGTGCGCATCCCCGACACGCCTGACGCGACCGGCAGGCGGGGCATGCGTTTCTTCGCCGACCCTGAACTCGCATACGAACGCGGGACGTTCTACCTGTTCGCCACCACCGACGGACACGGCGGGTGGAGCGGCTGGCAGATCCGCTGCCTCGCCTCCGAAGACCTGGCACATTGGCAGGACCGCGGTGTCGTCATCGACCTGCATGACCAGCATCTCGACGGCAGCGGCCGAACCAACATCCTGCCCGGCCACGCCTGGGTGCCGGCGCTCGCCGTTCGCGACGGCCGCTATTACCTGTATTTCTGCGGCGACGGGCAGACCAACGTGGCGGTATCCGACCATATCGATGGAGGATACGCTCTGCAGGGCGACTTGGCGCGAACCGGCTCGCACGCCGCGCGGCACGGCTTCGGAACCGGCATCGTCGCGCCCGGCGTCGATCCCGCGGCGTTCCGCGACCCGCAGGCCGGCCGATGGTACCTAGCCTGGGGGCAGAACCGGGCACGCTACTCCCGCCTGTCCGACGACATGCTGCACATCATCCCCGAAGTCACGCCCGACATCCGGGAGGCCGCATATCTGAACGTGAGAGAGCATGCCGGAACGTGGACGTACTATCTCACGTACTCGATCGGCGACACCGACGACCCCGACTATCGAGTCGCCTATGCGGCCGCGTCGACCATGGAAGGCGACGGTTCGCAGTGGACCTATCGCGGCGAAATCCTGGTCGCCAACGAACGCCTCGGCATACTCGGCACCGGGCATCACTGCATACTTCGGGTCCCCGGCACCGACGAATGGGTCATCGCCTACCACTGCTTTCTGCCGGACGCCATGCGCCCGCGCGGCGTGGACCGGTACACGGGCGAGCGCATCCGCACCGGCAACAAGCGCGAAATCCGGTTCGCCAGACTCGAATTCGACGAACGGGACGGATGGCGTGCCGCTCATCAGACCGGTGACGGTATCGATGAGCAGCCTGGCGTGGTCATGAACAGCGGCGACATGCGTGGTGGCGAACACGTCATCGGATGGCAACGATGTCGCGAAGACGACAAAACCGTAGCAGACATGCGGTGGCCCGTATGACAACTTCGGCGAAGACGATTACCATAGGGGGAGTTTCCTCTACGAGTAAGGTTGACGCGATGGGCAAGACCGAAAACGGCAAGACCGGCAAGAGCGAGATCGCGCGGAACCTGCCAGGCTCGCCGACGACGGCCGCACGTCGGCGCGTCACGTTGCGCGACGTCGCCACCGCGGCCGGCGTGTCGCTGAAAACGGCATCCAATGTCATCAACGGCACCGGACGCATGACCGACGCCACCCGCGCCAAAGTCGAAGCCGTCATCGAGCAGACCGGATACCGGGTCAACGTCGCCGCGCGCAACCTCAACCGGGACCGCACCGGCTTCATCACGCTCGCTGTGCCGACGCTGACCGCGCCGTACCTGTCCGAGCTCGCGAACCGCGTGATCGACGCCGCCCGGCAGCGCGGATACCTCGTGTACGTCACCACATACGCGGAAGGGTCGGCGACGGGCGCCCGCGAGCTGTTGCGCAACTTCAACACCACGGTGTCGGACGGCATGATTCTGTCGATGAGCGAAGTCGAGGACATCAACCCGGAGGACCTGGAGGTCGATTTCCCGCTGGTGGTGGTCGGCGCGCGAACCACGTGGGGCAAGGCCGATCATGCGACGCCCAACGACGTGCAGGCGGCGGCATCGGCCGCCGGATACATGTTCGACTGCGGCGTGAAGTCGCTGGCGGTGGTCGGCGGACGTGGCGCATATGACGAGGCGAAGCTGCTCGGCGCGGTGGAAGGCAACGCGCAGCTGCGTTTGCGCGGCATCATCGAAGAATGCCGGCGACGCGGCATGACGCTGGATGCGCGGCTGGTCGGCAATGTCGAGCAGGAATGGACGATTGGCGCGGGCGCCCATGCCACGCAGGAGCTCATCGACAAGGGCGTGCCGTTCGATGGCGTCATCGGCCTGAACGACCAGCTGGCCATCGGCGCGTTGACCGTGATGCGCGCGAACGGCATCGAGATTCCCCGGCAGGTTCAGGTGATCGGGTTCGACAACATCGAGGAGTCGCAATACCTGCAGATTCCGCTCACCACCATGGATTCGCGTCTGGAGTGGACCGCGCCTACCGCCGTCGAGCGGATTCTAGGGCGCATCCGCGGTGAGATCGCTAAGCCCGAGTTGTTGATGACCGATTGCAATGTGATTGTGCGCGACAGCACGCGGTGAATCTCGGGGATTACGGGAACCACGCTCTCAAAACTCGCAGATACAGGCCATTTTTAGTGAATTTGACCCTGTGAGTTTTGAGAGCGTATAACGCCGCGTTTCCCTATTTGAGGTCGGTGGCGGCATGTGCTCCGTCCCGCGAAAGTCCCGTTTCACTGGCCTTGGATGGGACTTTTGCCGGATGGGGGGCGCTGACAATCGACATAATGGCGGCCTGGTGGGCGTTGGCGGGGGTTGTCGGTCGGAGGCCGGCTGGGGTGGTCGAGGGATGCTTCGGCCATGGGTCTTGCGTAGAACCGTGGTGCGCGTCGGGTCTGATTTGTCGCGACACGCCCGGAGTGGTGGCACAATTGCGAGGCTGGTTATTGCGGATCGGAGGAATTGAGCGGTTCGTCACGACTGCATATGACGGTTGTGCTGCGCACTCCGGGCGTGTCGCAGCTGATGGCGGCGGCGTCGTTGACGGGCTGGTGAACGGATGGCCGCTATGACGGCTGATCGATCGGTGCAGGGGCCGGCGGCGTTGTCTGCCGGCCCCTGCACCGATGCCGCCAATCGCGAATCGTATGTCGGTCATCCGATATGATGGCATACTGGTGTAGGGAGGCTCGGCATATCGCCATGGCATATGCTCCGAACCGGATGTAGTGTGAAGACAAGGAGACGACCATGCTGGGAACCAGCGATCTCGCCGTTGCGGCGGCTGCTGCGAGCGTGCCGGGAATCAAACTCAATGACGGCAACGTGATTCCGCAAATCGGGTTGGGGCTGCTGCGAATCGAGAACGATGATGTCGCTCCCGTGGTCAAATCGGCGTTGGCGGCGGGGTACCGGCATATCGACGGAGCCGCGGGCTACAACAACGAGGGCGGCGTCGGCCGCGCCCTCGCCGAAACCGGCTTCAACAAGGGGCGCAAGCGCAGTCATCTGTGGGTCACGACCAAGCTGCGCGACTCCGAGCAGGGGTACGACATGGCACTTGCAGCCTTCGACCGACAGCTGGGACTGTTGCAGCTGGAATACGTCGACATGTACATGATTCATTGGCCGACTCCGTTCAATTGGCGTTCCGGAGCGACCTGGAAGGCGTTCACCAAGCTGCGCGACGAAGGCCGTGTGAAGACGCTGGGCGTGTGCAACTTCCTGCCGGAGCATCTGACCCGTCTGTACGAGGAGACCGGCGAATGGCCGGCGGTCAACCAGATCGAGCTGCACCCGACCTGGCAGCAGCGCGAAGTCGTCGCATTCTGCAAGGAGCACGGCATCGCGGTCGAAGCATACTCCCCGATGGCTCGCGGCGCCGACCTGAAGGCCGGCAACGGCACGATCGCGCGAATCGCCGAGGCGCACGAGGTGTCGCCTGCCCAGGTGATCCTGCGCTGGCACATCGAAAACGGCACGATCATCATCCCCAAGTCGGTGCACTCCGAACGTCAGCGGCAGAACCTCGACCTGTTCGGCTTCGCGCTCACGCTCGATGAACATGCCGCCATCGACGCGCTCGACGGTCCGGAACGCGCGGGGCACGACCCTCGCACGTTCTCCTACGCCTGATCCGGCGGGGAGAAAGGTACGCGGCGTGAGTCCGGGTTTATGCCGCGCGCCTGAGCCAACGACGATACCGCCGCGCAGCCCACGAGACTGACCGCAGAACCAACGACAGGCCGATTGACCGTGCGCACGCATTTTCGCAAACGCCGATTCCGCGGATCATCCCCGCTGGAACGTCTTATGATACTGGTGGCGATCGCCGCCCTGCTCGGCGTCGTCATCGGTCTGGCGTTGCCCAAAATCAGCCCCTCCATCGGCGAGATCACCGGCGAATACATTGCCTCCGGCCCGGCGGCGGACGCGCTGAACGGGCTGCAGGTCGACGACCGGCCCGACTCCACCGGCTACGACCGCGACTCCTTCGGATTCCGCGCCACCGACGATGATGGCGACGGCTGCGACGTGCGCGACGATGTGCTCGCCCGCGACCTGACTGATGTCATATTCAGCGCAGCCAAGCGCTGCCAAGTCTCCTCGGGTACGCTCGCCGACCCCTACACCGGGAAGACCATCCTGTTCGTGCGCGGCCGAAACACCAGCGCCGCCGTGCAGATCGACCACGTCGTGGCGCTCGCAAACGCCTGGCAATCCGGTGCCAGGGACTGGACCACTGCCCAGCGCTACCGCTTCGGCAATGACCCTTACAATCTGCTCGCCGTGGATGGCCCCGCCAACCAGGACAAGGGATCCGCCTCCGCCGCTTACTGGCTTCCCACCAACGGCGAGTATCGTTGCGAATACGTCGCGCGGCAGATCGGCGTCAAACGGCATTACGGTCTGACCGTCACCACCAGCGAGAAACGTTCGATGCTCGCCGTGCTGCGCGCATGCCCCGCGCAACAGATCCCCAGTCAGTGAGGGGCGGAATAGAGCCCATCGCTCGAAAATGCCGCAGTCCGCCCAGCGGGGGAGTCGTGTGGCGGGAAATTCGACGGTCTGTTACAAACGCGGTGTATACCATTAGGCGGATCGAGTAGCGCCCAGGGGTCGGGCGCATGAGAGGAATGAGGGAATGAAAGAGCATCGTCAGATGATCGATGACAAAACCGATTCAGAGATCGACATCGAACGCAGCCATGCCGAGGAAGCGTCCGGGCGCCAGCATCACGAGCATGCGCTCGCCAGCATCTTGGGGCCGGCGTTCGTGGCTGCGGTCGCCTATGTCGATCCGGGCAATGTGGCGGCGAACATCACGTCCGGCGCACGATACGGCTACCTGCTGGTATGGGTGCTGGTGCTGGCGAACGCGATGAGCGTGCTGATTCAATACCAGTCGGCGAAGCTCGGCATCGTCACCGGCAAGAGCCTGCCGGAACTGCTGGGGGAGCGTATGGGCAACGCGGGACGGTTCATGTTTTTCATGCAGGCGGAGGTCATCGCCATCGCCACGGATCTGGCCGAGGTGATCGGCGGCGCTATCGCCCTTAATCTGCTGTTTGGCTTGCCTCTGTTCGTTGGCGGCCTGGTGATCGGCGCGGCCTCCACGGTGATGCTGTGGTTCCAGGGCGGCAGGACGCAGACCACGTTCGAACGGATCATCATCGTGATGCTGCTGGTCATCACCTTCGGGTTCATCGCGGGCCTGTTCGTGGCCCCGCCGGATCCCGCAGCGGTGGTGCGGGGCCTGATCCCACGCTTCCAAGGCACCGATTCGGTGCTGATGGCCGCCTCGATTCTGGGCGCCACCGTGATGCCGCATGCCATCTACCTGCATTCCACGTTGGTCAACGACCATTACTACACGCACGGCGATAAGCCGTCGATTGCCATGCAGCTCAAAGGTTCGAAGATCGATGTGACGTGGGCGCTGCTGCTGGCCGGCACGGTGAATCTGGCGATGCTGGTGCTTGCCGCGAACTCGTTGCACGGCATGTCCGGCACGGATTCCATAGACGGCGCGCAACGGGCGATCACGCAGGTGCTTGGCCCGGTGATCGGCACGATATTCTCCATCGGCCTGCTGGCCTCGTCGTTGAGTTCCACGTCGGTCGGCACGTATGCCGGTTCCGAGATCATGCGTGGTCTTCTGCATGTCAACGTCCCGATGTGGGCGTGCCGCGTGGTCACGCTGGTGCCCGCGCTAATCGTGCTGTGGTTCGCCAAAGACCCCACTCAGGCGCTGGTCATCGGCCAGGTGGTGCTGTCCATCGGCATTCCGTTCGCCGTGATTCCGCTGATGCGTTATACGCACACCAAGGAGCTTATGGGCGAATGGGTCGACGGGACGGTCAAACACGTGATCTTCATGATCGTGGTGGCGTTGATCGTGGCGCTGAACGTGCTGCTGATCGTGCTTACGATTTTCGGGCGTGCGTGACGTGGACGACTGACGCCGAGACTCGCCGATTTCCCGCGGATTCCGCTCCGAGATGCGGGATTAGGGATGGCATATGACGAAAGCGTTCCTAAGTGCGCGCCGAAACGACGACCGTGCGCACTTAGCGACGCAAACCGGGCCATTTGCGTCCCTAAGTGCGCGGACTTGTCATTTCGGCGCGCACTTAGAGACGCTTTCGCGCTCTGATGGCTCTGGATCGTTCGGAGCCGTGATGTCTGGCAATTGGATTCCGGTTACCGGTGACGTTCCTACGCAAATTGGCGACTATTGTCATCGTCCGGTGACAATAGTCGCCAATTTGCTGCGATTACCGGTGCGAGACCGTGCGGATTCTCGCGATGGCCCGCTGCGCCACGTCCCGCGAGGATCCGGCACCGGCTCCTTTGACGCCGAACAGCACGATGAGCACCTGTATGAACACGATGAACGCGCTGACTCGCAGCGTCCACTGCGTGCCGAAGATGCTCGCGGCGATTGCGTCGCCTCCATGCAGTTGAATCAGCGTCTCCATCAGGATGACCAGCACGGGGGCTCCGATCGCACCCGCGATCTGCCGGACCGTGTTGGTGACCGCCGACCCGGCTGACACCTCCGTCGGGTCGAGGCAGTTGAGCGACCAAGTGGTGATGGGCATGATGATGAAACCCATGCCGATCTGGCGCACGAACTGCCATATCGATACCCACCAGATCCACGTGTTGCTGTCGATCAGACTCATCATGATGGTGCCGAACAGCAGCACCAGCGTGCCACTGAGCGCCACCGGCCTCGCCCCGAGCCGGTCGAGCAGCTTGCCGCCGAAGAACTGCGAGATGCACATGCCGAATGCGCCGGGCATCATGACCAGTCCGCTGATAGTCGCCGAATAGCCGCGGTCGTTCTGGATATACAGCGGCATGATCACCATGATCGAACTGAATGCGAAGAAGCTGAGCGCGGCGCAGATCGTCCCGACGGTGAAACTGCGGTTGCGCAGCACGCCGAGGTCGAGCAGCGGCGGTTCGGGAGTGGTGCGTTGCGCGGTGTCCGACTCGTCCACGGATTGCCGGACGGCCACCGTATACGCCTTCGCGCGGCGCACCTGCCGCACCACGAACCACACGATGCCGCACAGTCCGACAAGCATCGCGCCCCACACCATCGGATTCGACGGCGCGTACGATTCGATGTTTGTGAACCCGAACATCAGGCCGCCGAAGCCGAGCACCGACATGGCCACGGAGAAGAAATCGGCCTTGGCATGGTCGTCGGTCGTCCCGAAGTTACGCAGCCCGAAGATGGCCAGCAGCAGGCAGAACACACCGATCATCGTGAGCGTGAAGAAAATCGAACGCCAGCCGAAACTGTCGGTCTGGAAGCCGCCGAAAGTCGGCCCCAGCGCGGGGGCCACGCTCATGGCCATGCCGACCGCGCCCATGGCCATGCCACGGCGGGATAACGGGTAGATCGAGAAGACGGTGATCTGCAGCACCGGCCACATCACGCCCGTGCCGACGGCCTCAAGCAGTCGGCCGGCCAGCACCACCAGAAACGTCGGGCCGACCCATGCCAGCAGCGATCCCACAGCGAACACGGTCATCGAGACGATGACGATTTGCCGGGTGGTGAAGCGGCGCGTCAGGAACGCGGTGAGCGGCACCATCACGCCCATGACCAGCTGGAAAATCGACGTGAGCCATTGCCCGGTGGTCACGGAGATGCCGAATTCCGATACGATGGTCGGCAGCGCGGCGGACAGCTGCAGCTGCGTGAAGTTGCCGACGAACGTGATGAACGTCAAGATGGCAAGCGAAGCGAGGGCCACGCGCGAAAGATGGCCGTTCACGTAGCTTTCGTTGCTGGAGAGCGGCGTGGACAGCGTGGATACGCGTTTACCGCCGGCTGTGCCGCCGCGCTTTGCGAGGGTTTTCTTCGGGTTCTTGCCGTTCGTGCTGGTTTCCGTGCTGCTGTCGTTATTGTCGCTGTGATTGGTCATTGTGCCGTATTCTCCTCCGTTCCGCCTCATGCGCCTGTGTATGCGTCATCCCTGTTTCGCTGCGTAGGGATTGTTGTATATGCATCATTTCTGCCGACCAATATACACTACTCCTACAGATGGGCAACCCGGGTGGAGGCGTGGGGAGAAGGTTGGGGGAGAAGGGCGCGGAGGAAAAATGTAGGGAAGGCCACGGAGGGGTGGGATGGAAGAACTTGGCCTGTTCGCAGTCATCTGCTCTCCCATCTAGGCCCTCGCCGCGCAAGCCTGCGCCCGCGGCGGAACACGTTTGTTCCAACTCGCGGGAAGACTGAATACCATCCCCCGCGAATCTCCTCTACCATCATAAACTTACGCAATGATTGGACAGTTTATGCAGGTCGCGCGGCTCTCGCCAGCGACCGTGCGGTTTGTGGCCCTTCCATGGCGACAACGCGGTTGTGATGGTGACGCGGTGACGATGCTCATGGCCTGTGAAGCGATGACATGCTACCTGGGCGTATCGGCGCATGACATGGTCAGGACGGTACCGTATATAATGGCGTGAACGTTGAATATGCCGGTGAAACGGCCATAATAGGGAACAGAAGGCCGGGCGAATCCCGGAAAGCGGACATGAATCGGGGGCGGATGATGAACGAGCATGAAGCGCATGAGCGTGATATGCAATGGGACGATGCCGGCGACGGCGCGGGACTGCCCGAAACAGGGGAGCGTGACGCTGTGCAGGGCATTGAACCGGGCGCCGAGCGGCATGCGGCCGAATATAAGGCCGTAGCGCTGGGCGATGCCGTGGCTGCTGATGCCGCCGGCACCGCCACGAGTGTCATCGGGAACGTCCCGGTTCCGACTGCGGCAGAAGGCAAGACGGAACCCGCGGCACAGGAGGGGGCCGGTGCTGCCGGACAGCAGGCCGCAGATGATGAGGGCATGCAGTTCCTCGACAATCCCGCGTGGGACATCCCCGACGTGATGTTCCCCTCGATGGGCGGCGTCAAGGACGCTTCATCGGGGAGCGGCCCATCGTATGGTGCTCCCAGTCCCTACGTTCCCCTGCCTGAACCGGAGGACACCGTGCGGCCGGTGCATGGCTCTGCCTCCGATCCGCTGGGGCTGGAGGGCGTGTCCGATATCCCCACCGTGCCGGAGGAGGAAGAGCCGCAAGGCAACAACGACGTCACTATGGTGATACAGCCGTTGAGTGCTTTCCCTACGCCCACGCAGAGCGTGCCACCTACAGCCGGAATGACGCCGCAGACCGTGCCACTGTCGCCTGAGGCGGGCGCGGCGGTGCCTCCTCATGGGAGCGGAGAGCCGGGCGGCAAGGCGGACGGCAGTTCTCGAAAGCAACATGGCCACCGCCGCGCTATCATCATCGCCGTCGTCGCGGTCGTCGTCGTGGCGCTCGCCGCTACGGGCGGATTCCTGTGGTGGCGCCACATGCAGAACCAGAACGAGCTCGATCAGGCGGCTAGCCTGTGCAAGACCTCGAAGACCAAGGCCGACAAGGCGTTTTCCGAATTGCAGTCCGCGCTCAGCGAAGCCAAGCCTGCGCAGCAGATTCCGCAAGGCGATGTGTCCGATCCGACCGTCCTGGAGACGCTGAACAGCGCGGTCACAAAGGCGTCCTCGGCCAGCGAGCCGGTCTCGTGCGACGTGGCGTTGGGCACCGAGACGCTGAACGCCAATGCCAGCAAGAACAAGCAGATCGCGCGCGCCAGCACCAAGGCGAAGACGAACGTCGCCAAGGCCACCAAGGCTGTGAACGACGGAAAGGCGGAGAAGGTCGAGTTTATCAAGCATGAACTGCAGACGGCCGTCACCGGCGCGCAGAAGATTTACGACGACAGCAAGGGCGTTGTGCTGGACGACTCGACCAGGACCACGCTGCAGTCCGCCATCGATCAGGCGAACGCGTTGCTGCAGCAGGATGACGCCGATCTGAACGAGATGCAGCAGTCTATCACCGATGTGAAGGACGCCGGAGACGCGGTGACCGTGTCGATGAACGAGTACACCGCCCAGCAGAAGTATCTGGAGCAGCAGCGCCAGCAGGAGCAGCAGCGCCAGCAACAGCAACAACAGCAACAACAGGACGACCAGAACGACAATGGCAACGACCTGAACGGCAGCACGAATTCGCAGATCGGTGATTCGCGGGGTCACGAGACCCAGCCGACCCACCCGCAAGGTAGCGACGACTGATAGATGGTGATTGGCGGTCGGCCATCCTGTTTGACCACCCCCAGTCGCTTCTCGACAGCCCCCGCCAGCGGGGGGCTGTCGAGAAGCGACTGGGGGTGGTTCATATAGACTGCCCACTCTTGTCGGCTCTGCCGTGAACGGCAGGTTTTTGCGTCGTTATGTGCGCGTACTCGTCGTTTCGGCGCGCACATAACGACGCAATTGCAGCCAATTCGTAGTTGTCAGGCCTTCTCGCATTGCGATCGGCTTTATAGGTGAGTCTTGCGACAACAAAAACCGGCCCCCGCAGGAGCCGGTTGAAGAAACGATAGCGCGCCCGCCGTCAGTAGTTGCTGTTGGCCTTCCAGTAGGCGTAGGCGCCGGTGATGGAGCCGTAGCGCTGGTTGCAGTAGTTCACGAACCACTTGAACTGCGTCTGGTAGTTGGTGCGCCAATCCGCACCCGCGGATGCCATCTTGTTGCCGGGGAGCGCCTGCGGCAGGCCGTATGCGCCCGAGCTCGGGTTCGTGGCGTTCGTCTGCCAGCCGGACTCATGATTGATGATGAAGTTGGCGGCGGTGAAGTCGGCCTCGGTGTAACCGTTCGCCAGCAGCCAGTCATGCGCCCACTTCTGCTTCTCGCCGGAGGGGACGGTGTCACCGAGCGTGTTCGCGGCCGCCTCTTCGGCGGAACCGGTGCCGACCAAGATCACCTTGTCGACAGGGGCTTTCTTGACGTATTTGGCGAAGACGGTGGACGAGACGATCTTGCCCGCGGAGCGAGTGACCATGCTGGTGGTCTGCAGCACGCCTTCCTGACCTTCGGTCTGCACCTTCTGCTGACCCTGCGGCAGGCTGGTGGTCTCCTTCTTGACCGTGTTGAACGCGATGGCGGTCTCCGAGGTCTCGGCCTGCGTGTCGGCACGCGAGATGGAGATGACCGTGGACTCGTCCACCTTCGTGGTCAGGGCCGGCGTGACGCTGTCTTCCGGCTCCAACGTGATGTTGCCCGCGTCCAGTACGGATTTGACATCGGTGAAATTGTCGCCCAGCACGAAGCGGGACTTGCCATTGATCTTCACCGTCACATAGCTGGTGTTGGCGTCGGCGCCACGCAGATCCGCACGGTTGTTGCTTCGCGAGACGCTGCTTCCGGCGAGGTCGGTGGCCGAGTATTCGTTGACCGTGGTTCCGCGGCCACGACCGATGTAGAAGTTTCGGGAGACGATGCCGGCCGCAACCACCATGACGATCGCCGCGGCGATCGCTACGATGCGGATCCACTGGCGTTTGCTCAGCGACAGCAGCGTTGGTGCATTGGTTTTGCGATGGCTGGCCATTATGCTCCTTGATTGACGGACAATCCTCGGCGAATCCGGCCGTCAATTACGACGGGCGGTGATGCGTCGACGCTGGTGGGCGCCGCACCGGAGTACACATCAAATCCAAGTTTAGACCACTATGACGATCTTGTGAAATCTTGGAGCCGGCGGATTCCGCGTTCCGCCCGCGCCCGTGGCACCTTCGCCTGGCCGCCGGCGCACGAACGCGGAATCCGCCGGGAATCGTCGGTTATTCGGCGGAAGCGGCCGAATCCTGCGCGGCGGCGGAAACGTCCAGCGCCTTCGCCTGCGCGATCAGGTCGTCAAGGTCTTCGGCGCGCAGCGCACCGGCCTGCTTGAAGATGATCTGGCCCTGCTTCGCGATCATCAGCGTGGGCACTGCCTGGATGCCGGCCGCGCTGGCCAGATCCTGGTTCGCGTCGATGTCGACCTTGCCGAAGACGATGTCGGGGTTCTCCTCACTCGCGGCCTCGAACGTGGGGCCGAACGCGCGGCACGGGCCGCACCATGTGGCCCAGAAATCCACGAACACCAGGTTGTTGTCGGTGATGGTCTTCTCGAAGTCCTGCGCATTGAGCTGAACGGTTGCCATGATCGTTTCCTCCCTCGTTGTCATGGTGATGTTCCCATCCGTTGTCGTCCCCCAGCATCCCAGCACCACTCAACAAACTACGCCGACGGACGAATGCGGACGCCCGCATCGCGCGTTTTCCGTGATTCACATCGCATTCAGGAATCCTTGTCGAAATCGACACGTTGTCGTCACGCGAGTTGGGCGATAATAAGACCATGCCAGTTTTGAATGACGAAGTACCTGACGAGGGCGATTTCGACGCCGGCCGCCGGCGCGGCGAATTCGATGACATCACGCCGGAGGATTTCATCCGCGGGTCCGGTCACGGCAATCCGCCCGGCTGGCTCGGTCCGGCCGACATCAGTCGTGCCCGTCGGCAGCTGCCGATCGCCTATGTGGAGATCGTCCCGATTCGCACTGACGACCTGGGCAGGGTCTCCCGGATCGGCTCCTTGCTGCACGTCTCGGACGACGGGTCCATAGAGCGCACGCTGATCACCGGCCGTGTGCTGTTCCATGAGAGCATCCGCGAGGCCATCGCGCGCAACGTCGCCAAGGATCTGGGCGACATAGCGCTGCCGATGCTGCCGCAGAGCCTGCAGCCGTTCACCGTAGCCGAGTTCTTCCCGACGCCGGGACTAAGCGAGTATTACGATCCGCGGCAGCATGCGATAACGCTGTGCTATGTGGTGCCGATCGCCGGTGACTGCAAGCCGCAGGACGAGACACTGGACGTCGAGTGGGTCGATCCGCGCGGCGGGATGATGGAGACGTTCATCCGGCAGATGACGAACGGACATGGCCGTATAGTCCGTCAGGCGTTGGCCTGGCTGGATTTGTGACGTGCCGTCTCTCCATCCGGCCGGTCCGCGAGAGGATGCGGGCCGGCCGGACGGCGGCATGATCGGCGGGAATGGGCCGCGGACGGCGGCCGACGACAGTGGCCGACACCGGGCGATGAAACGATGACGATATAGGAGCGCAACGATGATGACGCTGAACAATACGGTATACGCGACGGGGGAAGGGACACCGCTGGTGCTGGTGCACGCATTCCCCGTCGACCACCGCATGTGGGACGACTGCGCGGAGCAGATTGCCCGGCAGGCGCGGGAGACGGGCGACCCGGCGGTGACAGTGTGGGCGCCGGACATGCCGGGCGCCGGGACCGGTCCGATTCCCGAGCCGGCCGACAGCGGGCGGGTGGCGGCCGACGGGGCGCTCACGGACGCGCTCGACCTGATGGCCGACGCCTATGTCGATCTGGTGCGTGCCGCCGGCTACGACAAGGCCGTATGGGCCGGACTGTCGATGGGCGGATACGTGGTGCTGGACATCCAGCGCCGCCATCCGGACATGGTCGCGGGACTCGCGCTGTGCGACACGAAAGCGGGCGCCGATGGCCCCGAGGCCCGCGCGAACCGGCTGGCGTGCGCGAGCGAATGTGAGGCGACGCAAACCGTGAAGTCGGTCATGCATTTCGCCGATGCGACGCCGTCCGATTCAAGCTTCAAGCAGTCCGATGAGGGCAGGGCGCTGTTCGCCCGCTGGATTGGCGAGCAGATGCCGCAGGGCGTGGGTTGGCGTCAGCGCATGGCCGCCGGCAGGCCTGACCTCAGCGATCAGCTGCCGCTCGTCACCGCTCCCGCGGCGGTGCTGTGCGGCGACAAGGACCCGTTCAGTCCCAGGCCGGCGATGCGGGCGCTCGCCGATGCGATGACCGGCACGTCGCCGAGTTTCACGGTCATCGAGGATTGCGGGCATTTCAGCGCGGTCGAGCATCCCGATCAGGTGGCGAGCGCGTTGCTCGATCTGGTGCGACGCGTGCATCTGCGCGACTGATCGCGGGCGCAGTCGGCCGGACACGGCATCCGCGGTGCGGTGGTGCCGGTGGCGCCGGCGGTGTGACCTGCCGCGACGATGATTGACGATGGATACATGAGGAGTGTGAAGTGATGTTTTCACCATTGGCATTGACCCAGACGTTGCCGTTCCTGCCGCTGGCGCAGGGCGACATCGATTATCAGGTCGCCCGGCGCGGAGATCCGGACCTGTTCGACACGCTGTTCGCCGACCCCGTCACCAAGGTCATCCTGGTGCGGGGCGGCCTGCTGGCCGTGCCGCGCGGTCAGGGCAATGCCGTCAACTATGCCTCCGCGAACATGAGGCTGAGCACGCTGCCGGGCGCGTACGCGGGCTCCGCCCTGGCCGTCCACCCCGAAGTGGTGCCGATATTCCTGGGATCGTATGGCGCGCTGCGCAACGAGCATGTGGTGGCGCTCGACATCACTCGGATGTCGGCCCCCGGCGCGGCCTCGGCGATTCCGTCGCCGTCGCTCGGCGCCGACGCGGCGTTCGATGCCGACGGCAATGCTCCCGGTGCGGTCGCGCCTGACAGACTGGACATACTGGAACAGGCCGTGGAACGGTTCGACTGGGTGGATCTGCGCGGGTTCGCCGCGCACGCCAACGCCCGCGAGGCCGGACAGGCCACGACCGCGGTGACCCTGAGCATATGGTACGCCGGGCAGCGGTTCTGCCCCTCCTGCGGGGCTCCGGTCAAGGCGGCGATGGGTGGATGGTCGCAGCGGTGCACGAACGCGGGCGACGGGAACCGTCTGCTGTTCCCCCGCATCGAGCCCGCTGTCATCACCGCGATCGTGGACAGTCAGGACCGGCTGCTCTTGCAGCACAACAGCGCCTGGCGCAATCCGCTGCTGTACTCCGTGTCGGCGGGATTCGTCGAGGCGGGGGAGAACCTTGAGCACGCGGCACGGCGCGAGGCCAAGGAGGAGACCGGCATCGACCTGGGCGAGGTGCGCTACCTCGGCTCCCAGCCGTGGCCGTTCCCCGCGTCCCTGATGATGGCGTTCAAGGCGCAGGCGTTGAGCACCGACATCCTGGTGGATGGCGAGGAGACGGAGACCGCGCGCTGGGTGACCCGTGACGAATACACCATCGAATTGTCGGAGGGCCGTATGGAAGCTCCCGGCAAATCCACAATCGCCCGGTACATGATTGAGGAGTGGTACGGCCGCGAACTGTGACATGCGCCGCGCGACAATGATTCGTATGGCTGCCGGGTGTTATAGTGAAGCCAGAGAGTCGAAGTAAAGGAACAGGAATGGCTAACGAATACACGGGAGACGATAATCAGGAAGACGAGCGCACGCAGGCAGTCTTCCCGCTGGATGATCAGATGGACATCCCGCCTCTGAACATGCCCGTCCTTCATGACGGGTCGACGTTTGACGCTGAGCCTTCCGGTCTAGCGGGTCTGGTCCAGGAGACTCAGGCGAAGCGGCAGGCGGATGCGGCCTCCGCACAGACGCAGGAGTCGCAGGAGACTCAGGCTTTCGACCCGTTGGCCGAGCTGGACGATGAGGCCGCTCCTGAGCCGCAGCCCGCCGCACCTGCGACTTCATCCTTTGCCCCGCAGCGTCCCGCCGCGGACGACGTCGCGACCGTCGCCTTCGCCGCGGTCGCCATGAACCCGGCCGATGACGCCGCGCTGGGCAAGGGCGTGTCCGCGGCCAAGACGAAGAACCCGAAGCGCGGCATGATCATCGCGTTCAGCATCATCGGCGCACTGCTGGTGCTGCTGGTGGCCGCATTCTTCGGCACGAACTGGTATTTCCAGGATCGCGTCGCCCCGGGCGTCCGATTCGGCAACGTCAGCGTCATGGGCAAGACCGAAAGCGAGCTCACCGGCATCGTCAACCAGGCCGTGTCCGATTCGGCCATCACCGTCACCGATTCCGAGGGCAACAACGTCAAGGCGGGCCTCGACAAACTCGGCGTGACCGTCAACGTCAAGCAGACCGTGCGCAACCTGCTGGACGCGAAATCCGGCAACATGTTCACCCGCATCAACCCGTTCGCCAAGCAGGACGTCCGGCTGTCCGCCACGACCGACAACTACAAGCTGAGCACCTACCTGACCGAGCAGCTCGTCGAGGAGCAGGATCGCGCGGTCGCCTCGAACATCAGCTACGACGCCAACTCCAAGAAGTTCATCGTCACGGAAGGCAACGAGGGCAAGGAAGCCGACCCGTCGGACGTGATCGCGGCCGTCAAGAAGGCGGTCTCCCAGCCCGGTGAAGCACAAAAACTGAGCGTCATGTACTCCGACGTCGCCATGCCCATCACCGTCGAAACCGCCACGAGCGCGGCGAACGACGCCAACAAGCGACTGACGTCGTCGCTGGTCATCGGCAACTCCAAGGGCAAGACGTTCACGCTTCCCGCCGATGAGATAGCCAAGTGGATCCAGGTCAAGCCCGACATCCAGAAGGGCACCATCACGCTGGCATACGATCAGGACGCCATCAAGACATACCTGTCGCAGAACCTCGCCAAGAAACTCGACCAGGACATGGTCGTCGAGAAGAACATCACCAACACCGACGGTACCGTGCTGACCGTGATGCAGAAGGGCGTCGACGGCGTGGCCGTCCAAAGCACCGACGAGACCGCCGCGCAGGTGCTCGACGCGCTGAACGCCGGCAGGGGCGCGGAGCTCACAGCCACGGTGAAGGTGACCGACCACAAGACCGAAAGCCGCAAGGTGGACTACACGTCGCCCAACGGCGACCCTCACATGGTCATCAATCTCAGCGAGCAGAAGGTGTACGCCTACAAGGGCTCGACCCTGGTGAAGACCTTCATCGTCTCCACCGGCAAGCCATCCACGCCGACCGACAACGGCACGTTCTTCGTGCACACCAAGTACCAGTCGCAGACCATGCGCGGCGAAGGCTACGTCACGCCGAACGTGCCATGGGTCACATACTACAACCAGGGCGAAGGCTTCCACGGCGCACCGTGGAACACCGCGGGCATCGCCAGCGGCACTCCGAAGTCGCACGGATGCACCAACATGCACGTCGAGGACGCCAAGTGGGTGTATGACTTCCTGCCGATCGGCGCCATGGTGCAGATCGTGGGGACCACGCCGACCTCCGCCGTGCGCTGATTTTCAGGCGATTGCGCTGACTATACCGCTGATGCCGGCCCCGCCGATCATTGTTTCCGATCGGCGGGGCCGGCTGCGTTTTCGGGGCCTCGCCGGCCGGCTCAGGGTCAGCCCCATCGATAAGCGCTGTGCGGTACACTGGGGGGCATGAGTGACGAGAACGCAATCGACAACCCGTTGAACCTTGACATCCCCGATCACCTGCAGTATTCGGAAGAGCACGTGTGGGTGGACGATTCGGTGTCCCCGGCCATCGTCGGCATCACCGCGTACGCCGAGCAGCAGCTTGGCGAGCTGGTCTTCATCGACCTGCCGGACGAGGGCACGCGCGTGGAGGCCGGCGACGAGGTCCTTGAGCTCGAATCGGCCAAGGCCGTCGAACCGCTGGTCTGCCCGGTCGCCGGTACCATCCGCTATGTCAACCATGACGCCGCGGACGACCCCTCCGTCGTCAACAACGACCCGTACGGCGAAGGATGGCTGCTGAAGATCGAGCTGGACGATGATGAGCCGGAACTGCTCGACGCCGAATCCTACGCGAAGATCGCCCAGTGACCGGCACCGCCGTCGGCGACCGACAACGCAAGCCGGCGATGGCCGACGGTGACGAAGGTACATGACGACGACATATCCGACGGATATATTTGACATACAGCTAACGTGATAACGGATGGCGGAACCCATGAGCATCGCACACGACAACACACCACGCCGGGGCGGAGCGCGCCCTCTCGGCGGGCGGGATGACGGGCTGCGGCATGACGGCCCGATACATGACGGATTGGATCCGGACAACGCGGCTCACGACCCGTCCGGGCAGACCGGCTCCCCGCAGGACGACATGCTCACCGTGCCGATTCCCGCACGCCCGGTCGTCACCACGTTCGACGCCGCGTCGCGGCACGAGCGCATCGAGGTGCAGCCGGTACTGGTGCGCCGCATGCGCCGGGCCGTCACCGGCACGTTCGGATTGTGGGTGCGACTGTCCACCGCCGTCGCGCGCAAGCTCGACTGGTTCCCGCGCGTGGACCCGTACGTCGGCTATGGCACCGAGGTCTACTCTAGGCTGATCTGCCGCACCGTGTACGCGCCCAAGCACAGCAACGCCGGCACACTGACGCGCGGCATCAAAGGCATGCTGGCGATTCCCGCGTCCCGCGTGCAGGTGCGTATCAGCATAGACGGGACACCGCTGGAAACCGTGCAGATCGGCGAATCCGAGCGATATGACGAATTCAATCCCGTGCGAGATCTCGGCAGCGAATACGCGGTGTCCGACGAAAGCGGATACCTCGATCTGGTGGCCGAGCATCAGCTGGAGACCGGCGTTCACCGCGTCACCTATCGCGTGAAGGGGCGGCCGGAGGTCTCGGCGAGCCTGTTCACCATCCCCTCCAGCGCGAAGGTCGGCATCATCTCCGACGTGGACGACACCGTTATGGTCACGCAGGCGCCGATATTGTGGAAGGCCGCATACAACCTGCTGTTCCTGAACCCCAAGAAGCGCAACTCCGTGCCGGGCATGAGCGTGCTGTTCACCAAACTGCAGGACATGTTCCCCGACGCGCCGTTCTTCTACCTGTCGACGTCCCCCTGGAACGTGGAAGGATCGATCCGGCATTTCATCTCGTATCACGGCTTCCCCGAAGGACCGCTGCTGTTGCGCGACCTCGACCCGCGCCCGAAGACGTTCGTGCCGTCCGGTCCGCAGCACAAGCTGGAGTTCGCCGAACAGCTCATGGCGGACTTCCCCGACATGCGGTTCATCCTGATCGGCGATGACGGGCAGAAGGACCCGACCACGTATGCGACCATCGCTCGGCGATACCCCGGCCGTGTGCTGGCGATCGGCATACGGCAGCTGTCGCCCCGCGAGGCCACGGGTCTGTCGTCGATGATGGGCATGACCTCGACGCAGCCGATGCCCGTCACCGACGTGCCGGTGTTCACCGGCACCACTGGTTCGAACATCATGAAGACCATGCTGCCGTACCTCAAGCAGAAACTCGGACGAACGGACCTGGCGGAGTGACTTCCCGAAGAGCGAAGTTCACCGCTGTCTCAAGTCGGGCCGTATAATCACGAGCATGACAGACGAAACGAACGGCGGCGTCGCCGCTTGCCGACCTCCCATCGCCCGGCGTGAACCGGTGAAGCGCGTGTTCCACGGGGACGCCGTGATTGACCCGTATGAATGGATGCGAGACAAGCAGTCACCCGAGGTGCGCGACTATGTGGCCGCGCAGAACGCGTACTGCGACGCCCGCATGGCGGGGCTGGCGGGGCTGCGCGGCACGCTGTTCGACGAGTTGAAGGCGCATGTGCAGGAGACCGACATGTCGGTGCCGGTGCGCATGGACGGATACTGGTATTTCGCGCGTACCCGCGAAGGCAGCCAGTACGCCGTGCAGTGCCGGGTGCCGGTGCGCGGCGAGGACGATTGGACACCTCCGGAAGTCGGGGGAGCCGGCGATGAGGGCGGGAGCGCCGTCGGAGCCGGTTCGCTGCCGGGCGAGCAGGTGGTGTTTGATGCGAACCGCGAGGCCGAGGGGCATGATTTCTTCGCGCTGGGCGGCCTGTCCGTCAGCAAGGACGGCCGATGGATGCTGTACGGCGTCGATACGCGAGGTGACGAGCGGTACGACTTCCGCATTCGTGACCTTGACACGGGCGATGAGCTGCCAGAGCGCCTTGACGGCATCGGCGCGGCATGCTTCACGCCGGACGCGCGGTGGGTGTTCTACGTGACGCTTGATGATGCCTGGCGGCCGTGCGAGGTGCGCCGGCACCGCGTCGGCTCGCCGGTCGAGCAGGACGAAGTCGTTTTCCATGAGGACGACGAGCGGTTCTGGGTCGGGGTCGGCATGAGTTTCGACGAGCACAGCATCGTGATCTGCTCCGCGTCCAAAACTTCGTCCGAAGTGTGGATGCTGCCGACCGCGACGCCGGAAGGCGAGTTCTCGGTGTTCATCGCGCGCAAGGACGACGTGGAATATGACGTGAGCTTCGCATGCTTCGAAGGTGCCGGGGCTGACGGGGCCGATATTCCGGTTGCCGTGGTGTACCACAATGCTCAGGATCCGAACTTCGAGATCGACGTGATCGACATGCGAACCCATCAGCCGCCGTATACGCTGGGAGAAGGCGTGCGCGTGGCAGTCGGCTCGCCATACGGGTGCGCGCGCGGCGACGACATGGAGGCGGGCGCGGGCGCGAAGCCGGCCGGGACGGCCTACTCGAATCCCGCCAACCCCCGGATATTGCAGGGGGCGCACGGGCTGGCCATCGAGGGCATCGCCATCCACCGGCATTTCGTGACGCTCGCATACCGCACGGACGGGTTGCCGCACGTGGCGGCGATGACCAAGACGCAGGCGGCCGAAGACTTCCTCGCCGGGCGTGCATGGTCGTTCCGCGAGCTGATGCCGCCGGCGCTGGACGGCGACTGGGACGTGCCCGGGCGGGCCGATGACGGTGCGGCCGAGGCCGCGGGCGGAACGCTGCCGGGAGCCACCCATCGTCTGTACTCCATCGGAACGGGCGGAAACCCCTCGTATGATGCGCCGCGCATGCGGTACACGTTCTCCAGCTACACGCGGCCGGGCGAACTGCATGAGTATGATCCGGCGACCGGGCATGACGAGCTGCTCAAGCGGGCGCGGGTGCTGGGCGACTTCGATCCGCGCGAGTACATGGAGCGTCGGGTGTGGGTCACCGCTCGTGACGGCGAGCGCATACCCGTGTCACTGGTGTGGCGGCGCGGCCATGAGCCGGCCGCTGCCGGCGCGATGTTCATCACCGGGTACGGTGCTTATGAGATCAGTTCGGACCCCGGCTTCTCAGTCGCTCGCCTGAGCCTGCTCGACCGCGGCGTGCTGTACGCCGTGCCGCATGTGCGCGGCGGCGGCGAGATGGGACGCGCCTGGTATGAGCAGGGGCGGCGCCTGAACAAGCGGCACACGTTCGAGGACTTCATCGACGTGACCGCCGCGCTGCAGGACGCGGGGTTGGCCGATGCGCATCGGACGGTGGCGTACGGCGGCTCCGCCGGCGGTCTGCTGATGGGTGCGATTGCGAACATGGCGCCGCAACTGTATGCGGGCATCGAGGCGGATGTGCCGTTCGTGGATGCGCTGACGTCGATCCTCGATCCGTCGCTGCCACTGACCGTCACCGAGTGGGACGAGTGGGGCGATCCGCTGCACGACGCGGACGTCTACCGGTACATGAAATCGTATTCGCCATACGAAAACGCGCCGGAGGGCGCGGACGGCGAGGCCGGTGCGGGCGCGGCGTCCACGCGGTCTTTGCAGAGGCAATCGTCGCGGCCGTTCCCGCGTATCTTCGCCACCACGTCGATGAACGATACGCGCGTGCTGTACGTCGAGCCGCTCAAGTGGGTGTCCCGACTGCAAGCCGCCGGCATCGATGCGATCATCAAGATCGAAGTCGAGGCCGGTCATGGCGGGACCTCGGGCCGCTACAAGCAGTGGCGCGAAGTCAGCTACGAAAACGCCTGGTGCCTCTCCGTCATGGGCCTGACCCGCTAGCCGCGGCCGACGTCCGTCCCTGATTGCGGGGCTTCCATATCGCGCCCCCGCTGGCGGGGGCTCCCGCGTAGCGGTGGGGATGGTCCTGCATTTCGGTGGTTCTGTGTCGGATGGTCCTCTTGGCCACCCTCCGCCGCTTCGCGCCCCCGCCTGCAAGGGGATATGATTTTGGGGCCCGCGGGTGGGGATCATATGGTTGTTCCGGCATTCGGACTTTGCTGTGCCGGATAGTGGAATGAATGGTGGTTCCTGTGCCATACCACGTCAAAAACACCGTTTTTTCGCGTGGTGTGGTACAGGACCTTGCCACAGAATCGGTTTTAATCGGTTACATGCGCTGTTGGGGTACAAGAAGAATATCAAAGATCCTTGCAAAATGGCCGATTTCGCTGTGAAGCCCGGAATCGGCCATATCGGGCGTGTACCACACCACGGTCAAAATAGCGTTTTTCGGCATTCTGTGGCACAGACCATGCCGCACAGACCATGCGCGAAGATCACGTCGCCACCACCGTCTGTCCACTAGACGGACTGGGCGCATTGTTTTCGAGCACGGCCACATACCCTGTTGGCTATGGCAAAGAAGTATACAATCGCCGTTATCCCCGGCGATGGCATTGGCAAGGAAGTCACCCCCTGGGCTCAGAAGGCGCTGGAAAAGGCTGCTGAGGGAGTGGCTGATTTCGAATACGAGAATTTCGACCTGGGTGCGGAGCGTTATCTGCGTGATGGCGCGATCCTGCCGGACGAGGAGCTGGAGCGCATCAAGAAGACCGATGCGATCCTGCTCGGTGCTGTCGGTGACCCGCGCATCAAGGCCGGCATCCTGGAGCGTGGTCTGCTGCTGAAGCTGCGTTTCGCGCTCGACCAGTACGTGAACCTGCGTCCGTCCAAGCTGTACAAGGGCGTCACCTCGCCGCTCGCAAACCCCGGCGACATCGATTTCGTCGTGGTGCGTGAGGGTACCGAGGGCCTGTACTGCGGTGCCGGCGGAGCGGTTCGTCGCGACACTCCTGCCGAGGTCGCCACCGAGGTCTCCATCAATACCGCGTACGGCGTGGAGCGCGTGGTGCGGTACGCCTATGAGCTGGCGATGAAGCGTCGCAAGCACATCACGCTGGTGCACAAGAAGAACGTGCTCGTCAACGCCGGCGACATGTGGCAGCGCATTGTCGACCGTGTCGGCGAAGAGTACCCGGAGGTCACGCACGACTACCAGCACATCGATGCGGCCACGATTTTCCTCGTGTCCGATCCGTCGCGCTTCGACGTGATCCTGACCGACAACCTCTTCGGTGACATCCTCACCGACGAGGCAGGTGCCGTTGTTGGCGGCGTCGGCTATTCCGCGTCCGGCTGCATCAACGCGAGCAACGAGTATCCGTCGATGTTCGAGCCGATTCACGGTTCCGCGCCCGACATCGCCGGTCAGGGCAAGGCGAATCCGACCGCGGCCATCCTGTCGGCCGCGATGCTGCTGCGCCATCTTGGCTTCGACGATGCCGCGGCCCGCATAGACACGGCGGTCGAGGCTGATATCGAGGAGCTGGGCTCCACCGTTCGCTCCACCGATCAGGTCGGCGAGGATATTCTCGCTCGCCTGTAACGCGGCGGTGGCGTGAACCACCCCAGTCTCGTTTTGCTCGACAGCCCGCCAGCGGGACCGAGATATAGGCCCCCGCTGGCGGGCTGTCGAGCAAAGCGAGACTTCGTGTATCGGGGTTTGAGACGACCACGCGGACAGATTCGGCGTGTAACGTGTATCGGGTGAATATCGAAAGTCGTGGGGAATGCAAGCGCCCGGGCGGCAAGCTGGTCGGGGTGACAGTGGCGTGCACGCCGGATAACGGCCACGTCGTCGGCTGTCGCGTGGACGGTGATTTTTTCGTTGAAGGTGACGATGCCGCGGTCGACAGGTATCTGCGCCGTCTGAATGCGGCGCTTCTCGATATAGCGCAGCGTGATATAACACAGTGCGATACGCCGCCCGATGATCCGGATACCGTCTCCTATCTTGAACGCATCGCACGCGATGAGCATGTATCCGTTACCGGCGCGAATGCGGAAACGATACTGACCGCGTTGCGCCGCGCGCTGTCGGCTTGCGGCCGGGACGCCGCGCGACCGGCATCCTCGCGCCTCGCTTCGCCCGCCTCCGTGACGGCGCATGACGCGCGCAGGCGTGCAACGCCGTCCGCCGCATCGGCTGTTCCGACCTCGTCTGTCACAATTACGCCGGCGGCCTCGGCGCCTCAAGCGTCCCGCGGTCTCACACCGCCGACATTCCCCGGCGAGTGGCACGACCGCTGGCATCGGCTCGCGCCGAAAATCGTCGTGGACAAGCCCCGCAGGCCGCAGGAACAGATGGATGTCGACGTGCAATGGTCCCGTGAGGTGGCCGCGGGGGAGCGCCCTGCCACTATCCGGTTCTGGCAGTGGGCGTCCCCGGCCGTGGTGGTCGGCCGGTTCCAGTCGATTCCGGACGAAGTGCACGAAGACGTCGCCGCGAAGGAGGGTTTCACGGTCGTACGGCGCTGCACGGGCGGCGGCGCGATGTTCATCGAGCCCGGCAACACGATCACGTACTCGCTGTACGCGCCGCGCTGGTTCGCCGCGGACCTGGACATCGAGGAATCGTACCGTCTGTGCGACATGTGGCTGATCGCCGCGCTGCGTGGCCTCGGCCTCGACGTCGGCTTCTCCGGTCTCAACGACATCGCCTCCAGCCATGGCAAGATCGGCGGCGCGGCCCAGCGCAGGTTCCCGCCCATCGGCTCCGGCCCCGGTTCGATACTCCACCACGTGACGCTCGCCTACGATATCGATGCCGTGAAGATGACCCGCGTGCTGAACATCTCCGGAGAGAAGATGTCCGACAAGGCCGTGAAATCGGCCGTGAAGCGAGTGGACCCGATGCGGGCCCAGACCGGTCTGAGCCGCGACGGGCTGATTGCGCGTCTGACGGACTGTCTGACGCAACCGGACGGTCCCGGTGCAAATTAGGCTACAATATGACAGAACCGACCGAAGACAGAGACGCGACGGGTTGGATTCCGTCGCGAGGACGCCGATGCGGATGCGGTGGCGGATGGTGCGCCGTCGTCGCGATATCGCAGGGGCTCCGTGTCGAGGTGCCGGTATGTCGGAAACGTGACCAGGAGGCGTCATGAGGGCAATCGGGCCGAATTCGTTCCCCGAAGAGGACAACGAGCTGTTGCATACGCCGTTGTTCAAACAGGTGTCGCCGGAGCAGGCCAATGAGCTGATTCCCTACCTGCACGAGGCCGTATTCGACAAGGGCGACTATATCTTCCGCGAGGGCGACAGGGACCACCGCATGTATCTGCTGGAGCGCGGCCGCGTCAAGCTGATCCGCGAATCCAAGGACAGGCGCGTGCAGCTGCTGTCGATCCACGCGCACGGCGAACTGCTCGGCGAGATTCCCGTATTCGACCCGTCCGGCGGCCCCCGTACCGCCACGGCCGTGGCGATGACCCACGGCACGCACGTGGCATGGCTGGAGCATGACGCGTTGTTCGCGTGGCTCAACGAGCACCCGCGCGTCGCCATCGACATGCTGCAGGTGCTGGCGAATCGCATGCGCGGCAACAACGAGCGCATATCCGACCTTGTGTTCATGGATGTGCCCGCCCGCCTGGCGAAGACACTGCTCAACCTCGGCGCGCGGTTCGGCGAGCCGGTGGAAGCCGGGCTGAAGGTGCCGCATGACCTGACGCAGGAGGAGCTCGCCCAGTTGGTCGGTTCTTCGCGCGAGACGGTGAACAAGGCGTTGATGGATTTCGCGAACCGTCGGTGGATCGCGCGCGAGGGCCGGTCGATCATCATCTACCAGCCGGGCATGCTGATTCGGCGCTCGCAACGGTGACGGCTGCGCCGAGCGCGGTGAACGCCCGGCGTTCCAGCGGCCGTTGGGGGATGATTCGGCTTGTTTCCGGTCGTTTTACAGTCTTCTGACCGGTTTGTGAGTACCCTGTGAGGGATTGGGAATCAGTCGTTCGGATGACGTGCCCGGTAGAGACGCCCCTCTAGAATGGCAACCATGCCCAAGAAGAAATCCCTGACCGCAAAACGTGTGTTGTCGCTGTTCCTCGCGTATGTGCTGCTCTGTCTCGCCGGAGGCGTCGTCACCAGCGCGTTCTTCCTTCCCGCCGTGTTCGCATCGAACAACGTGGTGCGTGCCATCGTGCCGTCGCTGCAGGTGGAGGGCATCGATTTCAACGTGACCGACCTGCCGCAGCAGTCGCGTCTGTATGCGTCGGACGGTACGACGCAGATCGGTACGTTCTATGCGCAGAACCGTATCGTCGTGCCATTGAAGAAGATTTCCAAGCCGATGCGCCAGGCGGTGGTCTCGCGTGAGGACCGTCGTTTCTTCCGGCATGCCGGCGTGGATATCCAGGGCGTGATGCGTGCGTTCGTGGCGACCTACGTGAAGAAGGGCGCCACTCAGGGCGGTTCCTCGCTGACCCAGCAGTACGTCAAGAACGTGCTGCTGCTGCAGGCGCAGGAGGACAACGATCCGATCGCCGAATACCATGCATCCGAGGAGACCGTGGCGCGTAAGCTGCGCGAAATGCTCATCGCCGTGCAGATGGAGAAGACGTATTCGAAACTGGAGATTCTGCAGGGCTATCTCAACATCGCGCAGTTCGGCCGTGGCATTTACGGCGTGGAAATGGCCGCGCGACGATACTTCAGCACCACGGCCGACAAGCTTGACATCGTGCAGGCGGCCACCATCGCCGCGATCACGAAGAACCCGGCGGCCTTCGACCCCTCGGTGGAGAGCAACCAGGAGGCCTCCCAGAGGGAGCGCAACATCGTGCTTGACCTGATGTATCAGGAAAAGTACATCAGCCAAAAGCAGCGTGACGAGGCCAAGGCGAAGCCGCTGAAGGACACGCTGAAACTGCAGGATGCGCAGGCGGGGTGCAGCGCGTCCGGCGACGCGGCGTTCTTCTGCGACTACGTCACCAAGAAGATCCTCAACTCGAAGGAGTTCGGCAAGACCATCGAAGAGCGCAAGAAGCTGCTGTATGAGGGCGGCCTCGACATCTACACGACGATGGACGTCAATGCGAACTCTGCGGCGATGAAGGCCGCGCGTGCGGCCATCCCGGCGGACGACGCGAGCAAGATGGAAGTGATGATGGCGGCCATCAAGCCCGGCACCGGCGAGGTGCTTGGCTTCGGCATCAACAAGATATACGACACGTCGCCGGAAGCGAACAACGATCCGGCCAGAACCGCCATGAACTTCGCCGTGGACCAGATAGACGGCGGCGGTAGCGGCTTCCCGGTCGGCTCCACATGGAAGCCGATCAACCTGGTGGCCTGGATGCGCAAGGGGCACTCGATCAACGAGGTGCTGCCGGCTCCGGGCGTCGTGAACCTATACCGTGACATTCCCGGCTTCCGCGGCGTCAATACCTGGGACGTGAAGAACTCCGGCGGCACGCCCGGATACGCGGAGTCCCCGCTCGACGGTCTGGTCAACTCGCACAACACCACGCAGGCCGCCATGGCGAAGGTCGTCGGCCTCGAACCCATCGCGCAGGCCGCCGAGGACATGGGCTTCCATCAGGCGTCCAAGCAGAAGATGAACATGCATCTGAAGGACGACACCGCGAACGGCGGCGCCTATCAGGCCCCGCTGGTCATCGGTGGTACGGTGTCCGCCGCGCCGCTGACCATGGCGAACGTGTACGCGACCATCGCCGCGAAGGGAGTCGAATGCACGCCCATCGCCATCAAGAAGGTCACCGACGCCACCGGTGCCGAGCTTGACGTGCCCAAGGCGAACTGCCATCAGGCCGTCGACCCGGATATCGCCGAAACCGTCGCCTACGCGATGAACCAGGGCGTCGTGCGCCCCAACGGCCAGGCGAGGACCGCCCAGCTCGCCAACAACCGCAAGACGTTCGCCAAGACCGGTACCAACGAGAACACGTACATGCTGACAGGCGGATTCGTGCCGCAGATCGCCGCGTTCGTCGCCGTGGGCAACGCCGACGGCAACAGCGACTTCGACAACAAGACCATTAACGGCGTATACCACCGCACATGGTTCGGTTCCTATATCGCGACCCCGACGTGGAAGAACTTCATGGACACGTATCTCACCGCGATCAATGCGCCCAACGTCGATTACGGCACGCCGTCAAGCAAGTACTCGGCAACCTCGAATTCGACCTCGAAATCGTCAAGGTCGAGTACCAGCACGACAGACGGGACGACCAGCGGAACCGGCGGAACGGGCGATACCAGCGGCCAGTACACGCAGACGCAGAACGACACGACCACCGGCGGCAATCAGACCGAGGGCGGCCAGACCACCGGCGGGCAGTGACGGGCGGTGGTCTGGCAGCTGAGCCGGTGAGCTGAGCCGGCGGGCCGATGCACCGAAAGCGGCGGTTCGCCGCGTGAGGCAGGGGCCGTATGAGCATGAACGCTCATACGGCCCCTGCCTGATTTCCGACGCTTTGTGCAGGCGGAGAACATCGGTGCGCGAGTCGTGCTTGAGTCTGTGCGCGGTGAGATGATTAGACCGGTGGTTGCCTCGCCGTGGTTTGGAAGCATCCCGACTTCCCGGCTCGCGGATTGGGAGCCATGCGAATTGTCGAGGAAAGGACGACCATGAACGCTGAGGGGAAGAAGAAGGCCAAGGGCGGCAAAGGGGGAGTGCAGCTGTTCCAGCCGATGACGTTGCGCGGCGTTACCATGCGCAACCGCATCTGGCTGCCGCCGATGGACACGTATTCGGCGGTGGCGCGGGACGGCAAGCCCACGCCGTTCCATTACCAGCATTATGTGTCCCGCGCGATGGGCGGATTCGGCATGATCATCGCCGAGGCCACCGCGGTGACGGCCGACGGGCGTATCTCGCCGCGCGATGTGGGACTGTGGAACGACGATCAGGTCGCCGCCTGGCATTGGATCGTCGACGGCATCAAGCAGGCCGGCGCGGTGGCGGCCGTGCAGCTCAACCATGCCGGACGCAAGGGGTCGACTGGCTGCTTCGGCGTCGGTTTCGAGGGGAAGAGTGTGCCCGAGGATGCCGGCGGATGGCGTACGGTCGCGCCGAGCCCGATCGCGTACCGTGGGCTCACCGATCCGCGCGCGTTGAGCGTCGAAGAGATTCACGGTCTGGTTTCGGCGTTCCGGGATGCCGCGCAGCGTGCGGTGCGGGCCGGTTTCGAGGCGATTGAGATTCATGCGGCGCATGGGTATCTGATCTCGCAGTTCCTTGACCCGCTGTGCAACGAGCGCGCGGACGAGTACGGCGGCGATATCCACGGCCGCATGCGGTTCCTGCTGGAGGTCGCCGATGCGATTCGCGAGGTGATTCCCGACACGGTGCCGCTGCTGGTGCGCATTTCGGCCACGGACTGGGCCGCGGGCGGCTGGGATCTCGATCAGACGGTCGATACCGCGTGCGTGCTGAAGCAGCACGGCGTGGACCTGATGGATGTGTCCACCGGCGGCATCATCGCCGACGTGAGCATTCCGGTCAAGGCCAACTACCAGGTGCCGTTCTCCGATCAGGTGCGCGAACGCGCCGCAATACCGACCACCGCCGTCGGCCTGATCACCAAGCCGAAGCAGGCGGAGAAGATTCTGCGTGCGGGGCAGGCCGATGCGGTCGAGATCGGCCGTGCCGCGCTGCGTGACCCGTACTGGCCGCTGCGCGCCGCCGCCAAGCTCGGCGTGCCCGTCTCCAAGGCACCCTACCAGCCGCAGTACATCCGCGGCGCCTTCCCTGAGGACTGAGCGGCAGATAAACGTAGACCACCTCCAGTCATGCTACGCATGACTGGAGGTGGTCTATGGCTGCGTCGATCAGGCGTCGATGCCGACGGCGTCGCTGATGTGTTCGAAGCCGTCGCGCTTGAGGAGCGCCGCGAGGCCGCGCTTGAGTACGGTGATCTGCTGCGGTCCGCGGTACATCAGTGCGCTGATGAACATGACCAGGCTGGCGCCGTTGCGAATCTTGCGATATGCCTGCTGCGGGGTGAACACGCCGCCGATGCCGGCGATGGCGAAACGCTCGCCGTATTCACGGTAGACCTGCGCGATGCGCTCCTCGCTGGCCACCGTGCACGGGCCGCCGGACAGGCCGCCCTCCCACTGCTGCGGAATCTCCAGGCCGGTGCGGTCCTTCTGGAGGTTGGCGATGCTCAGCCCCTGCACGTTGTGCTCGGCAAGCACGTCGAGCAGGTCCTTGAACTCGGGCCACGTCTTGTTGAGCGGCATCTTGACCAGCGTCGGCTGCGGGCGTTCGATCTTGTCGAGCTCGGTGAACAGGCGGTCGAGCGCGTCCGGGTCGGCGGTGAACGGCTCGCCGGCATGGGTGTTCGGACATGACACGTTGACCTCGACCATGGCGCTGCGTCCGGCCGCGCGGCGCATGGAGATGCAGTAGTCCTCGATGCCTTCGTCCAGGTCGCCGCACTTGTCGTCGTTGGTGCGTGCGATGGAGACGGACACCTGCATCGTCTTCGCGTTCGTCCACGCCTGCTCCGCGCGGTCGATCACCTTGTCGGACCCGTCGTTGGCAAGGCCCACGTGCACCATCATCGAATCGTATTCCGGAAGACGGTGGAACCACGGCTTCGGGTTGCCGGCGCTGGCGCGGGAGGTCGTGGAGCCGACCGTCTCGAAGCCGAAGCCGACGTTGTCCATGAGCACCGGCATGTCGCAGTTCTTGTCGAGGCCGGCGGACAGGCCGAACGGGTTGGCGAAGTCGACGCCCATCACGGTGGTCTCCAGCACAGGGTCGGTGTAGTCGAGCATCTCGCGAAGCAGCCACATGAGCGGCGGGATGCGCTTGGTGACGTTGCAGAACTCGATCATCTGGTCGTGCGCCACATCGGGGGTGTGGTTGAAGACGAAATTGGGTTTGATGATGTTCTTGTAACCGAAAGTGAACAGGTCGGTGGTTGCTTTGTTCACCGCGTCGTGCCAGAAGTTTTCCGAAACATAAGCCATGCCCTCCATTGTGTCACGCACGCGAAAAAACGGCAACGATGCGGTTGCGCGGGTGCGGTCGGATCCGGCGGGTGGGGGAGAGTGCGGTAAAAGTGATGTTTTGTTCGTTTTTATGGAAGTGATGTGCGCAACACGCATGTCAAACATTACGAAACGCACATATTGGTTTGGTTTATGCGCGAACATGTGCGATAATGTTCACATGATATCCTCACAACGTCAACATCTGATACTGAGCCGTCTGCGTACGCGCGGCGCAGTGCGCATCACGGCGTTGTCTAAGGAGCTCGGCGTTTCCGCGATGACCATTCGACGTGACATCGCCGATCTCTCTGACAAAGGTCTGCTGAAACGCGTGCATGGCGGTGCCGTCAGCACCAGCGCATTGCTCAGCGAGCCGCTGTTCTCTGTAAAGTCACAGATGGACATTGGTCTCAAGGACGCCATCGCACGTGAAGCGGTGCAATATGTGGCCCCCGGCGATGTGATCGCCATAGGAGGCGGCACCACGGCCTACGTGTTCGCGCAGCATCTGCTGGAAAGCCAGCAGGCGTCGGGCATCACCATCCTCACCAACTCGATTCCGGTCGCCGAGCTCGTGCAGGCGTTGGAATCCAAGGATGTGGAGGTGATCGTAACGGGCGGTGTCACCACGCGGTCGAACTCGCTGGTCGGGCCGATCGCCGACAAGGTCATCGCGTCGCTGCGCGTCAACACCGTGTTTCTCGGCACCCATTCCGTGTCGATTCCCCGTGGCTTCCTCATGCCGAACTCGCTGGAGGCGGCCACCGACATGGCGATGATGGGCATCGCCGACCGTACGGTCATCCTGACCGACCACACCAAGTGGAGCTGTACATCACTATCGTTGTTCGCCCGGTTCGACCAGGTGGACACGGTCATCACCGACGATGGCCTCGACCACGAGTCCATCGCCAAGACAAGGGATTTGGTAAAGGAACTCGTTCTGGCGCACCAGAGCGAACACACCGAAGAAAGTGAGTGACACCATGGCAGAAATCACCAACTACACCCCGGGAGAGTATGCGAAGGAGCATATCCGCATCACGCCGACCACGCTGGCCGACGGACGCGACTTCTTCTATCTCGACGACGATCCGGAATACGTCTCCGGCGCCAAGACCCGCGAGCTCAAGGACCCGCGCCCGCTGGACTACCGCTTCGCCCCGCACCTGGACGCCGACGGCAACGAAGTGCCGTACGCCGCCCCGCAGATGCGCCGCGACCCGCTGACCGGCGACTGGATCCCGATGGCCACCGCCCGCATGAACCGCCCGATCACCGCCGGCCCCGGCGCCACCGCCAAGGGCAACCCGCTGGCCGCGCGCAAGCCCGGTGACCCGTACCAGGACGGCGAAGTGCCGGACACCGACTACAACGTCGTCGTGTTCGAGAACCGTTTCCCGTCGATGGTGCGTGTGCCCGGTGTCTCCGAAGACGTCACCTACGTCGACGGCAACCCGCTGTGGGAGAAGAAGCTCGCCGCCGGCCGCTGCGAGGTCATCTGCTTCGACCCGAACGAGGACGGCCTGCCGGCCGACCTGCCGGTGTCCCGCCTGCGCACGGTTGTTGAGGCATGGGCCTTCCGTACAGCCGAGATCTCCAAGATGGAAGGCATCGAGCAGATCTTCCCGTTCGAGAACCACGGTGCCGAGATCGGCGTCTCCCTCGCCCACCCGCACGGCCAGGTCTACTGCTACCCGTTCATCGCCCCGAAGATGGAGAAGGAACTCCAGCACACCGAGGCCTACCACGAGAAGACCGGCGGCAACCTGCTCAAGGACATCATGAACGCCGAGCTCGAAGCCGAGGAGCGCGTCGTGATGCGCAACCACAGCTGGGTCGCCTACGTGCCGGCCGCCGCCCGCTGGCCCCTTGAGGTTCATGTGGCTCCGGTGCGCGACGTGCTCACCCTCGACCAGCTCAACGACCAGGAGCGCTGGGACCTCGCCTCGATGTACTCGCACCTTCTGAAGCGCGGCAACGCGTTCTTCGACAAGGGCGACGGCGAGGGCATGGACCTGCCGTACATCGCCGCCTGGCATCAGGCCCCGATCCACGACGCGCGTCGCGAGAACTACCGCCTGAACCTGCAGTTCTTCTCGTTCCGCCGCGCCGCCAACAAGATCAAGTACCTCGCCGGCTCCGAGTCCGGCATGGCCGCCTGGATCTCCGACACCACCCCGGAGCTCATCGCCAAGCGCTTCCATGAGCTTGGACAGATCGACATCTCCGACTGACGACGTTCTATGGGGGAGTCTGGCCGAACCGGGCTCCCCCTAGCAATATCCACTGCATATATAGCCATCACACAGAAGAAAGAACACCAATGACTGCTGTTGAATTCATTGAGCCGTTGTCCCGCGAGGATGGTGTCTCACGGGCGACGAAGCTGTTCGTCGATATGTATGCCACCGCGCCCGAGGGCGTGTGGGCCGCTCCCGGCCGCGTGAACCTGATCGGCGAGCACACCGATTACAACGCGGGCCTGTGCCTGCCGATCGCGCTGCCGCACCGCACGTTCATCGCGCTCAAGCCGCGCGAGGACACCAAGGTCCGCGTCGTCTCCGACGTGGCGCCCGACAAGGTCGCCGAGGCCGACCTCGACGGCCTCAAAGCCCGTGGCGTGGACGGCTGGTCCGCCTACCCGACCGGCGTGGCCTGGGCCCTTCGCGAGGCCGGTTTCTCGCAGGTCAAGGGCTTCGACGCCGCGTTCGTGTCCTGCGTGCCGCTGGGATCGGGCCTGAGCTCGTCCGCCGCCATGACCTGCTCGACCGCGCTGGCCCTGGACGACGTGTATGGTCTCGGCTACGGTTCCTCCGACGCGGGCCGCGTGACGCTGATCAACGCCGCGATCAAGTCCGAGAACGACATGGCCGGCGCCTCCACCGGCGGCCTCGACCAGAACGCCTCGATGCGTTGCACCGAAGGCCACGCGCTGCTGCTTGACTGCCGTCCGGAGCTCACTCCGCTGGAGAACGTCTCCCAGCAGGCCTTCGACCTCGACAAGTACGGTCTGGAGCTGCTGGTGGTCGACACCCAGGCACCGCACCAGCTCAACGACGGCCAGTACGCCCAGCGTCGCGCCACCTGCGAGGAGGCCGCCCGCATTCTCGGCGTCGCCAATCTGCGCGTCGCCGCCGATGGCATCTCCAAGGCCGACGACCAGTTCCAGGCGCTCAAGGAGACGCTGGATGCCCTGCCCGACGTGACGATGAAGAAGCGCGTGCGCCACGTCGTCACCGAGATCGAGCGCGTGCGCTCCTTCGTGCGTGCGTTCGCCCAGGGTGACATCGAGGCCGCCGGCCGTCTGTTCAACGCCTCTCATGATTCGCTCGCCGCGGATTACGAGGTCACCGTGCCCGAGCTGGATGTCGCGGTGGATGTGGCCCGCAAGAATGGCGCCTACGGTGCGCGCATGACCGGCGGCGGCTTCGGCGGCTCCATCATCGCGCTCGTCGACAAGGGTCGCAGCCAGGAAGTCGCGCAGAAGATCGCCGACGAGTTCGAGGCTCGTGGCTTCCATGCGCCGCGCGCCCTGCCGGCGGTTGCCGCGCCCAGCGCCAGTCGCGAGGCCTGATTATCGCAGCGAACGGTTCTCAATAAGAAACGTGCGAGGATTCCTCACAAAAGCGCACATATGAACAATCGGCGGAAGCCCGGAATTCCGGACTTCCGCCGATTGTTTTGTTCGTTTCGCGCGCGATGAGGCTCGCACCTTTCTTATTGAGAACCGTTCGCTGCGACAACCAAAAAAGGGAGCGGATTTCGCCGCTCCCTTTTTTATCTATCTCAGATCACTTCTCGTAATCCTCGTCCTTGCTTTCCTTGATCAGGAACAGGGCGATCAGGGCGAGCAAGGACATCACGGCGAGGTACCAGCCGACGGACTCGACGGCGCCGGTCGACTTGACCAGTGCGGTGGAGATGGCCGGGGCGAACGCACCGCCGAGGATGGCGGCGAGGTTGTAGCTCAGGCCGGCGCCGGAGTAACGCACGTGAGTCGGGAACAGCTCGGGCAGGTAGGCGCCGCAGGGGCCGAACAGGCCGCCCATCAGCGCGAAGCCGACGCATAGGAACAGCATCACGGTCAGGACGTTGTGCTGCAGGGACTGCATGGCGAACAGACTGAACACCAGCGTAGCGAGCGTGGTGGAGATCAGCACGGTCTTGCGGCCGAGCTTGTCGGAGTAGATGCAGGTCACGAAGATGAAGATCGCGAAGAACACCACGGAAACCATCTGCATGGCCAGGTATTCGTTCTGGCTGAAGGGTGGCTTCATGACCTTGACGGCGTAGCTCAGCGACCACGTGCCCAGCACGTAGAACAGCGAGTATGTGATGCCCATGGCGAAGGTGCCGAGAAGCACTTCCTTCCAGTATGGCAGCAGCGAGCGCAGCGGGTGCTTCACCACGCGGTCCTGCTCGACTGCCTTGCGGAAGATCGGGGTCTCGGTCATGCGCAGACGCACGTACAGGCCGATGATGACGAGCACTGCGGAGCACAGGAACGGGATACGCCAGCCCCAGGCCTGCATGGCCGTGGATCCGAGCGTGGAGTCGAGCAGCAGGTTCAGGCCGTAGGCGCAGAAGAAGCCGATCGGGGCGCCGAGGTTCGGGAAGGAGCCGTACAGGGCGCGCTTGTTGGCCGGGGCGTTCTCGGTAGCGACCAGCGCGGCACCGGACCATTCGCCGGCGAGGCCCACGCCCTGGCAGGCGCGGCAGATGCACAGGATGACGATGGACAAGGCGCCCAGCTGCTCATAGCCGGGCAGCAGGCCGACGACGAACGTGGAGATACCCATCGTCATCAGGGCGACGACCAGTGTGGTCTTGCGGCCGATCTTGTCGCCGAAGTGGCCGAACAGCATGGAGCCGAACGGGCGGGCGAGGAACGAGACGGCGAACGTCAGGAACGCGTACATCGTGCCCAGCGCCGGATTGGCCTTCGACGCGGCCGGGAAGAAAATAGTGCCGAAATAGCTGGCGGCTGCGATGGAATAGCAGTAGTTGTCGTAGAACTCGATGGCGGTGCCGACCATGGAGGCGGCGATGATCTCGGGAACCGAGTCCTTCTTCACCGCACCGGCCTTGGACACGGCCGCGGTAGCAGTAGCAGACATGAAAGTCTAACCCCTCTAATTCATTCAATCTCTGATACGAGCCGACGCCGCGACCGATTGTGCGGTGCGTGGTCGATATGCTCGCGGGTAGCGGGGTGCGTGGGCGTCGTCGCCCGAGCTTGTGGCCCCAGCGATGCGCTCACACACCGCTGTGCTTGATGTAAAGGTGTAGTCGACTTATGAAAGCGATGGTAATACTGCTCACATTGTGGACGATTGTCCGTTTGCGCCTGGATGATCCCCGCGTGAACAATGCCGACGTCGGATTCGGCCGATGGCCTGCGGACACGCCCAAATGGACGGTTCGGCAGTATTTCACGCCCGCTCCATATACTTGACACTACTTGCAGTAATCGGTTTCGAGCGGGGGAGTCCCATGAACAAGGCAATCATCACCGTCGTCGGCCAGGACACGGTCGGCATCATCGCGCGCGTGTGCACGTACCTGTCCGATCACAAGGTCAACGTGCTGGATATCTCACAGACCATCATCGACGGCTTCTTCAACATGATGATGATCGTCGACTACTCCGGCGCGGACAACGAGTTCGGCGTGATCGTCGAGGACCTGGACAAGCTCGGCGAGCAGATCGGCGTGCGCATCCGCTGCCAGCGCGAGGAGATCTTCACGAAGATGCACCGCGTCTGAGTCTCGAAAGGAACGAATCATGCTGAATATCATGGAGGTCCGTGAGACCAACCAGATGATCGAGCAGGAGAAGCTTGACGTGCGCACCATCACGATGGGCATCTCGCTGCTTGACTGCGCGGCGGACAGCGTCGACAAGGTGTGCGACAACATCTACGACAAGATCACTACCTACGCCAAGGACCTGGTCGCCACCGGCGAGGCGATCGAGCGGGACTACGGCATCCCGATCGTCAACAAGCGCATCACCGTCACCCCGATCTCGCTGGTCGGCGCGAGCTCGTGCAAGAGCGGGGACGATTTCGTCAAGATCGCGCACGCGCTCGATCGTGCCGCCAAGAAAGTCGGCGTCGACCTGATCGGCGGCTATTCCGCACTGGTGTCGAAGTCCATGACCCCCGCCGAGGAGCTGCTGATCCGCTCGCTGCCCAAGGCGCTGAGCGAGACCGACATCGTCTGCTCGTCCGTCAATGTCGGCTCCACCAAGACCGGCATCGACATGAACGCCGTCGAACTGCTCGGCCACATCATCAAGGACATCGCCGCGCGCACCGCCGACAACGACTCCTACGGATGCGTCAAGTTCGTCGCCTTCTGCAACGTGCCCGACGACAACCCGTTCATGGCGGGCGGTTTCCACGGCGTGACCGAAGGCGATGCGGTCATCAACGTCGGCGTGTCTGGCCCCGGCGTGGTGTCTCGCGCGCTCGACGCGGCGGTCGGCCGTGATTTCGAGTTCCTGTGCGAGACAATCAAGCGCACCGCGTTCAAGATCACGCGCGTCGGCCAGCTCGTGGCGCAGGAGGCCTCGCGCCGCCTCGGCATCCCGTTCGGCATCATCGACCTGTCGTTGGCTCCGACGCCCGCGGTCGGCGATTCGGTCGGCGAAGTGCTGGAGAAGATCGGCCTGGAGCAGGTCGGCGCTCCCGGCACCACGGCGGCGTTGGCAATGCTCAACGACCAGGTCAAGAAGGGCGGCATCATGGCGTCGAGCTACGTCGGCGGTCTGTCCGGCGCGTTCATCCCCGTCTCCGAGGACAAGAACATGATCGACGCGGCGGCATCCGGCTGCCTGACGCTGGAGAAGCTGGAGGCCATGACCTGCGTGTGCTCGGTCGGCCTTGACATGATCGCCATCCCCGGCGACACCAGCGCCGCCACGATCTCCGGCATGATCGCCGACGAGGCCGCCATCGGCATGGTAAACCAGAAGACCACCGCCGTGCGCGTGATCCCCGTGGCGGGCAAGGGCGTTGGCGAGATGGCCAACTTCGGCGGTCTGATGGGCTACGCTCCGATCATGCCGGTGAACCAGACGAGCTGCGAGGCGTTCGTGACCCGCGGCGGCCGTATCCCGGCCCCGATCCACAGCTTCAAGAACTGACGAGGTGCGCGGCGCTCCTCGGTGAGCCGGTGTCGCAGCGATATCGCTGAGCTGATAGTGCCGATATCTCAAGCGGCCGTTTCCGCATGTGCGCGGGAACGGCCGCTTTCATTATTATCCCCATCCAAGCCGCCTGACGTTTTCTTCCCCTCCCCGTCACCGATTCCAGCAGTGAAGTACTGATGAATATCGGCGGGGAATTTGCTGGGCATCAGGTTACTGTGCATACACTTGCAGCGTAGGGGAATAGAGAAAAACGACGTTGAATTTATGATGTCGGCAGAAGGCGCATGACATGCATCAGACACAAGCATCATCCGATTTGTCCTCATCCGGCATAGGGCATCCGTCCCGTTCTCCGCTGCCGTGCCGTCCGTGTCGCCGTGTCGCCTGCGCCGTCTGCTGACGGGTAGTGTGGTTCCGTTGCTGGCCGTCGGTTGTGCGTACCTACTGATTCCCGCGTTCGGCCACGCGATTTGGTATGACGAGAGCTATTCGGTGGCGCTCACCTCGCACGGGTGGAGCGGCATATGGAATCTGGGCTCGCTTGACGTGCATCCGATCGGCTACTACATGCTGCTCAATCTGGTGCGGCTCGTGTTCGGCGAACATGTGGTGGCGTACCGTCTGATGTCGGCGGCGGCATCATGTGCACTGGTCGTCGCCGGATACGCGATGAGCGCTGGGACTGGGGAGCGCGCGCCGCACGGCTGTTCGCGGCGTTGGCGTGCTTCGCCCCGCCGTTCATGCGCATGGCGTTCCAGATTCGCATGTACTCATGGGCGGTGCTGGCCGTCGCGATGTGCTTCCTGTTCGCGATGCGCATCTGCATCAAGGCGCGCGGCAGTGGGCCCGTGCGCGTGAACGAGTGGATCGGATTCGCGCTGTTCTCCCTCGCCGGCGCGTACCTGCATTACTATGCGGTGCTCGTCGTGACCATCATCAATGCGATCGTGCTCGCCGTCGTATGCGCACGCGCCGTGGATCGCGCAGATGCTGTCGCAGGTGCGCAGTGTGTCGTCGGGGTATTGGATTCATTTCGAGTTCCCAATGACGTTGATCCGGCTGATCGATTATCCGCTGATGGGCGAGGGTGCGCGGAACATCTATGATCCGGCGACGATATGCCTGCCGACTATATCGTGAAGGCCGTCGGCGGGAACGTGCACCGCAATGCCGTCATCGTCTCAGACAGTCCCCGCATACTTGGCGTGCTCGCCGCATCCGGGCGCCGGGATATTCCGCTGCGCTACGCGTTGTGGACTGAAGACGCATGGTGGGATCAGCGGGCTTTGCCGGCGTATCTGGACCGGGTTCGCGTCTGCCACAGCTGGGATATGGCCGTGCAGTCTGATACCAGGCAAGTCGTTGTGATTCGCTCGTTGCCGGCCGGCCCTGCGGGAGAGGCCAGACCGGGCAATGGCGAGGTCAAATTGGGTGGATTCATGAGAGGCCTTTCCGGCCCGCAAGAGCCTGCGCGAACATCGTGTGTTCGTGCGGCCGTATGACCAAGACGTGGGCCGTGTGGGTCTTCGACGTGCATCGGTAGATGTTGTCGTCACGCCGCCTTGCTGACTTTGCCCTGTACCAGGCGCGGCTCTGACATGGTCGTGGGCTCGGCTGGGGTTCGCAGATGGCCGGGCGTGATTTATGGAGCGGTCTCGTCCTCGATTGTGTGCCACACCAGGGCGAAAATGGGTGTTTTGAGCCTAGTGTGGCACAATTTGTGCCACAGAATGAGATGTAAGCGCTTAGAATCCATGTCGTGGCAGTTGGCTGTTTCGCGATATTGTTGGAAAATGGCCGAAACCGTATGCCGTAGATAATTGATGCCGAAATCGCCTGTGCCATACCAAGGCAAAAATGGGTGTTTTTGCCCTGGTATGGCACGCAATCCGCGACTTGTCTCATGGATCGAGACAAGATATATCGGATATTGATTCAAGCGGTGAGTGGAATGGTTGCGCTGTTTAAACCACGCCTCCGAGGGCTTCATGCCGACCGGGAAATGCATCGTGACGTGGAAATCGTCATGGATTGCGAGGTATAAGGGGCTACACATACGCTAACAACGCGTCACTGTGCGTGGGCAGCGTCACTGTGCGTGTGCCCACGCACAGTGACGTACCGGCAAACCCTTGATATTGCAATGTTTTTCAGGAATCGTCACTGAGTGTGCGTCCACGCACAGTGACGCACTTCGTGCTCGCGCACTGCCGGCAATTGTGATTTTGCCTCGCGAGGCTCATGGTTTCCTCGCTCGTCCCTGTCGGGACTTGCTCGGCGTCGCTACTCGGAAGCCCACTGGGCTTCCTCCCTACGCTCCGCCCTTGAACCCTAGTTGGCGCCAGGCTTCGTAGATGGCGATGGAGGCGCAGTTGGTGAGGTTCAGGCTGCGCAGGCTCGGGCGCATCGGCAGCCGCACCTGCTCGGCCACGTGCGGGCCGGCCATGATGTCCATCGGGTCGGGAATGTCGCCCGGCTCCGGCCCGAACAGCAGAATGTCGGTCGGCTTGTACTCGACCTCGGTATACAGTTTCGTCGCATGCGCGGTGAACGCGATGATGCGCGAATTCGGCATCGACTCGACCAGATTGTCGAAGTTCGGATGCAACACCACGTGAGCCATGTCATGATAGTCAAGCCCGGCACGACGCAGCTTGGTATCGCGAAGATTGAACCCCAGCGGCTCCACCAGATGCAGGATGGTGCCGGTCACCGCACACAGGCGAATCGCCGACCCGGTATTGCCGGGGATGCGCGGACTGTAATAGCACAGATGCGGCGTGACCGTCTCCGTCGCGGCAGCCTTCTCGGCCGACAGCATCGCGTCCACAACGCTGATCGGATTGCCGTGCGCGTCGGTCACCAGCTCGTCGGGACCATAATTCGACTTGCGGTAGCCGTACTCGAACATCTTCTCGACCTTCGCCTCGGCCTCTTCCGCACCCTTGGTTTCGCTCATCATCCCGCCTTGTCTCTGCCGGTTGTCTTCGACCTTCGAGCTTAAAACAGCCCATACCCGTAACAGCTGCTCGAAGGAGAGACCATGAGACAATTATTCCGCCGTATCACGACCATATCCGCCACATGCGCGTTGGCCGTTTCGGCTGCAGCCGCAGTCGCGGTGGCCGCCGAACCCACCACAGGCAATATACTTACCGGCAAACTGCCCACGACCAACAGCACGCATCTGATCGGCGACGGCGACACCGGATTCGGCCCGACCGACAGCAACATCACCAAAATCATCGCCGGAGAAGAGAACGGCAGCGCGGAAAACAACGGATACGCCAGCTGGGACGACGTATACCTGCAATATGATTTCGGCGAGCCGAGAGAGATACACTCCATCAACCTGTACCGCAATGGGTATGCGAACGCGCTGAACACGTTCAAGCGCATCAAGGTCGAAGCGTCCTCCAACGAGGACTACTCCGACACGAACGTGCTGTTCGGCACCGCCGACGTCGAGGAAACCGCCGCGACCAAGCTCGCCGCGCAGACCATCAACCTGACCACGCCCGTCACCGCGCGGTACGTACGCATCTGGCAGAAGGGCCATTGCATCCAGAACACGAACTCCTCATGGAAGGGATACGGCAACGGCGTGGGCTTGCGCGAAATCGAGGTCATCGACAAGCTCAAGGACGGCGAGACCCTGCCGGACGCGCAGGAGACGCGCAACATCGCGCTCGGCAAGTTGCCGTATGTGTACGGCCTCGACCCGACCAACATCGCGGCGATCAGCGACGGCAAGCAGGACGACAACTACGCCGTGCACAACAGCACCGGCGAGCGGTGGCTGCAGTTCGAATACAAGAACCGCTACCGCATCCACGAGGTCTCAAGCCGGGCACCTATCCGCTGGTCCGCATAGGCGTGTCGTCGACGCCCACGTCGGCCGGCAAGGACGTCGACGGCATGCATTCGCGACCGATGTTCCCGATTCTGGAGACGCAGGTCGGCGACGGCTGGGTCGGCGACGGCTGGGTCGGCGACGGCTGGGTCGGCGACGTCGACTACACGAAGCAGGCCACGAAGCAGGACAGCAATTTCCTCGTCGACTGGGTGCGCGTGTACCAATCCGAGGGGCAGCCGGTGACGCGTTTCGACGACCTGGACGGCGCCGAGAGCGGCGCGTACCGGAGCGCCCCCGCCTCACGGACCGAGGGGCTGACCGCAGTGAGCAACGGCGACGCCGCCTGGCGGAACAAGAACAACTTCTACTACGGCGGACAGCCGCGGTATGAGACCAGCCGTTCCCATGCCGTGCCCCTGATGCAGGGCCGATTCGCCCTGCGCTTGCGGGGGCCACAAACACTCTGCCGAATCCGGACGAATGCTTTTACCCGCAGCGAGCGACCCGTTGCAGGTAAGGTTGTGCCACCGAATCGGCGAAATCGCGCGGCGCCGTGATGATGTAGCGGTCGCCGTGCACAATGGAGCGATGCCAGAGATACGGAACGATACGCCGGCCGAACCTGTGGGCGAGTGCGCTGTGCCTCGCGTGCGGGCGCTGCTGTCCGCATGGTGGGAGGCCAACGCCCGCGACCTGCCGTGGCGATTCGGGCGCGCGACGCCTTGGGGCGTGCTGGTGAGCGAGGTGATGAGCCAGCAGACCCAGATGAGTCGGGTGGTGCCATACTGGACTGACTGGATGCGCGTGTGGCCGGACGTCACCGCGCTCGCGGGGGCCTCCACGGCGGAGGTCATCACCGCGTGGGGGAGGCTCGGCTACCCGCGCCGGGCGTTGCGGCTGCAGGAGTGCGCCCGCGTGGTGTTCGAGCAATACCACGGCCGGCTTCCGCAAACCTACGACGAGCTGACCGCGTTGCCGGGCATCGGCGACTACACCGCCTCGGCGGTGCTGAGCTTCGCCTTCGGCGTGCGCATCGCGGTGGTGGACACCAACATCCGCCGGGTGCTGTCGCGCGTATTCCTCGGAGTCGAATCGCGCGGGGGAGCGGCCAGTCCGGCCGAGCGGGCGCTCGCCGGCAGGGTCCTTCCGCAGGATGATGAGACGGACGTTCGTGATGCCATCGAAGCCGCGAATGCCCGCGAGACGGTGAACGCCCCCGAATCCGCAATCCGCGAGGTGCCGCAGCGCAGCACCCGCCCGTCGGTCATATGGAACCAGTCCGTGATGGAGCTCGGCGCGCTGGTGTGCACGGCCAAGAACCCGCTGTGTGACCAGTGCCCGATCGGTGAGCATTGCGCGTTCCTCGCGGCGGGCCGCCCCGGGCTGGGAGAGCGACGCACCCGCCCGCGCCAGCGTTTCCAAGGCACCGACCGTCAGGTGCGCGGCATCATCCTCGACGCGCTGCGCGCTGAGCCAATCCTCGCCCGCGAACGCCTGGAATCCCTGTGGCCGGATCACGTCCAGCTCGACAAATGCATCGCCTCCCTCGACGACGATGGCCTGGTCGACATGCTCCCGGATGGTTCGTTGCGGTTACCCCAATAAGTGCGCTCTCAAAACTCGCAGATAGAGGGGGTTTATCCCCGAAAACCCCTCTATCTGCGAGTTTTGAGAGCGTGCCTGAGGTAGACTGGACGGCATGCCCACTCAGCCCACCCGTCAGCCGCGACCCGGTTCGCGGCAAAAGCCGCGCAAGCGCGTCGTCAGCCCGCAACGACGGGCGATGTACCGTCGCCGCCGTGCGGTCGCGCTGGTCATTGTGCTGGCCGCGGTCTCGCTGGTGGTGTTCTGCGTGTACAGTCTCGGCCGCGGCGTGGTGGATGGCATGAGCCTGCTGCGTCCCACACCGATCGCGCGTGAATCGGTGCCGGCGCCGAAGAAGACCAGCGGCGTCAATGATTGTGGTGCGTCCGATGTGAAGCTGTCGCTGACGGCGGCTTCCCAAGGCGTTCCGGTGGGAGGTTCCCTGGACTTCACGGCGAGCATCAGCTATGAAGGCACGTCGAGCTGCCTGCTGGATCTGTCGGATGTGGTGCTGACGGTGTCGTCCGGCGACCAGACGATATACAGTTCGGACTCCTGCCCCGCTGACCCGAACCGTCAGCTGCTGGCGAAGACCAGCGACATGAACAGGACGTCGCAGAAGATGACATGGGGCACCTCCCGCACGGGGGACCAGTGCGTGGAGGATCAGAGCAAACTGCCGAAGGTGGGCCGTGGCACATATACCGCGCAGTTGAGTCTGAAGAACGCGCACAAGGCGGTCAGCGATCCGGTCACCATCCAGGTGCAGTGACGGTCAGGTGCGGTGACGGCCTTGAGCGGGCCGCTCGCCGCGGGCTCGGCGGTTGCCGCGTCCGGCCGCAGCGTGCGGCGTGTCGCGCATGTGATGTATGTTGCGCCGACGGCTGATTTGTGCTAAAATTTGGAATTTGCGTAAGTGCATGTCATATAGCGGGCATGTCGACAAAGATGAAACGCCCGCGATTCGGCATATGGTGGCCATCTGCGGCGTTTCCGGGAACATATCGATAACGACATTAGCGAGCGATAAGGAACGTCCATTGGCTGACACTCAAGCTACGACGAATACCACCACCATCATCGCACGCGCCGACCAGCATGACATTGATCTGCACAAGGCGTCGGACCGTGTGAATTTCGGCTCCATCCGCGAGCCCATCCCCGTGCCCTACCTGCTGGGCGTGCAGACCGACAGCTTCGACTGGCTGATCGGCAACGAGCGTTGGAAGAAGCGCGTCGAGGAGGACGAGGCGAACGGCACCGACACCGTTCCCCACATGTCCGGCCTTGACGAGGTCTTCAACGAGATCTCCCCGATCGAGAACTTCGCGCAGACCATGAGCCTGACGTTCTCCGAGCCGTACTTCGAGGAGCCCCGCCACACCGTGCAGGAGTGCAAGGAGAAGGATTACACCTACTCGGCGCCGCTGTACGTCAACGCCGAATTCGAGAACGGCGACACCGGCGAGATCAAGTCCCAGACCGTGTTCATGGGCGACTTCCCGCTGCAGACCCCGCACGGCACCTTCATCATCGGCGGCACCGAGCGAGTGATCGTCTCCCAGCTCGTGCGCTCCCCGGGCGTCTACTTCGACCGCAGCCGGGACCGCGCCACCGGCAAGGAGATCTTCGGCGCGAAGATCATCCCGAGCCGTGGCGCATGGCTGGAGTTCGAGATCGACAAGCGCGACGTGCTCGGCGTGCGTGTCGACCGCAAGCGCAAGCAGTCCGCGATCGTCTTCCTGATGGCCATCGGCATGACCAAGCCCGAGATCCGCGATGCGTTCGAAGGCTACTCGCTCGTGCTCGACGCGCTGGAGAAGGAGACCATCGAGACGCAGGACGAGGCCCTGACCGATCTGTACCGCAAGATCCGCCCGTCCGACACCGCCACCCCGGAGGCCGGACGCAACCTGCTCGACTCCTTCTACTTCAACACCAAGCGCTACGACCTGGCCCGCGTCGGCCGCTACAAGATCGACCGCAAGCTTGGCCTGGAGCACGAGATCAACGACCGCTCCCTGAGCCGCGACGACATCATCGCCACCCTGAAGTACCTGGTCACCCTGCACGACGGCGGCAAGACCTTCCCGGGCAAGCGCAACGGCGAGGATGTCGACCTGCACGTGGACGTGGACGATATCGATCACTTCGGAAACCGTCGTATCCGCCAGGTCGGCGAGCTGATCCAGAACCAGCTGCGCACCGGCCTGAGCCGTATGGAGCGCGTCGTGCGCGAGCGCATGACCACGCAGGACGCCGAGGCCATCACCCCGCAGTCCCTGATCAACATCCGCCCCGTGAATGCGACCATCAAGGAGTTCTTCGGAACCTCCCAGCTGTCCCAGTTCATGGACCAGAACAACCCGCTGGCCGGCGTGACCAACAAGCGCCGTCTGTCCGCCCTGGGCCCCGGCGGCCTGTCGCGCGACCGCGCATCGATGGAAGTGCGAGACGTGCACGCCTCCCACTTCGGCCGTATGTGCCCGATCGAGTCCCCTGAAGGCCCGAACATCGGTCTGATCGGCTCGCTGGCGACGTTCGGCCGCGTGAACCCGTTCGGTTTCATCGAAACGCCGTACCGCAAGGTCGTCGACGGCCAGATCACCGATGAAGTGGTGCACATGACCGCTGATCAGGAAGTCGGCCACGTCATCGCCCAGGTGAACCAGGAGATCGACGAGAACGGTCGGTTCGTCAACAGCCAGGCCCTTGCCCGTAAGGACGAGGAAGAGGCGGTCGATGTCCCGGTCAGCGAAGTCGACCTGATGGACGTGTCGCCGCGTCAGATGGTCTCGATCGGCTCCTCCCTGATCCCGTTCCTGGAGCACGACGAGGGCCACCGAGCGCTGATGGGTACCAACATGCAGCGTCAGGCCGTGCCGCTGATCGAGTCCGAGCGCCCGCTGGTGGGCACCGGCTCCGAATGGCGCGTTGCCTACGATTCCGGTGACGTCATCATCGCCGACAAGCCGGGCGTGGTCACCTACGTGTCCGCCGACATCATCCGCGTGATGAACGACGACGGCACCACCAGCTCCTACAAGCTGTCCAAGTTCCAGCGTTCCAACCAGACCACCTGCTACAACCAGCGCCCGATCATCAAGGACGGCGAGCGCGTCGAGGCCGGCACCGTGCTGGCTGACGGCCCCGCCATCCAGAAGGGCGACCTGGCCCTCGGCAAGAACCTGCTCATCGCGTTCATGCCGTGGAACGGCTACAACTACGAGGACGCCGTGATCATCTCGCAGCGCCTCGTGCAGGACGACACCCTGAGCTCCATCCACATCGAGGAGTACGAGATCGATGCCCGCGAGACCAAGCTGGGCGCCGAGGAGATCACCCGCGATCTGCCGAACGTCGGCGAGGACGCGGTGGCTAACCTCGACGAGCGAGGCATCATCCGCATCGGCGCCGAGGTCGAGGCCGGCGACATCCTCGTCGGCAAGGTCACTCCGAAGGGCGAGACCGAGCTGACCCCGGAGGAGCGCCTGCTGCGCGCCATCTTCGGAGAGAAGTCCCGCGAGGTGCGCGACACGTCGCTGCGCGTGCCCCACGGCGAGACCGGTACTGTCATCGCGGTCAAGGAGATCACCCGCGAGGACGCCGAGGAGGACGGCGACGAGCTGCCCAACGGCGTCAACCAGATGATCCGCGTGTACATCGCGCAACACCGCAAGATCACCGTGGGCGACAAGCTGTCCGGCCGCCACGGCAACAAGGGCTGCATCTCGCGCATCCTGCCCGAGGAGGACATGCCGTTCCTGGCGGACGGCACCCCGGTCGACATCATGCTCAACCCGCTGGGCGTGCCTTCGCGAATGAACCTCGGCCAGGTGCTGGAACTGCACCTCGGCTGGATCGCGCACTCCGGCTGGGACATCAGCCTCGACCCCGATCTGGAGGCCGAGTGGAAGAAGTACGTGCCCAAGGGCGCCGAAAAGGGCGCTCCGAACACGCCGGTCGCCACGCCCGTCTTCGACGGCGTGCGCCCCGACGTCATCAAGGGCCTGCTCAAGTCCACCCTACCGAACCGCGACGGCGACCAGATGGTCGGCGAGGACGGCAAGGCGCGCCTGTTCGACGGCCGCACCGGCGAACCGTTCCCGAAGCCGATCTCCGTGGGCTACATGTACATGCTGAAGCTGCACCACTTGGTCGACGACAAGATCCACGCCCGTTCCACCGGCCCGTACTCGATGATCACCCAGCAGCCGCTGGGCGGTAAGGCTCAGTTCGGTGGCCAGCGCTTCGGCGAGATGGAGGTGTGGGCCCTTGAGGCCTACGGTGCCGCCTACACGCTGCACGAGATGATGACCACCAAGTCCGACGACGTGGACGGCCGCGTGCGCGTCTACGGTGCCATCGTCAAGGGCGAGAACCTCCCGCCGGCAGGCATCCCCGAATCGTTCAAGGTGCTCCTGAAGGAAATGCAGTCCCTGTCCCTGAACGTCGAAGTGCTCAACGCCGAAGGCGTCGCCATCGACATGAAGGACGAGGACGACGATCCCTCCTCCAGCGCTGACCTGGGCTTCAACATCGGCGCACGCCCCGACGCGGCCGCCAAGGAAGACCAGAAGGCCCCGGAACCCGAATACCAGTGATTCCCCACGGGTCGTCCGGCCCGCGGCCGCGCAGCGAACGCGCGGCGCGGCGGGCCGGACGACCCGGACGAAACGTGATTGAACATCAATTTCAAAGACAGGACAATACAGAGTGCTGGACGTCAACGCATTTGACAAACTGAGGATCGGCCTGGCCACCGCCGACGACATCCGCAATTGGAGCCACGGCGAGGTCAAGAAGCCGGAAACCATTAACTACCGTACCCTGAAGCCCGAGAAGGACGGTCTGTTCGGCGAGCAGATCTTCGGACCCACCCGCGACTGGGAGTGCGCCTGCGGCAAGTACAAGCGCGTGCGCTTCAAGGGCATCATCTGCGAACGGTGCGGCGTGGAGGTCACCAAGTCCCGCGTGCGCCGCGAGCGCATGGGCCACATCGAGCTGGCCGCCCCCGTCACCCACATCTGGTTCTTCAAGGGCGTGCCGAGCCGTCTCGGCTACCTGCTGGACATCGCTCCGAAGGACCTGGAGAAAGTCATCTACTTCGCGGCCTACATGGTCACGAGCGTGGATGAGGAGCAGCGCCACAACGACCTGCCCGACCTGCAGGACGAGTTCGATACCGAGATCGGCAACATGGCCAAGCGCCGTGACAACGAGATCGAGAACCGCGCCCGCAAGGTCGAGGAGGATCTCGCCCAGCTTGAGGCCGAAGGCGAGGGCAGGGGCCCCGCACGCACCAAGCTGCGCAACGGCGCCGAGCGCGACATGGCCGCCATCCGCCAGCGTTACGACGATCAGATCCAGCGTCTGAACGCCGTGTTCGACCGCTTCAAGAGCCTGAAGCCGGGCGACTTGGAAGGCGACGTGGACCTGTGGCGCGAGATGCAGGACCGCTACGGCGACTACTTCGAGGGTTGTATGGGTGCAGAAGCCATCCAGAAGCGCCTGCAGGACTTCGACCTGGAGGCCGCCTCCAAGCAGCTGCGCGAGGAGATCGACTCCGGCTCCGGCCAGCGCAAGGCCCGCGCCCTCAAGCGCCTGAAGGTCGTCAACGCCTTCCTGACCACCGGCAACAAGCCGGAGGCCATGGTGCTGACCGTCATCCCGGTCATCCCGCCGGACCTGCGCCCGATGGTGCAGCTCGACGGTGGCCGCTTCGCGACCTCCGATCTCAACGACCTCTACCGTCGCGTGATCAACCGCAACAACCGTCTGAAGCGCCTGATCGAGCTCAACGCGCCCGAGATCATGCTGAACAACGAGAAGCGCATGCTGCAGGAAGCCGTTGACTCCCTGTTCGACAACGGCCGCCGCGGCCGTCCCGTCACCGGCGCCTCGAACCGCCCGCTCAAGTCCCTTTCGGACATGCTCAAGGGCAAGCAGGGCCGCTTCCGTCAGAACCTGCTGGGTAAGCGAGTCGACTACTCCGGCCGTTCCGTGATCGTCGTCGGCCCGTCGCTGCGCATGCACCAGTGCGGTCTGCCGAAGCCGATGGCGCTGGAGCTGTTCAAGCCGTTCGTCATCAAGCGTCTGGTCGACATGAACTTCGCGCAGAACATGAAGAGCGCCAAGCGTCTCGTCGACCGCGGCGACTCCGAGGTGTGGGGCGTACTCGAAGAGGTCATATCCGAGCATCCCGTGCTGCTCAACCGTGCGCCTACGCTGCACCGTCTGGGCATCCAGGCGTTCGAGCCGATCCTGGTCGAAGGCAAGGCCATCCACCTGCCGCCGCTCGCCTGCGCCGCGTTCAACGCCGACTTCGACGGCGACCAGATGGCTGTCCACCTCCCGCTGAGCGCCGAGGCACAGGCCGAGGCCCGCTCGCTGATGCTCGCTTCCGACAACATCCTCAAGCCCGCCGACGGCCACGTCGTTTCCATGCCTAGCCAGGACATGATCCTCGGCCTGTACTACCTGACGACCGTCATGGACGGCGCCAAGGGTCAGGGCCGCGTGTTCTCCTCATACGCTGAGGCGCAGATGGCGCTCGACCTGCACGAGATCGACATGCAGGCCGAAGTGCTGATCCGCCTGCCGAAGGACTTCGTGCTGCCGACCGGCTGGGAGCCCCGCGAGATCACCGTCGTGGATCCGGAACCGGGCAGCCCCGACGTCGTCAAGGAAGAGCGCTTCCACGACGGCAGCGTGCTGTTCGCTACCTCCATGGGCCGCATCCTCTTCAACGAGACGCTGCCCGTCGACTACCCGTTCGTCAACGAGCAGGCCAAGAAGAAGAAGCTCGCCAAGATCGTCGACGACATCTCCACCCGGTACTCCACCGCCCAGGTGGCCGCCTCGCTGGATGCGCTCAAGGATCTCGGCTTCACCTGCGCACCTTGGTCCGGCGTGACCTTCGCGTTCTCCGACGTCGTCGAGCCGCCGGAGCGTAACGAGCTGGTCGCCCAGTCCGAGGAGGAAGTCGCCAAGATCAACGAGCAGTACGACCTCGGTTTCTACACCGAAGAGGACCGCCGCCAGGCGATCATCGACGTGTGGACCAAGTGCGGTGAGGAAGTCTCCAAGGCCATCGAGAAGAACTTCGACCCGAAGAACAACCTCTCGATCATCGTCGAGTCCGGTGCACGAGGCAACATGACCCAGATCAACCAGATTTCCGGCGTGCGTGGTCTGGTGAACAACCCGAAGGGCGAGATCATTCCGCGACCGGTCGAGTCGAACTACCGCCGCGGACTGTCCGTGCTGGAGTACTTCATCTCCGAGCACGGCGCTCGTAAGGGTCTGGCCGATACCGCACTGCGTACCGCAGAGTCTGGCTACCTGACCCGTCGTCTGGTGGACGTCTCGCAGGACGTGATTGTGCGCGAGGAGGACTGCGGCACCAAGCGCGGTCTGACCATGCGCGTCGCCGACCGCGACGAGAACGGCAACCTGACGCTCGTCAAGGCCGCCGACGGTGGCCCCTACTCCCGTCTGCTTGCGGCCGACGTCATCGACCCGGCCGACGGCACGACCGTGCTGTACAAGCGCGACGACGCCCTGTCGATGGACGTGCTCAACGACCTGGTCGCGCACGGCGTCGAAGAGGTGCAGGCGCGTTCCGTCCTGACCTGCGAGTCCAAGCGCGGCGTGTGCGCCAAGTGCTACGGCTGGTCGCTGGCCACCAACACGCTGGTGGACGTCGGCGAGGCCGTTGGCATCGTCGCTGCCCAGTCCATCGGCGAGCCTGGTACTCAGCTGACGCTGCGTTCCTTCCACTCCGGTGGTGTGGCCGCCGCGTCCGATATCACCCAGGGTCTTCCCCGTGTCACCGAGCTTTTCGAAGCCCGTACCCCGAAGGGTGAGGCGCCGATCGCCGAGTTCGCCGGCGTGGTCAAGGTGGAGAACACCGATCACGGCCGTCAGATCACGCTGACGCCGGACGACACGAGCGTCGAACCGATCGTCTACACCGACACCCGTCGCGCGCCGATGCTGGTCAAGAACGGCGATCACGTGGCCGCCGGCGACCAGCTGGTCGAAGGTTCCGTCGATCCGAAGAAGATCCTGCGCATCCTCGGCCCGCGTGCCGCCCAGGTCAACATCGTGAACGAAGTGCACACCGTGTATCGTTCCCAGGGTGTGGATATCCACGACAAGCACATCGAGGTCATCGTGCACCAGATGCTGCGCCGCGTCACCGTGATCGATTCCGGTGACACCCCGCTGCTGCCTGGCGAGCTCGTCGACCAGGCGCGCTTCAAGGCCGCCAACAAGGAGACCATCAAGAACGGTGGCAAGCCGGCCGCCGCTCGTCCGGAGCTCATGGGCATCACCAAGGCCTCGCTGGCAACTGACTCGTGGCTGTCCGCCGCCTCCTTCCAGGAGACGACGCGCGTGCTCACCGAAGCCGCCCTGAGCCAGAAGGTCGATGACCTCAAGGGCCTCAAGGAGAACGTCATCATCGGTAAGCTCATCCCGGCCGGTACTGGCCTCGCCCGCTACCAAAACGCCGTGGTGGAGCCCGACAAGGCCATCCGCGACACGATCTACCCGAACTTCGGGCTGGGCGCGGACATGGACGGCTCGCAGACCGACTTCTCCGATGCCGACCTGTCCGATGTGGACTTCTCCAACATCGACTTCGGTGACCTGAAGCTCGGCGACGACTTCAATCCTGACGATTTCATCGATGATCAGGGCGGGAACGACTTCGGCGCCGACTCCGGCAACGATCTCGTCTGAGTCCTAGCTCTGTCCTAGCTCTGTGAAAGCGGGGCCCGGAACCATTGCGGTGGTTCCGGGCCCCGCTTTGTCATATGCGAAGCGCGGGAATGTCTGCGGGAGAATGCATAGACGCGAAATACTCCGTGAAACATCCCGTGAAACATTCTGGGCGCGCATCGTCGAATCGATTGCATCCGGTCAAAGTCCCGTTTTTCCGTCGTTGGATGGGACTTTCGCCGGATGGTATTTCACATGATGGACAGTGCAATGCCGCTACTGGCGCTCGGTGAGTTGGAAGAACTGGTCTCCGATACGCAGCGTGGCGGGGGCGTCGAGTTCGCGCGGCTTGCCCTTGAGCACCTGCGCTTCCTGCCCGTCGCGGATGATGTAGGTGCCGTTGAGGGAACCGTAGTCCTCGATCCACAGCGTGCCGTTCTGATCGATGCTGATCGCGGCATGATTGCGTGATGTGGTACGCGTCGGATCCTCGACCTTCTCGGCCTTGGCGCCTTCGGGCACGTCCATGGACGGCTTGCGTCCGAGCAGCGTGCTCTTGTCGATGACGATGGTCTGGCCGGTGGCGTCGTTGTGCAGGATGTATATCTTCCGTGGCGCCTTGGCGGTGAAGGACGACGACAGCACCGTGCTGTCCCAGTCCTCGATATCGCCGTCGGACGAGCCCTTGGCCGCATGGCTGGCGGTGGAGGATGAGACGGGGGATGGTTCCGCCGCTGCGGAAGAGACTGCGGCAGGCTTGTCTACCGGATCGTCTGCGTACCAGCCCAGCTCGGGTGCCGGGGGATAGGGAATCGTTGCCATGTCAACGGCTCCTTTCACTGACGTGTGGCGAGGGCGGCGTTGACCGCGGGGTCGTTCAGCTGGGCGAGCCAGTCGACCAGTGCCGGGTAGGTGCTGGGGTTACGCGCGATGCAGGGGCGCAATTCCGGCGCGTACTGCGCGATCTTGGCGATGAGCTCCTGATCTGTGGTCTCCAGCGCCATCTGAGCCGTGTACCCGTATGGATTGGTGGCTTGGGGCTCCTGCTGCGCCGCGTACTGCGCCGCCGCGTACTGGTCCTGTGCCGGCTGCTGCTGCGCGGCCGATGCCGCATACGAATCTGCGGAATATTGGTCCGCGCTGTACGAATCTGCGGAATACTGGTCCGCAGCGGCGGAGTCAGCGGCGGAGTCGGCGGCGACATCCTGCGCCGGCTGCGCGTCGGCCACGGGGCCGTCCTCGGCGGTGACGCCCATCTGCGCAAGCGTCTGCCGCGCACGCTCATCGCCGAACGTTGCCAGCCAACGCTTCAATCCCGGATAGCAGCGCGGGTTCACTGCCACATTGGCGCCGAATTCCGGGTTTTCATAGGCGATTTTCGCCAGCAAGACCGGATCGGCATTGGGATCCTGCACTGTTGCGACGGCCTTGTCATAATCAACCATCGTGACCTCTTTCCTTGATGTTCAGATTTGGTTGGCCGGTTTCTGGATGCGTATGGTGTCAAGCGTCTCGTCACTGACCGTTTCGAGATCCTCCTGCTGCGCGAGCCTACTGGCATGCCACACCTTCTGCCCAGCATACTCGCCCGTTATGTCCAGAACAATTACGGTGACATTATCCGTACCGCCCGCTTCCAGAGCGATGCGGATCAGTTCGTCGACGGCGGTCTGCGGGTCCGCGCATGCCGCAGCAGTGGCGGCGATGGCGGCGTCATCGACTTCGCCGTGCAGGCCGTCCGAGCAGATGATGAACCTGCCGGTCGGTCGGACCGCGAAGAAGTCCGGGTTGATGCCGTCCGGGTCGCCGATGCACTGGGTGATGATGTTGCGCGGGATGATGGCGGCATCTTCCGGCAGCATCTCACCGGAGTCGATGGCCTCCTGACGGCGGGAGTGGTCGCGCGTGATGCGACACAGCGTGGAGGCGTCCCACTGGCCGTCGCTGTCGGCATCCATGTGATATGTGCGCGAGTCGCCGATATTGATGACGTACCAGTCCATGTCGGGGTTGATTTCGAGCGCCACATCGCCGGGCGCGTCCCGTTCGATTCGCCCTGGCGCGATCAGTCCGGTCACCGTGGTGCCGGACACGCCGCCGAGCTCCTGGCCGATGGCGAGCACGTCGGCCTGGGCGAGGTCGATCGTATGCCCGATGGTCGTGCGGCTCCGGCTGAAACGTGACGCCAGTGTCTCGAAACGATTCACCGCGGCGCTGCTGGCCCGTTGCCCGCCGACGCCGCCGCCCATGCCGTCACAGACGAGGAACACGCCGTCGTCGATGATGAACGAATCCTGATTGGCGCGTCGCCTCAGGCCGATGTTGCTGTCCGCTGCCACGTGAATTTGCATGTCGTTCATGACTGTCGGCCTTTCTGTGAGGAGGGTTGCTGTGCGGATGGTTGTTGCGTGGCGGGCTTCTGGCCAGCGGGCTGTTGCGTGGAGGATTTCCGCTTGACGGGCCGCTGTTTGGCGGGTTGCCGCCCGTCTGGCTTCCTCTTGTCTCCGTGCCGCCATGTACGAATACTTGACAGTATACGAACGTTATGGAAAACTCCGCGCAATGACAGGCGGGTTCGCAGCCTGCGCATGAAGGACTGCGAGGCGAGCATGAGCTTGCGGGTCGTCAGTACGGAACGCCAGTAGGCGCCTGCCTGTTCGGGCGTGACCGGCTGGCCGGAGAACGCCGCGTAATCGGCTTGTCGTCCCAGCGCAATCAGTGGGGCACCGTCGATGTTGAGCTGCCGTGCGATGGCCTGCGCCTGGTCGCGGCGCGTGCCGGTGACGGGTATGCCGCTCTGCCCGGCGAGCGCGTGCACGGCCTGCCAACCGGAGGTGATGCGCTGCCGCGCGTCGCCGTGCCGGCGCAGGCGGGCCAGGGCGACGGTCTTGAGTGCGAGGATCAGCAGACAGATCAGCAGCGGTATCCATACCGGGCTGCCGTAGATGGCGACTTTCGCCGCGATGCGTCCGATGGTGCTCCAGATGGATGCCGCCGGCTCATCGGTGGCATCCTCGCCGGCCAGCGCCGATTTGCCGTGTGCCTGCTCCTCGTCGCGCAGCGGGTCGGTGAGCGGCACGGGAGGCTGTCGGACCAGCGTCTGCGGGTTGGGTGGGGTGAGGTTCTGGTTGTCGTCGGGTATCTTCGTCTCTTTAGGCGTCGGATAGAACGCGACCCAGCCGTAGCCTTCGAGATTGATCTCCACCCATGCTTCGATGTCGTTGCCGGTGAATTTGACGGTCGAGGTGCCGTTGACCGTTTCGGTGCGGTCGTTGCTGATGTCGCCGTCGTCGTTCTTGGGCAGGAAGCCCATGACCACGCGGGATGGCAGGCCGAGTTCGCGGGCCATCAGCGCCATGGCGGAGGCATACTGCTCGCTGTCGCCGACCATCGCGGATCCAGCGAGCAGCGCGTTGATGCGATAGCTGCCATGTCCGGGCAGCGACGGATAGTCGCCGGTCAGGCCGTGCGAGAACCAACCAGAATCCTTGAGCTGCGCGACCAGCGCCTGCGCCTGCGCGCCGGCCGTGTCCTCGCCGCCCGCCACCGACGAGGCGAACTTGCCCACCGAGTCAGGCACGTCCTTGGTGCCCGGCTGGTTGGTGACCGCCGCGTTGGCCTTGGCGATCTCCTTGTCGGTGGGTGTGGGGGCGATGATGCCGCTTTCCGTATAGGTCATGCCGGTGGACAGCCCGGCCGGGATGATGGCCGACTGCGTGCTCTCGTTGTAGTAGAAGAGCGTGTGGTCGGCGGAGGATCGGGATTCGCCGCCGCCGTTTCCGTTGGCGCCTCCGGTCTTTCCCGCTGACGTGACGTCGACGCTGCTCGCCGCTCCTGCCAGCGGCAGCCATTTGTCGCTCAGACCCTTGTCGATGGTGAACGTGGCGGTGAACTTCTTGCCGTCCACCGTATTGGGGATGCGGGTGCCGACGCGTCGGTAGTCGGATGAGTCCGAGGCTTCGGTGGAGTCGGACAGGTTCCACACGTTGCCGTCGAACTGGTCCATCACCGCGAGCCTGACCGGCGTGCCCTCGGGCAGATTCGTGACCGTGAGCAGCGTGTCATCCTTGTGGTCCTTGACGTAGGAGCGCAGGCCGCTGAGCGGGCTTGCGTAATCGTACGGGCTGAGCGGCGGATCGTAGTAGTCGCGCAGGATCAGACGTGACTGCCCGATGCCCATGCATGCGCCCACGCCCAGGCCGGCCGCCAGCAGCAGGATGATCGTGGCGCTGATCCAGCGTCCCAGTTCCAGAAGTTGCCATCGCCATGACAGCCAGACGATCATGATGAGGCCGATGAGAACGCCGGAGGCTATGGGCTGGAAACCGGTCTGCGTGCCCAACAGGGCGCAGACCACCAGTTCGATGGCGATCGGCAGCAGGCTCAGCACGCTGAGCTGCCGTTTGTCGCCGATGGCGAACACGCCGGCGAGGAATGACAGCCATAGGCATATCGTCCATGCCGCCATCAGGCTGCCATCGCCGGAACCGGTCGGCGGCGGTACGGCGATAAGGTATTTGAACGCGCCGAAGGTGCTGACGAACCCCTGTGACAGCGTTTCCACAGAGGGAATCACATGGCTGATGGCGGTGTCGTTCAGCGCGATGACCGGGCCGATGACGCCCTGCGCAACGATCAGGAACACGATCTGCCACCACAGGCGCAGCGCGGGTGCGGTCCCTGCATAGGCGATGAGGGCGCCGAGCAGGGTGGCCGGTACAGCGGCGACGGCCCACATGGCGGCTGATCCGTACACGTCGAGAAGATTGGATGCGGCAATCAGCGACGTCAGCGCGATGACGGCCACGCTGATGAGGTTCGTGCCCCAGGAGCGGCGTCCGACGCGGGCGAGCGGCAGACGGTTGCCGCCGCGTGTCAGCCAGATCACTGAATGAGTGGATTCCGCCCATGAGCCGGTGGTGGTGCCCGTGCCGGTCACGGTTGAGCCGAGACCGGAGAACGGACGCCTGGTCTGCCCGACCTGGCCGGGCAGGGCGTCCACGGCCGACGTGGAGGAGAACGAGCCGAGTGAGCTGTCGATCACATCGTTCATGCGAGCACCTCCATGATGAGCGGCAGGTCGTCAAGCGAGCCGACGGTGGCCAGCGTGAAGTCCGTGAAATGCTTGATTGCGCGCACGTCGCCCGGCGAGGTCTGCAGCACGAGGCACGTGGCGGATTTCGGCAGCGCGAGCACCATGCGCTTGATATGGTCGAGCTGCTTGAGCGAGCCGACGGTGAAGAAGTAGAACGAGCTGTCGGGCGAGTGTCGCAGCGTGCTCTCCACCAGATTCGGGTTGTCGTCGGTCCGCGGGGTGATGGCGCTGCAATCGTCCAGGAACCCCATCGGGAATTTCGGCGTGTCATGCGCGCTGCCGGCATGCGTCTGCAGCGGACGGTCCTGTTTGAGGCACTGCACGCCCAGCGAGGCGTGCACGCTCACGGCCATCTCGAACTCCTCTTGACTGACGTAATCCTGCGGGTTCACGTCGAGCGTCATACTCGTGTCGGTCCGCCGCGTCGCCTCGTACTGGCGGATCATCAGCGTGCCGGTCTTCGCCGAGCTGAGCCAGTGCACGTTGCGCACGTCGTCGCCCGGCTCGTATTCGCGCAGCCCGTAGAAGTCGAGGTCGTCGTCGACGATCTGACCGCTGGGCTGGCCTTCCAGATCCCGTGCGACGCCGGCGTTGAGCGTGTTGAGCCGCACGATGTTCGGATGGATATAGACGGTGATGCGTTCGGCCAGCGCCTTCTCGTGGCGCACCAGCCCGAACGGGTCTCCCTTGCGGATGTTCAACGGTCCGACGGTCAGGACGGCGCGGGAGACGGTGGTGAACTCGATATCGGTCTGCTTGGACTGGCCCGGCGCCAGCATGGGGATGCCGAACCGCTCGTGAGCCTCGCCCAACGGCAGGTCGCCGCGTGCGGTCGTGGTGGGGGTGCGCCCGGGATTGTCGATGTCCACGGTCACATGGACGTCGTCGCCGACGGTGACGCGGCGACGCGACACGGCGATGGACGCCTTGAACCCGGTATTGCCAAGCGAGAGCACGATGGCGCAGAGGATCATCATCAGCGCCACCGCGGCGATGGCGAGCAGCTCATGCCAGCGAACCAACGGGAATCCGGCCGCGCATACGATGCCGATGACGACCACGGTCCAGCCCAGTGGGGATATGAACGAGGTGAAGAATCGCCTGACCGCGCGCTTGCAGCGGCGCCACAGGCGTGCCGAGCTAAGCCGTCGCCTGTGGCGCGCCGACTTGCCCGATGCCTGTTGGCCTCGCTCGTTCCGTGGTTTCGGCTTGCGCGGTTTCCGCGGCTTCTGCGGCCTTGCTTCGAATGATGAACTGTCGTTGTGCCTGCGCATGGAACGCCTTTCACGCGCCGAGCGACGGCGCCGGCACGGTCTCCAGCATCCGGCTGATGGCCTCGTCCGTCGTCAGACCGGCGAAGGTGGCTTCGGCGGTGAGCTTGATGCGGTGCGACAGCACGGCGATCGCCAGATCCTTGACATCGTCCGGCACCACGTATCCGCGCCCGTCGGAGGCCGCCCAGATGCGCGCGCAGCGGGTCAGCGCCAACGCGCCTCGCATGGACGAGCCGATGGCGATGTTCTCGTCATGACGGGTCGCCTCGACGATGCGCACGATGTATTCGAGGATGTTGTCGTCGATGTGGATGCGCTCTCCGATGCCGCGCAGCGCGAGGATGTCATCGCCGGCGAGCACGGGGGAGACGGTCTGCGCGCGGTCGCGGATGTTGACCTGCCGCAGGAGGTCGACGCTTACCTGATGGCCGGGGTACCCGACCGACGTCTTGATGAGGAAACGGTCCATCTGGGCTTCGGGCAGCTTGTATGTGCCGAGCTGTTCGATCGGGTTCTGCGTGGCGATCACGATGAACGGCTGCGGCACGTCGTGTGTGACGCCGTCCACGGTGACTTTCTGTTCCTCCATGACCTCCAGCAGTGCGGACTGGGTCTTCGGCGAGGCTCGGTTGATCTCGTCGGCGAGCACGATGGACGCGAATACCGGGCCCTCGCGGAACTCGAACTCGCCGTGCTTCTGGTCGTAGAAGGTGATGCCGACCACGTCGGACGGCAGCAGGTCGGGCGTGAACTGGATGCGCTTGAACGACGCGCTGATCGAGCTCGCGATGCCTCGTGCCAGCTGAGTCTTGCCGGTGCCTGGGTTGTCTTCGAGCAGGACATGGCCACCGACGAGCAGGGCGGTCAGGCATAGACGGATCGGATGTGCCTTGCCGACCACGACGGTGGAGACGTTCGCGAGCAGCGCGTCGAACGCCTGCTTGAAGTAGGCGATGTCGTCGGCGCTGGCCGGGGTCTGCGGGTTGGTGTTCGCGACGGCCGGGTTCGCGGTCACTGGGCGCGCGGCTGCCGCCACGGGAGTGTTCGCGGTTCTGGCTTTGGGAAAGGCGACGTTCGGAATCTTGGCCGCGGGTGCGGTGGTCGGGTGCTGTATGGAGCTCAGCTGCGTCGCATCGAGATCGACGCCGGTCTTGGCCGGGCCGTTGTTCGTGGTGTTGTCGCCGGTGTCACTGACGGGCGAGACGGCCTCGCCGTTCGTCTTGTTCTGCACCGGGGACTGCGCCGACTTGTTCTGTACACTCTTGGCTTGTGACGGCTTGGCTTGTGCCGACTTTTTGCCTCGGATTGCCTTGCCGGCAGCAGCACCTCCGCGGCGCTTCGGCAACGTAGGAATGGCCACGGTCGGTGCCCCCTTCGACTTGTCGGCCTCACCAACCGCGGCACCGCCCCTGGCATGCGGTGTCTCGGAAATCACGGTGCCGTCGGACAACACCGTTTCATCGGAGACCTCAGTCCCATCGCCGCTCGCTGATGAGATGGACCGCGCTACTGTGCTCTTTTCCGCGTTGCCTTCCGCGGTGTCGTTTTTCTCGGCTGCGTTTTCCCCGGCACTGTTTTTCACTGTGCTCGGTGCGGCTGCATTCGTCGTGGCCTCGGCGGACTGAGCCGTGTTGCCGGACGACAGGACGGTCTTGTCCGACAACACCGTCCTGTCGGACAGTTGCGTGGCGTCGTCGAGTTCGTTGCTCTCGCTCATCGTGATACTCCTTGATGTGTGTGGTGGACGGTGTTGTCGTATCGGTTGATGGATGGTTGATAAATCATGGTCGGTTTGAGGCCAGTGTGCTGATGGATGGCATGGAACCGAACGACCGGCGTCGGATGCGGCTCGGGTCTACGCCTTCCGTGACCGTTCCGGATCCCTCGGCCGGTTTGCGCATTCCTTGGACTTCCCTGATGTCGTCGGCGGTGTTCAGCGCGGAGTCGGCACCGGTCACGCTGATGTACCAATACAGCTTTTCCGTGTCGATCCTGAACGATGAGATATCGATGTACCCCTGCCTCGAAGCTGTGCTCCATGTGACGTTCCAATCACTTCCACCGGTCGGCTTGCCGCTGGTAGTGGAGAACGCGACAAGGACCGTTGCCGACTGACCGTAGAGGTTCACGCTGCCGCCGGACACCGTGATGCGGTTACGGTCTGTCGTGCTCCACGCCAGCGTAGGCGGTTCGATCTTCGCTGGGGTCTTGTATACAAGGCCCTTACCGTCAAATATGATGGCTTCGCTGGAGTGCCCCTTGAACGACTGCGTAGCTGATACAGTGCCGCAGGTTTCCCACGGGTTGATGCGGTAAGTTGCGGCGGCTGAATCGCCGTTGCCCCTGTACTCCTGACCGTTGGCGAAAATGGAGAGTCCGTCATGCTCGCCATTACCGCCAACCGACACGGAGCACTCGTCACCTTTGAGCGTCACCTGCAGGTTTTTCGGAGGCTGTATCTTGTACTGCGGCGTCACCTTGTTCGAGTCAGCCGAAGCTGGTTTGGCGCCGCTTTGCTGCGGGTTCACGGTCGCCTTGACACTGAGCTCCTCATACCACTGATCGCGGCTGATCGTATCGGTGAAGGTGTGGGTGCCGCAGGGGGACGACATGGAGATTGCGCCGCTCAGTTCCACGCTGGAACATCCCGCGTTGTGCATGTTGCCGAGCGTCAACGTGGCCTTCAATGTATTGCCCTTTATTACCGATAGGCTGACCGTCGGCGCGTCCGGGTCGCCCCAGGGCGTCGCCGCGTTGCTGGCGGCACTGGGCTGGCCTTCGCCGGCACGGTTCTTTCCTTTGACGGTGGCGGTGTATGAGGTGCCATCGCCGGTGGCGCTGTTGTCGATTGGGAACACTAGGGAATTGCCGGAGGTCTCCTTGGTGACGGAACCGCCGCCCGAACCGGTCAGCGTCACCGTGTAGCTGTCCGGCTTCGTACCGACATAATCCGGAACATCCCACTTGACCGTCACACGCTGGTAGCCGGCCTCGGTGGTGACCTTCTTCGGTGGATCGGGCACCTTGTCGGGCATGGCTTTGACCGAGGTAGACGGCTTCGACCAGCCGACCTCGTTCTTCGCCTTGACGGTGAACGAGTATTCCTTGCCGTTGGTCAGCCCGGTGATCTGGCAGGTGGTGACCGCGCCGCACGACTTGCTGCCGCCGTCCCAATCGACCTCGTAGTCGGTGATCGGGCTGCCGTTGGCCGCGCCTGCGGTCCACGAGAGGTTCACCGAACCGTCAGCCGGCTGCCCGGAGACAGGGGAGAGCAGCGGCGCGCCGGGCTTGTCCACCACGGAGACGGTGATGGTGGCGGTCACCTGTCGGTCGCGCGAACGGGTGCCGTCCTGCACGGTGACGAGCACGGTGTTCGAGGATGCGCCGATATCGGTTCCGGCGGTGATGCTGATGTTGCCGTTCGAAGAGCAGTTCACGGTCAGCTTCGCCGAATCGTCGGACTTGCAGCTGACGGCGGTCAGCGACGAATCCGGGAACGGATTGTAGGCGTCGGAGAACAGGTCCACCCGTTCGGTCGAACCGGCCTTGAGCTTCACCGTCTTCGCGCCGATACGGGCAAGCGGGCGGTTCGACTGCACCACGCGGGCGGTCATGCCGGCCTTGACCGTGCCGCCCGAATAGATGATGGTCACGGGGATGCTGGCCAGCGATCCCACGGTAGCATCCTTGGGGGCGCTGACGGTCAACTGGCCGGAGGCGCTGACGCGCGCGGTGATGCCGCCCGATTCGCTGCCGCCGGAATATGTGTACTGCTTCTCATCTTCGTATGTGCCAGCGGGGGAGTGGGTCAGCGCGGTCAGGTCGATGATCTTCGCATCCTCACCTGCCACCACGTCGATCGTGGACGACGAGAAGGTCGGCGGTGGCACTTCGCGGCCGATGACCGTGATCGGCAGGGTCAGCACTGCGGAGTTGATGATCTGCGTCTTGTCGTTGCCCTTGCCGTCCGCCGCGGTGAACGTGATCGAGGCGGGACCGCTGTAATCCTTCGGCGCGGTGAATTTCAGCGTCGTGTCGTTCACGTAGAGGTCGCCGCCATCCGATTTGGTGGCGCTGACCGATTCGGGGGACTGCACGTAAGCGGTCTTGCCGGCGCCCACACGCACATAGTCGGCGATGTTGATGGTGATGGTCTCGCGCGAGTTCACCTTCAGCGGCGGCGCCTTCGGACGCAGCGTCGGCGGGAACACGCCGTATGCGGGCACTTGGATGAACGCGGTGGAGGTGATGCCGTACGTCGTGTTCGTTACCGTGTACGGCACCGAACGGGCCTCGTCGGTCAGATCCACGGAGATGACGGTCGACTTCTCGCCGCCCTTGACCTTCGCGTGGTCGGTGGCGGACGGGTCGACGCCGACCTTCAGTTCGTTCGCGGTGCCGGACGGGTTGGCGATCCACTGCGAGACATCGACCTCGACGGTCCGCTTGTCGATGGTCGCGGCGGATGGTACGCGGTAGTCATAGGCGGTGGGCGGCTCGATGGTCGCATTCGGGTCGACGTTGACCGTCAACGTCGCGGTGTCGCTCAGGCCGGCCTTATCGGCGACCGTGTGCATGATGTAGAACGTTCCCGCCTGGTCGGGCGTGGTGAACGAGATCATGTTGTCCTTCACGCTCGCCCCGGAGATACCCTGTGACTCCAGTTTCTTCGAAACGGTCAGATCGGTGTTGTCCCCGGAAATGTCGTTGAGCGTCACCGGCACCGTGGCCGCCGTGTGCGGGCGCAGCGTGATCTCGTCGTCCCGCGCGTACACGCCGGAGTCGGACGCGCCCTGGAACACGCCCACCCTGACCTGTGCCTGTGCGCGCTGGCCGGTCCAATCCTCCACCGCGTAGGAGAACGTGTCGGTGCCTGACGAGTCCTCGTACGCCTCGTAGATCATGTAGTTCGCGCCGACCTCGGTGATGCGTCCCAGTTGCGGGGCCTTGTTGCCCAGGCCGAGCAGCTGGTCGTCGTCGCCGTCCACGTCGATGCCGGTCAGTGTAATTGGTATGCGCACTTTCTGACCCGCGGCCACCTGCGCCTCGACGTCCTGCGGAGTGGGGGCGGCCTTGTTCTTGGCGTCCTTCTGATGCACGGTGATGGTGATTGTGCCGGAGGCCGAGTTGCCGAGATTGTCCTTGACGGTGTAGGTCACCGGGAACACGCCCGTCTGTTTGGAAGCCTGATAACGCACGGTGTCGCCGGAAACGAACACCAGTCCCTTGAACGTGTCCTTGTCGTACTGCAGCTTCTGCTGCAGCGTCACCGTGGTGCCGTCGGAATGCGAGACATGGTCGAGCACGTTCACCGACACGATGCCGTCGGTGCGCACCTGCGTGTTGACGTTCGACGCCTTGGGCGCGGAGTTGCCGGCGGTCAGTGCCGGCGGCTGCAGCACTATCGTGCCGGTGGATGAGCCGGCCGCGTTGGCGACGGTGTACGTGATCTCCACGGGCTTGGTCGGCACCTGCCGTGCGGTCAGATACACGCGCTTGTGGCTCACCAGGCCGGTCTTGATGCCCAGCGACGGGTCGGCATCGACCGACGTGACCGACAGCACGCCGCCCATCGGATCCACGTCGTTGGCGAGCGGTTCGACGATGGCGGTGTTGTTCGAACCGAGCAGCGCCACATCGTTGGCCGCGACTGGCTTGGCGGATTTGCCCGCGGCCGGCTGCACCTCAAGACGTGCGAGGCCGGTGGACGGGATGGAGCCTTGGGTGACGGTGTAAGGCACGTAATACGTGCCCGTGGCGGTGGCCTTGAATGTGAAGGACAGGTCCGCCGCGTTCATGGTCGCGCTGGTTTTCGCGGGCGGTTCCACGGTGGACAGCTGCGCGGGCTGCGCCGATGTGCCATGCACGTACGGCTTGAGGTTGACCGTGGTCTCGGTGTTCGGTGTGGTCTGCTTGACCACGGCGTCGATGGTCGCCGGCAGCGTGTTTGCCGGGCGGATGGAGAAGTACACGAGTCCGGTGCCGGTGTTCTGCCCGTCGGAGACGGTGACCTGCACGCCCACTCGCCCCGAGGTGGCGGAACCGGTGTTGAACACGAGCTGCCCGTCTGCGCGGGTGGAGACGACGACCTGGTCGCTGTTCTGCGGGACCGCCGACACCAATGTCATCGGATCGCCGTCGGGATCCTGGAAACTGCCGAGTGCGTTCGTCGTGTACGTGGCACCCTGCTCCACGTCGTATTCGGGCGGCGTGTCGGCCTGCTTGGGAGCGTGATTGGCGGACGAGCCTGTCAGCGTGACCGTCACCTTGGCCGTCGAGGTCTGGCGCCCGTCGCTGATGTCATAGGTGAACGTCACCGTGCCGGCCGAGGCCGCCGAGGCGTCCAGCTGCAGGTACCGGCCGTCGTACACCGGCGATACGGTCATATCGCCGCCCGCCGGGGCCCCGACTTTGGTGATCTGCAGCACGGAGCAGTCTGTCTGCTCGTCGTTGCGCAGCACGTCGAGGATCTGTTGTCCGCCCGCGCGGGCGCCGATCTCGTCGTCCTGCGCCTTGATCTGCCCGGATTGCGCGGAACAGGTCTTGTTGAAGTTGCGCTGGTTGTTGGCGGACTGGTCGTTCTGCTTCTGCTGGGCGGTCTGCTCGGTCTGGATGGTGTTCCACTGTATCTTGATGACCTTGGTGGAGTCCGAAGGGTTCCACACGTTGCCGTCGACCACGTCGTTGAGTACGGTCAGGCGGTGGTTGGTGCGGAACACCAAATCCGACGTGGCGCTGACCGATTGCAGCGAGCCAAATTCCGGGTTGCTGACGTTCGGCGAGCATACACGCACGTAATTGTTCGCGCTTTGCGCCCACGCGGCCGACACGCAGCCGTCGGTGGAGACCGGTTTGGCTGCGTCTCCGGCACCGCCGGAGGTGAGCGTGTTGACTTTCTTCTCTCCCTTGCCCAGTTCGACCAGGTACAGGCCGTTCTTGCCGGCGGCCGCGACCCAGGACTCCTGACGGCCGTCCGTGTCGGGGTACTGCAGCGTCAACGGGCTGTTGGCGCCGGTGTCGGCGCTGCCCTTGTGCCAGTACAGTCTGCCCTCGGATGTGACGACCGCGGTGCCGTCCACCACGGTGAAATCGTCGGCGGATACGGTCTTCCCTTCGGTGAGGGAGCCACCCTGCACGGCCTTGCCTGTCGGATCCTGCATCGTGAGCACGGTACCGTCGGAGGGCCGGTATCCGTACACGGTGCCGTCATGGGTGACCGCGATCTTGCCTCCGGTGCCCAGCCGCATGGACGGGTCGCTGGTGGCGGGGTTGACGGAATTGAGGTCGGAGCTGCGACCGACCCACACGTTGCCGTTTTTCGTGTTCAGGAAGGCGATGGTGCCGCCGCCGGTCACCGCGGTCGTGTCTCCCTTGGTCTCCGTCCTGCCGGTGGTACCCAGCGTGGCGGAGGAGATGCCGGTGGCCTTCGCGCCTTCGGTGAGCACCGTGTCGCTGTCGTGCTGGACGATGTCGAAACGGGCTGCAGACGAGGCCACCGCCGAATCCGGTTCCTTGAGCTTGACGTTGAAGCGGGCCGCCTTGCGGTTCTTGAGCGAGGTGACCCAAACGGTGCCGTCGTCGAGATGCACGTGTTGGCGGGTGATGGAGCTCACCCAGATGGCGCCGGCGATGATGCCGATCAGCATGACGAGCGCGATGACGGGCATCGCCCAACGGTGCGCGTCAGGCGAGACCAGGCGGCGCATGGAGGAGCGGAACGCCCGCTCGCGTTGGCGCTGGTTAGGCTGCTTGCTCATGGCATCCTCTTCTCTCTCGTTTGCTCGCTTCTCGTGCAATGCCGTGCCGCATGGTGCAGTCCTTCATATAGTGCGTTCCTATTGCCTCACCGCGCATGCGATGGCCGGATCCTGGGACATCTGCTTGTCGCTGCGCACGATCTTCACTTCGATGCAGGTCTGTTTGTCGGTCACGTCATGCAGCTCGACTTTGCGGTCGGCCACGATGTTGGTGCTGGTACTGGGGCCGGAAGTGGCAGAATTGCCCTGTACCGGCGACCATGCGTACATGTCGCCGTCCTTGGGCTGCGGGTTCGTCCAGGTGAACGTGACGGTGGTGCCGTCGTAGGTTCCGTTCAGGTTTTCGGGCGTCGGCACCACTTCGGCTCCCGTGATGTCGTCGGGATTGCCGTCCGTTCCGTTGGAGTCGCCGGTGGCGCCCGGCGTGGAGACCGATGTGCGGTTGCGCGTCGCGGTGTCATCCATGTGCGGCATTACGACGAAGACGAACGTCAGGACGACCGCCGTCAGCGCAGCCACGACCACGGCCGTGATGGACAGCGGCTTCTTCCACGCACCGGTGGGAGCGTCCATTCGCGTCACGTTCGCGGGGCCGGGCGCGACGCGGCGCTTGCCGGTCATGCTGCTGGGATATTCGGGGACGCCTTCCACGGTGACGGGCGTGGCATGGCCGTAGTAAGCCTGTTGCACCTGCTGCATCGCGCGGGCGAATTCCAGCGCCGTGCCGTAACGGTTGTCCGGGTTCTTGTCGAGCCCCCTGACGAGTACACGTTCGACGTCCGCGGGCACATCAGGGCGGCCGATTGGCGGCAGGCGGCGACTGACGATGACCTGCGCGAGTTCCTGCTGCGTATGCGCCTGATAACCATGCTCATACGGCGAACGGCCGGTCAGTGTGGCGTACAGGGTCGCCGCCAAGGAGTAGATGTCGGCGGCTTCGGTGCCGCCGCTGCGTCCGGTCAGCACTTCCGGCGCGGCCCATGGCACGGAGAAACCGGTCTGGGTTCCCGCCTGATACACGTTCGTGGAGATGCCGAAATCGGCGAGCACCGGCAGTCCCTGCGGGGTGATGAGGATGTTCGCGGGCTTGATGTCGCGGTGCAGGATGCCTTTGCAGTGCGCGGTGAACAGGGCGCTGCAAAGTTTGATGCCCAGGTCGAGCATCTGGTCGGCGGTGAGTGGTCGCTTGCGGATCAGCTCCTTATAGGAGCCGCCGGGCGCGTATTCCAGCACGATGTAGCCAAGTCCGGTGCTGGTCACGCCGGCGTCGTGGATGGAAAGGATGTAGGGGTGCGCGGAAAGCTCCGCCATGTAGTTCGCCTCATTGCGGAATCGGGCGGCTGCGCGGGGGTCGAGGGTGGCGCTGCTGACCTTGATGGCGACGTCGCGGCTGGGGACGCGCTGATGGTACCGGTATACGCTGGCTGTGGCGCCGGTGCCGAGTGGCTGGATGAAATCATAGCCGGATATCCGCGGCGGTGTTGGCTGTGCCGGCATTTGGCTATCCCCCTTACGACATCTCTTCTTCTTAGTCTATTCCGAGGTGTTCCCACGCACAACCCTTGATGGGGAGCGCTGAGGAGTGCTCGCCGCAGGCAGGAGCTGCCGTGCGATGACGCAGTTAGTCCAGAATAAAACTGATATAAAAACGGAACATATGGTTCGGTTTTCGATTGTTGACATATGATGGAGGAACTGTCTGACGGACGACGGGGCCGGCGACGGGAATGGAGGTGCCATGAAGGCGGTTGAAGCACTGCTTGAGGGGGAATCCGGCAAGGCGCTGCTGGTGGTTGGTGCTCCTTGCGTGGGCAAGAGCACGCTGGCCCGTGATGCCTTGATGGCCGGGCTGCGACGGTTCGGCGAATCCGGAGCGATGATGACGGTATCCGGGCGTCAGATCGCCGATGTGATAGGCGATCAGGTGATTCGCGAGCTGGGGGCGACCTCCCAGGCGCGACCGGTCACGACGCTGTCGGCCATCGCGTTCCGGCTGATCACCGTCATGCGTTCGAGGTCGGGCGAGCCGCTGCCGAGGTTGCTGAACGGCGCCGAGCAGGATGCGCTGCTGCGTTCGGTGTGCTCCGTCCATGTGGCTCATGTGCGGGCGGGGGATCCATGCGGCACGTGTTCGTTGCTGCGCGAATACTTCGCCAGGGATGATTGGGACGGCGTGCTGGCCGATGCCGTGGCCGGGAACGACGGCGAGGGTGGTGATGCGGATTCCGGCGTAGGCGTCAATGCCGCCTTCGTCATGCAGCTGCGCGACATGTTGGCCCGCATGGATGAGCTGGGCGTTTCCGAGGATCGTGAAGGAACGGCCCTGTCGGCGTTGAGGCATTGGTCGCCGCGCGTCGAGCGTTTGCATGTGCAGTGGCGTCTCGCGTTCGCGTTGCGCCGCGAATACGAGACCGCGGTGAGTCGTATGTACCCGGGCGAGTACCGGTTGGACTCGTCTCGTCTGCTGGTCGAGGGGGCCAAGGCGGTCGGGATGGTCGGCGATGACGATCTGCCGTGTTTGCTGGTCGTCGACGACTGTCAGGACCTCACCTTCGCCGGGTTCACGTTCCTGAAGGCGCTGCGCGATGCGGGGACGCGGCTGCTGCTGGTCGGCAATCCGGACGAGGCCGTGCAGACATTCCGCGGGTCATATCCGGAATACCTGTTCGACCAGATTCGTCGTCAGCTTGGCGCCGACATGGTTCGTCTGCCGGCTGGCGGTGCCGGAAATGGCCGAGTTGAGGAGCGTGCGGTGGACCACGTCGACGGTTATACGTATCGCGATCTGGTCGCATCCCGTATCTCCCTGTCCATCCGATCCACGCAGGACGAGACGGTTCCTCTGCCGCAGAGGCCGGGCAAATTGCCGCAGCTGCCGGCGAGCCTGCCGATTGTCGCATTGCCCCAGGCCGATCCGCTGCCGGGCGATGGCAGTCTGAAAACCGCGCTGTACCGCTCGGCCGACGAAGAGACGGAAGACGTCGTATGGCGCATCAAGCAAGCCCACATCCTTGAAGGACGCAACTGGAACGACATGGCTGTCATCGCGCACGACAACGCCACCGTGCGCACGATCGGCGAACGGCTGCGTCATGACGGCGTGCCTGTACGGTATTCATCGGTCACACGACCGTTGAAGGACGAGCCGTTCGTGCAGGGATTGTTCGCGCTGCTCGAATTGGCGATGCTCAGGAACCAGACGGTGCCCGCGCTGGGCATGAATCTGCAGCAGACCGCACTGTATGTGCGCTCTCGGGTTGCCGCGGTGATGGGATGCCCGCTGGTCAGCGTCGGCGGCGGACGGGATCATGAGGGATACCCGGCCAGGCTGGAGCCGGTGGACGCCGCCATGAACGCGTTGGCATCACTCGGCAAGATCGTCACGTGCGAGGACATATGCGAGGGGGATGCGTCCGACGATGTGCCTGGCGGTGCCGCCGACGATGCGGGGAAGACCGGTGACGCTGGAATTGCTGGTGACGCCGCTCGAATGCATGCCTTGGGCAGGCTCATGCACGGATGGGAGCAATGGCGCGAATGGGCCGTCTCCGGGCGCGATCGGAAGACCATCACCGACGACACGATCATCGATGTCAAAGCACCGCAAGGCGACGAACTCCAGTTCGGCGTCGATGCCATGTACCTGTTGCTGGAATTCGCGGATGACGCGCATGCGATGCATGGCGGTGTCGCCGGTCTAGGCGGTACAGGTGACGTTGTCGACGATGCCGGTTCCGCTGTCGGGGCGGGCACGAAGGGCGCGTCCGGTATAACCGCCGATGACGTGCTCGCCGCCGTTCAGGAGGTGTGCGGGCGGGGAGACCCGCATTCCCGCGTGTTTGCCCACCTGTGGAATCTGGTGGGGACGGTGGCCCAAGGCCTGAGACAACTGCCGGCGAAGGAACCACAGTATGCGTTGTCCGTGGCTTGGAACGCGTGCGACGTCGCCTCCCGTTGGCAGCGCGAGGCCCTGAACAACACGGATGCCGGACGTGCCGCCAACGACCGTCTGGATACGGCCATGCGGCTGTTCGACTATGCATCCGGCTCGGCCGCAAGCCGGGATCTGCCCGAATTCTTCGCGCAGGTGAGGGCGATGCGCATCGAAGCGGATTCCCTGGCCAAAGTGGCCCCCATCGACGAGGCCGTGACGCTGACCACGCCGGCGGGCTCCTCGGGGAGACACTGGCCGTTGGTGTGGATTCCGGCCATCCAGCAAGGCATATGGCCGAACCTGGCAACCCGAAACACGATGTTCGGTGGTGAGGATCTGGCTGATGTCATGCTGTATGGAGGACTGTCCGATGATTCCGGAGAGCATGGCGACAACAAACTGGAATCCGTGCTGTATGCGGAGCAGAAAAGCCTGCTGGTCGCGCTGACCCGCGCATCGGAGCAGGTCACGGCAAGTGCGGTGTACAACGACGATCTGACCCCGTCTGACTTCCTGTACGGATACATACCGGAACGATTCAACCGCGAACGGCATGCGTCGGCCGAAGGGCGGGAATATACCCAGGTCGGTGAAGCCGGACGGCTCCAAGGTCTGGACGCCGATCCTCGCGGCCTGGTCGCCGCCGCCCGCGTGGCGCTCGCCGTACACCCACGAGGTTCCAAGGAATCTCAAGATGCCGTGGATGCGCTGCGACTGCTGGCAAACAATGGTGTCGAAGCCGCTGACATCACGCGTTGGCCGTTCCTCGACGAGGTCGAGGATGCGTCTTCCGGCTCCCGCACGGTGGGATCGCGGGCGGCGGCTCCGGAACCGGACAAGGCCGCGGAGGGAACCGGCCAATCATCGGTGCCGCGGATCGCAACATTGTCGCCATCCGCCGTGGACAGCATCTGGGGATGTCCCGTCTGTTGGATGATGGAAAACCGGTTCACTGGTCCGCGCGCCGGCAGTGTGGCGACCTCGTTCGGCTCGCTGATCCACGCCGTCGCCGAAACCGCCAGCAACGAGGGCCTGGACGCGGCGGACTGGCGCGATGACCTGCCGATTCCGGAACGCGTCAGCACGGTGCGGGACCGTATGATCGCCATCTATGAGGAGCTGCGCGACGATCCGACGGCCAACACCAACCCGGCCGATCAATACAACGCGACGCGCAAGGACAATACCGCGCATGACGTACTGGGCCACATCGCCAGCTACTTCGTCATGTCCAACACCGACGAATACCCGGTAAACAACGTCAAGAACTTCCAGATCGGTACATTGGAAAGCGCACAATGCGAGCGTTCGTTCATTGCGGTATTCAGCTTGGACGACATTCTTGCCGCCTATAACGCGATGGACGGCGTCGACCCGATCGGCCGCGATGAACTCGCCGCCATCATGGGATCGCTGGTTGGCGGGTGGCCCGAAGCCATGAACGACCGGCTGACCGTGCGTCTGTCCGGGCGCATCGACCGTATGGAGACCAGAATCATGCCCGACGGGAAGCGTCACGTTCGCCTGATCGACTACAAGACCGGGAAGGTGCCTTCGACCAAGGCCATATTCAACGATCTTCAGCTGGTCTGCTACCAACTGGGACTCGCATTCCCGGAAAACGGGCCGCGCGGAGCCGAAGCGCTGCAAGTCATGCCGGACATCGCGCAAAGTGGTCTGTTCCATGTCGCACAGAAGGATGCACCCGCGACATCCGGAACCAGCAACGCGCAGGAGGGAATGTACCAGCCGGCGCTGTTCGCCGACGGCAGTCTGAACACGTCATCGTTCATGCCGCGGAACCGCTACAAGACCCTCGATAAGCTTTCGGATGCTCCCGATTTGATTGAAGAGCCTCCGACCGGTGTAAGCGCAGCGGCATGGCGACAGTTCCTCGGCATGCGCGGCACGCAGGCCGTATGGTCGCTCTCCATGATCGCGAGAGTGTTCTACGCCGCCGCGGCGAGTCGGTCGACCCATATACAGGCAAGGCCGAAACCGGATCATCTCCAGTATTGCCGCATGAAAGCGGCATGCCCGGCATGCGCCGGCGAAATCAACACCGTCTTCGAAACGAGGCAGTCATGAACGCACCACGATTTACCGACAGCCCCGAGCAGGCAAAAGTCGTCAACGCGCCCACCGGCGATGACGTGCTCGTCGTGGCCGGAGCGGGCAGCGGCAAGACCTATACGATGACCCGCCGCATCATCAACCTCATCGCACAGGGCGTGCCGGCCGAGCGCATCCTCGGCCTCACATTCACGCGCAAGGCCGCGTCGGAACTGCTGTCGCGCGTGTCCGCCGCCGTGCTGGCGGACGGGGGAGACGAGCGCTTTGCGAACCGGGCGTTCCTCAAGCCGGAGGTGTCGACGTACGATGCGTTCTTCCAGACCATCGTGCGGCAATACGGCCTGCTTGTCGGCTTCGACCAGAACACGCAGCCGCTCAGCCAGGCCGGTGCCATACAGCTGGCGACCACCGTTGTCGGCCGTCACATGGACATCCTCTTCGAGCAGGATCTCGGGGCGTTCAAGACCGTGGTGAATGGGGTACTGGGGTTGTCGCATGCCATAGGCAACGCCATGATCGGTGGCAGCACAACAACGATGGACGAGGCCATCGGCCGTGTGCGGGCTTGGGACCAGGCATTCCTCGCGCAACTCGATATCGCCATTGGCGATACGCCGGTTCCTGACGAAGCGCCGAAGGCCAAGGTTCCGACAAAAAACAAGAAGGACACGGAGGAGACCTTCGCGGCCAAACAGGAGGAATACCGGGCGCAACTTCGTGACATATGCGTGTACAAGTGTGCACAGCTGCGCGACGTGACCCGGCGTCGGGAGACGCTGCTGACGCTCGTCGAGGAATACGAGCAGGAAAAGCGGGTTCAGAACATGGCGGAATTCAGCGATTTCACCATTGCCGCCTACCAGCTCGTCGCGCGATTCCCCTCCATCGGGGAGCGGTACCGTCGCCGTTACACGCATGTGCTGCTTGACGAATACCAGGACACCTCCACCACGCAGGCGATGCTCCTCGCCACCCTGTTCCACCCCCAGTCGGCTGATGCCGATGCTGATAGGTCTTCCTCCCGCTGGCGGGAGGCGGCGCGCAGCGCCGGAGGGTGGTCCAAGGATGGCGTCGGGCTGTCGCGATCCGCGGTGAACGCGGTGGGAGACCCGTTCCAGTCGATCTATGCGTGGCGTGGTGCCAGTCCCGGAGCGTTCCGCATGTTCCAAAAGGACTTCGGCATGCCCTCCGACGCGAAACCATACCCGCTCAGCGTCACGCGACGCAACACCTGCATCGTGCTCAGAGCCGCCAACAACCTCACCGAGCCGCTGCGCATACCGCCACGGCGGGCCGGCAGCTCCCTGATGCGCGAAGTGGACGTCGCGAACCTGTCCGCGATGGACAACGCCGCGGAAGGTACGATCGGCGTGCTGGGATTTGCCACCTTCGGCCAGGAAGCCGATGCCGTGGCACGCTTCGCCAAACAGGCCATCGCACGGTACCGGAAGGACGACGCCGCCACGGCCGCCTCCGATACCCCGCATGTGGCGGTGCTGTTCCGAGGCAAGACGCACATGGCGCAATTCGCCCAAGAACTCGAACGGGCGGGCCTGACGACGTTGGTCGTCGGCTACTCCGCGCTGCTGGAGAGGCCGGAGGTCCAGGATCTGATCGCATTGCTGCATGCGACCGCCGACCACACCGATTCAGCGTCGTTGATGAGGCTGCTGGCTACGCCGCGATTCGGTTTGGGATCCGAATCGCTCACCCGCCTCGCCGGCATGGCCGAAGATCTCGACAGCCAATGCCGCTACCGTGCACTGGTCGAATCCGGCATCATAGGTTCAGGTTCCGATGGCGCTCGTGCCGATGATGGTCATGATGAGGCAATAGTCTCCACGTCCATTGATTCCGGTCTCGTTTCGGAAGCGGATGGCGGCTCCGACATCGCGACGTTCGCCGACTCGCAGGTGAAGGCCATCGTTAAGCAATACCGGGATCGAGTGCCGCATGCAGTGTTCCTCATCGACATGATGATGCGGGATGACCTGCCGTCGCTGCTGTCGCGTCGCGGCGGATTCGACGAGACGACATCACGCCGTATCATACAGGCGGGCGAAGTACTGCAGCGTGTGCATGCCGTGACTAATCACCCGCTGAAGGAAGTGATTGACGCCGCGGTGCGGGCCTTGAACCTCGACATCGACACAATCGTCGCCCAGGCGGTCAAAAACCCCTCCCAGCCGGTGAACCCCACGCAGGCGCGTTCGCCTCTGCAGTCGGTCGCCGCACTGGTCGACACCTATACGCAGGAAATCGTCGAAGGCGTGAATCCGACTTTACGTGGATTCATGTCATGGGTTGACTCGCTTGGCCAGATAGAGGAGGATACCGCGGCGGTGCCCGACACTCCTGCGGACGTGGTGCTGATGACCATCCATCAGGCCAAGGGATTGGAATGGGACGCCGTCGCCGTGGTGTCCATGCAATCAGGAGTGTTCCCCAGCAATCAGGGCGGTTTGCATGTCGAGCTGGACGCGGAGCATCCCGGCGGCGGTGCCGGCGAATCGTGGACTCCCCCGGAATACAAGGCGACGGTTCGTTCATGGGCGGACGACCCGGCCGCGGTACCTGCGCCCGTGCGCGTCGACGCCGGTATCCTGCCACGTTTCCCGCACGACGCGAATCCGGATGACGCCCCGGTCGAAACGCTGCGTGCCCTGGACGATGTCGAAGTCATCGACGACGAGTTCTACGGAGACCTGCGCAGCAAGGACATCGGAGACGATATGGATGTCGCCGACCCGTCCAGCTGGTATCTCACCCAGGAAGAGGAATATGGCCGACGTCTGCTGGCTGACGAACGGCGACTCGCATATGTGGCGCTGACACGGGCCAAGAAAGACGCGCTGCTCACCTACAGCCAGTATTCGATTCTGGATCGAGACCCGAGCCAGTACCTGAACCGTCCCGGCAAAAGACCGAGCGCCTCGAAGCCGTCGGTATTCTGGACGGAGATGCAGGACTCGCTATGCCATGAGAGCGGTCTGGTATCCGCGTGCAAGAGCGGGAGCGCGGGATACTCCGAGAATGCGGATGCCATTGCCGACAGTAGCCCTGACTTGGCGGTGGCCGGTGCGGCATCAGGTGCGTCTGCGCACCCGTCGCTGGACCAGCTGGGTGTGGACAGGCCACAGGGGTTCTTCGTCGGCGACCACGCCACCGAATATGAGCGGGATGTCGTCGAAGAGGCGTGGAACGCCCCATTGGAGGAACGCGAACAGGGCGGCGGCCCGACATGGCCGGCCAAGTTGTCCGAGGAAACCCTGTCGAAGCTCACCGGCGGGATGTCCGGCGATTCCGTGCTTGTGACCGACGATCCGGACTCCCTGCTGGCACGCGCCCGAATGCTCGTTGAAGACCCCGATCTGATGCCATGGTCCTTCGGCCGAGGCGAGCGCGAGATCGACCGCTATGTCCGCCGTCAGGCGGAGCACCTGCTGGAGCACGGACGGCAGAACGTCACCGCGTTGCAGGCGAGAGCGGGGCATATGACCCAGCGCGAGGAACGCGGCTATTGGCGTGGCCTGATCCGGCCCATCCCGCGCGTCGCATCCCCCGCCGCTGAGGCGGGCACCCTGTTCCACGCATGGGCGGAACAATTCATCAACGCCTACGGCGACGGCCAATCAATAGATGCAGACGGCATCGGCGCATACGATTCCAGCAGCATCGAAACCGGTACGGCCGGCACCTGCCGCGAGCCGGTGACCCGCGAATCCCTGCTGCACGATCTGTCCGAACTGGAAATGAAATCCGACACACTGACGGCGAAGGAACGACAGCTCACCGTATGGCAGCGTCGACTCGCCGAATCGACGTGGTCGGAGCGTCGCCCGGCGTGGGCGGAACGCCAGATCGTCGTGTCGATTCCCCAGCTCGGTGACGTCATCGTCAACGGCAAACTCGATGCGGTGTTCCACGGCGGACTGGACGCGAACGATCCGACGAAGCAATACACCATCGTCGACTGGAAGACCGGGCGCAAGCCACGCAAGCCGCAGGACATCGAACACAAGCTCGTGCAGCTCGACTGGTATCGGCTGCTGCTGTCGTACATCGAGCACGTGCCGCTGGACAGAATCGACGCCACCCTCTACTATCTGAGTGAGCCTGATGAAGGCGCGCGCGAGCTGCACGCCCGCGCGAAAACCGAACAAGAGATCCTAGCCGAGTTGAGCTCCGGCATTCCCGAAGGATCCGACAATGACTAGGTGACCGCCAAGGGGGCGGCACACGCTGCGGATGGAACGCGCCGCAGCCGTCATGCCGGGAGGGATGCCGCGACCCTTGGCGCACCGTGTGGGCGGGCACACGTGCCGGACGCAACAACCACAAAGGAGCAGAACCATGGTTGCACACGACAACACCGTCATGAATGCCACCATCACCAATGCCACGCCATCCGCCGATGACGAGAGCGCCCTCCCGGAGAGCACGCCGATCGGGACGGACCCACAGCGTGACGTCATGTCTGACGTCGTGCCTGACGTCACGCCGGAGGAGGTGCCGGGCGTCACAATCGCATCTACGCCGGCAACGGCAACAGTGCCCGCCGAGGAGATGAAACCATCGCAATCGGTGACCTACCGGCCCATGCGTTGGAATGATCTGGACGACATCGTCCGGGAGTTCGACCGCACATGGGGTCAGTGCAGCGCGGCCGCCGGCACGCCGGTGTCCATGCAGATATCCCGGCACTTCGTGCTGCACTACCTCGAACCGACCACCCGCGCCATCATCGCCGAACTCGACGGCCGCTTCATGGGCGTCACACTGTCGCGCGTCGCCGGCGAGCCATTGGCCTTCCCGCAAGCCAAGCAGGAACTCGCCGCGATCAACGGCGAACTGAACCGGTCGACGCTCGGCACGAAAACCCTGTCCGAGACCGAGCAATGGCATGAGATGGAACTGCGCATGGAACGCGAAATCGACATCAACGACGTCGCGCGCGGCGAGATCGAGCTGTTCCTCGTCGCGAAAAGCGCTCGCGGACACGGCGTCGGCGGTTCGCTCTGGCGGCAGGCGATGGACTATTTCGCGAATTGCCAGGTCGCCCGGTTCTACCTGCACACCGACTCCAGTTGCGACGTGAGCTTCTACGACCACAAGGGGCTGAACTGCATCGCCGCCCGATACGCGGCGGACCATCCCGAGGATGGCGCAGACATGGACGACATCTTCATCTACGCCGGAACCCCGGAGAACACTCGATGAGCGGGGCTCAACAGCAGAGCCGATCCGTCGCATCGCAGTCGCCGTACGCGCAACTGTTCCGCATTCCCGGCGCCAAGGCGTTCTGCATCTCCGGAGCGGTGGCCCGATTGCCGATCTCGATGATGTCGCTGGGCATCGTGCTCGCGCTCAACCACATGTACGACAACTGGACGGTCGCCGGGTCGATGAGCGCCATGTACATCCTCGCCGTCGCCGCGGTCACGCCGTTCTACGCGCGCCTGTTCGACCGGTTCGGGCAGCGGCGTGTCGGACCGGTGGCGCTTGGTGTGCAGATAGTGGCGATGCTTGCGTTCGCACTGGCGGCGCTCGCCCGAGTGCCCATCCCGGTGCTGTTCGCGCTGGCCATATGCATGGGGCTGACCCAGTTCTCGTTCGGCGCCCTCGTGCGCACCCGCTGGGCGTATGCGCTGCGCGGTTCGCAGCACGAGTCGCTGCTCAACACCGCGTATGCGCTGGAAGCGGCCATCGATGAGATCGTATTCATCTTCGGCCCGATTCTGGCGGCGTTCCTCGCCACCTCGGTGCACCCGGTGTCGCAGTTGTTCGTGCCCACGCTGGCCTGCGGCATCGGGGGAGCGGTGTTCTTCTCGCTGAAGAACACCGTCCCGCCCGTGTTGGAGCCGATTGACGTCGTCGCCGCCGAAATACCGGACGCGCAGTCGAACGCCGTCACCGGTCAGCCGGCTCCCGCACTCCAGACGGCCGGAGACCATGCCGCACCGACGCCCTCCCCCGAAGACAACGGTTTCCGGCTGCGTCGTCTGCACCGGCCCTATTCCGCCAAGCCGCGCAATGTACTGACGTACCGGGGCATTCTGCCGCTGCTGGTCGTGTTCGTGGTGTTCAACATGAGCTTCACCGCATTCGACGTGTCCATGACGGCCACGATGAAGGCCGCCGGCGCGGAGCGGTTCCTCGGCCTGCAGCTCGCCATGTTCGCGGTCGGCTCCTGCATCGGGGCGGTCATCTTCGGTTCCCGGGAGATGAAAGGCTCGCACTGGCGGCATATGGTCATGTTCCTGACGCTGCTCACCGTCGGCTATGTGGTGTTCCGCATGGTGATGGGCAATTTCCTGATCCTCGGCGTCATGGAGATCCTGACCGGCCTGTGCGTCTCCCCGCTGTTCGCTACCGGCAACCTGATCGTCAAGGACATCGTGCCCGTGCGCTCGCTCACCGAAGGACTGTCGTGGGTGACCACCGCAGGCTCGGTCGGCACCTCGTTCGGGTCGACCATCGCCGGTGCCGTGCTGGACGCATCCAGTCCGCACATGAGCATGATGATTCCGTGGATCGTCACCCTGTGCGCGGTGCCGCTCGCCCTGCTCGGCTGGTTCCTCGCCCGAAAACGGCGCTGACGTCCGTCAGCCATGTACCCGCCGTGGAACGCGGCGACGCAGAAGCGCGTCGCCGTCACCCTCGCCCGCGCTCCTGCGCGGATCTCCAGTATCTGCGCGACCCTGTCGTTCACGTCCGCCTTCGTGGCGAGCCGGTGTTCGAGCAACGGCTCGCCGATGGCCCGCCCGATGACCGGTCGGGTCTTGAGCAGCCCAGCCGTGTACGGGTGCGCTGGATGGTCGAACACATCATACACGTCGCCGGTTTCCAGCAGACGCCCGGCATACATGACCGCCACCTTGTCGGCGATCTGCGCGACCACGCCGAAATCATGGGTGATGAACAGCACGGAAAGCCCGTATTCGTCCTTCAGCGACATCAGCAGGTCGAGGATCTGCGCCTGTATCGCCACGTCGAGCCGGTGGTCGATCCGTTGACATGGTTCCATACGGCACGTAGCCATTGCTGCACTTCGAGAACTCCGCCATCCTCTGTGGGAAGCGTCAGCCTGCGACGGTGCAGGGCGGAGACCTCGGTGACCACGGGAATTGTCGAATGGTGTTGCCGTTCACGTTGCCTGCGATATGCGACAGCCCCTTGTCCCAAGTGACCAGTTGCACGTATTCCCGGCCGTTCGCCTCCGACAGCGGATGCACCGTGGCCCAGCCGACCTCGGTGTTCCAGAACCACAGCGAGGTTGAAGGTTTCGCTCGTTTCGATCATTGGGACACATGAGGCGCATGCCAGTCCATGAGCCCATCTGCACTCACGGTGTCACCTCGGAATCCGCGCACGTCTTGAGGACGGAGGTCTTTGATGCGGATGACCTTATCTGCCATTCGACGTTTCCTTCTTGACCTCGAACGGGAGTCCCTGTTCCCTGACGACGGCCTTCAGGAAGATCGTGACCGCGCCGGAGAGGGTGAGCCCGAGGTCTTCGAGCACGCGGCTGGATTCCTCCTTGAGCTGCGGGTCTATCCTCATGGTCGTGGTGGGTATGCTCGCCATATGCGCCTCCTATGCTTGTCGGTTGTTCCGACTGTACATCGTATGCACGGTGTCATGCGGCTTTCCGCCAATAATCCATGTACGGTGGTGTCATGCGCTGGCAGTCACGGCGGCGGATGCGATACAGGCCTTTGCCGAGCTGGCGGGCGAGCAGCCCATCATCGTCGGTTTCGCCGAATCCGTCGGTGAACGCGACGAGCCATTGGAACCAGTCCAGGTAGGCTTGCAGGTATTTCGTTGACACGCCGTGGAAGCCGAACATGAAAGCCTCCAATCGCGCATGCAGCGTGTTCACGCGGTTGATGGCGAGATCGCGCTCCTGTGGCGTCAGTTCGCCAAGTTCCTTCCTGACCCTATCGGCTATACGCGCCACCTTGCCTGTTCTCATACCTACCATCATTGTAGCTACCCAGTAACCACACTGCAAGGCAAAAAGTCAACCTTGGTCTAACAGGGCCAAAATTTATGAAGCCGTATCAGTGCGTTGTGGAACGGTGCGCCGAACCGGTCGGAGCCGGGATGTGACCCAGCTTACGGACAGGTGGCCGGACCATGGGCCGGCATGCCTATATATTGGTAGGGAATTTTGGAAAAGTTACGGACGGTTTCGCTCGGAAAGGTCGTGTGATGGTCAGGGTTTCAGTGGTCGGCGCCAAAGGGCGCATGGGATCTCATGTGGTGGATGCGGTGAACGGTGCGCAGGACATGCAGCTCGCCTTCGCACTCGACGCGGGCGATGACCTGATGCGGATCACGCCGGAGAACACCGATGTCGTGGTGGAGTTCACCGTGCCGTCCGTTTCGCTCGACAATGTGCTCGCGCTTGTGAAGCGGGGGGTCGACGTGGTGGTCGGCACCACCGGTTGGACCGATGAGAGACTCGCCAAGGTCACGGCGGCGCTCGCCGAGGCTCCCCGTGACGATCAGGCCGTGTTCATCGCGCCCAACTTCGCGATTTCCGCCGTGCTGGCCGATTATTTCGCCAAGGTCGCCGCGCCGTACTTCGAGTCCGCAGAGGTCATCGAGCTGCATCATCCCACCAAGGTGGATGCGCCCTCCGGAACCGCTATCCACACCGCCCGCGCCATCGCGGATGCGCGCAAGGCGGCCGGCCTCGGCGCCATGCCGGACGCCACCGAGACGGATGGCGGCTCTCGCGGGCAGGTCGTCGACGGCGTGCACGTGCATGCCGTGCGTCTGCGCGGGCTCAACGCGCATGAGGAGGTATTGCTCGGCAATGCGGGCGAGCAGCTGACCATCCGCGCCGACAGCTTCGACCGCATCAGCTTCATGCCTGGCGTGCTGCTCGCCGTGCGCAAGGTCGCCGACGGCGGTCATGCCGGCCTGACCGTCGGCCTCGACAAGTTCCTCGACCTGTAAAGCGTTGGCCTGGCATCCCCCATCCGGCGATAATCCCGTTTGGTGGGGTCTGGATGGGACTTTGGTGGGATGAAGGAGGTCCGGGACGCGTTCATATTATGTACGGGTGACGGCGATGCGTCCTTGCTGCCAAGTACGGTAAAGAGATATGAGTGACGGTACTATGCATCTTCTCAACCCGGCTCCGTTCGGACGCATCCTCCCCGCAATGGTCACCCCCATGAAAGCAGACGGGACGGTTGATTTCGAGGCCGCGCAGTCTCTGGCGAAGCAATTGGTCGCCGACGGCGCCGACGGGTTGGTGGTGAACGGCACGACCGGCGAATCCCCCGTGACCCACATGGAGGAGAAGGTCGAGCTGGTGAGGGCCGTCAAGGAAGTCGTGGACGTCCCGGTGATCTCCGGTGCCGGCTCGAACGATACCGCGCACACCGTGCGCATGGTCGAGCAGACGCAGGAGGCGGGAGCCGACGCGGTGCTCGTGGTTATGCCGTACTACTCGCGCCCCAGCCAGGACGGCGTGGTCGGCCATTACAAGGCCGTCGATTCCGTGGCCGAGAGGCCGATCATCGTATATGACGTGCCCGGCCGTACCGGACTGAAAGTCCGCGTCGAAACATATGACCGCCTTGCCGAGCTTGAGCATGTCAAAGCCGTCAAGGACGCGACCGGCGACCTCGCCGCCGCCGTCGAAAAGCAGCAGCGCACTGGCCTCGCCTGGTATTCGGGTGATGATGGCCTGTTCCTGCCGTTCCTGTCGATCGGTGCCGTGGGCATCATCTCGGTGATCGCGCACGTCGCCTCCTCGCCGATGCGCCAGCTGGTCGAGGCGTTCGACCACGGCGACATCCATCAGGCGCAGCGCCTCGCCAACCAGCTCGCCCCGCTCGTCCACGCGCTCAACGGCGACGGCTACCAGGCCGTCATGGCCAAGGCCTCGCTGAGAATCAAGGGCTATCTTTCCTCCACGGCCATGCGCCTGCCGAACATCGGCCCGGACGCCGATCAACTGGCCAAGGCCGAAGAGGGCATGAAAGCAGCGGGACTGCTCTGACCGGGCCACACCGGCCTCGCTCGGGATGCACCCGGATTACGGCATCGTCCGACTCCGGGAACGGCCGTCCCGGTCGCGGATGCGACCGGCCTCGGCGGACACGGGCGAGCGGTTGCAGATAACGTCGTTTCCGTGACACAGACGGAAGCAAAGAAACAGAAAACCAATAGAGAATGGCACAAGAACAACAAAAGAAGAACAATTCACGCAGGTCCCGTTCCGGTGGCGCGTCGCGCCGCCGCGGATCCGCGAATCGCAACACCAGCAACGCCGGCTCGTTCAAGGGCCAGGCCACCGCTCCCCAGCAGGACGACGTCCTGATCGCCCCGCCGAAGTACCGCAAGGGTTCGATGCGCATCACGCCGCTCGGCGGTCTGGGCGAAATCGGCCGCAACATGAACGTAATCGAATACAACGGTCACCTGCTGCTCATCGACTGCGGCGTGCTCTTCCCCGAAGAGGAGCAGCCGGGCGTCGACCTGATTCTTCCCGATTTCAGCTACATCAAGAATCGTCTCGACAAGGTCGACGCGCTCGTGCTCACTCATGGCCATGAGGACCATATCGGCGGCGTGCCCTACCTGCTCAAGCTGCGCCCGGACATCCCGCTGATCGGCTCCAAGCTGACCCTCGCCTTCGTTGAGGCGAAATGCCAGGAGCACAACCAGCATCCCACCATGGTGGAGGTCAAGGGACGCGACAAGCTCAAGGTCGGCCCGTTCAACCTCGAATTCGTCACCGTCACCCACTCGATCCCCGACGCGCTCGCCGTGTACGTCAAGACGCCCGCCGGCTCCCTGATTGACACCGGCGACATCAAGCTCGACCAGCTGCCGCTCGACCACAAGATCACCGATCTGGTGGAATTCGGCAAGATCGGCGAGCAGGGCGTGGATCTGCTGATGATGGACTCCACCAACGCCGAGGTGCCAGGCTTCGTCAAGCCGGAGACCTCCATCGGACCCGCGCTCGACCAGGCGTTCGCGCAGGCGAGCCGCAAGATCATCGTCGCCAGCTTCTCCTCGCACGTGCACCGCGTCCAGCAGGTCGTCGACGTCGCCCACAAGTACGGGCGCAAGGTCGTCTTCGTCGGCCGCTCGATGGTGCGCAACATGTCCATCGCCGCCGACCTCGGCTACCTGCACATCCCCGAAGGCACCGTCATCGACCTCAAGAAGGCGCACGATGTGCAGGACGACAAGCTCGTCTTCATGTGCACCGGTTCGCAGGGTGAGCCGATGGCCGCCCTCGGACGCATCGCCGACGGCAACCACCGCGACATCACCATCAACGAGTTCGACACGGTGATACTCGCCAGCTCCCTGATTCCAGGCAACGAGCATGGCGTGTACAAGGTCATCAACAAGCTCGTGCAGCTCGGCGCGCGCGTCGTCAACCGCGACAACGCGGCCGTGCACGTGTCCGGTCACTGCAACGAGGGCGAGCTGCTGTACATGTACAACATCGTCAAGCCCAAGTGCGCGATGCCCATCCACGGCGAGAACCGCCACTTGGTCGCCAACGGCCTGATCGCCGTCAAGACCGGCGTCGATCCGAAGAACGTGGTGCTGGCGGAGGATGGCGACGTCGTCGACCTGTACCACGGTCAGGCCGCGGTCGTCGGCTCCGTGCCGTGCGGCTACGTGTACGTGGACGGCGATTCGGTCGGCGAGATCACCGACGAGGAGCTTGAGAAGCGCCGCATCCTCGGCACCGAAGGCTTCGTGTCCAGCTTCGTCGTGGTCGATACCGAGGCCTCCGAAGTCGTCACCGGCCCGAAGATCTTCCTCAACGCTGTCGCCGAAGACGAAAGCGAGTTCGACAAGATCCGCCATCAGATCGTCGAGCAGCTGCAGGACGCGATGATGCAGGGGACGAAGGACACGCACAGACTGCAGCAGATCATGCGCCGCACGCTCGGCGGATGGATCGCCCGACAGCTGCACCGCAAGCCGATGATCGTTCCGGTCGTCGCCGACATCGCCCAGGACATCATCGAAGAACCCAGCAAGTAAACCGCTTCGGCTCACGCAAGTGACGCCGGCATACGTCCAGAAGCAAGCCTGAACGTCAACGTCTCAGCGAGGAGTAGGGAACCGCGTGAACGGTTCCTTGTTCCTTTTTCTGTCGCGACGGTCCCGGCTTCTTTCGGGAAGACATATCAGAAGGAGTTAGAAAATATGCCAGGTGCAAACCTTACCCGCGTGGAAGCCGAGGAACGCAAGTCCATCGTCTCCGCCCCCATCAGCTACCATGTCCAGCTTGATCTGACCCGGGACGCGCGCACGTTCGGCTCGACCACGACGATCTGCTTCGGCGCCGAGCCGGGCAGCGAGACGTTCCTCGACCTGATCGCCGACAACGTGACCGAGATCATCCTGAACGACGAGGCGCTCGACCCCGCGCAGGTGTTCGAGGACAACCGCATCGCGCTCACCGGCCTGCGCCGCCGCAACGAGGTCACCGTCAAGGCCGACTGCGTGTACTCCAACACCGGCGAGGGCCTGCACCGCAGCGTGGACCCGTCCGACGGCAACATCTACCTGTACTCCCAGTTCGAGGTGCCGGACGCGCGCCGCGTGTACGCGGTGTTCGACCAGCCCGACCTGAAGGCCACGTTCGACTTCACCGTGCTCGCGCCGAAGTCGTGGATCGTCACGTCGAACATGCCGGTCAAGTCCAAGGAGGACGTCGACGACGTCATCACCGCAGACGGGGTGCTCGGCGACCACGAGCCCGAATCCGCCCGCAGCTGGACGTTCGAGACCACGCCTATCATGAGCTCGTACCTGACCGCCATCTGCGCCGGTCCGTACGCCGAATGGCACACCACCTACCTCAACGAGGACGGCCGCACCGTGCCTATGGCCCAGTACTGCCGCCAGGCGCTCGCCCCCGCGTTCGCCAAGGACGTCGACTACCTGTTCGACATCACTAAGAAGGGCTTCGCGTTCTACGCCAAGACGTGGGGCGTGCCCTACCCGTACGCCAAGTTCGACCAGATCTACGTGCCCGAGTACAACGCGGGCGCGATGGAGAACATCGGCATGGTCACGATCCGCGACCAGTACGTGTTCGAGTCGAAGGTCACCGACGCGCTCGCCGAGCGCCGCGTGGTGACCGTACTGCACGAGCTCGCCCACATGTGGTTCGGCGACTACGTGACGATGAAATGGTGGAACGACCTGTGGCTCAACGAGTCCTTCGCCGAGTTCACCTCCACGCTCGCCACCGCCGAGGCCACCGAATGGCATGACGCCTGGGCCACGTTCTGCTCCGGCGAGAAGAGCTGGGCGCTGAACCAGGACCAGCTGAGCACCACCCACCCGATCGTCGCCCCGATCAACGACCTCAACGACACGTACGTCAACTTCGACGGCATCACCTACGCGAAGGGCGCCTCCGTGCTCAAGCAGCTCGTGTACTACGTCGGCCGCGAGAAGTTCTTCCAGGGCATCAACCAGTACCTCAACAAGTACGCATACTCCAACGCCACGCTCGCCGACCTGCTGCACGAGCTGGAGAAGGCGTCCGGCCGCGATCTCAAGGCGTGGAGCGCCAAGTGGCTGGAGGAGTCCGGCATCAACACGATCGCCACCGAGGTCGAGGAGAACGCGGACGGCACCATCGCCTCGCTCACGCTCAACCAGACCGCCCCCGCCGAGCACCCGGTGTTGCGCCCGCATCGCCTCGCGGTCGGCTTCTACGACGAGGATCCGGCCACCGGCAAGATCGTGCGCACCGACCGCTTCGAGCTTGACGTGGACGGCAAATCCACCGTGGTCGCCGCCGCAGCCGGCAAGAAGCGCCCCGCGTTCATCCTGGTGAACGACGATGATCTGACGTACACGAAGCTGCGTTTCGACGCCGATTCGCTCTCGTTCGCCCTGGCGAACCTGCAGCATTTCGATGATGCGCTCGCCCGCGCGGTCGTGTGGCTGTCGCTGTGGGACATGACCCGTGACGGCGATCTCGCCGCCGAGAAGTTCATCGACACGACGCTGGCGCTGCTCGCCACCGAGACCGAGTCCACCACGTTCCGTTACGCGCTGAGCTGCATGAGCACCACCGCGTGGCACTACACCGCGCCGGATCGCCGCGCGGACGTGGTCAAGCACGTCGCCAAGGAGCTGTGGAAGCTCGTCATCGCCGCTCCCGGCGGCTCCGACCAGCAGTTCCAGCTCGTCACGGCGTACCTCGGCTACGGTGAGGAGGGCGACGCCGAGTTCGCCGAGCACGCGCAGGGCCTCTTCGACGGCTCGCTGATCGTGGTCGGACTGGAGATCGACAACAACTTCACGTGGACGATCATCAACGCGCTCTCCTCGGTGAAGCTGATCGACCAGGCCGGCATCGACGCGCAGCTCGCCAAGCGTGACACCACCGAGAACCGCGAGTTCGCGCTCGGCGCCCACGCGGTGCGTGGCGACGCCGCCGCGAAGGAGTGGGCCTGGAACGAGGCGCTCAACAACGCCGACCTGACCAACATGCAGCTGGAGGCCGTGGCCCGCGGGTTCGCCGCCACTCCGCGCCCCGACCTGGCCGAGCCGTATGCCGCCAAGTACTACGACGTGGTCGACTGGGTGTGGAAGAACAAGAGCTTCCACATGGCCGAGGCGCTGCTTGAGGGCCTGTACCCGTACTACGCTGACCCGGCCACGCTGGTCGAACTCGGCCATCGGTGGCTCGCCGACCATGAGGATGCCGACAACGCCCTGAAGCGCATCGTGCGCGGCAATGTGGAATCCTCGCAGCGCACGCTCAAGGTGCGCGACTTCAACGCCGCGCTGTAAGGCGGCGCGACCGACCCATACGAAACGCCCTTCGCGTAACGTGCGCCTGCAAGGCCGCCGTTCGCGCGAAGGGCGTTTCGCGTGCATGAGTATGCACCGACGGTGCGGCAGAGTCGTCGTTGCCGTATCGCCGTGTTGCCGTGATTCGTTGTACAACTCCCGCATATCAGCGAAACGCAGATGTTGTGCACCTACGGCGCTGTACAACTCCCGCAGACGGGCAAAATATACGTGTTGTACAGTGACTTGAACCGCGAAATCGTTGATTTCAAGCCATTCTCTTATCGCGCCTAAATATCTGCCGTCGTACAACTCCTGCATAATGCGTAATCGCGGACGTTGTCCAGCGTGATGTACCGTGCCGTCACATGCCGCGCCCCTGCGACTGCGCCGTTCACTGCCCGTATACCGAAATGTTACGGGAAAGGGGTATTGCTGAAAGCTTCATGAGAGTACACTTTCGGATTGTAGGGGGTTCATCATGAAACTCCTCGGCGATATCATCCAAAGACGGCGTGAGCCGGGAAGGGCAGGTTCATGGTTTCTCGTTGGTCGAGGGTGAAGGCCGGATGCGCGTTCGCGCTGGCATGCGTATTGCCTTGCGCGTTCACGCCCGGTGCCTTCGCGGCGGATGACGGGCGTTGGCCGGTGGTGAACGACACGGTGGCTTCCGCATGGAAGCAGGGCATTGACGGTTCCGGTGTGAAGGTGGCGGTGCTGGATACGCAGGCGGTCGAGGATTACCCCGCGTTGAAGGACGCCGACATCACGTACAGGCTGGGCCGGTTCTCCGGTATGGACGGCAACGAGGTCGAGTGCAAGGTGGGCGGCAGGCCGTTGACCGCGACGATCAAGGCCGGTGACGATGGGTACTATTCATCGCACGGCACTGACATGCTGTCATGGATCGTGGGGGACGGAGGCAATTACACCTTGGACAAGGCGGGGATGCTGGGCGCGGCGCCCAAGGCCAGGATACTGCACATCACGACCATGGGGACGAGCGCCACCGCGGCGACGACGTTGTGCGACGCGAAGAAGCTGGGCGATGCGTCGAGCGACAATGGCGCCGATGTCAGGACGGCCGTGGATTGGGAAGCCCGCATCATCAACCGGTCCCAGAGCGGCGGTCTTGACGATACGGATTATGCCGGGTATGTGGATGCGCTGCGGCACGGAATCATCATGGTCGGAGCGCGCGCGAACGACACCACCCCCGGCCTGGATGATCTGACCGGCGACCCGCGCAGCATGGAGACCTTCCCCGGCGTGGTGATGGTGAACAGCGTGGACGAGTCCGGCACCCTGGCTTCCACCTCGGACGTCATGGACGGCAACGTGGCGGTGCTGTCGTACGGGGCGAACGTGCTCAAGCCCATCAATTACGTCGCCGAAGGCGATAACCGCGTGGGCAACGGCGGCACGTCGACCGCGGCCGCGGTATTGTCGTCGTACCTGGCGCTGGCCATGCAGAAGTGGCCCGACGCGACGGGCAACCAGATCATCCAGTCTTTGATACGCAACACGAAGAGCGGCAAAGGCAAGCCGGTCATCGACCCGGAGCGCAAACGCGGGTTCGGTGAGGTGGACCTGAACGCGCTGCTGACGGTCGATCCGACGCAGTACAAGGACGTGAACCCGATTCTGGAATACCAGATGAAGGCCGCCGCCCAATACCCGGCCCTGAAGGACTGGTATACGCAGGATTGCAAGACGAACCCGGACGGCGTTGGCACCGCGGCGGATAATGTCCCGTGTGAGGCCGGGCTCATCGGGCGGGAGTATGAGCGTCAGCAGGCGGCGTGGAAGAAGGTGGAGCAGTGCCGATCAGACGGCGGCTCCGACTGCATGAAATACTCCGCCACGAACACCGCCGATGGTGAGACCAATAACACCACGACACCGAACGGGCAGGCCAAGCCCGAAGGAGACCCGTCGCAGAGCGCTTCGTCCGGCATGCCGGTGTGGCTGTGGGGCGTGATCGGCGCAGGCGTGGCCGCTATAGCCGCGGGCGTGATAATCGCCCTGGTGGTGTCTCGGCGGCGTAGGACGCGCGCGCGGATTCCCGTATCCGGTGTGGCATATGGCAGTGTTCGATCATACCCCAACGGACCCGTGCCATCCCGCCCATATTCTGGTGGATCACAGGGGAGTGGGGGCCAGGCTCCGCCTGCCGAACCGGGTGCCGGAACAGCCGCCTAGCCAGCCGCAGCAGCCATATCCTCAGCAGGTCCCCCGGCAAGGATTCGCTCCGCCGCAACCATACCCGCCGACTGAACCGGCTCCCGGAGTTCCAGCCCCTGACAACCATGGTGGCAATGGAAACTCCGGCGGACATGGACGGCATTCAGGGTAATGACCACAGCAGAGAAGGCCCCAATCGGCCCCTTCTCTCATTGGCAAATGACTCGCGAATCTGCTTGTATTCTCTCACATGCCTTTCTCCGAAACTGGCAATTGCGCGTGATTTGGGCAGTATTCATGGATATGGGTGCAATCACTCCGCCGGCCGGTTACGATGGTGCTCGGTATGTCGAAGAGACGGCGGAAGCCGTCGAAGCAAAGGAATCGCAGATTATGCCGAGATTGTTTGGAACCGATGGCGTTCGTGGATTGGCGAACAGGGATTTGACCGCGCGTCTGGCGCTTGATCTGGGGGATGCCGCCGTGCGCGTGCTGGGCAACAGTGCCGTCAGGGAAGGCCTGCCGGAGGGCCGCCGTCGTGCGCTGATCGGCCGTGATACGCGCGTGTCCGGTGATTTTCTGGCGTCCGCGCTGTGCGCCGGCATGTCTGCTGGCGGCTTCGACGTGATCGACGCGGGCATCATCCCCACGCCGGGCGTCGCGTTCCTGACCTCCGTGCTCAACGTCGAGATGGGCGCGGTGATCTCCGCGTCGCACAACCCCATGCCCGACAACGGCATCAAGTTCTTCGCGCGCGGCGGTTTCAAGCTGCCCGACAGCAAGGAGGACGACATCGAGGCCGTGCTCGGTCAGGACTGGGACCGTCCGACCGGCGCGGGCGTCGGCCGCGTCTCGCATGAGACGGTGACCGCCACGAACCTGTACATCGACCATCTGGTGTCGACCATCGCCCCGCTCAACCCGGACAAGACCCAGCCCAAGCCGTTGCGCGGCCTGAAGATCGTGGCGGACTGCGCGAACGGCGCCACATCGGTGGTCGCTCCGGAGGCGCTGCGCCGCGCCGGCGCGGAAGTGCTGGTCATCAACGCCTCCCCGGACGGATACAACATCAACAAGAACGCCGGTTCCACGCACCCCGAGCAGCTGCAGGCCATGGTCAAGGCCACCGACGCGGTGATGGGCGTCGCGTTCGACGGCGACGCCGACCGATGCCTCGCCGTGGATGAGGACGGCAACATGGTCAACGGCGATCAGATCATGGGCATCCTGGCCCGCGCCAAGAAGGAGGCCGGCAAGCTCGCCGACAACACGCTCGTCGTCACCGTGATGAGCAACCTCGGACTCAAGCTCGCCCTCAAGGACATGGGCATCAAGACCGTGCAGACCGCGGTCGGCGACCGCTACGTGCTGGAGGAGATGCTCCGCGGCGGCTACACGCTCGGCGGCGAGCAGTCCGGCCACGTCATCAACCGCGAGTTCGCCACCACCGGTGACGGCACTCTGACCGCGCTCACCCTGTGCAACGAGGTCGTCAAATCCGGCAAGAGCCTCAAGCAGCTCGCCGCGGACTTCCCGCAGCTGCCGCAGCAGCTCGTCAACGTGCCGAACGTCGACAAGATGGCCGCCACCACCAACGCGGCGGTGCAGGCCGCCGTCGACAAGGAGTCGAAGCTGCTCGGCGACACCGGTCGCGTGCTGCTGCGACCGTCCGGCACCGAGCCGCTCGTGCGCGTGATGGCCGAAGCCGCCACGCAGCAGCAGGCCGACGAGGTGTGCGACCGGCTCGCCAAGGTCGTGGCCGACGAGCTCGCGCTGTAGAACGAATAACGGCAATACCGCAATACCAAGGAATCACTCGTATGTTCGGAAAAAACACGAAAGTCGACCTCGAACTCAACCGTGAGGTCGAACAGCTCCTCAAAACCGGCGGCAAGGAGCGAATCCTGCCGATCGTGCAGGCCGGCGAACCGGTGCTGCGCCAGCAGACCGTGCAATACTCCGGCCAGCTGAGCAAGGGCACGCTGAACAAGCTCATCGACACGATGCACACGACGATGCTGGAAGCGCCGGGAGTCGGCCTGGCCGCCACACAGATCGGCCTGGGGCTCGCGCTCGCGGTGGTCGAGGACCATGTGCGCGACGACGAGGACGATCCGCGCGAGATCGCCGAATTCCCGTTCCACGCCATCATCAACCCCAGTTATGAGCCGATCGGCGACGCGACCCGCAGCTTCTACGAAGGCTGCCTGAGCTTCGACGGATATCAGGCCGTGCGTAGGCGCTGGCTCGACATCACCGCACGCTGGACCGACGAGAACGGCAAGCAGCATGAGGAGCGTCTGCACGGTTGGCCGGCGCGCATCTTCCAGCATGAGACCGACCATCTGAGTGGCGAACTGTACATCGACAAGGCCGAGATTCGCAGTCTGACCACCTACGAGAACCTTGAGGATTTCTGGTGCGACGACCCCGTGCCGACCGACGCCGCCGAGGAACTCGGCTTCGAGCTGTAAGCCGGGGCTGGGCCGACTCTGGTCGCGGCTGGTTACGGCTAACTGCTGTACAACTTCCGCATTATCGATATTTGCGCGTGTTGTCCCGCGAAATCAGGACGCCACACGCGCAAAACGCTATTATTTCGCAGAATAATCGCGGAAAAACGTTGCAGTTAAGCCGTTTTTGCTAAATCGTGCCGATGTGGGTCATCGCTGCCGGCTGGACAACTGCCGCAAAAGTCGATAATGCGGGAGTTGTCCAGCCGGCGAACGCGAAGACCCCTCACGAGCCGATTGCACACGAACCGTATACGTGCTTTAGGCTCGGCGATCCATCGCGGCGGACGAGCGCGTCACAATACCGCCGCGAGATCGGCGCGGGCGTCGGGGAACGTGTGGCAGTAGCGTTCTGCCTCGGCACTCAGCCGCTCGTCGACGAGCAGCCGCTCGTAAATCGGATTGCGGGCGTAGCGTCCGGATCCGTCATCGTACGCCGTGACGATGCTCCGCACCTGCCCGGCCCAATCCCGGCCGCTGATCGCGCGCAGCTGGGCGATGGTGTGCAGGTCGGAGGGGTCGTACGCCTCGACGATGCGCTCGCGGTACATCGCCCTGAGCTCGTCCCAACGTCCCAGCGCCTCGAATGCGGCCTCGCGCAGGGATTCCCACTCATACGCAACCAGATCCTCCGGGAACATCACTGTGTACTGGTTCGGCCGGTCGCGCTCCACCATGTCGATGAAGCCGATGAGCTCATCCCAGCGCTCCGCCGCGATAAGGCGCGCCGCGTAGGCATCCGCCATGGCTTCCGATTCGTGGTGGCTCACCAAGAAGCGGTCGGCGTCGGCCGCATCACCGCTCACGCGCATCAGATCATGGCGCAGGAACATGATCGATTCCTCGAACTGCTGGTGCGCCGACAGCGCCACCGTGCGCTTGATGAGTTCCGAAGCGTCGGCCGTCGAGCCGGTCGCGGCCTCGGCGGCGATGACGCCATCGTCGTGTGCCGTTTCGCCGTCGCATCGCCCGTCCTCGTCGATTTTCGCCTCCTTGGCGAAACGATCCATCGTGTCAAGGGCGCTGTTCAGCGCATCATAGGCGAACATGCGCGTATCGTCCCATTGCGCGAACGACAGGCCGCACGACAGCAGCTCCACCATCTGCGTCGCGTTCAGCTGGAAATCCTCGTTGCAGGCCACCCGCGTGATCAGTCGCAGCGCCTTCTCCCCGTCCTGCGGGTCGGCGTTGCGCGCCACGGAATCCATGTACACGCGCACGTTCTGGATGAGCTCCTTGAGATAGTCGAAGCCCTCGCCGTCCCGGTCCGCCGCGTTACCCACGAATCGCGCGGTCATCTCGACCGACTTCGCCAGATTCGTGGTGGCGTCGACCCAGCGCGTGCTCATCAGCGCGTTGCCGACCACGGCATCCACTCCCGACAGCGCCTGCGAATCGATGCGGAACGTGGGCATGTCGTTGCGCGGCATGGACACGCCGTCCTCGGTGCGTTCGGCGGTCGGCACGGTGGATGAGATGGAGTCGAAGTACCATTGCATCGTCAACCCGATCACGTCGGCGACCTCGTTGGGAGCGGCGACGGGCACATTGTTGCGGTTGTCGTCGTCCTGGGCGGACGCGTCGGAGATCATATGGTTCCACAGGAACGTAGGGCCGTCGAAATCCGTTGATGCCAGCCAGCTGTCATTGACGAAATCCACGATGTCGTCGAGCTGTTGCCGCGGATCCACGCTGATCGAGGTGGTTGAGCCATCCATGATTCTGCCTCCCTGGTTCCGCTCCGTGGTTGCAAGCGTACGTGTAGTCTATCGCGATTGACGCTCCGATGTCGGCAATGGCGGATAATGGAGACCGTGAGCGAACAAAGCGTAAACCATGACGAGCGGCGGCAGGCGGCGAAAGGCGCCGGCGATGAGATGACGGCTGCGGGGAAGGCCGAGGGAAAGGCCGCGAGGAAGGCCGCGAGGAAGACCGGTGGATCCGGCAAATCGGGCGCGAAGGCCAAGCCCGGCGAACGGTATGAGCGGGGCACGCGCAGCTACACGATGTCGCATATCCGCGGGAAGGACACCCGCATCGAAGTGCTCGTGCGCCGGTACCTGTTCTCGCGGGGGCTTCGGTTCCGCAAAAACGACAGGCGCTATCCCGGCCATCCCGACGTGGTTCTGCCCAAATGGCATACGATCGTGTTCATCAACGGATGCTTCTGGCATGCGCATCAGGGATGTTCCAAGTATTCCATTCCCAAATCCAATGTGGAATTCTGGACCGCGAAACTGACCCGCAACCATGACCGCGACATCGCGCAGCACGCCGCGCTCGAATCCGCCGGATGGCATGTCATCGTCGTCTGGGAGTGCGAGCTCGCCAAGCCCGTGCGCGAGGCGCGTCTGGAACGGCTCTACACCGAGATCACCGTGCCTGGTTCCATGGCGTCCAATGAGCTTGCTGACCTCGCCAATGCGGCCGGTTCCGTCAATGCAGGCGGTTCCATCGTATAATTCCCCGATTACCGGCTCCACATCCGGCCATAGTCCCGTGAACGCCCGGTGAAACGGGACTTTGCCGGGAGGGTGGTAGGCAATTACAATCGGTGGCAGTACCGAATGGACGGCAAAGGGTGATGCATGATGAGCGAGACGAAACAGCCGACGATGTCGCGACGCGCACGCGAGGCGCAGCCGTTCCGGGCAATGGTGTTCGGCGAGAGGGCCGACGAGATGATCGCCCGCAGCATCAGCGTCATCAAGCTGAGTCTGGGGGAGCCGGATTTCGGAGCGCCGCCCGCCGTGCGCGACGCGATGCGAGAGCAATATGATGGCCGCGCGCTGCCGTACACCGCTGCGCTGGGCCTGCCCGAGCTGCGACGCGCCATCGCCGACTTCTACCATGAACGCCATCATGTCGACATCGACCCCCGCCGCATCGTCATCACCGCAGGCGGGTCTGCCGCACTGTTGCTGGCCACCGCGCTCACTGTCGACCCCGGCGACGAGGTGATCGTCGCTGACCCGTCCTACCCGTGCAACCGCGAACTGATCCGCTCCTTCGAAGGCGTGGTGGTGGACGTGCCGACCAGCGCGGCCACCCGCTTCCATCTCAACGCCGAACTGGTCGACCGCGCGTGGAGCGAGCGCACCAAGGCGGTGATGGTCACGTCGCCGTCCAACCCCACCGGCACGACCATCGACTTCGACGTGCTCAAAGGCGTGTGCGACCTGGCGCGATTCCGCGGCGCGTGGCGCATCATCGACGAGACATACCTCGACCTCGCCGACCGGGAGCCCGACGGCAGCGAGGTCAGGTCCGCGCTGCTCGCCGACCCGGACGCGATCATCTGCAACAGCTTCTCCAAGTTCTTCGGCATGACCGGCTGGCGTCTCGGCTGGGCGGTGGTGCCCGAATACACGATCGAGGCGGTCGACGATCTGGCGACCAACTATTATCTATGCGCGCACACGCCCACCCAGCATGCTGCGCTTGCCTGCTTCACGCCCGAATCGTTGGCGGTGTGCGAGGAACGCAGACAGGAGCTGCTCGCCCGCCGCCGCATCGTCGTAAGTGGTCTGGAGCGCATCGGCCTGCCGCTCGAAGTGGTTCCGAACGGCGCGTTCTACGCGTATTTCAGCGTCGCGGGAACCGGTTTGGACGCGTGGACGTTCTGCGAGCGTGCGCTGGAAGAGGCGCATGTGGCGCTGACTCCGGGACGGGATTTCGGCCCGGCGACCGCGGACACGCATGTGCGGCTGTCCTACGCGGCGTCGCGCGAGGCGTTGACGGAGGGGCTGTCCCGGCTCGGAAAGTTCGTCGCCTCGCTGCGATGATTCTCCGATAACCGCGGCCGGCCTTGGGTGGAACACCGCGCGCATGCTGCGGCCGCGCCGGTGATACAGTGAGATGCTATGGTGAATTTGCGTTCGCGCGTCACTCGATTGGGCGTGCTTGACATCGGCTCCAACACGATTCATATGCTGATCGTCGACGCTGCGCCCGGCGCGCGACCCGATCCCGAGGCCAGCACCAAATCCACGGTGCGGCTGATGCAGTATGTCAAGGATGACGGGTCGATCAAGAAGTCCGGCATCGAGGCGATTCTGACCGCCGTGGATCAGTGCATGGAACTTGCCGAGGAATACGACATCACGCAATTGCTCGCGATGGCCACGTCGGCCATCAAGGAGGCTCCCAACAGCAACAAGATCCTGCGCAAGATTGAAGAGCGCATCGGCCAGAGCGTGACCGTGCTGTCGGGAACGGACGAGGCCCGCCTGACGTTCCTCGCCGCCCGACGAGTTCCCCAAATCCAAGCATCCGGCGCATGCCGTGGGCACGTCAAAGATGTTCCGCTCATTGGCGCGTCTGGCGGGCGCGGTGCTGCGCCAGTCCGGGCGCGAGGACACGTGGATCATGACGCGCGAGCAGCTGGAGGACTGGATTCCCCGGCTTGCGGCCATCGAGCCGGAGCAGCGCGTGGCGTTGCCGGGCATCACGCCGGAGCGCACGATGCAGATCGTCGGCGGCGGCATCGTGGCCGACGAGATCATGAGGTCCCTGAACGTGCATGAGGTCGAGATCTGCCCGTGGGCGTTACGCGAGGGCGCGATTCTGCGCTGGCTCGATCAGTTCGGCCGCACGCGGCTGGGTTTCTGACCGTTGCGGTTTCTGCGCGCAGCGTCTAGCTGCCGCGCCGGTGACGGGGCAGCTACTGCTCCAATTGTGCCAGCTGCGTGCGAATCTTATGCAGTTTGGCGTAAATCTCGTTGCGCTGGGCGGGGTTCTTGGCACGCTGATGATCACGCGACAGCTTCTCTTCGGCGGCTTTCAGCGTGACGATCTGGTCCCGGCGGGCGATTCGCGCGTCCAGATTGGCTCCGTCCGCGGAATCGAGAATCGCCTGCGCACACAGCGAATCCCACAGGTCGTCCATCGTCTTCGCGCCGCCGTCGGCGTTCCCTTCCGGTAGTTCCAGCGTGACCTCGCCGGCCGGCCTCCATTCGCCGGAGAACACTTTCGTGATCGGCACATGACCGGCACGGACCGGCACGTTGCGGCGCACGGCCAGCGCACACTCCTCGCGTACCGTGCCTTCGAACTCGCCTTCGTGCACGCAGACGAACACGATGCCGGATTTACGCTGTCCGGCGATCAGATCGATCACCTCGACGGGGATGCCGGGCGTGTTCACGCGCAGGCCAATCACCAGCACCTCGGGCATCTTGCCGCTGCCGGCGCCCATCGCCGTGTTCGCGGGCCGCAGCAGCGCGAGCATCGTGATCGAGGCGATGTCGTTGACCAGTCGCTGCTTGAGTTTGGACGATACCGGCGCCTTCGCCACGAACAATCCCTTCGGCAGCGTGCCCTTCTGCTCGGGAATCGCCGCCGAGGCCGGCAGTCCCAGCGTCAGGGCGGATACCTCGCCGCAGTGTGCGACGGTCAGGTGTGCAGCAGTCATCATCGGCCTCCTTGTGTTCGCCTCCGGCGGCAGGCCCGCCTGTGCGCATTGCTCCAATCCTAACCCCATCCGGGCGCCCGCCGGGGATGACCGTCACAAAACGGCCGTCCGTGTGCTCCCTGCGCGAAATACCGTTCCTCCGTTACGCTATGCTGTGCATACATCGACGAGTCGGGCGACGTCGCGGACGGGTGCCGCTGACAGGGGAGAAGGACATGGCTTTCACGGATGACCAGCTGGAGAGATATTCGCGGCATCTGATTCTGAAGGAGATCGGCGTACGCGGACAGAAGAAGCTGCTCGCCGCGCGAGTGCTGGTCATCGGCGCGGGCGGTCTGGGATCGCCGGCCGCGATGTATCTGGCGGCCGCCGGCGTCGGCACGATCGGCATCGTCGATGATGATGTGGTGGACCTGTCGAACCTGCAACGTCAGATCATTCACGGCACCGGCAACGTCGGCATGCCGAAGGTCGAATCGGCGGCCGAAACCGTCACCTCCATCAACCCAGACGTGACGGTGAAGCCGTATCACATACGCGTATCTGCCGGCAATATCGCCGAGCTGATTGCCGGCTACGATGTCATCGTCGACGCCGCGGACAATTTCTCGACGAAATTCCTCATCAACGACGCCTGCGTTCTTGCCGGGAAGCCGTATATATATGGTGGCGCGCTGCGGTTCGAGGGCCAGCTCATGACGTATGTGCCCGGGCGAGGCCCCTGCTACCGCTGCATTTTTCGCGATATGCCCGCGGCCGGCGAGGTGCCCAGCTGCAAGGAGGCCGGCGTGCTCGGCGCAGTGGTCGGAGTGATCGGCAGCATGCAAGCGGTGGAGGCGGTGAAGCTGATACTCGGCGTCGGCAAGCCGCTGACCGCCCGGCTGATGACGTTCGACGCGCTGGCGATGACGTGCCGCGCCGTGCCGTTGCCGGAGCGCGAACCCGATTGCCCGGTGTGCGGCGAGCATCCGACCATAACCACGCTGGATCCGGCGCGATACATCCAGCCGGCGTGCGGCGTGTGAATGACGGCGATTCCGCCGTTTAATAACGCGCCATCACCGGCGTCTATCACCACGCTGCAACGGGAGACAGACATCTGGCATAGGCTCATGAACGGATACCGTGCGCCTCGGCGGCCAAAGGCGCAAGGCGCGCACAGGCGCTGGCATGAGCCACGAACATATGAGGGGAGCATCTGACATGACGGACAAGCGCATCGATTCACCGCTGGCGGACGACGACGGCGATGCCATCAAGCGCATCACGCCGGAACGATTCGCTGAGCTCGACAAATCCACGGTGACGCTGCTGGACCTGCGCGAGCCCGACGAGGTGTTGGTCCATGGCCTTGATGGCGCGATCAATATCCCGTTCAACCAGATCGGCACGAGGCTGAGCCAGGTGCCGAACGACAAGCCGGTCGTCGTGTTCTGCCGGGTGGGGGATTGGAGCGAGCAGGTCACCGAGATCCTTGCCGATCGCGGCTATGACGCCATCAACCTTGACGGTGGATTCCAGGCGTATCGGGAGTATCTCGCCTCTCTGCCGCAACAGCGGGAGAACGACGTCGACGATGGTGATGCCCGGCCCGAAAAGCAGGCGAAGGGAAGCGCCGCGACGCTCTCCATCCCGGCCGCGGCGCAGCAGATATCCCTGCGCGGCCCTGAGCATGAAAGCAAGTCGACGGGGGCTGCCGACTCGGCCGCCTTGCACGGCAGCAATGGAGATACGGACGGCGCGCAGCCTCACGCGGTATTCGTCGACGCCAAAGGGCTCAAGTGCCCCGGTCCGATCGTGAAGGTCGCCGACACGCTGCGCCCGCTGCCGATCGGAACCCGACTGACCGCCGAGGCGACCGAAGACGCCTTCCTGTCAGACATCGCGGTGTGGTGCGAACGCGTCGGCAACCGTCTCGTCTCGCTCGAACGCGACGAAAACGGCGTGATTCATGTCGTCATCGACAAGACCGCGCACATGCCGGCCCCCGGCGCTCCGGCCGCCGCATGCCCGTCGTCGCCGGCCGGTCGGGCGGTATCGGCCGAGACTCCCGCCGCCGCACCGCAGCAGACCGGCTTCAACCCGGATGGCGGCGACGTTCGCCATGACAAGACCTTCGTCGTGTTCAGCGGTGACCTCGACAAGACCATCGCCGTGTTCATCATGGCGAACGGCGCCGCCGCGATGGGCCGCAAGGTCACGATCTTCTTCACGTTCTGGGGGCTCAACATCCTGCGCAAGCCCAAGCGCGTGCGTGTCAGGAAGACGCTCATCGAGCGCATGTTCGGCATGATGATGCCGCGCGGCACGCGCAAGCTCGGCCTCTCGCGCATGAACATGGGTGGCATCGGCGCGAAGATGATCCGCTGGATCATGAAATCCAAGAACGTGGAATCACTCGAATCGCTGATGAAGCAGGCGACCGATCACGGCGTGCGCCTGGTCGCATGCCAGATGTCGATGGACATCATGGGCATCCATCAGGAGGAGCTCATCGACGGGGTGGAGCTCGGCGGCGTCTCAACGTTCCTCGGCTCCGGCGAGACCAGCGACATGAGCCTGTTCGTCTGACGGGACGCGGCGAGGCCGGTTGACAGTCGCCATAGGTGTGCGGCGTAGAATACGGAAGGCGAAGGAGACCCGCATGACACGCAAACTCATTCTCGATTTGGATACCGGCATCGACGACACACTGGCAATCGCGTATGCGCTCGCAAGCGAACAGGCCGATGACGTCCGGCTGATCGGCATCACCGGCACCTATGGCAACGTCACCGTCGAGACCGGCATGCGCAACGCGCTCGCCGTCACCGACCTGCTTGGGCATCCCGAAGTGTCGGTGTATCCCGGTCTCGACCGCCCGTCGACCGCACCGGAAAACTTCCGCTATTCGCCGTCGGCAGGAACGCGGCGCATCCACGGCGACAACGGCATCGGCGACATGACGATCCCCGATTCGCGGCGCTCGCCGGAAACGACGGCCGCGGCGGATTTCATCATCGACGCGGCGCACACGTACGGCAAGGACTTGGTCATCGTGCCCACCGGCGCGATGACCACGATCGCCGAAGTCTGCCGTCGTGAGCCGCGCATCGGCGAGCTCGTCGGTTCCATCACGTTCATGGGCGGTGCGCTGACCGTGCCGGGCAATGTGACACCCGGCGCTGAAGCGAACATCATGCAGGACCCGGAGGCCGCCGACGCCATCCTGCGCAGCGGCGTGGAAACCACGATGATCTGCCTTGACGTCACGCATCAGGCGGTGCTCACGCGGCGCGACATCGAGCGATGGCGGCGGCTGGGCACCGCGGCGGGTGATTTCCTGGCGGGCATGACGGATTTCTACATCGACGCGTATTCGGCGACGCAGCCCGAGCTGGAGGGGTGCGGCATGCATGATCCGCTTGCCGTGGCCGCGGCGCTCGACCCGACGCTGGTCACCACGCTGGGCATGAACCTGCAGGTCGACTTGGAGGGCGCGTATCGCGGCAGGACCATCGGCGACCGCGCTCACGACCGGCTCACTGACTCGCACAAGACCACGCAGGTGGCCGTGCGCGTCGACATCGCGCGATTCAAGAGCCAGTTCCTTGACCGGATCACGGCGCTGGCCTCCCACTGATCACCGCGAGACGGGCGGCTGCTGATCGCCGCGCGGCGCTTGACCATTCCCCGCCCTCTTCCCGCGAAAGTCCCATGTACATTGGTCGTGATGGGACTTTCGCGGGATGGCGGCGGAGCCGAGCCGGGCGGATTCTAGTGGTGGTTGCAACACCAAAAACACCAGGTGTTGCAACCACCACTAGAATCCGCCCTCCTCATGCCGCCTTGGCCCGTCCTGTCGGCGGCGGTGCTGGAGGTGACGCGCACGGGGATGTCATGCATGATGCCGGTCGGTCACTGTTCTGCACGCATGCTATCGGGCGTCGCTGGAAGGTCTGTGACGACGATGTCGAAAAATGGCGCTCTCAAAACTCGCAGAGTGACGGCACCCTTTAAAACCATTGGAAAATAAGGGATTTCAACAACCGACACTGTGCGCGTGCACACACAGAGTGACGGTACCCTCACACAGTGACGGTACCCTCACACAGTGACGGTATATTCCCGAAATGTCTCGTATGGTATGGATGCGCGGGGATTGGGATACGGGCGATAGACTCGATAGTTATTCAAGGATGATCGAATGATTCGGTAAACTGTGCCCGTTGATATCAGCGGGCACAGTTCCGCTCGTTCTGCTCGGGTCTTCCAGTCGAATGGGTGCCCCGGATGCGATTCGAACGCACGACACCCGCTTTAGGAGAGCGGTGCTCTATCCCCTGAGCTACCGGGGCAACGAATGACCATTATACATGCCGGGCGGATATGCGCGTATCGTGCGCAGTGTGAAGCCCGCAGACCGCCGCGCATACGTGCCGGAATGGGGAATGATTCTCGGGAACGATGGCGTCCGCGGTTCAGGGGCGTTATCGTATGAGCTTGTATGCGCGACGGCTGGAAGAATACATGTCGTTGCGTACCGGTTGACGGACGACAGGGGAGTGGCGAATGGCAAACGCGCGAGGATCATCACGGAACGCCTACGGCTCGGCGGCTCGGCGGTCCGGCGCGTCGTCCGGCACTGCGAAAAGGCCCGCCGCGAAAACAAGCGCCCCACGCGGCCGACGCCACCGTCTCCTTGGCGTCTTGTCGGTCATATTCGCCGCTCTCGCATTGGCGTGCAGCGTCCTGCGCATGCTCCCCGAGGACCTGCAGGCGCTGCCGTACATCCCCGTGATCGTATCCGCGACGCCGTGGTTCGTGATTCTCGCCGTGCTCGCGCTGATACTGTCGGTCATCTCGCGCCGCTGGATCGCCATGCTGATGGCGCTCGCCTGCATCGGCCTCCAGGTGTGGTGGCAGTGGCCGTTCTTCAGCGCGTCCACGAAGCTGCCGGCGGCCGTCGACGCGGCCATGGCATCGACCCGGGCGGACACCGGCGACATGATCGCCCGCGTGATGACCTTCAACGTCTACAAAGGCCATGCGGACGCGAAGGCCATCGTCGACATCGTGCGGGATCAGCGCGTCGAAGTGCTCGCGTTGCAGGAGACGACGAACGATTTCGTCAAGAAGCTCGACGAGGCGGGCATCCACAGCTATCTGCCGTATTCGCAGGTTTCGTCGTCGGACGGTGTCTACGGCAACGGCATCTGGTCCGCGACCGAGCTCGGGCGTCCGGTCGATGACGAGGTCGGGTCGAGCGCGTCGTTCATGCCGGGCGGCACCGTGACGTTCGGCGGCGGCAAGGCCCAGTTGCGATTCGTCTCCGTGCATACCACCGCGCCGATTCCCGGCTACTGGAGCCGGTGGAAGCGCTCGTTGGACGAGCTGGCATCCATGCACTCGCACGAAGGTTCGCGCTACGTGTTCATGGGCGATTTCAACGCCACGACCGACCACACGCCGTTCCGCAACATCCTGGGGAACCGGTTCTCGGACGCCGCACGGCAGTCGGGGCACGGGTTCACGTTCACCTGGCCGTCCAACAAGCTGCCGCTGCCGCGGTTCGCCGGCATCGACCATATCGTGCTGGACAAGGACATCATCGCCGGTCAGATGCAGGTCAAGTCGGTCGCCAGCTCGGATCACGCCGCGCTGCTCGCCACCATCGTCGTGCAGTGACGGCGGTGACGGCCGGCTGATCGGGGCGGTACCTTACGGCGACGTTGTCATGTTGTGGTAGGCGTCGGGCGATGACGGATGCCGCGTAGTGCGACTACGGTGCGTGGCACTACGGCGGTGCGTCACCACGCATATGGGGACATAGATGGTCTCGGCACGCCATCGTTGCGTCCATAAGTGCTCGCCCAAACGACGGCTGCGCGCACATATGGGCGCAAACCTCGTGTTTTCCGTCCATAAGTTCGCGCGGACTTCGCCGTGGCGCGCGCTTATGGACGCAACGTCCCGCGTAGGGTGCCCCGTCAGTCCAGGTTGGACTGGGTGCCGGCGGTGTCGGCGCTGTTGGCCTGCTCGGCCTGGGCGGCGTCGAGCTTGGCCTTGACCTCGTTCAGCAGGCTCTGCGCACGCTTGGCAAGCGCTTCGCCGATCTCCCACTGGCGCATGGACTGGTCGAGGTTCAATCCGCCGGCCTCCAGCGCCTGCACGGCCTGGATGAGCTTGTCGCGGGCCTCCTCGTACGGCATCTGCGCGATGGCCTCGCGCTCCTTGTCGGTCAGGCTGGTCGCCGGCTCGCTCGCCGCCGATGCGTTCTTGCTGGTCATGATGGTCTCCTTCTGTCGTGTATGCGTGTCGTATTCGATTGGATAACGGTCATATATATATATATGGTTATGCGGCTGATATCTGCCCCGTACTCTGCTGCCGTGCGGCACTCCGCTACTGGGCGGTGGCGGTGATGACCCCCTTGCGCAGCGTCAGCGTGAGATGGTCTCCCGCGCCCACCTTTCCGGCGTCGTCGATGACGTGCCCGTCGGCGTTCTGGACGACGGCGTATCCGCGGTCGAGCGTGGATTGCGGGCTGAGCGCGGTCAGGCTGGCATGCAGCTTCTCCACGGTCAGGCTGGCGTCGTCCACGATGCGCGTCAGGCCGATGTCCATGCGGCGGCGCGCGTCGTCGACGAACCGTTGGTACGGCTCCAGCATGGTCAGCGGCTGTGTCAGGCTGGGCCGGTTCGCGTACCCTTCGACCAGCCGTATCTCGTTGCCGACGCGCGCGTCGATGCGCATGCGCATGCGGTCGATGGCATTGCCGATCAGCTGCCACTGCTCGTGCACGTCGGGCACGACCTTCTTCGCCGCGTCGGTCGGCGTCGAGGCCCGCAGGTCCGCCGCCAGGTCGATCAGCGTCCAGTCGTCCTCATGCCCGATGGCGGAGACGATCGGCGTCTCGCATCCCGCCGTGGCGCGCACCACCGTCTCGTTCGAGAATCCGATGAGGTCCTCGAACGAGCCGCCGCCTCGCGCCACGATGATCACGTCGACGTCCGGGTCGGCGTCTAGCCGGTGAATCGCCTCGACGATGGATTGCGGGCACTGCGGCCCTTGTACGAAGGCATGGACGATGTTGAACCGCACCGTCGGCCAGCGCAGCCGCACGTTGGTGATGACATCGCCTTCGGCCCGTGCGTGCGGGGCGCATATCAGTCCGATGCAGGAGGGGAATTCCGGCAGCGGCAGCTTGCGGTCCGCGTCGAACAGGCCCTCGCCCTTGAGCTTCATGCGCAACTGGTCGATCTGCTCCTTCAGTCCGCCGCCGGAGCCGATCTTGCGGATGTCGTCGCCGATGAAGCTCAACCGCGTCTGCTTGACCCAGATGTCGGCCTTGCCATGCACGACCACGCGGTCGCCCTGCTTGAATGAGGCGGCCTTCGAGGCGAACGCCCGCCAGCCGGACACGGATATGGCGATGTCCTCCACGTCATCGCGCACCGTAAGATACGCCGAGCCGGCGCGGCGCGTGTTGATCTCCGTGATCTGCCCGGCGATCCACGCGGCGGGCCAGCGCTCCACCGCGGTATGGAATTTCTGGCTCAGTACGCTGACTGGCCAGGGGTTGTCCGCGGTGGTCTCGGCTGCCAGGCGCGGCAGTTGGTCGAAGGGCTTGGGGATGCGCTCCCCGCCGCCCTCCGATGGCCGCTGCATCGCGATTGCAAGGTCCTGTTCCTGATTCATGTCTTCAAGGTTTACGTACAGAAAGGACAAGTTTTTCTGCCTGCGAGAGCGTCGCCGTCGGACGGTATCATTGTTGGCCGGCTTTTCGGTGATGGTCTCGCCGCGACACGCTGACGACATACCGTGAAGTAAATCACACGGATGTTCTTTTCGGCTCTATTTCGCCGAAATGTGCATATCTAGGATTGTTTTCGGCGTTTCCCCACTATATCTAGGGGTGGCATGTCGTATAGTCATCAGAGAACAAACAACTTACACACGTGTGATTTCGGATCGGCGACCGCCGCAAGACATGCCGGGAATCACGAAAGGACAGGGATTAGGACATGGATGCTCTGCTGATGAACGCCAGTACCGCCACCTCCTCCAAGGTGCTGGTGGAGAAGCGTGACGGTCGCGTCGTCGACTTCGACCCGATAAACATCATCAGCGCCGTGAAGTCCGCCTTCGCCGACCTTGACAAGCAGGTCGGCCCGGAGGAGGAGAAGCTGATCCGCGGCTTCGCCGACCAGATCGAAGGCGAGATCACGGAGCGCTACAACGGTCCCGCCAAGATCGAGGACATCCAGAACCTCGTCGAGCACGCCCTGATCGACGCCCACCTGTACGACGTGGCCCGCGCCTACACCAACTACCGTCTCGACAAGGACATCCAGCGCGCCAAGGCCACGGACGTCAACGAGGCCGTCTCCCGCTTCATCAACCAGGATCCGACGCTGATCCACGAGAACGCGAACAAGGATGCCAACGTCTACGCCACTCAGCGCGACCTGCTCGCCGGCGCCGTCTCCAAGGCCGCCGCGTTCAACATGCTGCCCCCGGCCGTCGCGAACGCGCACATGAAGGGCGACATCCACTTCCACGACGCCGACTACTCGCCGTTCACCGCGCAGTCCAACTGCTCGCTGCCCAACTTCTGGGACATGCTCGCCAACGGCTTCACGCTCGGCAACGCGCCGATGGCCTCCCCGAAGTCCATCGCCATCGCCGCCACGCAGATCACCCAGATCATGAAGGACGTGGCCTCCAGCCAGTACGGCGGCCAGACCGCCAACCGTGCCGACGAGCACCTCGCCGCCTACGCGAAGAAGGACTACGAGAAGTTCCTCGAAGAGGCCCGCGAGACCATCCCCGACGGCATGCCGGTGGAGTTCGCCCGTCGTCAGGTCGAGAACGCCAAGGCCAACGAGCCCGCCAAGCTGCACTTCGGCTCCCGCGAGCCGCTGCCCATGGACACGCCGTTCCACACCGACGTCGACGAGCTGGAGCAGGAGCGTGAGATCCTCGCCAAGGTCCGCACGCGCAAGTCCATCTACGACGCCATGCAAACGATGGAGTACCAGATCAACTCCAACCGCGTCTCCAACGGCCAGACCCCGTTCGTCACCGTCGGCTTCGGCCTGGGCACCGACTGGTTCGCCCGCGAGGTGCAGCGCGCGATCCTGCTCAACCGCATCCGCGGCCTCGGCAAGGACCACCACACCGCAATCTTCCCGAAGCTCGTGTTCACCGTGCGCCACGGCGTGAACGCCGACCCCGGCGACCCGAACTACGACCTGAAGCAGCTCGCCCTGGAATGCGCCACCAAGCGCATGTACCCGGACGTCGTGTTCTACGAGAACATCGTCAAGATCACCGGCTCCTTCAAGGCGCCGATGGGCTGCCGCTCCTTCCTGCAGGGCTGGATCAACCCCGAGACCGGCAAGGACGAGGAGGATGGCCGCATGAACCTCGGCGTCGTTTCCGTGAACGTGCCGCGCATCGCCATCGAATCCCACGGCAGCAAGGAACGTTTCTGGAAGCTGTTCAACGAGCGCATGGAGGTCGCCCACCAGGCGCTGCAGTTCCGCATCATGCGCTGCAAGCAGGCCACCCCGGTCAACGCGCCCACCCTGTTCCGCTTCGGCGCCTTCGGTCGCCTCGGCGCGAGCGGCAACGTCGACACGCTGTTCAAGAACGAGCGCGCCACCGTGTCGCTCGGCTACATCGGCCTGGCCGAGGCCACCGCCGTCTTCTACGGCAAGGACTGGATCCGCGACCACGGCTGGGACCCGCAGGGCAAAGAGTTCGCGCTGTCGATCGTCAAGCGCATGAGCGAACTGTGCAAGCAGTGGAGCAAGGCCGAAGGCTACCATTACTCCGTGTACTCCACACCGGCCGAATCCCTCACCGACCGCTTCAACCGCATGGACCGCGAGAAGTTCGGCCGCATCGAGGGCGTCACCGACCACGACTTCTACACCAACTCCTTCCACTACCCGGTGTGGCTGCAGCCCACCCCGATGGAGAAGCTCAACTACGAGAAGGACTTCCCGTACTTCGCGTCCGGCGGCTTCATCAACTACTGCGAGTACCCGTGCCTGCAGGACAACCCGAAGGCGTTGGAGGCCGTGTGGGATTACGCCTACAACATCGGCATCGGCTACCTCGGCACCAACACGCCGATCGACCACTGCTTCGTGTGCGGCTTCCAGGGCGACTTCGAGCCGACCGACGAGGGCTTCAAGTGCCCCGAGTGCGGCAACTGCGACCCTGACAAGTGCAACGTCACCAAGCGCACCTGCGGCTACCTCGGCAACCCGGTGCAGCGCCCGATGGTGCATGGCCGTCACGAGGAGATCTCCCACCGCGTCAAGCACATGAGCGGCGAGACCGGTCACGTGACGCTGGCGGACGGCTCCGAGCGCGAGTGGTTCGAAGAGGCCAAGTAACTGCCGGTACCGCGCGTTGTGCTGTCCGCGAGGGTCGCCGGTATATGTTGTCTGACACACTCAAGGCCGTTCGGCCGAGCTTACGGTCAGACAACATATACCGGCGACCCTCGCTCGTTGCGCGCAACGTTACGGTTGGACAGGGAGGATGATGATGGACAGGAAGTCGACGCTGCATGATTTCGCGGCCGGCGAGACCGGCCGCGGACCCGGAGTGCCGTCATCACTGACCAACAACCCCCGTTCCGGCCAGTGGGACGGGCGGCGCATGTCCAAGCGCATGATCGCCGACTACAAGACCTTCATCGTCACCGACGGCGAAGGCGTACGCAATTCGCTGTACGTCTCCGGCTGCCCGTTCCACTGCGTCGAATGCTTCAACTCGTCGATCTGGGATTTCCAGGCCGGCCACGAATACACGCAGAAGCTTGAAGACAAGATCGTCGACGACCTCAAGGCGCCGTGGATCCAGGGCATCACGTTCCTCGGTGGCGAACCCATGCTGAATACGCCCGTCCTGTTGCCGCTCGCCCGGCGCATCCGCGGCGAGTTCGGCCACGACAAAGACATCTGGTGCTGGACCGGCTACACGTGGGAGGAGCTGATGCGCCCCGGTGAGACGCCGGACAAGCTAGAACTGTTGCAGCTCATCGACATCCTCGTCGACGGCCGCTACCTCAAGGACCAGCACGACTCCCTCCTGCAGTTCCGCGGATCCAGAAACCAGCGCATCCTCGACGTGCCGCGTTCGCTGGCCGCCGGCAGGCCTGTCGTCTGGGCCAAGCTCCACGACCAGGAGCGCGACATCCCCGAAATGTACCTCAAGGATCGCGAGGCCGGCGAGGGCGCGCAGGCGTCGTGACGGCGCCGCCGGCCTTGCCATCCATCCAGTGGATTCGATGCTGGCGGCCTGATCGCGGCCATCCTGACAGTCTCGCCCGCCATCGGCATGGCCTTGCTTCTCCCCGCATTCATCTGGCCTCGCGTGAGTCCGCTGTTCCATGTGATGATGCTCTGTTTCCGGGAAGGGTGATCGCGCATGCTGGGCACCGGATTGGGGCGGACGACTCTGTATATGCGCGGCGTGTCTGTATATGCGCGGCGTGCGGGACGGCGTGGTCGACGTTTTCGCGGGCAGCGGCGTGCCCGGTCCGCTGGAGGTCTCGGATACTGCGGCCGGGGTATGACCCGCCGTCGTCGCCGGCGTGGCCGTCATATCAGGGATTTGGGCGGGACTGGGGGTGGTCAATAGCACTAGTCCATAAGACCACCAGCCTGCTGGCATGCTCGGCTCACCCCCCCCCGAATGCGCGATAATGGGGGGGGTAACGCCGCAATCGTGGGGAAACCGTCGAGTTTCCGTTTTGCGTTTGTTAGCGAAATCACGCCATACGACGGCTCGTTAGGAGGGGTCTCGGACTACATTACATAAGGAAGTAGCGGGAAGTCCCGAATCGAAGACAGAGGTAACAGATGGTGGATACAGCGAATACCGCGGCCGAAAGCCACGATAGTAAGCCGTTGCGCGTGGGTCTGGATATCGGATCGACCACGGTCAAGGCCGTGGTGCTCGATCAGACCAATGCGCTCAATGACGTGCTGTTCTCCGACTACCGACGTCACCACGCCAACGTCCGCGCCACGGTGGCTGGACTGCTCAAGGACATCCATCAGACGCTCGTCGACCTCGGCCGCGGCGACGAGCCCATTCGTCTCGCCATCACCGGTTCCGGCGGCCTGACGCTCGCCGACAACCTGCACGTGCCGTTCATCCAGGAGGTCATCGCCGAGACCCGCGCGATCGACGAGGAATACCCGCAGGCCGACGTCATCATCGAGCTCGGCGGCGAGGACGCCAAGATCACGTACCTGAAGCCCACTCCCGAACAGCGCATGAACGGTTCGTGCGCGGGCGGCACCGGCGCATTCATCGACCAGATGGCCACGCTGCTCGACACCGACGCCTCCGGCCTCAACGATTACGCCAAGGACTACAAGACCCTGTACCCGATCGCGTCGCGTTGCGGTGTGTTCGCGAAGACCGACCTGCAGCCGCTGATCAACGACGGCGCCGCCAAGCCCGATCTGGCCGCGTCGATCTTCACCGCGGTGGCCACGCAGACCATCGCCGGCCTGGCTTCCGGACGCCCGATCCACGGTACGGTCATCTTCCTCGGCGGCCCGCTGTTCTTCATGTCCGAGCTGCGCGAGGCGTTCCACCGCGCGCTCGCCGGCAAGGTCGACGAGTTCATCGTGCCGACCGACGCCCACCTGTACGTCGCATACGGCTCCGCGCTGATCGCTGGGGAGCCGGACGGCATCGACGTCGACGGCGTGCATTTCGAGCCGCGCACCTGTGACGACATCATCGCCGCCCTCGACGACCTGAAGAACCTGCCGGCGAACACGCCGACCATGCCCCCGCTGTTCTCCTCCGACCAGGAGCGCGAGGCGTTCAACGAGCGCCATCATCGCGAACACATCCACATCGGCACGCTCGAAGGCGCGAAAGGCCCGCACTTCCTCGGTATCGACGCGGGTTCGACCACCATCAAGGCGACGCTCGTCAACGACGACCGCGAGATCGTATGGTCCAGCTACGCCACCAACGAAGGCAGCCCGTTGACCGCCGCCATCAACATCGTCAAGAAGATCCAGTCCGAGCTGCCCGAAGGCGCGTGGATCGCCCGATCCTGCGCGACCGGCTACGGCGAGGGACTGATCACCACCGGCTTGCACCTGGACGAGGGCGTGGTCGAGACCATGGCGCACTACCGCGGCGCCGAAATGGTCAGCCCCGGCGTCACCGCTGTCATCGACATCGGTGGCCAGGACATGAAATACCTGGCCATCACCGACGGCGTCATCGACTCGATCGCCGTCAACGAGGCGTGCTCGTCCGGTTGCGGCTCGTTCCTGCAGACCTTCGCGCAGTCGATGGGTCTGACCATCCAGGAGTTCACCCAGGCGGCCCTCAACTCCGACCATCCGGTCGACCTCGGCTCGCGCTGCACGGTGTTCATGAACTCGTCCGTCAAGCAGGCACAGAAGGAAGGCGCGTCGATGGAGAACATCGCCGCCGGCCTGTGCTATTCGGTCGTGCGCAACGCGCTGTACAAGGTCATCAAGCTGCGTGACTCCGGTGAGCTCGGCGACACCGTCGTCGTGCAGGGCGGCACGTTCCTCAATGACGCCGTGCTGCGCGCCTTCGAGCTGCTCACCGAGCGCGAGGTGACCCGCCCGAACATCGCCGGCTTGATGGGCGCGTTCGGCGCCGCCCTGACCGCGCGCATGCATTACGAGGACGTGGCCGACGACGCGCACGACCACGACGTCGAAGTCTCCGCGGGCCAGTCCGCCGATATGGCCGGCAGCGACGATGTCAGCGTGGAGCACGATCACGAGGTCGTCATCGACGGCGTGCACCACACGGCGTCCAACATCCTGTCCGGCGACGACCTCGACAACATGTCGATGACCTCCGAGCGCGACGTGTGCAAGCTGTGCCAGAACCACTGCAAGCTCACCATCACCACGTTCGCCGACGGCTCGCGCTACGTTACCGGCAACCGCTGCGAGCGCGGCGGCGACGCGAAGAAGAAGCGCTCCGACAGGCCGAACCTGTATGACTACAAGTACAAGCGCTGCTTCGCCTACCGCAGGCTCACCGACAAGAAGGCCACCCGCGGCGAGATCGGCATCCCGCGCGTGCTCAACATGTACGAGAACTACCCGTTCTGGTTCACGCTGCTCACCTCGCTCGGCTTCAAGGTGATGATCTCCGGCCGCAGCTCGCACGAGCTGTTCGAGACCGGCATCGAATCGATCGCCTCCGAGAACATCTGCTACCCGGCCAAGCTGGTGCACGGCCACATCAAGTGGCTGCTGGGCAAGGGCGTCAAGAACATCTTCTACCCGTGCGTGAGCTACGAGGACAACCTCGTGCCCAATACGGACAACCACTACAACTGCCCGGTCGTGGCCAACTACCCGGTGGTGATCGGCGCGAACATGCCCGAACTGCGCGAGGACGGCATCCGCTACATGCACCCGTACTTCAACCTCGCCAACCACGAGCTCATGGTCGACCGCATCGTCGAGGAGTTCGCCTGGGCGAACGTGAGCCGCGAGGAGGCCGAGACCGCGGTCAAGGCCGCGTACGCCGAGGACAAGATCTTCAAGAACGACGTGCAGGAGGAAGGTTTCAAGGCGCTCGCCTACATGAAGGAGCATAACTGCCGGGGCATCGTGCTCGCCGGACGCCCGTACCACATCGACCCCGAGGTCAACCACGGCATCCCCGAGACGATCTGCGCGCTCGGCATGGTCGTGCTCTCGGAGGATTCGATCTGCGAACTGCAGCCGGGGGAGAACCTGCATCTGAGCGACTACCTGTCAGAAGGCGAGGAGGACCCGCGCAAGAAGAATGCGAACGGCTTCCGCCACGTCGGCGACCGCAAGGTGACCGTCTCCCGCATGCCGCTGCGCGCCACCAACCAGTGGGCCTACCATTCGCGGCTCTACGCAGCGGCGCATTTCGTGGCGTCCTACCCGGGTCTCGAACTCGTGCAGCTCAACTCCTTCGGCTGCGGCCTGGACGCCATCACCACCGATCAGGTGGCCGAGATCCTCGCCGACAAGGCCGACGTGTACACGCTGCTCAAGATCGATGAGGTGAGCAACCTCGGAGCGGCAAAGATCCGCCTGCGTTCGCTCAAGGCCGCCGTCGAGGAGCGCGAGGCCAACAAGCGGCGTCTGGCCGCACAGGCCCAGTCCCAATCCCGCCAGCAGGTGCTGCCGAACAAGCAGGACCAGCCGGTCGGCCCCAGTGCGGCCGAGCTTGCGGCGCAGCGTCAGGCCAAGGAGGAGCTCGCGGCCGCCGAGGTGCAGCTCAAGGCCGCCCAGGACCAGCTCGCCGCCGCGCAGGCCGCCGTCGAGGCCGCGGAGAAGCAGAAGAACGCCGCCGAGCAGCCGGCCCCGCATTCCACGGGCTTCCGCAAGACCGGATCCGAGGCGCCCACGCCCGGCCGTCAGGTCATGCTCGACACGGTGATGAAGAGCAACCCGCAGCTCACCAAGGCCGTCAAGGACGCCTCCCGTCGCGCGGCGCAGGCCGAGTCGCGGCTCGCCGCCACCTCGCCGAACGGCAAGTCCGCGAGGAAGGCCGCCAAGAAATCCGGCCACAACACCGCGACCATGTCGAAGTACGCCAACAAGGTGCCGTTCGGCAAGTCGATGAAGAAGGACTACACGATCGTCGGCCCCCAGATGAGCCCGATCCACATGTCGCTGGTCGAGTCGGTCATCCGCTCCGGCGGATACAAGTTCGACATCCTCAAGACCGCGAGCCGCGAGGACGTCGAACTCGGCCTCAAGTACGTCAACAACGACGCCTGCTACCCGGCGATCATGGTCATCGGCCAGCTCGTCGACGCCATCGTCAAGGGCAAGTACGATCCCGACCATGTGGCGCTCGCCATCACGCAGACCGGCGGCATGTGCCGCGCGACGAACTACTTCGGCCTGATCCGCAAGGCGCTGATCGACGCCGGCTACCCGCAGGTGCCGGTCATCGCGCTGTCCACGCAGGGCTTCGAGGACAACCCGGGCTTCAAGGCCACGCCCACGCTGCTGCACCGCGCCATCAAGGCGCTGGTCGTCGGCGACCTGCTGCTCAAATGCCTGATGCGCGTGCGCCCGTACGAGGTCGAGAAGGGCAGCGCCGACAAGCTGTACCAGATGTGGGACACCATCGTGCGCGAGACCATCGAGCACCACGGCTTCTCCGATACCGCGAAGAAGAAGATCGGCAAGCATTACCTGCCGTACCAGACGTTGCTCAAGGAGATCGTCAAATCGTTCGACGCACTGCCGCTGCGCGACATCCCGCGCAAGGTGCGCGTCGGCGTCGTCGGCGAGATCCTCGTCAAGTACCATCCCGACGCGAACAACCACGTGGTCGACGTCATCGAATCGCAGGATTGCGAGGCCGTGGTTCCCGGCATCATGGAGTTCATGACCACGCGTCCGTACATCACCGACTGGAACGAGAAGAACCTCGGCATGGGCGGCAACAAGAAGCTGTACTCGCTCATGCGCTGGGGTCTCGACCGTTACCTCAACCCGGTGCGCGCGGCCATCGATCTGGCGCATGGCAAGTTCAGCCAGGACCTGCCGATGCCCGAGCTGGTCAAGAAGGCCTCCGAGGTGACCTCGGTGGGCGTGCAGGCCGGCGAGGGGTGGCTGCTGACCGCCGAGATCCTGGAGCTCATCGAGTCTGGCTGCCCGAATGTGATCTGCGCCCAGCCGTTCGCCTGCCTGCCCAACCATGTGACCGGCCGCGGCATGTTCGGCAAGATTCGCCGTCTGCACCCGGACGCGAACATCGTCTCCATCGACTATGATCCCGGCGCCTCACAGGCCAATCAGCTCAACCGCATCAAGCTGATGATCGCCGCGGCGAAGAAGAACCACCAGAAGCTGACCGCGGCCGACTGACGGATCAGCCTCGGCCCGGCGATCAGCCGACCAGGGTCGCCGCGTAGGCGTACAGCCTCTTCCATGGCAGGGTCGACACGTCTATCTTGTCGGCCTTGCTCTGAACCCTTTCGCGGTAGCGTTCCGTGCGCAGCGCCGTCTTCACATTGGCTTTCACATCGGCGAGCGGCGCCTTGCCCTCGACCCCGTCCACGGTCCAGTCGTGCGCGTCGTAAAACTCCTGCACCTCGGTCTCGCTCGGGTTCATGCCCGGTTTCGTGGCGTCGTCGACGTAGTCGTTCTTCAGCGCGGTCATCTCGTAGTCGATGTATGAGGCGATGTCGTATTCGCTGCGCCCGTAGATGACCTGCCCCGCTTCACGTTTCTGCCGGTTGTTCGCGTTGAGGGTTTCCATGCGCTTGACGATGCCGGTGTACGAGTCGTCGTCGACCAGCCCGTACGAGACTGCGATCAGGTACGCCGCGTGACGGAAGCGCAGCGTGTCGATAGTCTGTTTCGTCAGCCATTCGACCGGCTTCTCGCCGCCGTATGAGGCGGTCCAGTCGGCGTCCCGGACGTTGAGGTTGACGTCGTGTTTCTGCTTGAAATAGCTGACGGCGGCGGTGCGCTGCGACGACCACGCCTGGGTGAATTCGGCCTGCGTGATGGTGGTGTCGCCGAAGGAGAATTTCGGGAAGGCCTGCGTCGCGTTGGCTTGCGCGTCGTCCGTCTTTGACGAGTCGGGGCTCGCCGTGAGCGAACGGACGAGAAAGACGGTGCCGACGATGGCCGCAATCAGCAGGACGGCCGCGACGACGATGATCGCGCGGGTTCTCGTATTGGTTTTCGTCCCCATCTTCGCGGCGTCACGGCCGCTCCCGTCCGTTGCCTTGCTGGGAGAGCCTGATCCGCATTTTCGTGACTGCTTCATGCCGTCATGATACGCGACGGACATGATTGCGGGGTGTCGCCCGCATTGCGCAGGAACGCCCCCACAATCATGTCCGCCGGTCGTCGCCTTGGATTCCGGTTATTCCTGGAATACGTCCGGATGCTTCGGATCGCCGGGCTCGTCGGCCAACAGGCCCTCCAATCCCAGGAACTCCTTCCAGAATTCGAGCGGCTGGCCATACGGCGCCGATTGCGCGCCGCGCGCCTGCAGGTTCGCCTTCGCCTCGAACACGTCCTCTTCGCGGATATCCTCGAAGTAGCTTTCCAACCGCTCCCTGTTCTCCGGCACGTAGAACAGGGACGCGATGATCTCCGTCAGCCGCTCGGCGCGCTCGATCGGCAGCGAATCCCAATGCCGCAGCTCGATGAAGTTCTTCATACGCACGTCGTTGAAATGCGTGGAGATGATGTGGTTGATCTCGTACGGGTTGAGCTCGCGGTCGGGATACACCTCTCCGGCGTTCTCATAGAACGCCGGGTGATGCAGCTCCTTGCCGCTCAGGCTCCTGGCCTCCGGCGTATGCGTCAGATCGGCGAACATCAGCGGCGTGGACAGCACGTCGATGGCGTACTCCTCCCAGCCGAACCGCTTGTCGAACAGTCCGGGAATCACGTTCGTGCGCTGGGGGTCGAGATAGTCCCACATGCGCTGGCGCAGCAGGGGCCACGGGTTCGGCGCGCCCTCGAAATACGGCGTATTGCGGAAGTACCAGGCGAGGATCGGCCCGATGATGGTGCCCAGACGCAGCTTGTCGATGGAATCCTGCTCGTCGACGTAGTCGATGCTCACCTGCGTGGAGGCCGAGCACCGCATCATGCACGGGCCGAACTGGCCTACCCGCCCCAGGTAGTGGGTCATGGCGTCGTAACGGTCCTTCGGGTTGACCTTGACGTCGGCGAAGCCCGACTTGGGCTGGTAGCCGTAATTGACCAGACGGAAGCCCAGCTCGTCCAGCACGGGATCGATGTCACGCCGGAAGGAACGATACAGCGTCAGCAGTTCCTGCGGCGTCTTGAGGATGCCCAGCGAGCACTCCACCTGACCGCCGGGCTCCAGCGACACGGCGATGCCTTCGCGCCCGAGTCCGACCAGATGGCCGTTCTCCCAGTACTCCTTTTCCTTGTCATAGTACGGCGCAATGCGCTTGAGCAGCGTTTCGACGCCGTTCTCCTCGTAGTAGCTGACGGCGGTGTCGTCGCCGTTGTGCACCGGAAGATGTTCGATCTCCACGCCGAAACCGCCCGTGCCGCGTTTGGAACGGCCTTCCTCGAAGAATCGCAGCAGACTGTCGATGTGCTTGGGATTCGGCTTGGCGAGCAGATGCGCGTAACTGATTCTCGGTGTCGTCATGGGGCATATCGTACCTGCAGATTCCATCGGCCACAGCGGTGCCGTTATACAAAGAATCGATAGCCGGTTTGCGTCCGAATGCTGGACATTGCGACTGATTTCCCGGGTTCCGTTCAGGGGGTACAAGGGTGACGTTATGACAGTTAACGAAATGCCGAATACGCCATAGCCCCATTGCCGTAGCCTATGGGTACCGCTATACTTGTGAACTTGTAAAGTCTCTTTACATATTGGTGGTGTGGCGAGTCTGTGAATGACCCCGGAAGGGGGCATCGTCATGGATGACCGGATCGCCGACATGTCCCCCCGCAACGAGGAGGGGAACGGAGACTCTCCAATAACAGTAAGGACAACGATGAAACCTCATGTAGGATCACGGATGATCGCAGCAGCGGTCGCTATGGGGACGGCGTTCGCGTTGATCGCGCCGTCTTCGGCGCTCGCGGCCGATGCGACGCCAGCGGCGGCGTCGACCGGAACGACATATTACGTGTCATCGACGCATGGCGATGACGGCAACGCCGGCACCGATCAGGGCCATCCCTGGAAGACGCTGGACAAGGTCAACGCCATCGCGACCGACCTTAAGCCGGGCGACTCCGTGCTGCTGGAGCGTGGCTCCACGTTCCAGGACCAGTATCTGCACATCAAGGACACGTCGGGAACCGCCGACGCGCCCATCACCATCGCCGATTACGGCGACGCCTCCGCCAAGCCGGTCATCGCGGCGAACGGCGTCAAGGGCAGCCGGTGGTACCAGAACTACCGTGCGTCGGTCGGCAACCACCAGAACAAGGGCACCGTCTCCTCGGCCATCCTGCTCAAGGACGTGTCGTACATCACGGTGAAGAACCTGGAGATCACCAATGACGACCCCGACGTCTACGACCCGATCGACACGTGGAAGTGGACCGACACGGCCGATTCGGATGGCACCAAGCTCGACCGCTCGGCCGACCGCATGGACCGCACCGGCGTGGCCGGCATCGCGGAGAACGGCACAACGATGAGCCATGTCACGCTTGAGGGCCTGAACATCCACGACGTGGACGGCAACATCTACAACAAGCACATGGCCAACGGCGGCATCTACTTCATGGCTCACTACGCCCGCGAGAACAAGAACGCCGCGGACAACACGTGGCTGCAGAACCACATCTCGCGCTTCGACCACATCACCATCAAGAACAACATCGTCAAGGACGTGGACCGCTGGGGCATCGCCGTGGGCTACACCGCGTACCTCAACTTCATCGACGCGGCGTGGGGCGACGGCAGCATCGACGACGACCTGATCGCCAAGTACGGCCAGACCAACGTGACCATCGAGAACAACTACGTCAAGGGTGCGGGCGGCGACGCCATCACCCTCATGTACTGCGACCGTCCGGTCATCCAGTACAACGTGGGCGACAGCGTCTCGAAGCACATGAACGACGTCGACTACCCGCATGACCGCGAGCACGGCGGCAGGTACGGCGGCTGGGTCGCGGCGGGCATCTGGCCCTGGCGCTGCAAGGACCCGATCTTCCAGTACAACGAGATGTACAACAACCTCAACTCCGAGCACGGCAACGGCGACGGCCAGGCGTGGGACGCCGATTACGGCGACGGCACGCTGTACCAGTACAACTACTCGTACGGCAACTCGTTCGCCTCGCTGATGATCTGCAACCAGTACGCCATCAACACGACGTTCCGCTACAACATCTCGCAGAACGACCGCCGCGGCGTGTTCGACCTGCCGAGCAACGGTCCGGGCAACCACATCTACAACAACACCGTCTACATCGGTAAGGACAGCGCGGTGCTGACCGGCCGATCCAACAGCCAGGCGAAGTTCGAGAACAACATCTTCATCAACGCGACCGACACCAAGAAGACCGAGACGTGGAACCGCGGCAACCAGCACGGCGGCCAGACGTACGACAAGAACATGTACGTCAATTACGCGAACAGGCCCGCCTCCGATTCCAACGCCGTCGAGGTCGCCGATGTGAAGACCGTGCTGTCCAACGCCGGACACGCGCCGAGCGCGCCGAAGGCCACCGGTTCGGTCTATGGCCGTTCCGGCAGCGAGTTCGACGGATACAAGCCCGTTGACAACTCCCCGGCCATCAATGCCGGCAAGGTCATCTCCGACATGAACGACTACGCGGTCACGAATGACTTCTTCGGCAACACCATCAAGGGAACCCCGGACCTGGGTGCCGTCGAAAGCAACGTGCTCTCCGTCTCCGGCAAGGTCAACGCGTACGAGACCGCCACGGTCGGCGGCTCCAAGGTCGTCTACGTGCCGTTCACCGCGAAGAACCCGACCACAGTCAAGCAGCTTCGCGCGGGCCTGACGGTCGGTGACGGATCAGTCGCCAACGTGTACCGCGGCAGCACCAAGCTGGCGGCTGACGCGGCGATCCAGGCCGACGACGTGCTGCGCTTCGAGGTCGAAGGCACTTCGAACACGCCGATCGAATACACCATCGTGCAGAAGAACGCCTGGAACTGGGTCGACGAGTTCAAGACCGACTCTCAGGGCCCGATCTGGACGTCGCAGCGTCAGGTGTCCGGCGAATGGCAGACGATTACCGATTTCGGTTCCGATGTGTACCCGCAGACGTACTACGACAAGTACTACGGCGTCGGTGTGGACTATCAGAACAAGAGCCTTCCGGCCGACCGCAGCGCCATCCACGGCCTGATCGCCGACAATCCGGGTGATTCCGCGGCGACGGCGATGGCCTGGACCGCGCCGAAGGCCGGTTCCGTGAAGGTCACGCTGGACGAGGTGACCGGAGCGCACGTCGAGCCGTACATCCGTCAGTCGGGCAGCAATGGCAAGGATGTGGTCCTGAAGCTGCTGAAGAACGACGAGGTGATCTGCTCCGCGACGATGACCGATTCCTTCGCGACGGCGACCGGGTTCAACGAATGCCTGGCGTCCGCCAAGGGCACGGTCAAGGTCGCGGTCGGCGATGTGCTGCGCTTCTCGGTGGATGCCGCGACCGGCACCTCCAAGTCGTCGATCCACATCAGCCCGGTCGTCACCTATCAGGATGTGGCACCCGTCGAGTCCCAGACGGCGCAGTACGCTGCCTCCTACGACGCGGTGAGCGCCAAGGTCGGCACCAAGGCCACCGCTACGGTGAAGTTCACGAAGGACGGCGCGGCCGCCACCCCGACCGGCGTCAAGTCCTACGCGCTGAAGACCGCGGTCGACGGCGTGTCCGTGGACGCCGCGACCGGCGCGGTCACCTACACGCCCGGCGCCGATGCGTACGGCACCACCAAGACCGCGACCGTGGTCGTCACCTACTCGGATAACACCACCGACGAGGCGACCGTCACCTTCAACGTCGAGAAGTCCAACGCGCAGAAGTACAACGTGCTGTACCCGGCCGTGTCCGGCGGCGCGGGCGTCGCGCTCAAGCGCACGCCCAAGTTCACGCTCAAGGCGGACAGCGCCGCGGCGTCCATCCCCGCCGGCACCAAGTTCGCGCTCGGCACGGGCGCCCCGGCCGGCGCGTCCGTGAACGCCGCCACCGGTGAGGTCACGCTGACCAGCACCCAGGCCGGCACCATCACCGTGCCGGTGACGGTCACCTTCTCCGACACCAACGAGTCCATCGAGGCGACGGCCACGTTCACCGTGACCGCTCCGGCGGCGCTCGGCACCTCCAAGCTGGAGACCGGCACCGCGAACGGCGCGAACGTCATCTATGTGCCGTTCACCGCGAAGACCCCGACCACCGTCGCCGATCTGCTGGCCCTGGTGACCGCCGAGCCGGATTCGGCCCTCAAGGCCGTGTACCGTGACGGCACCAAGCTGGAGGACGCCGCGGCAGTAAAGGCCGGCGACGTGCTGCGCTTCTACGCCGACGGCTCCACCTTCACCGCCGACTACACGGTCGTGCAGAAGAACGCCTGGAACTGGGTCGACGACTTCAAGACCGACTCTCAGGGCCCGATCTGGACGTCGCAGCGTCAGGTGTCCGGCAAATGGCAGACGATTACCGATTTCGGTTCCGATGTGTACCCGCAGACGTACTACGACAAGTACTACGGCGTCGGTGTGGACTATCAGAACAAGAGCCTTCCGGCCGACCGCAGCGCCATTCACGGCCTGATCGCCGACAATCCGGGTGATTCCGCGGCGACGGCGATGGCCTGGACCGCGCCGAAGGCCGGTTCCGTGAAGGTCACGCTGGACGAGGTGACCGGAGCGCACGTCGAGCCGTACATCCGTCAGTCGGGCAGCAATGGCAAGGATGTGGTCCTGAAGCTGCTGAAGAACGACGAGGTGATCTGCTCCGCGACGATGACCGATTCCTTCGCGACGGCGACCGGGTTCAACGAATGCCTGGCGTCCGCCAAGGGCACGGTCAAGGTCGCGGTCGGCGATGTGCTGCGCTTCTCGGTGGATGCCGCGACCGGCACCTCCAAGTCGTCGATCCACATCAGCCCGGTCATCACCTACACGGATGCCGATGAGCCTTCGCCCGAGCCTGGCCTGTCGGAGCAGTATGCTGCGGCGTATCCGGCTTCGGTTGCGGCGAAGGTGGGCGAGAAGGCCACCGCCGCGGTGTCGTTCACGAAGGGCGGCGCCGCCGCGGATGCCCCGGCGGGCACGACGTTCGCGGTCGCGGGTGACGGGTTCACGGTCGCCGCGGACGGTACGGTGTCGTTCACGCCGACGGACGCGCAGGCGGGCAAGACGGTGACGGCCACGGTGACGGTGACGTATTCGGACAAGTCGACGGATACGGCGACGGTGACGTTCAAGGTCGCCGCCAAGACCGAGCCTGAGCCCAAGCCCGAACCGACCGATCCGAAGGCCGACCTGCGCAAGGAGGTCGAATCCGCGTCGAAGCTTGACGAGAAGGACTACACCGCCGACTCGTGGAAGGTGTTCGCCGCGGCGCTCGATAACGCCAAGGCCGTGCTGGAGGACAAGGACGCCACCGAGGCGCAGATCTCCGGCGCGCTCACGACGCTGAAGTCCGCCACTGCCGCGCTGGCCAAGGCCGGCGACACCGGCAAGCCCGACGATGGCGACAAGCCTTCCGCGGGCAAGCCCAACGACAAGGGCGACAAGGGCAACGGTCTGTCCAAGACCGGCGCCAGCGTCGCCGTCATCGGCGTTGCCATGCTGCTGCTCGCAGCCGCCGGCTTCGTCACGGTGAACGTCGTTCGCCGCCGCCGGTAACGGCATGACGGGCACCCGCCCGTAACAAGCAATCAGGGGTCTCATGGTCAGCCATGAGACCCCTTTGCTATGCCTGTTAGCCGCTCTCTCGCTGTCGATTACCCTATATTCCCGCGAAAGTCCCATTTGCGGACGCTGGAATGGGAGTATCGACGGATGGGAGCAATTGTTCAACACGCCGATTGTTGTATATGCAACTGTTGTATATGGTATGCATTATTATGTTATGTTGCCTGAATGTTCGGAATGCGATTTTCGCATCGACAGACATGGTATGGAGGGGTATGGAGCAACGTATTCTCAGCATTGAAATACGGGCGGTGAGTAAGGCCGTCGACCGTTATTTGGGCGAAAGCATGCCGCTCTCCGCCAAGGGGACCACCGGCGGCAACGCGCATATCATCATGTTCCTGGCGCGCAATCGGGATCGGGAGATCTATCAGCACACCATCGAGCAGAAATTCTGCATCACCCGTTCCACGGCATCCCGCGTGCTGGCGCTGATGGAGAAGAACGGGCTGATTGCCCGTGAATCCGTGGCGCACGACGCACGATGTAAGCGCATTGTGCTGACGGATAAAGCCGACGCCATCGTCGCCGATCTCAAAGCGAACGGGGAGCGTGTGGAGCGTCTTCTGGTCGACGGTTTCACGCAAACGGAGCAAGATGCGCTGCATGACTACGTGGAGCGCATGCGTGCCAACATCGAGCGCGCACAACATGAATTTGAACATCAGACATCCTCCCAGACGCCGTCAACGGCGGCTCCCGAATACTCGGAAGCGGAGGTCATCAACACGAAGGAGGAGAACAAGTGAGCAGCACCGAAGAAGCGATTGCGCAAGCGCGCAAAGCCGTGGAACCGGACAAGCCGAAACATGTCCTGCGCACGCTGGGCAAGTCGATCCGCGAGTACAAGAAGGCCAGTCTGCTGGCCCCGGCGCTCGTGGCGGTCGAAGGCATCCTGGAGATCCTGATCCCGACGATCATGGCCTCGCTGATCGACGAGGGCATCACCGGCGGCAGCATGCCGTCCACCATCAAGTTCGGAGTGATCCTGCTGATCTGTGCGATGGTCTCGCTGGGTGCCGGCTTCCTGTCCGGCAAGTTCGCGGCCATCGCGGGCGCGGGCTTCGCCAAGAACCTGCGCCAGGACCAGTTCAAGAAGGTTCAGGGCTTCAGCTTCACCAATATCGACCGGTTCTCCACCGGCTCGATCGTGACCCGACTGACCACCGACGTGACGAACCTGCAGAACGCCTACATGATGATTATCCGTCTGGGCGTGCGTGCCCCGATCATGGTGATTGTGGCCTGGATCTTCTCGTTCCGCATCTCCCCGTCCATCTCGCTGGTGTTCCTGGCCTGCATCCCGATCCTGGCGATCGGCCTGTGCGGTCTGGCCGTGCTCGTGCACCCCGTGTTCGAGCGCGTGTTCCACACTTACGACGCGCTCAACAACGTGGTCGACGAGAACCTGCAGGGCATCCGCGTGGTGAAATCCTACAACCGCGAATCCTTCGAGGTGGGCAAGTTCGGCCGCATCTCCCAGCGCATCTTCAAGGACTTCACCAAGGCCGAGCGCATCATGAGCTTCAACAGCCCGCTGATGATGGTGTGCGTCTACGCCTCGATGATCCTCATCGCATGGATGGGCGCGCAGCAGATCGTCGCCTCCGGCAACAACGCCGCCGTGGGCCTGACCACCGGCGACCTGACCGCACTGGTCACCTATGCCATGCAGATCCTCATGGCCATGATGATGCTGTCGATGATCTTCATCATGGTCATTATCTCCCAGGCCTCCGCCGAGCGTATCTGTCAGGTGCTGCAGGAGGAAAGCACCGTGACTGATCCGGCCAGTCCGGTGACTGACATGGCCGATGGGTCCATCGAATTCGACCACGTCACCTTCCGCTACTCCGACAGTTCCGAAAAGCCCGTACTCGACGACATCAACCTGAAGATCCGCTCCGGCATGACCATCGGCATCGTCGGCGGCACCGGTTCCGCCAAGTCGAGCCTCGTGCAGCTCGTGCCGCGACTGTACGACGTGAGCTCCGGCTCGCTCAAGGTCGGCGGCGTGGACGTGCGCGATTACGATCTGGAAGCCCTGCGCGACCAGGTGGCCATGGTACTGCAGAAGAACGTGCTGTTCTCCGGCACCATCGCCGAGAATCTCAGGTGGGGCAACCCGAACGCCACCGACGAGGAGGTCCGCCACGCCGCGCAGCTTGCGCAGGCTGACGGATTCGTGCAGGAATTCCCCGACAAGTACGACACCTACATCGAGCAGGGAGGCACCAACGTCTCCGGCGGCCAGCGCCAGCGCCTGTGCATCGCCCGCGCGCTGCTGAAGAAGCCGAAGATCCTCATCCTCGACGATTCGACCAGCGCCGTCGACACCAAGACTGACAAGCTGATCCGCAACGCGTTCCACAACGAGATCCCCGACACCACGAAGATCATCATCGCCCAGCGTGTCGCCTCCGTCGAGGAATCCGACATGATCCTCGTCATGGACAACGGCCGCATCATGGCGTCCGGCACGCACGACGAGCTGCTCGCCACCTGCGATGAATACCGGTCCATCTACGAGTCCCAGACCAAGAACCAGGCCCGACCCGAGGAGCTGGTCGCCGCGGAGCCGGCCGGGGCGCAATCTGAGACCGAGACCAAGGAAGGAGAGACGCGATGAGCAACGACCAGAGCTTCAAGAACCGCAAACCCGGCATGGGCAAAGCCGAACCTGGCACCATCAAGCGCATCTTCAGCTACATCTTCCAATACAAGTGGCGCGTCGCCGCCATCGTGATCTGCATCCTGATCGGCGCCGCCGCGCAGGCCGGATCCGCGCTGTTCCTCCAGTCCCTCATCGACACGTACATCCTGCCGATGGTGGGGGAGACAAATCCCGACTGGGCGCCGCTGCTGCGCGCCATCTCGCTTATGGGCTGCCTGTACCTGGCCGGTATCGTGGCGTCCTGGGCCTGGCAGTGGCTGATCGTCACCGTCGAACAGGGCACGCTCAAGAAGATCCGCGACGACATGTTCGCCCACCAGCAGAAGTTGCCGATCCGCTACTTTGACAGCCATGAGCACGGCGACATCATGAGCCACTACACCAACGACACCGATACGCTGCGTCAGGCGATCTCGCAGTCGTTCCCGCAGATGTTCTCCTCGATCATCTCCGCGCTGGCGGCGCTGCTGTCCATGCTGTGGCTCTCGATCCCGTTCACCGCGTTCGTGATCGTGTTCACCGTGCTGCTCTACTTCATCGTGCGCAAGATCGTGAGCCGTTCCGGCCGCTACTTCGTCAAGCAGCAGATGTGGATCGGCGACGTGAACGCCTTCGTGGAGGAGTCCGTCAACGGCCAGAAGGTCATCAAGGTCTTCAACCACGAGGACGCCACGCAGAAGACCTTCGACGAGAAGAACGAGGAGCTGTTCGAGGCATCCGCCGAAGCGAACACCTGGGGCAACGTCACCATGCCGGTGGTCGGCAACATGGGATACCTGCTCTACATCCTGCTCGCCATCATCGGCGCAGCCGTTTCGTTGTCCGGCGTCAATGATCTCGGCCTGACCGGCGTCAAGCCGCTCACCCTCGGCACCCTCGTCTCGCTGCTCACCCTCTCCCGTTCGTTCATCAACCCGATCGGCCAGGTCTCCCAGCAGCTGACCATGGTGATGATGGCGCTCGCCGGCGCCTCCCGAATCTTCAAGCTGATGGACGAGCCCGTGGAGTCCGACAACGGCACCGTCACGCTCGTCAACGTCGAGCTCGGCGAGGACGGCCGTACCATGCGGGAGGTCGACCACGAGACCGGCCACTGGGCGTGGAAGCGCGAGGAAGGCGACGACGGCACGAGGTCGCTCAAGGCCGCCGAGAAACTGCACGGATCCGCGCGCGAAGTGGCCGTCAAGGCCAAGGAGCAGGCGATTACCTCGCCGGACGGCCGCTACACGTTGCTGCGCGGCGATGTGCGCTTCACCGACGTGACCTTCGGCTACAATCCCGACAAGCCGGTGTTGCACGACATCACCTGGTTCGCCAAGCCCGGTCAGAAGATCGCGCTCGTCGGTGCCACCGGTGCCGGCAAGACCACGGTGACCAACCTCATCAACCGGTTCTACGACATCCAGCAGGGCCAGATCCTCTACGACGGTATCTCCGTGGCCGGCATCAAGAAGCCGGATCTGCGCCGTTCGCTGGGCATCGTGCTGCAGGACGTGAACCTGTTCACCGGCACCGTGATGGACAACATCCGCTACGGCCGACTGAACGCCACCGATGAGGAATGCATCGAGGCCGCGCGACTGGTGAACGCGGACGGCTTCATCCGCATGCTGCCCAAGGGCTACCAGACGGTGCTCGAAGGCGACGGCTCCGGCCTGTCCCAGGGACAGCGCCAACTAATCTCCATCGCCCGCGCCGCCGTGGCCGATCCGCCCGCGCTGATCCTCGACGAGGCCACGTCGTCGATCGACACCCGCACCGAGGAGGTCGTGCAGGCCGGCATGGACAACCTGATGAAGGGCCGCACGGTCTTCGTCATTGCCCACCGCCTGTCCACCGTGCGCAACTCCGATGTGATCATGGTGCTTGACCACGGCAACATCATCGAACGCGGCTCGCACGACGACCTCATCGCGCAACGTGGGGAGTACTACCAGCTCTATACCGGCGCGGTGGAACTGGAGTAGCCAAGGACTGCCTTCGGCAGACCGTCATGTTTCCTCGGCACTGTCGTGCCTCGGCGTCGCCTATGGACAGCCCACCGGACTTCCCGCTTAACGGCTCCGCAGCTAGTGGCTGATATTCCAGTCGCTGGCATTATCCGCGAAAGTCCCATCCGAACATGTCGGAATGGGACTTTCGCCGGGTGGGGGAGGAGTGGCCTTCCCCACCCGGCACGATAATTGGGGGGTGTGCGCCACGCCTCAGCTTGCCAGGTAGTTGGCGATCGCGCCGGCGGCGGCGTAGCCTTTGCGGTACATGAGTTCCAGTCCCTCGAAGGACTTGCTCAGCGTCGAGAGCCCGCACAGGTCATCGGGCGCGAGGATGAGCACGCGGCCGTCGCGCTCGTACTCCTTGGCCAAGGCAACCTCGTCGTTGTAGGTGGCGTATCGGTTCAGCAGTCGCTCGGCGGCGGCCGGATAGGAATGCCGAAGGATTCGCGCCGGCGCGATGTCGCGCTTCTGCTCGCGCAGCACGTCCTTCGGCCTTGTCAGCACCAGCACGATGCGGTCATATCCGTCGTCAATGGCCTTCTGCACGGGGACCGGATCGACGATGCCACCGTCGAAATACGGGACGCCGTCGATCACATACGGCTCGCAGGCCACGGGCACGGCCGACGAAGCCTTCATGATGTTGAAATCATCGTAATGCACGTCGGACTTGTCGAAGTACTTCGCGGAACCGTCCAACGCATTGCACGCGATCACCGTGAACCCGGTGGGGTTCGCCGCGAACGCCTCATAATCCACCGGATATTCGCCGTCGTGATTGCTCAGCGTGCTGTATACGTAATCCAGATTCGCGAAATTGTGGTGCTTGACATAGCTGTCGAAGCTGGCGTATTCCTTGCGGAAGGCGTATTCGGTGTAGAACTTGTGGTTGCGGCCGTGCTGGCCGGCGAGGAACGACACCATGTTGGCGCTGCCTGCGGAGACGCCATAGCAGTGGTCGAACGTGATGCCTTCCTCCTGGCATCGGTCCATCACGCCGGCTCCGAATATCGCGCGGAAGCCTCCGCCGACATCGATCAGCGCCGTCCTGTGCGAGGGTTTCGATTGTGCGGATACATCACTGCGCTGTGTGTCGGTGCGTTGCGATTCGACCGTCTCGGCTGCACCCGCGTCCCGTGCGCCCGTATCCGCGTGGGCCGTGGCCTTGTGACCGTTGTCCGTCGCCTTCACCGTCATCGTCGTCCCCTTTCGTAGTGTCGTCCAAGTGTACGCCCGTTATGCGGACAATCACGGTGTCTGCCAGGGTCGCCCGATCTAGCTGTGCAGCAGTTCTCGTGACAGCGCGGCGATGCGTTCGCCGCTATCGGAATTCGCGATCTCGACGCCGCCGTCCATCTCCTCGGGAGCAAGCTTCCCCAACGATTCCAGAACCATGCCCAGATGCCGGACCGTTCCGCGATTGCCGTCGATAATCGCGGTCGTCGACGGCAGCAGCTCACGGAAGTAGTCGCGGTAGAACACGAAATGCGTGCAGCCGAGCACCACCGAGTCGATGGACGGAAGGTCATAGCCGTCAAAATACCGGTGCAGGGTGCGCATCACCAGGTCATGGTCGCAAAGCCTTCCGCTTTCGACGATTTCCACCAGATCGGGGCACGGCTGGGGCGAAATCATGTTGTTCGCCTTGAAACGGTCCATCAGTGCGGCGAACTTGTGTTCGCGCAGCGTCAGCGGCGTGGCCGCGACGATGACGTGCTGCGGCATGTGCCGTGCAGGTGCGGGCCCGTCTCCCGCGGCGGTGTCGCCCCGATCGCAGGCGACCTTCAGCGCAGGCTCCATGCCGATGATCGGAATGTCGTAATGGTCGCGCAACGCGTTCACCGCCGCGGACGTGGCGGTGTTGCAGGCGATGACCACCGCCTTGACCCCCTGACTCATGAACCTCTCCATGATGTCGAAGCTCAGCCGACGCACCTCCTGCGGGGTCTTCGTGCCGTATGGCGCGTTCGCGGAATCCCCGAAATACAGGACCCGCTCGTGAGGCATGTCCTGCACGATCTGTCGCACCACCGAAATACCGCCCAAGCCGGAATCGAATACGCCGATCGGTGCCGTCGAAGTCATATCCCATCGCCTTTCCAACGTCTAGCGGCCAAGCCTTCCTGCCGGGAGGCCGTGTCATCGAACGCCCCCATACTATCGCACACTGTTATCCGGCGCATGCGTTTGCGGCCGCAGCGCACGATGTCGTCGCACGGCCGCAAGCGCAGCAGTCGTGCAGCCATGCATCGGCTGTGCAGCCATGCATCGGACGGCCAGCCCATTCGCGGGCTGGGAGTACTCTGGCAGTCATGAGTATCCCGAAAAGCGTCACCAAGGCGCATGCGACCGGCAATGATTTCATCGCGTATCTGGATTCCGACGGCCGTTTCGAGCCGACCGCCGATGAGGTGCGGCAATTGTGCGACAGGCATTTCGGCATCGGCGCCGACGGCCTGCTCAGGCTCACGAAACCGCAGTACGTCGCCGATCTGAGCGAGGCGCAGGTCGCAGCGTGCGATGACGGAGACGCCGAGTGGTTCATGGACTATCGCAACGCCGACGGATCGCTCGCAGAGATGTGCGGCAACGGCACGAGGGCGATCACGCTGTTCGCCCAGCGGTGCGGCGTGGCATCGACGCAGGTGGAGGAGCCGTTCCGCCTGGGAACGCGCGCCGGCGTCAAGACGCTGCGTCCGCTCGGCGACGTGGCGCCATACGGCAGGGATGTGTTCCGCGTGGACATGGGCTCATGGCGGCGCGGCGACCTTGACGCCTTCACGGTGACCATTCCCGGCACGCCGGGAGCCGCCCGCGGCACGTTCGTGGACATGGGCAATCCGCATGTGGTCTGCGTGATCGAAGACGCGATGTCCACGCTGCCAAGGGTCGAGGATCTGGATCTTGTGACCAAGCCGGAGGTCTCACCGGTGCTGGAATCCGACCAGAACGCGGAGTTCGTGCGCGTCGACGAGATCGACGCTGCCGCAGGGACGGGAGAGGCGACCATGCGCGTCAATGAGCGCGGTTGCGGCGAGACGCTGTCCTGCGGCACCGGTCTGTGCGCCACCGCGATCACGCTGCGCGCCAAAACCGGCGTAGATCACTGGGACATCACCGTGCGGGGAGGCACGGTGCGGGTGGACGTCACCGATGAGACCGTCGCGCTCACCGGTTCGGCCACTCTGGTCGCGGACGTGACGTTGATCTGATCGATCGAGGCTCTCAAAACTTGAAGATACAAAAAAGGAACCGCCATTTTCCAACAATGGCGGTTCTCTATCTTCGAGTTTTGAGAGCCTCGTTTTCGTATCAGGCGAAAATCGCCGGCCCATCCACGACGATAATCAGCACGATCAGCGCAATGATCCAGACCACGTCCACCATCAGATCGAAATTCAGCCGGTAGTACTTGCGCAGGCCGTTGGATTTCGCCGGCATCCGCTGCACGCTCACCGTAGCGTGCGACAGCGCCATGAACTGGATCGTCGTGGCGAACATCAGGCCCAGGCACCACGGGCACAGGGCGCGGATCACGAACATCGATTGGGCGAACAGCCAGTAGGCGTACGCCAAGGCCGCGAGTCCGCCCAGCCATGTGCAAAGCGCGAACCAACGCGGCACGACGACCTTGGACAGGCCTATCACCGCAATCGTGACGAACACGGATTCGGCGGCGATGCCGAAGAAGGCGTTCGGGAAGCTCAATCCGGCGAATTTGATGAACTCCGCCTGCCATGATTCCGCCACGGTCGAGCAGGAAACCACGGCATTCACGTCGCAGCCGAGCTTGACGCCGGGATTGCGGGCGAGCTGCAGCGTCTCCGCCGACAGCATGAGGGAGACGAACAATGCCGCCGCGGAGGCGGCCAACATGACCAGATACGTCCAGACCGCGCCATGACGCCAGCCGGTGAGCCCGGCGTCGACGCTGATGTCAGCCTGTTTGACTGCATCGCTGTTGTGAGTCATACATCATCCTTACGTTCGAGGAGACCGCGATGAGGGTGGCTGACAACGCGGCGATATCACGGTGGTTCTTAAATTTTCGCGGGGCTATGACGCGCCTTGCGCAATAACCGACAGCACACAGCTTACGATGGATACATGACTCGTTTAGCACTTGCCGCCGCGCCGCCGAGGTCGGGCTGGGACATCCACTGCCATACGGTGTATTCGGACGGGACGCAGACCCCGGCGTCCCTGGTCGAACTGAGCCGCCATATCGGCCTGCACGGGGCCTCGATCAGCGACCATGACACGACCAGCGGATGGGCGGATGCCGAGGCCGCGGCGCGTGAGGAGGGCATGCGCCTGCTGCGCGGCACGGAGATCACGGCGTGCGATGGGCCGGTGTCGGTGCACATGCTCGCGTATCAGTACAATCCCAACGACCGTCATACGTCGGACCTGTTCGCGCGCACACGTCAGGCGAGGCTGAAGCGAACCAAGGCCATGGTGGCGCGACTGGGCGAGGATTATCCGATCAGCTGGCAGTCCGTGCTGGAGCAGGTGCACGAGGGGGAGCGGACCACGATCGGACGTCCGCACATCGCCGATGCGCTGGTCGCCGCGGGCGTGTACCGCACGCGGTCCGAGGCGTTCGCCGACGCGGTGAGCGCCACATCGAAGTATTACATCCCCACGCCCTCCCCGACCACGCACGAGGTGCTCGCCGCCGTGGCCGCAGCCGGCGGCGTGGTGATCATCGCGCATCCGGGCGCGGTGAACCGCAACGTGACACTGCTGTCCGACAGCCAGATCGAGACGCTGATCGAAGAGGGACTTGACGGGCTGGAGGTATGGCATCGGGACAATCCGCCGCAGCAGCGGGAACGGCTGTATGCCATCGCGCAGGCGCATCAGCTGCTGGTCACCGGCGGATCGGACTGGCATGGCGCCGGCAAGCCGAACCATCTGGGCGAGAACCTGACTGATGACGAGACCGTGGCCGAGATCGTGCGGCGAGGGGCGATTCCGCTGGTCTGACACCTGGTCTGACACCGACCATCGACCCCGGCTGTAGAGAAAACACAAAGCCGGGAGCGGCCGCAGGGCGTTCAAACCCTCCGGTCGCTCCCGGTCGTCACTGCATATCCGGCCGACTCCCGCCTACGCACAAAGGCGGGAGAGGGGAGCCATCTGAGCCCGGAGTTCGGTCAGAGCGCCCCGAAGCCCACGGCGTGCTTGGTCTCAGAGCCGATGAGCGCGTATCCGAGCGCGTTCGCCGGCACGATGATGCGACGGCCCTTGTCGTCCGTCAGCTTGATCGGGGTTCCGGCCGACAGCGCCGATTCGATGGCCTCGGTGACGCTGGCCGCGTCCTCCTCGGTGCTGAAGGTGACGGGTCGCGCCACATTGGCGATGCCCAATTCGATGTCCATGTTTGCTCCTCTCGGGATGATGCGCTGTTGAAGGCGCTGGGTGGATGATGTGTCCGACGCCCGTTTGCGCCACGGGCTTTCAGTCGCATGCACGCGTGCCGATGAAAGCCATTGTGCATTGCTCCCATCGACGTGCGTGACGGTTTTCGCTGTAGGCTACTTGCCTTGCGATGACTGCAGCTCGGACTGGGCGTCACGCATGGCGCGTTCCTCACGTTCGAGCAGCGGGATGACGATGGTCGGGGTGTCGCGCGCCGCCGACGCGCCGTCCTGTCGGTCCGGCGTTGCCGGCGTCGCTTGGGACGGGGCGTCTTCGATATGGGCGGCCGGCGTCGCGTTCGGCGTGCGGTCGTCGGTATCGTCCGTGGCGCCTGTTGCGTCTGCATCGCCCGTGTCGTCGCTGTCCCCGCGGCTCAGCGTCATCGTTTCCGATGTCGTGCCCGCCGTTGCCGTGACATGTTCCGTCTCAGCGCTGTACCGAATTCCCATGGTCTGCGGATCGAACTCACCGGCCGCCTTGATGTCCGCGGAACCGGTGCGGTCGGTCTCGTCGGTGTTGTCGTTCGGGTCGGCGATGTCGTCGGGCACACGCGCTCCGGCCTGTGTCGCGGCCGCGACCTTGCGCCGGTCGTCGTCATTGAGCAGCGTGCCGACGGTGATGGTCGATGGCGGCTTGGACGACTGGGCACCCGACGTCGTCGCGGGCGCGGTCTTACGCGTGAATGCGCCGAGCTGGTGGGCCAGCCGCTCCACCTGCGCCTTGAACTGGATGATTTTCTGACTATCGGCCCGGTTCAACGCATCGATGAACTCGCCGACCTGCTCCATTTGCAGCCACAGGTTCGCGCGCAGCATGATCAGATCGTCCAGACGAGAACCCATCATGCGGCCATACGCCGCAAGCACCGCATTGCGGTGATCTTCGTCAATCTTGCCGAAAATCCACGCGAGATCGCGTGCCGGATCGTTGACCTGCATGTTCTGCCAGTTCGTCACCGCGGTGACGGTCGCGCCGGAAAACAGCACGTCGCCATCCGAGAACCCGCCATGCACCGGGCAGGTGACGAACGACCACAGGCCCTCCGTCTCGATGATCCGGCCCCAGCTCGACGTGATTTCCGGCGGCACATGGCCCGCCTGCCGCAGCCGCTTGATCCAGGCGGTCAGCTGGGCGCGAATCTGCCCGGTGGAGAATACCGGATACGATTCGGCCTGCAGGAAATTCGGCCGCAGCCGGTGAATGGCGCCGATGGCCGTGCCCATCGCCGCGCAATCATCCAAAGTAAGCAGATCGAGGGGTCTTGCGACGCCATCGTTGTGCGCCGCCACCATCACGGTCGCGCCGCCGGTGAGCGTGCTTTTCTCCCTGCCGTCAACGAATGCAAGCACCGTATCCAGGGCGAATCCGAGACCGCCCGGATCCTTGGCACGCTCCAGCGTCCTGGCGGCCTGCACGCGCCCGGTCAGGCGCTTGCGGCCGTCTTCGGTGTCGCATGCGTATATGTCATACATCCTGCCTGCGGCATCCTGCATCACGGCCTGATCGATGCCCGCGGCGTCGTCGGTGTCGTTGGCCCGTTCGCTGTCTCGCACGCCGGCCATGACGATGCTGGGCATCGCCGCCGAGGCGAGTGCCGCCAACATAAGCTTGCTTCGTTGAGTCACACTCCCACACTAATACAATGTCGCGCCTCGCGGGAGGCAATTGGCCGTATGACTCGCGGAAAATCACGGTTTGCCCACTATGCTGGCAGCGCATCGGCCGGGCATGCGCCACAATGGAGGATATGAGTGCATCGAGCGAGACGATTCTTGAGGGGCTGGACGATGCGCAGATGTCGGCCGTTACCGCGTTGGACGGCCCGGTGCGCATCATCGCGGGGGCCGGAGCGGGCAAGACCCGCACGGTGACCCGTCGCATCGCCTATGCGTGCGCGCGGGGGGATTGGGATGCCCGCAAGGTGCTCGCCGTGACGTTCTCGGTGAAGGCGGCCGCGGAGATGCGCGCGCGGCTGCAGACGCTGGGGGTCGGCGACGACGTGACCGCTGCGACGTTCCATTCTGCGGCATTGCAGCAGCTGAGGCGTGTGTGGGACGACATCTTCGAGACGCCGCTGCCGCACGTGACCTCCGACCAGCGCGAGAACGTGGAGAGGGCGATCAGACGGGTCACCAATGCCGCGGACATCGATGCGCAGCAGGTGCGTGACGTCAGGGCGGAGATCAACTGGACGAAGGTGTCGCTGGTGGCGCCCGACGACTATCCGCGCGTGTGCTCGGCGACGCGCCGTCAGCCGCCGGCGGAGCTCGATCCGCAGCGTTTCGCCGACGTCATCACGGCGTACGAGTGGGAGAAGACGGTCCGCGGACAGATCGATTTCGATGACATTCTGCTGCTCGTGTGCCATGTCATGGATGATTACGAGGAGTTGGCCGCCTCGATCCGCTCGTCGATTGGCTGGCTGACGGTCGACGAGTATCAGGACGTGTCGCCGTTGCAGCATCGGCTGATGACGCTGTGGCTCGGAAACAACCGCAACGTGTGCGTGGTCGGCGATCCGGCGCAGACGATCTACTCGTTCGCCGGGGCGAGCAGCTATGACCTGCTGCATTTCGCGGACGAGTTCCGCCCGCTGACCGCCGACGTCACTCTGAACACGGATTACCGCTCGACGCCGCAGGTGGTGCGGTATGCGAACCGGGTGCTGGCCGCCGCGCCAGAACGGGAACAGTATCTGGTGCTGCGTTCGGCGCGTTCGGGCGGGCCGCGCGTGGGCCACACATGCTATGACACCGATGAGGAGGAGGCGCGGGGCATCGCCGCGCGGATAGCGCGTCTGGTCGCCGGCGGTGTGGATCCCGGCGATTGCGCGGTGCTGACGCGCATCAACGCACAGCAGCCCGCGATCTGCGCCGCGCTTCGGGCCGAGGGATTGCGATACCGGGTGAGGCGTGACTCCGGATGGCAGAACTCGGCGCTCGCGGATGATGCGCAGAGCCGTCTGGCCCTGCTGGAGGCCAAGGGATTGAGCGTTGCAGCCTCATCGGTGACCGTTTCGACGATTCACGCGTCCAAGGGTCTGGAGTTCCCGTACGTGTTCATCGTCGGTTGCTCGGAGGGGCTGATTCCCTACGGCGCATCGATTGCGGGCGAGGCTTTGGAGGAGGAGCGGAGGCTGCTGTATGTCGGCGTCACCCGCGCCGAGGACGGATTGCACATGTCGTACGCGCGGGCCAAGGACGAGGGCTCCCGTCCCAATCGCCTCCCCAGCCGCTTCCTCAGCTGACCCAAGGCACATGTCGCGTGCCCCCGCTGGCGGGGGCACGCGACATGTGTGGTGACGTTACTTGGCGGAATCGTTTTCGTCGTTTTCGCCGCCGTCCTCGCCGAGCAGTTTGCTCAGTTCGGCGTCCCAGTCGATGGCGCCGCCATCGTTCTGCGCCTCGGCTCCGTTCGCGGCGTCCTTTGTGCCGTCCTTCGCGTCACCTGCGACGGAAGCTCCGTCATCCGTTCCGGCCCTCGTAACGCCTGAGGCCGTGTCCCCCGCGGCTCCGGAGTCGACGGTCTTGGCCTCCTCGGGCAGTGCGGGCAGCAGATCGGGGTGGGACCAGGCGCCGTCGCGCCCTTCGACACCACGCTCCGCGGTGATCTGCTCCCAGAGGGCCGCCGCCTCGCGCATGCGCTTGGGGCGCAGCTGCATGCCCAGCAGCGACTCGAAGGTGCGTTCCGCCGGGCCGCCCACCGCGCGCTTGCGCCTCATCATCTCACGAAGCTGCTCGATATGCGGAATGTGCGCCATGCCGGCGCGCCACGTCACGCAATCCACCCAGCCCTCGACAAGCGCCATCAGCGTCTCCAGCGAGACCAGCGCCTCACGCTGCTCGGGCGTATCGGGGATGCCCACCTTGGTCAGGTTCACCGCGCCGGAGATCGACTCCGGATCCATCGCGCCCGCATCGCGAAGCTGCTCCTCCATCGCGTCGAGATCGATGGTGATGCCACGCGCGTATTTGCCGATCAACGCCTCGAACCGCGGCATCAGCCACGGCACTCCTGCGAACAGACGGGCGTGCGCGACTTCGCGCAGCGCCAGGAACGCCGTCACCTCCGCGACGGGGATGTCGAGCGACGTCGCGTATTCCTCGATGTTCTGCATGATCAGTCCGCCCGCGGGGTTCTTGAGCAGCGCGATGCCCTGGTCGAAGCTGCCGTTGACCTCGTGCGACAGGTCTCCCGCGGCGTGCCCCAGCTGCATGGCGAATGACGTGTTGCCCAGCAGCTTGATGAGCTGCCCGGGATCCTTCATGCCATCGGGGACGGGAATCGGCACCGGTCCGGCAAACATGCCCGCGATCTCGCCGTTGAACGAGTTGCCGAGACGCTCGGAGATCACCGAGGCGAGCGCGTCGTTCATCGACTGCGCGACCGGCCCGGCGAATTTCGCCCACGATTCCAGCGTGTCCTCGACCCAGCCGGCCCGTGTGAGCATCTGCGTCTCTCCTGAGGTCGGGTCGAACGTGCAGGCCGTGTCCAGCCACAGGTTGGCCTCGCTGAGCGCCCGCCGCGCGATGTCGGCCGACTGCGCGCTCACCGTTCCCTGCGAGCCGTCGGCGTTCGCCTTCTGCAATGCGATGGACTTGGCGAGTTTCACGTTGATCGGCCCGGATTCCACGGTCTGCTTCATGTCTCCGAACGTGTTCAGTCCGCCGGCGGTGAACGCCTGCATGAGCGATTGCACTTCCTCGGGCTTGGGGAGCTTGCCGATATCCTGGCTCATCAGCTGCTCGCGGATCTCGTCGGGCAGCTGCGAAAGCTGGTTCCATGCCATTTCGCCCTGCACCGGTCCGAAGCAATCGATGAACCATTGCCGCATCGCGTTCTCATCCATGGTGTTTCCCGCCTTATGTGTTAACGTCAGTTGATTCCATATTATGGGAGGTATGGCGAATATGCATGAAAACAACCAACTTCACGCGCACAGCGCACTTTCGCGCATCCGCAACTACCTCGGCTCGCACTCGCTCAGGTATTTCGCCGGCGCCATCGCCGTGATACTGGCAGTGGTGACGATGATGCTGCCGTCCGCGTATACGGTAGAGGGCCCGGGGCCGACGCAGGATGTGCTCGGCTCGTCGTCAGGCTCCGATGTGATCAGCATCTCCGGCGCTGAAACCCACAAGGATTCCGGCAAGCTGCTGCTCGTCACCGTCAACGCCGCCGGCGTGCCCGGGTATCCCGTCACCAACGCTCAGGCGCTGGTCGCATGGCTTGATCCGAAGCAGACCGTGATGCCGCAGGAGGTCGTGTTCCCGGTCGGGCAGACCAGCGAGGAGTACGCCGAGGAATCCTCCCATGAGATGGACTCATCCCAGTCGTCGGCGACCAATGCCGCGCTCTCGTATCTTAAGGGCAAGGGCATGGACGTCTCCGGCGTGAAGGTGTCGATGCATGTCGACGACATCGGCGGCCCGTCCGCAGGCATGATGTATGCGCTGGGCGTCATCGACAAGCTCACCGAAGCCGATGAGACCGGCGGCAAGACCATCGCTGGCACCGGCACGATCGACGCGAAGGGCAAGGTCGGGGCCATCGGCGGCATTCGACTCAAGATGCTGGGCGCCCTGCGTGACGGCGCGACATGGTTCCTCGCTCCCGAGTCGAACTGCAATGAGGTGGTAGGGCACGTGCCGCAGGGCCTGCGTGTCGTCAAGGTGTCAACGCTCGATGAGGCGTATCAGGCTCTGGTGGCGATCGGGCAGGGGCACACCGACGGATTGGCCGGCTGCACCGCATCGTGAGTCGCCCATCCCGGCCCGCCGGAACGTGTCCGGACGAAGCATGGAACCGGCCTGTCCACGTGGCAGCGGGACGGACGGGAATCGGCCATGAGACGTGCGCGTCCATCGGCATGTCCCGTATCAATTGCGAGAAAATCCCAAAAAACATCCGGTTTTTCGGAGTGTTAACGTCGCTGTTCCCAGCGTTTTGGTAATGTGTTCACCGTGAATGAAACGGCATCACAGAACGGTGAAGAATTTGGTTTCCAGTCCGGCGACATCGTGCAGGAATGGTTGTGGGATGACGACGTCGATGACTCGGTGCGCGCCAAGATCGAGGATCTGACCGGCGAGGATCTGGTCGACGAGGACTATGATTCCGCAGTCGACGGAGCCATTGTCTGGTGGCGGGACGGTGATGACGAGGACGAGCTGTCCGACACCATCGTGGACGCCTATTCGGTCGTCGGCGATGATGGCCCTTTCTGGGTGCTGACCCCCAAGCCCGGCAGGACCGGCGCGGCGAGTTCCAGCACGGTCCAGTCCGCCGCCAAGACCGCCGGCATGAACGCGGCCACACCGCTCACCGTAAGCCCCGACTGGAACGGCATCCGGCTTCGGGCGTTCGGCAAGGGACGCTGATCCGGCCTGTCCGCCGGCACGATACCAGCGGACGATATCGACGGCGGCATCATGCATGCCGCCGCATCTGACGTACGGCATCAGAGGCATCATGCATGCCGCCGCCGTCACAGCCAACATGCCCGGGGCGCGAACCGCCGCACATGGAATGAGCCGTGCACGCCGTGAAGCGGGCCCCGCGAATCAGCGCTGCGCCACGGATTGCTTGTCAATCAGCGTGCAATGAATCTTCGCCGGTATTGAGGCGTCCAACGGCGGCAGGGGAGCGGTCGTCTCCGGTTCGTCATCGTCCGGCTCCCGACCCTCGATCAGCGATACCAATTTGCGCGTCGCCCAATACCCCATCTCATAATGCGGCAGCTCCACGGTCGTCAGCTGCGGCTCCAGCGTCTCGGCGAACACCCGGTGGTTGTCCACACCGACCACGGACACGTCCCGGCCGACGACCAGGCCACGTCTCGCCGCGTTCTCGTACACGTACCATGCGCGGGCGTCATTGAAGCAGAAGTACCCGTCGGGCCGCCTCCGCTCGAACAGGTCGGTCACGGTCTGCAACGCAGGCCCGTTGTTCGGCACGGCGACCACCAGCGACTCGTCGAACGGCATGCCCGCCTCCAACAGTGCACGGCGATACCCCTCTAGCCGTCCCTGCTGCGCGAGCATCGGCTCCGAGCAGCCGATATAGGCGATGCTCGCGCAGCAGGCGTCGATCAGCCGCTTGGTCGCGTCGTAGCCGATGAGCGTTTCATCCGGTTCGATGCTGGCATACCGGCCGGTGCGATCCGTGGCGTCGACGAGCACCAGCGGATAATCGTGCAACGGTTTCGGCACGTCGGTGAAACGGTTCGACATCTTCGCGTAAAGGAACCCGTCCACCCCATAGCGTTTCAGCGTGGCGATCTCCCTCGCCTCGTCGCTGTTGCCGTCGGTGTTCACGGTCAGCAGCATATACCCCAACTTGCTGGCCGCGTCCTGCGCGCCGAGGATGATTCCGCCCGCATAGGGCGTGGCGGCGATCTCCTCGCTGATGAAACCCAGGATGCGCGTCTTGCTGGTGCGCAGCGAGCGTGCAAGCGGATTAGGCCGGTAGCCGAGCCGCTTGGCGGTGGCGCGCACCTGTTCGGCGATGGCGGGTTTGACCCGGCCCTCGTCGCGATCGTTCAATACCAAGGAAACGGTAGAGACCGACACCCCCCGTTCTCTCGGCGACCTCCTTCATCGTCGTCATAGGGAGAACGATACACGCAATCCGCGGGTTTCGCAGGATTGTTCACGCTATTGACATCCGCCTGCCGGTGCCATGCAATCGCTCGGTGGCGGTCATCTGGCGGCGGTCGCGGGCACAGGCAGGGCGGCGGTTATTCGTCGCCGGTCACTCGCTTTTGCCGGAGAGGATGGCGTCGACGATCTTCGGCTTCTCGGTGAGCTGACCGGTGAATCCAGGGCGGATGTCCATGTGTAGCACGAGGCTCGTGCGGTAGCCCTGCTCGGCGAGCTTCTTGGCGGCCTCGCCGGCCACTTTGAGCACCTCGTCCAGGTCGCCTTCCACGTTGGTGAACAGCGCATTGGTCTCCTGCGGCAGGCCGGATTCGCGAATCACCTCGACGGCCTGCGCCACATATGGCGACACCTCGGAGCCGACGCCGTTCGCGGAGACCTGTATAGCCGCCACGGTGTTGAGATACGGCTTGCCGGTTTCCGGGTCGATCGGCACTTCCTGCGTGACGGCGTTGCGGTCGATGGTCATATGAATGCCCCCTGATTGGTTGGTTGTTGCTGTGTTGGATGGTCTGTATATACGGTATGTTCCGGCCGGCGTCGCCATAAGGGATCCGCCTGCCGCGTGCAGGTCAGCGCCAGTGCCATGCGTGGTCCATCGGCCCGGAACCGTGGCCGAGGTTCAGCTGCGCGCCGAGCGCTCCGGTCAGATAGTCCTTGGCATGACGGATCGCGTCGGGCAGTGCCTCGCCTTTGGCCAGATTCGAGGCGATCGCCGACGACAGCGTGCATCCTGTGCCATGCGTGTTCGGATTGTCCACGCGCACGCCGTGAATCCATGTCGCGACGCCATCGGCATACAGCAGGTCGCTCGCATCGGCCACGCCATGCCCGCTCTTGACGAGCACCGCGCAGCCGTAATGCTCCGACACGGTGCGGCCGGCGTCCTCCATCGCCGTATCGCTCACGATACGCGTGCTCTCACGGTCGGTGTCCTCAGCCCATTTCGCAGGGTCCAGCGAGGCTCCCCGGTGGGCGATCAGGTCAAGCAGCACCTCGGTTTCGGGGATGTTCGGCGTGATCACCTCGGCCAGGGGGAACAGGCGCTCGGTGAGTGCAGTGATGGCGTCGTCATCAATGAGCTTGGCGCCGGACGTGGCGACCATCACCGGATCGAGCACGATATGACGTGCGTGATGGGCCTCCAGCCGGTCCGCTATCGTGCAGATGAGTTCCGCCGACGATACCATGCCGATCTTGACCGCGGCCGGTGGAATGTCCGTGTACACCGCGTCGATCTGTGCGGCGACCATGTCCGGTGTGATATTCTGCACACCCGTCACGCCCATCGTGTTCTGTGCGGTGATCGCGGTGATCGCGCTCATGCCGAACACCCTGTTGGCGAGCATGGTCTTCAGATCGGCCTGAATGCCTGCGCCGCCGGACGAATCACTGCCGGCGATGGTCAGCACCGGAGGCAGCGTGGATTGCGCCGCCGTTGTGTCAAGTTGCTCTGTCATGCCGTTCATTGTAGCCGGATGGTCTTGAAATTACGCTGTTTCTATGGTGAGATGGAGTCGTTTTGCAATCGCCGACCATGGATCGGCGACCACGGATAAAGGAGAGCTGCGGCGAGATGGCGAATGACGATATCCTTCGGCGTGATGGTGTTCTGGCGCGTATCACCGGCTTCGATGAAGGACGCACCGCATATTATGCGGTGATGCCGAACGGCCACAGCACGCAGCTGACGTTCCCCAGCCAGGAGATCTTCGACATCGGCGACGTGCTGCTGGTCGGCAAGGACTTCTATACGAAGGTGCCGCCCTCGGTGTGGCCGGTCAAGCCGCGTGTCGGCGTAATCCGCCGTGCGCTGGAGGACTGCGTGGTCATCGAGACCTCGGATGGTCTGGAATTGCTGGAAGGCGAATATCCGGTCGACATCGCGCCCGGAAACACGGTGGAGTTCACCGATCTGTTCGGCATCGAACGGGTGCTGTGGCCGACCGCGATCCGGCCGGGGGAGTCCGACCATGATGACGACATCAAGCAGTACCGCCTCACGCCGAGTGCCGATCCGTCGCTCACGTTCGCGGCGTTCGGTGGGTATGAGCGGGTCATCGCCCGCGCGAAGGAGCTGATCGAGACGCAGCTGGGCAACAGCGCCCAGATGCGGGCGATCGGCGCGAAGCCCATCAAGGGCGTGATCTTCACCGGCGCGCCGGGTACCGGCAAGACGCACCTGGCCCGCATCATCGCGAACGTGGCTGACGCCCAGTTCTACCTTGTCTCCGGTCCGACGATCGTCAGCAAGTACGTCGGCGACAGTGAGGAGACGCTGCGCATGATCTTCGCCGCGGCGCAGTCCGACAAGCGCGCGATCATCTTCTTCGACGAGATCGATTCGATCGCCTCCTCGCGCGAGACCGACACGAACGGCGTCGGCAAGCGCCTGGTGGCGCAGCTGCTCACGTTGATGGACGGTTTCGAGTCCAAGGGCAATGTGGTGGTGGTCGCCGCGACGAACCGCATAGAGGACGTGGATCCGGCCCTGCTGCGCCCGGGGCGTTTCGATTGGCAGATCCCGTTCCCGATGCCGAGCGAGCATGACCGTCTGCGTATCCTGCAGGTGCAGGCCGCATCGCTGTCATGCGAGGGCGAGCTGCCGTTGACCGACGTCGCCGAGCGCACCGAGGGCTGGAGCGGCGCCGAAGTGTGCGCCATCTGGACCGAAGCCGCACTGGTGGCCGCCAAGGACAAGCGTGCCGCGATCCGCGCCGGCGACCTCATGACCGCATTCGAGCGCGTCGAGCATCGGCCCGAGTTCCGCGCACGCCGGCACTAGGTGCGAGCTCGATTCTCGGCTCCTGCTTGCGGTAAGGGATGGTTCTTGCCCTCGCTGGCGGCCGCAGGCCGTCCTTGATTGCAGGGCCCGGAGGGCTCCCGCGTAGCGGGCGATGGTGCGGTCTTGTGTTTCGTCGGTTTTGCATCCGTTCTGCCGTTTGTCCACCCTCCGGTGCTGCGTGCCACCTCCCGCCAGAGGGAGGGGATGGGTCTTGTCTGCATGTCTGATTGGGATGTGGAGTCTTTTGTTCCAAAGTGTGAGGCAAGTCGAGGATTTTGTGCCACACCACGTCGAAAACGCCGGTTTTGCGCATGGTGTGGCACAGGACCTTGCTGCGGAATCGGTTTTAACCGGTTACATGCGCTGTCGTGGTACAAGCGGAATGTCGGCAATCCTTGAAAAATGGCCGATTCCGCTGTCCGGTGCGAATCCTCCCGTATCGGGCGTGTACCACACCACGGTCAAAAACGTGTTTTTCGTCCTGGTGTGGCAGCGACTTCGCCGTCATGGCTGCACCCGCACAGCCTCATCCGCACAGCCGCACCCGCATAACCGTCACCGACCGGCGGGAGAGCGACGACCTGATGCGCTACCGATGCGCCCGCAGGAAGTGCTTGATGAGTCGCACCAAGGCGAATCCCACGAATGAGAATACGGTGAATACCAGCATGAAGTATCCGATTTGCTCCATGCAGCCCCATGAAAGCTGCCATCCGCCAATCGAGGTGCAGACGTCGGCCTTCGCGCAAGGACCGCCTTCGAACCCGTGGATCAGAGCGAACAGCAGCGGGAGTGAGACCGCTACGCATCCGAGAGGGAATTTCCAAGTGCTTTTCCTGAAGCAGGCAGCCGCGATATTGATGATAAGCAATACTGGAGGAACAAGGAAGTTGATCATCAGTGCAGCGGCCATGAAGCCCTCATAATCGGGCTGAACTATACAGGCCAGAAGCAGGCCGTAAAGGACGGCTACGATCAGCATGCAGGCGAATCGTCCGGGATTGCCGCGTATCCACGAACCGGATTTCGACAGTATGGAAAGGCTGTTGTTCGTCGTACTCATGGAATCCCTTTCTCGACATTGAGCAACGTATATCCATGATACGGGATGGCGCCCGTCAGAGGAAGAGCCGCAAATACGAATGCCCCCCGCTAGCGGGGGGCATTACCGATGAAGGCTGGAGCTTACTCGCTGGCCTTGGAGTAGAGCTTGCCGCCCTGGGCGCGGTACTTTTCACCCATGGCGTCCATACCGGCAAGGATCTCCTCGGGGCTCAGGACGTTGGCGGACACGACGGTGTCGTCGGTGACCGGGTTCGCCGAGGTCTCGACGCCCTCCGGGATCTTGCCGGCGACGGCGTCCGCGACAATCTGCTGCTGGGCGGCCTCGCCGCCGAACGCCTTGCGGATGTTCTGCGAGATGGCCATCGAGCAGAACTTCGGGCCGCACATCGAGCAGAAGTGCGCCATCTTGGCCGGCTCGGCGGGCAGCGTGTCGTCGTGGAAGGCGATGGCGGTATCCGGATCGTAGCTCAGGTTGAACTGGTCGAGCCAGCGGAACTCGAAGCGGGCCTTCGAGATCGCGTTGTCGCGGTCCATTGCGTGCGGGTGGTGCTTGGCGATGTCGGCGGCGTGGCAGGCGATCTTGTAGGCGATCACGCCCTGCTTGACGTCATCCTTGTTCGGCAGGCCCAGGTGCTCCTTGGGCGTCACGTAGCACAGCATGGCGGTGCCGTAACGGCCGATTTCGGTGGCGCCGATGGCGGAGGTGATGTGGTCGTAGCCCGGCGCGGTGTCGGTCGTCAGCGGTCCCAGCGTGTAGAACGGGGCGCCGTGGCACACGGCCTTCTCCAGCTCGATGTTCATGCGCACCGTGTCGAAGGGCACGTGGCCCGGTCCCTCGATCATGACCTGCACGTCCTTGGCCCACGCGCGCTCGGTGAGCTCGCCCAGGGTCATCAGCTCGCTCAGCTGGGCCGCGTCGTTCGCGTCGGCCAGCGAGCCGGGGCGCAGACCATCGCCGAGCGAGAACGCCACGTCGTACTTGGCGAAGATGTCGCACAGTTCGTCGAAGTGCGTGTACAGGAAGCTCTCCTGATGGTGACGCAGGCACCAGTCGGCCATGATGGAACCACCACGGGAGACGATGCCGGTGACGCGGTTGGCGGTCAGCGGCACGTAGCGCAGCAGCACGCCGGCGTGGATGGTCATGTAGTCCACGCCCTGCTCGCACTGCTCGATCACGGTGTCGCGGAACAGCTCCCAAGACAGCTTGGAGGCGTCATCCTCGACCTTCTCGAGCGCCTGGTACATCGGCACGGTGCCGATCGGCACGGGGGAGTTGCGCAGGATCCACTCGCGGGTGGTGTGGATGTCGTTGCCGGTCGACAGATCCATCACGGTGTCGGCGCCCCACTTGGTGGCCCAGGTGAGCTTCTCCACTTCTTCATCGATGGAGGAGGTGACGGCCGAATTGCCCATGTTGGCGTTGAGCTTGGTGAGGAAGGCGGATCCGATGATCATCGGTTCGGCCTCGGGGTGGTTGATGTTGCAGGGCATCACGGCGCGGCCGGCGGCCAGCTCGGAGCGCACGAGCTCCACGTCGCAGTTCTCGCGGGTGGCGACGTACTGCATCTCCGGGGTGATGATGCCGTGACGGGCGTACCACATCTGGGTCACCGGGTGGTCCTTGGCGCGCATCGGCTGGTGCGTGCGTCCACGCCATTCCTTGGTGGCGCGGCCGCGCTTGATGGCGCGCTTGCCGTCGTCCTGCAGGTTGCGGCGGCGGCCCTCGTAGTCCTCGATGTCGCCGCGGTCGCGGATCCAGTCGAGGCGCAGGGGCTTCAGGCCCTCCTTCGGGTCGCACTTGGGGCCTTCGGTGTTGTAGTCGTGGAACGGGGCGTTCGGGCCCACTCCGGGGGTGTCGGAGAGCTTGATCTCGGTGTAGGGTACCTCAAGGTCGTAGGAGCCGTACTCGTAGGAGAACGGCACAGACTTGGTCTTGCGGATGTGCGCCTTGTCGCGCTGCTTGGACCCACGGGCGGCGATGTCGACGCGCTGCTGCTTGGCGAGCTTCTGCGCGTCCTTGGCGTCCTTGGCGTTGGTGAACTTCTTTTCGGTGGCCTCGGCTCCGGCGGCGGCGCTGCCTTCCTGCGCGGCCTGCGTGTCGGTGGCGGGGGTGTGGGTCACGATGCGCGGGGCGTATCCGTGGCGCTCGTCTGCGCGCACGGCCTTCCAGCCGGAGACCATCTCGCGGGTGGCGGCCTCGGGGTCGTCGGCGCCCGCGATGGCGGAGACCGCGAACCAGCCGGCGGCCTTCGTGCCGGCCAGCATGGCCATGTCAGCCGCGGTCACGCCGCCGCCGACGACGACCGGGAACTCGCTGGCGGAGCAGATCGTGTTGATCTGCGCGGCATCCAGGGTCTTGCCGGAGCCGTCGTTGCCGCCCACCGAGGCTTCCGGCTTGGTGGAGGAGACGTGCAGAGGTCCGGCGCCGATGTAGTCGATGCAGCCGTCGGGCAGCTCATTGATGAGTCGGACCAGGGACTCGGTCTCAGCCGACAGTCCCACGATCGCTTCGTCGCCCAGCAGGGCGCGGGCCTCGCGCGGCTCCATATCGCTCTGGCCGATGTGCACGCCGTCGATCTTGATGCCCTTGCGGCGGGCCTGCCACACCACGTCGGCGCGGTCGTCGATCACGAAGGCCACGGAGTCGGACTTCTCGTTGTCCTCGATGATCTGCGCGATGTCGCGGGCCATCTCGGTCAGCTCAGAGGCGTCGGCGCCCTTGGCTCGCAATTGAATGAAGGTGGCGCCGCCATGCAAGGCCTGATCGATCACCTCGGTCAGCGGCCGGTCCTTGCAGTCCTGGGGGCCGACCACGAAGTACGCGCTCAGGTCGAACGAATCGCGCATGGACGCGAATGGGTATTCATTGCTCATCTGTTGTTCCTTTAATTGTGTTATTGGAAGAATATGATGCCTATTGGAAGAATATGATGCCGGCGCCACTCATCGGGAGCACCGGGAGGGGCGGCTATCGCATGTCGATCGCGCGGTCTGCCACCTCCTCGGCGGTAACGTTCCACAGCGCGTCCAGCAGCGCCACCTGGAACGAACCGGGGCCGTTGCTTCGTTTCTCGGCTATCTCGCCGGCCGTGTTGTACAGCGATGTGGCGGCGAGCGCGGCGATCAGCGGCTGCGCGACGGCGAGATACACGGCGGTGACGCCGCCGAGCGAGCATCCGGCGCCGGTGATTTTCGTCATCATGGCGCTGCCACCCGCCAGCCGGTACACGTGTTCGCCGTCGGTCACCATGTCCGTCGCACCGGAGACGGCCACCGCCGCCGTGCCGTTGGCGCCGTGCCTCGCCATGAACCGTGCGAGCCGCTGTGCCGGTGCGATGGCGGATTCCACGTCGTCGACGGATTCCACGCCGGCGGGCTTGGATGCGGTAGCGGTCGCGGATTCCTCGTTCAGCCCCCACATGGCGTCGAGCGCGATGATCTCCGAGGCGTTGCCTCGGATCACGGTCGGCGGATAGCGCTTGAATGACTGCAATATGGCGGTTCTGGTCTCTCCAATGCCGGCGGCGACGGGGTCGAGCACCCAGGGATGGCCGGTGTTGTGGAACGCCCTCGCCACTTGCGGCAGCGCGTCCTTGTAGAACGGCAGCAGGGTGCCGACGTTGATGTAGTCGGCGCCGCTGATCGTGGCGGTGTCGATGATGTCGTCTGGCAGGAAGCTCATGGCCGCCGCGCCGCCGGCGGCGAGCTGCGCGTTGGCGACAAGGTTGATGGTGACGAAATTGGTGAAGGACTGTGCCAGCGGCGTAGTCTCGCGTACCGTGCGCACCGCGTCCGCTATCTGCTCGTGCAGTGATGGCTGTGTTTGCGGCGATATCCGCGTGTTCGGCGATTCCTCGCTCATAATCATTGCTCCCTACGATGGTCTTGACCAACAGGTTCAAAGGGTCAGGCGTGTGGCCTTTCTCAACTCGCGTACTGCTGCGGGTTCCCCTGCATTGTGCCCTTCAACGCTATGGCCCAATATGGACATTGTGTCTTGCGTTTCTTGAAGGTACGTGGTAGTGGCGCCCTTTCGTTGCCGGCATGCGTTGCGTTGCGGTTTTTCCGGCCCTGTATGGGGGATACAGGATTGGCGATGGCGACACGCCGTTTTTGTTAATGGCATTTACATGAAATACAGGTAATGAGATATCATTCTCATGATCACCGTGTGGATATCGCATTGGTGCGTATACACTAACAGCAACAGAGCGGCGCGGCAGGCGCTCGTGGATTCAATGAAGAAGGAACGTTTATGGCAGTTCGCAGACTTGGTGGCCGCATCGTGGCTTTTGCCGCCACAGTGGCCTTGTCAATACCGTTAGGGTTGTTAACAAATTCAGCGTGGGCGGTCGAGGACGCCACCCGATCCGACTCCACCACGCAGATGAGCTCCACGCCGGAGGTGGTCTACTCCAGCGCCGTGGATTCCAAGCAGAATCGCACCTCGGATTTCGACGCCAACTGGAAGTTCATGCTGTCCGATTCCGTGCAGGCGCAGGACCCGACGTTCGACGATTCGGCCTGGCAGCAGGTCGACCTGCCGCATGACTACAGCATCACGCAGAAGTACTCGCAGAGTAATGAGGCCGAAAGCGCGTACCTCCCCGGCGGCACCGGCTGGTACCGCAAGTCCTTCACCATCGACCGGGACCTCGCCGGCAAGCGCATCGCCATCAACTTCGACGGCGTGTACATGAACGCCACCGTCTGGTTCAACGGCGTCAAGCTCGGCACCCATCCGTACGGCTACTCGCCGTTCTCCTTCGACCTGACCGGCAACGCCAAGTTCGGTGGGGAGAACACCATCGTCGTCAAGGTCGAGAACAGGCTGCCGTCCAGCCGCTGGTACTCCGGCTCCGGCATCTACCGCGACGTCACCCTCACCGTCACCGACGGCGTGCACGTCGGCAATAACGGCGTGGCCATCAAGACCCCGAGCCTCGCCACCCAAAACGGCGGCAACGTGACGATGAACCTCACCACCAAGGTCGCCAACGACACCGAGGCCGAGGCGAACATCACCCTCAAGCAGACCGTGTTCCCCAAGGGGGGCAAGACCGACGCCGCCATCGGCACCGTCACCACCGCATCCAAGTCCATCGCGGCCGGTGCCAGCGCGGACGTGACCTCCACGATCACCGCTGCCTCGCCCAAGCTGTGGAGCATCAAGAACCCGAACCTGTACACCGTGCGCACCGAAGTGCTCAACGGCGGCAAGGTGCTCGACACTTACGACACCGAATACGGCTTCCGCTGGACCGGCTTCGATGCGGCCAGCGGTTTCTCGCTCAACGGCGAGAAAGTCAAGCTCAAGGGCGTCTCAATGCATCATGACCAGGGATCGCTCGGTGCGGTCGCCAACCGCCGCGCCATCGAGCGCCAGGTCGAGATTCTCCAGAAGATGGGCGTCAACTCGATCCGCACCACGCACAACCCCGCAGCCAAGGCGCTGATTGACGTCTGCAACGAGAAGGGCGTCCTCGTGGTCGAAGAGGTCTTCGACATGTGGAACCGGTCGAAGAACGGCAACACCGAGGATTACGGCAAGTGGTTCGGCCAGACCATCGCCGGTGACAACGCCGTCCTGGGTGGCGACAAGGACGAGACCTGGGCCAAGTTCGACCTGACCAGCACCATCAACCGCGACAGGAACGCCCCGTCCGTCATCATGTGGTCGCTCGGCAACGAGATGATGGAAGGCATCAGCGGCAGCGTCTCGGACTTCCCGGCTACCTCCGCCAAGCTGGTCGCATGGACGAAGGCCGCGGACAGCACCCGCCCGATGACCCACGGCGACAACAAGATCAAGGCCAACTGGAGAGAGTCGAACACGATGGGCGACAACCTGACCGCCAACGGCGGCGTGGTCGGCACCAACTACTCCAACGGCGCGAACTACGACCAGATCCGCACGGGCCACCCCTCATGGGCCATCTACGGTTCCGAGACGGCGTCCGCCATCAACAGCCGAGGCATCTACAACCGCACCACCGGCGGCGCCCAGTCAAGCGACAAGCAGCTGACCAGCTATGACAATTCCGCAGTCGGCTGGGGTGCCGTCGCCAGCTCCGCCTGGTACGACGTGGTCCAGCGCGATTTCGTCGCCGGCACATACGTGTGGACCGGCTTCGACTACCTCGGCGAACCCACCCCGTGGAACGGCACCGGCTCCGGCGCCGTGGGCTCCTGGCCGTCGCCGAAGAACTCGTACTTCGGCATCGTCGACACCGCAGGCTTCCCGAAGGACACCTATTACTTCTATCAGAGCCAGTGGAACGACGACGTGCACACGCTGCACATCCTCCCCGCATGGAACGAGAACGTCGTCGCCAAGGACTCCGGCAACAAGGTGCCGGTCGTCGTCTACACCGACGCGGCCAAGGTCAAGCTGTACTTCACGCCGAAGGGCAGCACCGAAAAGCGACTGATCGGAGAGAAGTCCTTCACCAAGAAGACCACCGCGGCCGGATACACCTATCAGGTCTATGAGGGCACCGACAAGAACTCCACCGCCCACAAGAACATGTACCTGACCTGGAACGTGCCGTGGGCCGAGGGCACCATCTCCGCCGAAGCATACGACGAGAACAACAAGCTGATCCCCGAGAGGTCCACCGAGGGCAACGCGTCGGTGACCACCACCGGCAAGGCCGCGAAGCTTAAAGCCGATGCCGACCGCAAGACGATCACCGCGGACGGCAAGGACCTGTCGTACATCGAGGTCGACGTGACCGACGCCAACGGCCGTATCGTCCCCGATGCCGCCAATCGCGTCACCTTCGACGTCAAGGGCGCCGGCAAACTGGTCGGCGTCGACAACGGCAGCTCGCCGGATCACGACTCCTATCAGGCCGACAACCGCAAGGCGTTCAGCGGCAAGGTGCTCGCCATCGTCCAGTCCACCAAGGAGGCGGGCGAGATCACCGTCACCGCCAAGGCCGACGGTCTGCAATCATCCACAGTGAAGATCGCCACCACCGCCGTCCCCGGCACCAGCACCGAGAAGACGGTCCGCAGCTTCTACTACTCGCGCAACTACTACGTCAAGACCGGCAACAAGCCGATTTTGCCGAGTGATGTCGAGGTGCGCTACTCCGACGGCACGTCGGACCGTCAGAACGTCACATGGGACGCAGTCAGCGACGACCAGATCGCCAAGGCCGGTTCGTTCAGCGTGGCCGGCACGGTCGCCGGGCAGAAGATCTCCGTGCGCGTGACGATGATCGACGAGATCGGTGCGCTGCTCAACTATTCGGCCAGCACACCGGTCGGCACGCCCGCCGTGCTGCCTGGCTCGCGTCCGGCCGTGCTGCCCGACGGCACCGTGACCAGCGCGAACTTCGCCGTCCACTGGACCAAGCCCGCCGACACCGTGTACAACACGGCCGGCACCGTCAAGGTCCCCGGCACCGCCACCGTCTTCGGCAAGGAGTTCAAGGTCACCGCGACGATCCGCGTGCAGCGGTCGCAGGTCACCATCGGCAGCAGCGTCTCCGGCAATGCGCTGCGCCTGACTCAGAACATCCCCGCCGACAAGCAGTCCGACACGCTGGACGCCATCAAGGACGGCTCCACGACCGTCGACGCCAATACCGGCGGCGGCGCGAACCCGTCAGCATGGACCAACTGGGCGTACTCGAAGGCCGGCCACAACACCGCCGAGATCACCTTCGAGTACGCGACCGAGCAGCAGCTCGGCCAGATTGTCATGTACTTCTTCCGCGACAGCAACGCGGTGAGGTTCCCCGACGCCGGCAAGACGAAGATCCAGATCTCCGCGGACGGCAAGAACTGGACGGATCTCGCTGCCACGGAGACCATCGCGGCCCAGGAGTCGTCCGACCGAGTCAAGCCGTACACCTATGACTTCGCTCCGGTGGGAGCCACGTTCGTCAAGGTCACGGTCACCAACGCCGACACCACAACCCCCAGCGGCGTGGTCTGCGCCGGCCTGACCGAGATCGAGCTGAAGACCGCGACCAGCAAGTTCGTCACGAACACGTCCGCCGCGCTCTCGTCGCTGACGGTGAACGGCACGAAGGTCTCCGACTCCGTGCTCGCCGCCGGCTCCTACAACACGCCCGCGATCATCGCGGACGTCAAAGCCGAGGGCGAAGGCAACGCCAGCGTCACCGTGCTGCCCGCGCACGACAACGTGATCCGCGTGATCACCGAGTCCGAGGACCACGTCACGCGCAAGACCTTCACCATCAACCTGGGCACGGAGCAGGAATTCCCCGCAGACTCCGATGAGCGCGACTACCCGGCCGCCGACATGACGGTCACCGTGGGCAGCGAACAGACGTCCGGCACCGCGACCGAAGGCCCGAAGAAATTCGCGGTCGACGGCAACACCAGCACGTACTGGCATTCCAACTGGACGCCCACCACCGTGAACGACCTGTGGATCGCCTTCGAGCTCCAGAAACCCACCAAGCTCGACGCGCTGCGCTACCTGCCGCGCCCCGCGGGCAGCAAGAACGGCTCCGTCACCGAATACAAGGTTCAGGTCAGCGATGACGGCACCAACTGGACCGACGCGGGCTCCGGCACATGGACCACCGATTACGGCTGGAAGCTCGCCGAGTTCAATCAGCCGGTGACCACCAAGCACGTGCGGCTCAAGGCCGTCCACACCTATGCGGATTCCGGCAACGACAAGTTCATGTCCGCCTCCGAAATCCGCCTGCGCAAGGCCGTCGACACCACCGACATCAGCGGCGCGACCGTGACCGTGCCCGCCAAGCTGACCGTCGACCGGGTGGACGCCGACCATCCCGCCACCTTCGCCACGAAGGACGTGACGGTGACGTTGGGCGACGCCACGCTGCGCTACGGCGTGGACTACCTGCTCGACTACGCGGGCAACACCGCCGTCGGCAAGGCCACGGTGACCGTGCGCGGCATCGACAAGTACTCCGGCACCGTCGCCAAGACGTTCACCATCGAACTGAAGAACGCCCCGGCGCCGGAACCGACGCTGACCTCGGTGAGCGTCAAGACCAAGCCTTCCAAGCTGACCTACGTGGTCGACGACAAGTTCGACCCGGCAGGACTGGTGCTGCAGCTCAACTATGACGACGACAGCACCGGCACCGTGACTTGGAACACGCAGACGGCCGGCGACTTCACGTTCAAGCCTGCGCTCGACGCGAAGCTCAAGGTCACCGACAAGACCGTCACCGTCACCTACCAGGGCAAGTCCGCGGTCATCGACATCACCGTCTCGCAGCCCGCCCCGACCGTCAGCAAGACGGATCTGGACAAGGCCATCAAGGCGATCGAGGCCAAGAACCCGGATTCGTCCAAGTACACGGCCGACTCGTGGAAGACCTTCGCGGACGCCATGGCGCATGCCAAGGCCGTCATCGCGGATGATTCCGCCACCCAGCAGGACGTCGATAAGGCGCTCAAGGCGCTGACCGACGCCTACGCCGGGCTGACCGAGAAGACGCCCGAACCCGCCCCCGTCAGCAAGTCCGAGCTGGACAAGAAGATCAAGGCGATCGAGGCCGAGAAGCTGGACGGGTCGAAGTACACGGCCGAGTCGTGGAAGGCGTTCGAGACCGCCCTGGCGCATGCCAAGGCCGTCATCGGCAGCGATTCCGCCACCCAGCAGGATGTGGACGCGGCCCTTGGCTCCCTGACCTCCGCTCGCGACGGACTGACCGAGAAGGGCGAGGTCAAGCCCGACCCGAAGCCCGAACCGGGCACCGTCGACAAGGCGGCGCTGGATAAGGCGGTCAAGAAGGTCGAGGCCGAGAAGCTGGACGGGTCGAAGTACACGGCCGAGTCGTGGAAGGCGTTCGAGACCGCCCTGGCGCATGCCAAGGCCGTCATCGGCAACGCCAACTCCACGCAGTTCGACATCGACAACGCGCTGTCGATGCTCAACGACGCCCGCGCCGCGCTCAAGGAGAAGCCCGGCCGCATCATCGCCATCATCGATGGCGGCGCACTGAGCAAGACCGGCGCATCCGTCGCCATCATCGCCTCCGTCGCGGCCGCGATGCTGGCGGTCGGTGCCGGCGTCATGGCGTTGCGCCGCAAGCGCTCCTGACCCACACGAGACTCTCGCGAGTCTCCCCGGGTGCCCCGTCGACGATCATGCCGGCGGGGCACCCGCATATCCGCAGGTTGGATGCTGCCGAACAAGGCGGCATGCTGTCACCGTCTGCCGTTAGACTCGTGCGAGCATACTAAGTCCCCAAACCGTTCAAACCAGAAGGTGCATTGTGGCTGTTTCTAAACTCGATGAAGTCGTATCCCTCGCCAAGCGGCGCGGATTCGTGTTCCCCGCCGGCGAAATCTATGGCGGCACCCGTTCCGCATGGGATTACGGCCCCCTCGGCGTCGCCCTGAAAGACAATATCAAGCGTGAATGGTGGCGCTCCATGGTCGTCACCCGCGGCGACGTGGTGGGCGTGGACACATCCATCATCCTGCCGCCGGCCGTATGGGTCGCTTCGGGTCACGTCTCAGTGTTCAACGATCCGCTGATCGAATGCCTCAAGTGCCACAAGCGCCAGCGTTCCGACAAGCTGGAGGAGTCCTACGCCGAAAAGCACGGCGACAAGCTGCCCGAGAACGGTCTCAAGGACATCGTCTGCCCCGAGTGCGGCACCCGCGGCGAGTGGACCGAACCGCGTGACTTCAACATGATGCTGCGCACCCACCTCGGGCCGGTCGAGGACGAGAACAGCCTGCACTACCTGCGCCCCGAGACCGCGCAGGGCATCTTCGTCGACTTCAAGAACGTGATGACCTCCTCGCGTTCCAAGCCGCCGTTCGGCATCGCCAACATGGGCAAGTCCTTCCGCAACGAGATCACGCCCGGCAACTTCATCTTCCGCACCCGTGAGTTCGAGCAGATGGAGATGGAGTTCTTCGTGGTGCCCGGCACCGACGAGGAATGGCACCAGTACTGGATCGACACCCGCACCCGCTGGTACACCGACCTGGGCATCAACCCCGAGAACCTGCGTCACTACGAGCACCCGAAGGAGAAGCTCTCCCACTACTCGAAGCGCACGGTCGACATCGAATACAAGTTCGGTTTCCAGGGCTCCGACTGGGGTGAGCTCGAAGGCATCGCCAACCGCACCGACTACGACCTGAGCGCGCATTCCAAGCACTCCGGCGAGGATCTGAGCTACTTCAACCAGGCCACCGGCGAGAAGTTCGTGCCGTACGTCATCGAGCCGGCCGCCGGCCTGACCCGTTCCCTGATGGCGTTCCTCGTTGACGCCTACGACGTCGACGAGGCGCCGAACACCAAGGGCGGCGTCGACAAGCGCACCGTGCTGCGTCTCGACCCGCGACTTGCTCCGGTCAAGGCCGCCGTGCTGCCGCTGAGCAAGAAGCCCGAGCTGCAGTCCATCGCCCACGATCTGGCCGCCGACCTGCGTCAGCACGAGTGGATGATCGACTACGACGAGGCCGGTGCCATCGGCCGCCGTTACCGTCGTGAGGACGAGATCGGAACGCCGCTGTGCATCACCGTCGATTTCGACACGATCGACGACCAGGCCGTCACCATCCGCGAACGTGACACGATGCAGCAGGAGCGCGTCGCGCTCGACAAGGTCGCCGACTACGTGGCCGCCCGCGTGTCCGAGAAGCGCGTGCGCTACCCCGAGGGCCCCGTCAGCATCACCGGCACCAAGGCCGCCGACGGCGGCACCGACGTCGCCAAGGAGACCGGCGTGGACGAGTCCGCCCCGGTCAAGGTCGCCGAGGCCGGTGGCCTGTACTGATCGATACCCGGCCCGACCACACCGGGCCGGGTGCTGAACATCATTCGGACAGCCCCCTTTTCACCAAGGGGGCTCTTGTACATTCAAGACATGTATGGCATGAGCCGTGCCGATTCGTGGGGGAGAGCCGTGACAGACACCGTTGAACAGACCATCGCCGTCGACGCGCATGAGACCGACGTGCTCGACCCGCGCACCGACGCACCGGCCGGGAAGGAACCGGTCACGATGACACCAGTCGATCTCGGGCCGATCCACGTGCCGACGCCGGTGGTGCTCTCCCCGATGGCGGGCGTCACGAACTGGCCGTTCCGCGTGCTGTGTGAGGAATACGGCCCGGACGGCCTGTACGTGGCCGAGATGATTACGGCGCGCGCGTTGGTCGCCCGCAATCCGAAGGCGCTGCGCCTGTGCCGGTTCGCGCCGAGCGAGCGCATCCGGTCGCTGCAGCTGTATGGCGTGAACCCGGCCATCGTCGAGCAGGCCGCGCGCATCGTCGTCGATGAGGACATGGCCGACCATGTGGACCTGAACTTCGGCTGCCCGGTTCCCAAGGTCACCCGTCGTGGCGGCGGGTCCGCGCTGCCGTGGAAGACCGACCTGTTCCGCGAGATCATTCAGCGCGTGGTGAAGGTGTGCTCGGCGGCGAACATCCCCGTTACCGCCAAGATCCGCGTCGGCATCGATCACAGCCATGAGACGTTCATGGAAGCCGGCCACATCGCGCAGGAGGAGGGGTGCGCGGCCGTCACGCTGCACGCCCGCACCACGGCGGAATACTATGGCGGCCATTCGGACTGGAGCCGCATAGGCGAACTGGTCGGCGCGCTGGACATCCCGGTGTTCGGCAACGGCGACATCTGGGGCGCCGACGACGCCCTGGAGATGGTCCGCGAGACGGGATGCGCCGGAGTCGCCATCGGGCGCGGATGCCAGGGCCGGCCGTGGCTGTTCGCCGATATCAGGAACGCCTTCGCGGGCAGCGACGAGCGCGTCAACCCTACGCTGGGGGCCGTATGCGACGTGATCATGCGCCACGCCCGGCTGCTCGTCGAGTTCTATGACGGTGACGAGCGCATGGCCGTGCACGACCTGCGCAAGCACATCGCCTGGTATCTCAAGGGATTCCCCGTCGGAGGGACGACGCGCAGGGCGTTCATGGAGTGCGAGAACCTCGCCGACGTGGAGCGCGAGACCTCGCGTCTCGATCCCGCCATCACCTTCCCCGAACGGGTGAAGGACAAGCCGCGCGGCCGTGTTCGCTTTGCAAAAAAAGTGCATCTGCCGTACGGTTGGCTCGACTCGCGGGTCACCACGCACGAGGAGCGCGAGACGCTGTTCGGCGACGATCCGATGGACGCCGGATACTGAGACGGCATCCGGGTCATGGGCCGAATGCGGCCATGGTGTGTCGTTTTGTGCAAATGAGATGGAAAAACGTTGATACACGCCGAGAAAATAGCTTTATAATCAATGGTTCTGCGATAGAGTTATGCGTAACCGTGAGTGACAGGAGACAATGGTGAGCGAGATTGCCCAGACTGACAATTTCAACGACAGGACCAACATCAAAGTCGTCGGTGTCGGTGGAGCCGGCGGTAATGCCGTCAACCGCATGATCGCCGAAGGCCTGCAGAACGTGCAGTTCGTGGCCATCAACACCGATGCCAAGGATTTGCTGCGCTCCGACGCCGATGTGAAGATCTCGTTGAATGACGCTTCAAGCCGTGGATTGGGTGCCGGCGCCGATCCCGAGCGGGGCAGCAAGGCCGCGCAGGATCACCAGTCCGACATCGAGGAGGCGCTCAAGGGCGCCGACATGGTCTTCGTGACCTGTGGCGAGGGCGGCGGCACCGGCACCGGCGCGAGCCCCATCGTCGCCCGCGCGGCGCATCAGCAGGGGGCGCTGACCATCGCCGTGGTCACCCGGCCGTTCACGTTCGAGGGACCGCAGCGTTCCGCCTCCGCCGATCTGGGCATCGAGAACCTGCGCAAGGAGGTCGACGCCCTGATCGTCATCCCCAACGACCGGCTGCTTGAGCTGTCCGACCGCACGATCGGCATCGTCGACGCCTTCAAGACCGCCGATTCGGCGCTGCTCGCCGGTGTGCAGGGCATCACCGACCTGATCACGATGAACTCGTACATCCATGTCGACTTCTCCGACGTCACCGCCATCCTTCGCGGCGCCGGCACCGCGCTGTTCGGCATCGGCTCCGCGCGGGGCGAGGACCGCGCCACGCAGGCCGCCGAGATCGCCATCAGCTCGCCGCTGCTGGAATCCAGCGTCGAAGGGGCTCACGGAGCCCTCATCAACATCGCCGGCCCGACCGACCTCAAGCTGCAGGAGGCCTCTGCGGCCACCGAGCTGGTGCGCAAGGCCATCCACCCCGAAGCCCAGATCATCTGGGGTCTCGCGCTCGACGACGCCTACGGCGACGAGGTCCGCGTCACGGTCATCGCGGCCGGTTTCGACGCCGATTCCAAGAACACCAACGTACCCTCGATGAAGGGCGCCACGACCGCCGCATCCATCCCGGCTTCCCACACCACGGACCCCGTCACGCCGACGCATGCGCACGACCAGCAGCAGCCGGTCGCGCCGAGCATCCCCGTGCGCACGCAGCCGTCCGCGAACACGCCTATGACCACCACCAATCCGGCGGCGCGTCAGGTGCCGGATTTCGCGCTGCGCAAGGGCGGCCCCGCGTCGATGCCGATCGATGACGAGACCTCCGAGCACGATATCGTCTCCTCCGGTGACCTGGGCGACCTCGATATCCCTGATTTTCTGCGCTGAGCCGAAAGGAACTGAACAGTCATGGCTGGGTTTATGAAGAACGCGATGCAGTATCTGGGCATGGCGGATGTTGCCGAAGACGACGAGCCGATGGACATCCAGGATGAGGATCCCGGATTCGACGACGATCATTCGGTCACTCCGGTGTCCCAGGCTGCGCCATCGTCGCCGACATCCGCGCCCAGTCGTGAGTCGAATCCGTTCCAGGGTCGCGTGAGCCGCATCACCACGATTCATCCGAAGTCCTACGAGGACGCGCAGCTGGTGGGGCGTGCTATCCGCGACGGCGTGCCCGTCGTGCTCAACCTGACCGGTGTCTCCGAGGCCGTGGCGTACCGCATCGTGGACTTTTCCGCGGGCGTCGTCTTCGGCGTGCGCGGGTCCATCGAGCGTGTCACTCCGCGCGTGTTCCTGCTCAGCCCAGCCCAGGTGAACATCAAGGTGGAGGAGCCGCAGGCGCCGTCCTCGGCGCACGACCTGTTCGCCGACTGATCTGCCGGCGGTCGTCCGGATTGGCGGCTGTAGACGATTCGTCGTCATGACAGCGGCGGCGGTAATGCCCAGTTGACGTTCAGCTGACGGCAATGAAGCTGTATGCCGTTTTGATAGGCTGGAAGGCATGGTGTTCACAATAGTGCGTCTGGTGATTGACTGGATTATCGACGCTTATATCACGGTGCTGTTCGTCCGTATGATCCTGGATTGGGTGTCGGTGCTTGCGCCGCGTTGGTATCCCAAGGGCGTCGTCGCATCGCTGATCAATGTCGTCTACCAGCTCACCGAGCCGCCGTTGCGCTGGCTGCGACGCTACATCCGGCCCATACCGATGGGGCCTATAGCGATGGACGTCAGCTTCATCGTGCTGTACACCGCACTTGTCGCCTTGAGAATATTGGTGTAAATCGCGCCGTAATCACGCATACGGCGAGAGTTCTTTCAGGGTTCGTGCTAGCATCGGAAGGTGATACCAACACAGCGAGGCATCGTGCCCAAAGCGAGGTGTAAGTTTTATGGCTCTTTTGACGCCTAAAGATATACGGGAGCATACCTTCCAGACCGTGCGTTTCAAGGAAGGCTATGATGTCGACGAGGTTGACGATTTTCTCGATCAGGTGACGGAAACCGTCGAGGCGCTTGGCAAGCAGGCCGTTGCAAGTGGCCAGGCGACGCAGTCCCTTCCTCCCGACGTCGCCAAGCTCAACTCCAAGATTTCCGAGTTGACTGCGCAGGTACAGTCACTGCAGAGCGAAAACGAGCAGCTCAAGTCCGCGGCGCCCGTCGCCAGCAAGGACGATCAGGCGGCTCAGGTGGCTGCGGCGAAACTCACCGAAGCCGAGGAGAGCAACCGCGCGTTGTCCCAGCAGAACGAGCAGCTCAAGGATCAGGTGGATCGCCTCAGCGGCCAGATCGACCAGCTGACCGCGCAGGCCGCCCAGGCCTCCGGCAAGGCCGATGTCGCCGCGCAGCTCGCCGCGGTGCAGAACGAGCGCGACCAGTACCGCGTCAGCGCCAGGGACATGAGCGGACGTCTGCAGGAAGCGCAGCAGCAGGCCGCCTCCTACCAGCAGCAGCTCAACGATGCCAAGAAGCACCTCGATGCGTTGCAGCAGCAGGCCGCGCAGGCCTCCGATCTGGCTCGTCAGCTGGAGGAGTCCAAGCAGCGCGAGAACCAGCTGCGCGAGCAGGTCGCCAAGGTCGAGCCGAGCACGGAGACCGGCAGCCTGCAGAAGATCGCTGGTGCCGCCGCCGCTGCCAGCAGCGAGCCCGAGCGCGCCACCGCCATGCTGACGCTGGCCATGCAGCTGCACGACCAGTACGTCGACAAGGGCAAGGCCAAGGCGAAGGAAATCACCGAGGCCAGCCAGAACAAGTACAACGAGCTGGTCACCAAGGCCAACGACTACTCGTCCCGCACCCGTACCGAGGCCGATGAGTACAACAAGCAGGTTCACTCCGATGCCGACGCATACTCGGAGCGCACTCGTTCCGACGCCGACGCCTACTCGGTGAAGACCCGTCAGGATGCCGACACGTACCGCGAGAACACGCAGCAGCAGGCCGACAACTATGAGGACGAGGTGCGTCGTCGCGCCGGCGAGTACGACAGCAAGACCCGCTCCAACGCCGATGAGTATGCGCAGCAGGTGCGTGACAAGCTCACCACCCAGTCCAAGGTCATCGAGGGCAACATTCAGGGCCTCAAGCAGTTCGAAGCCGAATACCGTGCGCGTCTGACCGAGTTCCTCGGCCAGCTGTCTCGTCAGGTGTCCGATACGAACAACTACAGCCAGATCGGCAAGCAGGCGGAATAGTCGATGAAGGATATCCAAGGACGGCTGCGTGTTCGCGTAGCCGTCTTTGCATGTGTGGCGGCCGTGGCGCTGGGCATCGATCAGCTCACCAAGATGTGGGCGCAGCAGGCGTTGGGCGACGGGCGTACAGTGCCGCTGATCCCGGGCCTGCTTTCGTTGACGCTGGTTCATAATCCGGGTGCATCGCTCGGTCTCGGATCGGGAAGCACATGGCTGATTTCGCTGCTCGCCGTGGTGGCGTGCGTGGTGATGGCGGTGCTGGCGGCACGCACGATATCGATGCGCTGGACGGTGATGTTCGCGTTCGCGTTCGCCGGAGCGTTCGGCAATCTGATCGATCGCGTGGCCTATGCGGACGGGTTCCTCAATGGCAAGGTCGTTGATTTCCTGAATTATGGTTGGTCCGTGGGCAATGTCGCCGATATCTATCTGGTGATGGCCGGCATCGGCGTCGTGGTGCTGATTGTGCTGGATGTGCCGTTCAGTCGCAAGGACCTCGATCGGATTGAGCATCTGGGGGAGGATGCCGGTGACGTGGCGCGTGACGGGGAGTCAGACGGCACGGCGGACGAATCGCAGGACTCGTCAGCGATGGTGCAGGATGCATCGTCCGGCTCATCCCGGACGGAGGTGACCGTTTCGAGCCGTCAGCCTGATGACTCGGAGAGGAGCGCTTCATGAGCCGTCTCGTTCCGGCGCCCGACGCATTGGTGGGGTCACGATTCGACGTGGCGGTTTCCAAGATGCTGGGCATCTCGCGTGCCAAGGCGGCGGATCTTATCGAATCCGGCCAAGCCCGCGTGCTGGATCGTGCGATCGCCAAGTCGGGCACGCTGCTGTATGGGGAGACCGTCGAATTCGACATCGCCGAAGAACGGCATGAGCCGGAACCGGTGTGTCTCGACATGGCCATCGCGTATGAGGATGACGATGTCGTCGTGGTCGACAAGCCCGTGGGCGTCGCTGCACATGCTTCGGCCGGATGGACAGGCCCCACCGTATTGGGCAGCCTGCTCAAACGCGGCGTGCGCATCACCTCATACGGAGCTCCCGGGCGGCAGGGCATCGTGTCGCGGTTGGATGTGGGCACGTCCGGCCTGATGCTGGTGTGCAAGTCAGAGCTGGCGTACAAGGAGATGCGGCGGCAGTTCTCCGAGCATGAGGTGGTCAAGACCTATCATGCGATGGTCCAGGGCAACCTCAAGGAGGACAAGGCCACCATCGAAGCGCCCATCGGCCGTGCCAAGGTGTCGGACTTCCGCTTCTGCGTCACGCCGTCGGGCAAGCCGGCGGTCACGCATTGGGACGTGCTGGACCGATTCGGCGAGGCGACGCTGGTTTCGGTGAATCTCGAAACCGGACGCACGCATCAGATTCGCGTGCATTTCTCTTCGATCGGGCATCCTCTGGTCGGAGACCCGATGTATGGGGCCAATCCGGTGCTGGCCGGGGAGCTCGGCCTGGACCGTCAGTGGTTGCATGCGATGAAGCTGGAGTTTCGCCACCCCCGCACCCATCTCTGGACGTCGGTCGAATCCCACTACCCGGCCGATCTTGCCCATGCACTGGAACTTATGCGCGCCAGGCATGCCTCAACTGGTCTGGAAACCGCCGACTAGCGTACCCAATCGGCCTGTCGCGTAGCGCTGTCATCCTACTGTCGCCCCCGCTGGCGGGGGGGCTGTCGCGTAGCGACTGGGGTGGTCCAATGCCAATTCGCGTCCACGCTGTTCTTACTTATCGCGTTTCTTCCATGCAACGACGGAAGTGACCACGCCGGCCGCCAGCAGCGGTACGCAGGCCAACGCCGCGACGCCTTCAACCAGCAGCAGGATGGCGTCTGCGGGATTGTAGACGCCGCGATTGAGATACATATAACATGCGATTGCGGCCAGTGCCGATACTGTGCCGGCCGCCAGCAGCGCAAAGCCGAGCGTGCGCAAGGCATCATGCGATGAGGAGCAAGATTGAGCCGATGCCGCAGTCGGCATGGTCGGTGCGGACTGCACGGTGATCGGCGGCGAATCCTCATAGTGTGGCTGATTTGCGGACGTCATTGTTCCTCCTGGTGGTTCGTTGCCGCGAATTGTCTGGCGACGGCGGATCATCCTTGATGGCAATCTATGCGACGGAGACACTTTTTGTCCAGCGGAACGGACAATGTGGTCGAAGGCTGCCGAGTTATCCACATTTTGGGCGTGTCGCGCCGGATTCGATTCAGCTTTCGCGAGTTACATGTGGCATTTTCGCAGTGTTTACTGATGGTCGTCATTCGCTGCCATACATGTCCCTCCTGTACAATGACCGTGTCATGCATGATGAGACAAGGGGATGAGTATGTATACCTCGTTGGACAGGTTCCGCATCAAGCCGGGCAAAGAGGATTTGGCCCGCGAATGGTTCCGATATCTGAACGATCACTTGGCCGAAGCGAATGCGACGATGCCGGCTGAGGGCGCGCATATCGAGTCATGGTTCCTGCACGAGGAATCGGACGGACTGTACGGATACGTGTACGTGATCTACGACGACAATGATAAGGCTGTCGAAGTGTTCAAGGAGAGTGAGAATCCGTTGGACATCAAGCACAACGAGTACATGAACGCCTGCATCGACTACCACGACTACGCCGAGATGAAGCCTGCCGTGGCGCTGGGCGACTACTCCGTATTCCGGAGATGATTGGTCGACGGTTCGTCGACGCCGTTGTGTTTGCAGACTCGTTTGTACAACTTATGCATTTCGGTCAAATGCATAAGTTGTACAAACGATTTCCCTAGAGACCCTACTTGCCTTGCTGCGTTTCGCTGGAATTCCATCGTTTTCAGGAATACCCGTGGCTTGCGGCAACGGGTGTGTGTGCTGTTTCCCGCGATTATGCGGGACAACGTCCGCATTATGGCATTTCGCGGGCGTTGTACACGCGGCATTGCACTCGGGTCGGAAACGCGCGGAGCAAGTTCTTCCGCCTCGCCGCCGGGGCGGAAGAACCATATGCACTGAGACATGTCGCCCGAGGAATAACGCAGAGGACGCTCCGCCAGCGCACAATCAGTTTTTGTGCAGTTTGGCGTTGAGCTCAATCCCCGTCTTCCGGTAGCGGGCCTCAATGCGGCCGTTGACGGAGTTGCGGATGAAGAGGATGTTGTCTTTGCCGCTCAGATCGGCGCCCTTGACGACGTCCAGCGGTTCGCCGGCGGCGGCTTTGGCCTTGTCCCAGACGGTGATCTTGGTACCGGCGGTGACGTACAGGCCTGCTTCGACGACGCAGTTGTCGCCGAGCGAGATGCCGATGCCGGCGTTGGCGCCGAGCAGGGAGTGCTCGCCGATGGAGTTGCGGAGCTTGCCGCCGCCGGACAGGGTGCCCATGATGGAGGCGCCGCCGCCGATGTCGGAGCCGTTGCCGACGACGACGCCTTGCGAGACACGGCCTTCGACCATTGAGACGCCCAAAGTTCCCGCGTTGAAGTTGACGAAGCCGGCGTGCATGACGGTGGTGCCTTCGGACAGGTGGGCGCCGAGACGCACGCGGTCGGCGTCGCCGATGCGCACGCCGGAGGGGACCACGTAGTCGATCATGCGTGGGAACTTGTCGATTGACAGCACGTTGACGGTGGCGGCGGGAGCGGCGGCCGGAAGCCCGGCGGAGGCGGCGAAGGAGCGCGCGGCGCTGGTGGCGGCCGCTTCGACGTCGAGCTTGCGGGCGTTGAAGTCTTCGACCGCGAACGGGCCGTAATTGGTCCAGACCACGTTCGTGAGCTTGGCGAAGATGCCGTCGAGGTTGAGGGTGTTCGGCTGGGCGAGGCGCATGGAGAGCAGGTGCAGGCGCAGGTAGGCGTCGGCCGCATCCGCGATCGGGTCGTCAAGGGAGCTTACGGTGAACACCGGTTCGCGGCGCACGCCACGGGCGTCGGCCTGCGGCTGCGCCAGCGCCCCGAACTCGTGGTTGGGGCGGTTCGCGCCTTCGGGCGCGGCGCCGAGCGTCAGTTGCGGATACCAGACGTCGAGTGTGTTCCCGGCTGCGTCGATGCTGGCCAGTCCCCAGCCCCATGCGGTGCGTTCGTTCGTCATGCTTGTCTCCTTGGTGGATGAACGGTAGATGCTTCTATATTATGGGCAGATGGGCACGTATGAGGCTGCCGTTCCGAATCATTGTGGCGCGGTTTCGTCACGGGAGAAAATCTAGCGGGGCGGCTACGATGAAAAGCTATGAGTGACTACAGGACCGAACGGGAGCAGCGTGAGCGCCGCCGCCGCATCATCATGCGTGCGGTGTGCATCGTCATTGCCGTGGCCATGCTCGGCAGCCTGGTCATTCCCGCGGTGTATGCGGGTCTTTGACGCGATCATTGGCATCCTGCCGTGACGCGAGGTGCTTGAGATTTCGCATATGGTCGGCAGCGTCGTCACACAATCGATTCGTTCACAAGTTCAATGATTATGGTGGTATTCGATGGCAGAATTTGATTTTTCACAGGCAATCGGCGAGGCACGGTCGAAGTATGAGTCCATTGCGAAGGCGTTGGACATCGAACGGCTGAAGTCGCAGATCGCGACGTTGGAGACCGAGGCCGCTAAGCCTGGTCTGTGGGATGATCCTGAGAACGCGCAGAAGGTGACCAGCCGCCTGTCCGCGGCTCAGGCGCAGCTGAAGCGCCTGAACGAGGCGAACCGTCGCATCGAGGATGTCGAGACGCTGGTGGAGCTCGCTCAGGAGGAGGCTGACGCCGATTCTCTGAGCGAGGCTCAGTCCGAGATCGGCTCCATCGCCCAGGAGCTGGATGACATGGAGATCCAGACGCTGCTGGACGGCGAATATGACGAGCGTTCCGCGGTCGTGACGATCCGCTCCGGCGCGGGTGGCGTGGACGCCGCCGATTTCGCCCAGATGCTGTTGCGCATGTACCTGCGCTACTGCGAGCGCAACGGGTTCAAGGCCAAGGTGATGGATACGTCGTACGCCGAGGAAGCGGGCATCAAGTCGGCCACGTTCCAGGTGGATGCGCCGTATGCGTATGGCCGCCTGAGCGTGGAGGGCGGCACGCACCGTCTGGTGCGCATCAGCCCGTTCGACAACCAGGGCCGTCGACAGACGAGTTTCGCCGCCGTCGAGGTGGTGCCGCTCGTCGAGGCGACCGATCACATCGACATTCCGGACACCGATATCCGCGTGGATACGTACTGCTCGTCCGGCCCCGGCGGCCAGGGCGTGAACACCACGTATTCCGCGGTGCGCATCACCCACCTTCCCACCGGCATCGTGGTGACGATGCAGGACGAGCGCTCGCAGATCCAGAACCGCGCCGCCGCGATGGCCGTGCTGCAGTCCCGACTGCTGGTGCTGCGCCACGAGGAGGAAGCGAAGAAGAAGAAGGAGCTCGCGGGCGACATCAAGGCCAGCTGGGGTGACCAGATGCGTTCGTACGTGCTTCACCCGTACCAGATGGTCAAGGATCTGCGCACCGGTTGCGAGACCAGCCAGACCCAGGCCGTGTTCGACGGCGATATCGATGCGTTCATCGAAGCCGGTATCCGCTGGCGTCACGAGCAGCGTCGCCAGGCGGCCGAAGAGGAAGAGTAAACCGTGACTTGGCTCCCGGCTCCGGGGGCGAGTGAGGAGACGATATGGCACTCATCGCATTGGATCATGTGAGCAAGGTGTATCCCAAGGGTACGAGGCCGGCGTTGGATGATGTCAACCTCGACATCGAACGTGGCGATTTCGTGTTTCTGGTCGGTGCTTCCGGTTCCGGCAAGACGACGCTGCTGAGCCTGCTGCTGCGCGAGGAGGAGGCCACGGACGGCGAGATTCGAGTGGCCGGCAATGATCTTCGCCGTCTGACGAACCGTCAGGTGCCGCAGTATCGTCGTTCCATCGGATTCGTGTTCCAGGATTACAAGCTGCTGGCGAACAAGACCGTGTGGCAGAATGTGGCGTTCGCGCTTGAGGTGATCGGCACGCGCCGGTCCGCCATCAAGTCGCTGGTGCCGCAGGTGCTGCAGACCGTGGGATTGACCGGTAAGGAGAACAACTACCCGCATGAGCTGTCCGGCGGTGAGCAGCAGCGTGTGGCCATCGCCCGCGCGTATGTGAACCATCCGCAGATCCTGCTGGCCGATGAGCCCACCGGAAACCTCGATCCGACGACGTCGCTGGGCATCATGGAGGTGCTGGACGCCATCAACCGCACCGGCACGACGATCGTGATGGCCACGCACAACGAGGAGATCGTCAACTCGATGCGCAAGCGCGTCATCGAGCTGCATACCGGCAAGATCGTGCGCGACGAGGCCCAGGGCTCGTATGATTCCGCCGAGTTCTTCCCCGACAGCGATGTCGCGTCCAAGGCGCATGAGGCGATCAGCGGGCAGTCGGATGATTCGCGTTTCCGCCCTGATTCCGGCTCGTTCGACGCACAGGTCACCACTATCGAGGCCCGTGGCGAGGAGGGTGCAGTCGAGGGTATCGAAGTGGTCGCCAAGGCGGTCAGCGGCAATATCCGGAACGAAGGCATCGCCCGGTTGGCGAGCTCCGTGCATTCGGGACGTACCGGCCGCTACGGTGAGGCGTTCCAGTCGGTGGAGGACACGCTGACCTGGGGCAAGGGCCTGTCGCTTGAGCAGATTGCCGCGCAGGAGGAGCAGAAGGCCCGCGCCGAGCAGGGCGGGGATGAACACTCCGATGCCGCGGCTCAGTCGAGCGACCGGGCGACGGCTCGGGATGATGCCCGGTCCGCGCAGCCGGAGGACGCCGCCCAGCCGGAACGGCACGAGCCGCCGGAACCGCCGCATTCGGCGGATGGTGCCGCACCGCATGGTCAGCCGGAGACGGAGCATCCTCAGGATGAATCCACATCCCAAAGCGAACAGGCCGGTTCGGCGGCGGAGCCGGGCTCCTCGTCCGATGAGGGGGGCGAGACGAAGCCGAGGCGCGCGCACAAGCTGCCGCCGGCGCCGCCGGCCCAACCGGGGCATCGCGACAGGCATGCCGGAAAAGCCGGTAGTGCTGATGATGCCGACGGTGCTCGCAACGAGGAGGACAATCGATGAGAATGCGTTTTATCCTGTCTGAAACCTGGACCAGCCTGCGGCGCAACGTGTCCATGATCATCTCGGTCATGCTCGTCACGTTCATCTCCTTCGTGTTCATCGGCGCGTCCGTGCTGATACAGGCGCAGATCACCAAGGCGAAGGGCGACTGGTACGACAAGGTCGAGGTCGTGGTGTGGCTGTGCCCGGACGGCACCAGCCAGTCGGCGTCCTGCTCGACCGGCAAGGCGCCGACCCAGCAGGAGATCGTGGATCTTGAGGACGTGATCAACAACGAGCTCGGCAGTGACGTGTCAAAGATCACGTATATGAGCCGCGAGGAGTTCTTCAAGAACACGTTCCTCAAGCAGTACCCGAACGGCGTGTACGAGGGACGTACCCTCACCGCCTCCGATATGCAGGATTCGCTGCGTCTCAAGCTCAAGGACCCGACCAAATACCAGGTGGTGTCGGAGGTGCTGACCGGGCGCACGGGCGTGGAGGCGGTTGTCGACCAGCGGCAGATCTTCGACCCGGTGTTCTCGGTGTTGAACCGGGCCACCGTGGTCACCGTCGTGCTGGCCGGTGTCATGGTGGTCGTCGCCATCATGCTGACCGCGACGACGATTCGCATGAGCGCCGCCTCCCGGAAGAACGAGACAGAGATCATGCGTCTGGTGGGTGCTTCGAACTGGACGATTCGATTGCCGTTCATCCTGGAGGGCGTGGTGGCGTCCCTGCTGGGATCGCTGCTGGCGGTCGGCGCGCTGAGCGGCATCGTCAAGGTGTTCGTCACCGATTGGTTGGCGACCAGCGTGCAGTGGATGCCGTTCATCACGCAGACGACGGTGTGGCTGACCGCCCCCGTGCTGGTGGTGGGGGCCATGCTGCTGTCGGCGGTTGCGTCCGCGGTATCGCTGCGACGCTATCTCAAGGTGTGACTTGCCGCCGCGTGTCGTCCGGGATGCGCGAAGTGTGAGATGAATCATTTCGCTGCCGGATGACACGCGGCGCATTTATCCAGTTTAATTCGTTACAATACGTTCAAATACGGCATTAATGGAAGGGCGACAACAATGGTGAAGATGGCGAAACGTGGGGGTACGTTCACCGCTTTGGCGCTTGCCGCCGCAATGGCCCTGGGGGCGGGATCGGTGGCCGTGGTCGCCCCGCCCGAGCAGGCCGCTGCGGTTACGGAGTATGAATACCAGCAGAAGGTATCGAACCACAACAGCCTCAAGAAGCAGCTGACCGGCGTCGATTCCAAACTTGCCGATCTCATCATCTCGTTGAATGACCTGACCGAGAACCAGATTCCCGCCGCGCAGAAGGCCGTACAGGAGGCCCAGCAGAAGGCCGAACAGGCGAAGAGCCTCGCAGAGGCGACTACGGCGCGGCTTGAGGCGGCGAAGAACGACCGGACCTCGCTTGAGGAGAAGATCAAGCAGACCGGTGAGGATTACGATGACGCCAAGGATGCGGTCGCTCAGCTCGCGCGCGAAAGCTTCCACGGCTCGGACGCCTCCACCCTGATGGACGTGGTGACCAATGCCACCACGACCGAGGACTTCGTCAACAAGATGCAGTCGGATGCCGCTGTCACACGCAGTGAGGCGAATGCCGCCGACGCCGCGGCCACCAGCCTCAGCACGTCGATGAACCGCAAGGAACGTCTCACGGCCATCGAGGACGAGATCACCCAGCTCAAGGGCCAGGCGGACAGCCAGGCGGCCAGCGCGCAGCAGGCCGCTGAGGATGCGGCGTCCAAGCAGAGTGAGCTGGAGGCCTTGCGCAAGAAGAGCGGCGAGGAACGCGCCCAGCTGGAAGCGCAGAAGAAGAGCCTGAGCACCAAGGAAGCACAGGAGGCCGCCGAACTGGTGTCGATGAAGGCCGAGATCGATTCGTGGAGCGTGCAGAACAACACCGGTTCGGCGAATGCCGGCACCGGCGGACAGCAGCAGATCAAGCCCGGCGCCGGCAGCGGGTCGGGCAGCGGCTCCGGTTCCGGTGCCGGCTCCAGCAAGCCCGGTTCCGGTTCCGGCAAGCCCGGTTCCGGTTCCGGCAATGGTTCCGGTTCGGGCGGATCCCAGCCCGGCGGATCGGGACAGGCCAACGGCATGAACTACACGGTGCCCGGCAACTGCTATGAGGGCATGCCGGTGTGCTACGGGCACAGGACCGGCAACACGGTGGGCGGCAGCGCCTACCCGTGGAGCCAGTGCACGTGGTATGCGTACCGTCGCCGCGTGTACTACTACCATCTGCCCACCGGCTCATACATGGGCAATGGGCAGGATTGGGCGAACACCGGCCGCAGCCTCGGCTATCTGGTCAACCGCACGCCGCACGTCGGCGCCGCGATGGTGTTCCGTGCAGGCCAGCTCGGCGCCAACAGCCGTTACGGCCATGTGGCGGTCGTCGAGCGTGTGAACAGCGACGGATCCGTGCTGATCTCCGAGTGCGGCGCCAGCCTTCAGGGCGTGGCGCAATGGCGCACGATTTACAATGCTGGTAATTTCCAATACGTGCATTACTGAGTTCCGGGTGGTGTTTTCCGATTCGTCCGGTCACGGCCCGTGCAAGCGGGTCTGGTCTCATGATGTCTGTGTTGATGTGAGTGATTGAAGAGGAAGGCCATGGCAAAGGAACAGGGCACTGTGCTCATCGCACAGAACCGCAAGGCCCGGCATGATTACCTGATCGAGGACAAGTACGAGGCGGGACTGGTGCTGACCGGGACCGAGGTCAAGTCGCTGCGCGAGGGACGGGCGTCGCTCGCCGAGGCGTTCGTCTCCATTGACCGTCGGGGTGAAATGTGGCTGGAAGGTGCCAATATCCCCGAATATCTCAACGGCACGTGGAACAACCATGCGCCCAAGCGCAAGCGCAAGCTGTTGCTGCATGCGCAGCAGATCGTCAAACTGTCCCGTCAGATCGAGGCCAAGGGGTACACCATCGTGCCGCTCAGCCTGTATTTCAAGGATGGTCGGGCGAAGGCCGAGATCGCCCTCGCACGAGGCAAGCGCGAGTTCGACAAGCGCCAGGCGCTGCGTGAGGAGCAGGACAAGCGCGAGGCGCTGCGTGCCATGCGCTACAAGAACATGCGCTCCCGGTGAGAGCCGACGGACGGAAAGCGCTGTGGACAGGCCGCACCGGTGGGTGAGTGAGGAGCCCCATATCCCGTTCGATATCGACGTGGTGTATGAGGATGCCGGCATCATCGTCATCGACAAGCCGCATTTCCTCGCGACGACCCCGCGCGGCATGTGGTATCGGCAGACCGCGCTGATTCGGCTTCGCGAGATGTTCGACGAGCCGGACATCACGCCCGCGCATCGGCTGGACCGGCTCACCGCCGGCATCGTCGTGTTCGTGAGGGATCCAGCGCTGCGGGGCGCATACCAGATGATGTTCCAGGGACGGAAGGTCAGCAAGACCTACGAATGCCTGGCTCCGTGCCGGCCGACGACACGGCCGCGATACGGCACCGTCGAGCGGCTGGACCCTCCTGCCGTGTTCCCGCTGCGCCGACGTTCGCACATCACCAAGCTGCGTGGCGTGCTGCAGGCGTTCGAGGAGCCGCAGGCCGTCAATGCCGAGACGGTGATCGATCTTGCGGCGGGAGAATATCCCTCGATGGGCGGGCGCTTATGCCACGGGAGGAACGGTCTGCGCGCCTACGAGCTGCACCCGCTCACCGGCAAGACCCATCAGCTGCGCGTGCACATGAACTCGATAGGGGTGCCGATCCATGGCGATGATTTCTATCCGCGTATCGTCGAACGCGCCTATGACGACTTCTCCACGCCGCTGGAACTGGTCGCGCGGTCATTGCGCTTCACCGACCCCGTCAGCGGGGAGCCGCGCGAATTCATCTCCCGCATACCTCTGGGTTGGTGAACTTTACTTCACTTTTTCTGTTGACGTATTCGTGTCTTGGCGGTAATATGAAGTTAACTTCACGAGAAGTAAGCTTCATGTTATGGAAGGAATTGATTGAAGACAAGAGTGAGAGAACTGCGAAAACAATCAAAGCTGACGCAACAGCAATTGGCCGACTTGGTCCATGTTTCAAACAGAACGATTATTTCCATCGAAAAGGAACAATATAGTCCATCGCTAATGTTGGCCTATCGAATTGCGGAAGTGTTCGGCGTGACTGTCGAAGAATTGTGTTGTCTCAAAGAAAACAGGGAATTGGAGGATAAGGATCAGGAAGCGAATTAACAATGTGAGAAGTTTCGTTACGGCGATCGTGGTTCTGATTCTGGGAATTGCCTGCTTGCCTGGAGTGCGATCGATTTCTTCTCCGCCTTTACTCAATCAAGTATTGACAGCCAAGCCGAAAAGGTCACGGACGAACGCGATAGATATATTGCGGAAAAGCGGCAGGAAAGCCCTGCTGATCACCAATTACGTAATTGGTGCCGGTGAATTCCAGAGGCGGCAGATGGTATTCCGGGTCATCGGGGTCTGGCCCCTCATCCACGAATCCGAAGCGAGAGAACAAATCCATGCTTGGCTTGTTGCGTGGATCCACTTGAGTCAGCACGAGCGGCGTGCGATTGGAACGCCACACATCATCACGAAGTCTCATAATCACCGAGGTGAGCAGCGTGTCTCCGAGATGTTGCCCCCGTACCTTCAGCGCGGTGGCGATGTACGAAATCTGGTAGATGCCTTCGTGCTCCTTGGTGGTTTCCACGCCGACACCGTATTCGCAGAAGCCGACCACTTCATCATGCAGGGGAATGTTCCCGGATACGACAAGAAGCGTGCGCATAACTCCGGTCGGGGTCTTGCGCACGCTGAGACCGCGTATATATCTCTGTGGATCCATCGCCCATTCGGGGTCTCCTGGCTTGCAGCACAGGAACTGTCTGAGGGCTGTCTGATGGTCTCTGGAGCATTCACGCTCGATGACGAGATTCAGATTCATCGACGGTGTCTTCCCGGGTGTTTGCCCTGCGTGACAGATAGTGGCGAGCGCTGTTGGTCAGCTTCATCCATTTCTCGTCCACTGCGTTGCGCGGCTTGCCGTCCTCAGGCGGCGCGTATGCCGGAATCAGTTTCACACCGGTGCCTGATATTGGCGGTGTTCCGCCGTTTCGTAATGTGTGGGCAATAAGGGACTCGAACCCCTGACATCCACCGTGTAAAGGTGGCGCTCTAACCAACTGAGCTAATTGCCCGCAGACTCACACTGTATCGTATAGTCTGTATCGGGACGCCGGCCGAGTGTCGTTGGGTGGAATTCCGCCGTCGGTCGAACCGTGGCGATGCTGTGCTTGCCGGCGCATGATATATGCCGTAATCGTGCGAAAGACGTGTGAGGATGCCGTTTTGCTGGGCCAAATGTGAAGCTGCGTCTCAACACTCACGTAAAGTGTGCAAGAGAAGTACTATCCGTAGGAGGTCGATACACCAATGGCGCATCAAGACGGGGCAGATAAAGGCGCATCGGGGATCGCTCGCGTTGGGAAGCGCAAATGGGGATACGATCCCGATCAGGTGGACGCTTTCCTGGATCGTGCACATGCGCTCTACGAGAGCGAGGATGCCCATCTCACGCAGCAGGACATCCAGAACGTGTCCTTCGATCTGAGCAAGGGCGGGTATGACATCACCCAGGTTGATGCGGCGCTGTCCCGGCTGGAGCAGGCCGTGGTCGACAAGCAGACGACGCGGGAGATTACCGAGCACGGTCGTGTGGCGTGGAAAGCCCAGACCGAAGAGCTGTACCGTCAGGTATGTGAGCACGCCGACCGCGGCACGGGGGAGCGATTCGCGCGCGGACATGATCGCCGGCCGTCGTACGACCGCAAGCAGGTCGACCGACTGATCGACCAGATCGTGGACAAGGCCGCCGCAGGCCTTGGCGTGGACGGCGTGAGCGAACAGGACGTGCGCAAGCTCGCCGATCTGAATTCCGGTGCCGTCTCCAACGTGGTGTTCACGCAGCGCAAGGGCAAGAACGGCTATGACGAGCGTCAGGTCGATTATTACCTCAACTCGTGCGTGCAGTTGCTCAGCCGTCTCGAATCGTTCGCGCGCGTCTCCGATTATGTCGGTGGCGGTCACGAATCCGGCGGCAGCCGGCGTTCGTCCGGTGCAAGGATCGCCTCCGACGCGGGTGTGACGCCGTTGTTCGGCGCGGACAACGCCTATGCACATGCGCCGTCGCCGGCGCGGCAGGAAGCGGAGCCTCAGTCCTTCGCGCCCGCGAACGAATCGTTCCATGCCCTCCATGAGGCAGAGGAGGCGCTGTTCTCATCGCAGACGGCCGACGAGCCGAGCGTCGCGGCCGATGCGCAGTCCGTTCCTCCCTCGTTCGCTCCCGCCGGCATGTCCGGTACGGTCGTATCCGCGCCCGCCTCAGCGCTTCCGTCCACGTTCTCGGACGGAGCCTCCGCCCCGGAGCCGCAGTCGTCGTTGGCGGCGCTGTCCCGGCGCACCGGCAGAAGCGTGAGTTCGAGCAACGTGAGCGCGGATCATGCCGCGGCTCCTGCCCCGGCGCCGGAGATTCCGTCTCCGGCCATCCCGGCGGCACCGGCATCGTTCGCCCCTTCGCACGCCGCGGTATCCGATCAGCCGGCCGCAGTCGCCGAGCCCCAGGCTCCCGAACGCGTTGCCAAGTCCGTGAAGGTTTCCGCGGAGCCAGTTGCAGCCGCACCCGCCGTTGCTCCCTCCGCGCCGGCCCCCATGCCGGTCTTCGATCAGCCCGTGGCCTCCGACGCCCATACCGATGCCAGTGTCGAGGCCCTGCCGTCGTTCGCGCCGTCCTCGTCGCCGTCGGCGAACGTTCCCGTTCATGCCGTAGACGATGCCGCGCAGACGCAATCCGATGACTCTCACAAGTCATCGTCGGATGACCTGTTCTCCAGCATGTACCTCAGCCCGGAAAGCAAGCTCGATTTCGACATCCCCGACCTGTCGTTCCCCACGCTCAACACGGGCGAGTTCTATAGCGGACTGAGAGGTTTCGGCAAGGACAACGACTGACCATTTCGTCGGCGCGGGAAGACGGATACACCACAGAAGACATAAAGAAGCATTGCAATGAGCCAGCATAGGAATACGGTTGTCATTCTCGGATCGACCGGTTCGATCGGCACGCAAGGTCTGGATGTCATCAGTCGGCATCCGGAGCGGTTCACCGTCACCGGTCTGGCCGCCGGAGGCGCGCATGTGCGGCTTCTGGCACAGCAGGTCGCACGTCATCATGTGCCGCAGGTGGCCGTATATGACGAGGCCGCCGTTCCGGCGCTGCATGAGGCACTTGAGGAGGTCGGAGCTCGGTACACGCAGATTCAGGCCGGGCCGCAGGCGGTCAACGCCATCGCCGGTTCCGGTGCCGACCTGGTGTTGAACGGCATCACGGGCTCGGTCGGACTCGAACCATCCATTGCGGCGCTGAGGGCTGGCTCTCAGCTGGCGCTCGCCAACAAGGAATCGGTCGTCGCAGGCGGTCACCTGCTTTTCGGCGCGCAAGTGCGCAATGACCAGATCAATCCCGTCGACTCGGAGCATTCCGCCATCTGGCAGTCGCTGCGGTCCGGCACCCACGCCGAGGTCAGCAGACTGGTCGTCACGGCCTCGGGCGGTCCCTTCCGCGGCTGGAAGCGCGCCGACATGAGCGACATCACCCCTGAACAGGCACTCAACCACCCCACGTGGCATATGGGACCCGTGGTGACCATCAACTCGTCCACCCTGATGAACAAGGGACTGGAGGTCATCGAGGCGAGCCGTCTGTTCGACGTGGCGCCGGATCGCATCGTCGTGACCGTGCACCCGCAATCCATCGTGCACTCGATGGTGGAGTTCGTGGACGGAGCGACCGTCTGCCAGGCGTCCCCGCCTGACATGCGGCTGCCGATCGCCTTGGGCCTGTCGGCGCCTGATCGTCTGGGTGACGTCGCGGCGGCGTGCGACTGGACGCATGCCAGCGAGTGGACGTTCGAGCCACTGGACGACGAGGCGTTCCCCGCCGTCGCGTTGGCGCGCGAGTGCCTACGCGCGTCGGAGAAGCATACCGCCGTGCTCAACGCAGCGAACGAGCAGGCCGTGCATGCCTTCCTCGACCATCGACTGCCCTATCTGGGCATCGTCGACACGGTCAAGGAGGTCGTCGACGCGATGGACGGGGAGCTTCGCGGCAACCCGCTGTTCGCATCCGTGGAGGAAATGGGTCAAGTCGAGCGTGAGGCGCGCCGGCGAGCCGATGATTTGATAAACAGTCAGAAGTGAATCATTCGCGCGACCGCGCCCGGATTGATGGCATGGCACAGCCATGCGATCAATCAGTCATGCCCCGGCATGGATGTGGTGTCGCGCATAATCGAACAGGAAAGACCAATCATCAGCATGAGCGCGTTGCCGCAAACCAGTGCACAGACGTCCGCGACCACAGGAACGGCGTCGGCCGTGACAGGATCGTTCCGCAAGACCGGAGAGCCGGATATCAGCGAGAGCCCGTTGCATCCGCGCCGCAAATCGCGTCGCATCATGGTCGGGCCGGTGCCGGTCGGCGGCGGCGCCCCCATCTCCGTGCAGTCGATGACCAACACGCTCACCGCGAACGTGCCGGCCACGCTGCAGCAGATCGCCGAGCTCACCGCCGCAGGCTGCGACATCGTGCGCGTAGCGGTGCCCAGCCAGGATGACGCCGACGCCTTGCCGCAGATCGTCGCCAAATCGCCGATTCCAATCATCGCCGACATCCACTTCCAGTCGAAGTACGTGTTCCAGGCCATCGACGCCGGCTGCGCGGCCGTGCGCGTGAACCCCGGCAACATCCGCAAATTCGACCAGGTCGGCCCCGACATCTGCAAGGCCGCCACCGACGCGGGCGTCAGCCTGCGCATCGGAGTCAACGCCGGATCGCTCGACAAGGAGCTGTACGCCAAGTACGGCGGTCCCACGCCCGAGGCGCTCGTCGCCTCCGCGCTCAAGGAAGCCCACATGTTCGAGGACGTCGGCTTCCGTGATTTCAAGATATCCGTCAAACACCACGACGTGATTACGATGGTGCAGACCTACCGGCTGCTCGCATCCAAGGGCGATTGGCCGCTGCATCTGGGAGTCACCGAGGCGGGGCCGGCATGGCAGGGCACCATCAAGTCATGCCTCGCGTTCGGCGCGCTGCTGGCCGAAGGCATCGGCGACACGATCCGCGTGTCCCTGTCCGCACCGCCCGTCGAGGAGGTCAAGGTCGGCTGCAAGCTGCTGGAGTACATGGGACTGCGCAAGCGCAAGTTCGACATCATCTCATGCCCGAGCTGCGGTCGCGCCCAGGTCGATGTCATCCAGCTGGCGAACGCGGTCACCGAGGGACTCAAGAACGTCACCGCGCCCATTCGCGTCGCCGTGATGGGATGCATCGTCAACGGGCCGGGAGAAGCCCGCGAGGCCGATCTCGGCGTGGCTTCGGGCAACGGCAAAGGACAGATCTTCATCAAGGGCAAGGTCATCGAGACCGTGCCGGAAGACCAGATCGTCGAGACGCTGCTCGCGCGGGCCAACGACATCGCCGCCCAGATGGAGGCCGACGGACAGGTGCCGGTAGGCGCCACCGGCCCTGTCGTCATCCCCATCCAGCATCCGAACGCGATGAACGCCGTTCGCTGAGGTTTTTCATCGGCGTCCGGCCGCCGTCGCCGCCGGCATCCGGCCGGACGGCCTGAGCGCGGCCGGATGTCGTCAGCTCACAGCGCAGAAGACCGGCGGATTGGCTAGTATGGTTGCGTGTTGAATCGGCAGCGTAACAGGTTTCGTATCCGCCGCGGCGAACGTCCCGCAGACGGGAAGTCGCGCGTATCCGACGAATCGGCCGCATCGCGGCGGCAACCGGGCGACAAGGCGTCGCCGGCCGCCTGGACGCGATGGCGCCGTCTGATGTGCACCGTGCCGATTTTCATCATCCTCATCGGCCTGCTGGTGTTCGTCTCCAATGCGACGGCCATGCCGTGGAACAATGAGCCCACAGGGCAGACTTTGTCGACACTGTCCGCCGATACCGGCGTGACGTTCGACAACCCGGGCGGCGTTCACCTCGCCAAGCGCGGCGAGTACGAGGTGAGCGAGCGGTCTGTATGGTTCGACGCGAAGAGACCATCTACGGGCGAGATCCAACGCACGCATGTCATCATCCGCGAGCCTGTCGGCGTCTCCGGGAAGCTGCCCGGCATGGTGTTCATGCACGGCGCGGGCTACGGTTCCGCCGTCGATTCGTTCGTCGACATGGCCTATGACCTGTCGTCCGCGGGATTCGTCACCGCCGTGCTCGACAAGCCGGTATGGTCCACGAACGACATAACACGCGATTATACGGGCTCGGCGGCCGTCTATGACGAAGTGATCCGCATGTTGCGCGGCCTCGACAACGTGGATGACAGGGAGGTCGGCATCTACGCGACCTCGGAATCGACATGGGTGTCGTCATATCTGCTGGACATGGACAAGGACATCGCGTTCCAGGTGCTGCTCAGCCCGATGGTGTTCACGCCGCGACAGGCGATAGGGTTCCTCGCCGCACAGGATTTCGCGCTGGTCGGAGCCCATGACGGATACCAGTCGATAGTCCGGCGCGTGTTCAACATCGATTCCGCGCTGTTCGGCGTCACGCTTCCCGACGTCCATACGCTCAAGCCGAGCGCGTATTCGATTCCGACGCTGGTAGCGTATGGATCGAAGGACGTGATGACCGCCCAGGTGGAGGGCGTGGAGGCGATCGTGGACATGGCCCTGCGCGCGGGCAACCATGACGTGAGCATCCGCGGCTATCCCGTGGCCAATCATGTGCTCCGGTTGGGCGACGAATCCGAAACCGGGACGCCGTTCGCGGACCAGTACGCCGCTGACGTGATGGATTGGGCGGTCGGCACGGCGAAGGGCCTGCGCCAGACGAGCGAGCGCGTGGGAGGCGTGAACCTGTATCAGTCGATAGCAGTGCCGAAAGACCTGAAGGCGAATCGCGGCCTGACGGTGTACGGGCTGCTGCTGCACGTGTTCATGGTGTTCATGATGGTGCTTTCGCTGGTCATCGCCGTGGTCGCGCTGGTGGTGAAGATACGCGCGATGATCCGTCGCACCGGTCCGGCGCTGGGGTTCTCGCATGGTTTCGGCAACCAGCTGCTCACTCTGACGGTCACTACCGTGGCCACGCTGGCCCTGTTCGGCGCCGGTCTCGGACAGGTCATCATGGGTGTGGTGAAGATTGCCTGGGGCGGTGCCCCGCCAGAGAAGCCCGGACTCATGTATTGGAGCTGGCCGGTCATCCAGGTGGTGTGCACAGTGGTGGTGTGGGCGTGGTCCCGCGTGTTGGCCCGTCTGATCGAAGTGGCGTCGCTGCGCGGTGTCATCCGGTTCCCTCCGCGCAAGGGCGCGATCGGGGATGTGATGACAGGCCGTGATCCGGTGCTCGCCTCGACCAGACTTGGACGCGTGCTGTTCTGGGTGACGGCCGTCACCATGCTGTCGGTTCTGCTGATGTTCGCGTTCTGGGGATTGTTCGTCTACTGACGGCGTCCGCCGCAGCGAACGGTGGCGGAACCAATGGATACGCGAGGAACGGGAGGAAGCGCTTATGCCGCTGTATCGTGACGAAGGCGTCGTGTTGCGTACGACCAAACTCGGTGAAGCCGACCGCATCGTCACCTTGCTGACCCGCAGCCATGGCAAGATCCGAGCCGTGGCGAAGGGCGTGCGCCGTGTGAAATCACGGTTCGGCGGGCGGCTGGAGCCGTTCATGCGAGTTGACGTGCTCATCGCCACTGGGCGGACCCTGGACGTGGTGTCGCAGGCCGAGTCCATTTCGGCGTATGCGGCTCAGATCTGCGCCGATTACGGGGCGTACGGCATCGCCAATGTCATGGTGGAGACCGCCGACAAGCTGGTGTCCGCCGAAGGGGAGCGGGCCGTCGCGCAGTACCGTCTGCTGGTCGGCGGGCTGAACGCGCTGGCGCGTCACGCGCATCCGGCGGCGGCGATCGGGGAATCCTATGTGTTGCGTGCGTTGGCTTTGGCCGGGTGGACTCCGCGGCTGCATTCATGCGTGGTGTGCGGACGGCATGTCGCCGTCTCGCCGGTCGCCGGGGAGAGCGGCGATGACGGGGGCGCCGGGGAGGGCCGCATGTCGGGCCCGATGTTCTTCTCCCCGTCCGCCGGCGGGCTGATGTGTTCGACCGACCGCACGCCCGATGCGAAACGCATCGACCCGGACGAGGTGGTGCAGCTCTCGGCGGCGGTCGACGGGGATTGGGGAGTGCTTGACGGGGCTCCGCCGGATGCGCGGGTGTTGCGATTTGTTGAAGACTGGGGCGAGTATTATCTGGAACGCCCCATTCGTTCCTTGCGCTTGCTAGATTAGCGGTATGGCTTTTGAAAACGTCGATTACACGTCGCTGGACATTCCGGTGGCGCCATTTTCCGATCCTGCGCGTATCCCGGATTTCCCGAAGAACAAGGTGCCCCGTCATGTGGGCGTGATCATGGACGGCAACGGCCGCTGGGCGCAGCAGCGCGGGCTGGTGCGCACGGACGGCCATCAGGCGGCCGAGCCTGTGGTGTTCGACACGATCGCCGGTGCGATCGAGGCCGGCGTGCGGTATCTGAGCCTGTACACGTTCTCAACCGAGAACTGGAAGCGCTCACCGCAGGAGGTGCGCTTCCTGATGGGGTTCTCGCGCGAGATCATCCACCGTCGTGTCGCGCAGATGGACGATTGGGGCGTGAGAGTGCGCTGGTCCGGTCGCCGTCCGAAGCTGTGGAAGTCGGTGATCGACGAGCTTGAGGTGGCTATGGAGCGCACCAAGCACAACAAGGTCATCGATGTGGTGTTCTGCATCAACTACGGTGGCCGCGCCGAGATCGCCGACGCCTGCGCCGAGATCGCGCGCGAGGTGGCGGCGGGACGCATCAAGGGCGACCGCGTCACCGAGAAGATGATCGCCGACCACCTGTACAACCCCGACATTCCCGATTGCGATCTGGTGATCCGCACCTCCGGCGAGCAGCGCACGTCGAACTTCCTGCCGTGGGAGGCCGCCTACGCCGAGCTTGATTTCGTGCCCGAACTGTTCCCCGACTGCGGCCGCGATGTCCTCTGGCGCTCCATCGACCACTACATCCACCGCGATCGCAGATTCGGCGGCGTGAAGAAATAGGATTCCCGTTTCGCCCTGTGTTGGCGGGGCTGTTGTGAGGCGACCGGGAGAGCGCTCCTCGGGCGTCAAGACCACCCCCCCCCAGTTTCGCTCCGCTCAACAGCCCCGCCAGCGGGGGCGAGAAGAGGAAAGCTGCTCAGTAGCAGTCCCAGGTGTAGAGCACGCGTGAGAAGTCAAGCCGTTCCAGATCGCTGGGGGAGATGAAGAAGTTCGCTACGCCGGAGTCGCCGAACGACACATCGTTGGTCGAATCGATCTGCAGCAGCAGGTCGGTCGCCTTGTTCCACAGCGGATCCCTGTCATCATGCGGGTCGCTTTGCGTGAAGATCGGGTATCCGCCGACCTGGTGCCCGCCCGACATCAGCAGTACGGCGAGCGAGTCGCGAATCTCCGCCTCATGTTCGCGGAAGAAGCCGTGGTCGTACTCGTTGAGCGTGCTGACGCAGCTTTGCAGCCGCCCCTCGAACCGGTAGTCAGTAGGCGTGATCGTCTGCTTGCCGGCCTGTGCGACTAGCCGTCGCTCGGTGTCGGGGTCGTTGAACGGCAGCACCGTGTCGTCATGCCAGGCGGGTTTGACGACACGGTTGGCATGCAGTGCGGTGACCGGCACGTTGGGGAGGTAGCGCACGCGCCACGAGCGTTGCGACTGCGGGTTGTCGTAGTCCGCTCCGTACAGGGTGTCCTCGCCGTCGATGAAGAACTGCAGCAGTCCCTGGGCGGGGAATCCGCGCAGCTGCGGCAGTTGGCTGAAGTTCAGCTGGGCCAGCAGATACAGCGGGTCCCCGGTGTCGAGATTGCGTGGCGCCTTCATGCCTTCCGGCACGTAGAACGCGCCGCCGAGCTTGCTGTCGGTGATCTGTGCGGGGGAGTCGTCCTCGGTCAGACGCAGCACCGGCATTTCGGTGGAATACCGTAGCAGTTGCGATAGTTTCTCGGCGACGTAGTCGGTGATCCTGGGGATGTGCGCGGTGTCCTCGTAGGCGGCGTTTCGCTGGGATCTGCCGGTGACGCCAAGCTGGTCGATGGGGTTGCGGGGCCCCTCTTTGTCCACTTTCCCTACGATTTCCTGGGACGGTGTGTCACGACCGAATAATTTGTCCAGCAATCCCATGTGATTCCCCGTTTTCAGATCATCATCCTTGCACAGGAAAGCCTAGCAGCTGAAAGGCGATTTCGCTGACGCGATTGGTGAAGGCTTGGTACCGTCTTGCGGCGTGTCTTCCCGATTGCGTCAGCGGATTGGCCTCAGTCAGTCCAGGCCGATTGACTTGAGATGATGCAGCGTCAGCGAGGTGACGGTCAGCGAGCCGGATTCGGCGACGAGCATGATCTCGCGCGGCAGGGTCAGCTGTCCGCACCAGCCGTCGTCCTGCATGGGGATCGGCTCGACGAAGGGGCTCGTCCACCCGTACATGATCTGCCGCCCGTTCGTGTTGAACGACTGCGGCGCGTAGAAATTGTGGCCGCAGTCCCACGGGCGGAACTCGGTTTCCGGCTTGAACTCGCCGTCCTTCTCCTGTTCGAGGGACGGGGCGAAGGCGATGGGCTCGCGGCGTCAGGTGACCATGTCCTCGCTGGAGACATGACCCCAATGGCACAGGCCCCACTGGGTGCCGTAGGGGTGCAGCTGGTAGAACACGTGCCAGCGGCCCTTGTAGTAGCACAGGCCGTTCGGGTCGGCCTCCTTGCGGAGCTCGTCCTTCTGCTCGGACGGGACCCGGAACAGGTAGATGAGCAGCATGCCGAGGCCGCAGGCGGCCATGAAGCCGGCCGACAGCACGATGGAGCCGATCAGCGCGCCCGTGCGGGTAGGTCTTGTTGGGTGCTGAGGGTTCTCCGCACGGCTGCCGTGCCGTTGTGGGGAATCGTTTTTTTTGTACTGGAACAATAGAACGTCAATCGATTTACGTCAAACGATTGACGTTGTGTGTCGTGCTGCGGAAGAGGGTTTCCGGCGAGGATTAACGGAACATATCTACCGGTGAGTGCGGCATGAGGTAAGGTGGAACGCATGGCTGGAAACTTCGTGCAACTGCATAACCACACGCACTACTCGCTGCTGGATGGGGCATCCAAGGTGCCCGATCTGGTCAAGCGCGTCAAGGAGCTGGGCATGCCGGCGGTCGGCATCACCGACCATGGCAACATGCACGGCGCCTACGAGCTGTGGCGTGCAGCGGTCGATTCCGGCGTCAAGCCGATCATCGGCATCGAGGCGTATGTGACCCCTGAAACCGCGCGGCAGGACAAGACGCGCGTGTCATGGGACACCAACTGGACCCCGGTTCCCGGCCATGCCCGCAACCCCGACGATGTCTCGGGCGGCGGCCTGATCACCCACCTGACCATGTGGGCGGAGAACGACGAAGGGCTGGTCAACCTCATCAAGGCGTCGTCCGTCGCCAACCTCGAAGGCCGTGTCATGCGATATCCGCGTATGGACAAGGAGGTGCTGTCCACCTACTCCAAAGGCGTGATCGCCTCGTCCGGCTGCCCCTCCGGCATCATCCAGACCCGTCTGCGCCTAGGCCAGTTCGACGAGGCGCTGCGTGCCGCCGGCGAGTTCCAGGACATCTTCGGCAAGGACAATTTCTACATCGAGCTGATGGACCACGGACTGTCCATCGAAAGCAAGGTTACCGGCGATCTGCTGACCATCGCCAAGAAGCTCGGCGCGCCCCTGCTCGCCACCAACGACTCGCACTACGTCATGGAGGCGGACAAGGACGCCCAGGACGCCATGCTGTGCATCAACTCCGGCGCCACGCTGGACGACCCCAACCGCTTCAAGTTCGAAGGATCGGGATACTACATCAAATCCGCCGAGGAGATGCGCGAGCTGTTCAAGGACCATCCCGACGCCTGCGACAACACGCTGGAGATCGCGGAACGCTGCAACGTGATCTTCGACGACCATGAGGATGGCGCGTTCATGCCGCAGTTCGACTGCCCCGAAGGGTGGGACGAGACCTCGCTGTTCCTCAAGAAGGTCGAGGAGGGCCTGGAGAAGCGCTACGACGGCAACCCGCCGATGGAGGTGCTCAAGCAGGCCGACTATGAATGCGGCGTCATCTGCCAGATGCAGTTCTGCGGCTACTTCCTCGTCGTCGCCGACTACATCAACTGGGCGAAGGAGCACGGCGTGATGGTGGGCCCGGGGCGAGGCTCCGCCGCAGGGGCCATGGTCGCCTATGCGATGGGCATCACCGAGCTCGATCCGCTCAAGCACGGCCTGATCTTCGAGAGGTTCCTGAACCCCGAGCGTGTGTCCCTGCCCGATATCGACGTCGACTTCGATCCCGAAGGCCGCATGCGCGTGCTGGGCTATGTGGCCGACAAGTACGGCCATGACAAGGTCGCCCAATGCGTGATCTACGGCACCATCAAGACCAAGCAGGCGCTCAAGGACTCCGCGCGCATCATGGGATTCCCCTTTGAGATGGGCACTCGTATCACCGAGGCGCTGCCGCCGGCCGCCACCGGAGGCAAGGACATCAGCGTGCACGACATCTTCGACCCGAGCGCCAAGCGCTACGCCGAGGCGCGCGAATACCGCGAGCTGTACGACTCCGATCCCGAAGTCAAGCGCATCACCGAGGAGGCGAAGGGCATCGAGGGGCTGATTCGCCAGACCGGAGTCCACGCGTGCGCCACGATCATGGGTTCCGCGCCGATCACCGACACCTCGCCGCTGCTGGAGCGCACCGACGGCACCGTCACCACCACGTTCGAGTACCATACGTGCGAAACGCTCGGCCTGGTCAAGATGGACTTCCTCGGCCTGTCCAACTTGACGGTCATCCGCGACACGCTCACCAACATCGAGCACAACGGCAAGGGCGTCATCGACTACACGAAGATCCCTCTCGATGACCGGGAGACGTACCAGCTGCTGTCGCGCGGAGACACGCTCGGTGTGTTCCAGCTCGATTCCGACGGCATGCGCTCGCTGCTCAAGACGCTCAAGCCCGATAACTTCAACGACATCTCCGCACTTATTGCCCTGTACCGACCGGGCCCGATGTCGATGGACTCGCACACCAACTACGCCAAGCGCAAGAACGGCCTGCAGAAGATTACGCCTATCCACCCCGAGCTCGACGAGCCCCTCAAGCAGGTGCTCGATGAGACGTACGGCCTGATCATCTATCAGGAGCAGGTGCAGTCAGCCGCGCGTATCCTGGCCGGCTATTCGCTGGGCAAGGCAGACGTGCTCAGGCGAGCCATGGGCAAGAAGAAGCCCGAGGTGCTGGCCAAGGAGAAGGTGCCGTTTTTCGCCGGCATGAAGGAGCATGGCTATTCCGAGGAGGCCGCAGAGGCGATCTGGGAGATCCTGGTCCCGTTCTCCGGCTATGCGTTCAACAAGGCGCACTCCGCCGCGTACGGCCTGATCTCCTACTGGACCGCATACCTCAAGACGCACTACCCGGTCGAGTTCATGGCCGCGCTGCTGCAGGGCGCGGCGACCAACAAGAACAAGACCGCCCTGTATCTGGGCGAGGCTCGGAGAATGGGCATCCAAGTGCTCTCCCCGGATGTCAACGAGTCGGTCTACGAGTACTCCGCAGTCGGCGACGTCGTCCGATTCGGGCTCGGGGCTATCCGCAACGTCGGCGAGAATGCGGTCAAGGACATCATCGCGGAACGCGAGACGGGCCGTGGCAAATACGTGAACTTCATGGACTTCATCCGCCGCGTGCCGTTGACCGCGCTGAACAGGCGACTGGTCGAATCGCTGATCAAGGCGGGCGCATTCGATTCGATCGACCCGAACCGCCGGGCGCTGTTCACCGTGCACGAGTCGGCGATCGACTCGGTGGTCGGCCTCAAGCGCAAGCAGGCGGAAGGACAGTTCGACCTGTTCTCCGACACGGAGGATTCGGGCGCCGACGCGATGGGGGATGCGACGGTCGCCGTGCCGGACATCGAGGAATGGGACAAGAAGGACAAGCTCAAGTTCGAGCGCGATATGCTTGGCCTCTACGTGTCGGACCATCCGCTGAGCGGCATGCAAGCAGTGCTCGCCGGGATGCGGGAGATGTCCATCGCCCATCTGATTGACCGTGCGCCCACCATGCCCAGCGGGCAGCAGGTCACGCTGGCGGGACTGATTACCAACGTCGATCGACGAGTCTCGAAGAAGGGCAACCCGTGGGCGATCGTCACCATCGAGGACATGGAAAGCTCCATCCAGTGCATGTTCTTCGGCAAAGTGTACGAGGCGGCGAGCACGGAGCTCATACAGGATGCGGTCGTGCAGGTGCGCGGCCAGGTCGAGGTTCGGGACGAGACCGTCAGCATGCGCGCCACGGAAATGCAGCCGGTCGCGCTGGAGACCGATGACGAGCGTCCGTTCCTGATCACCTTGCCGCTGGTGGCCCTGGGGCGCGGCAACATGCAGCAGCTTGCGCAGATCATCACGCGGCATCCGGGATTCTGCGAAGTGCGGCTTGCCGTGCTCGACGCCAAGGGCAACGCACGGGTGATGACCTTCGGCGATAGGTTCCGCGTCAAACGCGACACCAGCCTGTTCGCCGAGATCAAGAGCCTGTTCGGCCCGAGCTGCCTGCCGACGGCCTGAGACCATCAGCCGGAATGTGACCATATGCGCTACGGAATCCGCTGACGATGGGCGTATGCAGGTAGAATGAGAGCGAAACGGGGCCGCTGGCTGCCGTCAATTATGGGCCTGGACCTAGAGGGAAGAACGATGATAGTGTGTTCACATTGCGGCGCAGACAACGCCGATGGAAGCTTGTTCTGCAGGGCGTGCGGTGCACAATTGACGGCGGCGACGGCGGTGACGGCACAGCCGGCCGCTGCGGCACCGGCGACGCCTGCGTACACGACGCAGCCGCAGACTTCGGCTTCGCAGGTTCCTCAATCGGCACAGGTTCCTCAATCAGCGCAGTATCCGGCGCAGCCGCCGCAACCGGTACAGACGACCGGGATGCCTCCCGTTCCCGCGCCCGCCGTTCCCGCGGCGCCCGGCACCGCTTACCAGCAGCAGCCGCAAATGGCCGGATACCAGCAGCAGCCGTATCGGGCTCAGACGTATCCGCAGCAGCCGGTCGATTCCCAGCAGTACGGCCAATACCAGCAGCCGGGCGTCCCCGGAGTCCCCATGGCTCCCGTGGCACCGGTCGCGCAGAAGAAATCCAAGAAGCCGCTCATCATCGTGCTCGCCATCATCATCGTGGCCGCGCTGGTCACCGGTGGCGTGTTCCTGTTCCTGCACCTGTCCCAGCCGGGCGTCAACGGAACGTATTCACTCAGCGCCGGCGGCAACACCGGCACCCTGAGCGTCGACGGGAAGAAGATGTCGCTTGATCTGCCGGGCAATGACGACGGAAAGCCGGCGGTCAGCGCCACGATAGACAAGGTCACAAGCGGCAATGGCAGCCATTCATACACGCTGAAGGATCTGAAGTTCAGCGGTGCGAGCGGCGATTACCTGATGTCCGAGGTCACCGGCCTCATCGGGTACATCGGCGGTCTGGGCGAGGAACAGGGCACGGCCGTTCTCAACGCGCTCAGCCCGACCGTCACCATCCCCGATGGCGCGTCCAAGGGCGAGCCGAACGGCACCTGGTCGGTCTCCTGCTCGGTCATGGGACTGGGCATGGGCATCTCAGCCAACTTCAAGGATGATGGCACATTGACGATGTCGGTACAGGCCACCGGTCATGGCGAGTCGACGCTCCATGGCACATGGAGCAAGACCGGTGACGCGACATTCGACGTTTCCCTCGATGATCCCGATATGACTATGACACTGTCATTGAAGAAGTGACCTGCACGCGCTGAAAATATGGTTGTGGCCCCGACACGATACCGGTGTCGGGGCCACAACCATATTCGCGCACGAGGAATTCGGCCGCCGTCACTCGCGTACGAGGCGGATGTGCTCGATGTCGTTGCGTGAGCTCTTGCGGTACAGCACGAACCGGTTGCCGATGACCTGCACCACCTGCGCGCCGATCTGGCCGGCGAGCTTGTCGGCGGCCTCCTTCGCCGTCAGACCGGAGCCGTCCTGCACGGCGACCTTGAGCAGCTCGTGGCTGTCCATCGTCTCCGATGCCTGCTTCACCGCGGCGTCGGTCAGGTCGTTCTTGCCGATGTAGAGCAGTGGGTTCAGCTGATTCGCCATCGCGCGCAGCTGCTTGACCTGCTTCTTGCTCAATGCCATGTTTGGTCCTCTCCGTCAATCTGATGTGCTGTGTACGAGGATAGCGGAGCGGCACGATGAACGGCATGGACGCTTCTGGAAATCCTTCAAAACACCGACTAATGTCTATGGCGGGGACGAAAGAAATGCGACATCATGTCTGGTAATGATGTCGCAGACATCCACAATATCCTCAAGGAGGCGGAATATGTATTATTCCAGTGGCAACTATGAAGCGTTCGCACGACCGAAGAAGCCGGCGGGTGTCGACGGCAAGTCCGCGTACATCATCGGCACGGGACTTGCGGCGCTGTCGGCGGCCTGCTATCTGGTGCGAGATGCGCAGATGCCAGGCAAGAACATCCACATCCTCGAAAAGGACGCGGTGGCCGGCGGGGCGTGCGACGGCGCCGACATCCCCGGCCTCGGCTATGTCATGCGCGGCGGGCGCGAGATGGACAACCACTTCGAGGTGATGTGGGACCTGTTCCGCTCCATCCCGTCGATCGAGACCGAAGGCGTCTCCGTGCTCGACGAGTATTACTGGCTCAACAAGGACGACCCCAACTATTCGCTGTGCCGCGCCACCAAGGACCGCGGGCAGGATGCGGGACTCCAGGGCAAATTCGGGCTGAGCGACAAGGCCTCGATGGAGATCATGAAACTGTTCTTCACTCCGGATGAGGAACTGTACGACAAGCCGATCACCGATTTCTTCGACGACGAGGTGCTGAAATCCAACTTCTGGCTGTACTGGCGCACCATGTTCGCGTTCGAGAACTGGCATTCCGCGCTGGAAATGAAACTGTACATCAAACGGTACATCCACCACATTGGCGGTCTGCCGGACTTCAGCGCGTTGCGGTTCACCCGATACAACCAGTACGAGTCGATGATCCTGCCGATGGTGAAGTACCTCGAAGCGCACGGCGTGCAGTTCCACTACAATACCAAGGTCGAGAACGTCGAGTTTGCGATCGGCGGCGGGAACGGACCCGAACGTGAGCGCACCGGGGTCGGACAGGACACGATCCAGAAGATCCAGGCCACGTCCGGCTTCTTCAAGCGCAACCCGTACGGCACGAACACGAAGAAACTCGCCGTCCGCATCGACATCGACCACGAAGGTGACAAGTCGTCCATCGACCTGACGCAGAACGATCTGGTGTTCATCACCAACGGCGGTTGCGTGGAGAACTCCACGATGGGATCCCAGCATTCGCCGGCCGCATGGAATCCGGACCTCAAGCCCGGTGGCGGTTGGGACATGTGGCGGCGCATCGCCAAGCAGGACCCGAGCTTCGGGCATCCCGACACATTCTGCTCGGACCCGGATGCCACCAAGTGGATGAGCGCCACGGTGACTACGCTCGACGCAGAGATTCCGCCGTACATCAAACGCATCTGCAAGCGCGACCCGTTCTCCGGGCGCGTGGTGACCGGTGGCATCGTGACCGTGGAGGACTCCAACTGGCTGATGAGCTGGACGCTCAACCGCCAGCAGCAGTTCCGTGACCAGCCCAAGGAACAGCTGTGCGTATGGGTGTATGGCCTGTTCCCCGACAAGCCGGGCAACTATATCAAGAAGCCGATGACCGAATGCACCGGCGAGGAGATCTGCGAGGAATGGCTGTACCACATGGGCGTGCCGATCGACAAGATCGAGGCGCTCGCGAAATCCCACGCGAACACCGTGCCGGTCATGATGCCGTACATCACCGCGTTCTTCATGCCGCGTTCGGCCGGTGATCGGCCGGACGTGGTGCCGGATGGCGCCGTGAACTTCGCGTTCCTCGGCCAGTTCGCCGAGACGCCGCGCGACACGATCTTCACTACCGAATACTCGATGCGCACCGGCATGGAGGCCGTGTACACGCTGCTCGACGTGGACCGCGGCGTGCCGGAGGTGTGGGGCAGCGTCTACGACGTGCGCAACCTGCTCAACGCCACGGTCAAACTGCGCGATGGCTCCCCGGTCACCGATATGAAGCTCAATGTCGTGGAGCGCGCCGTTATGAAGAAGGTCCTCAAGAAGCTCGGCAAGACCGACATCGGCATGCTGCTGCGCGAGTACGGGGCGATCTGACGGCATCGGCCTCGCAGCGAACCGTTCTCATTAGGAAACGTGTGAGGATTCCTCACGTAACCACACAAGTGAACATTTCGGTAAGGTCCGGAATTCCGGGCCTCTGAAGGGTTCCGTGTTCGTTTGGCGGACCGCAGGGCTCGCACGTTTCCCAATGAGAACGGTTCGCTGCGTATCGCGGGCTGTACGCCCCGCCTGATGCAATGCTCTCAGCGTCTGCAGCAGTTGCTCCTGCAAAGCCGTCCTGCCGGCGAAGTACTGGAAGTCGTCGATGAGTACCATGTCGATATGCCTAAACCGGTTGCCGGACAGGGTGATCCGGTCTTGTTGCAGGTCGGCATCCTGCGCCGTCATGACGAATTCATTGGCATGATCCTCACTGGTGAGATAGAGGTACTTCGCGGAAGGGAGTCAGCGCGAGCGTTTCGAATGTCTGATCCCTGTTCAGACGTGCAGTCAGATTGATGGCGGGCATGATCGTCTCCTGTGGGTTGCTCTCCATTCGGTAGACGGATTCGCCTCACCGAATGCGGGGATTCCAACATAGGGTCCGATTCACTTATCCGGTAGATATGTTCCTCTTATTGTTGCGCGTATGTCGACGCCAGATATTCCCCGGTATCGTGCAGCATCTTGCGCAATGAAGCCGGCGACAATATCTCGATGATGTGCGAATCCGCGTACTGCAACGCCCACCAAAGGGTCGCGTGTTCGTTCGCGACGACGTGCACATCGTATTCGCGCTCGCCGGTCTGGACGACATCGGCGTCGGCGAACCAGTCGTACAGCGGTTCAAGCGCCCCGTGGATCTTCATGTGGATCGGCGTCGCCTTGCCGTCCATCGGATAAGGTCGCTCGTTCATATGCCGCACGATGTCGAACGGTTGCCCCGGCGTGGGGCTGAAGCTGTCGAGCGTGCGTTTGAGTGAGTGGTCTGGCCCCTCAATGGACAGGTCCCGGATGCGTTCCACATGCAGGTAGGACAGCGAGTCATACCGGTGCATGTGGCACAGCAGGTAGTATTTGCTGTTCTTGTACATCAGGTGGTAGGGGTCCGCCAGATATGTCTTGATGTCGCCGTCGCCGTTACGGCGGGGGACGAGATTGCCGTTGACGTCGTACGTGCAGTACCGGAACCGGATCACGCGCCCGTATGCGATGGCATCGTTCAGAATCTCGATGTTGTTGAGGAACTCCGTATTGTAGTTCTTGGGCGTGGTGAGTTGTTCGAGGCCGCGCAATTGGCCGGATTTGCCGGCGAACGTGTAGATCTTGGCGATGAGTTCGCGTAGGTATTCGCCGTCCGAGCTCGACAGCGCCGCGCCGTCCACGAGCAGGCGCATCTGCGCGATGTCGAAGACCGGTTCGATGTACCAGCCGGGTCGGGGGTTGGCGCTTTCCGCGTTGACCAGATCCCGCCGGTCGAGGTGGCCCACATGGCGGTCGAACGGCGTCATGGACTGCAATGCCTTGAGATGCCCGCGCACGGTTTTGTCGGATACATTGATGCGTTTGCTGATTTCCGCGGCAGTGAGGCCGTGCTCGGGGTCGGTGTGCTTGATGAGCTGTTCCAGGATTTCGATGACGATCTGAGCGGTGGGGAGTGCCGATGATGCAGCCACGATGTCTCCTCTCCCTTGACGGATACCGTGCCACCTGGGTGATTAAAACGGTAGATAACTACCGGTAATCATATCATCGCCTGTTGCGTGTGGCGTATCGCTCTCAATGAGAGCGATACGCCACACGGATAAGGATCCATCAGAAATCGAAATTGTCCGGGTCGGCGCTGTTGCGCTTACCGGTGTCCATGGCACTGATCGCAGCCATGTCATCGTCCGACAGCACGAAGTCGAACACGTCGATGTTCTGCCTGATGCGATCGGCGTGCGTGGACTTCGGCAGCACGACGACGCCGCGCTGGATGTGCCAGCGGATCACGGTCTGCGCAGCGGACTTACCGTACTTCGCGCCGATCTCGGCCAGCTCGGGGATGGCGAGCAGGTCGCCGCCGGTGCCGCCCAGCGGGCTGTACGCCTCGGTGGCGACGCCCTTGGCAGACAGCTCGTCCACCAGCGGCTGGTTGGTGAACTGCGGCGAGGATTCGATCTGATCGACGGCCGGCGTCACGTCGCTGTTCTTCAGCAGGTCGGCGAGATGATGCGGCTGGAAATTGCTCACGCCGATCGCCTTCGCACGCCCGGAGGCATAGATCTCCTGCAGGTCGTCCCACGCCTGCTGCCAGACGTCCGCCGGCCAGTGGATCAGATACAGATCCACATAATCCATGCCCAGGCGGTCGAGGCTCTCCTGGAACGCTTCTTTGCCGCGGTGCGCGCGAATGTCGTCGTTCCACAGCTTGGTGGTGACGAACAGGTCGCCTCGCGGCACGCCGGAACGGCGGATTCCCTCGCCGACAGACGTCTCGTTGCGATATATCATCGCCGTGTCGATATGCCTATATCCGTTCTCCAACGCGGTCTGCACCGCGTTTACCGTCGTGTCGCCGTCCGGCGTGCGGAACACGCCCAGACCGATCTGCGGGATGACCGTGCCGTTGTTCAGCGTGATCGTCGATTGAATCGCCATGACCATTGTCTCCTGTGATATTGCCGATGATGCGTCGCAGACAATTGTAATGATGCCGGCGAAGGCGAATCGACAGGCGAGCAGGCAATGCTGCGCCCGCAGGACGTCCCAAATCGCAGGTCCCGGCCGGGACGGGGGGCGTTTCCTCGCCGTGCCCGACCGCGGGTGGGCAAGAGATGAACGATGACGCTTGCGCATGCATGGCCGCGTATTACCATGAGTACTGGTTCGCAGGTGTGGCGCCGTGGGGTGCCGGGCGGCGGCGATCGTCCGCCGCGAATCCGTGGGGAAACGAGGCATATGGTGAGTGATGACACGACGCGGGGGCAGCAGGGGAGTGCCGAGGCTCAGGAGCTGACGCTGAACGACAAGGCGCATTCGGTGATTCCTCAGATAGGGTTCGGCACGTTCCAGATTCCGCCGGAGGACACACAGCGCGCGGTCGAGGAGGCGCTGGAGATCGGCTACCGGCACATCGACACCGCGGCCGCGTACTACAACGAGAAAGAGGTCGGCGACGCGCTGAAGGCCACCGGCATGGCCGGCAAGGTGTGGGTGACGACCAAGCTGCGCAACTGCGACCAGGGGTATGATTCGACGATGGTCGCGTTCGACCGTTCCCGCAGCAACCTCGGCGTCGACGTGGTGGACATGTATCTGATCCACTGGCCGTTCGCCGCGGCGGGGTTCTTCAAGGAGACGTGGCGCGCGCTGCTGAAGCTGCGCGACGAAGGCGCGGTCCGTGTGCCCGGCGTCAGCAACTTCCTGCCGCAGCACCTGCGTGCGCTGATCGAGGATTCCGGTGAGACCCCGGCCGTGAACCAGATCGAGGTCCATCCTCGGTTCAACCAGCCGGGAAACCGTGCGTTCTGCGCGGCGAACGGCGTGGCCGTCGAGGCATACAGCCCGCTCGGCCACGGAAAGGACATCGAATCCGAGCCCGTCGTCGCCGCGGCGAAGGCGCATGATGTCACGCCGGCGCAGGTGGTGCTGCGCTGGCACACGCAGGAGGGGCGCATCATTATCCCCAAGTCGAAGCACGTGGAACGCATGCGGGTGAACCTCGCCAGCTCCGATTTCGATTTGACGTCGGCCGAACTGGCGGCGATCGATGCGCTCGACGACCCGCATGACAACGTCAGCGCCGATCCGGCGACCTTCATGCATTCCCAGTCGTGGGCCGACCAGCACGTGCGCGGCAATATCTGATTGTGGCGGGGAGGGACGGTCGGCGGGATCACCCCCAGTCGGCTGCGGCTTGGTCTGTGGGCGAGATGTAAGCGGGCGTGGGTTGTGCGGAGGTGTGCGGTATGGATGGTGAAATGGAGCGGGTCTTGCCGGATGATGCGGACGATGGTGCCGAACGCCGGTGGATCGATGACACGCTGAACCGGCTTTCGCGCTCCTCATTCCGTGCGAAATTCGAGTTGTCGGCGAAGGACCGCGCGTATGCGCGGGCGAAGGGCAAGGCCATGATCGATCGCCATGCCCGCGAGCTGCTGCGCGCCCGCATCGGGGCGGCGAATCCGCGCAACGACGGGCGCCAGACGCCGTGGCGCGGGCATCCGGTGTTTACCGCGCAGCATGCCACCGCCACGTGCTGCCGCGGGTGCATCGCCAAATGGCACCATCTTCCCCAAGGCAGGGAGCTCACCGATGCCGAAATCGATCGCTTGGCGGACCTGGTCATGGCGTGGATAGAGCGCGATCTCATACGTCATCCCGCCGTCTGAGTTCGTCCATCGTGCTGCATCCGCCGCGGGCGAGGTATACGGTTCGGGGCCGATGTTGCCGCCGCCGAAAAAATATGAAGGTGATTACAATCGTGATTATTTTGTGAAGGTGTAGCGTCGATGCTGGATAAATGACTGTTTCTCAGTCGCAGAGGAAGTTACGGCGATGATGACACAAGACGGAACCTGTCTCATATCACGGTCGTCGCGAAAAGAAAATTACGGGGGTGTAATGGAAAAATCAGACAACTATTTTCAAGGAAAGCGGTACGTGGCGGCACTGATAGCGGCCATGACGCTTCTTTCGGGAGCAGGATTCACGGCGTCCGTGGCATCCGCGGACACCGACACGGTGGGCTATGAGACTGGTCGCATTGCGTTTTCAGGGGCTCGGACCGTATGCGGGGAGTACTCCATCGATTTCGCGGCTCTGACCCGCTCCCGGATGTTCCTGATTGACGGGGGCCGGCGTGGAACTGAAGGGGCCTGACACCGACTATCAGTGCCCGGGTGGCATCATCGGCTTTGACAATTGCTCGAATGCCGGTTACAGCAGTGCGGAGATCATCCGGCCGGCGGATGTCAAGGGAAAGAAGAAGCCGGATTCGTCGCGTCCCTATCTATGTTTCCTGGCCGAACGCATGAATGTGCCTCCTGCTGACGATGCCGTGTACCATCTGCAGGAATGACCGGGCGAGGGTCTACGCCGGACCGGTGTAGAGGTGACCGGGCTGTCGAAGTTGTGCCACACCAGGGCAATTTCGGCGGTTTTGAGCGTGGTGTGGCCACGTCCGTATGTGGGGATGTTTACACGTGGCGAGCAAACCGTTGGAAAATGGCGGTTTGTGGTTTCAGCTGTCTACCCGCGCTGTACCATACCAGAGAATGATAAGGTTAACATCGCATTGTGAGGCACGCGAATTGCCACACAATGCCTAAAAGACGTGTTTTCTCGCTGGTGTGGTACAGCCTCGACGCCGATCGTCTCACATTGCAGACGGTGAATCTCGAAGCATGGATGGCGCGGCCCTGCCGGTGCATGGCATGATGATGCGACTCGTGTCAGACCGCGGATTCACGTCGCTTTTTTCGGTCAGCCGCCTTTTCCCGGCGTGCCAGCTCCTCGACCGTCATGGCGATCACACGAAAATCGACGTCACAGCCGCGGAGGGTAAGCTCACGCGCGACATTGAGCGCGAATTCGGCACATGCGACCTCGTCTCTGATGTCATCGGCCGTTATGACGATGATCGTCCATCCCAATTGCCGAAGCCGGTCTCGTTTTTTGCGATCCCTGCGCCATTGGTGCTTGTCGGTCCGATGATGATCGCCGTCGTATTCCACCGCGACCTTGAAATGCTTCCATGCAATGTCCAGGCTCATTGGCTTGCCCGAATCGAACATCGCCCTGTCGACATGGCAGTTGACCTCCGCGTCGGGCAGGCCGTGCCGGAGGAGTACCAGTCTCGCCTTGCTCTCCTTCGGCGACAGCACGTTGGCCTTGACCAGTTGCAGTGCGGTCCGGCAAGCGGTCTTCCCGAGAAAGTATGGCGCATTGTCGATGAACTCGCGCAAGGACGACAAGACCAGTCGGGGATATCTGCCCGATGATTTCGATATGGCGGTGATGATGGCCTCCGCCAGTATGACGAGTTCCTCCAAGGACACGTGTGATGACAGCTGCGCCCAGGCATGGAAGGGATGCAACGCGAATACATTGCCCTTGATCGGTACGCACGCATCAGGATGAGTGGCGATCAGCTTCCATACATGCGGATGCGTGCCGGGAATGCGGCGCCGCCTCCTGTCGGGAGTGCTGGAGGTGATGTGCAGCATCTCCGCGTCCAGATCGCAGGCCTCCGGCAACGGCACCTGCTGCAGGGCGAGAGCGGTGGTCATGCCGAACAGCACATTGCCTCCGATGCGCCACGCCAATGCGGCGCAGCACATGATGGCATCCTGGGCGCGGTCGCGCAGCGATTGCGTCATGGGCGTTCTCTCGCCCATCGGCTGGAGCATCACATCGTTCATGAATGTCACGGTAGCGTATTCGCGCTGTCGGTGTGATGAACCATGGAAAAAATGTGGATATGTGGATGAATGCATGGATATCCACAGCTATCCACATCGCCGACGAGCCTGCGCGATTTCTCACGATGTGGGTGATACGGCGATTCTGGGAGGATTACGACAGCGTGCATTGGTACGATAGGGCGTTATGAGCGAGAACATCATGCGAATCATTGATCTGCGGGGCAAGAACCTGTCCCGCGCCGAGTTACTTGCCGCGATGCCGCGCGCCGCGATGGGCACTTCCGAAGCCACCGATCTGGTGCGGCCTATTCTTGACGACGTCAAGGAACGCGGCGCCGCGGCCCTGCGAGACTTCGAGGAGAAGTTCGATCATGTGCGTCCCGAGCACCTGCGCGTGCCGGTCGAGGCGATGACCGCGGCACTTGAGACGCTTGATCCCGAAGTACGCGCCGCCATCGAGGAGTCCGTGCGTCGCGCACGCGCCGTCGCCGCCAACCAGGTGCCGAAGGACTTTTACACCGATCTGGCCGAAGGCGCCCGCGTCGCCGAGCGTTGGATTCCGATCCAGCGCGTCGGTCTGTACGTGCCCGGCGGCAAGGCTGTCTACCCGTCTTCCGTGATCATGAACGCCGTGCCGGCGCAGGCCGCTGGTGTCGAGTCGCTGGCCATCGCCACTCCGCCCGCACGCGACAATGCGGAAGGACTGCCCAACAAGACCATCCTCGCCACCTGCGCCATCCTCGGCGTCGACGAGGTCTACGCGGTCGGTGGCGCCCAGGCCATCGCCATGTTCGCATACGGAGCCAAGGGCTCCGAGCCGCAGGACGGAGACGTGCTGTGCGACCCGGTCGACAAGATCACCGGCCCGGGCAACATCTTCGTGGCCACCGCCAAGTCGCTCGTCTCCGCGTTCGTGGGCATCGACGCGGTCGCCGGTCCCACCGAGATCGGCATCATCGCCGACAAGACCGCCGACCCGAGCCTGCTGGCCGCCGACCTGATCGGTCAGGCCGAGCATGACGAGCTCGCCGGCTCCGTGCTGTTCACCGATTCCACCGAGATCGCCGAGAAGGTTCAGGAGTCCCTGAACTACCGCGTGCCGCGCACCGAACACGCCGAGCGCGTTCACACGTCGCTGTCCGGAAGCCAGTCGGCCATCGTCCTGACCGACAGCCTCGACCAGTCCATCGACGCGGCCAACGCATATGCGGCCGAGCATCTCGAAATCCAGACTGCCGACGCGGACGCCATCGTGCCACGCATCAAGAACGCGGGCGCCATCTTCCGCGGCCCGTACTCCCCGGTGCCGCTGGGCGATTACATGTCCGGCTCCAACCACGTGCTGCCCACCGGCGGCACCGCCCGCTTCGCTGCGGGACTCGGCGTGCACACGTTCATGAAGCCCGTCGAGGTCATCGAATACGACAAGGAGGGCCTGAAGGCCCTCGCCGCGCGCATCAACGCCTTCGCCGTCTCCGAGGACCTGCCCGCCCACGGCGAGTGTGTCCTGTCGCGCTTCGTCAAGGATCCGTACGACAAGGCCACGCTGCGCGAACAGGAGAAGGAAGCCGGTCTGCGCTAAGGGCTGCTTGGGTGGTTCGACCCCCAGTCTGCCGCGCAGACAGCCCCCGCCAGCGGGGGCGATGAGCGGATCGAATGTGCCGCGTGCGAATGCGAATACAGCCCCCGTCAGCGGGACTATAGACGGAAAGAACAGAGAGCAATGAGTGAGAACAACAGCAATGCAATTCCGGCGAGCCTGCCGCTCAGGAACGATCTGATCGGCGAGGAGCCGTACGGCGCGCCGCAGCTCGACGTGCCGGTGTGCCTGAACGTCAACGAGAACCCGTATGCGCCGGATCCAGCCGTGTGCGACACCATCGCCAGGCGCGTGCGTGAGATCGCGCCCATGCTCAACCGCTACCCGGATCGCGAGCATATCGAACTGCGCCAGGCGTTCTCCGACTACCTCGCCCGCGAATCCGGCACCCGTCTCGACGTGGACGAACTGTGGGGCGCGAACGGCTCCAACGAGATTATGCTCCAGCTGTTCCAGGCCTTCGGCGGCCCGGGCCGCACCGCCTTGGGCGCCGACCCGACCTACTCCATGTACCCCGAATACGCGCGCGACACGTTCACTGGCTGGAAGCTCGCCCACCGCAACGCCGATTTCACGCTGAACGTCGACAGGGTAATCGAGGCCATCGCCGAGGTCAAGCCCTCGATGGTGCTGCTCACCAGCCCGAACAACCCCACCGGCACGCCGCTGCCGATGGCCGACATCGAACGCATCCTCGCCGCCTGCGAGACCGCCGACGTGGCGGGCGCGGGCGAAGGCGTCCACCCGATCCTCGTCATCGACGAGGCGTACGTGGAGTTCCGCAAGCCCGGCACGCCGAGCGCGGTCTCGCTCATCAAGAACCACCCGAACCTCGCCGTCAGCCGCACGATGAGCAAGGCGTTCGCATTCGCCGGCGCACGTGTCGGCTATCTCGCCGCGAGCAAGGGCATCATCGACTGCGTGCGCATCGTGCGTATGCCCTACCACCTGTCCGCCGTGACCCAGGCCGCCGCGCTCGCGGCGTTCGAACACACCGACGAGCAGCTGAGCCGCGTCGAGCACTTGCGTGAGATCCGCGAATCCACCGCCGAATGGCTGTCACGTCAGACCTACAAGGGCGAGCCGCTCGAAGTGGCCGAGTCCGGTTCGAACTTCCTGCTGTTCGGTGGGCATTTCGACGACCGCGAGGCCATCTTCGACGAGCTGCTCAGGCGCGGCGTGCTTATCCGCGTGGTCGGCCCGGACGGCTGGCTGCGCATGTGCATGGGCACCGACAAGGAGATGGAACAATTCCGTAACGCGCTGACCGAAGCATTGCGTATTGTAGAAAGCAGATAACAACTCCCGAAACGCCGGCGGCGCGCGCGACCATCAACGTCATGACCCGTCGTCGGCGACCGCCGACCGGCACACTGGCCGGCAGGCAAACCGGGACTTATCGGGACATATCAGGATCAAGGACCAAGGAGCACATCATGGCGCGTACCGCGCACATCGTCCGCGAGACCAGCGAATCGCACATCGAACTCAGCCTGAACCTTGACGGCACCGGCAAGACCGACATCGACACCTCCGTGCCGTTCTACAACCATATGATGAACGCGCTCGGCAAGCATTCGCTCATCGACCTGACGATTCATGCGCACGGCGACACCGACATCGACGTGCACCACACCGTCGAGGATACGGCCATCGTGTTCGGCGAGGCGTTGAAGCAGGCGCTCGGCGACAAGCGAGGCATCCGCCGCTTCGCCGACGCCACCGTGCCGCTCGACGAGGCGCTCGCCAAGGCCGTCGTCGACATTTCAGGCCGTCCGTACTGCGTGTGCTCCGGCGAACCCGACGGCTTCGAATACTGCATGATCGGCGGCCACTTCACGGGCTCCCTGGTACGCCACGTCATGGAATCCATCGCCTTCCACGCCGGCATCTGCCTGCACATGCAGGTGCTCGCCGGCCGCGACCCCCACCACATCGCCGAAGCCGAATTCAAGGCGCTCGCGCGGGCGCTGCGCTTCGCGGTCGAGCCGGATCCGCGCATCCAGGGCCTGATCCCCAGCACGAAGGGCGCACTGTGATGAGCGGCAACGACGACAGGCACGGCGGAGACGACGGTTTCGACGACGACATCCATTTCAGCGACGAGGAACTTGAGGCCGCGCTGGACGGATTCGAGAAGGAATTCCGCGATTCGAACGCGGCTGCCGGCGAACCGGCGAACGACGCCGCGGCCGACAGCCCCGCAGACGATGCGGGGGCCGCGGATTCCGGTCAGGCACAGGAGGCCGACACCGCGGCCGCGTTCGACGACGAGCTGCAAGGGCTTCTGGGCAACAAGGCGAAGGCCGCCGTGCTGATTACGCGCGTCGCGTCCGCCCGCCTGCTCGCCGCGTTCTGCCAGCTGTCGGACGTGTCCGCCGACTGCATCGGATCGGAGGAAGGGGCCGTGGCCATCCTGCGCAACCTTGACGGCGACGGGCCCGAAGTCGCGGCACGCGACCTCACCATCGTCGTGTCGGGCATGTCGCTGGTGCTCGCCGTCAACCGTGCGGACAAGTTGGAGGCGACCGTCTATCTGCAAGGCAAGCCGGGGCAGACGATCGCCCCGCCGCTGCTGTTCACATCGACGGCGCCGTTCGTGGAGGATCTGCTGCTTGGCATCACCGACGAGGACGGCCTGATCGGCACCGGCATGAAAGTCGAACAGTCCGCGGATCTCGACCATGACCAGGCCATGGCCGTCATCGCGGAACACACGAAGTTCGGGCGTGGCTCGTCGCGCATCGAATAATCGGGCGGCCGGCGGACGCCGCCCGTGCCCGTGCAGCCAAGGATTTTCAGACTGAAGGAGACGACATGACATCGGTGGTGGTATTCGACTATGGATTCGGCAACGTGCGTTCCATGGTGCGTGCGCTCGCCAATCTCGGCCTTGACACGACACTGACCTCCGACTACCGGCAGGCGCTTGAGGCGGACGGCATGGTCGTGCCCGGCGTCGGCGCGTTCGCCGCCTGCATGACCGGTCTGCGCGAGGTGTCGGGCGACCGCGTCATCCTCGACCGTCTGCGTGCCGGCCGCCCTGTGCTGGGCGTGTGCGTGGGCGAGCAGATCATGTTCGAGCGCGGCAACGAGCACGCAGACACCACCGAAGGACTTGGACTGATCGGCGGCACCGTCGATCTGCTGGATGCCGATGTCGTGCCGCACATGGGATGGGACACGGTCGAGGCGCCGTCCGGTTCCGCGCTGCTCGAAGGCGTGGAGAACGAACGGTTCTATTTTGTGCACTCCTACGCGGCGATGAGCGCCACCGCGAAGGATCTGAGCGCCGAGCAGGTCGATCTGGGCGGCGACGAGCATATCACGTGGTGCACGTATGGCCGCAGCAGGTTCGTCGCCGCCTATGAGCGCGGCCCGCTGTCGGTCACCCAGTTCCACCCCGAGAAGTCCGCCGACGCCGGCAAACAGCTGCTGCGCAACTGGGTCGGCACGTTCTCGAAGTAGCCGGCTGAACGGCATGACCAGCCGGCGCTGCCGGGAACCCCGACTCACCCGGCAACGCGGACGGTGGGGCCCGAGCCTCAACGACTTCAACGATTCCAAAGGAGAACAACCATGTCACTCACATTGCTTCCCGCGGTCGACGTGCGCGACGGCAAGGCCGTGCGCCTGCGCCAGGGCGAATCCGGCTCGGAGACCGACTACGGCAGCCCGCTCGAAGCGGCCCGCACGTGGGTCGAGGCTGGCGCCGAGTGGATTCATCTCGTCGATCTGGATGCGGCGTTCGGCACGGGGAACAACCGCGCGCAGCTGCGTGAGATCGTCCATGAGCTCGGCGACAAGGTCAACATCGAGATGTCCGGCGGCGTACGTGACGACGACTCGCTGTCCGCCGCGCTGGAGGCCGGAGCGGCCCGCGTGAACATCGGCACCGCCGCGTTGGAGAACCCCGAATGGACCGCCTCGGTCATCAAGCGGTACGGCGACCGCGTCGCCATCGGGCTTGACGTGCGCGGCCACACGCTCGCCGCCCGCGGATGGGTCAAGGAGGGCGGCGACCTGTTCGAGACGATGAAGTTCCTCGACTCGGTCGGATGCTCCCGCTACGTCGTCACCGATGTGGCGCGGGACGGCATGATGAGCGGCCCGAACATCGACCTGCTGCGCGAGGTCGCGGAACGCACCGATGCCAAGGTCACCGCTTCCGGTGGCATCAGCAAGCTGGACGACCTGCACGATATCAAGATCCTCTCCGATTTCGGCGTGGACTCGGCCATCCTCGGCAAGTCGCTGTACGCCCGCGCGTTCACGCTCGAAGAGGCGCTCGAAGTCGCCCGCTGACCGATACGGCTGTCGACGGGGGCCGCCCCCGCTACCCGTCACCGTCGGCTGGGCGGACGGCGGCCCCTGCTCACTTCTTCGCGCCGCTTTTCTTCGAGCAGGGGAGCTCGCCCTTCTTGATGAGCTTCCTGAACAGGGAGTAATCCTCCTCGTTCTGCTCCGCATACGCTTGGGCGAACGCGGCTATCGCCTGGTCGAACTCGTCGGTGCCCCCAAGATAGTTGGCGATGGCCACGCTGTCGCCGGTGCGGGCATGCGCGTGCGCCAGGCACCATGCGCACATGCGGCCCAGGTCCGACAATCCCAGCGCGTTCAGATGATCGATGTCGATCGAGCCCTTGCCGTTCCAGAATTGGCGCACGTAATAGTCGCGCGGCCGGCCGTCCTCCGCCACGAAACTCGCCCAGCCGAGCAGCACGTCGGCGGTGGATTGGATCAGCTTCTGCCCCTGCACCACACGCTCGCCATGCGTCGCATACGGCGAGCGGCCGACGAACCGTTCGAAGACCGACTCGTTGGCCTCCTTCATCTGCAGCATCAGCGGGTCGTCAAGCCCCCGTCCGGTGAGAATCGACACCCAGGCGCGGGTTCCGACCGAGCCGACGCCCACGACCTTGCGGGCGGTGTCATGGTACCGGTAACGGTTCAGCACGTAACGCCGGTCCTCGTACAGGCTTTGCCGGTAGCTGTCATACAGTGCGTCCAGCCTCTCCCGCAGCACCCCGAGATCCGCATAGTCCTGCAGCTCGCTGATCGGCACCAGCTCCGGCGGCTTCGAGCGGAACCGCAGCCGCTTCTCGCCGCTGTCAAGATAGGTGAGCTTCGCGGCCGCATGGTCGGAATCACGCACCGACGCGCGCAGCGCGGCGTCGCGCAACGTGCGGTTGCGCTTGCCGTTCACCGTGCTTTCGTAATGGTCGAGCGCCGCCTCCACGTCGAGATGGTCGTACCAGACGTCGAGGAAGTCCATCTGCGAGAACTGGCGGATATGGTCGCGGTACGAGTGCACGCAGCGTGCGACCGCGTTGCGCCGGTCCTTCTCCTTGATGCCGTTCGCCCGCCCGCAGATCTCCACGGACACCGCGAGCCGCTTCACGTCCCATTCCCACGGTCCCGTGGTTGTCTCGTCGAAGTCGTTGATGTCGAACACGAGCCGGTCGCTGGGGGAGCGGAACATGCCGAAATTGCCGATATGCGCGTCGCCGACCGCCTGGACGGGGATGCCGGTGGTCGGCGTGTGCGCGAGGTCGTTCGCCATGATGAGCGCGGTGCCGCGGTAGAACGTGAACGCGGAATCGCTCATGCGGTAGTACCTCAGCGGGATCAGATCCGGCACCCGCTGCGCCGACTGTTCCTCCAAAAGCCCGATCACGTCGCGCCGGCGCGACACGATCTTCCAGTCGGCGTGGCTCTCCAACGGTGTGGTCTTGCGCAGCGCGATGCCGGCCTTGGCCTGCCCCAGCGGCGTGTCGGCCATGTGCCATGACATATCGATGATGGGATGGTTCTCGCTCATGGCTCCACGATAACGCCGACGCGGGAGCGACATTCCGGCGATGCCCCGGCGTGTCCGATGGCATGTTAACGAGTCTCGTAACACGGACGTGAAACCATGAGGGATTATGGATAAGCAGCAAGAGTTTGCCCTGCGCACGGTCGAGGAACGCGACGTGCGCTTTATTCGGTTGTGGTTCACTGACGTGCTGGGCACGTTGAAATCCGTGGCCATCGCGCCCGCCGAGTTGGAGGCGGCGTTCGAGGAGGGGCTTGGCTTCGACGGTTCCGCCATCGAGGGAATGACGCGCGTGTCGGAGGACGACATGATCGTGCAGCCCGACCCGTCCACGTTCCAGATACTGCCGTGGCGTGGCGGCCCGCAGGGTACCGCTCGCATGTTCTGCGACATTCTCACGCCCGACGGCGAGCCGTCCCTGGGTGACCCGCGCCACGTGCTCAAGCGTGCGCTCGCCAAGGCGAAGGAGAAGGGTTTCACGTTCTACGTGCACCCGGAGATTGAGTTCTATCTGTTCGAGAACCAGACCGACTGGTCGAAGGCGCCGACTCCAATCGACGAGGGCGGCTATTTCGACCATGTGCCGCGCAGCCCGGGCATGGACTTCCGCCGCGCCACCGTCAACATGCTGGAGCAGATGGGCATCTCCGTCGAATACTCGCACCATGAGGCGGGTCCCGGCCAGAACGAGATCGACCTGCGGTATGCCGACGCGCTGACCACGGCCGACAACATCATGACGTTCCGCACGGTCGTCAAGGAAATCTCGCTGGAGCGCGGCATCCACGCCAGCTTCATGCCCAAGCCGCTCGCCGACGCGCCCGGTTCCGGCATGCACACGCACCTGAGCCTGTTCGAGGGTGATTCCAACGCGTTCTACGAGGCCGGCCAGGAGTTCAACATGTCCCTGACCGCCCGACAGTTCGCCGCGGGCATCCTGCATCATGCGGCGGAGATCTGCGCGGTCACCGACCAGTTCGTGAACTCGTACAAACGACTGTGGGGTGGTGCTGAGGCGCCGAGCTACATCTGCTGGGGTCACAACAACCGGTCCGCGTTGCTGCGCATCCCGCAGTACAAGCCCGGCAAGGGCAACTCCGCGCGTATGGAGTTCCGTGGACTCGACCCGGTGGCGAACCCGTATCTGGCGTATTCGGTGCTGCTCGCCGCCGGTCTGGACGGCATCGAACAGCAGATGACGCTGGGCGAGCCGACCAGCGACGACGTGTGGGAGCTGACCGACGCCGAACGTCAGGCGATGGGCATCGAGCCGCTGCCGGATTCGCTGGACGCCGCACTGAAGATCATGGAGAAGTCCGATTTCGTCGCGGACGTGCTCGGCGAGCATGCGTTCGAGTATTTCCTGCGCAACAAGCATCAGGAATGGGACGAATACCGTGGCCAGGTCACGCCGTACGAGTTGAAGAAGTACCTGCCCAAGCTCTGACGTGACGTGAAACCGGCCGACTACCGGCAAACAAGAAACGGTGTGGGGATGATGGCCGGATCAGCAGCCATCATCCCCACACCGTTTCTTGTTTGCCGAACCGACCGCCGCAGGATGCCGCTGCGGTCACTCGACCTTGCACGGCGTCATCTTCTTGGTGACCATGTCGTTGCCCCCGTAGGTGCTGGACAGGCGAACCTTGACCGGCTGGCCCGGGTCTTCGACCACATAGGAGACCGTCGCCTTGGCCAGGACCCCCGGCTGGACGGAGCGGCTGAAACTCATGTTCTCGTACCCTTGTGGGAGCGGCGGCTCGGTGTAGTAGTTCATTTCCAGCTGGGAGCCGTCCTGCGTGACGGTGAGCTTCGCGGCGTTGGACAATGGCTCATTGGCCTCGGATTGGTTCACCCATGTGATGGTGACGATGATGGTGTGACGGCCCTGATAGTCGTCGGGGCCCGTCGTCACGTCGTCGATGGAGACGAGGGCGTCCCCGCTGTAGCTGCTGATCCGCTTCATCTTGCGCTTCTCCGCCTCGGTGGCTTTCGGGGCGGGAGCGATGTCGTCAGGCTGGACCTGCTCGTATTGCGTGCCGCTGGTCGGTGCCTTGAACGCGGACACGATGCCCTCATGGTAGCGGGTCGCCTGATTGGCTACGACGTACAGGTCGCCCGTCGCGTCGTCCAGCTGGTACGCGATGGTCGCGTCGCTTTCCTCGCCCTTGGCGATCTTGATGTCGTCCGACTGCGTCTTGTACCCTTCGATGGATGAGCCGCCGCGGCTGTGCAGGTAGGTTTTGTTCAGGCCGATGCCGCTCTGATACACCTGCAGGTCCATGGCGAGTTCCCCGAAGGTCGTATTGGCATCGCCGGTGTTCTTCCAATGGTAGGTGATGATCACCGTCTTGTGCCCGTCGTGATCCGTGGGGCCGGTGGTCGCCTTGGCTATGGTGACCGTGGCCTTCCGGTTGCCGAACGATGTCGTCTCGCCGGTTTTCACGCGGGTCGGCTTGTTGTCTTGGGAGGGCGACTTGAATGAGTACGATGAGTTGTCCGAGTCGCTGCTGCCGCCTGTGCTGATGATATGACTCACCAGGTTTGATCCCAGCGCGAACACGATTATGGCGATGACGGCAACCCAGGATCGGCGCTGGCGCTTCGTGGCTCCGCCGGGTTTGCGGTCGCTCTTGGACTGCACGTGTCCGTAGCCGCCGCGATATGGATGGCCGTTGTAGGGCAGATTGAGGGGCGCATCGCCCGCTCCGGTCCGTGCCGGCCCTGGTTTGTCTGCGGGGCTCGGGGCGGCCGGCTTGCCTGCCGGTCGGCGACGATCGGCATCGGGGCTGATTCGGCCGCTTTTGGGCTGCTGATACGCCGGCTCGTCGACCTGCGAGGTCTGGGAATCGATGCTGATGTACGCCGGCGAATCGTCCACATCGAACGGCGATACATAATCGTCGTCATGATGCCTGCTGAACAATCCCATGCCTGTTCCCTTGTCTCTCGGCCGCGCACGGTGATGCATGTCTTCTCCCATTGTAGGCGGCGTGCCGGTGCAGCGCGAGCGCCGGAAGGTGAAGACCGTCGAAATCGCCGGTGAATGATGGGCCGTGCGTCTTCGGCGCGTCTCCTGCGTGTCTCGGGGGCCTTGCGCGGCAGGAGGTGCCGCTAATGTATGTTCCGTCTGGAAGAAGAGAAAAACAGCAGGGGTACGGTCATGTCCGGTTCCGCCATCCGTGGGTGGCAGGGGAGTGAACGCTTCTTCATGCTGCCGGCCGTCACGCTGATCGCGTCCAGTTTCGTGCTGGGCATGAGCGATTTCGTGGTCGTGGGCATCCTGCCCGACATCGCCCACGGGTTGCGGGTCTCCGAGGTCACGGTCGGCAATCTGGTGTCGCGGTTCGCCACCCATCTGACGTTGATCGGCGTGTTCCTCGCCGGCAACATCCTGTGTGCGCTCGCGCCGAATTACGCGGTGCTGCCGCATTACAGCCACATGGCGAAGGTCGGTTTTCTGCCGCAGTTCCGCATGCGGGCCGGCAATGGCCGTCTCAGTGCCTTGCGTCTCCGAACCATCCCCGGTAGATGATCGAGAAGTTCCTGTTGCCGTAGCTGGAGCAGGAGTCTCCTTCCCCGGCTCCAGCGGCGAGCGCGGCCTCGTTCGGCTGGTAGGGTGTGTAGATGTACAGCAGTGCGGTCGCCTTGTTGCCGATGACCACGTTGGCGCCGCCGCAGCCCGTGTTCGGATGGAACCTGACGAAGTTGAGCTTGCCGACATGGTAACCGTATGATGCCTCATGCCGCACGTAATACCTGTATCGATGCGCCGCGCCGTAGACCTGCCGGAAGAAGCCTGCGTACTGCGGGTCGCAGTCGTTGTCGTCGGGGCAGCTCAGGCCCATGGCCGCCTTGAACTGGAAGTCGGTCGGCTTGCTCGCGGTGACGAGCTGCTGTTCCTTCTGCAGCACGGTAAGCAGCACTTTCTGGCTGATGCCGCATGATCGCGACGATTTGTCGATGATCGTCGCCGCAGTCTCTCCCTTGGCGCCGTCGTATCCGTCGCAGTACCGGTCATCGGGCTGGTCCGTGGTGTCGAACGTGCGGTTTTTCAGGCATCCCGTCCCGGTGCAGTCGCCGCCGTGCTCATCGAGGAACGATTGCACTTCGGTGCGGCTCATCGCATAGCCGTTGAAGAACTGGCCGTCGGAGATGATGTTGCCCGGGTCGAAACCGTATCGGTCGCCCAGATTCTGCTGTCGTTCCTCGGCCGTCACGAGCGCGATGCGCTGTCCGACGAACGAGGTGGTGCCCCACGCCAGCGCCACGGCGCACACCGCCGCCAGCGCGGTGCCCGCCACCGCGAGGATGCGCCTGCGCCATCCAGCCCGCTTCCACCAGCGGCGCAGCGTGTTGCGTCGGGCCTTCGGCTTCGGGCGGCGGATCGCGGACCGTGCCGCTGTGCCGTGCCTGGTGTTTTTGGTGTTGGTTTCCCCTGATGTTTTTCTTGGCGGCCGTACCGGGCCGGCGGTTGCGTTGCTTGCCGCCGTTCCGTCCTCCGGTCCGCCCGGTGTTGTTCCCCTGCTTCTTACGTGTTGTCATCGTCCGTCATTGTAGCGCGGGGATATGTTGGATGCGCGGACTGGCCGTGCGCGGCGACGGGGGAGAGGCCGCGCACAGCGCTATTTGCCGAGCGTTTTCTTGATTCGCTGCAAGCTGACCGGCTTCGCGGTGCCAAGCTCCTGGGCCCACAGAGAGACGTAGAACTCCTCCAGCATCCAGCGCGCGTCGTCGGCCTGTTTCGTCAGTGCCTCATGGCGTGGGCCCGCGGGCTCCGTCTTGGCACGCTGAACGGCCTTGTCGACCAGCTGTCGCGCCTCGTCGGCCTCCCAGGCCCATCGCACGTCGCGGTTCTTGTCGTTCTTCGCCTTGGTGAGACGGATCAGGTCGGCCTCCAGATACTTCGGTATGCGCGGCAGGGCGGCGGGCGGCGTCGCGCCGATGAACCCGGGGAACACCAGCGTGGCGATATGCTCGCGCACCGATTGCAGCACCGACAGCATCGGCAGGTCGGCCTTGCCGGAGGTCGCCTTGTCGACATTCGCGTACGCGCGCAGGATGGCGATGACATCATGGGCGAGGGCGTAGACGGTGTCCTCGTAGACCTCGGTCACCCCCATCACCGCATCGGCGAGCGCATCGTCGTCGGGGAGCGTGTCGATGTTCGGCAGCAGACGTTTGACGGTGGCCAGCTGCAGGTCCTCCACCAGCGCCTTGGTGGAGGGGTATGGCGCCGACGCGAGCATCAGCGCCTCGGTGCCGAGCCACCGAGACGAGATACGCTCCGAAGGCATGCGCAGCGCGTCCAGGGCGCCCCGCCACAGCATCACCGCGCGCGACTCGCTCGTCGCCCCGGCCTTGTGCAGCAGGTTGGCCTGTTCGACCAGTTTGCCCTGGCTGGCGGCCTGTTCCGCCTTGTGTTCGACCATGCGCCGGGCGGATGCCTCCGCCTGTTCGGCGAACTGCCGTTGCAACGCGGTCAGGGATTTGCCAGAACCCAGTACCTTCACCGGGCCGCGTGCATGCCGCCGTCCGCGTGCGTTGCGCGGCGCGGGGAGTTGCTGCTCGATGGAGAACGTCATCCGCAGGTAGGCGGGCAGCTTCTCCCATAGTTCGCCGGTCAGCACCTCCGGGTGGATCTGAGCGTTCACGGTGTCGATCGCCGCCTGGGTGAACACGTGCGGCAGGTCGGGCCATGCGTGGCCCTGGCCGTCGGACGTGCCGGTGCCGGGCAGGGCCGGATACCGGTCGTCTATCCATGCGCGGATCTTGCGCGCGGTGTCCGGTGCGGGCACGAACTGCACGCGCAGTGATTTCGGCAGGGACTTGATCAGCCCCACGATCAGCTCGTCGAGCAGTCCGGGAACGTTCCATGTGAACTGTTCCGGTGTCAGACGGGACAGCGCCTTGAGCGGCACGTGCACGGTCACGCCGTCGGCGGGGTCGTGCGGGTCGTAGATGTAGCTGAGCCGCAGGTCGATCGGCTGGCCGTCCGTGCCGAGCGCATGCCAATGGTCCGGATAGTCGGCGAGGCTCACCGACTCCGCCGATGACAGGCGTTCGACCTTGTCCGGGTCGAAATCGAGCAGATGCGGGTGTTCGCCGTGCTCGCGCTTCCACCATTTCGCCAGGTCGGCGACGCAGGTCACGTCATTGGGGATGACCGACTGGTAGAAGTCGTAGAGGTCCTCGTCGCTGACGGACTGCGAGACCTGTCTGGTGCGACTGGCGTCCTCGGCCGCCTCGTCCAGGATGTCGCGGTTTCGGGCCAGAAAATCGTCATAGCTGAACCGCTGCTGGACGTCCCCCTCGACAAGGCCCTGCCGGATCAGGAAGTCGCGGGCCTCCATGGGGTTGATGCGCCCCCATTGCACGGTGCGGTCCGAGATGATCGGCAGACCGTACAGCAGCACCTTCGCCGTGGCGACGGCGGAGCCGCGCGAACCAGACCAGTGCGGCTCCGCATACGTGGTGCGGGTCAGCTGCCCGGCCAGCGGCTCGGCCCACGCCGGGTCGATGGCGGCGCTGTACCTCGCCCACAGGCGGCTCGTCTCCACCAGTTCCGTGCTCATCACCCACTGCGGGGTGGATTTGGCCACGGCCGAGGCCGGGAACAATGCGAAATGAGTGCCTCGTGCGCCCTGATAGTCGTTCTTCGCCATCTTCTGAGCCCGCTTGATGGCCTTGGCCTTCGCCGCGCCCTTGAGACCGGCGAAATCGGAGGCCTTCGGCTCGCGCACGATCTGCATGCCCATCATCGACAGCAGGCCGGAGAGCATCGACGTGTGAATGCCGCGGTCGTCCCACGAGCAGCACAGCGAATGGGCCGCCTGCTGGTTGATCGGCAGCTGGCGTACCGCCAGATCGGGGCGGGAGACCGGCTGCGGGGAGCCGACCTTGAACTTGAGTTCGCGGCACATCTCCGTCAGCTGATTGACCAGGTCCTTCCACTGGCGTACGCGCAGCCAGCTGAAATACTCGCTCTTGCAGATACGGCGCAGCGCATTGTTGCTCGGCTCGCCATCGGCCTGGAAGATACGGTCCCAGATGTTCAGCGCGGTCAGATAGTCGCTGGACGGATCCGCATACCGGTTGTGGATGCGGTCGGCCTCATCCCGGGCCTCGTCCGGGCGTTCACGCGGATCCTGAAGGCTCAGGAACGCCACGATCACCAGCACGGCAGCCAACGTGTCGGGCGTGCTGGATTTCGCGGCCTCGATCACCATGCGGCCGAGACGGACATCGATGGGGATGCGGGCGAGCTGCCGTCCGACATGCGTCAGCGTCACCTCGCCGCGCTTGCGGCCGATCGCCTTGAGCTCCGTCAGCTCGTTGAAGCCGTCGGAGACCGCCTTCATGTCCGGTGGGTCGATGAACCCGAAATTCGTCACATCCTCGGCCGTACGGGCGACGCCCACCGACAGCATGTGCAGCACCACGGCACCCAGCGATGTGCGCAGGATCTCCGGCTCGGTGAACCGAGGGCGGGTCTCGTAGTCCTCACGCGAATACAGGCGGATTGCGATGCCGTCCGCGATACGGCCGCACCGGCCGGACCGTTGGTCGGCGCTCGCCTGGCTGATCGGCTCGATGGGCAGCCGCTGCACCTTGGCGGTCTTCGAATACCGGCTGATGCGGGCCGTGCCCGGGTCGACCACGTAGCGGATGCCCGGCACGGTCAGTGACGTTTCGGCCACGTTCGTGGCGATGACGATGCGCTGGTGCGTGTGCGGCTCGAAGACGCGGTGCTGCTCCTTGGACGACAGGCGGGCGAACAGCGGCATGATCTCGATGGCGTCGGGGTGGCGCATGTCGTCGGCGCGCGGGCCGTAATGGCGGCGCAGCGCGTTCTCGAACTCGTGGATGTCGCGCTCGCCGGAGGCGAACACGAGGATGTCGCGGGCGCCGCGCTCATGGCTGGAATGGATGATGAGCTCCGCGCACGCCCTGGCGACCGCCGTGGGCATGTCCATGTCGGGTTCGCGAGATGAGCCACGGTCCCGGCCGCCGTCGGAGGGCGCCGCCGACAGTTCGGCATACGATTCCTCGCCGGGCATCGCGCCGGTCTCGAATCCGGGCACGTGCCGCATCAGCGCGGGCGCGGTGCCCAGCGGCTCGTAGACGACCTGCACGGGGTAGGTGCGGCCGGAGACCTCGATGACTGGAACCTTCTCGTGCAGCGCATGCTCGAAATGCTCCTGAAACTTCACCGAATCGATGGTCGCCGAGGTGATGATCAGCTTCAGGTCGCGACGTTTCGGCAGCAGCGCGGTGAGGTATCCGAGCAGGAAGTCGATGTTCAGGCTGCGCTCATGCGCCTCGTCGATGACGATCGTGTCGTATTGCCGCAGCTGGGGGTCGCGCTGGATCTGCGCCAGCAGGATGCCGTCGGTGACGACGCGCAGCCGGGTCTTCGGCGACGTCTCGTCGGTGAACCGCACCTGATAGCCGATCTCGTCGCCCAGATGGACGCCCATTTCGGAGGCGATGCGTTCGGCGACGGTTCGCGCGGCGAGCCTGCGCGGCTGCGTGTGTACAATCTGCCGGCCGTGCGTACCGCGGCCGAGCTCCAGCAGGATCTTCGGCAGCTGCGTGGTCTTGCCCGAACCGGTCTGGCCCGAGACGATGACGACCTGGCTTGATGACACCGCCTTGGCGATGTCATCGCGAGCCGCCGAGACCGGCAGCTCGGAAGGATATGTGAATTTCATCCGTTTACTTGTTCCTCAACACTTCAATGACGCGGTATCCCTTCGCGGAATGATACTTCGACACCTCATAATCGTCGCCCAGCGCGGTGGCGAGCCAGGGGATCAGCGAGTCGGCGCCCAAGTTTTTCTGCACCACCAGGTACGCGGCGCCTGCGGGGGTGAGCCGCGGCAGCCACGTCATCAGCAGGTCGTGCAGCGCGTCCTTGCCGATGCGGATCGGCGGGTTCGACCAGATCGCGTCGAACGTCAGATCGGCCGGCACCTGCTCCGGCGACGCGGCATGGATGTGCTCGCAGCCGTTGGACTTGGCGTTGGCGCGGGTCAGGTCGAGCGCGCGTTCGTTCACGTCCACGGCCCAGACGTCGGCCTTGGGCGAGGCGAACGCCAGCGCAAGCGACACGGGTCCCCATCCGCAGCCCAGATCCAGCAGCGTCCCCGTCTCCGGCGGCTCCGGCACCTCGCGCAGCAGCACCGACGTGCCCAGATCCAGGCGCGAGCCGGAGAACACGCCGTTCGACACCTCGACCACGGCATCCTGCCCGCGCAGCGTCACCTTCATGCGACGGCGAACGTCCTCGGAGGACGGTTCGGCGGCGAAATACTGTTCGGTGGCGTTCCCGTCCCGCTTCGAGGCGTCCGAGGCATGCTGCGTTTTCATTCGTTCTCCTGCATATAGATGAGTGATGGCTTTCGACTTGGAACCATGATAGTCAAAGGCATGGTTAGCGGGGGAGGGCTGCGGATTCCTATGCCTTCGAGAGCGCTGCGTCTCTTCGAGAATGCTTTCTGGCGCAATTATCCGGTAGATATCTACCGCAGTGACATTGCGTGGTGCACAATGCAATTGTCGGGCGGATGGATTCCGCCATCAATGGCGAAAGGATGGGATCATGAGTGGTGCGGATAAACTGGGATACCTGATTCGTGCGCTTTCGAGGACGAAGCGCAAGGATTACGAGAATTACGTCGTCAATGCCATATGGAACCGGTTGGCGATGGACGATGTCAAGCCGGTCACGCAACAGCTGGTGTTGTGGCCTGACGGGCGTCGGTCTTTCGTGGACCTGTATTTTCCTCAGGCGATGATCGGGGTGGAATGCGATGAGGCCTATCATCAGAGGCAACGGGAACGTGACCGCGAGCGCGAGATAACCATCACGGACGTGCTGCGTCAGATTCGCGGCGAGGACTATCGGGCGTTGCATGTGGATGTTTCCGGATCGTATGAGCAGGTGGAGCGATCCATCGACGACTGCGTGCGGCGGATACGTGCAGAGATCGAACGGCGCAGGCAGGCGAACGAGTTCACGCCGTGGACGGAAGCCTATGTCGATTACAAGGAGTTCTACAAGACGAGGGACGCCGTCAGTGTTGCGGATGACGTCGGATTTCCCCGAATCGCCGACGCGGTCAACACGCTGTGCGGTTCCGAGTACAAGATATTTCAGAAATCCTGGTTCGCCCCCAGCGTGATGCGCCAATGGTACGGCGACCGATATCGAGTCTGGTTCCCGAAGCTCGCCATAGGCGGGAAGGCCGTGGCAAACGGTTGGAACAACCGGCTGTCCGATGACGGCACCTATATCTACGAATACAACGAGGACGCCGATCTGGTGGATCCGGTCGGCGACGACGGCGACCCCAATGACATCCGTATAACGTTCGCCAAGTCCGCCGACCCGGTGACGCGGATTCAGGCGTATCGATTCGTTGGCGTGTTCCGCCGGATCTCGAACAGCGAGGACGGAACACGGAAGCGGTACCAGCGCATCGAAACCGTCTTCCCGATTCATCGCACGCCTTGTCTGCCAATCCACAGATAATGGCAAGCGTTTGGAGAACGTCGTTCCGTACTCACCATCGTGCATGCGATGCGGATCACCTGCGATGCGGACCACCGTGGTGTGGTTCATGCCTGCAGGGGCGTTTCGTGTCGGATGCCGAGTGACAGATGTCGAGTGTCGGATGCCGAGTGGCGGATGACGAGCAGAGAGCATGAGTGACAGCAGAGGTGCCATTGAGCCAACAGAATACCGTTGATGCGAATCAGGCCGGTCAGCCGGGCGAACAGGAAGAGCCGGTGCTGACCGGTGTGCTGGCCGACCAGTCGGACGTCCTGCTGGACGAGAACGGCGATGGGCACGTCGGGCAACGGGACGCCGAGGAGTGGGAGGAGCGCGAATCCCGCAACCAGCTCAAGCATGTCGCGGGTCTCGGGGAGCTGCAGGACGTCACCGAAGTCGAATACCGCAAGGTCCGCCTTGAGCGTGTGGTGCTGGTGGGCGTGTGGTCCAGCATGACCACCACCGCGGCTCAGGCCGAGGAGTCGCTTCGCGAGCTCGCCGCACTGGCCGAGACCGCCGGAGCGGTGGTGTGCGATGGTCTGCTGCAGCATCGGTACAAGCCCGACTCCGCCACATACGTGGGTTCGGGCAAGGCCCGCGAGCTGGCCGACATCGTCGCCGTGAACGAGGCTGACACCATCATCGTCGACGATGATCTGCCGCCCAGCCAGCGGCGTGCGCTGGAGGATGCCACCAAGGTCAAGGTGGTGGATCGCACCGCGGTGATACTCGACATCTTCGCCCAGCACGCCACCAGCCGTGAAGGCAAGGCACAGGTGGAGCTCGCGCAGCTTGAATACATGCTGCCGCGTCTGCGCGGTTGGGGCGGGTCGCTGTCGCGTCAGGCGGGCGGCCGTGCGGCCGGGGCCGACGCGGGCATCGGATCGCGAGGCCCGGGCGAGACGAAGATCGAGATGGACCGTCGCGTCATCCGGAGCCGGATAGCCAGATTGCGGCGCCAGATCGCGCAGATGGCCCCGGCCCGTGAGGTCAAGCGCGGTTCGCGTCGACGGTACGGGCTGCCGACCATCGCCGTTGTCGGATATACGAACGCCGGCAAATCCTCGCTGACGAATCGTCTCACCGGTTCCGCGGAGCTGGTCGAGAACGCCCTGTTCGCCACGCTCGACACTGCGGTGCGTCGAGCCCGGGCCAAGGACGGGCGACTGTATGCCTACGTCGACACCGTCGGCTTCGTGCGAAACCTGCCGACCCAGCTGATCGAGGCGTTCAAATCCACGTTGGAGGAGGTCGCCGAAGCCGACATCATCCTACATGTGGTCGACGGTTCGCACCCCGACCCGTTCTCGCAGATTGACGCCGTCAACGACGTGCTCGCCGACATCGAAGGGGCCGAGGAGATACCGCGCGTCGTCGTGTTCAACAAGATCGACCGAATCGATGCGGCCACACGCGAGCGGCTGGCGGCGCTCGAACCGGAGGCGAGTCTGGTGTCCGCCGCCACGGGAGAGGGCCTTGACGACCTGCTGCGGCGCATCGAATCGATGCTGCCCGTTCCGGGCGTGCACGTGTCTGCGCTGCTGCCCTACGACGCCGGTTCGCTGCTGTCGCGCGTGCGCGAATACGGCAACGTCGATTCCGTCGACTATCGCGCCGATGGCATATGGATCGAGGCGGATGTGGACCGCCGACTCGCCGCCCAGATCGTCGATAGGGCGATCGATGAGACGGACGGTGATGGCAGCGATCACATCGATGCCGAGCATGATGTCGATTGAGTGTTCTACCCATTGCCGCTGACGCAATGTCTGTGAGCGTTCACAACAATGTGACGCAAATCACCTTGCCTTCGGGGCGATAATGACTACGGCAATCAGCGCAAACGTCATCATGTGTAGATACAGTAAGTGTGTTGTCAAAATGAACCCCGCCAAACACGGGGCACTGTGCTAAGAGAGGTCTAGCAAACATGGTGGATTCACCCATTAAGCCCACAAAGCTCGCCATCGTCGGTGCCGGCGCAGTCGGTTCCACGCTCGCCTTCGCCGCCGCCCAGCGCGGTGTCGCCCGTCAGATCGTCCTCGAAGACATCGCCAAGGAGCACGTCGAAGCCGAAGTCCTCGACATGCAGCACGGCTCCAGCTTCTACCCCACTGTCTCCATCGACGGTTCCGATGACCCTGAGATCTGCCGTGACGCCGACATGGTCGTCATCACCGCAGGTGCACGTCAGAAGCCCGGCCAGTCCCGCCTCGACCTCGCCGGCGCGACCATCAACATCATGAAGTCCATCATCCCGAACATGATGAAGGTCGCCCCGAACGCCATCTACATGCTCATCACCAACCCGGTGGACGTCGTCACGCACGTGTGCCAGAAGCTGTCCGGCCTGCCGACCAACCAGATCTTCGGTTCCGGCACCAACCTGGACTCTGCTCGTCTGCGCTTCCTGATCGCCCAGCAGACCGGCGTCAACGTCAAGAACGTGCACGCCTACATCGCCGGCGAGCACGGTGACTCCGAAGTCCCGCTGTGGGCCTCCGCCACCATCGGTGGCGTCCCCATGTGCGACTGGACCCCGCTGCCCGGTCACGAGCCGCTCGATGCCGCCAAGCGCGAGGAGATCCACCAGGAAGTCAAGAACGCCGCCTACAAGATCATCAACGGCAAGGGCGCCACCAACTACGCCATCGCCATGTCCGGCGTCGACATCATCGAGGCCATCCTGCGCGACTCCAACCGCATCCTGCCCGTCAGCTCCATGCTGAAGGACTTCCACGGCATCTCCGACGTGTGCATGTCCGTGCCGACGCTGCTCAACCGTAAGGGCGTCAACACCGCCATCAACACCCCTGTCTCCGACCGCGAGCTTGCCGCCCTGAAGCGCTCCGCTGAGACGCTGAAGGAAACCGCTGCCCAGTTCGGCTTCTGATATCGGATTGATTGGCGGGGCGCCGGTGCAGATCGGCGCATGAACCGCCCTCAGTCTTGCTTCGCGCCTTGCCATGCTGGCGCGGCTGTCGGTCAGGAGCCGGCGGTGCTCTCATCTTGCCCTCCCCCGGCGGGAAGGCCATCGAGTGAAGCGAGACTGGGGGTGGTTTTGTTTATCGGCAGGGGGTCCTCCTCGTCCTGGTATTCGCCCGCATCTGCTCACAGAGAACGTCGGCGCGCCGTTCGATTCGGTGTATAGTGAACCCTGTTGTTTGAAAACCTCGGCTTCGGCCGAGGTTTTCGTCGTTCTAGGGCTATTGAAAATGATTGTAGGAAACAGTTTCACATAGCAGGCAGAAGGAGAGGTACACTATGCCGCACACGCATGGAACGGTGAACGAGGTGACGCGCGGCAGCAAGGCGCACCAGCGACGGCTTATGATGACGCTGACCTTGACCGGCACGGTGTTCGTGGCGGAGATCGTCGGCGCCATCATCACCGGATCACTGGCATTGCTGGTGGATGCCGGGCATATGCTCACGGACATGTCGGTGCTGATTGCATCGACGGTGACGGCGGTGCTTATGCGTCGAAAGCCCAACAGCTCCCGCACCTGGGGTTGGGCCCGGCTTGAGGTGCTGACCGCGGAGGCGGGAGCGATGATCCTGCTGTTCGTCGGATTGTATGCGCTGATCGAGGCGGGGATGCGACTGTTCGGAGGATCCGCCGAACATGTGGCGGACAGTGGGCTGCTGCTGTTCTTCGGCATTCTGGGTCTGGCTGCCAATGTCGGCTCGATCATCATCCTCGCCGGGCAGCATAACGACAACATGAACATGAAAGCCGCGTTCCTCGAAGTGGTGAATGATGCCCTGGGCTCGGTGGCGGTCATAGCGTCGGCCGTGGTCATGATGCTCACCGGGTGGGATGGCTTCGATGCCATCGCCGGCGGCCTGATCGCGCTGCTGATGATTCCACGTGCGGTGAAGCTGTTGCGCGATGCGCTGAAAGTGCTGCTGGAGGAGACCCCGGACGGATTGAATCTCGACGAAGTACGTACGCATCTGGAGAATATCCCTCACGTCGTGGCCGTCCATGATCTGCATGCGAGCACCGTGTCCACCGGCATGCCCATGCTCATGGCGCATGTCGTGGTGGAACCCGGCATGAGCATGGATCAGGCGGCGAATGTGCTCAGCCAACTGCAGGACTGTCTGCGCGAACATTTCCCCGTCTCGATTCCCCACACCACGTTCCAGCTCGAACCGCAGGGGTACCGTTCGCCCAGCGCCGAACAGCTGCACTCCTGAATGGGACGCCGCATTGCGCGGCTTGATACGACAATGGGTTGGGTGATTGCCTGAAATCGGGCGATTACCCAACCCATTGTCGTATCAAGCCGCGAGTGTATTGAGTTGCAAGGTCCGGGACGGTTGGCTGCGGTCAGAGTCGACGCAGCACGCTGACGACCTTGCCCATGATCTGCGCGTGGGTGCCGTCGATGGGGGAGTATGCGGGGTTATGCGGTATCAGCCAGATGTGGCCATTGTCCTTGCGGAACGTCTTGATCGTGGCCTCGTCGTCGAGCAACGCGGCGACGATGTCGCCGTTGACTGCGGACGGCTGTTCGCGTATGACCACGTAGTCGCCGTCGCAGATGGCGGCGTCGATCATCGAGTCGCCGTGCACTTCGAGCATGAACAGTTTGCCGCTGCCTGTAAGCCGTTGCGGTAGCCGCATGACATCATCGATGTGCTGTTCGGCGGTGATCGGGACGCCGGCGGCGATGCGCCCGACCAGCGGGACGTCACGGGATGCGAGAATCGACTCGCTGGCCTCCGTGTCCCCGGGGAAGGGGAGTACCGTGGCGGTTTGCGAGTCCGTGCCGGAATCATACAACTCGATGGCGCGGCCCTTGTTGGCGCTGATATGAAGATAGCCCTTGCGCTCCAGCGCATGAAGCTGATGCTTGACCGATGACGGGCTCTTCAGCCCGACAGCTTCGCCGATTTCTCGGAAGGACGGAGCGAATCCCTGTTCCGCAATGTGCTTGCGTATGGCATCAAGCACCAGATGCTGCCTTTCGGTCAGGGCGTCATCGCGTTGCCGCGTGGCGTTTTTCGAGGTGGGTGCTGGTGTGCTCACGTCGACTCCTTTCATCTTCGTTCAATCATAGCGTGATTTGTTCCATGAAAACAAACATTCGTTCGATATGGCGTGTTGCTTTTGTCGAACCGATGTGTCACTATGAGTACAGTTGTTCTATGAAACATGAGTTCGAGAAGGAGGGCGACATGATGGAACAAATGATTGCGGCAGCGGGGCTCCAGTGTGCATCAAGTCGTCATGATGCGATGCGCGATGTGGCGTTCGATGTCAAAAACAGCGATGTTCCAACGTTTTTGAGGAATATGGATTCTTTCGATGCGCGACGGCGTGATTCCCGGGTGATTATCGGAGTGTGCGACGAGCATGGTGTTCGCATGGCGAAGAGGGGTCATTCGACCATGTGTTTGACTCTTCGCGGCAAGATCGTGTTCTCGATGATGGGCGCCCTGCTGTGCCTGTGCATGATCGGTCTGCTGATGCCGCAGGTCGCCCGGTCGGCGCCGGATCCCTCCGCAGTGTACAGCTATACCGTGCAGCCGGGGGACACCTTGTGGTCATATGCCTCGGCCATCACTCCTGATGGGGGCGATGTGCGCGACACCATCGATGATCTGATATCGCTCAACCATCTCGATGGTGTCTCGTTGCAGGCGGGGCAGCAGCTCAAGGTGCCGATTGTCTGATTCCGGCGAATTCGGAGCGGTGCGTCCCCATGAGTGCTTTCTCGAATCGCTTCTTCGGCATTTACCGCCGGCCGCTTCCGGATTCGGACGTGACCGTTGACATGGGGAAGGGGCTTTGTCAACGCTTACGATATTCTGAGGTCATGCATTGTCCTTATTGTCAGAATTCCGATACCAAGGTCATCGATACGAGAATCAGTGATGACGGGTTCTCGATTCGTCGCAGGCGTGTGTGTCAGATATGCCACAAACGCTTCACCACCGTGGAAAGCACCATGTTGTTGGTGCGCAAGCGTTCCGGAAACGTAGAGCCGTTCGACCGCAAGAAGGTGGTGTCCGGCGTGAGGAAGGCCTGTCAGGGACGGCCCATCAACGAAGACGATCTACGCACACTCGGTCAGCGCGTCGAAGAGGATCTGAGGGCGAGGGGGCTTGCCGAAGTCGATTCGGACGATGTCGGCAAGGCGATATTGGCTCCTCTACGGGAGCTCGATGAGGTCGCCTACCTGCGATTCGCCAGCGTGTATCAGAATTTTGATGGTCTTGAGGACTTCCAGCGAGCCATAGACGATCTGCGCAAGGAAAAGCACATCGAGGCGGAACAGCACTGAAACGGAACGGTGCTGAAACGGAACGGTGCTGAAGCGGAACTGCGCTGGTCGAAACTGCACTGACACGAATCAATGTTGATGTCGATGCCGACGTCGACATGTGACGCCTGATATGCGACCGGCCCCTTCCGTGATCGAACAGCGGAAGGGGCCGTGTGGAAAACCGATGACCGGCTTGTTCAGCTGATCACGCGCATGCGAATCGTGCCCTCGATGTGGCTGAGCGCGTCCAGCGTGGTCTGGCTGGGCTTCTGCGATACGTCAGTGACCACGTAGCCGAGTTCGCCCTCGGTTCCGAGAGACTGCGCAGCGATGTTGATGTTCTCCTCGCCCAGCACATGGTTGACGCGGGCGAGAACGCCCGGCAGGTTGGCATGCAGATGCGCGATTCGAGCAGCGCTCTTGCACGGCCCCAACGTCACCTGGGGAAGGTTGACCGAAAGCATGGTCGACCCCTTGTCCCAGTAGTCCTCAAGTCGCTGCGAGACGAAATGACCGATTGACTTCTGCGCCTCAAGCGTCGAGCCGCCGATATGCGGGGTGAGAATCATGTTGTCCTCGTCGGCGAGATCGGTGTCGAACGGATCGCCGCTCTTCTTCGGCTCGATGGGGAACACGTCGACCGCGGCGCCGGAAAGATGACCGGAATCCAGATGACGCTTCAACGCGTCCAGGTCGGCGACGAAGCCGCGGGACAGGTTGATGAAAATGGCATTCTGCTTCATGCGGGCGAACTGGTCCTCGCCGAAGAAGCCAGTGTTGGACTTGCGGCCGTCCACATGCAAGGTCACCGCATCGGACTGCTCCAGCAGTTCGTCAAGGGTCTCGCAACGGTGGGCGTTGCCCATCGCCAGCTTCTCCTCGATATCGTAGAACACGACGCGCATGCCCAGAGCCTCCGCCAGCACGGACAACTGCGAGCCGATATTGCCGTATCCGATGATGCCCAAGGTCTTGCCGCGAACCTCATGCGAGCCGGAAGCGGACTTGTCCCACAAGCCATGGCGCATGTGATGCGTGTGGGCGGGAATGCGGCGCATCAGGCAGATGATGTCGCAGATCACCAGTTCCACCACGGAACGGGTGTTGGAATACGGGGCGTTGAACACGCCGATGCCATGCTTGCCCGCATAATCGAGATCCACCTGATTGGTGCCGATGCAGAAGCATCCGACCGCGGTCAGGGACGGGCAAGCGTCGATGACCGCTGCGGTCACGGGCGTCTTGGACCGTATGCCGAGCAGGCTCACGCCGTCAAGCGCCTCGATGAGTTCCTTCTCGCCCAGGGCGCCCTTGCGCGTCTCTACTTCGAAACCGTGATCGCGCAGCGATTGCGCCGCATCCGGGTGAATGTTTTCCAATAAGAGAGCTTTTGCCATGGTACCTACCTTATAGCTGCAAAGCCGTTTCGTCTTCCCCTGTCCGCACTATAACCAATCGCTGCGTCGGTCTGGTCATAGCCACGTAGAGATCCGAAGCCGCCACCAGACGCGAGGGAGCATCCTGCTCGATACGTCCTGGCTGTACGACCACAACGGCGTCGAATTCAAGTCCCTTGACCGACTCCGTGGAACCGACGCTGATCTGCGCGTCCCACTCGTGCTGCTCGGACAGCCGGTTCGTCTCGTGCTGTCCCAGCGTACCCGGAAGCGTTGAAAAGATAGTGGATCGGAGCGGATCGAGCATGTGGGAAGGGGCGATGACCGCTACGCGACCGGTTCCGTCCGCATCCACGAACTGCTTGGCTAGCTGTGCGACATGCGATGCCGCGGTCGCGATCGTGTCGGATTCGCCGTCGACGATGATCCTGCGCACGGCGTCCGGTATCGTGCGCACGGCGTTGACCGTCGAGATATACAGTCCCGCCTTCTGCGCGAAGTCCGAGGCCAGGTCCGAAACCTCCTGCGGATTGCGGTAGTTGATGGTCAGCTCGTTGAGATCCCACCGCCGCTCGCCGAACAGCCGGTTCATCGTGCGGTCCCAGCGGCGCGTGCCGCCGAGCGCAGACGTCTGAGCCACGTCGCCGACGATGGTGAACGAGCGCGACGGGCACCGGCGGATCAGCATGCGCCAGTCCATCGCGGTCAGTTCCTGAGCCTCGTCGACGACCACATGCCCGTATGTCCACTCGCGGTCGGCCGCGGCACGCTGTGCGATGAACTCGCCGCCCTCGCCGTTCATCTGGTCGACCAGCATCTGCGAGGAGACGATGCCCGACCCGAGACCTACCGAGTTCAGGGTGTCCTGCGCGAACTGCTCCTCCTGGGCGCGCTTCGCGTTCTTGGCGGCGATCTGCGCCGCGATCTTGGGGTCGGGCCCCAGAAGCTCCATGGCCTCGTCCAGCAGCGGCACGTCCGATTGCGTCATCGGGGCGCCCTTGGGGCGGGTGAGCGCGGCGATGCCGTCGTCGTCAAGCCACGGCGCGAGTGCGCGAAGACGGAGCGGATGGGACCACAGGTTGTCGATCAGCCACGTGCCGTTCATCGGCAGCCACGCGAGGTTCAGCGCGACCCTCACCTTGTCGTTCAGGCGAAGGTTCGTCAGCGCCTCGTTCAGCTCGTCGTCGGACGGCGTATAGTCCAGCTGCTCGGCGTAACGGTCCCGAAGCGCCATCAGCATGGTCCGCACGAAGGTCTCCCGCGCCTTGTTGTGCGGCTGGCGCGTGCGCTTCGCCTGGTCGATGGCCGCCCTGACATCGGTGTCGAGCATGCGGACCGCGAAGCCGTTCACGTGCACGGTGGGCAGGTCCTGCGGAACCCGTTCGCGCAGCGCGATGGCGTTGGCCACGACCTGCGCCATTCGACGGTCTCCCTTGAGCTTGGCGGCGAGCGGCGTGTCCGTCGCGGTCGCCTTGATGCCTGGGATGAGGTCGGCGATGGTGCGGCTGACGACGCCCGTCTCGCCGAGTGAGGGCAGCACCTGGTCGATGTAGCGCAGGAACGTCGTGCTCGGGCCGATGACCAGCACGCCGGAGCGCTCCAGCTTGCGCCGGTGCGTGTACAGCAGGTATGCGGCGCGGTGCAGCGCGACCGCGGTCTTGCCGGTGCCGGGCCCGCCCTGCACCACCAGAGCCCTGTTGAGATCTGAGCGGATGATGCGGTCCTGCTCCGCCTGGATCGTGGCGACGATGTCCGTCATCTTGCCGGTTCGGCGCGAACTGAGCGATGCCAGCAGGGCGCCTTCGCCGGTGAGCGTCCCGGCCTTCGAGGCCTTGTCCACCTGCTCGGAATGGACGTCGAGCACCTCGTCCTCGATGCCGATGACATCGCGGAAGTTCAGTGTGATATGGCGGCGCATGACGATGTCGCCGTGGTTGGATGGCGTCGCCTCGTAGAACGGGCGGGCCGCCTCGGCGCGCCAGTCGGTCAGTATCGGCTCGTGGTTCTCGCTGGACAGGCCGATGCGGCCTATGTACCGGCGCTCGCCTTTCACGTCATCGAGTCGGCCGAACACCAGACGGTCTTCCATGGCGCGCAGCTGGGTGAGCCGGTCCTCGTACATGGTGGCGAACGAGTCGCGTTCCGTGCGCTGGGTGGGGGACCCGTGCGAGCCGGCCGCACGTACCGTATCCAACCGCGTGCGCGTCTGCGATCGCAGGGCGTCCAAGCGGGCGTATGCGCGGTCGACCGCTTGCTGTTCCTCGTGCAGTTGCGTTGATAATCCCGGCATTGATGTCCGTTCTCTCGGTGAAAACTCAGGCATTCAAATGTAGCGCAAGGGCAATACGAAGCCGTGTGGATGTGTCCTGCCGCAACGGCGCTCCGAAGCGGTTGTGGAGGATACGCATTAAAACTATGTGGAAAAAACCATTTCGTGGGGATTTGTGGTGAGAAGTGGGGTACAGTGGTGGATTGGTGTATCCGGATTCACGGTTAGGAGGTGGAACGTTGGCAGACGACTCGCAAGTCCAGAACGCCACGAACCCCTCCGCACAGCCGGAGCCGATGGCCCTGCCCCCGCTGTTGCTGGGCACGTACACCCCGAAAATCGACGCGAAGGGCCGCATGGCCCTGCCCGCCAAGCTCCGTTCCCAGCTTGGCGCGGGACTCGTCATGGCGCGCGGCCAGGAACGGTGCGTCTACCTCCTGCCGCAATCGGAGTTCCGTCGCATCGCCATCCAGATCCAGCACACGTCGATGGGCGACAAGGCCGCACGCGACTACCTGCGCGTGTTCCTGTCCGGAGCCGTCGACCAAGACCCGGACAAGCAGGGACGAGTGCTGGTACCGCAGATGCTGCGCGACTACGCGAACCTCGGCGACGACATCGTGGTGATAGGTGTGGGCACCCGCGCCGAGATCTGGAACCGCGAGGCTTGGGAACGATATCTGAACGAGAAGGAACAAGGCTATGCCGACATAGCCGACGACGTGCTTCCGGTGGTGGGATTCTGATGACTGATTATGCTTCGATTCACCAGCCAGTACTGCTTGAGCAGTGCGTGTCGCTGGTCGCCCCGGCGTTGCAGGACCCCGGATCCATCGCGGTCGACTGCACGCTCGGTCTGGCCGGCCACACCATCGCCTTCCTCAAAGCCGCGCCGCAGGCCCGCGTGCTGGGCATCGACCGGGATGCGGAAGCACTCGCCATGGCCACCGAGCGCATCGCCGGGGAAGGACTTTCGGACCGCTTCATACCTGTCCACGCCGCATTCGACGCGTTCGGCCAGGTGCTTGACGACCAGGGCATCGATCGGGTGAATGCGGTGTTCATGGATCTGGGGCTGTCGAGCCTGCAGATCGATGAGACGGACCGCGGCTTCTCCTACGCGCACGACGCGCCGCTCGACATGCGCATGGACGTCAGCCAGCCCCTGACCGCGCAACGCGTCCTGGCCGAGTACCCCGAGCGCGAGCTGGTACGCATATTCCGCGCATACGGGGAGGAACGGTTCTCCCGCCAGATCGCCCGCGAGATCGTGCGCCGTCGCGCGCAGGAACCTCTGACGACGTCCGCCCAGCTCAACAGGCTCGTCGACGAGGTGGTGCCGCAGGCGCACCGTCCCGCCGGAAACCCCGCCAAGCGCGTGTTCCAGGCATTGCGCATCGAAGTGAACGGCGAACTGGACAAGCTCGCCGGCACCCTGCCGCAGATAGCCTGCCGGCTCGCCCCGAACGGCCGCCTGGTGGTCGAGTCGTATCACTCATTGGAAGACAAGACGGTGAAGTCGTTCATGAACGAAGGACTGCGCGTGGACGCGCCGGCCGACATGCCGGTCATCCCCGACGACGCGCAGCCGTTCTTCGCGCCGCTGACGCGCGGCGCCGTCCAGGCCGGGCCGGATGAGATCGCAGCCAATCCCAGGTCGGCGTCGGTGCGCCTGCGCGGCGTCGAGCTGGTCAGGCCCCTGCCTGCGCGCTGGCGCCAGCGCTTCCGGCAGGACGCGCAAGTCGCCCGGGACCATGAGTCGGCCCGGGACGCGGGTGAAAACCGCGGCAGACACGGCGGCCGCGGCAGACATGACGACATGACGGCACGAAACACGACATCGAGAAGGAGGGGATGATGGCCTCGACATTGCGAACCGCCCGCTCCAACGCGGCGCCCGTGGCACCGGCGGGGCGCGGCTCGGATGGCGCCGCACGCCCCGCCGCCCGCCCGCAGCTGCACGTCATCGACGGCTCCTCCCAGCGCAACGGCTCCCGGTCCACCGGCAGCCTGGCCCGTATCATCGCCTGGACCCAGGCGCGCGGCGCGTCACTGATCCACGTCACGGTCGCCATCGTCTTCCTGGTCGCCACGCTGCTGATAACCCTGATGCTGCGCACGCAGATGGTTCAGAACTCCTTCGAATCCAACACGGTGCAAAACAACATCAACATGCTCACCCAGGACGTGCAGGACGATCAGGCGAAACTTGACGAGCTGATCTCGTCGCTGCCCGACAAGGCGCAGAAGATGGGCATGGTGCCCCAGCAGGATTCCGTCACCATCGATCTCAACGGGTACAAACCCAGTAAGGGGTCCGCTCAATGATCGGCCGAATAACCGCAATGATACGGTTCGCCAGATGCCGCAAGTTCCTCTTCCAGTGCATCTCCATCGGCGTCATACTCGCGATGGTCGCCTCCGCATGCCTGTTCAAGCTGGCCTCCATCCAGCTGATAGACGGCCAGATGGCCGCGCAGGCGGCGACCCAGGCCCGGACCAAGAAGGTGATCGTCCACTCGATGCGCGGCAAGATCACCGACACGAACGGCACCGTGCTGGCGCAGAGCGTCGAGCGATACACGATCATCGCCGACCCGTGGGCGGCCTCGCAGTTCGAGCCGATCGACTGCGACACGCAGAAGGCGAAGCAGGCCGGATTCTGCCACAAGGTCAACGGCAAGCCGGTCGGGGTCAAGGGATCCGCGGGCGTGGCCCGTCTGCTGGCACCCGTGCTGAAGATGGACGCGAAGACGCTCGGCGCCAAACTGACCGGCACCAGCCGGTACATGATCCTGAAGAAGGACGTGACGCCGACGGTCAAGCGGGCCATCGACGACCTGAATCTGGGTGGCGTGGTCTATGGCGAGTTGAGCAGCCAGCGCATCTACGCCAACGGCACCCAGCTCGGCGCGCTGCTCGGCGGCGTGGACGATTCCGGCAAGGGCGTCGCCGGGGTGGAAAGCATGGAGAACTCCGCGCTGACCGGCACGGACGGTTACGTCATCTACCAGCAGGGTAACGGCGGCGAGGAGATCCCCGGCACGCTGACCGGTTCCCAAGAGGCCGTGAACGGCTCCGACGTGGCGCTGACGCTGGACCATGACGTCGACTGGTACGTCAAGCAGGCGCTGCTGGAAGGCCAGAAGAAGACCAAGGCGACGTGGGCCATGGCGGTGGTCCAGGACATCCAGACCGGCGAGATACTGGCCCTGGAGGACACCGACGAATACCAGGCGGGCAGCGACCAGGCCAAGCTGAACGCGTCCCGTGCCGTCAGCGAAAGCTTCGAACCGGGCTCGGTGGGCAAGGTCATCACGATGTCCGGACTGCTGCAGACCGGGCTGCACAAGGCGACCGACAAGTTCACTGTGCCCTATTCGTACACCAAGGACGGGCAGGAATACCATGACTCGTCCGCGCACGGCGACGAGCACTGGACTCTGGCCGGCATCATCAAGAACTCCTCGAACGTGGGCGTGGTCATGGCTTCGTCGCAGTACACGAAGAAGCAGCGGTACGAGTACCTCACGAAGTTCGGCATCGGCCAGTCCAGCGGCATGTCCATCCCGGGCGAGTCGCGCGGGCAGCTCGGCACGCCGGAATCGTGGGACGGGCGAACCAGCAACACGATCCTGTTCGGCCAGGGATACTCCGTGAACGCGCTCCAGCTGACCAACGTCGTCGCGACCATCGGCAACAAGGGCGTGCGCAAGCAGCAGTCGCTGATCAAGTCGGTCACCCACGCCGACGGCACGGTGGAGACGCCGCAGGAGAGCTCTTCCACGCGCGTCATCGACGAGTCGGTCGCCGACCAGGTCAAGAACGCCATGGAATCCGTGGCCGAGGGATACAGCAAGGTGGTGAACGTCAAGGGATACCGCATCGCGGCGAAGACCGGTACCGCCGAGGTCGCGGGAAGCGACGGCCGGCTGACCTCGATCGTCGCCGATTTCGCCGGAATGATCCCGGCGGACAACCCGCGCTTCGCCATCACCGTGATCATGAAGGACCCGCAGGGCACTTACGGCGGCATGACGGCTGGCCCGGTGTTCGCCAAGATTGGTGAATTCCTTATGCAGAAGTACAACGTGCCGACCTCCAGCCCGCGCAACGATGCTATTGCAGTGGACTGGTAAGGGGCCGCGCCGGAAATCCGGCGGGGCGTCGATAAGGAACATACGGAAGAAAGGCGGAAGCGATGAGCGCAGTCAGTGAAGCCGTCGCGCGGCGGATGACGTTGGGATATCTGGCCGACACGTACGGGCTGGAACTCGACCCGGACTTCGCTTCGGGTGTCACCGTCACATCCATCGCGGACGACGTCGATTCCGTGGCTCCCGGATCCCTGTATGTTCCCGCGCAGAGCGTGGACGTCAAGCGGCTGGAGGAGGCCCGGGCCCGCGGCGCGTACGCTGCGCTGGTCCCCCCGTCGATGAAGCACGAGGACGGCCCCGCGCAGATGCCATTGCTGCGCGCGCGCCTGACGTCCCGGCAGCTGGGCGACATCGCCAGCGACATCGCGGGCACCCCGTCCAACGCACTCGCCATTTTCGTGGTTGGCTCGGATGACCCGAAACGCAGTGAACGGTACGCGTCATGCGTAGCGGATTTCCTGCACATGCTGGGCAATCCTGTCGGCGTCGTGAAATCATCCGGCTCGACGTCGCTGGAGCGCGAGCTCGACCTGACCTACCCGCTGTCGATACTCGACGTGCAGCAGACGCTGTCGGTCTGCGCGGAGGACGGCGCGGCGGCGATGGTGTTCGCGCTCAACGACCGTACACTCAAATCCGATGCGCTGACCAGCGTGAACGTCGACGTCATCGGCCTGGACTCGGCACGAGACCTGCGCCAGCCGACGCCGAGCGGCACCGGCGAGGATTCGCGTGCTGGCGAAGGCGGCGAAGCGGCATCTCCGTCCGGGCAGTGGGCGAGCGGGGAGGAGCCCGCCGGGTCGGCTGGCGACGCCCGGGACGATCTCGCACAGGCGCGGCAGCTGGGGGCGGGCTTCGGCTTCGAGGTCGACGAGCAGACCCACGTCGCCCGTGCCGACGCGCAATCCGACCTGCTCGCGGCGCAGGCCCCGTTCGCCTCGGACCGCGACAGTATCCGTGAATTGTCGCTCGCCATTGCCATGGTTATGGCGGCGGGGATTCGCAGAAACAACATTCGCAGTGCGCTGCGCGTATCTCACGAATTGGCTCATGGAGAGGAAAACAAGGCATGAACGCAGAGGCAACGATGATGCCTATGACCGTTCGGCAGGTGGCCGAGGCGGTCCAAGGCAGGCTGATCGTCCCGCAGACGGGCGACGGCGTCGAAGACGGAGCCGATGCACTGGCCACGTCGGCGGTCAGCGATTCGCGCCAGGTCCGTGAGGGCTCCGTGTTCGTGGCGATCGCCGGCGAGCGTGTGGACGGTCATGATTTCGTCGCTCGCGCCGGCGAATCCGGCGCGGTCGTGGCGCTCGTACAACATGAAGTGGACGCGCCGGTGGCGCAGATAGTCGTTCCCGATACGGTCGACGCGCTGGGCCTGCTCGCGAAGGCGAACATCGCCGCGCGGCGTGCGGTCGGAACGCCGTTCACCCTGATCGGCATCACCGGCTCGGTGGGCAAGACCACCACCAAGGACCTCATGGCCGCCCTGCTGTCCACGCTCGGCCCCACCGTGGCGCCCGTCGGCTCGTTCAACAACGAGATCGGCCTTCCTCTGACCGCGTTGAAGGTCGGCCGGGACACGCGCTTCTTCGTCGCCGAGATGGGAGCGAGCCATGTCGGAGAGATTACGCGCCTGACCACGATCGCCCCTCCGGACATCGCCGTCGTGCTCAAGGTCGGATGCGCCCATCTCGGCGAATTCGGCTCCATCGAGCGCATCGCGCAGGCGAAAAGCGAGATCGTCCAGGGGCTGGTTCCCGATGGGCTGGCGGTGCTCAACGCCGACGACGCCCATGTGGCGGCGATGGCCCCCCTGGCGCCGCAAGGACACATATTCTGGTTCGGCATGGCCGGCGACGACGCCGAAGCCAGCGCCGGCAACGCCGCATCCGGGAAGTCGGACGCACTGTTCGCCAGCGACGTGCGGACCGACGACGGCGACCGCCCCTCGTTCACCTTGGAACGGGCCGATGGCGGAACCGCCCATGTGCAACTGGCGATTCGCGGCACGCACAACGTGATGAACGCCCTCGCCGCGGCGAGCGTCGCCCACCTGCTGGGCGTGCCGCTGCAGTCGATCGCCGAGACGCTGTCGCGTCAGTCCCGCATCAGCCCGCACCGCATGGCGGTGTCCACGGTCCGGCGCGGCGGGATGTCTTTCACGCTGATCGATGATTCATTCAACGCCAACCCCGACTCCATGCGAGCCGGTCTCGACGGGCTCGCCCGGTGGCGTTCCGATGCAGACCCGTACCGTATCGCGGTGCTGGGAGCGATGCTGGAGCTGGGCGGTGACGAGTCCGCGCTGCATGAGGGCATCGGCGAGTACGCGGCCGGCCTGCCCATCGACGCCGTCATCGCGGTGGGCAACGATGACGAGCATTTCGACGCGCTGGCTTCCGCCCTTGCGAAAGGCGCGCGGAAGCGGCGTGACGACAGTGACGGCAACACGCCGGAGGTGCATTGGGTTCACGACATCGATCAGGCCGACACCTTGGTCCGAGCTCTTGCCGGAGACCATGACGACACGGTTGTGCTGCTGAAGGGGTCGCACGCCTCGGGCCTGAGCGCCCTGGCGCAACGATGGACGACAGCGGACGGACAGCCGTCCGACCACGAATAGGAAGCGGGGAATCTGAGTTGATCGCGTTAATCATTGGCATTCTGGTCTCGCTTCTGGTGACCATCGCGGGCACGCCGATGCTGATCCATCTGGTGCATCGGCTGCACTACGGGCAGTACATCCGTCAGGACGGGCCGAAGTCGCATCTGGTCAAGCGCGGCACCCCGACCATGGGCGGCGTAGCAATCGTGCTGGCGATCGTGCTCGGATGGGGGGCGTCGGCACTGTACCGTTACGTCCGCTCGGGAGCGGTTCCCTCCCTGTCCGCGATGCTTGTGCTGTTCGCGATGCTGTCGATGGGCCTGCTCGGCTTCATCGACGACTTCGCCAAGGTGCGCAAAAAACAGAATCTGGGCCTGTCGGTGCATGCCAAGTTCATCGGCCAGTTCATCTTCGCCACGATCTACGCGGTTCTCGCGCTGATCATCCCCACCAAATCGGGGTTCCCCAGCGCTCAGGCAGGCATGAGCTTCATTGAGAAGCCGTTCTTCGACTTCCGGTTCGCCGGCGGCGTGGCCGCCGCGATCATATTCGTCATCTGGGTGAATTTCCTCATGACCGCGTGGACGAACGCGGTCAACCTGACCGACGGCCTTGACGGCCTGGCATCCGGTTCGTCGATGATCGCGTTCGCCGGATACGCCATCATCGCGTTCTGGGAAAGCTACCATATCAAGGGCGGCACGCACGAAGGGTTCTCGTATGCGGTGTCCGATCCGCTCGACCTGACCATCATCGCCTGCTGCGCGGCCGTCGCCTGCTTCGGATTCCTGTGGTACAACTCGAACCCGGCGACGATCTTCATGGGCGACACCGGTTCGCTGGCGCTCGGCGGCCTGTTCGCCGCGCTGTCCATCGCCACACACACCGAATTCCTCGCCATCATCATCGGCGGCCTGTACGTAATCGAGGTGATGAGCGACATCATCCAGGTCACCTCGTTCAAGCTCACGCACAAGCGCGTGTTCAAGATGGCGCCGATCCACCATCATTTCGAGCTTCTCGGGTGGAGCGAATCAAAGGTCGTCGTGCGCTTCTGGATGATCGAGTTCCTGTTCATGATCGTGGGCCTGATGATGTTCTACGTCGATTGGGTGTCCCGATCCGGGTTGCTGTTTGTCTGAACGGTACCGTGACGGCTCCGCGCCGCACAGCGTGGCGTGACCGCCGCGGTATAGGCAGGTTCGCATGAGAGCGTCCGCCGGTTCGGCGGTGCAATGACAAGGGAGACGATATGGATCTCAGTGACAAGACCGTTCTGGTGGCCGGTCTGGGTATATCCGGCCGCAGCATGATGGAAGTGTTGCGTTCCCGCGCAGCGCGGGTAATCGGCGTGGACGAGCATAAGCCGGAGGCCGACCTGCATTCGTTCGACGACATCGACTGGGATTCGGCCGACATCGTCATGACGTCGCCGGTGTTCAACCCGCGCACGCCGTTCATCCTCGAAGCCCAACGCCGAGGCATCCCCGTGTACAGCGAGGTCGAGCTCGCGTGGCGGCTGCGCGTGGACAGCGCCCGCACCGGCCGCCCCGCCCCGTGGGTGGGCATCACCGGCACGAACGGCAAGACGTCCACGACCGAGATGACCTCGGCCATGCTGTGCGCCGATGGCCTCGTTGCACCGGCGGTCGGCAACATCGGCAAGGCGGTGTCCCACGCCGCGGTCGATCCGGACAACGACGCGCTGTGCGTGGAGCTCAGCTCGTTCCAGCTGCATTTCACCGATTCGCTGGCGCTGGATTGCGCGGCGATCACGAACATCGCCGACGACCATCTCGACTGGCATGGCGGCATCGAAGCGTACGCCGCCGACAAGTCGAAGGTGTTTCGCAACGTCAGGCGCGCCCTGGTGTTCAACGCCGACGACCGGCGCGTCAGCGCGCTCGCCTCGGCGGCGCATACCGCCGAGGGATGCCGGCGCATCGGATTCACGCTCGGCGTTCCCCAGCCCGGCCAGATCGGCGTGGACGACGGCTGGATCGTCGACCGCAGTGGCGTGGCCGGCGGCGCATTCGGCGATGAGACCCGCCTGGCGCCGGTCCAGGAGTTCCCCCACCTGTGTGAGCCGGACGGCACCGTGTACCCGCACCTGCTCGCCGACGCGATGACCGCGCTGGCGTTGGCGCTGGGAATGGGCGTGGACCTCGATAAGGCGTTGGCCGCGCTGAAGGCGTTCGCCCCCGGCGGCCATCGCATCCAGACGGTGGCGACGGCGGCGACGGGCGACGGCGGCTCGATACGCTTCATCGACGATTCGAAGGCGACGAACGCCCACGCGGCGCGGGCGTCGCTGAGCAGCTTCGCCCCCAAGAGCGTGGTGTGGATCGCCGGAGGACTCGCCAAGGGAAGCCGTTTCGAACAGCTCGTGGCGGATCAGGCGCATACGATTAAGGCGGCCGTCATCATCGGCAAGGACCAGAAGCCGATGCTTGAGGCGTTCGCCGCCAGCGCACCCGGCATTCCTCTTACCGTGATCGAGCCCGAGCCCTCGGACACGGTGATGGCGCGCGCGGTCGATGCCGCAGGCGCATACGCCGGCACAGGTGACGTGGTGCTGATGGCACCCGCCTGCGCCTCCATGGACCAGTTCGTCTCCTACGCGGACCGCGGCACCCAGTTCGCGCGGGAGTCCTCACGATGGGTGACGCAGCATGGCAAGTGACGATCCGCGGCGACGCGCCCGCTCCGTAAGATCCGGCCAGCCTTCGCGGTCGGATGCTGGTTCCGCGGGCGCGGGCACTGGCACGGGCAGACGCACGGGGCCGGATTCGTCCGCCTCCCGACTGGCCGAGGCTCGGCGGGTCGAAGAGCGTGACGCCCAACGGCTCGGCAGGTTCACCGGACTGCGCAGCCTGCTCAACCCGCTGTGGTGCTATCACGGCTTCCGGGCCGCCGTTGTGGTGCTCACCGGCTTCGGCGTGATCATGGTGTTCTCCAGTTCCACCGTGTCGATGGTTTCCGCCGGCCGATCGCCGTTCTCGCAGGCCATCAGCCAGGGCATGTACTGCGTGATGGGTCTGGTCGTGGGCGTGGTTTTCATGTGCCTTCCGGCTCGTATGTACAGGCGTTTCAGCTTCGCCGTGGTGTTATTCGCGATGCTGCTGCAGCTGCTGACGTTCACGCCGCTCGGCGTCGAGGTCAACGGCAATGCCGGCTGGATCGGCAAGCGCGGCGTGTTCACGATGCAGCCGGCCGAGGTGATGAAGCTCGCCTTGTGCATATGGCTTCCGGCGGCCCTGCACTGGGCGAAGAAACACAGCGGTAAGATCGGCAAGTTGCGGGCATACGCCCCCCTGACGGTTCTGTATCTCCTGTGCCTGGGATTCGTGATGTTGGGCAAGGATCTGGGCACGGCCATGATCGTCCTGTTCATCGGATTCGTCGCGTTTCTTCTGGGAGGATATCCAGGCAAGGTCCTTGCGGCCTTTGCCGCCCTGGGCATCATCGGCATCGTGGGATTGATCGCATACAGTCCGAACAGGCTGAACCGCGTTCTGGCCGCGTACCAGGAGTGCAGCGGCACCGATGCCCAAAAGGTCTGCTACCAGTCGATACACGCGAAATACGCCTTGGCCGAAGGCGGTCTGTTCGGGGTAGGCTTGGGCAACTCCCGCGAGAAATGGAACTATCTGCCGGAGGCGCACAATGATTTCATCTTCGCCATCATCGGCGAGGAGACCGGTTTCATCGGAGCGGCCATCGTCATCATACTGTTCGTGGTGCTGGGAGGATGCATGATCAGCGTGGCCCTGCAGACCGCGGACCGTTACGCGTCGGTCAGCCTGCTGTGCATCACCGTGTGGCTTGTCGGGCAGGCGCTGATCAACATCGGCGTCGTGGTCGGGGTTTTCCCCGTCATGGGCGTGCCGATGCCGTTCGTCTCGGCGGGCGGGTCGTCCCTGATCATGTGTCTGGCGGCGGCCGGCGTGGCCGCCTCGCTCATGCGCGCCCAACCTCAGATCAAGGCCGATTCGTCCCGCGCCTGACCGGAGGCGGGGCTGTCGGCGAAGCCAGCTGGGGTGGCCATAAGGCCCTGCCAACAGGACGAAATATGTCAAAGTCGGCTTGACGAAGCCGCGTTTTTTCATCACTCACGCTAAGCTCGGAGATTATGAGTTCATCACCTGTGCATATCGTTCTGGCAGGCGGCGGCACCGCCGGCCATGTCAACCCGTTGCTGGCCGTGGCGGATGCGATTCGCCGTATCCGGCCCGAGGCTTCCATCAGCATCATCGGCACGGCCGTAGGACTGGAGCACGACCTTGTTCCCCGCGCCGGCTATGAGCTGGACACCATCGAAAAGGTCCCGTTCCCGCGGCGCCCCAACAAGGCCGCGCTCCAGTTTCCGGCCAAGTGGATGCGCGAGACCAGCAAGGTCCGCGATATCCTGCGTTCGCGTCACGCGGACGTCGTGGTCGGATTCGGCGGCTATGCCTCGGCTCCGGTGTATTCCGCGGCGCACAGGATGGGCATACCCGTCGTCATCCATGAGCAGAACGCCCGAGCCGGCATGGCCAACAAGCTCGGCGCGCGTTACGCTGCGTTCATCGGTACGGCGTATGAGAACACCGGCCTCAAGCCGGGATCCGGGTGCCGTATGGAGCGCGTCGGGCTGCCGTTGCGGCCGGCGATCAGCACGCTCGCGGCGCAGTTCGCGTCCGATCGCGCGTCCGTGCGCCAGTCGGGGGCCGAGGCGATGGGCATCGACCCGGCGCGTCCCATGGTGCTGGTCACCGGAGGGTCGCTGGGCGCGGTCAGCCTGAACAGGGCGGTGGCATCCAGTGCCGCGGTGCTGCTCGAACACGCGCAGGTCGTCCATCTGACCGGCAAGGGCAAGATCGACGAAGTGCGCTCGTTGGTGGGAGAGCGCGCCAATGCCGGGGTCTTCACCGGTGTGGGCCCTGATTCATACGGCAAGGGCGACTATCATGCGGCCGAATATCTGGAACGCATCGATCTGGCGTTCGCATGCGCCGATCTGGTGATTTGCCGGTCCGGGGCGGGATCGGTGTCCGAGCTCGCCGCCCTGGGCCTGCCTGCGGTGTATGTCCCGTTGCCGATCGGCAACGGGGAGCAGCGGTTCAACGCGTTTCCCGTGGTCAAGGCCGGCGGCGGGCTGATGGTGGCCGACAAGGATTTCACCGCGCAGTGGGTGCAGTCCCATGTGCCGTCGCTGCTCGCCGAACCGGACCGGCTGCGCGAGCTGGGCGACAAGGCATGGGAGTACGGCATTCGCGACGCCGCCGACACCATGGCCCGTCGCGTGCTTGAACTGGCGTAATGCGGCGCTCTGATTGGCGTCGGGTATGACCATAATGGTGACCAGCATGAATCATCAAGGAGAATCTGCAGTGTCTGAAGCGCAAACCAATGCCACCCCTATCGTCCTCGACCCGATGAGGGTCGCGTTCGCGCCCGACGCGACGGTGTTGCAACTGGGAAGGACCCATTTCATCGGCATCGGTGGCGCCGGTATGAGCGTGCTCGCCGAAATGCTCCATGAGCGTGGCGTCGACGTTGACGGTTCCGACCGTGAGGAAGGCTCGAAGACCGAACGGCTGCGATCCCTCGGCATCACCGTCGAAATCGGCCAGCAGGCCGACAACGTGCGTGGTGCCGACACCGTGGTGTACTCCAGCGCCATCAAGCCCGACAACCCCGAAATCGTCGCGGCGCACGAGCGGGGCATCCGCATCGTGCATCGCAGCGACATCCTGGCGTTGCTGATGAACGGCCGCCGGGCGGTCACCGTCGCCGGAGCGCATGGCAAGACCACGACAAGTTCGCTGCTATCCCACATCCTCGTCCATGCCGGAACCGGGAAGCTGGCCGATCCCAGCTACGCCATCGGCGGCACCATCCAGGCACCCGGGGGAGCGGTACTGGACGGCGGGCATGCCGGACGCGGCGACGTGTTGGTCGCGGAGGCGGACGAATCCGACGGCAGCTTCTGCAAGTACCGTCCCTCGATCGCGGTGATCACGAACGCGCTCGCAGACCATCTCGACCATTATGGCGACGAGGCGCATTACTGCGCCGCGTTCGTCGACCATGCGGGGCATGCAAGCGGACATGTCGTCATGACGGGCGATGACGAGGGTGCCGTGGCCGTGCTGCGCGACCTCGACCCGTCCGTGGCCCGTCGAACGATCGTGTACGCCACCAAGGATGCCGACCAGATCGGGGACCTGCGCGGCGCCACGCTGGTGCGCATCGATGCCGAGCATGAGAGCGCCGACAGCGGCCGGGAGACCTTCACCGTCCATGTGCCGGCGTCACTCGCGTCGGTCTGCGGCTGCGGCGACGCCGATCTGGCTTTGCCGGTCAGCCTCGCCATCCCAGGCATGCACAACGCGCGCAACGCGACCGCGGCCATCCTGGCCGCGATGCTGTTGGGCGTGACACCCGAGGCCGCAGCCCAGGCCGCCTCGACGTTCCTCGGAGCCTCGCGCCGGTTCCAGGTGCGCGGCGAGGAGAACGGCGTGACGGTGGTCGACGATTACGCGCATCATCCCACGGAGATCAGCGCGCTGCTCGATGCCGCCCGGCGCCGGTACCCGCGTTCCGTCATCCGGGTGCTGTTCCAGCCGCACCTGTTCTCGCGCACGCGTACGTTCGCCCACGAGTTCGCCGAGGCGCTGTCCAAGGCCGATGACGTCATCGTCACCGGCATCTTCCCCGCACGCGAACTGCAGCGGGACTTCCCGGACGTTTCCGCCATGACCATCGTCGATGCCGCGCAGGACGTGCCGCACGCTTCGGCGCAGGGCGACGGGACGTGGATCAGCGCGGTCGACGACATGCAGGTGGCGGCTCAGATGCTGGCGATGCGCTGCCGTCCCACGGACGTGGTGTTCACCGTCGGCGCGGGGGACATTACCGCCATGGGCGCGGTGATCCTGCACGTACTGGGGGCCCGGCACAATCTCGGTGACCGCTGATGGCACGGCGGGTCGTTTCCTCACATGGCGATGCCGGTCGTGAGGCCGGGCAAGGGTCCGGCTCGCGCAAGCCGCGCACGACGGCAGACAGGGCCTCATCGTCGGGTGTCGAAGCCAATCGCGTCGCCGTGACACGGGAACGCCAGACCAGGAAAAAGCCTCGCACCGCGTCGAATGACGTGTCCCGGAAGGCTGCATCCGGAAAGGCGTCGCCGGGGAGAACCACGGTCGGGAAGGCGACGTACCGGCAGATGACGTCCGGCAGGAAGTCGGAAAAGGCCTTAGGAAAGGAGACTTCCCGACAGGTAAAGGGCGGGAAAACAGTCTCCCGAAAATCGAGGTTCGGAAAGACGGCGTCCCGGAGCGTTTCGTCGTCCTCGTCCCGGTCGGTATCACGCGCCGAAGGTTTCGTCGACGCGCGTCGCCTGCACAGCGAGGATGTGGTCAAGAAGACGCTCGATGAGAACGTCGGCGTGCTCGGCGTGGCGACCCGTCCCAAAGTGCTGGATTTCGACGCGCGCCTGAAGGAGCGGAAGAAGGCGGGCACCCGGGTCGCCGCCATCCGCGTGCTGATTGTGATATTGGCCGCGGCGTTGGTATCCGCGCTGATCTGGCTTCTGTTGTTCTCATCCGTGTTCCGTTTGGAAACCTCGCAGATCAGCGTCAGCGGCGGCAACGAATGGGTGAGCGAGAAGGATGTGCTGGACATCGCGAACCAGCAATCCGGCAAATCGCTGTTCCTGGTCTCCGCAGACAAGGTCAGCTCGCAGCTGAAGAACATCCCCGGCGTAACCCAGGCGAACGTCGTCAAACGGTATCCGCGCTCGCTGGAGATTGACATCAAGGCGCAGCAGCCCGCCGCCATGCTCAAGGAACCAGATGGAACCCTGGTGGCGGTCGACCGCAAGGCCCGCGTGCTCAACGCGGTGGGCAAGGCGTCCATGAAAGGTATTCCGGTCATCGAGGTGAGCTCGGTGGACAACGGTCTGAACAGCCGCGCCGTCAAGGAGGCACTGACCATCCTCGGCGGTCTGCCCGACACGATGCGCACCGTCATCACCAAGGTGAGCGCGAAAACGCAGGATTCCATCACCACCGAGCTGAGTTCCGGCAAATATGTCGTCGTCTGGGGTGATTCGTCCGAGCTGAAACTCAAGTCGGCGATCGTCGACAAGCTGCTCAGCGACCCGTCGCTGATAGGAGACAAGCATCAGATCGACGTGTCGGCCCCGAGCCGACCCATCATCAAATAGCGCGCGTTTCGCCGTGGGCAGGACGCGAAACGCGGGTGAAAATACGAAAAGGGCCGCATGATCGTTGGAATCATGCGGCCCTTGGCGAGTGGAGCTGCGGGGAATTGAACCCCGGTCCGATGACCGAACCCTCAGTCTTCTACGTGCGTAGTCTGCTGGCCATATGGCGGTTTTTCTGCCCCCATCGATGTCGCAGACAACTGATGGCGGGCATATCCGCAGTTAAAGTCCCCGAATCACCCTGTGGCTCAATGATTCAGGCGAGTCTTCTAAACGACGCCCAGCATCCCCCCGAAGACGAGAGGGAGTGAACGGAGCGGCTGCTCACTGGTTAACCCTGGCGCGAAGCTCAGGCAGCGAGAGCGAACTCAGTGCGGTTAGATTTAGCACTTATTCTTTTGCAGGGGACATCCACGAGCGGACCCTGCGTTCTCGGCACGCTTCCCTGCGACGAACAGGTCACCGTCGAAACCGATCAGCCCCGATATTGAATTATCAATTCGCATTCTGGTTTATGGCCGGACATTTCATTATATCCCGGCTGCTCGAAAAAGCAAGTCGGTCATCAGTCGGTCACCCATACGCGCTTGGTGCCGGTCTGGACGCGCTTGGTTCCCGTCCGCACCTTTTTCTGCCGGACTTGATGCTCTGCACCTGATACGAGCCGTGATCCTCCTGCCGGGTCCCGGCCTGGATCTGCTTGTCCTGCCAGACCTTTTCGTACCGGTAGTTGTCGGGGAGGCCGGACTTGAGCAGGTAGTCACCGTGCTCCTCGAACGCGGGGTCGTTCGCGTTCGCAGTGAACCCGTCGTGTTCAAAGATGGCGCGTCCGGTTGGCGCCTGCACACGTTGCGTCTCATAGACCGGCCGGGTCTCCCAGTGCCCGGAGGGGCCGCCGTTCGGGCCGCTCCTGTCGGGCTGTGCAGTGGAATCGAGCTGTGCGGATTTGCCGTCGGCATTGTCGGCATCGGTGCCGTCCTTACGGGTATTGTCCCCGGTTGCTTCGTTCTTGCCGCCGGGGCCGGACACCCCCCGGTTTCCGGAGAGGTTCCCTGTTCTCCGGAGGCGACGGTGCCGGCCGGCTTCGGTGGACGCGGCATAATCGCGTGTTCGTTCGCGCTTATGGTTTTTTTTGGGGGGGGGGATATGCCGTGGTATGCCCAGTTCGGATGCGGTGGTGGTGGGTGCGATAGAATCCGATACATGAAAGTGGTATTGCAGCGTGTGTCGCAGGCGTCGGTCGATGTCGTCAATGAGCTGGGGGATTTGGATCCCACGTTCGACCTTCAGCAGATCGGTCCGGGGTTCCTGCTGCTGGTCGGCGTGACCGATGAGGACGGCGATGACGAGATCGCATGGCTGGCGCATAAGATTCTGCGTCTGCGCGTGTTCGAGGACGAGCAGGGCAAGATGAACCGGTCGATCCAGGACATCGGCGGTGAGATCCTGTCCGTGTCGCAGTTCACGCTGTTCGCCGACGTGCGCAAGGGGAACCGGCCGAGCTTCGTCGGCGCGGGCAAGCCGGAACATGCCGACATCATGTGGATCAAATTCAACGAGGCGCTGCGCTCCGGGGGCGTTGCAGTACGCGAGGGGCGTTTCGGCGCCCATATGCGCGTCGGCCTGGTCAACGACGGCCCGGTCACGATCGTCATCGACACCGCCGACCGCCATTGACCGGTCGGGCCGCGGCTGCGCCGTCACCGTGCGAGGGTACCGTCCCGCGTGACGGTGCCCGTGACGTAACCCGTGCAACCCGCGCGGAGTATTGCCGTGTCCGTGTCGGTTCTCGAATATGCGAAAACCCACCCGACCGGCTGCCGGTCGTAACCGGTCAGTCAATCGGGCGGGCTTTGCGGGGCGGTCAGTCAGCGCCGAAGCACCTTGACCCCATCAGGCTTCCACGGGTTTCTTGCCGCTTTCGAGCACCTTGTAGGCGAAGCCGACGACGAGTACGTAGAGGCAGCCGATGGCCATCACGAGGATGCCGCCGAACTGACCTGCGACGTCGGCCGCGGCACCCATGATGGGCGGGAAGATCGCGCCGCCGATCAGGCCCATGAGCATCAGGCCGGAGATCTCGTTCTGACGGTCCGGACGGTACATGAGCGCGTGGGAGAGGAACAGCGAGAACACGTTCGAGTTGCCGAAGCCGACGAGTGCGACCGCGACCCAGAACAGCCAGACCGGCGGATTGGTCGGCACGAGCGTGAAGATCGCGAAGCAGATGGCGGAGAGCGTCATGATGACGCCGCAGATGCGCACGCCGAGCTTGTTGCTGATCTTCTGGAGCACGATGCCGCCGGTGAAGCAGCCGATCATGCGGGCGACGAAGTACACCATCGTCGCGGAGGACGCGATGGCTGTGAACGTGTCGCCGGTGTGCTCGGTCAGGATGCGCGGCGCCTGCGCGTTGATGGCGACGTCCACGCCCACGTGCGCCACGATGCCGAGGAAGCACAGGAGCACGATGCGGTCGGAGAACAGCAGCTTGAAGCAGCGGCCGATGGTAGTGGTGCCGGCGTCAGGCGCGGGCTCCTCGATCTTGTCGAACGCGAGCAGCACGTAGCCGAGGATGCCGACGATGAAGTAGATCACGAACAGTATCCACCACATGCCGACCTGCTTGCCGTCAGCGTTGGTGTAGGTGAAGGCGGAGATGCTGTTCGCGCCCCACATGGCGATCCACGGGGCGAACAGGGAGGCGAACGCCTTGACGAACTGGCCGAGGGTCAGCGTGGAGGCGAGCTTATCACCCTTGACGAACACGGTCAGCAGCGGGTTGAGCGACACCTGCATCAGTGTGTTGCCGATGCCGAGGAACGCGAAGGAGATGACGATGAGCACCAGCTGCACGGTGGACTTCATCGGGCACAGCAGGTAGGCGATGATCGGCAGCGCCATGGCGACGAGCGTCACCAGGATGGACCACAGCACGGTCTTGCGCCGCCCGATCTTGTTCATCAGGATGCCGGTGGGCACGGAGAAGATCAGGAACCAGAAGAACACCATGGTGGTGAACAGGTTGGCGGTTCCGTCGGCGAGACCGAACTCGGCCTTCACGTAGTTCGTCGCGGTGCCGACCAGGTCGACGAAGCCCATGACGAAGAAGGCGAACATGACAGGCAGGATCTTGGCGAATCCCGCGTTGACTGGCTTGGTGGTTTCGTTGCTCATTGCGATGTTTCCCTTTTCTCTGATAATGAGCTGTGATTATTTGATCGTCGGTGCATCCTGCGGGCGTGTCACTGCGCGGCCTGCGCGAGGTAGTCGGGCATGGTGTCCGGGTACTCCGGCCAGGCGCCGTTGGCGGTGCAGACGTACGCGGCGGTGTTCACGGCCTTGCGGTGCGCCTCGGTCAGCGTGTCGCCGAGCAGCGTACGGGCGGTGAACGTGCCTGAGAAGGAGTCGCCGGCGCCGACGGTGTCGACGACCTCGACGTGCGGGGTGGCCAGCGTGGAGGACTCGCCGTTCTTGGAGATGATGGTGGAGAACGTGGAACCGCCGGTCAGGATAACGTAGTCGAGGCCGTACTCGCTCATGAACCAGCGGCAGGCGTCGTCGTCGGAGGTGCCGCGGATGTCGAACATGTCGCGCAGGAGCAGCAGTTCGGCGTCGTTGATCTTGAAGACGGTCGCCGCTTCAAGCAGCTCCTCGATGAGCTCCTTGGAGTAGTGGTCACCGCGCAGGTTGATGTCGAAGAACTTCATTGCGCCCGGCTTGGTGTGCTTGAGTAGCTCGATGATGGTGTCGTGGGTCTCGGGGGAGCGCAGGGCCAGCGTGCCGTAGCAGATGGCGTCGGCCTGCTCCACGACCTCGATGAGCTGGCTGGTGAGCAGCAGGTGGTCCCAGGCGACGCCCTTGACGATGGTGTACTCCGGGATGCCGTTCTTCAAGCTGACCTCGACAGTGGAGGTGGGCCATGCGTTGCGCTGGATGATGGAGTGGATGCCGGCCTTCTCGGCTTCGGCGAGCAGCTCGTCGCCGAGCGCATCCTCGCCGACCGCGCTGATTGACCAGCCGTCGGCGCCGTTCATCTTCGCGTGGTAGGCGAAGTTGACGGGGGCGCCGCCTGCGCGCTTTCCGCTGGGCAGCATGTCCCACAGGAGCTCTCCGAGAGACAGAACGATGGGCTTGGTCATGATGGTTTCCTTTCCGGGATGGTTGCTGTGGTTGTTGTGTTGTTGTGTTGCTGCGGGGTCCTCCGTTGTGGGGAACCCCGGAAATCCGTGATGTTCCGCGGGCGGTCACGACAGTTCGAAGAACTGTGACGGGTGGTCGAGGAACTGGTTGATGGCTACGGCCGCGGCGCCGTTCAGGGCGGCGTCCGCGGGCAGGGCGGACAGGGTGATGGCGGTGGTGTCGTTGAGCTCGTGGATGACGTGCTTGTCGATGACCTTGTGCACTTCGTCGAGCAAGAGCTGCCCGGCTTCGGCGACGATGTCGCCGATGACGATCTGCGAGGGGTTGAAGGAGTTGAAGATCGTGATGCAGCCGAAACCGACGTACCGTGCGACCCGCTTGATCAGTGCGATCGCGCGCTTGTCGCCGCCGCGGGCCAGTGCGAACAGCGCTCGGCATGCCTGCAGGTGGGTCATCGTGCCGGCATCGGCGATCAGATCGTCTTCCTTCAGGATCATCTCGTGGATCGCGGGGGTGGAGCAGTAGCGTTCGAGGCATCCGACGTTGCCGCAGTCGCACGGCTTGCCGTTGATGTCGATGCTGACATGGCCGATTTCGGTGGCCGCTCCGAGGGCGCCGTTGATGATGTTGCCGTGGTCGATCACGCCGAGGCCGACGCCTTCGCCGACGAGGTAGTAGGCGAGGTTCTCGGTGGTGATGGTGGGATCGAACAGGTATTGGGCCATCGCGCCGGCGCGGGCGTCTTGCTCCACGAACACGGGGACGGTGAACGCGTTGCTGAATTCGTGGATGAAGTTGACTTTCTGCCATCCGCGCATCGAGGACACGACGGCGGTGCGTCCCACGTTGCGCAGGTAGGGGCCGGGGACGGCCATGCCGATGGCGATGATGCGTCGGTCGGCTTCGATCAGCGAACCGATGGTGTCGTGGAGCTGCATGATCGCCGAGTCGATGGTGTCTTCGGTGACTTGGGGCAGTTCCTGCACGGTCAGCGGTTTGCCGGCGAGGTCGAACACGCCGAGCTGTACCAGGCTTCGCGCGAATTTCACGGCGATGACGTGGAATTCTGCGGTGTCGAGAGTGAGCCCGATGGAGCGGCGGTTCTTGCGCCCCTCGAAATCGCCGGTCTCCTTGATGGCGCCGGCTTCTATGAGCTTGGCGGTGATCTTGGTGATGGCGGCGGGGGTGAGGTCGAGGGCTTTGGCGATCTGCGCGCGAGAGCTGATGCCGTGCTGGTACAGGTGCTGCATGATCCGCGAACGGTTGGTTTCGGACACTGATGCCAGGGTTGCGTTGGCGATGGTGTTGGTCATCACTGCTCCTTCGCTGTCGTGCCGTGTGCGCGGTCGTTGCGTGTTGTTGTCATGCTCGTCATTGAATATGAACGATGTTTATATATTAACACTGTTAATCAAAAAAAGGGAGGCGCGCCGTTGTTCGGCGTGTCGCGCTTTGTCCCACGGTTTGCGCGTGTCGGGGCGTGGGATGGTTCGGGTGCCCTCGTGCGGGATGGTACGGTGATAGACAAGGTATGTGACGCATCGAAGGAGATGACAATGACGGTTGAAATCGCGGTGCAGGACGTGGAGGGCGCCCGCATCGCACATGAGGAGGGGGCGGATCGCGTCGAACTGTGCGCCGCTCTGATGGGCACGGGCGGGCTGACCCCAAGCTTCGGCATGATCCAGGCATGCTCCCATGTCGGCGTACCCCAAGGCGTCCAGGTGCTGATCCGTCCGAGAGGCGGTTCGTTCGTGTTCACCGATGAAGAGAAAAACGTGCAGATCGCCGACGTCCGTTCGGCCATCCTCGCCGGGGCGTCCGGCGTCGTCGTCGGAGGCATGACCGAGGACGGGCGCATTGACGTGCCGTTCACCCGCGCGCTGGCCGAGGCCGCCCGCAACGAGGCCGTGCGCTGCAATCGCAAGGTGCAGGTCACGTATCATCGTGCGTTCGACATGCTCGACGATCAGTTCGCCGCGCTGGATACCCTGATCGAACTTGGCTTCACCCGCGTGCTCACCTCGGGTGGCGCCGCATGCGTCCCGGATGGTCTGGGCCGCCTGCGGGAGCTGTCCGAATACGCCGCGGGGCGCATCCAGATACAGGCCGGCGGCGGTGTGACCGTCGATCTCATTCCCGCCTTGAAGGAGACGGGCGTGTCGGCGATTCATTTGTCGGCGAAACGCACGATGACATCGGATGGGGGCCCCGGAGGCGGAGGCAATGGCGTCATGGTATGCCGCACCGATCGGGATGTCGTGCGTGCCGCAGTCGCCGCCGCGCGCTGAAAATCCAAATCCTCCCGCTGGCGGGAGGCGGCGCGCAGCCTGATCAGCGGTTTTCCAGGTAATCGTGGAGGACTGATAGGGCTTCGCCACGCAGGGTGATTTCGCCCTCGCACTCGCATCGGCGGATGATGGTCCGCGTGTGGAACGACGAGCCGGTCAGCAGGTCGAGCTGCGCCTGCGCGGCCGACAGCAGGGTGTCGTTGACGATGTCGCTCTGCCCGTACACGCACACGTCGGCAAGGTCCAGCAGTCCCACGGGCATGGACAGCGCCGTGCCCAGATAGGTGCCGGCCTCGCGCAGGATGCTCGCGCGCATCCGTTCGTCGCTGCGCTGCAGCCGTGCGTGCAGCGAGGTCGCCGAGACCAGGCGTTCGAGGCACCCTCGCTTGCCGCAGGCGCACGGAGGGCCCTGCGGGTCGAGGGAGATGTGGCCGATCTCGCCGCCGGCGTGGTTCTCGCCGAACACCGGCACGTCGCCCAGCAGCACGGCGCCTCCGACGCCACGGCGCAGGCGGACGAACATCATATTGGGGCCGCCCTTGCCGAACAGTCGCTCGGTGAACATGGCGGCGGTCGCGTCGTTGTTCACGGTGACGGGAAGTGAGAAACGCCGTTCGATGGGCGTGCGGACGTCGACGTTGCGCCAGCCGAGCAGCGTGGAGCGCTTCACCAGGCCGTTGCCGTCGACCACGCCGGGCATGGCGAGCCCGATGCCGATGACGTTCTGCGTGGCGGCGTGCAGGGGAGTGATGACCTCGTTGATGGTGTCGAAATCCACATGGTTCACCGCCCGCAGCGCGTGTTCCACGTGCATGACCGGCTCGCCGAGCAGGTTCGTGGCCTCGCCCTGGATGAGATGCGGCTGTGACAGGTCGATGCTGATGATATGCAGCGTGTCGGGGTCGACGCTCAGCAGCGTGCCTCGCTTGCCCTTGCCGCCGTTGGACTCGCGGCCGTTCTCGCGCAGCAGGTGACAGCTGAGCATGCTGTTGACCACATCGGAGACCGCCACGCGGGACAGTCCCGTGCGCCGCCCCAATTCGGCGCGTGAAAGTTGGACGTCGGGGAACAGCAGGCTGAAGATCAATGACCGGTTCGTGCGTCTTGCATCGGCGGGACTTGCCTTGCCGCTCTGTCCCGGGTTGTGGGGGGCCCATATCCCGGATTGCTGGTAAGCGGTCATAAGTCCCTGGATCCTTTCCGTGGTTCTCCGCGAGACCATTTCTTGTCACGCAATGTTCATTCTACGGTCGCTCATGTTCAATGTCCGTTGTGTCGCCGAAGATGCGGATATACACATTAGTTAGTATCATTAACAAATAGCGGATGCGCATGTCACGGGAAACGCAAGAATCGCGTGACGGCACGGCTGGTCGCTGATGACAACGGGGTGGCCGAACCGCTGGAGAATGAACAACACAAGGAGGTTGCACATGCCTGAAGTGATTATCGTGAAGGATCAGGATGAGGCCGGCGAGCTGTACGCCCGCTGCGTCGCGGATCTGATCAAGGGCAAGCCGGACGCGGTGCTGGGTCTGGCGACCGGTTCGAGCCCGCTGGCCGCCTACCGTCACCTCGCCGCCATGGTGAAGGCCGAGGACATCGACGTGTCGAAGGTGCGCGGTTTCGCGCTTGACGAGTACATCGGTCTGCCGCTGACCCATCCGGAGTCCTACCACAGCACCATCCACCGCACCGTCGTCGAGCCGCTCGGCCTCGACCCGGAGAAGGTGCACGTGCCCGGTGACGTGCTCGACGGCGCCCCGCTGGAGGACGGCGAGCGTATCGCCCACGCCGGCCCCGAGTACGATGCGGCCATCGAGGCCGCCGGCGGCATCGACGTGCAGATCCTCGGCATCGGCACCGACGGCCACGTCGGCTTCAACGAGCCCGGCTCGTCGCTGGCCTCCGGCACGCGCGTCAAGACGCTGGCCGAGCAGACCCGCGTCGACAACGCCCGCTTCTTCGACGACGACATCAACCAGGTGCCGACCCACTGCATCACGCAGGGCATCGGCACGATCCTCAAGGCCCGTCACCTGGTGCTGCTGGCCTTCGGCGAGGGCAAGGCCGAAGCGGTCGAGGAGACCTGCGAGGGCGGCGTGAGCGCCTTCTGCCCGGCTTCCGCTCTGCAGCTGCACCCGCACGCGACGATCATCGTCGACGAGGCCGCCGCCTCCCGCCTGCGCCACAAGGACTACTACAAGTACGCCTTCGAGCACAAGCCGGCTTGGCAGGGCATCTGATCAGCGCCCTGACAGGCATATCGATATGCGCTCCCGAACCGGGGCGCATGACGGATGGGTTCCCCGTCTGGGGGACCCATCCTCGCATGGGGCGGTCATCATCGCGCCCCGAATCACATACAAAGAGGTAGGACAATATGACTCAATCACGAGAACAGATCGTCGCGCGGGTGACTGATGCGCTGAAGGGCGATGCGGGTCGCGTCGCCGTTCGCGGTGCCCGCAAGGTGGATGCGTGCGGCGTCCAGGATCATTTCTGGCTGACCGCGGCGGACGGTGTCATCGTCGCCACCGGCACCGACGACGAGGCGTTCGAGTCGGCGTGTCGTTCCATCGGCCTTGATCCGGCCGACGAGACGGCCATCATCGATGCGGCCGGGCAGCTGATCACCCCGGGCTATGTGGACATTCACGCGCATGGCGCATGGGAGCATTCCTTCGATGACGGTCCGGAAGGCATCGACATCGCGCGTGCCGGCCACGCCGTGCACGGCACGACCAGGCAGGTGCTGTCGCTGATCACCAACCCCATCGACGTGATCTGCGCGAACCTGAAGAACGTTCGCGCCAAGATGGACGAGCGCCCCGACGTGCTCGGTGCCCATCTCGAAGGTCCGTTCCTGGCGCTCGCCCGCAAGGGCGCTCATGATCCCGAGTGCCTCAAGGACCCGGTTCCCGAGCTCGTCGACGAGCTGCTGGGCGCTGCCGACGGCTGCATCCGCCAGATCACCATCGCGCCCGAGCTGCCTCACGGCATCAGCGCCATCAAGCAGTTCACGAAGGCGGGCGTCGTGCCGGCCGTCGGCCACTGCGACGCCGATTACGAGACCGCCAAGGCCGGTTTCGACGCCGGCGCGGGCATCATGACCCATATGTTCAACGCGATGAATGGACTGCACCACCGCAAGCCGGGCCCGATCCCGGCGGCCGTGGAGGATCCGCGCGTCACTATCGAGCTGATCAACGACGGCTTCCACGTGCAGGATCCGATGGTCAAGCTGGGCTTCGAGTTCGCACCCCACCGCACGGCGTTCGTCACCGACGCGATGGCGGCCACCGACTGCCCTGACGGCCCGTACAAGCTGGGTGCGCTGGACGTGAACGTCGTCGACGGCCACGCCCGTCTGGTGTCGAACGGTGCCATCGCCGGCTCCACGCTGCTGCTTGAGGTCGCCGTGCAGCGCGCCGTCAATGAGCTGGGCATCTCCCCGGTCGACGCCGTCGAGGCTGCCACGCTGGCGCCCGCGCGCGCGTTCGGCTACGACAAGCCGAACGCGGTCACCGGCGCCCCGCTGGGTCTGCTCGCGCCCGGGTACGCCGCCGACCTGTTGCTCACTGATCCGTCCAGCTGGACGGTCAACCAGGTGTGGTGCGCCGGCCGCAAGCTGAAGTAAGGCGCAGCCGCAAGGCGTTGATTGCATTCGTCACGGGAAACTGTGATGGGTCGCGATGAGGGTCGTCTGCATATGCAGGCGGCCCTCATCTCATGTACAGCCTTGTCGCCTCCACCTCTTCCGGTCTCATAATGTGGGCATTGTGTGGCGGATGTCGCAAAATACCGGAATAGTTGCAATTCCAAGGGTTATTCGGCCACAAGCCGCACCCTTGCACATCCAGCCGATTCGTATGGAAACACATGGCTAACACAATAACCCCATAGTCTTGGTGACCGTGCCAATGAAGACGGCGCGGAGAGTAGTTAAGGAAGAGGTATTTCCCTTGAAGAATCATCGCAAGATTTTGGCGGCTGTCGCATCCATCGCGGCAATCGCATCGCTGACCGCATGCGGCGGCGTGAAGGACGCCAATACGGCGAGCGGATCCGCGATCACCATCGGCACCACCGATAAGATCACCAGCGTGGATCCCGCGGGCTCTTACGACAATGGTTCGTATGCCGTGCAGATTCAGATTTTCCCGTTCCTGTATGCACAGGATTACAATACGTCCGAATTGAGCCCGGATATCGCCGCCGATGACGGTACATGGAATGATGACGGCACCGAATTCACCGTAAAGATCAAGGAAGGGCTGAAGTTCGCGAACGGTCATGACCTGACCGCATCCGATGTCAAGTTCTCGTATGACCGCATCAAGACGATCAACGACGCGAACGGCCCGAGCTCGCTGCTCGCCAACGTCGAATCCGTCGAGGCTCCGGACGATACCACCGTCGTGTTCAAGGACTCCGTGCCGTTCGATGTGACGCTCAAGCAGGTCATGTCCAGCCCGGCCGGACCCATCGTCGACGAAGAGGTCTTCGACGCTGACAAGCTGACCGACGCCGACACCATCGTCAAGGGGAACGCGTTCGCCGGCCCGTACAAGCTCACCGCGTTCAAGATGAACGAGACCGCGTCCTACGAGAAGAACGACAGCTACAAGGGCCTGACCCCGGCCAAGAACGACGCCATCCAGGTCAAGTACTTCGCCGACGCGTCCAACCTCAAGCTCAACGTCCAGCAGGGCCAGATCGACGTGGCCTTCCGCTCGCTGACCCCGACCGACATCGAGGACCTGTCCAAGGACTCCAAGGTCAAGGTCGTCAAGGGGCCGGGCGGTGAGGAACGCTTCCTGACCTTCAACTTCAAGATCCAGCCCTACGGCGAGTCCCAGTCCGACGCTGACGCCAACAAGGCCAGGGCCGTGCGCCAGGCCGTCGCCAACCTCATCGACCGCGATGAGCTGAGCAAGAAGGTCTACAAGGGCACCTACACCCCGATGTACTCCTTCATCCCCGACGGACTGTCCGGCCATGACGACACGCTGAAGGCCACCTATGGCGACGGTGAGGGCAAGCCCGACGCCGCCAAGGCCAAGAAGGTGCTGGAGGACGCCGGCGTTTCGACCCCGGTCGACCTCAAGCTCCAGTACAACGGCGACCACTACGGCTCCTCGTCCGCTGACGAGTATGCCGCCATCAAGTCCCAGCTGGAGGCCGACGGCCTGTTCAAGGTCGACCTGCAGCAGACCGAATGGACGCAGTACAACAAGGAACGCGTCGTCACCGAAGACTCCGACGGCTCGTACCCGGTCTACCAGCTCGGCTGGTTCCCGGACTACTCCGATCCGGACAACTACCTGTCCCCGTTCTTCCGCGACGGCAACTTCGTCAACAACGGCTACTCCAACAAGGAAGTCAACGATCTGATCGTCAAGCAGGCAGGCGAGAAGGACGCCACCAAGCGTGAGGAGATCCTCAAGCAGGTCCAGGCCCTGGAGACCGAGGACCTGTCCACCATCCCGCTGCTGCAGGGTGCCCAGGTGGCCGTCACCGGAACGAACATCAAGGGTGTCGTACTCGACGCCTCGTTCCGCTTCCGCTACGCATCAGTGACCAAGTCCTGATCCAGTCCCGGCTCCCGCCGACGCGGGGCGACGCCCGTGAAGCCGGTCATGGATGGTGCAGTTGACGCCAAGCCATCCATGACCGCCGCGGGCGATCCCACACGCCGCGGGAGCATCATCCGTATTCGATCGTTTTTCCCAGAAGGAGCATCGCGTGTCCGAAAGCGCCACGGCGTCGGCACCTGCGAAGACGCAGCCGAAAGCCAAGAAAAACCGTTTGTCCAGTGGGTTTTTCCGTTTCGTATTGACCAGATTCCTGCTGATCATTCCCACTGTATTCATTCTCGTCACCATCGTGTTTTTCGTGATGCGTGCCACCGGCGACCCGATTTCCGCCGCCATGGGCGGACGCCTGACTCCCGAAGAGCTGCAACGCCGTATCCATGCCGCCGGCTATGACCGTCCGCTGGTCGTGCAGTACCTCGACTATCTTGGCGGGCTGCTGCGCGGCGATCTGGGCACCACGCTCACCGACAACCAGCCGGTCACCACCATCCTGACCCGCTACGGGGCGGCCACGTTCGAGCTCGCGTTCCTGAGCCTGATCGTCGCTCTGATCGTCGGCATCGGACTGGGCCGTCTCGCCGCCAGGCGCCGCGACCACGCCGCCGATGCGGGCATCCGCGTGTTCGCCATCCTGTGCTATGCGACGCCGGTGTTCTTCCTGGGACTGATGCTCAAGCTCGTCTTCGCGGTGTGGCTCAACGTGCTGCCCCCATCCGGTCGTTCCAGCTTCGCCAGCGACATGCAATTCCAGAGGCTGGTGTCGCCCACGGGCTTCTACATCATCGATGCCTTCCAGCTGGGTGACATGAGCGTGCTGGTCGATGTGCTGCGTCACGCGGTGCTGCCCGCCCTCGCGCTGGGTCTGCTGACCGCAGGCGTGTTCATCCGTCTGGTGCGCACCAACGTCATCTCCACGTACACGTCCGGCTACGTCGAGGCGGCGCGCTCCCGCGGCGTGTCGGAGGGCCGTCTGCTGTCCAAGCACGCCTGGCGCCCCGCAATGATCCCGATCATCACGGTCATGGGCATGCAGATCGCGCTGATGCTCGCCGGCGCGGTGCTGACCGAGACCACCTTCGAGTGGAAGGGTCTGGGATTCATGCTGTCCCAGTACCTCAAGCAGCGTGACTTCGTCGCCGTGCAGGGCATCGTGATCCTAATCGCCATCATCGTCGCCGTGGTCAACTTCATCGTTGACGTGATCAGCGCGCTCATCGATCCGAGAGTGAGGTACTGACATGACCGAAAGCACTGCAACCAAAGTCGGCGTGCCCGGCGACAAGCGGCTCGGCGACCTCAAGGTCAACAAGCCGGTGCCATGGTACGGCAAGCTGCCGGTGGTGCGCGACCTGAAGATCGCGGTCGGCTGGCAGAAGGCCATGCTGGTCACGGGCCTTGTCATCACCGGCGTGTTCCTGCTCGTGGCGATCTTCGCCCCGCTGATTGCGCCTTACGGATACTCGCAGATCAAGGACGCGGACGGCGTGTCGTTCCCGACACAGGCCGCCCCCTCGTCCAAGCACATCTGGGGCACCACCGTCGGCGGATTCGACGTGTTCAGCCGCACGGTGTGGGGAGCGAGGACCGCGGTCATCGCCATCATCGTCGCCGTGCTGCTGTCGATCTTCGCCGGCGTGCTGCTCGGCCTCATCTCCGGATATTTCGGCGGATGGGTCGACCGCGTGCTGGTCGTGATCGCCGACGCCATCTACTCGTTCCCGTCGCTGCTGCTCGCCATCCTGATGGCCATCATGATCTCCGGCGGCCAGTCCGGCCTGTGGAGCGGCATCCTGGCATCAGGCATCTCCATCACCGTGGTGTACATCCCGCAGTATTTCCGCACCATCCGCGCCGAAGTAGTGCGCATCAAAGGGTCGGCCTACGTCGAGTCGGCGAAGGTCGTGGGCGCCTCCACATGGCGCATCATGACCAAGCACCTGCTGAAGAACTCGACGCGCACGCTGCCCGTCATTCTTACGCTCAACTCGTCCGAGGCGATTCTGACACTCGCCGGACTGGGCTTCCTCGGCTTCGGCATCGAGCCGACGTCCGCGGCCGAATGGGGGTATGACCTGAACCGTTCCGTCGCCGACGTCACCGCCGGCATCTGGTGGACGGCCGTGTTCCCCGGCATCGCCATCGTGCTGATCGTGCTGGGCATCACACTGGTGGGCGAATCGCTCAACGATCTGGCGGATCCGCGTCTTCGTGCCCGCAAGTCCGCCGGCGAGGTCATCGGATCCATCGAAGACACGTCCGTCGACCCCAGTGAGAAGCCGAGCGCCGACAACGAGGTGATCGCGGAGCTCAGATCCGAAGGCAAGCCCCAGGTCAGTGTGGAGAACCCTGCCATCGCGCAGGTGATGGAAAAGGAGACCGACCATGAGTGACTCGACCAACGTCAAGGACACGTCCGGCAATCTAGCCGAAATCAAGAACCTCAGCGTCTCGTTCATGACCGATGCGGGCTCCATCAAGGCCATCGACAAGGTGAACTTCACCATCCCGCGCAAGACCGTGGTCGGCGTGGTCGGCGAATCCGGCTCCGGCAAGTCGGTGACCGCCCGTTCGATCATCAAGCTGCTGCCCGAGACCGCCACCACGTCCGGTGCGATCTACCTGTCGAACCGTGCCGACTCCGAACGTCTTGACGTGCTGAGCCTGTCCGGTGAGGATCTGCGCCGCATGCGCGGCTCCGAAGCGGCCATGGTGTTCCAGGAGCCCAACTCGGTGCTCAACCCGGTGTACACCATCGGCTGGCAGATCGAGGAGGGCCTGCGTGCCCACGGCATGAAAGACAAGAAGGAGCGCCGGGCGAAGGCCATCGACATCCTCAAGAAGGTCGGCATCCCCGAGGCCGAGACCCGCATCGACTACTATCCCCACCAGTTCTCCGGCGGCCAGAAGCAGCGTATCGTCATCGCGATGGCGCTGGTGCTCAACCCCGGTCTGATCCTCGCCGACGAGCCGACCACCGCGCTCGACGTGACCGTGCAGGCCGAAATCCTCGACCTGCTGCGTCTCGCCCGCGACGAGTTCGACGCCTCCGTGCTGATCATCACGCACAACATGGGCGTCATCGCCGACATCGCCGACCAGGTGGTCGTGATGTACCGCGGCCATGTCGTCGAGCAGGGCGATGTGGAAAGCATCTTCTACCATCCCAGCCATCCCTACACCCAGCGCCTGCTGGCTGCGGTGCCGCGCATCGGCCAGAAGCTGGTCGTGCGCGATGTCGACGGCAAGCCGATCGACCGCACGTCGGATTGGCATGACGAGCCACTGGCCGTCGAGGCGAAGGGACTGACGATCACGTACCCCGGGCACCTGATGCAGCCCGACTTCGTGGCCGTAGACGGCATCGACTTCGCGATCCACCGTTCCGAAGTGCTCGGTCTGGTGGGGGAGTCCGGTTCCGGGAAATCCACCACCGGCCGCGCGATAGCCGGCCTGCAGAAAGTGAGCGGAGGCTCGCTCAATGTGCTCGGCGTCGAGATGAACGGCGTCAGGGAGCGTGATTTCAAGCCCAAGCGTGCCGACATCGGATTCGTGTTCCAGGATCCGGGCAGCTCGTTCAACCCGCTGATGACCATCGCGGAGAACGTCGCCGAACCGCTCATCGTGCACCGCAAGTACTCGTCGGTCGCTGACGCGAAGGAGTACGTGGGCGACCTGCTGGAGATGGTGCAGCTGCCGAGGGCGTACATGAGCCGATTCCCGCACGAGCTGTCGGGTGGCCAGCGGCAACGCGCCTCGCTGGCACGCGCGCTGGCGCTCAAGCCGTCGCTGCTGATCGCCGACGAGCCGACGAGCGCACTCGACGTGTCGGTGCAGGCCAAGGTCCTGGAACTGTTCAAGAAGCTGCAGGTTGAGATCGGATTCGCCTGCCTGTTCATCACCCACGATCTGGCCGTGGTGGACATGCTCGCCGACCGTATCATGGTCATGCACAAGGGACGCATCGTCGAGCACGGTGACGCCGACGACATCATGCAGCGGCCGAGCAACCAGTACACGAAGAAACTGCTCGCCTCGCTGCCGGTTCCCGACCCGTGCGAACAGCAGAAGCACCGCGCCCACCTGCACGAGCTCCTGGCCGCCGAAAACGCGGCCTAGCCGCTAGCCCCAGCAGGATTACCGGTTCCGCCCCGCTGGCGGGAGGATACATATCGACTCCGCGCGAACGTCGTATGGGCGGGCGTGGTGCGACTAGTATAGGGAAGGAATTGTCAGTCGGTTTTCGAACGACACAGGTTTTCGAACAGTACGAAGGAGCGTCACACGATGAGCGAAGTCATCACCGATAAGGACAAGGAATACGAGGCCCGCGAGGAGGCGAACGCCCCCGGCGCGGATCAGGCGATGAGCGACCGTGTGAACAACCGTTCGTTGCGTCCCAATTCCAGCGCCTTCATTGATTTCATGAAGACCGGTTGGGACGCCAGCGAACCGGAGATCGAGCCGCTCGAATCCTCGAAGTTCACGCCGGCGCGACTCGCCGCACTGGGCAAGGCGTTCCCCGGCGAGCGTCTGGTGATTCCGGCAGGCAGTCCCAAGGTGCGCAACAACGACTGCGATTACATGTTCCGCCCGGACACCACCTTCGCGTACTACACCGGCCTCGGCCAGGATTACGAGGCGGGTGCCGTGCTGGTGCTCAACCCTCTCGACCCGGATTCGCCCGAGGCGAAGGCCGGCAAGACGCATGAGGCCGAGCTGTTCGTCGCCCCGCGCGCCGACACCGCCACGCAGGACTTCTTCATGAACGCCCATTACGGCGAATACTGGGTGGGCCCTCGCGCCGGTCTCAAGGAAATGACCGCGATGACCGGCATCGAGACGCACGACATCGCCCAGCTGGCTGACGCGCTGTCCAAGGACGTCGGGGCCGAGGCCGGTGCGGTGCGCGTGCGCGTGATCAGCGACGCCGACCCGCAGGTCACGTCACTGGTCGAATCGATCCGTGAGGCCAACGGCTATACCGACCCGGACAAGAACAACGCAGCCGACGACAAGCTGCACGAGTTCGCCGCCGAAGCTCGCATGGTCAAGGACGAGTACGAGATCGGAGAGATGCGCAAGGCCGTCCAGGCCACCAAGCACGGCTTCGACCACATCCTTGCGAAGCTTCCCGAAGCGCTCGACAAGCCGCGCTCCGAGCGCATCCTCGAAGGCGCGTTCAACGCGGTGTCCCGCGAAGAGGGCAACGCGCTGGGCTACGATACGATCATCGCCTCCGGCGAGCACGCGCCGATTCTGCACTGGATGCGCAACACGGGCGTCGTGCGCAAGGGCGACATGCTGCTCATCGATGCCGGTGTGGAGGTCAACAGCCTGTACACGGCCGACATCACCCGCACGTTCCCGACCAACGGCAAGTTCACCGATTTCCAGCGCCGGCTCTACCAGGCGGTGCTGGACTCCCAGCAGGCCGGCTTCGAGGCCGCCAAGCCGGGCGCCACGTACTCCGACATCCATCACGCCTGCATGCGCGTGATCGCGCAGCGCCTGCACGACTGGGGGCTGCTGCCGGTGGACGTCGAGGAATCGCTGTCGCCCGAAGGCCAGCAGCACCGCCGTTGGCTCGCCTGCGGCGTGGCGCACCACCTCGGACTTGACGTGCATGATTGCGCACAGGCCCGCTACGAGTCGTACCAAGGCGCGAAGATCGAACCCGGCATGATCTTCACCATCGAGCCCGGCCTGTACTTCCGCGAGGACGACCTGCTGATTCCGCCGGAATACCGCGGTATCGGCATCCGCATCGAGGACGACGTGCTGATGACCGAGAACGGCCCCGAATGGATTTCCGCGGGCATCCCGAAGCAGCCCGACGACGTCGAGCAGTGGATGGCCGACATGGCCGCAGGCTCCAAGGCCTGATTGTTCCGATACGATGCCGCCCCTTTCAACGGGGCGGCATCGTCGGTTGTACGCAATACAAGGAGGAATGCCCATGCCAACACCCGAATTCGTATTGGAGTTGCGCAAGAAGATCGGCCATGACCTGTTGTGGCTCAACGGGGTCACCGGCTGCGTGCTGGACGACCGGGGCCGCCTGCTGCTGGGCCGTCGCTCCGACACCGGCGAGTGGGCCATGATCTATGGCATCAACGAGCCCGGTGAGCAGCCGGCGGATACGGTGGTGCGCGAGATCAAGGAGGAGACCGGCATCGACGCGGTCGTCACAGACCTGGTCGCCGTCACGTCGTCGTCACGCGTGATCACCTATGCGAACGGCGACAATACGATGTACATGGACCACTCGTTCCTGTGCGCTCTCAAGCCCGGCGGCAATGCCGAGCCGTATGTGGGGGACGAGGAAAGCCTGAACGTGGGCTGGTTCGAACTGGATGATCTGCCCGAGCCCCTGGCCGCCAGCACTGTGGAGCGGCTGAAGCTGTTCCGGCGCTATCTCGACAACAAGCGCCGGGGCGACGCCCACGCGCTGTTCGTCGCCGGCGGGGTGCAGCGCTAGCGGCGGGTCTGTTTGCGTCTCTAAGTGCGCGCCGAAACGACAAGTGCGCGAACATAGGGACGCAAACCAGGCCATTTGCGTCCCTAAGTGCGCACGGTTGTCGTTTCGGCGCGCACTTAAGGACGCAAACGAGCGCTACACGGTCGTCATAGGGGCTGACCGGTGTGACGTGCCGTCCGTCTCACTCGTCTTCCATGTCGGCGAGCTCATGCGCCGGGCAGGCAAGCGCAAGCACGGCCGTGGTCGCTATGAACGCGACGCCACTGAGGATGATTGCCCGCATGATCCATCTCCTATCGCGTGGTCTTCTCATCGGAGAGCCGAACCTTTCCTTATCAAGTACAGCACCATATAAGAGCTCGTTTCATGGGTTAGGTCATACGAACGGTCAATTTTTGGTGACGACTTCGTGAATTACGCCGTCATCGTGCCTGCGATTGGCGTCGCAATGACGCGGCGGCGACCTGCTGACCGGATATTGCCGTCGGCATATGACAGGACGACCATTAGAATGGCGTAACGGAACCATTGACGAGCAAACGAGGTCGATATCAGCATGTCTTTTGAGCATCCGAACCGCAACAACGAGTCCATCCGCGACGTGGAGCGCGACATCATGCGCCGCCCGCCGGAGCACAACACCACGAATCTGGATCTGGACCGGATGAACCTCATGCTCGACGTGCTCGGCCATCCGGAGCACTCGTTCCGTGTGATCCACGTCACCGGCACGAACGGCAAGGGGTCGACCGCCCGCATGGCCGAGGCCCTCTGCCGGGCGTATGGGCTGCGCACCGGCCTGTATACGTCGCCGCATCTGGAACGTATCAACGAGCGCATCGCCATCGACGGGCAGGAGCTGAGCGATGACGATTTCGTGGACATGTGGGATCAGATCAAGGATCTGGTCGCCATCGTCGACGCGAAGATGGCCGAGTCCGGCCGTCCCCCGATGAGCTTCTTCGAGGTGCTGACGTCGATGGCCATCTGGAAGTTCGCCGACGCGCCGGTCGACGTTGCCGTCGTCGAGGTCGGCATGGGCGGCCTGTGGGACGCGACGAACGTGCTGGACGCGGACGCGGCCATCATCGGCCCGGTCGACATGGATCACATGCAGTGGCTTGGCGACACCGTCGAGCAGATCGCCACCGAGAAGGCCGGTATCATCAAGCCGAACTGCACCGCCATCATCGGGCCGCAGCCGCATGAGGAGCGGGTCATGCCGATTCTGATGGAGGCCGCCGAGCGCAACCATGCGACGCTGGTACGCGACGGCTATGAGATGGAGGTCACGGACCGCGTGCCTGCGGTCGGCGGCCAGATCGCCACGCTGCACACGCCGAACGGGGTGTACGAGCAGGTGCCGATCGCCAAGTTCGGCGAGCATCAGGCACACAACGCGCTCGCCGCGCTCGCGGCCGCGGAGGCGGTCATCCCGGTCAACGGGCCGTTGAACGGCGACCTGGTCGGGCAGGCGCTGCAGGGCGTCAAGGTGCCCGGCCGCATAGAGCAGATCCGCACGTCGCCGACGATCATCCTTGACGGCGGACACAACGTGAACGCGGCCGAGGCGCTGCGCAAGGCCATCGAGGAAAGCTACGACTTCACACAGCTGGTCGGCGTCGTCGCGATGATGGGCGACAAGCAGGTGGAGGAGTATCTCGGCGTGCTGGAGCCGATCCTGAGCCAGGTCGTCGTCACCGAGAACTCGTGGCGCGACCGCGTCATGCCGGCCGAGGAACTGGAGAAGATCGCCGTCCAGGTGTTCGGCCGCGACCGTGTCATCCGCGAGGACAGCCTGCCAGACGCCATCCAGAAAGCGGTCGACATGGTGGACGTCGAGGATGAGACCGGAGTCGGCTACGGCCGTGGCGTGCTGGTCTGCGGCAGTTTCGTCACCGCCGGAGACGCGCGTACGCTGCTCAAGGAGCGGATGAACGCCGACCTCGCCAAGCCGAAGGCCGAGCGTGTCAATCCCTCGGTGGGCGAGCCCGAGCCGCGCACCGGCACCGGCGACCCTGCACGGTCCGGGGTGGAATCGGACGCCGACGCGGACTTCGCCACCGACGCGAACCCCGATTTCAACGAGAACGACTTCGGCGATTTCGGCTTTGACAAGGCCGCCAAGGAGGCCGCCAAGGAGGCGGATGCCGCCGACGGCGGTCCCAAGGGCGGACAGGCCTAGTCGACATGTATCTCAAGGAACTCACGCTGCGCGGCTTCAAATCGTTCGCATCTGCCACGACGCTGCGATTCGAGCCGGGCATCACCGCGGTCGTCGGTCCGAACGGTTCCGGCAAGTCGAACATCGTCGACGCGCTCACCTGGGTGATGGGTGAACAGGGCGCGAAGAACCTGCGCGGCACGTCGATGGAGGACGTGATCTTCGCGGGAACGTCCTCCCGCCCGCCACTCGGCCGCGCACAGGTGAGCCTGACGATCGACAACACCGACCACACGCTGAACATCGACTACAGCGAGGTGACGATCAGCCGCACCATCTTCCGCAACGGGGGTTCCGAATACGCGATCAACGGCTCGGCCTGCCGTCTGCTCGACATCCAGGAGCTGTTGAGCGACACCGGGCTCGGGCAGCAGATGCACGTGATCGTCGGGCAGGGGCGGCTGGACGCGATTCTGAGGGCCGATCCCAGCGGCCACCGCGCGTTCATCGAAGAGGCCGCGGGCATCCTCAAGCACCGCAAGCGCAAGGAACGTGCGCTGCGCAAGTTGGCGAACACCGAAACGAACCTGTCGCGGCTCGACGACCTGCTGAGCGAGATACGACGGCAGCTCGGGCCGCTTGGCCGGCAGGCGCGTATCTCGCGCAGGGCCGACAGCATCCAGGTGACGTTGCGCGATGCGCAGAGCCGCCTGTACGCCGACGATGCCGTCGCCGCGATGGCGAAGCGCGACGCGGTGCGCGGCGAGCTGGCTTCGGTGCGTCACGACCTGCAGGCCGCGCAATCGGAGCTCGCCCGGGTCAAGGTGCGCATCGAACAGATCGAATCGCTGAGCGCGCAATCCAGCCCGGCACTCGCGCGAATCAACCAGACCTGGCATGAGATGTCTCAGATACAGGAACGGCTGAAATCGTTGTCCTCACTGGCCGGCGAACGCGGACGGTCGCTGCTCGGGCAGCTGGTGACCTCTCTCGGCGAGGACCCCGACATGCTGAACAAGCGGGCGGAGGAACTGGAATCGCAGGCGCGGCGGCAGTCGGAGACAGTCAACGACATGCGCATCGCGCTCGACAAGGCGATACAGGAGCGCGCCGACGACGAGAAAAAACTCGCCTCGGTGCGGCAGACCCTGGCGGAGCTGCGCAAAAGCGCCCAGCAGCGCGACTTGCAGATCGCGAACCTCAACGCGCTGATCGCCCGCGAGGAGGCGGCCGCCGAACTTGCAGACACACGCGCCAAGGATTTCACCGCGCAGCGCGAAACACTTCAGACCCAGTTGTCGCAGGCGCGCTCGCAGTGCGAGTCGTTGGAACGCGAGGCCGACAACGGCGACGATGACGGCGGCAAGGCGCTGGAACAGGCGCGGGCCGATCTCGCCAAGCGGCAGGAGGCGCTTGACGACGCGCTCGCGCGGCAACGGGACGTCGACGGTTCGATCATCACGCTGCAGGCCAAAGCCGACGCGCTGCGCGACACGCTGGAATCGCGCAACGCCTCCGGCGCTCTCGAACAGGACGATCAGGTGGCCGCGATGGGGCGGCTCGCCGATTTCATCCACGTCGAGGAAGGCTGGGAGGAGGCCATCGCCCACGCGCTGGACGCGTTCTCGGGCGCCATCGTGGTGCCGGGGGAGCGCAACCTCCTGCATGCGCTGCGCAAGGCGAAGCAGGATCGTCTGGGCAAGGCCGTGCTCGTGATGTCCAATGTGGCTGAAAGCGGTGCCGGTGCCCCGGAACAGGTGGCCGTCGCTGAGGAGAACGATGGTTCGCCATATCGGACGCCGTGTGCGGCCGGCACGATGGTGTCGGCGAATCCGGATGCACCGGACCCGAGCCGAGCCGCGGGGGTCGTCGGCGCGGTGCGGCTGCTGCTCAACGACGTCGTCGCGGTCGAGACGATGGATGAGGCCGTGCGGATGGTCCACGACGGCGGATGGGCGCAGGCCATCACCCGCGATGGGGAGGTCGTCAACCCGGTGGGTGCCGTGGGCGGTTCATCACTGTCGCAAAGCGACCTGTCCTTGGCGGCGAGGCGGGATAAGGCGCTGAAGCGGATTACGGTGATGCAAGGGCAGCTGGACGACATCACGCGGCAGGTTGGCGAGGCCCGTCAGCGGCGGGACCGGGGGCGAGTGCTGGTCGACAAGGAATCGCAGCGGCGCATTCAGGCCAAGCTCAAGTCCGAACAGGCCGCGAAGGCGTTGCAATCGGCCGAGTCGCGGATGAAGGGCGTGGAACGTCAGGCCGCGGCGATCGAGGAGAAGCTGCGCGGCAGTGTCGAGGAACGCCGGAGCCATCAGTTGAAGCTCGACGATTTGCGGCGGGCGCTCGCCGCGATCCGGGATTCCGGCGCGGAACATGCCGACGTCGACGAGCTGGGGGAGCGCGAGCATCGGCTGGAAGCCGCGTTGAACGCTACCCGCGAGCATGAGGTCACCGCGAAGATCGCGTGGACGGAGGCGGAACGCAAGGTCGAGTCGTTCAAGCGGCAGGCCGGGCTGTTGCGCGACAACGCCGCGGAGGCCACGCAACGACGCGCGCGCATCGAGGCCATGAACGAGCGTCGCAAGGCGCAGGCCGCGCACGCGCAGCGCATCGCCGACGATGCCGCGCAGGTCGCCTCCCTGGTGGCGGCGAGCATCGACGATGTGATCGCCAAGCGCGAGGCGCTGCAGGCCGAGGCATCGAGCCACGACGCGGAGCTGAAGACGCTGCGGGCGCAGCGCGATGGCATCGAGCCGAAGGTCGCGGGACTGCAGCGGCGTGAACACGAGCTGGATGTGGATCGCGAACGATTGGCCGGGGAATTCGGGCAGTTGACGCAGAAGGTGTCGGATGACCTGGGACTTTCCATCGACGAGCTCACCCGCGATTTCGGCCCCGAGCGGCCGGTGCCCATGCTGGACGAGAACGGGCGTCCCGTGCCGCGTGCGGACGCTTCTGAACCTGAATCCGAGTCCGAGCCAGGCTCCGAATCTGACGGAGGCGACGACCCGAGCCGGTTCGAAACCGTTCCGTATGACCGTGCGGAACAGCGCAAGAGGCTGGAGAAGGCGAAGCGCGACCTCGCCGCGCTCGGCAAGGTCAATCCGTTGGCCGGCGAGGAATACGACGCGCTTGAGACCCGCAACCAATACCTGAACGACCAGCGCAACGACGTGGTCAAATCTCGCGATGATTTGATGAAGCTCATCAGGGATCTGGATTCCACGATGGTGAACGTGTTCAAATCCGCGTTCGACGATACCGCCGCCGCGTTCGAGAAGATGTTTGCCACGCTGTTCCCCGGCGGTACCGGCCGTTTGCGTCTCGACGACCCCGATGACCTGCTTGCCACGGGCGTCATCGTCGAGGCGAGCCCGGCCGGCAAACGCGTCAAGCAGCTGAGCCTGCTGTCCGGCGGGGAGCGGTCCCTGACCGCGCTGGCGCTGCTGTTCGCGATCTTCACCGCGCGGCCGAGCCCGTTCTACGTGATGGACGAGGTGGAGGCCGCGCTCGACGACGTGAACCTGACCCGCCTTATCAACGCGTTCAACGAACTGCGCGAACACGCCCAGCTCATCATCATCACCCACCAGCAGCGCACGATGTCGATCGCCGACGCGCTGTACGGCATCACGATGCGCTCCGACGGCGTCACCGCCGTAGTCAGCCAGAAACTCAGCCGCTGACCCCACATCGAAGACCACCCTCCGGCGCTGCGCGCCACCTCCCGCCAGCGGGAGGATTACCGATTGCCGACCCGCTGGCGGGAGGTGGCGGCCGTAGGCCGACTGGGGGGGTGGCCGTGCATCCGGGGATGTGGCTGTTGCTCCGCCCGCCCGACCTTTTTCGCCTGCGCCGACTCTAGCGCTCTAGCGGCGGATGGCCTTGGCCCGGCTGACGGTGTCCTCCACGAGGACGGCCTGGGCGTCGATGATCGGCAGCTGAGGCAGCGGGAACGCCTCGTTGAGCACGGAGAGCTCGGTGCAGCCGAGCATCAGCGTATCGCAACGGCACGTGCCGGCCGGATCGAGCATCGCCTGCAGCACCGATTCGTAGCGCTGCAGATTCAGGTCGCCGGTTCCCTTCACGTCGTCGTAGATCAGTGACGTGATGCGCTCCTGCAACTCGTCGTCCGGCTCGACGAAGGTGTAGCCGGCCTCCTCGACGGCCTGACGGTACACGCCCGAAGCCCGCGAGCCCATCGTGCCGAGGAATCCGACGCGGTGGAAACGCTCCTTGGGGTATTGCCCGGCCATGTGCGCGACGGCGCCGCGCGGCATGTGCAGGATCGGCACCGGCGTCAGCGACTGGAAATGGTCGTAGAAGTAATGCGCGGTGTTGCAGGTGAGCACGATGAAGCTCGCGCCCATCGCGGTCGCCTTGTCGATGTCGTCGGCGATTATCGGGAACGGGTCATCGTCGGACTGCCCGATGATGAACGCGGTCCGGTCGGGCACGGCCGCGTCGTTGAACACGACGTAGTCGAGGAACTCCTGGTCGCTGTGGGCGTGCGTCTCACGGTTGACCAACCGGATATAGCTTTCCGTGGCCAGCGTGCCCATGCCGCCCAATACCGCAAAAAATGGTCGTCTCATAAATGTCGCCGTCGATTCCGAAAAGTCAGTCGTTCTTGCCGAGATACGTGTCGTAGTTCTTCGCGGTCAGCCGGTGCAGCCTCCACAGCAGCAGCCGGCGCCTGAACGACAGGTCCCGCCCGTAGCGCAGCGTCCAGCCGGATTTGCCCGCCTTGTGCAGCGCGATTCCGCGGTCAAGCGCCTCCCCCGGCTCCGCGTACTTCTTGAGCGTCGAGAACGGCACCTCCAGCAGCATGCTGTCACCGCGGCCGATGACCGTGTCGCCCTCCATCGGGTTGCCGAGCACCAGGTCGTCGACGAAATACTCGGCCAGGTTGAAGCCGTTAAGCGTCACGAAGAAGTTCGTGCGGCCCTGGCGCAGGTTGATTTCGAACAGCTTGTACTCTCCGTCGCGCGGGTCGAACTTGATGTCGAAGTTCGCGACGCCCTCATATCCGATGCTTTCCAGGAAGCTCTTGATCTTCAGGCAGAATCCCTCGTTGTAGTCGGGGATGATCGCCGCGTAGTTGCCGATGGCCTCCGGCGTCGGGTCGGCGAGCAGCACGTGGCCGAGCACCATCATGCGCACATGGTGGTCATGGTCGACGTAGGCGTTGAGCACGCGCATGTTGGCGTCGGAGCCGGGGATGAAGTCCTGGATGATCAGCTCGGAGCCGTAGCCGGCGCCGTAGATCGCGGAGACGACATGGGCCAGCTCCTCGGGCGTGTGCAGAATGAACGCCTTCTTGCGTCCGGGGAAGTCCACGTGCAGGTATTCGACGCTGTTCGCCGGCTTGACGGCCACGGGGAAGCCGAACGGCAGGTCGTGATACTTGCCGGCCGCGGCACCGGCCTTGTCCAGAACGAACGTGAGCGGGTGCGGCAGGTCATACTGGGCGCACAGCTCGTAGAAGGAGGTCTTGTTGCTCAGACGGTCGTGCAGGTCGGCATCGACCGACACGAACGTGAAATACGGCTTCAGCTCGTCCTTGTACCGGCTCAGCAGCTCGCTGTAGTCGTCACCGCACGCGATGAGCAGGAACGTGGTGTCGGGTCGCTCGGACGTGAGCCGGCGACCGGCCTCGACCATGTGACGGCGGAAGGATTCCGGCTCGGTGAAGTCCGCGAAGAACGTCGGCTCCATAATCGAACTGAATTTGGTGACGGAAAGCTGCATACGGCCGTATACCAGCGATTTCAGGCCATACGCGCTGTGGAACGCGCGGGCCATCGCGTAGGCGCAGGTTTCACTGCCGAGTAGTACAGGCTGGAAAGCCGTCATTATCGATCCTTCTGTTGGACGTTCACGATTGCTTATGACATTCTACATACTCCGTGTGGCGATGGGAGGCCGTTTCGTGCGCAGAGTGCGAAGATGCGGTCACGCGGGCCGTTGCCCCTGGCGCGGGGGGACGATACATTGAAATAAGACGTATTCTCCCGATGGAACGAGGTTGGTCATGGAAGAGACGACGGCACGGGGATTCGCGGAACTTCGTGAGGCGTTGGCGTCCCGCACCGGGACGCGGCCGGAGGACTGGTTCCCGGTCTTCAAGGCACGGTACGGCATGCAGGTGGCGTTCGACGCAGTGAGGTCGGTTCGTGGCGACGGCTCGGTGCTCACCCAGCTGTTCACCTGCTGCACGGCGGTCGATCCGATTGTTGTGAGCGGGCTGAGACCGCGGTATGCGGATGTGGGCGCCGACACGATGGGCATTGACGTCGCCAAGGTGGAGTCCATGCCGCTGGGGAGCGACGAGCAGGTGCATGCGATGGTGATGCAGCATACGTTTGGCGCGATCGATGAGGACTCGTCCCGGCGGCTGGCCGCGCTGGCGGGGCAGATGGGGGCGTTGCTCGTCGAGGATTGCGCCCACTGCGTGACCCGCATGGCCCGTGATGCTGCGGGATGGCCGTTGGCCGACATTTCCGTGCACTCGTTCGGCGTGGAGAAGATGCTGCCGACCAGATTCGGCGGCGCCATCTGGGTCAATCCGCGGCTGCGTGAGCGGGATGCGGCGCTGGACGCCGAGACCCGAGGCCGGCTCGCCGCGCTGGAGCAGCCGTCCCATCATCTGGATACGGTCACGAAACTGTATATCAACGAGAACCGCGTGCTGTCGCGTCTGGGCGGATTCGGCGGGCGGATGCGTGAGCGACTCACCGCTTCGGGCTGGTATGAGCCGCCGATTTCCGACAAGGAGCGTCGCGGCGCACTGGAATATGAGCCGATGACGGTGACGCCGTGGATCGCACAGCAGGCGGTGGCCGGCATCTCCGCGCTCGATGCCAATGAGAATGGGCGGCGCGCGGTCGTGACCATGTATCGCGAGGCTTTTGCGGGCGTCGACGGGTTGGACGTTCCGGCAGTGGCGATGAACGGCGAGGCGCAGCCGCTGTTGCGGTTCCCGTTGTTCGCGCGGGATACCGAGGCGGCGGAGCGCATCATCGCCGCAGCGCGGCAGGCGGGTGGCTACGCCGAACGCTGGTACCGCCCCGAACTGTTCCCCGGCGTGACCGATCCGGCCGCCTATGGGCTCGACACGTTGGACCGCTCCACCGTGCCGGTCAGCGACCGTCTGGTCTCCACCGCGCTATGCCTGCCCACCGAACTGGGTGAAGACGCGGTTCGCCGCGTCATCGACGCCGTCCGCGCCGCCGTCTGACCACCGGCACGTCTGACCGCCCTCTGGCGCGCGCAGCGGGTGTTCAGACGTCTCACCCCGTTGCACCGCGCCGGGAATCTTACTTCTTGAGGGTGTTCTTCAGTGATTTGGCGAGCTTGAGGGAGCTGTAGAAGGCCTTCTTGATCGGCACGTCACGCCCGGCGGCCACCGGGGTGATTTCCTCGGTGAACTTGCACTTGAATTCGTTGAGGCCGTTGAGGCTCGGTGCCAGCTCGGAGCCGATGCCCATCAGATCGTATTCGGTGATGCCCTGCGAGCCAAGGATGCAGCACTCGGTGTACAGCAGCTTGTCGGTCACGTGCAGGCGCATCACGTCGTTGCGCATGCCGGCATAGTAGCGTACCGCGTGCGTGCCGTTGACGGTCACGATTGACCATGCCACCACGCGGCCCTCGATGCGGGCCGCGAACACGCGGCAATGATCCGCGCCCAGCGCCTCGATCATGTCGGAGTAGTCGGTGATCGGAGCGGGCGTGAATCCGTCGCGCTTGCCGGTCTCCACCATCACGTCGTAGTATTCCGCGAAGTCGGCGATCGCCTGCTTCGTCTCGTCGGCGATGTCGGCCGGGCATTCGCGCAGCGACTTGCGTACGTCGCGGCGGCCGCGACGCTTCATGCGACTCAGGATCGCATCGTCGCCGCCGGTCACGTCGATCACCACGGTCTGGTCGTACGGCACGGTCGACAGCACCGGCACGGTGCCGTCGGTGAACCACGTGTCGATGCGGATGAACGCCACGTGCCTGTCCGCTCGGTGCACTTCGGCGGCGATCGCGTCGATGGCCTCGCGTTCCAGCGCCTCGTCCGGCTTGACGATCCAGACCGGGCCGTGCATCGAACGCAGGTAATGGTATCCGTGCGTCTCCATGTCGATGAACGCGATGAACGCGACGGTCTCGCCGTCTCGCCGGATCAGGTACACGCCCCAAGGAGTGCGGCCGGGGATGTCCGCCTGGAAGCGTGCCCACACGTCGGTCTGTTCGATCGGCAGCGTCACGCCGGCATCGGCCGCCGCCTGTTCCATTTGCTGGTAGTCGGTTTTCTGTAACGTAATCATGCTTGTCTTGCTTGTCTTTCTATCGGTTCGTGCGCTTTGGCGGCTCAGGCGAACATGCGCTCGACGATGCGGTCGTCGCCCTCGAACGGCACGTGCTTGTTGTGGTCCTTGATCCAGCGTTCGTCACCCTTGCCGATGATGAGGATGATGTTGAACCGGTCGGCGTGCGCTCGGGCGTCGTAGATCGCGTTCGTGACGGCGGTCGGGCGGTCGGAGATGACGGTGGACGCGATGCCGGGCACGGTGATGTACCGTTGCATCTCCGTGCAGATGTCGATGAACGGTTCGGTGTCCGTGTCCTCGGCGGTGAAGATGAAGCTGTCGATGCGATGCTGCGCCGCTTCGACGATCTCCTTGCGCCGGTCGTACGCCTTGTTGCCGGCCGAGCCGGTGACAAGCGTGATGCGCGGGTGCTGCGAGCCGAACCGCTCGTCGACGAAATCGAGCAGCGCGGTCACGGAGGCGTAGTTGTGCGCGTAGTCGACGATCGCCAGCGTGTTGGACTGCGGGTCGTGGAACTGCTCCATGCGGCCGGCGATGCGCACCGGCTCCATCGCGTGCGTGGCCGCGGCGTCGGCGGTCAGGTCGATTCCGGCGGCATGCGCGATGGCCAGCGCCGCTGCCGCGTTGGCGTAGTTGAAGTCGCCGTCCAACGCCAGACGGAACTCGCCGAGATCAGCGCCGTCTGCGGCGATACGGTAGGCGCTGTGCTCGGCGTTCGCCGGGCTTGCGGTGACATCGGCGGCATCGGATCCGGCGGGGCTCTGCCCGTCCAGCAGCTCGAACGTGGTGACCGGCACGCCGGCGTCCGCCGCGTCCTGACGCAGCAGGTCGGCATGATCGCTGGCCGCGCCGAGCACCAGCGCACGGCTGTTGCGCACGATCTGGCGCTTGCAATACAGGTAATCCTCGAACGTCGGATGCTCGATCGGGCTGATATGGTCGGGGGAGATGTTCAGGAACGTGGCCACGTCGAACGTCAGCCCGTACACGCGCTCGACCTTGTACGCCTGCGAGGAGACCTCCATGACGAGGTACTTCATGCCGTTGTCAGCGGCCTCTCGCATCATGCGGAAAGCGTCCATCGACTCGGGCGTGGTCAGGTCGGACTCGACGTACGTGTGCCCGTCCAGGCAGTTGTCCACGGAGGAGAACAGCGCTGCCTTGCCGTGCGAGTGGGCGTTCAGCACGGCCTGGGTGAAGTACGCGGTCGTGGTCTTGCCCTTGGTGCCGGTGATGCCGACCACGGTCAGCTCGTCCTGCGGGCGTCCGTAGAACTCCGCGGACAGCAGGCTCATGGCCTTGCGCGCGTCATTGACGATCAGGCCGGGTGCGCCGGTCTCTGCCGAAAAATCGGTGTCGGCCACGTATGCGGCCAGCCCGCGCTCGTCGATGTCATGCAGATACTCGGCCTTGAACCGCCCCTTGCAGCACAGCAGCGTGCCCTCGCGCACGTCCCTCGTGTCATAGGTGATCGCCGAAAAAGCGGTGTCAGCCCCTTCGATGTCGTGCGCATCAAGCGTCCAACGATCCGCGCGGATGATCTCCCGAAGCAGACCGTGCCGCTTGAGCAGTTGCGCCGCCGATGCCAACGTTACCGTCATACCAAAACCTTTCCTCATGGTGCCGCTGCCATTGTACAAGCCCGACGACCGCGGGAACGATATGCGCGACATGTGCTGATAAGTCCATCACAAAACCGTGCCCACGCTCACAATTTCACCGCACGTCTTGCATACAATAGTGAGCGTGACCGACGAACAGCAACCGAACGAGACCACGGCGCAGGCGCGAGCGAGATTCGAGAAGCTCGCCATGCCCGCGGTCAACGCGCTGTACCGCCAGGCGATGAAGCTCACCAACAATCCCGATGATGCCCAGGACCTTGTGCAGGACACGTTCGAACGCGGGTTCAAGGCGTTCGACAGTTTCGAGGACGGTTCGAACTTCGAGGCGTGGATGACCACCATCGAGCGCAACGCATACTTCAACCAGTACGCGAAGGCGAAGCGGCGGCCGCAGCGGGCCAACGACTCCACCGGCGAATACGACGACTGGGACATCTACGCGGCGTCCGAGCACTCCTCGGAGGGGCTGAAATCCGCGGAGCAGGAGTATCTGGACGCCTTCGCGCCGCAGGAGATCATGGCGGCGCTCGCAAAACTCCCGCCCGAGCGCCGGCAGGTGTTCATTGACGCAGCCATCGACGGCAAGTCGTACCAGCAGGTCGCCGACGAGCAGGGCGTGAAGATCGGCACGGTGATGAGCCGCCTGAACCGTGCGCGCACCCAGTTGAAACGCGAACTGTCATCGTACGCGCTGGCGCATGGATACGGCGACGCCCGCAAGCAACTGCCAAGTTCACCGTCCGCGAACTCCAGATCCCCGGTGAGCGTTCATAATGGAGATGACGGAATGCGATCCGTTGCGACGAGCGAAAGGAGCAGGCGTGAGTGACCCTATTGAGCGGCACAGCCATATTTCCATCACACGGCAGACGCCTGTGGGCATCGTCCATGCGGATATGCATATCACATCGGTGGAGATTTCGGGCATGCCCGGTGACATGGGCGATGATCTGGTCGGGGACTGTTTCGACCCGGATTCGTGTTGCGACGAGCATGAGAAGGCGATGATCGCGGCGCTGCGTGCGTATCTGCGGCCCGAGGTCGCGCCGGAATGTCTGCTGGCGCGGTTGCGCGACACGCTTGACCGCTGTTGCTGCGAGGATGGCGGGAATGCTGCCGGTGCCGTCGACGAGCCGGGACGGTCCGCGCAACCCGTGCAGCCTGTACGCGGCGCTGCGGTCGTGTCCTGAGACGCGATTTCGGCTTGGGCCCCTGTCTCGAAGCTCGGCAAGCAGGATAAAACGGGCCTGCATAATAAAACGGAATAATAAGATAACAAACGGGTCTGCCCGGCTTTCGCTGGGACAGACCCGTTGTCGTCTGTTATGACACCGCCGTATATGGCGATGTCTCGCGGCGTGGAATCACGCCGTCAGGCAAGAATCAGGCGTTCGGCCTTTTGCCGTGGTTGGCGGCCTTCTTGCGACGATCCTTGCGCTTGCGTCCGCGCATGCCCATGATGGACTCCTTTACTACGATTAATAAGCCTTGGGAATTATCACATACGGGGTAGACGTTGTGCAAGTGGCGAATTGTCACCAGCCGTAGGACGGCCGGGTGTCGGTCACTTGACCGTCACCTCGTAGCGTACCACGGTCGTGACGCTCTTGCCGGGCTCTATCACGGTCAGGTGGTCGCCGCTGCGGAACGCGTTGGCCGGGGCGGTCATCGGTTCGACGGCGATGCCGTTCGGATGCTGGTCGAACGGGGCGCCGGTGGCCGTGTAGCATTGCCACGCGTTGATGGTCTCGTCGCCGACCAGCTTGATCTCCATGCCATCGGGGCGGGTGAACACGGTCGTTGTCGTGCCGTCGTCGGCGCGGTGGACGTCCACCCAGGCGTCGTCGAACGCGCGTCCGTCCAGAACCGGGTCGTCGCGCAGATCGAACTTGGTGCCGTCCACAGGCTCGGTGCCGTTCGGCACCAGACCGGCGTCAACGGTGACGTGCGTGTCCGCGTCGATCTTCAGGCGGCATGCGGCCGAATCGGCGTCACGCTGCTCGCTGGTCTCGCCGTTTTTGCCGTTCGCCACCCACGGGTGCAGGCCGAGCGCCCACGGCGCCGGCTCGTCGCCATCATTGCGGGCGCTGACCGTGACGGTCATGCCCTTGTCGTTCAGCTCGTACGTGGCGGTGACGGTGACGTCGAACGGATAGCCGTCGAGGTTCGGGAAGCGCAGTGACTGGGTGACGCTGTTCTCGGTGAGCGATTCCAGCTTCCACATGTACTGGTATGCGTAGCCGTGGTTCGCGTTGTTGCGCGGCTCGGGATGATACTCGTTGACCGGCGCGCAGTAGTGCTTGCAGTTGAAGTCGTATTCGCCGTCCTTGATGCGGTTCGGCCAAGGCGCGAGGATATAGCCGCAGCAGGTCGGCGTCAGGTCGTCCGGTCCGTAGCTGCAGAACACCTCCTTGCCGCCGTAGTCGAAACGGCGCAGCTTCGAGCCGAGCTCGCAGACGACGGCGGAGAAATCGCCATGATGGATGGAATACTGGTTGCCGGTACGCGGTGTGGTGCCCATTGCTTGCTCCATGATCGACAGTGATATTGTTACCGCTCGCTATCATAGTGTGCGCTGGGCTTCTGCCGTGTGCGGTCGGGGTGTCGCCTGTTGCCCCCGGGCATTGTCATGTGCCGGTATCGCACGTGTAGGGATGTTCCGGCCGCACCCGTGCGCGTGCCTTTGCTACGCTGAGTCGTTGTGATTGAGTGATGCCGCATGGCGGCCACTGACTGCATGAGGAGGATGATATGGCGAAACGCATCGTGCTGGCGGACCCGCGCGGATTCTGCGCCGGGGTGGACCGGGCGATCCTCACCGTGCAGACCATCCTGAAGGCCGCGTCGGCGCGGGTGGATGGCCTGCCGCCGGTGTATGTGCGTCGTCAGATCGTGCACAACCGGCATGTCGTCGAGGATCTCGCCGCGCAGGGGGCCGTGTTCGTGCAGGAGCTCGCGGAGATACCTGACGAGGCTGCTGCCGCCGGCATCCCGATCGTGTTCTCCGCGCACGGCGTGTCGCCGCAGGTCAAGGCGGAGGCCGCACGCCGCGGCATGCACGTCGTGGACGCCACCTGCCCGCTGGTCAGCAAGGTGCATCGTGAGGTATTGCGTTTCGTGCGCGAAGGCTACGAGATCATCTACATCGGCCATCGGGGGCATGATGAGGCGGTCGGCGTGGTGGGGGAGGACCCCGTGCACGTGCATCTGATCGAACATGAGGCGGACGTGGATTCGCTGGATTTCCGGCCGGAGCAGAAGCTGGTGCTGCTCACGCAGACCACGCTCAGCATCGATGAGACGGCCGGCACCATCGCGGCGCTCAAGTGCCGGTTCCCGTGGATGAAGGAGCCGCCGAGCTCCGATATATGCTACGCCACGTCCAACCGCCAGGCCGCGGTGAAGCTCGTTGCCGAGCAGTCCGATAGCGTGGTGATCGTGGGGTCGGCGAACTCCTCCAACTCGGTGCGGCTCATGGAGGTCGCGCAGGGGGCGTTGGGGGAGCGCGGGCGAGCGCACCGCGTGGATGACGCGAACGAGCTCGACCCGTCATGGTTCGACGGGGTCGAGGCGGTCGGCATCTCGTCGGGCGCATCCGTGCCGGACGAACTGGTCGCGGGCGTCATCGAGGCCTTGCGCGCACAGGGCTTCACCGATGTATCCACCGTGGAGACCATCAAGGAGAACATGCATTTCGTGCTTCCGGCGGAACTCCGCCGGAAGCCCTCGCAGGCGCGGTAGTGCGCCTGCTCGCCTCATCGCCGCTGGCGGGACGAGGCGTATAGCAAACCCTATGTGAGGGTGTTCAACGCCAATGACGGGGCCGCCACGGTTCCCGGCATCGCGGCGGGGGAGTGCTCCACACTCGCGGTCGACGGCAAGGTGACGCTGACGGGAGGCTCCACGGTGAACGTGGGCGCTGACGGGTATGCGGCGGCGGGACTGTCCGCCACCGGTGCGCCCGTGGGCGCCGTCGCGCTTGCCGACCGCAGCCGGGGCCTTGCTGCGACATCGTGAAACCAGTGGCCCAAGCGGCGGAGAATCCGCCGAATAGTCGAGGCATTCCCGATTCGCGCTCTCAAAACTCGCAGATACGAAAAGCCGTTTGTTGGAAAATGGCGGTTTCCGATTTCGTACCTTCGAGTTTTGAGAGCGGTAGTATGGAAAACATGGGCAAAAAAACGAAGCATGAGAAGGGTGCCGGCTCCACGCCGGCGACTGTGCAGCTGGAGAAGGCCGGAGTGCCGTTCAAGACCTACGAGTACGAGCATTCCAACGACCACATGGATGACGGTTACGGGGTGGAAGCCGCGAAGAAGCTCGGATTCGATGAGCATCAGGTGTTCAAAACGCTGATGGCCGACACCGGTTCCGAGCGCGTGGTGGGCGTGGTGCCGGTCAGCGGACACATGGATCTGAAGGCGTTGGCGGCGGCGGTCGGTGCGAAGAAGGCATCGATGGCCGACCCGAAGGTCGCGATGCGCGAGTCCGGCTATGTGGTCGGAGGCATCTCGCCGCTCGGGCAGCGCACGCATCACAAGACCGTGCTTGACGAGAGCGCTCTGCAATTCGACGAGATCCTGCTGTCCGGCGGCAAGCGCGGGTTTTCGGTCGGCGTCAATCCGCATGATCTGCTCAAGGTATTGAACGCGGTCGCTGGGCCCATCGGTACGTGGTGACGGAGTCCGGCTCAGCCCGCCGGCAAGTGCCGAGCCGGTAAAAACAAAGGGTTTATGGTTTGGGCTCCCACAGCGAAGCACTGTGGGAGCCCAAACCATAAACCCTTGTGGAATCTAGCGGCCTAGACCGCGGGGATTCACTCGGAGATCTCGGCGAAGTACAGCAGGGTACGGATCATGTTGCAGGTGAAGCCGTACTCGTTGTCGTAGAAGGACACGGTGCGGGCCATCGTGGTGCCGTCAACGGTGTTCACGTCGGTCTGCGTCGGGTCGAACACGCCACCGTGGGTGTCGCCGATGATGTCGGAGGAGACGATGCCGTCCTCGTTGTAGCCGTAGTACTCGGTGTTGGAGAAGGCTTCCTTGAACGCGGCGTTGATCTCGTCAGCGGTGACTTCCTTGTTCAGGACGGTGGTCAGCTCGGTGATGGAGCCGTCCGGGACCTGGATGCGCTGGGCATGGCCCTGCAGCTTGCCGTTGACCTCGGGCACGACCTTGCCGATGGCCTTGGCGGCACCGGTGGAGTGAGGGATGGTGTTGATCGCGGCGGCGCGGTTGTTGCGAGCCTTCGGGAAGCGCGGGCCGTCGAGGATCATCTGGGTGCCGGTGTAGGCGTGGATGGTGGTCATGAAGCCGAGCTTGATGCCGAACTTGTCGTTCAGCAGCTTGACCATGGCGGCCATCGAGTTGGTGGTGCAGGAACCGGCGGACACGATGTTGTCGGAAGCCTTCAGGATCTCGTGGTTAACGCCGAACACGACGGTCGGGGTGGTCTCGTCCTTGGCCGGGGCGGAGATCAGGACCTTCTTGGCGCCGGCGTTCAGGTGGGCCTGGGACTTCTCGGCGGAGGTGTAGAAGCCGGTGCACTCAAGCACGAACTCGACACCGTCGTTCTTGACCCACGGGATGTTGTTGGCATCCTTCTCGGCGTAGACCTTGTATTCCTTGCCGTCGACCACGATGGCGTCGTCGGTGGAGGTCACGTCGACCGGGGTGCCGTCGTCGTGACGGAAGGTGCCGTGGGTGCTGTCGTACTTCAGCAGGTAGGCGAGCATGGACGGCGTGGTCAGATCGTTGATTGCAGCGACCTCGATGTCACCGGCCTGGCCACCGCGAGCCTGCAGCTCGAAGATGCGGCGGAAGGCGAGACGACCGATACGACCAAAGCCGTTGATACCAATCTTAACTGTCATGTGTTCTCCCTTTGTAGGGTAGACCGTTTGCGCATGGATGCGCTATGGCCTTTGTTTACCAACAGTGTCTACTGTAATGCGCCGTCTGTACTAGAGCAACGGTGTCGCGCTTGCTTTGAGCATAAAACGGCCATATTTCGTTAACGCTAACAAATATGTCTGTACAGCCTGCGGCGATTCGATGCGAGGCATTCCGCACCGCGGCCTCACCGCACCGCCAGCGCCGAGGACACCGTCGTGTCGAGCGCGCCCAGATCCCCGCCGAACGGATGCCGCAGTCTCACCACAGGCAGCGGCGCCTCGATCGGGAACGTGACGATCAGCGTGCCCGACTCCACCGAGACCGTCGCCGCGGAACCGTCCACGAACTCGTTGCTCACCCCCTGCACGACGGTGTTGGCGAGCGCGGCGCCCTCCAGCACGTATTTCAGCCCGGCGATGGTGACGCCATGGCAGACGTCGCTGTGCGAGAACACCGAGATCATGCGGCGCGGGGCGACATGATTGGCCGGGAACTCCAGCGCCCCGTCCGCGATCGCGGTAACGATGCTGCCGTCGCCGTACAGATATCCGATGCCGCCATGCGAGGCCAGTAGCGCCATCAGCTGCATGTTGGCGATTGTGTGGTCGATGCGACCGCCCAGCGCTCCATATATATGGAACTCGCGTGCGCCGCGGCTCCATCCGACCTTCAGCGCGCTCAGCAGATCCGGATCGTCCTTCTGCGGCGGCAGGCGGACGCTGCGGTCGCCGTCCGGCACGTCGCCGGACAGCGAATCGAAATCGCCGATGACGAAATCCGGCGACAGCCCCATCGCCCGCATATGGTCGAGCCCGCCGTCCGCGGCGATCGCCAGCATCCCCTTCTCGATAGCGGGCGCGGGCCCCTCGTAATACTCGCCAGCGCCGAAAATCACGCAACGTTCATATGCCATGCTGCCACTGTATCGTGTGCCCGGCACTGCGCGTCCCGCGCGCTGCGGGCGGCTTCGCTGGCAGGCTCGAACGCAGTGCACGCACGACCGGAGGGGAACGAGGACGACACGGCAAAGACCGACGACGCGAAACTACGGCCGATCCTCTCATCGAAGCTGTTCCTGTACGTCACCGAGTTCTTCTCCGGCATGGGCGTGATGGCCGCGGAGCTCGGCGCGTCGCGCCTGCTGATCGTCACCGTGTCGACGAACTTCCCGGTCATCGCCGCGTTAGCTGCATGCCGATCTTCGTGACGATCCCCGCGGTGGGCACGTTCGTGACGTTCCCGATCTTCTCCGGACCGCTTCTGGCACTCGCGCTCGTGTATTTCCTCGCCGCCCGCGCCTGGACCGGAACTTGTGGCGACACGCCCGGTCTGGGGGTGTGGTAGTATCTACAAGGCTTGAGAAATCAAGAAAGCGGGGCAACCCCACCTGGAAGCCTGTCATGGCCTCGGGTCCAAGGCAACAGCCTATCCGGTCGCGTGGAATGCGCGGTCGTGAGCATGCCTTATGAGGCATGCGATCATGCGAATATGTATGATGGCCGGCGCTGCAGTGCGCACGGTTCGGTGAGCCATGGATTCGTCCGTCATGCCCGGTATCCGGCGAAGGTCCGCTTCGAAGAACATGAGGATTGGAGTCATCATTAGCGACGAACCACGTATCAATGACGAGATTCGCGTCTCGCAGGTACGCCTGATCGGCCCGAACGGCGAGCAGGTGGGAGTCATCGCGACCTCGGTCGCGCTCAACCTGGCGAAGGAAGCGAACCTCGATCTCGTCGAGGTGGCGCCCAACGCCAAGCCTCCCGTCGCCAAGCTGATCGATTACGGCAAGTTCAAGTACAACGAGAAGATCAAGGCCCGTGAGGCCCGCCGTAACCAGAGCACCGCCGAAATCAAGGAGATCCGCTTCCGCCTGAAGATCGATGACCACGATTTCGAGGTCAAGAAGGGCCATGTGGTCAGGTTCCTCAACGGCGGCGACAAGGTCAAGGTGACCATCATGCTGCGCGGCCGCGAGCAGTCCCGCCCCATCGGCGGCGTCGAACTGCTGCAGCGTCTGGCCGCAGACGTCGAGGAGTACGGCACCGTCGAGTCCCGGCCGAAGCAGGAAGGCCGCAACATCATCATGACGCTTGCGCCCAAGGGCAAGAAGGTGCACACCCAGTCCGAGCAGCGCCGCCGCGGCGACCAGTCGCGCGCCGAGCGCCAGGCCCGTCAGGCCGCCCGCCTCGCCGCCAAGCAGGAGGCGCAGAGCCAGGCAGCGGCGGCGTCCGCAGCCGCGATCGACGACCAAGACAAGACTTCCGAAACGAAGTAACCAACAAGGAGGGCAGCAATGCCGAAGATGAAAACCAATTCCGCCGCGTCCAAGCGCGTCCGTGTCACCGGCTCGGGCAAGCTGATGCATGCAGGCAGCGCCATGCGCCACAACCTTGAGCACAAGTCCGCTCGCAAGCGTCGTGCGCTGAAGGCCGACGGCGTGCTGGCCACGGCCCAGTCCAAGAACATGAAGAAGCTGCTGGGCCGCTGAACCGCGCCAGCCGAATAGATACGTCAAAAGAAAGCTGAGGAATAACTATGGCACGTGTCAAGCGCGCAGTGAACGCCCACAAGAAGCGTCGCGTCGTTCTCGAAAGGGCCTCCGGCTACCGTGGCCAGCGCTCCCGTCTGTACCGCAAGGCCAAGGAGCAGCTGCTGCACTCCTTTACCTACAACTTCCGCGACCGCAAGGCTCGCAAGGGTGACTTCCGCAAGCTGTGGATCCAGCGCATCAACGCCGCCGTCCGCGCCGAAGGCATCACCTACAACCGCTTCATCCAGGGTCTGCACCTGGCCGGCATCGAGCTGGACCGCCGCGCCCTCGCCGAGCTGGCCGTCTCCGATCCCGAGACCTTCAAGGCCATCGTCGAGCAGGCCAAGGCCGCTCTGCCCGAGGACGTCAACGCTCCGGTCGAGGCCTGAGCCGCGAACCTTGGCGGATGCGCCTTTGCGCGCATCGGCAACCGCATGAGAACCCCGCCCTGTGCGGGGTTCTCGCATATCATGCGGGAACGTGCAGATATGCAAGCCTTCCGCACACATACAGGGTTCTCGCATATGATGGGGCACCATGTACAACGGATCCACCCGGCTTCTTGACCAGTTCATCGCGCATATCTCCGTCGAACGCGGGCTGGCCAGGGCGACCGTGCGGGCATACGAATCCGATCTTCGCCGCTATCTCTCGTGGCTCGCGCACACGCGCGGCATCACCGATCCCGATGCCATCGGCAAAGCCGACATCGAGGAGTACGTGGCGCAGCTGGATTCGGACGGCGACAGCGCGCGCAGCAAGGCGAGGAGGCTTGCCAGCATCCACGAGTTCCACCGGTTCGCCCTCGCGCAGCACGCCGTGAGCGACGACGTGTCCGCCACGGTCAAGGCACCCAAGAGCGCGCAGATGCTGCCGGATGTGCTGACGATCGACGAGGTCTCCCGCCTGCTCGACGCGATTCCCGACCCGCACGGCACCGACGCGGCGCGGGGGAGAGCTGGCATCGGAGCGTTGCCGGACGCCGTGCTGCTGCGTGACAGGGCGCTGCTCGAATTCATGTACGCCACCGGATGCCGCGTCTCCGAAGCGGTCGGAATGAATCTGGACGACATCGACATCGACGACGCGCATGTGGCGCGGCTGACGGGCAAAGGATCCAAGCAGCGACTCGTCCCGCTCGGCGAATACGCATGTCGCGCGCTGCGCCGATACCTCGCCGAGGGGCGCGGCACGCTGGAGGGCCGCGCCAAGGGCACGCCGGAACGCCGCGCGGTATTCCTCAACAAACGGGGACGCCGGCTGTCTCGCCAGTCGGTATGGGAGGTCATCAAACTGGCGGGGGAGCGGGCCGGCATCGATCGTCCGCTTCACCCGCACACGCTCCGGCACTCTTTCGCCACGCACCTGATCCAGGGCGGCGCCGACGTGCGCACCGTGCAGGAACTGCTCGGCCATGCCTCGGTCACCACCACGCAGATATACACGCACGTCAGCCCGGAGACCTTGATTGAGGCGTACCTCACCTCGCATCCGCGCGCGCGGTGAACGCGGAGCGGTTGCCCGGGCGCGATAGCATGGATGCGACATGCGAAGGAGGCAGCTCGACATGCAGCAGGCGGCATATTCCCGCTTCGACGGCGATGACGCGGGAAACAGGCAGGGAACGCTGCCGATCCACGGCACCTACGCCGCCGCGCCACGGGGAGACGACGGGTCTTCGGCGGAAACGGTGATGGTCGGCACGTCCGGCGGCCCCGCGCACACTGGTGATGATAAGGTGAACGGTATGCCTACTGATCTGCTTGGACGAGAATACGAGACGTTCCCCGCGCCGAAACCGCTGTCGCAGCACGGTCCCGCGCGCATCATCGCCATATGCAACCAGAAAGGCGGGGTGGGCAAGACCACCAGTTCCATCAACATCGCCGGCGCGCTCAGCCAGTACGGGCGCCGTTGCCTGATCGTCGACTTCGACCCGCAAGGAGCCGCGACAGTCGGCCTCGGCATCAACGCGAACGCTGTCGAGAACACCGTGTACACCGCGCTGTTCGACCCGTCGATCGATCCGCACGAGATCGTACAGCACACGGATTTCGAGAACCTGGACATCATGCCGGCGAACATCGACCTGTCCGCCGCCGAGGTGCAGCTGGTCACCGAAGTCGGTCGCGAGCAGATCCTCGCCAGCGTGCTGCGAAAGCTCCGCAGCGAATACGACGTGATCATCGTCGACTGCCAGCCGTCGCTGGGCCTGCTCACCGTGAACGCCTTGACCGCTGCGGACGGCGTGATCATCCCGGTAGCCGCGGAGTTCTTCGCGCTGCGCGGTGTGGCGCTGCTCATGCAATCCATCGAGAAGGTGCAGTCGCGCATCAACCCCGACCTGCAGGTCTACGGCGTGCTGGTCACCATGTTCACGCGCACCCTGCACTGCGAGGAGGTGCTGCAGCGCATCTACGAGGCGTTCCAGGACAAGGTGTTCCATTCGGTCATCTCGCGGTCCATCAAGCTGCCGGACGCCACCGTGGCCGCCGCCCCGATCACGATCTACGCTCCCGGCCACAAGACCGCGAAGGAATACCGCGAGGTGTCGCGCGAGCTGATCGCCCGCGGCATCGTCGCGTGATGGCGCGGCCATGGTGAGCGGCGCAAGCGCGATGCGATGAGCGAGTTGACGGAACCTGCCGACGGCGGCGAGATCGGAGGCGATGCCGCCGTCTCCCCGGGATTCTCCGTCGAACTGGAGGTCTATTCGGGGCCTTTCGACGCGCTGCTGTCCATGATCGCGAATCGGCGGCTGGAGCTCACCGAGGTGTCGTTGTCGGAGATCACCGAGGAGTTCCTTGCCTATGTGCGCACGCTGGATCTCGCGCGCAACATGGAGGAGGCGAGCGCGTTCCTCGATGTCGCCTCGGTGCTCGTCGAGGCGAAGAGCGCGGCGCTGCTGCCGCATGACCAAGCGGATGGGGAGCGCGACGAGCAGAGTCTCGAAGCGCTGCGTGAGCGTGACCTGCTGTTCGCCAGGCTGTTGCAGTATCGTGCGTTCAAACAGGCGGCCGGCGATTTTCGCGCCCGGCTCGCTGCCAATGCCGGCAGGTTCCCGCATCCGGCATATGTCGATGAACGTGTCGCGGCGATGCTGCCGGAGCTTGCATGGTCGCTGGGCGCAGAGGACTTGGCGCGCATCGCCGCACAGGTGTTTGCCAACGCGCCGGCCAGCGAGGTGTCGCTGCATCAGCTGCATGTGCCGCTTGTCGACCTGCGCGCGCAGGCGGCGGTCGTGCGCGACCGGTTGCAGGCGTTGCCGGCCGGCGGTTCGATGACGTTCGCGGAATTGACGCGTGACGCACACCGCCGTGTAGAGGTGGTCGCGCGTTTTCTGGCGGTTCTGGTGTTCTTCAAGCAAGGCGTGCTGCAGTTTCGGCAGGCCGGGCCATTCGAGACGCTGCATCTGCGCTGGGTCGAAGACGCCCGGGACGCCGGTGTGGTCGACATCGCGGAGGGGGACTTCGCATGAGGCTCGCAAAACGTGAAGATACAGGCGGCATCGTATTGGAAAATAGCGGTTTGGTTTTTTATATCTCGACGTTTTGTGAGCGAGAAAGGTGACGTGATGGATGCGCAATTCACGGCGGAGGACTTTCCGGGTGGTCTGAGGGCCTGCATGGAGGCGATTCTGATGGTCGCCGACCAGCCGCAGCACGCCGCCGACCTGGCGCGGGTTCTGGGCGTGGGCGAGCAGGAGGCTCGTGCCGCGCTGGAGCGTCTGCGCTCGCAGTATGACGAGGAGGGGCGCGGCTTCGAGCTGCGGCATACCGCGCGTGGCTGGCAGTTCGCGAGCCGGGCGCAATACGAGCAGGTGGTGTCGGCGTTCGTGACTGACGGGCAGACCGCGCGCCTGTCGCAGGCAGCGTTGGAGGCGCTGGCCATCGTGGCGTACAAGCAGCCTGTGACGCGCGCCCAGGTCGCGGCGATCCGCGGCGTGAACTCCGACGGCGTGATTCGTTCGCTGACAGTGCGCGGACTGGTCCGCGAGGATGGCGTGGACGAGGATTCCCGGGCCGCGCTGCTGGTGACCTCCGGCCTGTTCCTGGAACATCTCGGATTGGAGTCGCTCGACCAGCTGCCCCCGCTCGCCCCATTCCTGCCCGAACGCGAGACCACCAACGTCCCCGACGGCGAATAGGAGTTGCCGGAGGGCTGTCGGCCGTAAGCCGACTGGGGTGGTCGGTGTTTCAGCGTATGTAGGTTATGCCGCCTCCGCGGCCTCGCATGACACACCACTTAAAGTCATGTTGACTATAAGTGATATGCTCTGGTCTTGAACTGGAGAGCACACCAGTCGGAAAGTGGGCATGCATGGTCGGCGGAAACGTGTCGGAGCGGCGGATGCAACCGCCGGCCGTCGGGGTCTCCGTGGTGATTCTGGCCCTGGGGCCGGAGGAGACCGCGTCGGATTGCCGTGACGCGATGCCCTCGCGTCTGTGGCTGCCGCTGGTGCGCCGCGTGCGCCAGCCATTTCTGGGGCGGTGGGCGCTGCCGGGCGGCGATTTGCGCGCCGACCGTTCGCTGGAGCAGTCCGCCTACCACGCGTTGGAGACCACCACGGACCTGCATCCTCGCTACCTTGAACAGCTGTATACGTTCGGCGATCCCGCGCGATCGCACGGTGGCCTGCCGATGGTCTCCATCGTCTACTGGGCGCTGGTCGGCAAGGCCGAAGCCCATGATTTCACCGAGGCGGACAACGTCCGGTGGTTCCCCGAGGACGAGCTTCCCGAACTGGCCTTCGACCATCGGCAGATCATCGACTATGCGTTATGGCGCCTGCGCAACAAGATCGAATACCCGGATATCGCCACCAAGCTGGTCGGTGACACGTTCACGCTGCGCCAGCTGCATCACGTGTATGAGGCCATAACCGGCGAGGCCATCGACGTGGCGAATTTCCGGCGTCGCATGCTGCTGTCCGGCGAGCTGGAGGATACCGGCGAGAAACTGCGCGATGGCCGCCACCGCCCGGCGGCCGTGTACCGGTACAACCCCGACCGTTCCCGCGCGTCGACGGCCCCGCCCGTCGGGCCGCCACGCGACGCGCCGACCATCGAGGAGCTGGAGGACCAGCGCATCGAGGACGCGCTGTCCGCGTTGATGCCATCGGCACGCGCATGACGGGAGGCGGGCGGCAAGACCCGCGTCCGTGCCGTATAACCGCATATTGATTTTGGCCGGCCACCCGGTTGTCAGATACGTTGGCGTGCCCGCACGCCTTAGAGAAAGGAACACACCATGAGCGAAACATTGTCCGCCCTGTCAGTGGATGAGATCATCGCCCGCCTCGGTGCGCAGAGCACCTGCGACGCCGGCCTGACCCAGGATCCGTGGCATTTCGACACCACCAAGCCCAGCTACGGGCCGGGCGCGTCCATGCTCGACAAGCTGCCGCACAACGCGCCTCGCCAGCAGGTGCTGCCGGAGGAGTACCGCAACGCCTCCGACGAGGAGCTGCAGGAGCGCATTCGCTCGGCCAAGTCCCGTCTCGGCAGCAAGCTACTGATTCTGGGGCATTTCTACCAGCGTGACGAGATCATCTGCCACGCCGATTACGTGGGCGACTCGTTCCAGCTGGCCAAGAACGCCACGCAGTGCCCGGACGCCGACCACATCGTGTTCTGCGGCGTGCATTTCATGGCCGAGACCGCCGACATCCTCTCCACGCCGGAGCAGACCGTGACGCTGCCGAACCTCTCCGCCGGCTGCTCGATGGCCGACATGGCCAACATCGACCAGGTCGAGGAGGCCTGGAACCAGCTCGGCGAGATCTGCGGCACCAAGCCCGACGCGGACGGCAGGCAGCAGATCATCCCGGTCACCTACATGAACTCGTCCGCGGCCTTGAAGGCGTTCTGCGGACGCAACGGCGGCATCGTGTGCACCTCGTCCAACGCGCACGCCGTGCTCGAATGGGCATTCGCGCGCGGCAAGCGCGTACTGTTCTTCCCCGACCAGCATCTGGGCCGCAACACCGCCCGCGCGATGGGCATTCCGCTGAGCGAGATGCCGCTGTGGGACCCGTACAAGGCGCAGGGCGGCGCGACCGACCCGTCCGACTACGCCAAGGCCAAGATGATCCTGTGGAAGGGCTTCTGCTCGGTGCACCAGCGCTTCACCGTCGAACAGATCGAGAAGGCGCGCGCCGCGTTCCCGGGCGTCAAGGTGATCGTGCACCCGGAGTGCTCGATGCAGGTCGTGGACGCGGCCGACGGCACCGGCTCCACCGCGTACATCGTCAAGGAGATCGCCAACGCGCCGGCCGGATCGGCCATCGCCGTGGGCACCGAGATCAACCTCGTGAACCGCCTGGCCGCGCAGTACCCCGACAAGACCGTGTTCTGCCTGGATCCGGTGGTCTGCCCGTGCTCCACGATGTACCGCATCCACCCGGCGTACCTCGCCTGGGCGCTGGAGAACATCGAACAGGGCAACATCGTCAACCGCATCACCGTGGACGACGACACCGCACGCGAGGCAAAGGTGGCTCTGGAGCGCATGCTCCAGGTGCACCCGTGATCGCAAGCTCCCGTCAACGGGAGCACATCAACAATATTGAGGAAGCAGCACAATGAGCAACGCTGAAATCGTCGTAGTCGGCGCGGGCGTCGCGGGCCTTTCCGCGGCGCTGGCGGTGGCCGATGCCGGCCAGGACGTGACGCTGGTCACCAAGGCCGACCTGGTGGAATCCAACACCTACCATGCGCAGGGCGGCATCGCCGCGGCGGTCTTCGCCGACGACGACCCGAAACTGCACGCGGCCGACACGATGGCCGCGGGGCATGGTCTGTGCGAGCCCCGTGCCGTGGAGATACTGACCCGCGAGGGCGCCGACCGTGTGCGGCAGTTCGCCGCCGCGGGCGTGCATTTCGATCGTGACGCGCAAGGCCACATGCTGCGTGGCCTCGAAGCCGCGCATTCGCGGGCCCGTGTCGTGCACGCCGGGGGAGACGCCACCGGCAAGGTGGTCGAACTGGATGTGTCCGCCATGGTGCGGGCCAATCCGCTCATCCACATCATCGAGCATGCGTTCCTTGAGGATTTGATTGTGCGCGACGGCGCCATCGCCGGCGTGCGGCTGCTCGTCAGGGGCGGCGAGACATTCCGCAGCGCCGACATGGCCGCTTCACGCGTCATCCTCGCCACCGGTGGCGCCGGACGTCTCTACCCGTACACCACCAATCCGGCCGTCGCCACCGCGGACGGTCTGGCGGCCGCATGGCGTGCCGGCGCACAGGTCGCCGACGTGGAGTTCTACCAGTTCCACCCCACCGCGATGGCCGTGGGCGAGCACTTCCTCGTTTCCGAGGCGGTACGCGGCGAGGGCGCGGTGCTGCTCGACGAGCACGGCGAACGGTACATGACCCGTGTCGACGAGCGCGCCGAACTCGCGCCGCGCGACGTGGTGGCCCGCGAGAACTTCCGCGTCATGCAGGCGCAGGGCGGCAAGCCCGTGATGCTCGACGTCTCGCCGATGCGCCGCGAGAACCCGGATCTGGCCGAGTTCCTGCGTCACCGGTTCCCGACCATCGACGCCTATACGCGTTCTCTCGGCTTCGACTGGAGCAAGGAGCCGATTCCGGTCGCGCCCGCCGCGCACTACTACATGGGCGGCATCCGCACCGATCTGGAAGGCCGCGCGAGCATCCCCGGCCTGTATGCGGCCGGCGAATGCGCCCGCACCGGCGTGATGGGATCCAACCGGCTCGCGTCGAACTCGCTGCTTGAAGGACTGGTGTACGGTCGTCGCGCCGGGCTCGCCGCCGTGAACGATCCGGCCGGTTCCGTGTGGAATCCGGTCTGGTTCTCCAACTCGGCCACCAGCCGCATCGTCAGCGACACACCGGTCGAGCTGAGCATGCCGGCACCCGATGAGCGTGCCGGGGCCAATGGCCGGCCTGCCATCTGGGATCGCACCCGCATCCAGAACACGATGTGGGCCGGCGTGGGCGTGTTGCGCGACGGCGACGGCCTGCGCCAGGCCATCGACCAGCTCGGCACCGGCCTGGCGCTGGCCGATGCCGACGCGACGGAACCCGCTGCCACGGCCTGTGAGCCTGACCCGATCACCCGCCTGGAAAACCGCAACCTGCTCACCGTCGGCTACGTCGAGGCCAACGCCGCGCTGCGCCGCACCGAGTCGCGCGGCGCCCACGCCCGCACCGACTATCCCGAGTCATGCGACGAGTGGGCGCAATCCATCGCCTACATCAACGCCTAGCGCTGTTTGCTCACTTGTCGGTTGGCGCCGGACTGTCGTTGCACGCCGCCGGAGTGGTCTCGGTACCCTGACCCGATGCATTGCGATTAATCCCGCAAGAACGACAGCAGTCCATATCAAGAAAGACCCGATCATGCTTACGCAACACATCATCCGCACCGCCGTCGAGGCGGCGCTCGCCGAAGACGCGCCCTACGGCGACATCACCTGCGAGACCACAATCCCCGCGGACGAAACCGGCTCGGCGCACCTCACCGCACGCGAGAGGGGCGTGATGAGCGGCATCGCCGTGTTCACGGCCGCCTTCACGGCGCAAAATCCCGGTATCGGCGTCTCGCCCCTGATCGCGGACGGGGAGCGATTCCAGCGCGGCCAGATCCTCGCCACCGTGGAAGGTCCGGTACGTGACCTGCTCGCCGCCGAACGCATCGCCCTCAACTTCACCCAGCGCATGAGCGGCATCGCCACCATGACCGCCTCCTTCGTGGACGCGGTCAACGCCATCTACGATGACGGACATGACGGGACCGTCACCCGGCCGCATCGCTACGAGCGCACTCGCATCGTCGACACGCGCAAAACCACCCCCGGCCTGCGCCCGTTCGAGAAATACGCCGTGGTCTGCGGCGGAGGCCACAACCACCGTTACGGGCTGTCCGACGCGGTGATGATGAAGGACAATCATCTGGCGGCGCTCGCCGCACGCGGCATCGACCTGACCGGCGCGATCCGCCACGTGCGCGAACAGGTGGGCCACACCACGCATATCGAAGTGGAAGTCGACCGGCTTGAGCAGATTCCCGCCGTGCTCGCCGGCGGTGCGGACACCATCATGCTCGACAACTTCTCGCTCGATGACACCCGCCGCGGCGTGGATATCATCAACGGCAAGGCCATCGTGGAAGCCAGCGGCAACATGAGCATGGAGCGCGTGCCGGCCGTGGCCGCCACCGGTGTGGATGTGATCTCAGTGGGCGCGCTGACGCACAGCGTACGCAGCATCGACCTCGGATTGGACTGGAACTAGCCATGACTGACACTCCCAATGCATCCGGCGAACCCGACGAGCTGTATCTGGACGCCGCTGCCACCGAGCCGGTGACCAGGAACGTCATCGAGGCGATGATGCCGTTCATGACCGACGCATACGCGAACCCGGCAAGCATGCATCAACCCGGCAAGACGGCGGCGAGGGCGCTTGATGCCGCCCGCGCCTCGTTCGCCGCCGGTCTCGGCGCCCGCCCGGACGACGTGATCTTCACTTCCGGCGGCACCGAGTCGGACAATCTGGCCATCAAGGGCATCGCCATGGCACGTATGCGTGCACTCGGCCTGCAGCCGGTCTACGGTCTTGCCGGAATCGATGACGAGCCGTCCGGCGTGGACCCCGCACAGGCCGGTGAACATCCGGCGATCCGCCGTCCGCGCATCATCATCTCATCCATCGAGCACCCGGCCGTCGCGCAATCGGCGCAATGGCTGCACGAATGGTTCGGCTTCGAAGTCGTGCACATTCCCGTGGACGGTCAGGCTCACCTCGACCTTGACACGCTCGAACAGGAGCTCGACGGCGAGACCGGTGAACGCACCACGCTGGTTTCCGCCATACTGGCCAACAACGAGGTCGGCACCGTCGAACCCGTGGAGGAGCTGGTCCGCATCGCCCACGCGCACGGGGTTCCCATTCATGTGGACGCCGTGCAGGCGGCCGGGCAGATTCCCATCCGCATGCGCGATTGGGATGTGGACGCGCTGAGCGTGTCCGGACACAAGTTCGGTACGCCCAAGGGACTGGGGGCGCTGCTGGTCCGCGGTCGAACCCCGATCGAGCCGGTGCTTTCCGGCGGCGGTCAGGAGCGCGGGCTGCGCTCCGGCACGCAGAACGTGGCCGGTGCGGTGGCGCTCGCCATAGGGCTCAACGAGTCGAACGCGCGCATGGCGGCGCAGTACCGGGAACTGACGGATTCCCGCGACATGCTGATTGACGCCGTGCGGCGGGTGGTGCCTCGCGCCGAACTCACCGGCGACCCGGTCAGTCGTCTGCCGGGACATGCGTCATTCATTTTCCCCGGAGTCACCGGCGAAGCTCTGCTTGTCGATCTGGACGCCCGAGGCATAGCCGCCTCGTCCGGATCCGCCTGCGCCATTGGCCGTCATGAGATTCCCGGCACACTGCTTGCCATGGGGCTGGAACCGCAGATCGCCAAATCCGCCCTGCGTATGACATTCCGCCGTCCCCTCACACGGGAGGAAATCGAGCGCATCTCCATGGCCTTGGAAGACTCCTACACCGAGCTGACGCATTAGTGCACATGGTCTCCAGTCAACGATCCCTGCGGGGGCAACGTGTGCTGTTACCCGTCGGAGGGCGGTTCGGTTGTGTGTCAAGGCGTATCGCTAGGCTTATGCCGGTTTGCGTGTAAGTACAGATATGAACCAAAACAAGTACCGAACGGTTACGCGAAGAATCAATTAAGAGAGGTTTCTATGGCGGTTCGCGGTGATATTCGTAATGTGGCTATCGTGGCACACGTCGATCACGGCAAGACCACGCTGGTAAACGCGATGCTCCAGCAGTCCCACGTGTTCAACGAGCGCGAGGAGGTGCCGGATCGTGTGATGGACTCCAACGATCTGGAGCGCGAGAAGGGCATCACCATCCTGGCCAAGAACACGGCCGTGGAATACACCGGTCCGCTGGCGGCCAAGTACGGTTACCCGGACGGCATCACGCTCAACATCATCGACACCCCCGGCCACGCCGATTTCGGTGGCGAGGTCGAGCGCGGCATCTCGATGGTCGACGGCGTCGTGCTGCTCGTCGACGCTTCCGAAGGCCCGCTGCCGCAGACCCGTTTCGTGCTGCGCAAGGCCCTTGAGGCCAAGCTGCCGGTGATTCTGTGCGTCAACAAGGTGGATCGTCCGGACGCCCGTATCGAAGAGGTCGTCTCCGAATCCACCGACCTGCTGCTGGGCCTCGCCCAGGACGTCATCGAGGAAGGCGTCGACCTCGACCTTGACCACCTGCTTGACCTGCCGGTCGTCTACTGCGCGGCGAAGGCCGGCTACGCGTCCGTCAACCAGCCCGAGAACGGCGGCCTGCCGGACAACGACAACCTTGAGCCTCTGTTCGAGGACATCATCAAGTACATCCCCGCCCCCGAATACGAGGAGGGCGCGCCGCTGCAGGCGCACGTCGCCAACATCGACTCCTCCGACTTCCTCGGACGACTCGGCCTGGTCCGTATCTACAACGGCACGCTGGAGAAGGGCAAGACCTACGGCCTGTCCCGCGTGGACGGTTCCATCGAGAACTTCCGCGTCGTCGAACTGCTGCGCACGCAGGGCCTGGAGCGCACTCCCGTCGAATCCGCCGGCCCCGGTGACATCGTCGCCGTCGCGGGCGTCAACGACATCATGATCGGCGAGACCATCGTCGACCCGAACGACCCGAAGCCGCTGCCGCTCATCCACGTCGACGACCCGGCCATCTCGATGACCTTCGGCACCAACGACTCCCCGCTGGCCGGCCGCGAAGGCAAGGACCACAAGCTTACCGCCCGCATGCTCAAGGATCGTCTCGACCGCGAGCTCATCGGTAACGTGTCGATCAAGGTGCTGCCCACCGACCGCCCCGACGCCTGGGAAGTCCAGGGCCGTGGCGAGCTCGCGCTGGCCATCCTCGCCGAGCAGATGCGCCGCGAAGGCTTCGAGCTGACCGTCGGCCGCCCGCAGGTGGTCACCAAGACCATCGACGGCAAGATCAACGAGCCGATGGAGAACACCACCATCGACGTTCCCGAGGAATACATGGGTACCGTCACGCAGCTCATGGCCGACCGCAAGGGCCGCATGGACTCGATGAGCAACCACGGTTCCGGCTGGGTGCGTCTGCAGTTCACCGTGCCGTCCCGTGGCCTGATCGGCTTCCGCACCGCGCTGCTGTCCGCCACGCGCGGCACCGGCATCGCCTCCTCGCTGTCCGCCGGCTACGCGCCGTGGGCCGGCGCCATCGTCACCCGCCAGAACGGCTCGATGGTTTCCGACCGCGCCGGCGTTGCCACCCCGTACGCCATGCAGCGGCTGCAGGCCCGCGGCAACTTCTTCGTCGAACCGCAGTCCAACGTGTATGAGGGCCAGGTCGTCGGCATCAACAACAAGCCGGACGAGTTGGACGTGAACATCACGCTGGCCAAGCACATGACCAACATGCGTTCCTCCACCGCCGACGTGCTGGAAACGCTGACTCCGCCGATCAAGATGAGCCTTGAGGAGTCGCTCGACTTCGCGAATGAGGACGAGTGCGTCGAGGTCACCCCTGAGGCGATTCGCGTGCGCAAGATCATCCTCAGCCGTGAGGACTGGTACAAGTGGCGTGCCAAGCAGCGTCGTCAGAACAACAACGCCTGACGGCGTTGCCGTTCTGACGACCGTCGCGGGCGCTGATTGCGCGCCCGCTCCCTTCACCTACGGACAGTCCGCTGGACTGTCCGTTTGGCGGTTCAGCAGTCCAACAACGCCTGACGGCGTTGCCGTTCTGACGACCGTCGCGGGCGCTGATTGCGCGCCCGTCTGCTTGCTTCTGATTACGGAGAGTCCATTGGGCTCTCCGTTTTTGTTTTTCGAGGGGCTGTTCTGACGGGTCTGTGTGCCACACCAGGCCGATTTCGGCGTTTTTAGGGCTGGTGTGGTACGACGGAAATTCCTGCGATTGGGACGAATGTTTGTTCATCGTTGAAAAATGGCGGTTTCTATGATTTTGCCTGTTGCCATACCAGCGAATGTTAGGGCTAACATTCCATTGTGTGGCAATATGTTGGCCACACAATGCGATTTTTGCCTGTTTTGACGCTGGTGTGGCATGTTCTGCGGCAGCGGCATGGTGTTATGTCCCGCCAGCGGGGGCAAGATATGAGTTCGCCGGGCCTTCTGGCCTGTAATTGGATGGCCTGCGGACACGGCTTCCGCTGTTTGCCATACGGCTCATTGCGCCAGCGGAGCGAGATTTCACCGCGCCGATACAGCGCATCTCCTTATACTGGTGACCATGACTCAATCGGATGATCGTTCAATTCTGCCTTGGTCTCATCGGCTCAGCCCCGTGCTGCGCGGACTCGTCACCGTCGTTGCCGGCATCCTGTGCGGCATCGTCGGCACGTTCGCGCATCGCATGGGCGCTTCGGCCAACATTCCGTATGGACTGGTGCTCGCCTTCCTGATTCTTGGCATATCGGCGTGGTGTGCACGCTCGCGGCTTGACGTCGTCGGTCTCGCCCTGCACCTGATCGCCTCGTCCGGCACGGTATGGCTGATCGCTGTGCAATCCACCGACGACGCGTTGACGCCGGTCGGATTCAGCGGATCATCGGTGCCGTTTTTTTCCCAGCGTGTGGGATACCTGTGGCTGATCGGCTGCATCGTCGTCCAGCTGATGCTGATGTTCCTGCCCGCGCGATGGTTCGCCATCACGCCCAAGACCGATGGAAAGACCGACGACAAGACCGACGACAAGAATTCGCAGCAGCCATCGCAGCTGTCCGTGTCCCGGCAGACTCCCGACACGCTGGCGGAGAGCCGATGATGGCCGAGTATACGTTGCATTTCCTGGGGCCGACCGGGACGTTCACCCATCAGGCGGCGATCGAGGCCGCCAAGACGATCCGCCCATCCGGCGCATCCGTGACGCTGACACCCGAGCCGGACGTCCCGACGATTCTTGACGCGGTGCAGCGTCGGGGTGACTGGGGCATCATCGCGTGGGAAAACAACGTGGAAGGGTACGTCGTGCCGAACCTCGACGCGCTCATCGACGCTGACAATGTGGTCGGATTCGCCCGAGTCGGCGTGAACGTGTCATTCGACGCCTTCACCTTGCCCGGCGCATCACTCGCCGATTGCCGTACCGTCACCGCCCATCCGCACGGGCTGGCGCAATGCCGCCGTTTCACGGCCGACCATCAGCTGCAGCAGCTGCCGGCATCGTCGAATGGTGCCGCCTGCCGAGACCTTGAGCCCGGCCAGGTGGCGCTCGGACCGAGCATCTGCGGCGATTTGTACAATCTGACGCGCGTCGCCTGCGCCGTGGGCGACTATGCCGGCGCGCGCACCGAGTTCCTGGCACTCGCCCCGCGGGACGAGGCCATCACCGTGCTGCGCGAGCGGGCATCACGGACGGCCGGGGATGAGACCGTGGGATCGATGCCGGCTCCGGGGGCGACGACCGACCCCGTTTCGGAATACGAATCGATCATCGCGTTCATACCGCTGAGCACAGGCCCCGGCGTACTCGCGAATCTGCTGGACGTGCTGCGCGACGCCGGTCTGAACATGACGAGTTTCATATCTCGCCCGATTAAGGGACGCGACGGCACGTACAGTTTCATCGCGACCATCGATGCAGCGCCCTGGCAGGAACACCTGCGCGACGTGCTGACACAGGTCGTCGACCATGGCGATTGGGTGAAGACGCTGGCGGTGTATCCGCGCCGCGAACGGCCGAACCCGCCGATCTACGCGTGGTCGCTGCCCAACGGGGGAGTGCGCCGCGAGCCGGCCGCGCCCGGCACATGGACGGAAGGCGACACTGCGCGAAGGGAATTGCTGTGGTAGGAAGTCATGATACTGCGGCCGCCGCACGGCTCACGGTCGGAGTCATCGGACTCGGCCTGATCGGCGGGTCGCTGGCCCGAAGGCTCGCCGTCCGCGGAGTGTCGGTCGTCGCGTGGAACCATCGCCCGCATCCATACGCCCAGGCCGAAGCCGATGGCATACGCTGCATGCGCACGCTCGCCGAACTGGTCGAAGCGCAGCCGGATGTCATCGTGCTGTGCAACCCGCTGAAGGCGATGCCGGCGATTCTCGGCGAGTTGCGGCCGCTGCTCGAACCGTATCAGGACATCACGCTCACCGATGTGGGCAGTGTCAAGATGATGGTCCGCGATCAGGTGCGGGACGCGGGTCTGGCGGGCCGCTATGTCGGCGCGCACCCGATGGCCGGCAACGAGCTCTCGGGATGGGCCGCCGCCGCCCCGGCGCTCTACGACAACGCGCTGTGGGCCATGACCGTGGATGGCGACACCGATTACCGTCGTTTTCTCGCCGTCGCGCGGATGATCACCGACGATGTGGGCAACCGCGTCATCGTGCTCGACGACGATACCCATGACCGCGCTGCCGCGCTGATCTCACACATGCCGCACGTCGTCGCCACGGCGCTCATCAACCAGCTGACCGACGACCCGGACCGCAACATCGCGGCTGCGCTCGCCGCGGGAAGCTGGAGGGACATGACGCGCGTCGCGCTGACCGATCCGGACCGCACCCGTGCGATGGTCGAAGAGGACGCCGACAATGTGGAACGACTGCTGCGCATGATGGCGGCGCGGCTTACCGAGGTCGCGGACGAATTGCATGGCGCAGATGCAGGTGCCATCGCCGCGTTTTTCGCGGATGGACAGCCGTTCCGCGACTACAAGTCCGCGGTCAGAAGCGGTGCGGACGGGGACGGGCCGGTCTTCGACCTGACGATACCCGCGGAGGGATGGCAGGCGGCACTGCTCGATTCCGCCCGCCGCGGCGAGCATATCCTGCGTTTCGGCGACGACTATACCGCCTGCGTGCAGCGTCGCAGCGCGATGTGATGCTGCGGGCTACTTGACGATAGGCCACCCCTAGTCGGCCACAAGGCTGACTAGGGGCTTGACGGCACCACAGCTCAGGGGCGGGTGAAGTGGCGTTCGGGGACGGGTTTGAGGGTGATGATGGTGTCGGCGTCGATGGTCACGCGATGTTCGGGGCGTGACCCGTTGGCCGCCGCGTCGCGGATCATATCCAACGTGTGACCGTCCCATGAGGTGACGTGTCCGACGTAATCGCGGTATTTCATGCGATGGTCGGTCGGATCGACCCCTTCGGACACTCGGACGACCACTCGCGCGTTGGCAGGGATTTCATTGGGAATTGCCATGGGGACTCCTTTGCCGTCGGTTTGTTCCATTCTAGTGGGTGAAACGCGGTCTTGCGGGATAGAATCGGCAAAGAAAGGAGTGTGCATGGATGGCGATGGTGATCTGTCCGCGTTCCTTGCGTATCTGCGGGCCAACAGGGGATTGTCGGACAATACGGTGAAGGCGTACGGCACCGATGTCAGGGAGTGCCTGCATGCACTGGCGTCGCGCGGCATCGCAGATCTGCGTCAGGTCACGACCGACGACCTGCGTGGATGGATGGCGTTCGAGACCCGCGACCACGCCCGCTCCAGCATGGCCCGCAAGGTCGTGTCGGTCCGTTCGTTTTTCGCTTGGGCGCATGAGCATGGCAGGATCGAGGCCGATCCGGCGGCCGTGCTGATGACGCCGAAACTGCCGGACACGTTGCCTTCGGTGCTGACTGAGGCCCAGGCGGAGCGCCTGATGGACCGTGTGGATGACGATGCGTCGCTGCATGCCGCCTCATCGCAGCGTTACGAGACACGGCATGATGAGATGCCCCGCCTTGATTCGGCCCATCGGGGCGAAGGGATGAGTCAGCGTGACGAAGTCGTGGCGCTACGTGATGCGGCCATGCTGGAATTGCTTTACGCGACCGGTATCCGCGTGGCGGAACTCGTCGGGCTCGACATCGGCGATGTCGACTGGTCCCACCGCACGATACGGGTTACGGGAAAGGGCAGCAAGCAGCGCGTGGTGCCCTTCGGCGACCCTGCCGAGAAGGCGCTGGCCGGCTGGAAGGAGCATGGCCGACCATTGATATTGCGCAGAGCCGGTGCGGGCACTCTCGATACGGCCGCGTTGTTCCTCGGCATGCGCGGCCGCCGCATCGACCAGCGTATCGTGCGCGATGTCGTGCATCGTGCCGCCCGCGAGAGCGGGGTGCCCGATATCAGCCCGCATTCGCTGCGGCACAGCGCGGCGACGCACATGCTGGACGGGGGAGCGGACCTGCGCGAGGTTCAGGAGATGCTCGGCCATTCGTCGTTGCGCACTACGCAGCGGTACACGCATGTGTCGATCGAGCAGCTGAAGGAGCGGTACCGCCAGGCGTTTCCCCGGGCCTGACATCGTCACGTTCCGAGCTTGATCGTCCCGCGATTGCCTACGTCGACAACTCCGCGATAACTCCGCGGCCATCCTGCGCTTACCCTGCGCTTACCCTGCGCTTACCCTGCGGTCATCTTGCGATCAACCCGTGATTTCGCCTCGATTGCCCTGCAATCCGCATGATTCCGGGGTGCAACAGGCGAATTGTGCACGTTCACATCATTTAAAATCTTGAAATGTGATACAAATATGAACAAAATGTGGCAATTAACGTCGAAATCTTGACGGAAGCGTATCCTTATCACGTTTTGCGTTTACATGGGGTGACTATAATCGGTCACCAACAAGAACGCCGCCATCCAAAGGCGACAGTCGAGTGAACGCTTTTGTCGTTCGGAACAAGGAGGAAGGATGGCCCCGGCTCAATGCTGAAGTTCATCGCCAAGCGCCTCGCCAACTACGTCGTCATGCTGTTCGTGGCGATTTCATGTACGTATTTTCTGGCTTCTGGTTTCATGCGTCCGCGCTCGAATTACGAGTCGAGGACTCCCCGCCCTCCGGCAGCGTCCATCAACCGCAGCTTGGATCTGGCCAATATCAATGATCACACCAATATCTTCACTCGGTATTGGCGTTGGCTGACCGGTGTCGTCACCAGATGGGACTGGGGACTGTCCCCTGATCTGGGGTCGGTCAACGGTGCGCTTGCGCCGCGTATCGTTGCCTCCACCGAGCTGGTGACGATCGCCACAGTCCTTTCCATCGTGCTTGGCGTGGCGCTCGGCATCTACACCGCGCAGCGCCAGTACAAGTGGCAGGACCGCCTGTTCGGCACCACTGCCACGTTCTTCCTTGTCATCCCGACCGCCGTGTTCGCCCTGCTTGTCGTGATGCTCGCCATCTTCATCAACGGCGCCAGCGGCTTCCGCCTGTTCTATGTGACGGGTCTGTCCAGTTATACAGGAAATAACTGGTTCCTGAGATTGGCTGATTTCGGGCAGCACATCATCCTGCCGACCATCGTGCTGACGATTCTGGGCATGGTCTCCTACCATCTGACGCAGCGCACCTACCTGCTTGACGAGATGCACGCCGATTACGTGCGCACCGCCCGTGCGAAGGGTCTGACCCGCCGCCAGGCCATCCGTCGCCACGCGTTGCGCGCATCCCTGATTCCGACCGCCGTCAACGTCGCATTCTCCATCGCCTCGGTGTTCACCGGCGCGGTCATCACCGAATCTATCTTCGCCATCAACGGCTTGGGCCGGTACTTCATCCAGGCCATTCTCGACAACGACATCAATGCCTCGGTCGCCATCGCGGCGTTCGGCGGCGTGTGCACCCTCGCCGGTGCGCTGCTGGCCGACATCGTGTCCGCGTGGCTTGATCCGCGCATCAAGATGAGCTGAGTGCAGGGGATGTGAGAAACAATGACTGATACAACCGTCAAAAACAACGAAACGACACAGAAAGAGTCCGACGAGAGCACGTCGAAGGGCGATATCAAGCACATCGGTTACGCCGGCCTGATCGCGCGTCGTTTCTTCCGTCAGCGCTCCGCCGTGGTCGGACTGATCATCCTTCTGGTGCTGGTGTTCTTCGCGCTGTTCGGCGCCAACATCGGCAAGTGGGCGTATGACGACCCTGACTTCCTCGCCCTGTCGGCAGGTCCGAGCGCCAGCCACTGGCTGGGAACCGACTCCGGCGGCTCCGACCTGTACGCCATGGTGGTGCGTGGTCTCGGCAAGTCGCTGATGATCGGCATCATCACCTCGGTGGCGACGATGGCGATCGCCTCGCTGCTGGGAACGGCCATCTCCTTCTTCGGCGGCTGGGTCGAGCGCGTCGGCATGTGGCTGCTCGATATGCTGCTCGTCGTGCCGTCGTTCCTGCTGATCGCAATGATCGTGCGCACCGCGAACGCCACCACCGGATGGATCTGGCTGATCATCGGCCTGACCGCGTTCGGCTGGGTCGGCTATGCGCGAATCATACGAACGCTGACGTTGTCGCTGCGCGAGCGCGACTACGTCAAGGCGGCCCGGTTCATGGGCGTCGGATCGTTCAAGATCATCGTGCGTCACCTCATGCCGAACCTCGCCTCGATGATCATCATCAACACGGTGCTGGGCGTCGTGGGCGCTGTCAACTCCGAGACCGCACTGTCGTACCTTGGTCTGGGCGTCAAGGCGCCCGACGTGTCGCTGGGTTCCATCCTGCAGTCCGGCGCCGTGTCCATGCAGACCGCTCCCTGGCTGCTGGTCTTCCCCTCCATCGCCCTGGTCCTGTTGACGTTCAGCATGCAGCTGATCGGTGACGGTCTGCGCGATGCGCTTGATCCCAATTCACGTGCGAGCGGAACGGTGGGTGCCTGATGTTCAGAAAGACAATGATGAAAAACAACAAGTCAAAGGGCAGCGTCTCAAGCGAGCACAAGGAGATCGTGCGCGACGACATCCTCCAGTACGAGCTGCTTGAAGGCAACGGCCCCAAGGGCGCGCCGAAGGGCGATCCGATCATGCAGGTGCGCGACCTGCACGTGTCCTTCGCCACAGAGGCCGGCGTGTGCCGTGCGGTGCGAGGCGTCAACTTCGACCTGTGGCGCGGGCGTACGCTCGGCATCGTGGGCGAGTCCGGCTCCGGCAAGTCCGTGACCGCGTTGAGCCTGATCGGCCTGCTCGACGACAACGCCAAGGTCACCGGCTCCATCATCATGAACGGCGAGGAGCTCATCGGCAAGACCGACGAGGAGATGAGCGAGATCCGCGGCGAGCGTATCGCCATGGTGTTCCAGGATCCGCTGTCCGCCCTGACCCCGATGTTCACCATCGGCGACCAGATCGCCGAAGGCCTCATCACCCATCATCCCGACATGTCCAAGCAGCAGATTCACGACCGTTGCGTCGAGCTGCTCGAACTGGTCGGCATCCCGCAGCCCGAGGAGCGTCTCAGCAGCTTCCCGCACCAGTTCTCCGGTGGTATGCGTCAGCGCGTGATGATCGCCATCGCCATCGCGAACAACCCCGACGTCATCATCGCCGACGAGCCGACCACGGCCCTCGACGTGACGATTCAGGCGCAGATCCTCGACGTTCTCGCCAAGGCGCAGAAGGAGACCGGCGCCGCCGTCGTGCTCATCACCCACGATCTGGGCGTGGTGGCCGGCGCGGCCGACGACATCCTCGTCATGTATGCCGGTCGTCCCGTCGAGCGCGCCAGCATCGACGACGTCTTCCAGCACCCCTCCATGCCGTACACGATGGGTCTGCTCGGCGCCGTGCCGAAGCCGCACATCGCCGCCTCCCAGCGTCTCGTGCCGATTCAGGGCAACCCGCCGTCACTGGTCGACATCCCGAAGGGATGCCCGTTCTCGCCACGATGCCCGCTCGCCACCCCGGAGTGCTCGCTGTCTGAGCCGAACCTGGAAGTCGTGGACGCGAACTCCGGTCATCTCGCCTCCTGCCGTCGACTGCAGGAGATCATCGACAAGAACATGAAGTACACGGACGTGTTCCCCGTGCCCGACCTGCTTCCCGCCGACTGGGCCGACGTCCCGCGCGACCAGCGCCCGGTGACGCTGGAGGTCGACCACCTGGTCAAGCACTTCCCGCTGACCGGTGGTGGCATGTTCCGCCGTACCATCGGCCAGGTCGCGGCCGTCGACGACGTGACGTTCAAGATTCGTCAGGGGGAGACCCTGGCACTGGTCGGCGAGTCCGGCTCCGGCAAGTCCACCACGCTGATGGAGATCATGAACCTCATGAAGCCCGAGGACGGACGCATCGTCGTACTCGGCCATGACCTCGCCGAACTCAAGAAGAAGGCGGAGCGCAAGGCGCTGCGCAAGGACCTGCAGATCATCTTCCAGGATCCGATGAGCTCGCTCGACCCGCGCATGCCCATCTATGACGTGCTCGCGGAGCCGCTCAAGGTGCACAAGTGGAGCAAGGAGAAGATCAACCGCCGCATCGGCGAGCTGATGGAGCTGGTCGGCCTGAACCCCGACTACGTGGATCGCTTCCCGGCGCAGTTCTCCGGTGGGCAGCGTCAGCGCATCTCCATCGCCCGCGCCCTCGCCACCGATCCGAAGGTGCTACTGCTCGACGAGCCGATCGCGTCCCTCGACGTGTCGATTCAGGCGGGCATCATCAACCTGCTTGAGGACCTGCAGGCCAAGCTGAAGATCTCATACCTGTTCGTCGCGCACGATCTGGCGGTCATCCGCCACATCTCCGACCGCGTGGCCGTCATGTACCTCGGCCAGGTGGTCGAGCTCGGCGAGACCGAGGACGTGTTCACCCATCCGCGTCACCCGTACACGCAGGCGCTGCTGTCGGCCATCCCCGTGCCCGACCCCGTGGTCGAGCGCACCCGCCAGCGCATCATCCTCAAGGGAGACCTGCCGTCTCCGTCCGAGAAGCACCCGGGATGCCGTTTTGCGTCCCGCTGCCCCGTCAAGCTGCGGCTCACTCCCGAGCAGCAGAAGATGTGCGAGACGAAACGCCCGGTTTTGACGTCGGATGACCAGATAGCGACCGAATTCGCCTGTCACTTCCCGCTGGATGTGAACGACGAATCCGCGCCGTTCTAAAGTCTTTCGGGCCGGTCATATGACCGGCCCGATTGCATTGGTTTCGCCGAAAAGTGAAAAGTGACGCCAATGTTAACAAAACGTGGTGTATCATCACGGTTCTAGTTGCGAGATATTTTGAAGGAGAGAACGGCACGCGCAACTCGTGCTGTTCAGGAGAGGAATGCAAAGTATGAGTTTTGCATCTACCGCGCGTAAGGTCACCGCCTTCGCCGCCGCTGCAGCCACGCTTCTGGCGCTTGGTGCTTGCGGCAACAGCAACAACGGCAGCGCCGGCAACAACGGCGCCAAGTCCACTTCCGAACCGCAGGAAGGTGTTCCCACCAACTACACCGGTTCGTTCCCGATGCCGGATCCGGGCAAGGCCTACAACAACCCGAAGGACCGCGGCGAGCTGAAGCAGGGTGGCACCCTCACCCTGCCGATCACCGAGATCGGCCCGAACTGGAACGCCATTGACGTCAACGGCAACACCGTGTACATGAGCGGCCTGTGGCGCTTCTACATGCCGTGCATCTGGGAGTACCCGGCGGATGGTTCCCTGGAGAACATCAAGCCGAACACCAACTACGTGACCAAGGTCGAGCAGACCTCCGACAGCCCTGAGACCGTTGTCTTCACGATCAACGACAAGGCCTCCTGGAACGACGGCACCCCGATCACCTGGAAGGACTTCGAGTCCACCTGGAAGGTCCAGAGCGGCAAGAGCGACAAGTTCACCCCGGCCCTCACCACTGGTTACGACCAGATCAAGAGCGTCACCAAGGGCGACACCGACAAGCAGGCCGTCGTGACGTTCGAGAAGGACTTCTACCCCTACCAGTCCCTGTTCAACCTGCTGTACCCGTCTGAAGCCCTCACCGGCGACGACACCAAGGACGGCGACACCTTCTCCAAGGGTTGGTCGAACGACTCTCACTCCGACAAGTGGGGCGCCGGCCCGTTCGTCGTCTCCAAGAGCTCCGACTCCGAAGTGACCTTCACCCCGAACCCGAAGTGGTGGGGCGACAAGCCGCTGCTGGACAAGGTCGTGCTCAAGCAGATGGAGCCGTCCGCTGCCATGAACGCCTTCAAGAACGGTGAGATTGACGCCGTCGGCGCTTCCGACGCCGAGTCCATGACGAGCGCGAAGACCGTGAAGGACGCTTACCTGCGTCGTTCCTACGACTCCGGTGTGTACACGCTGACCATCAACACCAAGAACATCCCGCTGGAGGTCCGCAAGGCCTTCGTCCAGGGCGTCGACCGCAGCCAGCTGCAGAAGATCGACTTCCAGGGTATCGAATGGACCGAGAAGACCCCGGGCTCCCTGATTCTGCCTCAGTTCCAGGACGGCTACGAGGACAACATGCCCGCTGAGTCGAAGTTCTCCACCGCCAACGCCACCAAGACCCTTGAGGACGCCGGCTACAAGAAGAACAGCGACGGCTACTACGAGAAGGGCGGCAAGGTCGCGGCCATTACGTACACGACGTTCTCCGACTCCGCCTCTACCAAGGCCAAGGCAACCGCCATCCAGAAGATGGCCAAGACCGTCGGCATCAAGGTGAGCATCGACATCAAGGCTTCGAACACCTTCTCCGACACCGTCAGCTCTGGTAACTGGGACATGATCGGCCTCGGCTGGTCCGCTAGCGACCCGTTCGGCTACGCGTCCTCCGCTTACCAGCTCTACGGCTCCAAGTCCGAGTCCAACTTCTCCTTCACCGGCACCGACGAGATCGACAAGGAGCTCGAGTCCATCCCGGGCATCAAGGACAGCACCAAGGCCATTGCTCAGTTCAACAAGGCTGAGAAGGAAGCCCAGAAGCTGTACGCTCAGATCCCGTTCGAGAACGGCCAGATCACTGTCGCCGTCAAGAAGGGTCTTGCGAACTACGGTCCTGCAGGCTACTCCTCCGGCGCGCGTGTCATGGTGACCGTTCACCCCGAGAACCTCGGCTGGGAGAAGTGAGTCGTCTGATTCATCGATCTCATTGAGATAGCGATATAGAAGTCCCCCGTGGCTGCAAAGTCACGGGGGACTTCTCGTATGTGTGGACGATGTTGGACCACCCCCAGCCGGCCATGCCGGCAGCCCCCGATAGCGGAGGCTGCCGGCATGACTGACTGGAGGTGGTCACGCTGGCAGAGCGGGTATGCCCCGCTCAGCGGCAGACCTTGGAGATCGGCTGCCAGGGCTGCAGGGTCACCGGTTCGGAATCCACCGCGGCGAGCGTGCGCTCGTCCAGGTATTCCTTGCGGATGATGAGCTCCTGAACATAGCGGTCGAACCACGCGCCGGAGGCGACATAGTAGCCGTCCTTGCCGTTGTCCTTGCCCCAGCTGTTCTCCACCTTCCAACGGTCCGGCTCACCGGCCTTGTCGAGGTTGACGCCGGTGAGCGTCATGGCGTGGTTGCTGCGCGAATCGTTGTATTCCAGACCGTGCGCCTTGTCCGATGCGAACTCGGTGCCGAACAGCTCATCCACGCGCACGGTGCCACGATCGAAGATGCCAGCCTTGCGCAGTGAGAACTGCGCGCAGTCGCAGGCGAACCAGATTGGGTGGCCTGCGGTCAGCTGGTCGACGGCGGCCTTGCGGAACACGTCGAGCGGCACGTTGATGAAGTCCATCGGAGCGGCCTCCGCCACGTTGCCCACGAACGCCAGCTGATAGCGGCGGTAATACGGGGTAGAGGCGAGCGGGGAGTTCGTCAGGCTCACGAAATCATCCAAATCCTCGCCCACGTACTTCGCGTAGAACTCCTGCGGCGTGATGCCGTGTTCGACGATCTGCCTGCGCGAGTCGATGCCGGACTTCGTGCCGGACTCGGACGCCTTGGCGTCATCCTTGCCCTCGTCCTTGACGCGCAGCAGCAGATCGAAGCTCGCCGGTGGCTCGCCCATTGCGATAGCGCAGATACGGTACACGACCGACATCTGCCCGGTCTTGAGCGAGCGCAGCTCCTCAACCGACTTGCCGGCCTGATGGGCGTCGCGCAATTCGGCGGCGAACTCGCGCAGCTTCGTGTTCAGGTACTGCTCGAACGCCGAGGAATCGCGGGAGTTCGACGATTCCGGGTAGGCCTCCTTCGGCACCAGACCGTACTTCTTGACCAGCGCGACGAACATCTGCCACCAGCCGCCATCGTCAGCCGGGCCTTCGTTGACCGCCTCGAAGATGCGGCTGTCCGTGGTCTTGTCGAGCGTCTTGAGCACGTTCTCAAGGTAGAAGTTCGACTTCTCCAGCTTGTCGTAGAAGAACAGATAGCTTTCGGAGAACTCGAAATCGTCGAGGTTCCACTTGTGCATCAGCTCGTAGCGCAGCGTGTTCAGCGATGCGAACATCCAGCAGCGGCCGGAATGCTCCTGCGAGGTGATCGACCCCTGCTTGAGTTCGACCGAGAACGTGCGGGGGAGCTCGCGCACGCCGCGATACGAGGTCGCGGCCTGGAGAATGCCGTTCGATACCGCCGCGTTCGCCGCCACGAGGTTCGCGCGGTCCGCGTTGAACGCCGCGGAGTATTCCCTGAGCTGTTCCGCAGTCAGTGCCAGGTTGTCGGGCTGGTTGGAAGCCATGTCCATGATCCTTTCCTATTGTCGGAATGAAAAACTGCCACGAAGCAGTCTACTCCGCCTACGTAGGCCGTGTGTGAGCGGGGAGCGGAAGATTCCGGTCGAAACTGCGGCTCGCACTGTCAACGGGACGGATATAGGATGGCCCCATGATCACCATCACCACATCCAACGTGAACGGCATCCGCGCCGCCAAGCGCAAGGGCATCGAGACGTGGGCGGGCGAGCACGCCCCGGACATCTGGTGCATGCAGGAGGTCCGCGCCCCGCAGGACGAGCTCAATCCGATATTCGGCGAGTTCGGGTTCGAATACGCCACCGCCGGCAAGATCGCCGACCAGAGCGAGCTGACGGCGATGAACGAGGTCTGCCGCGTCAAGGGACGCGCCGGCGTCGGGCTGCTGACTGACCTGCCCGTGACAGCCCGGCGATACGGTTTGCCCGGGCTGGACGAGGATGTGGATTCCGGCCGATGGATCGAGGCCGACGTGACGACGCCACAGGGCTATGGAATCACCGTCGCATGCGTGTACGTGCACGCGGGCAACAGCGACGATCCGGTGAAAATGGCGCAGAAATACCGCTTCCTCGACACCATGCTCACGCGCATGGGCGAGCTGCGGGACGAGGCCTCGCGCGGCGGCAGGCAGGCCGTGCTGTGCGGCGACTTCAACATCGCGCACACGCCGCTCGACATCAAGAACGCCAAGGCCAACATCAAGCATGCCGGGTTCCTGCCCGCCGAACGCGCCTACGTCGACCGCTGGCTGGGGGAGTACGAGTTCGTGGACGTCATACGCTCGCTCGCCGGCGACATCCAGGGGCCGTACACGTGGTGGAGCCAGCGCGGCAGGGCGTTCGACAACAACGTCGGCTGGCGCATCGACTATCAGTTCGCCACTCCGGAACTCGCCGAGACGGCACGAGGCTTCGTCATCGACAAGGCGCCCAGCTATGACGCCCGCTGGTCCGACCATGCGCCGCTGACCGTCACGTATGACGTGTGATCATGCAATCCATGACGCGCTCTGGGCCATGCGGCGGCCGTTCGGACCGGCGACAATCCGGCGGCGTCTTCCAAGCCAATCACAAGCCCTAGTGCTACGCTAGTCACGGTTGCAACCTGTACAACGAAATGAGGAACCCATGGGACTGTTTGGATTCGGCAAGAAGAAGCGTGAACGCGAGGAAGCCGAAGCGAAGGCCGAGAATCGCGAGGACGAGGCCGCCGTCGACACCGAGGAGACCGCCGCCCCGACCGACGTGGCGGACACGTACGAAGGCCGCGGCGAATCCTACGGACCGTGGGACGTCGATGACGAGAACGTGCCGGATTACGACGAGTACCTCGACATGGGCTCCTACTACCTGCCGTATCTCGCGGGCCTGCAGCTGCGCATCAAGGCGAACCGCAGCACCCAGGAGATCCTCGGCGCGACCATCAGCTACGGCGCGTCCAGCCTGGAGATCGAGGCGTTCGCGGCGCCCAAGACCATGGGTCTGTGGGACGACGTGCGCGCCGATTTGCTTGAGGCCAACGAGAAGGCATCCGAACACGCGGGCGTGTTCGGCACCGAACTCCACCTGCCGGTCACCGTCAAGGGCGGCAAGACTGTGAACACGCGCATCGTCGGCGTGGATGGCCCGCGTTGGATGCTGCGCGGCATCTTCTCCGGCAAGGCCGCGAACGATGACGGCAACTCCGACACCGAAGCGCTCAACAAGTACTTCGCCGACATCGTCGTGGAGCGCGGCGACGAGCCGCTCGCCCCGCGTGATCTCATCCCGATGCACCCGCCGGTGACCCCCGCCCAGCGTCAGGCGGCGGCCAAGACCAATGACCAGGCTGACGACAAGGAGCACCTCGACGACATCCCGGACAAGCCCGAAGGGCCGTTCGACTCCGATCAGCAGACCGAGGTCAAGACCACGCTGTCGCGTGGACCGATGTTCTCCGAAGTCCGCTGACGAATCCCGGCGCTCGACGCCGGGAGCCAAGGAACGAGCATGACCGATCAGAACCAGAAGAAACGTACGGGTATGGCGTCCCTCGCCGCCGCGGGCGAGGGGGAGGACTTCTCCGTCATCGACGCCATCGGCGGGCCGCGCGGCGTCATCGAATCGATGCTGCCGGGCGTGTTGTTCGTCGTGTTGTTCGTCGTCACCAGCAACCTCAATCTCACGATCGGTGTCTCCGCGGCGCTGGCGGTGCTGCAGGTCGTCATCAGGCTCGTGCAACGGCAGTCGGTCATGGGCGCTCTCAGCGGCCTGATCGCCGTCGGCATCTGCCTGATATGGGCGTGGCAGAGTCATGAAGCGCGCAACTATTACATGTTCGGCTTCCTCACCAACGCCGTGTACATCGTGCTGCTGTCCTTCACCCTGCTCATCCGCGTGCCCGGTCTGGGGCTCATGGTCGAGTTCATCCGTACCATCCCCACCGAGCATTTCCGCGCGTGGCTGCACGGCTGGCTGGACGACAAGCCGCTCAGGCGCGCCTACACGATCGTCACCGTGCTGTGGATCGGCGTGTTCGCGCTGCGTCTCATCGTGCAGGTGCCGCTGTACCTCGCCGATTCCGTGGCGCTGCTGGGCACGGCGCGCCTGCTGATGGGCATACCGTTCTGGGCGCTGGCGATATGGGTGTCGTATCTGATCATCGCCACCCCGCTGCACCGGCACATCGCCGCGGCCAAAGCGGCGGCCGGCGGCGGCAAAGACGGTGACAGTGACGGCCGCAACAGCGGTGATGAAGGTGACAACGCAGCCGGACAGGCCTGATCCGGTCAAATCGCGAAAGGAAACAATGAACGCGCAAGTGCGTATCGAACGTTATGCCGACCAGGGACGATGCGTCGGGCATATCGATGGCCGTGTGGTATTCGTGAGGTTCGCCCTGCCGGGCGAGCTGGTGCAGGTCGCATTGGATGAACCGCACGACCGCGACGACCGCTACTGGACCGGCGAGGTCGTCGAGGTCATCGAACCGAGCCCCGATCGTGTGGATCCCGCATGGCCGCTGGCCGGGCCGCTTGCCATGGGTGGTGGCGTCGGCGGCGCCGATCTGGTGCACGTGAGCCTGGAAGGGCAGCTTCGCTGGAAGGCCGCCACCATCAGCGATCAGATGAGCCGTCTCGGGCACGTGGACGTCACCGTGCCGGTGGAACGGGCCGAAGGCGACACTGAGAACGGCGGCTTGCACTGGCGCACCCGCATCGAGATGATCGCCGATGACGACGGCATGCCGTCGATGCGTCGGCGCGGCTCGCACAAGCGCGTGCCGCTGGACACGATGCCGCTCGCGACAGACAACCTGCTTGCCGTCGCCGATCGCGAACACGTGTGGGATGGCGGGTTCGAACCCGGATCCCAAATTCGCCTGTCTGTGCCCGAACCGAGGAAGCAGCCCATCGAGGGCAATTACGCCGTGCTCGTGGACGGCGAACTGCGCGCCGGAAACCGGCATCTGATGGAGACCGTCACCGTGAACGGCCGTGACTTCCAATACATGGTCGACGCGAACGGCTTCTGGCAGGTGCACCGTCAGGCACCGGTCATGCTCGCCGGCCATGTGATCGACCTAGCGAACAAGGCGCTTGACGGCATGACCTCCGCCTGCATATGGGACTTGTATTCCGGTGCCGGACTGTTCACGCTGCCGCTGGCCACGATGATCGCCGAACGCACGCGCATGCTCAGCGTGGAGGGCGGCAAGACCGCGGTGAAGAACGCGCAACGCAACCTCCGCGCGTTGAACCTGCCTGATGTGGACGCCCGTTGCGGCGATGTGTCCGCCACGCTCGCGCACGTGCCGGCCCATCTGTCACGCCCCGATCTGGTCGTGCTCGATCCTCCCCGCGCCGGTGCGCACGCCAAGGTGTGCCGTCAGATCGCGCAGGCAGGCGCGAAGGACGTCATCTATGTCGCCTGTGACCCGACCAGCCTCGCCCGCGACACGGCGACGCTGATCTCGCTCGGGTACCGCCTGTCGGACATCCGGGCGTACGACATCTACCCGATGACCCACCACGTGGAGACGGTGGCCTGGTTCACACGCATCGGACGGTGAGGCGATGGGTCGGGTACGCGGCGATCATGATTGCGGGTTCCTGCGGCGCATGTGGCGCCGTGGGATTGGCATCGCGTGCGCCGCGGCCGCGGTGATGTCGCTCACCTCCTGCGTGCCGCAGGGCAAGGCGGTCGGCGATACGCAGGAGAGCGAACCGGAGATCGCCCATGAGGGCGTCCAACGGCAGGATATCGTCGTCGGCGTCATCGGCTCCGTGGACACCGGCCTGGACTCTGATGTGCTGAACGCCTTCAACAAGGCCGGGTTGAAGGCACCCTACGTATCCACCAGCATGGTCGACGATCCGGATGCCGCCGCGCAGCGCGGAGTGCGGTTCATGGTCACGCGCAAGGCCTCCGTCATCATGATCGACGGCATTGCCGTCAACGAGAAGAACGCCGAAGACTGGGATGCCGCGTTGCAGTCCGCGCGCAAGGCGGGCGTTCCCGTCATCCTCCTGGATCCGGTCGCCCCGCCCGACGACGATACGTTATTCGCCGTCACGTTCACGCTTACCGGCAAGGGAGACGGCGTGACCGCCCTCGACGACGCCGTCGTCACCATCGTCGACGACAAACCCCACCCCCGCACGATGAACGTCACCGACAACCTGTCCTGACCTTCCGATATCCGGAGCTCTTCCGCGGGAGCGGTAGTCCGTATTTTCGCCCCGCTGGCGGGGCTGTCGCGGAGCGACTGGGGGCGGCTTGGCGTTTCATCGCCTGCCGGCTATTCCGTCTGACCACCCTCCGGCGCTGCGCGCCACCTCCCGCCGGCGGGAGGTGTGGAGGCGTAGGTGGCTGCGGTGATCAGCCGAGAGCCACACCTCATCCTGCTGCGCTCGATGGGGGACGTGTGTGAAAATACCGCCTGGGAATGGTGCCCCCGTTATGCTGCCACGGGTAGGCTAGTACGTATGAATGCAACCCTGAATCTGCCTGAAGTCGAGGAAAACGGCCTGACCGCCTCGCAAGTGCGCGCCTGCGAGGAGAGCGGTCAGACGAACGCGGTGAAGAGCACCACGTCGCGTTCGATACTCGACATCGTGCGGGCCAACGTCTTCACGCTGTTCAACGGCATCATCTTCGCCGCGATGGTACTGGTGCTGATCACCGGGTCATGGAAGGACGCGGTGTTCGGCTTCGTCATCCTCATCAACACCGGTATCGGCATCGTCACCGAGCTCAAGGCCAAGCGTACGTTGGATCGGCTGTCGATTCTCGTCACATCGGATTATGCGGTGCGCCGAGACGGCGAGAACACGGAGGTTCCTTCGCGCGACATCGTACTCGGCGACCTGCTGTGGATACGTTCCGGGGAGCAGGTGCCGGCTGACGCGCAGGTCCTGTCATCATACGGGCTCGAACTCGACGAATCGATGCTGACCGGCGAATCGCGCACCGTGCGCAAGGAGGACGGCGACCAGGTGTACTCCGGGTCGACGGCGGTGTCCGGCGTGGCGCTCGCGCGGGTGAACGCGGTGGGCGAGCACAGTTACGCGGCGACGTTGACCGCACAGGCCAAGGTATACAAGAAGACGGTGTCCGACCTGAACAAGGGCATCAACACGATCCTGAAGTTCATGACGTTCCTGGTGGTGCCGCTGTGCGTGCTGCTGGTCTGGTCGCAGATGAGGACCGTGGGCGGATGGAACGCCGCGATAGCTTCGGGGGAGTGGCGGCAGGCCATCGTGTCAGCTGTAGCGGGCGTTGTCGGCATGATTCCCGAAGGCCTGGTATTGCTCACCTCGCTCAACTTCGCGGTCGCGGCGATGCGGCTCGCCCGCAAGAACACGCTCGTGCAGGAACTCGAATCGGTGGAGACGCTGGCTCGCGTGGACTGCCTCAATCTCGACAAGACCGGCACGATCACCGATGGCGGCATCATGTTCGACCGTCTGGTCATGCTGGAACGCATGGACGGCGACGATCGCGTGGAGAGCGCGGCGACTCAGGCGCTGTATGACCTGTCGAACGAGGAGCAGCCGAACGGCACGGGTCAGGCCGTGCTCGACGGGCTGGGGGAACGCGGTTACCATGCCGGCCCGGTGCGAGCGCGCGTGCCGTTCTCGTCGGCCCGCAAATGGAGCGCCATCGTCACCCCGGCCGCAGCCGCGGAAACGGAATCGGCCGCCGACCGCGAGCCGCCGACCGTCTGGTATATGGGCGCACCGGAAGTGATGCTCTCCGCGCTTTCCGGAGAGCACGGCGATGTGCTCGAAGCGGTCAATGATTACGCGAATTCCGGCAACCGCGTGCTGCTCATCGCGCGGGCGACGCTCATACGGAAGAGCGAGGGCGATGCCGCAACAGATTCGTCATGGTTCACGCAGTCGCCCGAACTGCTGCCGGACGCCGAGCCGGTCGCGCTCGTATTGTGTTCGGAGTGCGTGCGCGACGACGCGCAGCCCACACTGGCATGGTTCCGCGATCAGGGCGTGCGCTGCCGCATCATCTCCGGCGACAACCCGGTCACCGTCGGCGCGATCGCGGCCAAAGTGCGACTTACAGGAGACCGCGAGCCGCACGCCATCGACGCGCGCACGCTGCCGCAGGACATCAACGAGCTCGCCCGCGTGCTGGAGAACGTCGATGTGATCGGCCGCGTGCTGCCCGACCAGAAGAAGGCGATCGTCCAGGCGCTGCACACCAGTGATCACGTGGTCGCCATGACCGGAGACGGCGTCAACGATTCGCTCGCCATCAAGGAGGCCGATCTCGGCATCGCGATGGGCAACGCCGCGCCCGCCACCAAAGCCGTGGCACAGGTCGTGCTCGTCGATTCGAAGTTCTCGCACCTGCCCGACGTTGTGGCCCGCGGCCGTCAGGTCATGGCGAACATGGAGCGCGTCGCCAGCCTGTTCCTCGTCAAGACCGTCTACTCGGCGCTGATTTCGCTGGGCGTGGTACTCACTGCGATCCCGTTCCCGTACCTGCCCCGGCATATCACGTACGTCGGCGCGCTGACTATCGGCATGCCGGCGTTCATCCTCGCGCTCGCGCCGAACACGCGGCGTTACATCCCCGGCTTCCTGCGGCGTGTCGTGTATTTCGCGCTGCCGGGAGGCGTCGCGATCGCATTGTCCGTGCTGCTGTCGTCGTGGCTGTTGCCCGATGTGATGGGCTGGGATGTGAACAACGCCGCCGATTTGTCCGCGTTGCGCACCACCTGCGCGATCATCGTGTTCGTGCTGGGCGTGTTCATGCTCGCCCGCGTGGCGCAGCCGCTCAATTCGTGGCGCGGCGTGCTGGTTGCCGTATTCGCCGCGGCCGGCGTCATCGGCATGTTCATTCCGTTCGTGGCGAGGTTCTTCGACCTGCATCTGCCGACCGGGCGGGTATTGATCGCCACGGTGGCGGCGCTGCTGATTTCCACGGCCCTGTTCGCGGTCTGTCACGTCATCCTCGCCTCGGTGACGCGAATTTTCCCACATATCAAGCCGACACGCCAGAGCTAAAGTAACGTATCGGTATCGTTGGTAGCGGATAATCTCTTGTGGAATAGCATTTCATTTAATCTCGGAGGAAGCATGTCTGTGCGAGACGACCAGTTGGCGACACTGAACGTGGCCGGCAAGGACTATGACTACTACCGCATCGCCGACCTGCCCGGCGTCGACCATCTGCCGTACTCGCTCAAGGTCCTCGTCGAGAACTTGGTACGCAACATCGACGGCGCGAACATCACGGACGAACACGTCAAGACGCTGCTGAACTGGGCCCCGCAGGCCCAGCCCAGCCATGAAATCCAGTTCACGCCCTCGCGTGTGATCATGCAGGACTTCACCGGCGTGCCCTGCATCGTGGACCTCGCCACCATGCGCGACGCGGTCAAGGATCTCGGCGGCGACCCTGAGGTCATCAACCCGCAAGTCCAGTCCGACATGGTCATCGACCATTCCGTGCAGATCGACAAGTACGGCGTGGCTGACGCGGTCCAGCAGAACATGGACATCGAATACCAGCGCAACGGCGAACGCTACCAGTTCCTGCGCTGGGGCCAGCAGGCGTTCCGCAACTTCCGCGTGGTGCCGCCGGGAACCGGCATCATTCACCAGGTCAACATCGAATACCTGGCGAAGGTCGTCATGACGAAGACCTCCGGCTTGGATGATGGCCGCGAGCTCGCCTACCTCGACTCCTGCGTCGGCACCGACTCGCACACCACCACCGAGAACGGCCTGGGCGTGCTCGGCTGGGGCGTGGGCGGCATCGAGGCCGAGGCGGCCATGCTCGGCCAGCCGATCTCCATGCTCGTGCCGCGCGTCGTCGGCTTCAAGCTCACCGGTTCGATCCCCGAGGGCGTCACCGCCACCGACGTGGTCCTGACCATCACCGACATGCTGCGCAAGCACGGCGTGGTCGGCAAGTTCGTCGAGTTCTATGGCGAGGGCATCGCCTCGGTGCCACTGGCCAACCGCGCCACCATCGGCAACATGGGACCTGAGTTCGGCTCCACCTGCGGCATCTTCCCGATTGACGGCGTCACGCTCGACTACCTGCGTCTGACCGGACGTTCCGAGGAGCAGGTCGCGCTTGTCGAGGCGTACGCCAAGGCCAACAAGCTGTGGGGCGACGCCTCCGACCCGGACTATGTCGAGCCGCAGTACTCCGAATACGAGGAGCTCGACCTCGGCACGGTCGTGCCGTCCATTGCCGGCCCGAAGCGCCCGCAGGACCGCATCCTGCTGTCCGAGGCGAAGGACATGTTCGAGAAGACCGCGCCCGCCTACGAGACCGACAAGACCGTCAAGGACCCGGTGGCCGTGTCCACCGACTTCCGTGGCGATTTCGACATCGAAAACGGCGACGTGGCCATCGCCTCGATCACCTCGTGCACCAACACCTCCAACCCGTCCGTGATGATCGCCGCCGGCCTGATCGCCCGCAACGCGCACGCCAAGGGATTGAGCCCCAAGCCGTGGGTCAAGACCTCGCTCGCCCCCGGCTCGCAGGTCGTGGCCGACTACCTCAAGGCCGCGGGCCTCCAGGACGATCTCGACGCGCTCGGCTACCAGCTGGTCGGCTTCGGCTGCGCCACCTGCATCGGCAACTCCGGACCGCTGCTGCCCGAGATCTCCGAAGCCATCAACGCCAACGACCTGACCGTCACCGCCGTGCTCTCCGGCAACCGCAACTTCGAAGGCCGCATCAGCCCGGACGTCAAGATGAACTATCTGGCCTCCCCGCCGCTGGTCATCGCCTACGCGCTCGCCGGCACGATGGACTTCGACTTCGAGACCCAGCCGCTCGGTACCGACGCAGACGGCAATGACGTGTATCTGAAGGATATCTGGCCGACCAACGAGGAGGTCGCGGCCGTGGTTGACGGTACCGTCAGCCGCGAGATGTTCCTCAAGGACTACGCCTCCGTGTTCGACGGCGACCACCGCTGGAAGGGCCTCGACGTGCCCGAAGGCGAGCTGTTCGCATGGGACGAGCATTCGACGTACGTGCGCAAGCAGACCTTCTTCGACGGCATGAAGGCCACGCCGGAGCCAGTCGCCGACATCCACGGCGCCCGCGTGCTGGCGTTGCTCGGCGACTCGGTCACCACCGACCACATTTCCCCGGCGGGCGCGTTCAAGGCGTCCAGCCCGGCCGGCAAGTACCTGACCGAGCGCGGCGTGGAGCCGAAGAACTTCAACTCCTATGGCTCGCGTCGAGGCAACCACGAGATTATGGTGCGTGGTACCTTCGGCAACATCCGCCTGCGCAACCAGCTGCTCGCCTCCGTCGGCGAGGAGGTCACGCCGGGCGGGTTCACTTACGATTTCACGACTGGAAAGCCTTCGACGATCTTTGACGCCTCGCTCAACTACAAGGCCGCCGATATTCCGCTCGTCGTGCTGGCCGGCAAGGAGTACGGCACTGGCTCGTCGCGTGACTGGGCCGCCAAGGGTACGGTGATGCTCGGCGTCAAGGCCGTCATCACCGAGAGCTTCGAGCGCATCCACCGTTCCAACCTCATCGGCATGGGCGTGCTGCCATTGCAGTTCCCGGCGGGGGAGTCCTATGAGTCCCTGGGTCTTGACGGCACCGAGACCTACGACATCGCCGGCGTGGACGAGCTCAACAGCGGCGTCACCCCGAAGATCGTGCACGTCACCGCCACGCACACCGACGGCTCCACCACCGAGTTCGACGCAGTGGTCCGCATCGATACGCCCGGAGAGGCGGACTACTATCGCAACGGCGGCATCCTTCAGTACGTCCTGCGCAACCTCATGAAGTAAGCGGCCCGAAGTCCCTTGACCCCATGGTCAAGGGACTTCTTTTTTTTTCTTTCTTCCCCTCCTTCTCTTCCTTTACCTTTTCCCTCTTCCTTTCCTCTTTCCGGGAGTTATCCACAGGCGCGACACGCCCGGACTGCATTGCACAATCCTCGGTAGCATCTCCATAGAACGGCTGTATTGCAATGGTTCGACAACGTGGCATGACTATTGTGCGGCGCAGTCCGGGCGTGTCACAATCGAGCCTTCGACCACATTGCCCGAAAACCTGAAGACCGGGCCGGAAAACCTGTTACCGTTCGTCCATGTTTGAGATGCGAAACGAACCGCCACCGAACCAATACATGCGGCATCAGGCGTGGCTCATCCAGCGCTATTACCTGAAGCGTTGCCGGGCGGTCAGGGATACGCTGGAGCATGAGCCGGTATTCGCGTTGTCGTCGGCGCTGGGGCTGATGGGCATTGCACCGCCCGAGACCGCCGTCCTTGATTTGGGCAAGGAACATATCGTCGTTCGGAATCGTGACGCGCGACGCGGTCATCCCGCCAATGTCGCATGTCACGCGTGGTCATTGCTGGACGACCGTATCGTAATCCGCATCTTTGATCTGTACTGCACGTCACCCGCCGCGACGTTCGCCCAATTCGTGCGGTTCAACTGGTTCGAGGAAACAATCATATTGGCGGATCGGCTGACATGCCGTGACGAGCGGCTGAGGCGCGCGACCAAACAGGAACTGATGGATTTCCTTGATGAGCGGAAGGTCTATGGCGGCAAGGCCGCACGCCGGGCGTTGCGTTTGTCTCGCCCGAACACCGATTCCCGGTGGGAACGGGAGCTGCGTCTGGATGCGATGAAATGGGGATTGCCGAATCCGGAGGCGAACCATCCGGTCGATTTGGGGTCTGGATTGGCATGGCTTGACATGGCATACGAGAAGTATCGCGTGGCGATGGAATTTCATGGGCAGCAGCATCTGGAACAGTATGTAGCGGACACGAGGCGCATGAACGCATTGGCGGCCAAGAATTGGGTGGTGCTTCCGGCCTGGCAGAGTACGGTGCTTGACCAGGCCGAACTGCATCGATACTTCAGTCAGGTGGCCGCCGCTTTGGAGCATGCCGGTGCCGTCGATTTTCTGCATCCGCGCATGGATCTGTGGACGTTGAGCGGCAATCCGGAGCTGCTGGAACCGTTTTGACGTAGGAGCGACCGATTGGTATATGGTCCGAGACAGGGATGGCAGTCGTCGTGATACGACACGCCCGGAGTGCGCAGCACGACCGATGAATAGTCGCTGCGAGGTAACGGTATAAACCCGTTCTGGACTCCGGACACAACGATTGTGCTGCGCAATCCGGGCGTGTCGTGTTATGGGAACACCGGTGTATCGAGGAAAGAGGGAAACTTGAAGAGAGAAAGTCGGGAACACAGTTGAGGGGGCATAGAACAGATGGAAGAGAGACGGCCGGCAGGATGTGGAACGGGATAAAGAAGAACCGTTTCGCTTACGCCAGCGAAACGGTCCTCGAGTAGTGACGGACGATCCCGTCACGCGAGGCCGGAGAGCTTGTTGATGAGCTCGGGGTCTCGCGTGGCGCCCTTGTCGGCGGAGCGCGCGAAGGCGGCGTACGCCTTGAGGGTCTGGCTCACCTTGCGGTCGCGGTGCGCCACGTAGCCATCGCCGGCCTCCAGTTCGCGGCGGCGCTCGGCCAGCTGCTCGTCGGTCAGCTCGACGTTCACGGAACGGGCCTCGATGTCGATGTCGATGATGTCGCCGTTCTTGATGAGCGCCACCGGGCCCTTGTTCGCCGCCTCGGGAGCCATGTGCCCGATGGCCAGACCCGAGGAGCCGCCGGAGTAGCGACCGTCGGTGAGCATGGCGACCTGCTTGCCGATGCCCTTGCCCTTGACGAAGGACGTCGGGTACAGCATCTCCTGCATGCCCGGGCCGCCCTTCGGACCCTCGTAACGAATCACCAGCGCCATGCCGGGCTTCAGCGTGTCGTCGAGGATCACCTCGATGGCCTGCTCCTGCGAATCGACCACCAGTGCCGGTCCGCGGAACTTCCAGATCTCCTGCGGCACGCCCGCGGTCTTGACGACGCAGCCGTCGGGAGCGAGGTTGCCGCGCAGCACGGCGAGACCGCCCTCGTGGATCTCCGGATGGTCGATGTCGTGGATGGCGCCGTTGGCGCGGTCGCGGTCCAGTGAGTCGAACAGCGTGGTGTGCGTCCACGGTTCGGGAGAGATGATGTGGCCGGGAGCCGCCTTGTACATCTGCTGGGCTTCTTCGGTGCAGGTGGGACGCATGATGTCCCAGTCCGCCAGCTTGGCTTCCAGCGTCGGGTAGTCGATGGAGTGCACGTTGGTGTGCAGCTTGCCGGCGCGGTCGAGCTCGCCGAGGATGCCGGTGATGCCGCCAGCGCGGTGAATGTCGGAGATCTCCCACTTGCCGGACGGCGACGCCTTGCAGATACACGGCACGGTGTGCGAGATGCGCTCGATGTCGTCAAGCGTGAAGTCCACGTCGGCGGACTGCGCCATGGCGAGGATGTGCAGCACGGTGTTGGTGGAACCGCCCATAGCGACGTCCATGGTCATGGCGTTCTCGAACGCCTCCTTGGTGGCGATGGAGCGCGGCAGTACGGAGTCGTCGGAGTCGTCATAGTACTGGTGGGCGATCTTGACGACCTGCTGCGCGGCGCGCTTGAACAGGTCCTTGCGGTAGGAGTGGGAGGCGAGGATCGTGCCGTTGCCGGGCAGCGCCAAGCCGATGGCCTCGGTCAGGCAGTTCATCGAGTTGGCGGTGAACATGCCGGCGCAGGAGCCGCAGGTCGGGCAGACGGTCTTCTCGTAGTTGAGCAGCTCCTCGTCGGAGACGGAATCGTCGGCGGTGGCGTACATCACGTCGATGAGGTCTGTGCTCTTCTTGGTGCCGTCGGCGAGGATCGTGGTGCCGGCCTCCATCGGGCCGCCGGAGACGAACACGGTGGGGATGTTGAGGCGCAGCGCGGCCATGAGCATGCCGGGGACGACCTTGTCGCAGTTCGGGATGCAGATCAGTGCGTCGGCGCAGTGCGCGTTGCACTGGTATTCGACGGTGTCGGCGATGATGTCGCGGCTGGGCAGGGAGTACAGCATGCCGGTGTGGCCCATGGCGATGCCGTCGTCGACGGCCATGGTGTTGAACTCGCGCGGGATGCCGCCGGCCTCCTTGATGGCCTCGGAGACGATGCGGCCGACCTTGTTGAGGTGGACGTGGCCGGGCAGGAACTCGTCGAACGAGTTGGCGATGGCGATGATGGGCTTCTTGCCCATGTCGTCACCTTTGACGCCAGCTGCACGGTAGAGGGCTCGGGCACCTGCGAAGACGCGCCCGTTCATGATTTTTGCAGATCGCATTTCAGTCATGGTTCTATTCAAGCTCTTGCAAGGGACACGCGACATGTCAAGAGTCGGAATATGGAATTTTCATAAGTGTTACAAAACTCACAGTGGATTAAGCCTATGTAGCCTTTTATGTTGTCTGCAAGTCGGCAACGAACTGGCAGAATCCACCGGACCCGCTCCGGTCGCTGCGTGAGGCTATAATCGCTGCGGTTGAGATAGATTTCCATCATGTGATTCGGAGACTTGCAAAAATGGCAGAAGAAACCAAGGATACCGAGGTCAAGGGCAACGAGGAGTTCGGCACCGCGCCCGTGCCCGAGGGTTTCGCGAACCCGCCGATCGACGATCTGATGAAGCACGCCGATTCCAAGTACGCGCTGGCCATCTTCGCCGCCAAGCGCGCCCGTCAGATCAACTCGTACTTCACCCAGCTCAACGAGGGCCTGCTGCAGAACGTCGGCCCGCTGGTCGAATACCAGAACCAGGAGAAGCCGCTGTCGATCGCTTTCCGCGAGATCGACGAGGGCCTGCTGGAGGAGACTCTGGGCGAGGATGATCTGAGCGAAGGCAACTGATTCGTCTGAATCCGTCCGGTTCGCTGTACGCGGTATTTGCTTTTTCTGGGGCGACACTCTTGCCCTTGACGGCGGTGACGTGTACAACTGAGCGTCAGGAGCGAACGACTTGGGGCTCGCGCCGACCGAAGGTCTGGCACGGGCCCTTTTCGTAGCCTGTTCAGGTCCTGCAACAACAGAATGAACCAACGTATCATTGTGCCTTATCCGCAAAAGGCGGGTAGGGCGATAAGTCCGAAAGAGGGATGATATGACCAATCAGGAGCGCAAGCTCATCTCGGCCGAATCTGTGACCGAAGGCCACCCCGACAAGGTATGCGACCAGATTTCCGACGAAATCCTCGACGAACTGCTTCGGCAGGATCCGCAATCGCACGTCGCCGTCGAGACCTCCGCCGCGACCGGCGTGTTCCTCGTGTTCGGTGAGGTGACGTCAAAGGGGTATGTCGACGTCCAGTCCACGGTGCGCGAGACGCTGCGCCGCATCGGTTACACGTCTTCCGAGGTCGGCCTCGATGCCGACTCCTGCGGCGTGATCGTCGCCATCACCGGCCAGAGCGCCGAGATCAATCAGGGTGTGGCGCGCCTCACCGGCGAGAAGGAGACCGAGGCCAGCCGCGAGGAGCGGTACGAGGCCCAGGGCGCCGGCGACCAGGGCGTGATGTTCGGTTACGCCACCGACGAGACCGACGTGCTGATGCCGCTGCCGATCTATCTGGCCCACCGTCTGGCCTTCCGCCTGACCGAAGTGCGCAAGTCCGGCGAAGTGCCGCACCTGCGCCCGGACGGCAAGACCCAGGTGACCATCGAATACGACGAGAACGACAAGCCGTTGCGCGTCGACACCGTGCTGATCTCCACGCAGCACGACCCGGAGGCGAGCCGGGAATGGCTGGCCGCCCAGCTCAAGGAGCATGTCATCGACCCGGTGCTGGACGAGGTGCTCGGCGACGGCGTCAAGCATGACGATTACCGTCAGCTCGTCAACCCGACCGGCTCGTTCGTCCTCGGCGGTCCGGCCGCCGACGCCGGCCTGACCGGCCGCAAGATCATCGTCGACACGTACGGCGGCGCCGCCCACCATGGCGGCGGCGCGTTCAGCGGCAAGGACCCGTCCAAGGTCGACCGTTCCGCCGCGTACGCGACCCGCTGGGTGGCGAAGAATATCGTCGCCGCGGGGCTGGCGCACCGTGTCGAGCTGCAGGTCGCCTACGCGATTGGCGTGGCCGAACCGGTGTCGGTCAACGTCGAGACGTTCGGCACCGAAATCGGCGTGACCCGCGAGCAGATCCAGCAGGCCGTGCGCAAGGTGTTCGACCTGCGTCCCGCCGCGATCATCGACGAGCTTGACCTCAAGCGCCCGATTTACGCGAAGACCGCCGCATACGGCCACTTCGGCCGCGTCGACGTCGAGTTCCCGTGGGAGCGCACCGACAAGGTCGAAGAGCTCAAGGCCGCCATCCGCTGACTGGCAAATCACAGCGATCACCCTCGGTTTCACTTCGTAACGTCCCCGCCAGCGGGGGCTGCCGCGAAGCGAAACCGGGGGTGATCTTGTCTATACACACAACATGCATACACAGAAAAGCCGCCGGACACCCCGAGAAGGTTGCCGCCTGAGGCGGACTTCACCGGTGGCGTGATACAAATGAACCATGAGTACGAATGACGCGCAGCAGTTGGCGTTTGACGGCATGGCGCCGCGCAAACGCCGCAAGCGCGCGCCTGCCGAGAAGATTGTGGCCGCGGAAGACCCGATCGCGCAGGTGGTGCTGGACGTGCAGGCGACCCATCTGGGCCAGACATTCGACTATCTCGTGGAGGAGCGGTGGTCGCAGACCGCACGGCCCGGCGTCATGGTGCGGGTCCGGTTCGGGGGCAGGCTCCTCAACGGCGTGATCTGGAAGCGCACGGCAGCCAGCGCCACGCCCCGCTCCGCGCTGAGATTTCTTGAACGGGTGATCAGCCCGCACGTGCTGGTATCCGAATCCATGCGCGACGATATCACGCGCATCGCCGACGCCTATGGCGGCACGCGGGCCAACATACTTCGCCTGGCGGTCCCCCCGCGCGTGGCGCGCATCGACGGCGAACAGCAACTGGCCGCGCGTTCGCTATGGGTGGGAAGGCTCAGATTCTCGCACGTCTCGGACGAACTGATGCAACGGTGCTTCGACACGATACAGGCTTCATATGACGGCGCCGCCATGCTGCGCTCATCCCTGGAGGGCAGCTCGTTCGCCGCCCTGGTGATGGATGCGCGTCCGGGAGCGCGTGCGTGGGCTCGTGACGCCGCGTGGATGATCGCTGCCGCGATGAGGCAGAACCGTGCCGCCGTGGTGGTCCTGCCCGGGATAAGACAGTGCGAGGATCTCGCCGTTGCCCTGGAGGGACTGGGACTGTCCCGTTTCGCGCCGGGCGGCGCCGAGCACGGCGGATACTCCGGTGACTTCGTCGTGCTGGCCGCAGGACTGCCGCCGGCGGAACGGTACCGTGCCTATCTGGCGGCGGCGACCGGTCAGGTCGGGTGCGTCATCGGACTGCGTGCCGCCATGTATGCTCCGGTCGAGGGGCCGGCCCTGTTCATGATGGTGGATGATGCCGCGTACCAGCAGGCCGACGGGATGATGCCGTACGCGCAGGCACGCGGCGTCATGCGTCTGCGCGCCGAGTCGCACGGGGGAGTGTTTGTGGCGCTGTCGTACGCCCGTAGCCCGTTGAGCCAATGGGAATGCGAGGACCACACGGCCGTGACTGCCGTGAGCGGCCCGAGCGCATCCGTCACGCCGTTGCCAGCCGCTCGCAGGGATCAGATGCCGTGGGTGCGGTGGCTGAACCGCGAGGAGCTGGCGCGTCTCGCCGACCCGAGCATAGGCGCCCGCGTGCCGCATACTGCGGTGACGGTGTTGTCGAAGGCCTTGCAGACAGGGCCAGTGCTGCTGTCCATCCCCTCGGACGGCATGCAGGAGGCGTTGAGCTGCGTGAAATGCCATGCGCAGGCTCGTTGCGCGAAATGCACCGGCCCGCTGGGGCGCATGGGTGATGGGGTGCCGCGCTGCCGGTGGTGCGCTGCGGCGGCGGTCGACTGGCATTGCCCGCATTGCGGCTGCGAGCGCATGCGCGTGATACGGGTTGGCGCAACCGGCACCGCCCGCGAGCTGGGCGGCCTGTTCCGCGGTGTGTCCGTCGTCATATCGTCGCCGAGCCAGCCGCGAGGCGTCGTCGAGTACGTGGATGATGCGCCGCGCATCGTCATCGCCACGCCGGGAGCGGAGCCTCGCGTGCTGCCTGCATCCCGTCAATCGGAGCAGGATGCCGGCGAATATCGTGCCGTGACGATCCTGGACGCGTGGAACAGTCTGTATGCGCCGGGTGTGGACGCCCGCGTGGACGCGCTGACGGCGTGGATGCGGGTCATGGCGTTGTGTGCGCCCCGCACTCGTGGTGGACAGGGTCTGCTGATTGGTGAATGCGATCCTGCAGTGGCCCATGCGCTGATGATGTGGGATTCGGCGTCGCTCGCCCGGAACGAATTGCTGGAGCGTGGGCAGGCCGGCATGCCTCCGGTGTGCGCGGTCGCATGCGTATGGGGGCGTCGGGATGCGGTGATGGCCGCCTTGGACGATATCGGCGTGCTGCGCGGCGATTGGGCCTCGCTGGATGTTGCGGGGGAGCCGATACCCGGCATGCTGGGGCCGGTGCCGATAGCGGCTCCGGTGACGGTGAGCGAACGCGAGCTGGAGAGCATGCAGGACCGGGTCAAGGCCCTGGTCCGTGTGCCGGTCGGCATGCGTGCCCAATTGGCCGTCCGCCTGCGGTCCGCGGTGGCGCGTCACATGGCGTCGCGCACTCCCGGCGAACTGCGGTTCCAAATCGATCCCAAGGATTTGATCTGATCCGAGAGATTATCCGCCGCGTCGAGGTGTCGTTTCGAGGAAAGCGGCGGCGTGACATGTCTGACTGCCGATTGAATCAGCATTCGGAACCTTTTGTTTCGGTTGGTGAGATGAGACGGGGATTCTTTGCCACGAAACGTCAAAAATCGCTGTTTTCGGCATTCGGCCCACTTCTTGTGCCACAAAATCGGATTTAACCGGTTACATGCCGTTTCGAGCCATGAGACCGAAACTGGGAATCATTGGAAAATGGCGATTCTGTTATTCGGAGCGGATTTTTCGTGTCGGTCGCGTGGCACGAAATGTCGAGAACGCTTGTTTTTCGCATTTCGTGGCAATGTTTTGACCAGGCCGTCACTGCATCCGGTGCCACCATGCAGGCCGGGCCTGATTCACTGGCGGAGACCAAAACGGCCGGCAAGTCGCGGAAGGATTCCTCTTTCCGAGAATGCTCTAGCTCAGACGGGTGCTGGCACGGCGACCGTTGTCTTGCTCACGGCGATTATGGCGCTGATTGATGTCGGCGTATATGACATCTGCCGCGTAGATTCGGGGCTGCCGAAACGATTCGGACGAAAGCTTTCAGACGCGGCGCTTATAGTTGCATGCCGGAATGCATCGGTGCGGCGGATGATTCGCCGCGTCGTCTCGATGGCATGGAACCATGGATGTGCGCGGCCGCGCGCCGCGGAATCGTTCATTGGAATCGTTCATATGGATGGAGGCATCATGAAGGGTTGGCCGGGCGAACCGGATATGGAACATGACGTGCTGGTGGCGCAGGGACCCGCCGCGGCCGCCGACGGCAAGCCGATCAGCAACGTGATTTTCGATTTCGGCAACGTGCTGATCTACTGGGATCCGTCCGTCGTGCTGCTGCCCAGGTATTCGCAGGAGACCATCGACCAGTTCCTCGACAATGACATCTCCGGCTTCTACGACGCGAACGACCGCATGGACGGCGGCGCAAGCCCCGACGAGGGCGTGGCGTGGATGCGCGAGCATTACGGCGACAAGTGGGCGGATATCCTGCGCTACTATCTCGACAATTTCGAGGATTCCCTGACCGGCGTCGTGCCGGGTGCCCGCGTGCTCGTCAACGATCTGAAGGCCGCCGGCATTGGAGTATGGGGCCTGTCGAACTGGGAGAAGGAACTGTTCCCGATCGCGCTGAAGCACTGCGAGATCCTGCAGCGGCTCGACGGCCGTCTGGTGTCGGGGTACGTGCACATGCGCAAGCCGCACAAGGACATCTACGAGAAGGCCTTGGAGGAGTTCGGCATCAGCGCCGAAAGCAGCGTATTCATCGACGACAAGGCGATGAACATCGCGGGCGCGAACGAGGCCGGCATCCGCGGCATTCGCTTCTCGGACGCCCGCAAGCTGCGCGAGCTGCTGATCGAGCAGGGCATCGATATCCCGGCGGTTCAGTGACCTCCGCCCGTCCGCACGTCGTCCGGCGTTCGACGATGATGACAGGGCAGATGGCCTGAAGTCCCAATACCGTGGAAGGAAACGGAACACATGTTGAAAATCCTCTTTGCCGGCACGCCTGACGTCGCGGTGCCGTCCCTGCGCGCCCTCGCCGCGGACAGCGAGCACTTCGAAGTGGTCGCAGTGCTCACCCGCCCGGACGCGCCCACCGGACGCGGACGCAAGCTCACGCCCAGCCCGGTCAAGACTGCCGCGCTGGAACTGGGATTGCCGGTACTGGAATCCGACCCGGCCGAGCCGACGTTCCTTGACGAGCTGAAGGTCACCGGCGCACAGGCCGCCGCGGTCATCGCATACGGACGAATCCTGAAGCAGTCCGTGCTGGACGCGCTGCCCTGCGGCTGGTACAACCTGCATTTCTCGCTGCTGCCGCATTGGCGTGGCGCGGCCCCCGTGCAACGAGCCATCTGGTCGGGCGACGATATGACCGGCACCAGCGTGTTCCGCATCACGCGAGCGATGGATGCCGGCCCGCTGCTGGTGCAATCCGAAACGCCGATCGGCGAGCATGAGACCGCCGGCGACCTGCTGACCCGTCTGGGAGAATCCGGAGCGCTGGTGCTGCGCGACGCGCTGCGCACCGTCGAGGACGGTACCGCCGATCCCGTGGAACAGGCGGAAGGCGATTACCCGGTGGCGGAGAAGATCCGCGTCAACGACGCGCATATCGATTTCAGTGCGCCGGTGGAAGCGGTCGACCGTCAGATTCGCGCGTGCACGCCGAATCCCGGGGCATGGACCGAACTGGATGCAGACGGGCTCGGGCTCGACGACGGGCTGTCCACGCTGCACGTGCTGCGGGCGCACCCGGCCGATATGACCAATCCGAACGTACCCGGGTCGTTGGTGTCTGGGGCGCTCGCAGCTGGAAAGAAGAATGTCTGGATCGGCACAGGCTCCACACCTCTGGAATTGCTGGAGGTCAAGGCGCAGGGCAAGAAGGCGATGCGCGCCGCCGACTGGGCGCGAGGAGCCCGACTCTCCGAAGCCGCGCGCTGCCGGTAACGAGGTGCGCGTTGCGGACTGGAGGTAAGTGAAACCACCCCCAGTCTCGCTGTCGCTCGCCCTCGCCTGCAAATGGCCCTGCCCTTTGCTTTACGGCTCGGCCCGCCAGCGGGGCAATTATCACGCTCTCGCTGGAGGGAGCTGTCGCGAAGCGACTGAGGATGGTCTTGGCGCTATCGTCGTGCGACGTCAGCGCAGGAAGTCCAGCACCTTGGTCAGGTCGCGCTCGTTGATGGACTCGTGGGCGGCGAGCTGAGTCTTCGGCTTGGCGCAGAAGGCGATGCCGAGCCCGGCCGCCTGAATCATCGGGATGTCGTTCGCGCCGTCGCCGACCGCCACGGTCTGGCTCATGGGAACCCCGTCTCGGGCGGCCCACGCCTGCAATGCATGCAGTTTCACCGTCTTGCACACGATATTGCCCAGCACCTTGCCGGTCAGCGCGCCATCCACCACTTCCAGACGGTTCGCCAGCCAATGGTCGATATGCCCTTCGGCGGCGAGACGGTCAACGACCTCATGGAATCCCCCGGACACGACGCCGACCTTCCAACCATGACGGTGAAGCTCGTCGATCAGCGCCAACGCGCCATTGGTGAAGTGCAGCTTGTCGTGCACGGTGTCGAACACGCTCACGGGCAGTCCCTTGAGCAATGCGACACGCTCACGCAGCGCATCACAGAATTCGATTTCCCCGCGCATGGCACGTTCGGTGATCTTCGCTATCTCGTCGCCGCTGCCGGCCGCCTCGCCGAGCTCGTCGATGACTTCCTCGTCGATCAGCGTGGAATCCACATCCATGACAAGCAGACCAGGCTTCGACAGCGTCGGCGCGGCCGCGGTGCCGTCACCCATGGTGTCCGAGGGCGATTGGTGCGCGGCCGCGAACGCCTCCACGTCGGACACGTCATACGATTCGTCAGAAGGTTGCAAAGTTTCGTCAAGCATACCGTCGATTGTCGGAAATCGTTGGGACAATATCCGGTATGCATGAATCCCTGCGCATATCGGCCTTCGCGCCCGCTGCGGTGCACGGAGCGGGCGACTTCGGCTCCGCTGTCGGCGCCATTGCCAAGGTCATTGTGGCCGTCGCGGCCCCGGCGATTCGCCGGGCGCGTAATCTGATAGGGAAGCGTGCTCGAAAAAGGGGCGAACAGTGAACGATATCATGCACGACGGCACTCCGGATGGCATATGGAACTCGCAGGACCATCCGTCAGGCCTACCTGATTCAGGGCCGGTCTCATCGGCGGGCACGGGTGCCGAAAGCGCCACGGCACGACAGGACGCGAGGAAGATACGGGAGAACGTCGCACATGAGCTGGCGGCCGCCAATGACCAGCTGATGGCCAAGAACCATGCGCTCGCGCAGGCGCTGTCGCGTGCGGGCAAGGAACTCACCAAGGCGAAGGCGCAGCTGTCACAGATGGCCCAGCCCCCGAAGACCTTCGCGACGATGGTCAAGGTCGACTCGTCGATGACCGACGAGCTCGGCGTCCAGCATGCGTCGGCCGAGATCCTGACGGGCGGCAGGCGGCTGGTCGTGCCTGTGGCCGCCAACGTCAACGCGTCCCGGCTGACGGCCGGCGCCTGCGTGCTGCTCAACGAGAACATGGTATTGGTCGAGCAGCGCGGCACTGACATGCTCGGCTCTGTCCGCACGATCCGCCAGGTGTTTGATGACGGGCGTCTGATCGTCGCGGATGGCGGCGGCAACCCCAGCGTGATCCGGCGCTCGGGAGCGTTGGCGCACGAGACGTTCGCCAACGGGCAGCGCGTCATCGTCGACCCGTCGGGCCGGCTCGCCCTGGAACTGCTGCCCGACGAGAACGATGCCGACCTGGTGCTGGAGGAGGTTCCCGATGTCACCTTCGCCGACATCGGCGGGCTTGACAGCCAGATCGAACGCATCCGGGACGCCGTGCAGCTGCCGTTCCTTCACCGCAGCCTGTACGAACGGTACAATCTCAAGGCGCCCAAGGGCGTGCTGCTGTACGGCCCTCCCGGCAACGGCAAGACCATGATCGCCAAGGCCGTCGCCCATGCGCTTTCGGATGGTTTCGGCAGGGGCAGCGGCGTGTTCCTCTCGGTCAAGGGGCCGGAACTGCTCAACAAGTTCGTCGGTGAATCCGAGCGTCTGGTGCGTCAGATCTTCACCCGCGCGCGCGAACGTGCCGCGGACGGCCGGCCGGTCATCGTGTTCATCGACGAGATGGATTCGCTGCTGCGCACCCGCGGCACCGGTGTCTCCAGCGACGTGGAGACCACGATCGTGCCGCAGTTCCTCTCCGAACTCGACGGCGTGGAGAGCCTCGACAACGTTATGGTGATCGGCGCCTCGAACCGCGTGGACATGATCGACCCCGCCGTGCTCCGCCCGGGACGACTGGACGTGAAGATCCGCGTGGACCGCCCCGGGGCGGATCAGGCGGCATCCATCATTCGCCACTATCTGACCGACGACCTGCCCCTGCAGCCCGGACTGGACGCCGACGGCCTGTCGCGCGTTCTGGTGCGCGACATCTACACGCGCTCGTCGCGACGGCACCTGTGCGACGCGTGCAACGACCAGGGGCAATGGTCGGCCATCTTCCTCTCCGACGTCGCGTCCGGTGCCATGCTCAAGAACATCGTCGACCGCGCCAAGACGAAGGCGGTGAAGGCGTCCATTCTCGGCGGCGACGACGTGGCGTTGAACGTCGAGCTGCTGGGAGAGGCCGTGGAGGACGAGTTCGTGGAGACACGAGGGTCGGTAATGGACGTCGATCCGGTGCAATGGTCGAGAATCAACGGCATGGACAACGGGCGCGTGGTCCGTATCCGTCCGGTTCCGCGCAAGGAAAAGGAGAACATGCAATGACCGTGCGACGGGTGATGGGCACGGAGACCGAATACGCGGTCTCGGCGCCCGCTGTCTCACATGCCAATCCGGTGCAGCTGTCGTTCGACGTAATCGGCGCTGCCGCCGGCCCCGAACGTTCGCGCATACGCTGGGACTATCGTCAGGAGGACCCCGTCAACGACGCGCGGGGCACCCGTCTGGAGAGGGCCGCGGCCCGCCCCGACATGCTTACCGACGAGCCGCAGCTCAACATCGTCAACGTCATCGCCCCCAACGGCGGCCGCATGTACGTAGACCACGCGCACCCCGAATACTCGGCGCCGGAGACCACCGACCCGTTCGAGGCGGTGCGGTACGACCATGCCGGCGACCTGCTGATGCGGCGGGCGGCCGCGTCGGCGAGCGCGGGAACGGGGCACGACATCGTCCTGCACCGCAACAACGTCGACGGCAAGGGCGCCAGCTGGGGCACCCATGAGAACTACATGATGCTCAGATCGGTGCCGTTCGACACGGTGGCGGCGCTGATGACCGCCCATTTCGTCTCACGGCAGATCTACGCCGGATCCGGCCGCGTCGGCATAGGGGAGCGCAGCGAGACCGCCGGATACCAGCTCAGCCAGCGTGCCGACTACATCCACGCGATCCTCGGACTGCAGACCACCTTCGAACGCCCCATCGTCAACACGCGCGACGAATCCCACAGCCCATCCGATTATCGTCGCCTGCACGTGATCGTCGGCGACGCCAACCGCATGGACGTGCCGCAGACGCTCAAGCTGGGCGCCACCAGCATGCTGCTGTGGCTGGCCGAGCACGCGGACGAGACCGGCTATGATCTGGCAGCGCTGCTGGACTCCATGGCGCTCGTCGACCCCGTGTCGGCCATGCACACGGTGTCGCACGACTTGACGCTGCAGGCCGAGCTGCCGCTGCGCGACGGGGGCGTCACCAACGCGTGGATCATGCAGGTGAGGCTGCGGGCCGCCGTGTACGAGATGGGGGCGCTGGTGTACGGCACCGACACGCGCGGCGAGCCGCTGTGGCCGGACAAGCCCACCACCGGCATCATGGCGCTGTGGGGGCAGGCACTCGCCGACGTGGCCGCCATCCGGCATGCCGACGACGATACGAGACTGAATATGCAACCCGAGGCGTCGCGGGTGGAATGGCTGATGAAATGGCAGCTGCTGGAGCGTCTGCGCCGCAGGCACGGTTTGTCGTGGAACGATCCGAAACTGCGGGCGATCGACTTGGGGTGGGCCGCCTTGGACCCGGTCCGCTCGATATTCGAGAAGGTCAGGTCGCGCACCGAGCGCACGGTCGACGACCGGCAGGTCGCCGATGCCGCTGGCAATGCGCCGCAGACCACGCGCGCATGGCTGCGTGCCGCGGTCGTGAACCGGTATGCGAGCCAGGTGGTCGCTGTCTCATGGTCCCATCTGACCGTCCGCAGGCATGATGCGCCGCAGACGGGGGAGGAGTCGTACGGCAATGCGAGCCGTCCGATCGTCCGGCCGTCCGACCTGTGCTCGCTCGACATGTCCGATCCGTGCGCCTTCGACAAGGCGCACATGGCCGCGTTCGTGGACGGCACGCGAAACGCCGATGAGCTGATAACGCAAATCGATCGGAACATCACCGCCGGAAGGTAATATCGATACAGGCATGAAATGGCATTACCGTGGGCGCACCACTGGCCGATGCGCATCATGGGGCAGCCATGATGGCGAGCGATGACGATCAAAGGCGCGAACGCCACGACCAGAGACAACGACCGACAGACGAGGTTGATGCAGACATGGATTTGCGAGAAATGACACAGGCCGTCGCCCAAGTGGCGCGGCATGCCGGCAGGCACGCCCTTCAGGAGCAGGTGAACCCCCACGACCTATCCACGACGATGGTGTCGCCCGGCGAGACGAAATTCACTAGCGAGGTCAACACCCGGCTGATTCGCTATACCCGCGCGCGACTGTCCGAAATCGAACCGTTCCAGGGCTTCTGGGAGGAGCGTCCGGAGGACAACCAGCCGGGGGAGAGGTACTGGTGCGTCGGCAATATCGACGGAGCCATCAATTTCATCCGCAACATGGCCGAATGGACCGTGACCATCTCACTGTTCGAGTTCGACGAGCACTGCCATGCGCGCCCGATCATGGGTGTGGTCCATGCGCCCGCCATGGGCATCACGTACATGGCGGCGAAGGGCCAGGGCGCCATCAGGATACGCCGCAACCCCGTGGGCGGCGACAAGCGCGAGAAGGTCATGCCGTCGATCACTGCGACGTTGGATGGCTCCGTGGTCAGCTACGGCATGTCGTATGTGCCGGAGGAGTCCAAGCGGGCCCTGTCCGCGGTAGCCTCCATCGCGGGTAAACCGGCCGATATCAAGCGAGTGGGTCCGGCTTCGATGGATTTGTGCAAGGTGGCCGACGGCACGTACGACGCCTATTTCGAGCCTCACCTGCACAAGTGGGATGTTCCGGCCGTCTCGGCCGGCGCCGTCGTGGTATGGGAGGCGCAGGGGCGTCTGAGACAGTGGAACGGCGAGCTGATCCATTGGCGTCGCGAGAACGATGTCGTGGCGTCGAACGGCCTGATCGGCGACGAGCTGCAGCCGTATCTGCAGTGATCGGGCGCATACAGACATATGCAGGCGTCTGCCGGCGGTGACGAATACGTGCGTGCGTGGCAGATGTCTGCGATTCGGTGACGGCATGCCGGATGTCCGGCCTGTGCCGGCATCGGCGGAAGAAGAAAACCGGAAGGAAATGGAGGGACGGATATGCCTCAGGAATTCGCTCACACGCGGTCGTCCTCGCAGAAGCAGGACACCGACGAACAGCTGAATGACGTGTCGATGGCGGCACAGGCCGAGACCGACGCGGCCGCGGACGCTCTCGACGCGGTGCTGGACGACATCGAATCCACGCTGGAATCCAACGCCGAGGAGTACGTGAACAGCTTCGTGCAAAAAGGCGGCGAATGATGCCGCAGCTGCGTGACAGCGGCAATCACGGGAGTTGGCAGGAAGCGCGGAGGTCTTCGCAGTTCCAAGGATTCGCCCGCATTTTCGGCGTGGAGACGGAGTACGGCGTATCGGTGACGGGTTCGGACCATCCGGTCGACGCGGCGCAGGTCGCGATGATGATGTTCCAGCCTGTCGTGTCCCGCGCGCGTTCCACGAACACGTACCTGACCAATGGTTCGCGGCTGTATCTCGACGTCGGCTCCCACCCGGAGTATGCGACCGCCGAGGCCCGCGATCCGATGGACGCCTTGCTGCAGGATCTGGCGGGGGAGCGGGTCATGGCCGGATTGGCCCTCGACGCGCAGGCCCGGCTTCGTGCCAGCTACGGGGACGGCGTGAACGTGCACGTGTTCAAGAACAACGCGGACTCGGCGGGCCACTCGTTTGGGTGTCACGAGAACTATCTCGTACGCCGATATGTGCCTCTGGAAACCGTCGAGCACGAGCTGCTGCCGTTCCTGATAACGAGGCAGCTGTACACCGGAGCCGGGCGGGTCACCGATCAGGGATTCGAGATCACGCAGCGGGCGGACTATCTGGATGAGGCGGTGTCATCGGCGACGACGCGGTCGCGCCCCATGGTCAACACGCGTGACGAACCGCACTCGGATCCGGATGAATTCCGCCGGCTGCATGTCATCATCGGCGACTCCAATCGTTCGCAATGGGCGACATGGATGAAACTCGCCGTGACGCATCTGATTATCTGCGTCATCGAGGAGGCCGCCCGGCTCGGTGAGGATTCCGGTTTCGCGTCGTGCGCGTTGGCCGATCCCGGTGCCGCGAACCGTGCGGTCAGCGCCGATCTGACATGCGTGACCGCCCGGCTTCGTCTTGCTGACGGCTCCGAGCCGGTGTCTGCCGTGCAGATGCAGCGCAGGTACCAGGCCGTCGTCCGTGATTTCATGGAACGTCATCATGATGCCGTTGACGACGCACTGCCGCGCACGGACGTGGATCAGATTCTTTCCGCATGGTCGCTGGTTCTTGACCAGTTGGAGGCCAGCGATGTGGAAGCATTGTCGGACCGCGTCGACTGGGCGGCGAAATACCGCCTGTTCCAGGCGCTGAAACGCCGCAAGGGCGAAGTGACGGACGCCATGCGCGAACGGCTGGACATGGATTACCATGACATCGTCAACGGTTCGCTGTATCCGTCAATGCTGCGTCGAGGCGTGATGCGGCAGCTGGCCACGCCCCAGCAGGTGGAGCATGCCGTCTCGGAACCGCCGGCCGATACCCGTGCCACGTTGCGTGGGGCCTTCGTCGCCAAGGCGCTGTCCACGCAATGCCGGTTCTCCTGCGACTGGACGCGATTGTCCGTCATGGCTCCCGAACGCAGCGAAGTCGTGCTGCTGGACCCCTTCGAATACCAGGCGAATGCCGACGTCCAACACCTGATGAACCTGCTATAACGCCCCGCTGGCGGCTGAACCGTCGGCGAAGTCGACCGGGGGCGCCGACCGGAGGCGCCCCAGCCCAAGCCCAGATACGAAAAAGCCCCTGACTCTTCATTGGTCAGGGGCTGTATTTGTTCACCATGATAACGAAATCGGTGACAATGGCACGAACCGGACTTACTCGGTCACGGCCTTCTTCAGCAGGGAGCCGGCGGAGATGCGCACGCCGTAGGTCGCCGGGATCTCGATGATTTCGCCGGTGCGCGGGTTGCGGCCGGTGCGGGCAGCGCGCTTGACGCGCTCAGCGGAGAACAGGCCGGTGAGCTTCAGGCCTTCGCCGGACTGCATGGCCTCGACGAACACGTCCTGAAAAGCGTTAACGGCGGCCTCAGCCTGAGCCTTGGTCAGATTGGACTTCTGGGCGATCTTCGAAACGAGATCAGACTTGTTGTATGCCATAAAGCATCCTTCTTTGATCTGGGGGCTTCGATTGCCGAATCCCCGGTGTTCATCAATGATGATAGCGCATGATGTAGGCAAACGCCGCATTTTTTAAGGGTTTTCCACACTTTTTCCGGTTGTTGGGCGGTTATATGAGATTGTGTTTGTCGAGCCAGCGCATGGACAGCGCACCGAGGGGGATTCGCAGCCAGTAGAACAGCGCACGGTACAGCAACGTCGCGGAGAGCGCGATGCCCGCGGGCACACCTGCCGCGCCGAACGAGAACGTCAGCGCCGCTTCGACGCCACCGAGGCCGCCGGGGGTAGGCACCGCGGAGCCGATGGCATTGGCGACCAGGAAGATGAACAGCGTCTCCAGCGGATTGGTCATCTGTCCGAACGCCAGCAGCGCCGCCCAGAATTCCAGTCCGGTGGCCACGTTGAGGATCAGCATGCCCAGCACGCTGAACGACAGCTCCTTGGGATTGGTGAGCACGTCGATCAGCTGCCGTGCGTAGGCCTTGACCAGGGGCAGCAGCCTGTCCGTCGCGTAATGCCGGATGGGTGGGATCATCATCGCCACGGCAAGCGCCATCAGCACGATGCCGACGATGACGATCAGGGTGTTCGTCGGAATCATGCTGCTAAGCGCGTCGCTGCCTGTGAATATGCCGATGACGAACAGCATGAGCACTGTGCCGCCATAATACACGGCCATGACGGCGCTCATGATCGCGGTGGCGGTCGTATTGCGGTAGCCGCTTTTGCGCAGGAACTGCAGGTTCACGAATGCGGGTCCGACGCCGGCGGGCATGGACACCATCGCGAATCCTTGCGCGACCTGTGACATGAAGATGCCGAGCGGGTTGCGCTTGTCGCGTTCGATGAAGGCCCCGAGCTCCAGCGCGGAGCCGAGCAGGGCGATGAGTTCGAAGACCAGGCAGACGATCGCCATCACCGGGTTGGCGTTCTTCACCGCGGAGATGACCTCGTCGGGCTTCAGTTGGGTGAAGATCACCACGACGGCGACGATCAGCAGCACCGTGCCGATGAAGGAGCGCGGGCTGAACCGGGACAGGGACACCGGCTCCATGGCCTCGGCGGTCTCCTGCGGGGCCAGCGCGCGCATCTCGGCGCGCATGTCGTCCACGATGTGCTTGTTCCAGCCCGGCAGGGCCCGCGTGCCGGCGGGAACGGCCGCCTTCTGGATGAATGGGGTCAGCGAGATCATCGTGTCGTCGCCGAGCACGTCACGGCCTGCGGTGACCGCGCGTTCGGGGCCGATGAGCACGGCGAGCAGCAACAGCAGTTGCACCTGATCCAGTGCGATGTTCGGGGCCGCGCTGGCGTCATCCCCGTTCTGCCATCCGGCTATGATCGGCGTGCCGGATTCCAGTCGCGCGAGGGTGTCCGGCGTGATGCGGCGATGCGTGTACCCGCGCTTGTTCGCCACCGACAGGAAACGCAGCAATGCGATGGCGTCCTTGTCGGACAACGTGTTGAGGTTGCACTCGTGCATGATGTCGTCGCCGTGCAGCACCAGGATCGAAGTCTCGCCGGTGTCGGCCACGCCGTAGATCTTGGGGGTGGGCAGGCCCGCATTGCGCAATCCCAGAATCATCGCCATATGGTGCTGGGTCGCCTCTCTCGGCGAGCGGTCGCGCCGCATGGCGACGCCGGTGAACCGGACCCACTGCCACAGCTGTTTGACGTAGCCCGCCGTGCGCGCCTGGCTGTCCAGAGCGGAGACGACGAAGGCCCGTCCCCAATCATCCACGGCGTCGTACAGTCGAGATCCTTCGACCAGATCGTCGTCGAGGGTCGAGGCGAGGGAGCCATGGGACAGGTCGACGTCCATGCGGCGCTTCAGCGAGGTGATATGCAGTCCGATGCCGTTGAGCGCCTGCACGAGATCCTCGCCCCATGCGCCCTGGTTCTTGGTGCCGGCTGCGAACCGGATCAGCATGCCGACCAGCCGGCCTACGGACAGGGACACGATAACTCCGGTCACGGAGTTGATCGACAGCAGGATCAGGATGGCCGACGAGATGTAGAGGATGTTCCATCCCCATTTGACCGTCGATCGTGTACGCCGAGGCCCCGCGACGGTCAACAATGCCGCGGAACCCGCGTAGAAGTCCGGCAGCAGTCCCGTTCCGATGATCGAGCTCGGCGAACACAGCGCGGTGATAAGTGTGAAGTTCCCGAAGGTCGACACGGCCATCGATATGCCCCAGACGGTCGCTAGGCCACCGAACATGGCGAGTAGGGCCAACGCCGATTGCAGCCACTCCCGTCCCACCAGCAGCTGGACGATGGCCATAACGGCGATGGTCACGATGGTCAGCTGCTGCAGCATCGAGGTCGGAAGATCGACCATCCAGTTCAGTGCACGTCCGGCGCTGTGGGCATCGGACTCGACTCCCGTGACGAAACCGCTCAGGTAGATGGAGGACAGTATGGCCACCGCCGCGAGCAGCACGGCGGAGACGGCGTGGACCAGATCGCCGAAATCGTGGATGCGGCGCGGTGCGACGTCCTCGATGACCGGGTGGGCCGTGGTGCCGGATACGTCGTCGCTCATCGGACGCGCGTCCAGCGACGCCTTGGAATCGTCATCGCCGGACGTTGCGGTTATCGTCTGATCGTTCATCACCGTTCCTGTGCTGATTGATCGTCGATGGAAATGGGAATTATCGGACGGCTCAGCGGTCGAAGTCGACCAGCGCGCCGGCGACGCCCGTGTAGGTGGCGGGGGTCAGCGCCTTGAGCCGCGCGGCCGTGGCGGGGTCGAAGGACTGCTGGTCGATGAAGCGCTCGACCGCCTCCTTGCTGATCTCATGGCCGCGCATGAGTTCCTTGACCTTCTCGTACGGCTTGTCCATGCCGGGCAGGCCCTTGAGCTCGCAGGCGCGCATCGCGGTCTGGATCGGCTCGCCGAGCACCTCCCAGTTGGAGTCGAGTTCGCGTTCGATGACGATGTCGTTCGGGTGGATGGACTTGAGTCCTCCCATCAGGTTGTACAGGGCGAGCTGCGAGTAGCCGAGCGCCGAACCGATGTTGCGCTGGGTGGTCGAATCGGTCAGGTCGCGCTGCCAACGGGACTCCACCAGCGTGGCGGAGAGCGTGTCGAGCAGCGAGCAGGACAGTTCGAAGTTGGCCTCGGCGTTCTCGAAGCGGATCGGGTTGACCTTGTGCGGCATCGTGGAGGAGCCGGTGGCGCCCTTGACGGGCACCTGGGCGAACACGCCGCGCGAGATGTACATCCACACGTCCACGCACAGGTTGTGCATGATGCGGTTCGCGTGGGAGACGGTCGAGTAGAGTTCGGCCTGCCAGTCGTGGCTTTCGATCTGCGTGGTCAGCGGGTTCCAGGTCAGGCCCATGCGGTTGGTGACGAACTCGCGGGAGACGGCGATCCAGTCGACGTCCGGGCAGGCGGCCAGATGCGCGCCGAAGGTGCCGGTCGCGCCGTTGATCTTGCCCAGGTACTCCTGGTTCTCGATGTGCCTCAGCTGACGGTTCAGACGGTAGACGTAGACGGCGAGCTCCTTGCCGAGCGTGGTCGGTGTGGCCGGCTGGCCGTGGGTGAGGGAGAGCAGGGCCTTGTCCTTGTATTCCTCGGCCTTGGCGGCGAGGTGGTCGATGATCTCCTTGAACGCCGGCGTCCATACCTGCTCCATCGCGTTCTTCACGCAACGGGCGGTGGACAGGTTGTTGATGTCCTCGGAGGTGCAGGCGAAGTGCACAAGGGTCTTGAGCGCGTCGTTGATGTGGGTGAGCTCGGCCGGCGCTTTGTCGAGCTGGTCGTCGATGTAGTATTCCACGGCCTTCACGTCATGGTGGGTGACGGCCTCGTGCGCGGCATGCTGCTTGATGCCTTCGGCGCCGAAGTCCTCGGGGATGGCCCGCAGGAAGGCGATCTCGGCGTCGGTGAACGGCTCCACGCCTTCGACGATCGGCTGGTTGCCGTTGCCGTCGAAGCCGTTGGCCAGCAGGATCATCCATTCGACTTCGACGCGCATGCGCTCGCGGTTCAGCGCCGGCTCGCTCAGATATTCGACGAGAGGTGCGGTCTGCTTGTGGTAGCGTCCGTCGAGCGGGGTCAATGCAATTGCGGGGGTGATGTCAGTAAGCTTCATAGCATCCCAGATTACTTCCAGCCGTAAACCTGATGCGAAACCGATGCGTGTTCGTTTCGCCCCCGTTCCTGATGCCTTCTTCATCCCGGCATGTCGTTCTCCTCTCGTTTTCGTCTGCTGACTGCTGTTTCCCCCGTGTTTCCGGTGCGTGCACGCCCGTCATTCATGCGACATGCGCCCCTCGTAGTATCGGGTGTCGATGAGTTCGCCGTCGATGATCTGCTGGAAATGCCGTTCGTGCGCGTCCACGGCGGGCGAGCCGAGATCGGTGGCGTTGCGGTACGCGGCCTGATGGTATTTGAGCCAATGGGATATCTCCTTGGTCTTCGGCGCGTCGGCCACCAGTGCTCCGGCGTAGTTCGACTCGGCCGAACCGGTGTTCTGGCCGGGCGTGCACGACCCGTCGGCGTTCACCGTCGGCGGCGTGACGCCGGTGGTCTGCGTGACTTTGCCCCTTACGGTGAGCCATTGTTCGGTCGAAGGGTTGCGGCCGCCATCGAGCGAGGCGACGAGCTCGTCCTCGATCTCTATGCTGGTCACCCAGGTCTTGGGTGGTATCGGATGGTTGGCGACAGGAGAGCCGGCGGTCACCACGTGATCGATGGCGTAGGAGTCCTTCAGGTCGGAGGCCAGGGCCGCGGCCACGATGCCGCCCTGGGAATGCCCCACCAATGCCACCGGCTCGTCCTTGCCGATGCCGGCTTGTCTCATGGCTTCCTCGACCATGCGGAAGCTGTCCGCGTTCCTGCGTCGGTTGGCGTTGGAGCTCATGAGTTCGAGGTTCTGCTCCCATCCGAACGGCGAATCGTCCTGCCCGTCCGTGCCCGGTATCAGGATTAGCCAGCCTGTCGTCCCATCGGAGCGGCGGTATCGCTGGACCGCTATCGTCGCATAACTGAGTCCGCTGTTAAGGGTGATCTTGCCCAGGCGTTCCTCGGCGAGCCGTCGGAGGTTCTCCATGGACGAGGCCACGGAATGCGAGGCCCCGGCCACCTGAGACGTGGATTGCACCTCACGCACGGTGAGTTTGTTGCCCTGCATGGCGTTCTTGAACTTCGACGTGTACTTTGCGATGCGTTCCGCGGCGCCGGCGACCTGGGTACCGCCGAGGATGTGCGCGATGCGGTTGTTCGTGATGCGTCCCGCCAGCGATGCCAGCAGCTCCTCATCCATTTTCGACGTGGCATCGAGCGCCCGCACGGGGTTGAGCTTGCCGTCCTTGATGGAGCCCGAGACGAATCCGTAGAGCGACAGCATCCCCAGCGTGTTCCATCCGACGCTGGGCAGCACGGTCGTCATGATCTGCGCGGCCTTGCGAAGTTTCGTCTCCGCCTTGGTCTCCGCTTCGTCATACAGGCTGTGGGCGCGGGCGATCAGATCGGCGACCTGTTCCAGGTCCCCGGCGAGCGTGGCGCACTCCCGCGCGTGGGTGACGCATTGCTCCAGCAGACGCGCATATGGCATGGAGACGTGACCGGGTTCTCCATCGCCGCCGCTGCCGGCCAGCGCAGGGCAGAACGCCGCGCCCGCACGGTCCTTTCGGAGCTGGTCGTGGGCCACCGACCAGAAGAACCCCGCGCCCTTCATCTCCTTCGCCTGATTGCGCAGCGATGCCACGGCGGCCGTATATCGTTCACGGGTTGCCGGGGCGTATTGCGTGCCTCCGTGTATCGACGAAGTGACCATCCAGTTCATGATGAGCCTCCGCTCCAGGCGAGTTGCCCGGTCTGCCGCACGCGGTCGTCGATGGATGCCGCCAACCTCGTATCGCGGTCCAATGCTCGTGCGCACAGTGTCGCCGCATTGCCGGTCCAATCCAGGTTCTTGGCGGCGGCCATCGCGGTTCTGGACTGTTCCAGCGCGTTGGAGGTCAGCCGTTGCAGGGAGCCGATGCGCTCCCGGCTGGACCCGACAGCGGTGCGGCAAGGGCAGTCGGCGCCGGCGATCGACGCCATCGCGTTCCCCCATATCGGGAACGCGCCGTTGAAGATAGTGCAAGTGTTCATGGTTCCATGAACGCATGCACGGCCATCCGCGCGCAAGCGGAGCGGAACATGTGGTCGAAGGCTCCCGACTTATCCACACACTCGGCGTGTCATCCACAGCAAATGTGGACGACGAGACCGGCGTCGTCGCGGAGCACTGAATGGAGTGATGCGCAATGGCGCCCTCGCTGGCGGACTGAGCCGTGAAGCGAGTAGAGGGGCTGTCTGCATGCGAAGCCGCCTGGGGCGGTCCCGGGTGCCTCTCATCCGCAGCGCCACTTGTGCCGTGGCCCGTCTTTCCATCAGGGGAGAATCGGCCTGACTTCGCCGCCGATTGCCGTGCTAAGGATGCCGTGCCGGGATGGCACACCAGGGGAAAAACATGGGAAAAATGCATTGTGTGGCTTTTGTTGTGCCACACAATGGAATGTGAGCCTTCTCATTACGTGGTATGGCAGAAAGCGAATCACAGAAACCGCCATTTTCCAATGATTCGGGAAAACGCTCTGATATCGGCGTTGCCACACCAGCCCAAAAACCGTCGAAAATCGTGTGGTGTGGTACACGGACAACCGGAACCGGACAGCTGGAACCAGGCGGCGCCCGGGGCCAATCACCATGGCTTGGTGGTGGAGTTTGTGTTGGAGGAGCTTTTGCCCTTACCGCCTTTGGAGCCGTTCTGCGAGTTGGACTGCTGATTCGACTTCAGCAGGTCGTCCACTTGCTTGCGCTGCTCCTGCGTCAGACCGCCGCTCTGCTTGGCGTTGCCGTCCGATCCGGGCGCGGTCTGCGCGTTGGAGGTTTCGGTGTTTTGCTGCTTCTGGAGCTGCGCGTTGATGCGTTCGGTCAGCGTGGCGGAGACTGACGCGTTGGTGTCGATCACGTCCTTGACTTGCGGCAGTAGCAACGCGGACCATGCGGCCGCGTCTGCGAACCTGGCGTCGGCTTTTTGCTGGAGTGCGCTGAGCGTCGACAGGTCGGCGTCATCCTTGGAAGCGGCCTTCAGATTGCCGTTCAGCTGCGAGGTGGCATCGTCGAATGCGGTGACAGCGATGAGGTTCGCGCCGGCCGCGATGCCCGCGCACAGGCAGGCCATCGCGACGATGCCGATCAGGATGCGCGACCATAGCGGAGTGCGCGCTACTGCGCGGTCTTTCGCCTCGCGGCCGTTCGCCTCACGCTTCTTCACTGTGTTGCTTTTCATCGCACGATTCGTTGATTTCCGGGATTTCATAGCATCCTCCGTGACATGGCGATCCATGCGCCGATCTCCCAGGCGAGCAGCAGGCCCAGCGCCACGGCGAACGGCCATATCACGGGAATCGTACGCTCCCGCCGTTTGACCGTCTGGGTGAGCCTCCACTGTCTTGATGCCTTGGCGGACACGGCCTGTTCGATGGTGTGCGAGGCGTCCACGTGCAGGTATGAGCCGCCCATCTCATCGGCGATGGATTCCAGCGTGGCCTCGTCGAGCTTGGATATTCCTGGCTTGCCGGTCGTCGGGTCGGTCACCCACTGCCCGTCGGATTGCTGTCCCGTTGCTGTGCCGTCGCTGGCCATCGGTATCTTGCCACCCGCATCAGAGCCCACGCCGATGGTGAACGAGTCGTCAAGGTACCGCCTCAGCGCAGAATAGCTGCGGCGTGCGGTGTCGGAGGTCTGCTCGCCGTCCGTGATCACATATAGCACGATGATGTCATCGGGATGTTGATCCCTGATTGATTTGAGCGACAGCATCAGCTGGTCGAGCGGCGTGTCGAGACTCGATCCGGCCGATGTGGACGTGGATTCGACGGCCAGCGTGTCGGCCCAGCCATCAATGGCGATGGAGTCCGGAGTCAACGGCACATCCAGGGTGCCGCTCGCGCCGAAGCGCAATGCGGCGAAACTGGAATCGGCGTACGTCGACGTGATGCCCTTCACGATGCGCTTGGCCGCGTCAAGACGGCTGATTGTGCCCGAGGAGCCGTATTCCGCGTCCTTGACCGCCATCGATCCGGTGACGTCGACCGCCACCATGACATCGGTGGCATTGATAGCCCGGCTGGTGGTGGTCGTCACGATGCTGGGCGTCAGCATCATCACGGCGGCGAGCAGGAACATTATCACCCTGCGTATGCAGGCGGTCAGCGTCTCATCGCTGGAGCGCCTGCGCCGCACATGCACGACGACCACCGCGACCGCGAACGCCAGCATGAGCGCCGCGATCGCGCCGCCCGCGATCCAACCCAGAGCCGGGGCGAATGTCATCGGTCTCATCGTCTCAACCTCCATGCCAGTATCATCCATATCGCAAGCAGCACGACCAGCATCAGCGTCCACCATCCCGGCGCGTCGATCAGCGCGGCCTGGCTTGACCGTCGGCTTTCGCTGGTACGCCGGCTGTCAATCTGCCTCACCAGCTCGTTGATGTCGGATGAGCCCGACTGGGTGAGGAACGTTCCGCCGCGGGACTCGATCTGCTGCTTCATCTCGGTGGTTGTGGCGTCGCCCTCGCTCTGGCGTGGCCCGGAGAACAGGCCGTCCACGCTGATATGCGAGGCTTCGGCCATATCGAGCGCCTGGGCGAGTGAATACGTCGGCGTGCCGGACGCCACGTTGTCGGTGGCGAGCACGATCGAGGCGGGGCGCTGCCGTGCGGCGCCGGACGTGTCGCCATAGGCGAAGCCGGGTATCATCGCGGCGCAGCTGACCAGCCCGTCCCCGATCAGTGATGTCGAGTTCTTGCGGTTCTGCGTGCCTTCCAGCCAATCGGCGATCTTTTGGTAGTCCTTGTCGCTCATCTTGTCGATGTCGTCCTGCGATTCGACGCCACGGAGCGCGTCCGCCGCCTTGGTCAGCTGGCTGGAGACCAGGTCGTAGTCGTCGGTCAGGGGGAACACCGTGCGCGATGTCGAGTTGAAGATGCTCAGGGCGATGCGTTCTCCCTGGAAATGGCTCACCAGTTCCAGATATGTTTCGATGACCGCCCGGTCATAGGGGAGCGCCGAACCTGACACGTCGAGGCACAACACGATGTCGCGACTGCTGGAGCGTTCCGCGTCGCGGTCCACATGCGCCGGTCTGGCGATAAGAACCGTGCAGATGGCCAGCGCCGCCACCAGCGCCGCCACGGCGATCCGCCCCAGCAATCGCCACAGATGGAACAGATGCGATGCATGCTCGGTATTGAGGTCGTCGTCAAGACTGTATACCGGCATGCCGTCCCGCGGGGGACGCCTGCGGCCTCGGAAGATCGCGATGACGGCCACCAGCACTGCCGCGACGAGCACGGCCGCCACGGCGGCATACGGCCACAGCCAATGGATGCTCATGTCGTTCGTGGTCATCAGCGCCACCTTTCCACGAGGTTCAGCACCCAGTCGGCGGCCTGTTCCACGGTGGCGTCCTTCGCCTGCGCGTTGAACTCGGCGTTCGCGAACTCCGGCGGATACAGCGCGGCTATGGTCTGGCGCAGCAGCGTGAAACCGTGGACTCCCGAATCACCTGCCAGGGAGCCTGCGGAACGTGACGCGATCTCCTGCAGCGTCGTCGAACCGAGCTCCGCGCTGCTGGCCTGCGACGCGAAGTCCCTCGCCACGGCGGCGAGCTCGACGAAGGCGTCCTCGCGCGAAAGCTTCCCGGCCCCGTTGCGCTCCACGATGTCGTGCACGCGGCTTTTCCATTGCGAGACGGGGGCGAAGGCGTTGTGGGACCCTCGGGGAGCGGCTACGCGTTTCGCACGTCGAGGACGGGACATGATGACGATCGCCACAATCAGGATCAGCAACGCGATGAAGCACGCCATCGTCACTATGGGCAGCAGAGACGCGACGGGCACGTCCGTCACAGGATGCAGGTCGTTCACGTCCACGGCTGCGGCCAGCGTCGACGAGGTCACGAAACCGTTCATGACGTTCATACAGGCACCTCCGACGTCAGGTTCAGCGATGGCGGCACACGCAGCTGATTGCGGATGGAACGGCCGAGCGAACGCGACACCAGCCGCACGAAGGCATCGAACATCATGTCGCTCGACGCGGCGCGGATCATTCGCGAACCACGTTTGGCGAGTTCGTGCTCCAGAGCGGCGCACACGTATCTGCGATGCAGCGCCACCTCTTCCGCGGCCTTCGCGTTGCGCAGCAGGGCGGGGATGCGGCGCCCGGATTTTCCGTCATACCATTCGCGGGCGGCCTCGGACGGGTCGAAGGGGTTGGCCGTCGCCACGGTGATCAGCACCACGGGGTGGGTGGCGGCTATGGCGCCGATGACGTCGATGTGACGCTTGCGCAGGGCCAGCTCGTCGGTGGCAAGCACGATGAGCGCCTGACGGTCGCGTATGCGGCGCGCGTAATCCAGCAGAGCGTCGATGTTGCGGCCGTATGACCAATCCCGCCGCAAGGCGTCGTCCAGCGTGCGCTCGAACTGCGCGAACCCGCCGTTGAACGGCATGCGCGTGATGCTGTGGGCGTCGGCGAACACCAGGGAGACGTCATCGCTGCGCCGCAGCGACAGCGCGGCGAACATGCGCAGCGCGTTGCCTGCGACCGCGTAGGCCGGCTCGCCTGACGCGCATCCTCCGGTCATCTCCTCGCCGACATCGCACAGCAGCCACACCTGGCTGGTCGCCTGGCGCGCATGCTGCACGACCATCGGGCGGCCGAGACGGGCGCTGGCTTTCCAATCGATGAGACGCGCCTCGTCCCCCGGCCCGTAGACGCGGATGTCCATCGGGTCGTCATTGCCTCCACGCCGGTTCGAGGCGTGCTCGCCCTCCAGGACGCCCAGCGCCTTGCGAACGGTCGGAAGGCTCAGCGAATTGCCCAGCGCCTCGATCTTCCTGCGGATCCGGTCGTCGGAAGATGAGGAGTGTGAGGAGTGTGAGGGGTGTGAGCCATCGATCATGGGACGTGAACCGTTTCCACGATCCGATCGATCACCTGGTCGCTGGTCACGCCGTCGGCCAGCGCCTCGAAGGTCAGGATCACACGGTGCCTGAGCACTTCGTGGACCATCATCTTCACATCCTCGGGGATGACGTAATCCCGGCCGGCGAGCAGCGCGTTGGCCTGCCCGCTGCGGATCAGGGCGATCGACGCGCGGGGGCTCGCACCGAGGCGGACCGTCGAGCTCAGGCCCTTCAGCGGCTTGTTTCCGGCACCGCGCGAGGTCGCCACCAGATCGACGGCGTAGCGCATGATCGCCTCCGACACATGGACGCGCCGCGCCGATTTGCGCAGAAACTCCACATCCTGAATGGTGATCGTGTCGGACGGCAGCGATTTCGGATCGAACATGTCGGTGCCGCGGCGCGTGAGCATCGCCAGCATGCTCGTCTCCTCGTCGGCCTTGGGATAGGTCATGACGGCCTTCATCATGAATCGGTCCATCTGGGCTTCCGGCAGGTTGAACGTGCCCTCCTCCTCGATGGGGTTCTCGGTGGCGATTACCATGAACGGCTTGGGCAGCTCGATGCGTTCGCCGCCGATCGTCGTGGCGCCTTCCGCCATGGCCTCAAGCATCGCCGACTGCGTTTTGGCGTTGGATCGGTTGATCTCGTCGAGCAATACGAAATTGGCGTGGATCGGGCCGATCTGGGTGGAGAACCGCTGGGTGGAGAAGTCAAACACCTGGGTGCCCACCAGATCGGACGGCATGAGGTCGGGCGTGCATTGCACTCGGCGGAACGTTCCCGAGACCGAGGTGGCCAGCGTCTGGGCCGCGGTGGTCTTGGCCAGGCCGGGCACGGATTCGATGAGGATGTGGCCGCCTGCGACCATCGTGGCGATCAGCGCTTCGCGCAAGTTGGACTGTCCGACCAGCGTCTGGGCGAATCTGGCGCGGATGCGGTCGGTGAGCTGCCGTGCGCGTCGCAGGTCGTCCTGCGTCAGCGCGGCGGAAGGCGCCGGCACGGGCGTGCGCATGGGGGCGGCCGGCATGGCGCCCGTCGTGGGGATCGCGTTCGCGAGCTGGGACGGCATTGAAGGTTTCGAGGTGAATAAAGCCATGCTGCTCACCTTACCGTGACGAAGCAACCGCGGAGTGGGGATCGGGCCGATCCGCCTGCGCCGATGGCAGTGACCAGTCGACCGGTTCGGCGCCCATGGAGACCAGCGCTTGGTTGGCGCGGGAGAACGGGTGGGAGCCGAAGAACCCGCGGGATGCGGACAGAGGGCTGGGATGCGGCGAGGCGATGATGGTCGCGTTGGTGAGCAGTGGCGCGAGGCTCTGCGCGTTGCGCCCCCAGAGGATCGCCACCAGCGGCTTCGGCTTGCCGTCCGCGTCCACCCGGGCGTTAAGGGCGCGGATGGCGGCCTCGGTGATGGTCTCCCATCCCTTGCCCTGATGGCTGTTGGGGCGTCCCACGCCGACGGTCAGGCACCTGTTCAGCAGCATCACGCCGCGCTGGGTCCAGGGTGTCAGGTCACCGTTGGCGGGCATCGGCACGTGCATGTCGTCGACGAGCTCGCGGTAGATGTTGACCAGGCTCTTCGGCAGCGGTCGGACGTCGGGCGCCACGCAGAAGCTCAGGCCGACCGGATGCCCCGGAGTCGGGTAGGGATCCTGCCCGACGATCAGCACCTTGATCGAGTCGAATGGAATTGTGAAGGCTCTGAGGATATTATGGCTTGCGGGCAGGTACTGACGTCCTGCCTGCAGTTCGGAGCGGAGGAAATCGCCCATGTGATGGACCTGCGGCTCCACGTCCTGCAGCGCGGCGGCCCATCCGGGCTCCACGAGCTGCGACAATGGTTTGACTGGATGTTGACTCATGGTCTCTACTGTAGCGAGCGTGTCGAAGCTGTGCATATCCGGTGCATGACTGACGGCCGCCGCGCACTTGGGACACCATGGCCGGTAGACTTGACGAACGATACGGAAGGGTGATTATGGCCAAGGACAAGGAAACATACGATTCGTATGCCAAAGACGTGTTCGACAATCCTCCGGCAGGTCCGGTGGGCGTGCATCGGGGCGCGCGGTCGGCCGGGGCGCGCATGACGCCTTTCCTGATCGTGCTGCTTGTGGTGGCCCTGGCGGGCGTCGGCACATGGGGTGTGCTGTCGGGAATGTTCTCCGACGTGCTCTTCGGGAACAACGGCACGTCGCAGGCGGCTGACGACAAGGCGTCCGACAGCGACGACTCGAAGACCGGCGACACGACGAAGTCCGGCACGGGCGAGCAGTCCACTTCTAGTTCGACTGACGGTTCCTCCGACACGGCTTCCAATACCTCCACGGATTCCGCCCAGAGCGATACGACATCGAGCAGCAGCGACGGTTCGACCGATGCCACCGACACGAACGGGCAGGGGACGGACTCCACCGCCTCGTCCGACGCGCAGTCGACGCCGCCGGCCACCGCCGAGGCGAACAAGGCCACTTCCGTCCGCGTGATCAACGGAACCAAGATCTCCGGTCACGCCGCCAGCCGTGCGTACACGCTCAAGCAGGCCGGATACAAGAACGTCGTCTCCGCCAACCCCTCCGGTACGTTGCCCGCGAGCACCGTGGTCTGGTACCAGAACGAGACCGATGCGGCGACCGCGAAGGACATCGCCGTGACCTTGGGCATCTCCGACGTGCGGCAGATGTCGGGCATCTCCGCACCCGTCGTCGTCGTGCTGATGCAGTGACCGTACATCGGCCGAGAATCCGCGTCCCCGTAGGCTTTGTGCGAATGTCCCCTAGTACCGTACAATGATATGGAGTCGCGAGGTGGGGGATGCGGTGCGGTTTTGAGCTCTCTTCCGTTTGTTCGCGGCATAGGAACAAGGGAAAGAATATAACAATGGCACAGGGAACTGTGAAGTTCTTCAGCGCTGGCAAGGGTTACGGATTCATTACCTCTGATGCTGGTGGGGATGATGTGTTCGTGCACTACTCGGTTATTCAAGCCGATGGTTTCAAGACGCTGAACGAGGGCGATAAGGTCGAGTACGAGGCCGAACGTGGGCCGAAGGGAATGCAGGCCACGAAAGTGGTCAAGCTCTGAATCGTGCGAGGCTTTGCGCGTCATCGAAGCTCCGGTACCCAATGGGTGCCGGAGCTTTTTCCTTTTCTTTCGGCTTTACCGGATCGGTATCGGCATGCTCCGGCCTTCGCGGATCACGCGATGATTTCAAGCCAACAGCGCAATCCTCATGAATATGTTGGCACTCGGGCACCGAGAGTGCTAATCTCCCAATTAGCACTCGGGGAGTGAGAGTGACAGCCGGCAGCTGACGGTCGGCGGCCACGCCTCGCCCCCAGGTGAGATTCAGTACCGTGAAGCCATTTGGAGGATACACAACCATGGCAAAGATCATTGCATACGACGAGGAAGCTCGTCAGGGCATGCTTGCGGGTCTCGACAAGCTCGCCAACACCGTGAAGGTCACTCTGGGTCCGAAGGGCCGCAATGTGGTGCTCGACAAGTCCTATGGCGCACCGACCATCACCAACGATGGCGTCTCCATCGCCAAGGAAATCGATCTTGAGGATCCGTACGAGCGCATCGGCGCCGAGCTGGTCAAGGAAGTCGCCAAGAAGACCGACGACGTCGCGGGCGACGGAACCACCACCGCCACCGTGCTGGCCCAGTCCCTCGTGCACGAAGGCCTGAAGAACGTTGTCGCCGGCTCCAACCCGATCGCGCTGCGTCGCGGCATCGAGAAGGCCACCGACACCATCGTCAAGGAACTGGTCGCCGCCGCCAAGGACGTGGAGACCAAGGACCAGATCGCCGCCACCGCCACGATCTCCGCAGCCGACCCCGAGGTTGGCGAGAAGATCGCCGAGGCTCTGGACAAGGTCGGTCAGGACGGCGTCGTGACCGTCGAGGACAACAACCGCTTCGGCCTTGACCTTGAGTTCACCGAGGGCATGCGTTTCGACAAGGGCTACATCGCCCCGTACTTCGTGACCAACGCGGACGACCAGACCGCGGTTCTTGAGGATCCGTACATCCTCCTGACCTCCGGCAAGGTTTCCAGCCAGCAGGACGTCGTCCACATCGCCGAGCTCGTCATGAAGTCCGGCAAGCCGCTGCTGATCATCGCCGAGGACGTCGACGGCGAGGCGCTGCCGACCCTCATCCTGAACAAGATCCGCGGCACCTTCAACTCCTGCGCCGTCAAGGCCCCCGGCTTCGGCGACCGTCGCAAGGCGATGCTGCAGGATATGGCCATCCTGACCGGTGCTCAGGTCGTGTCCGACGAGCTGGGTCTCAAGCTCGACTCCATCGACATGTCCGTGCTCGGCACCGCCAAGAAGGTCATCGTCTCCAAGGACGAGACCACCATCGTTTCCGGCGGCGGCGACAAGGCCGACGTCGAGGCTCGCGTGGCCCAGATTCGCGCCGAGATCGAGAAGACCGACTCCGATTACGACCGTGAGAAGCTGCAGGAGCGTCTCGCCAAGCTGGCCGGCGGCGTCGCCGTCATCAAAGTCGGCGCGGCCACCGAGGTCGAGGCCAAGGAGCGTAAGCACCGCATCGAAGACGCCGTGCGCAACGCCAAGGCCGCTATCGAAGAGGGCCTGCTGCCCGGCGGTGGCGTGGCGCTCGTCCAGGCTGCCAAGAAGGCCGAGTCCGCAGAAGCCGTCACTTCGCTGACCGGCGAAGAGGCCACTGGTGCCGCCATCGTGTTCCGCGCCATCGAGGCCCCGATCAAGCAGATCGCCGAGAACTCCGGCGTGTCCGGTGACGTGGTGTTCAACAAGGTTCGCGAGCTGCCGGAGGGTCAGGGTTTCAACGCCGCCACCGACACCTACGAGGATCTGCTGGCCGCCGGCGTCGCCGACCCGGTCAAGGTCACCCGCTCCGCTCTGCAGAACGCCGCGTCCATCGCCGGCCTGTTCCTGACCACCGAAGCGGTTGTCGCCAACAAGCCGGAACCGAAGGCCGCCGCTCCGGCCGCCGGCGCCGACATGGGCTACTGATCCGCTCTCGGAATCCGCCATCGCAGCGCGGTAGCGCGTTGCAGCAGCGGATGCCGTAACACGGATTTGCCGCGATGTGAAGGGCTTCGACCTGTTGAGGGTCGGAGCCCTTTTCGTATGTCTGCGGGCGTACCGGAGCGGATCACCGCCGTGATACTGTTCAGCCGGAAGCGAACAGTCGGGACGCCTGCGCTTCGGCGTCGGCGTAGACGGTGGATGCCTGGGTGAGCGCCTGCTGGATGGATTCCAGCGACGCCTCCATCTGCTGCTGTGCCGCACGCCACTGCGCGCTCACCGAAGTGAACTGTGTGGCGGCACCGCCACGCCAGGCGTCCTGGAGACCGTTGAGGTTCGTATACATTCCGTTGACCGCCTGCCGGATGGCGGCGATGGACGCCGAAACGGCGGCGGAGGAGGATTGGATCCGTTCGGAATCCACTTGATATTGGGGCATGGTTGTTCCTTTCCTGTATTGTTCTGTTTTCGCCCGGTGACGTTGAAGCGTCCGGCCGGTAATGTGGAGGATATGACATTGCGAACGATGAGATACGGAAAAACGGATGATGTGGTCGAAGGCTCGGCCATTTTGGGGGTTATCGGCGTGTCGCGCGACGGATTTTCTCTGTGGAAACGGCTGTTTTCCGCGGTTTTGACGGTGCTGGTCATAACAATGTGGATAACTTCGCCCGGTGCGGTCGCATACGCCGCCGGGGACGATTCGTCGTCCTCGGACCAGGGGCAGGCCACGTTCTCCCAGGACATAACCGATCCCTACAACGTGCTCGGCTCCAATCTGACGAAAGTTACGGACGCCATATCCAGCACCTACGACAGCACCGGCGTGTCGGTCAAGCTGTCATACATGCTGCATTTCGAGGGGGTAGAGGACCCCGACCAATGGGCGCAGGAGGCGTTGGACGCCACCAACCCCAAACCGAACACCGTGCTGCTGGCCGTGGCCCTCAACGACGGCAAGCTCGTGGTCGCCGTCTCCGGCAACTCGGAATCGTGGCTGTACAACAAGACCACGTCGGACCAGCTGCTGAAAAGCGCCTACGGGCCGGTCAGCGGCAGGAACCCCGACTGGTCCGGCTCGGCGATCGCCATGATGGATTCCATCGCCACGATCAAGACGACCACAGCGCAGCGCGGCACGGTGTGGAAATGGGTGGGCATATCCGTGATGTGCGGCGTGCTGGTGGTTCTGATCGTCATCGGCGTCGTGACGGTGGTTCGCCGTCGTCGCGATACGAAGGGCAAGCAGCCGGATGCCGAGAAGGACGCAGGAAAATCCACAGAGAAAGCCACGAAGAAAGACACGGGCAAGTCCGCCAAGAAGCGGCGATCCAAGGGTGATGCAGCCGAGTCGGACTCCACGGCGGAGGACGACGGCAGGCCGCAGTCCGCTTCAAGTGAATCCGACGAGCAGTCCGCTCCGTCCGTACCCATGACGCGCCGCGAACGGAGGGAGGCATCCCGGCGCGGAAAGCGGTTCGGAACGTCGTCGGCCGCCACCGCGCCCAAGCCGGGCAACACCGACGAAGCCGCCGACGAAGGCTCCCGGGAGCGTTTCGACGCGTGGCTGGCGTCCATTGTCCCGCAAGACACAGATGGTGTTCAGGAAACATCCAGAACATCGAGTCAAGCTGGTAACCATGAGCAAGCCGATTGAAGCATCCATTGTTGTTGTCGACGACGAACCGTCCATCCGTGAACTGCTCGTCGCATCCCTGCATTTCGCCGGATTCGATGTGGCCACCGCCGCATCGGGCTCCGAAGCCATCGAGGTGATCGAGAAGACCCAGCCCGACCTGATCGTCCTCGACGTCATGCTCCCTGACATCGACGGATTCACCGTGACCCGCCGCATCCGGCAGGAGGGCATTGGCGCCCCCGTGCTGTTCCTCACCGCCCGCGACGACACGCAGGACAAGGTGATGGGATTGACCGTCGGAGGCGACGACTACGTGACCAAGCCCTTCAGCTTGGAGGAGGTCGTGGCCCGCATCCGCGCGATTCTGCGTCGCACCCGTGAGCAGGTGGAGGACGATCCGATCATCCGCGTCGGCGACCTTGAGATCAACGAGGATTCGCACGATGTGTCCCGCGCCGGTCATGCGATCGATCTGAGCCCGACCGAATACAAGCTGCTGCGCTACCTGATGGACAACGAGGGCCGTGTGCTGTCGAAGGCGCAGATCCTCGATCACGTCTGGCAATACGATTGGGGCGGTGACGCGGCGATCGTCGAGTCGTACATCTCGTACCTGCGCAAGAAGGTCGACGGCATCATGGTGACCGACGACAACGGTGAACAGCACAAGGTCACCCCGCTGATCGAGACCAAGCGAGGCATCGGCTACATGATTCGCGAGCCCAGAGTCTCGGCGTGAGGCGGGCGCGATGACCGCACATACACCTCCGCCGACGGGTGACGGAACCGCCGCAGGCCCGGCCCCGGCACCGGGAACCGTGCCGACCGGCACGGCCGGGACTCCGGGAACCGCGCAGATACCTCCGCCGACAGCCGCCCCTGCGAGCCAGAAGCGTGCGACCCATACCAAGGGTGTGTGGGCGACACTGAAATCGATGTTCGTCGGGCGCCTGGACGCCGTTCCGCTGGCCACCAAGATCGTGGCGTGCACGGTCATCCTGCTGATCGTGGGTACGGCCGGTATATCACTGACGTTGCGCCAGCTGGTCGGCAACTACATGCTGGAGAAGACGGACACGCAGCTGTTCCGTCAGGCGCAACTGGTCCTCAACAACATCGATACCATGCGTCAGCAGAATAACGCCGAGAAATCCAGCAGCAGCCTGCTGTACAGCTACTTCGTGCAGATCCGCGACAGCGACGACACCATCTTGCGCAACGCCATCGTCCCCACTCTCAAGGACGGCGTCAGTTCGATGCCGTTGCTGCCTATGGACGGCAGCCGCGGAGGCGTGCAGCTCCAGCAGCCGTTCACCACCAACGCCGTCGTGACGTTGAGCGGGCGGAGCGTGGACCATTCCACGCTGTCCACCGCCGAATCGCCGTGGCGCGTCGTGGCGCTGCCGTGGACCGATGAGGACGGCAAGCCCGGCGGCGTATGCTACATCGGTCTGTCGCTGAGCGACCAGCTTGACACCGTAAAGACATTGACCCGTTACTGCATCATCGTCGGCGTGGCCATCGTCATACTCGGCGCCCTGCTGGCCACGCTGATGACCCAGAGAACACTGTCTCCGCTGAAGCGCATCGAGAAGACCGCCGCGAAGATCGCCGCCGGCGACCTCACACAACGCGTGCCCCCGGCGCCGGAGAACACGGAGGTCGGTTCGCTGTCGGTCTCGCTCAACGCCATGCTCACCCGAATAGAGCAGAGCTTCCACGAGCAGGAGGAGACCACGGCGAAGATGAAACGATTCGTCTCCGATGCCAGCCATGAGCTTCGCACGCCGCTCGCGGCGATCCACGGGTATGCGGAGCTATACAAGATGCAGCGTGACCTGCCGGGTGCGCTGGGACGCGCCGATGAGTCGATCTCGCATATCGAGGATTCGAGCACCCGCATGACGGTACTGGTGGAGGACCTGCTGTCGTTGGCGCGCCTCGACGAGGGGCGTGGCATCGACATCACTCAGCAGGTGCCGCTGACCACGCTGGTCACGGACGCGACCGAAGACCTGCACGCGCTCGATCCGGGCCGTGAGATTCGCCGCGGCACGCTGACATTCCAGCCGCGCAACGGGGATGAGCCGGCCGATCTGGAGTTCGTCGAAGGCCCGCTGCCCGATGTCACGTTGAAAGGCGACGGGTCGAGGCTGCGGCAGGTGGTCACCAACATCGTCGGCAACATCCACCGCTACACGCCCGCCGACTCCCCGGTGGAGATATCCGTCGGCGTCATGCCCGCGTCGATCAGCCCCGAATCGTTGGCCCGCATGTCCGCGAATGACGCTTCGATGCGCTACTTCATCGAAGCCGTGGACGTAAGCCGCTCCATGCAGATGGGCATGAACTACGCGGTGGTCCGCTTCAGCGACCATGGTCCGGGCGTGCCCGAGAACTCCCGCTCCAAGATCTTCGAGCGGTTCTACACCGCGGACCCGTCCCGGGCGCGTCTCAAAGGCGGCACCGGGCTTGGCATGGCCATCGCGCAGTCGGTGGTCAAGGCGCACAAGGGCTTCATCTGCGCGACCGACTCCCAGGGCGGCGGCCTCACACTCACGGTGGTGCTGCCCGTAGCGCCGCTGGAGCCGAAGATCGCCGTGGGCGAACCCCCTCAGAACGCCAAGGCGGAACGCAAGGCCGAACGCAACAAAGCCAAGCAGGAGAAACAGCAGGCGCGGCAGCACAAGAGCGAGTGATTCGCGTCCGGTGCGCTGCCGCGTGCCGTGCGTTCATGCATTGAGGTAAACTGATACTTTGATGTATTCATGAGCAGATCGAGAATCTGCCGGTCCGACGAGTAACGAGGTGTGCCATGCCCAGTGGGCGCGTACGTTGGTTCGACGCGAAAAAGGGATTCGGATTCATTACGAACGACGAGGGCGAGGACGTGTTCCTGCCCGCAGCGGCTCTGCCGGATGGCGTGACCACCCTGCGCAAAGGCGCCCGCGTGGAGTTCTCCGTGATCGACGGCCGCAAGGGGCCACAGGCCATGGGTGTGACGCTGGTCGCATCCGTGCCGTCCCTGGTCAAGGCGACTCGCCCGAAGCCGGATGATATGGCCGCCATCGTGGAGGACCTTATCAAGTTGCTGGATTCCGCGGGCAACGAGCTGCGTCGCCATCGGTATCCCTCCGCCGCCGACAGCCGGAAGCTCGCCACACTGCTGCGTGGCGTGGCTGACAGCTTCGACGTGCAGGAATGAGGGGACAGGGGATAGTACATGCCTGAAACGACCATGCCTGAGACGGTTGTGGACGAACCCGGTATCGCGGATTCGCCCATCGCCTCCATCGACCCGAAAGACGCTGCCCGTGCCATGGCCGTCGAGGCTGCCGAGGACGAGAACGGCGTCGGAGAGTTCGTCGAGGCCATCGACGCCGGTGACGGCATCACCGATTACCGGTTCGTCTCGCTGATGCGCGGCTACGAGGGATGGCAGTGGTCCGTGACGATGTTCCACGATGTCGAACGCGACACGTGGACGGTGAACGAGTCAACGCTTATTCCCATGGAACAGGCGCTGCGCCCTCCGGAATGGATTCCATGGAAGGACCGTTTGCTGCCGACCGACCTGTCGGTGACCGACTCCATCGGCACCGACCCGGATGATCCGCGGTTGGAGGAAGGTTTCCGGGCGACCGCCGAAGCCGAGACCGGTGACACGCGCGTTTCGGATGCACGGGACGTGGAGGCGGCCGGGGCCCCGGGCAAGGTCGATGCCGCGGATGAGGCATCGGATACCGGAGCATCGGATTCTGAGGCGCCCGACAGCGAACCTGTGGAGTCCCAGGACGCTCAGCCCACCACAGCTGCGGAGGATGTCGATGACGCGGTGAGCGCATTCGATCTGTCCCGCCGCCATGTGCTGTCCCCGCTGGGCCGCGCCCAGACCGCGCAGCGCTGGTATGAGGGCCCTCGCGGCCCCAAGTCGTTGTCCACCAAGACCGCGTCGGGCAATCTGTGCTCCACCTGCGGGTTCTTCGTCGCGTTGCAGGGCGATCTGAGCGAAATGTTCGGCGTCTGCGCGAACAAGTGGAGCCCGGACGACGGCAAGGTCGTCTCGCTCGACCACGGATGCGGCGAACATTCCGAAATCGAGCCGCCCGAGCCGAGCCACATGTGGATTCAATCCAAGCCCGCGTTCGACGACCTGCATATCGATGTCATCGCGCAGGCGCCGCGGGACGAGCGCGGCGAAGTGGAGCTGATCGAGAAGCTCGGTGCCGCCGGCCTGCCGTTCGACGTGCCCAAGGGCACGATCATCCTCAAATCCCAGCTGCCTGAAACGCGCTGACCCGAATCGCCCGCAACACGGGCAACGTCACGGCGACCGAATGGCGGAATGACGATGGAACGATAATCGCCTGTGACACCACGCGAAGCGGTGTCACAGGCGATTCGTCTATATCCGGGGTTGCGCATCCGGGCCAGCGCGCGATGGCGCTCAGTGCACGATGGTGACCGTGCACTCCGCGAAGTTCAGGATCTGCCTCGACACGGAACCGAGGAAGCGGGCGTCCAAGCCGCTCAGACCGCGGGATCCGACGACCAGATGGCTGGCGAACCGGGATGCCGTGGTCAGGCCCTTGGCCGCCGCGATGTGGAACGCCTTGCCCGTCACCTGAAGCCCGTCGGGAATATCGGCCTGCTCGATCATGCGACGGACAATGTCCTGCGCGTGATCCTGACCGGCGCCGATCGAGGCGATCGCGTTCTCATAGCCGGGCACCTCGCCCAGATCCTTCAGCTGCCAGCAGAACATGACCTGCAGCGGGGCATGATGCAGCGCAGCGAAATCAATGGCGAACCGCAACGCATGACGGGACGTCTCGGAACCGTCCACGCCGACGACCACCGGACGTTTGCCCTTGGCCGCGGCCAGCTCATCGTCATCATGGTGAATCGGCATACCGGGGGCGAGCGAATGCGCGATATCATCCTGCACGCTCTTGTCCTCGTTGCCGGCGATCCTGACCACCGTCACCGGCACCTTGGCGGATTCGGCGAGGGAGGACGACAGCGACCCCACGAACCATCTGGTCACGCGACCCAGGGATCGGCGGCCGACGACGATCTGTTGGGCATTCGCTCCGATCTGCAGCAGTCCAGTCGTGCCGGAGGCGTGCACGGAGGTGAGCTTCAGGTTATCCGGGTCGAATGCGATGCCGGCGCTCGCCTCATTCACCCAATCCAGCAGTTGCTCGGTGATGGCCTTGTTCGCCTTCTCCCACGCGTCGGGATTGTCCGGCTGGGCTCCCATATCCCACGAATGCGTCCACGCATAGACCGCGTTGACCGCCCTGCCGCTCAAGGACGCCTCCCTGAGCGCCCACTGCAAGGCCGTGAACGACTCCTCGGAGCCGTCCACCCCAACGACGATGTCGCCGGCTCCGTCCGACGTCCGCGGCTCGGACTCGATGTTCACATCTGGTTGCGTCATGACATCCTCCTTGTTGGCATGTTATATTCAGCATATCGTTTTTCATTGCGTTATGAGCGCAATTATCGCGAGGAAAGGCATAAACGTCATCGCGAATCGGTAGAGTGGTGTGGACTATCGAGATGGAAGGACAAGCATGTTCGAACGGTTTACCGACCGTGCACGGCGCGTGATCGTGTTGGCGCAGGAAGAGGCGCGTACTCTCCAGCACAACTACATCGGCACCGAACACCTGCTGCTCGGCCTGATCCGCGAAGGTGAGGGGGTCGCCGCCAAGGCGCTCGCATCCAAGGGAGTGACCTTGGACGACACCCGCAAGCAGGTCGAGGAGATGATCGGCAAAGGCAATGCCGCCCCCAACGGGCACATTCCCTTTACTCCGCACGCCAAGCAGGTGTTGGAGCTGAGTCTGCGCGAGGCGCTGCAGCTCGGTCACAGCTATATCGGCACCGAGCACATCCTGCTCGGCCTGATCCGTGAAGGCGAGGGCGTGGGCACCCAGGTGCTCATCAAGATGGATGTCGACCTGGGCGAACTGCGTTCGGCCACTATCGACATGATCCATGGCAACAGCGGCGGCGCCAATGCCTCCGGCAAGGGCGATCTGGCCAACGCCGGCGGCGTGCAGGACAAACGCAGCCAGACCGGTTCGGCCATTCTGGACCAGTTCGGGCGCAACCTGACCGCCGAAGCGGCCGAGGGCAAGCTCGACCCGGTGATCGGGCGCACCAACGAGATCGAACGTGTCATGGTCGTGCTGTCGCGCCGCACGAAGAACAACCCCGTGCTGATCGGCGAGCCGGGCGTCGGCAAGACCGCCGTCGTCGAAGGCCTCGCGCAGAAGATCAACGCCGGCGACGTGCCGGAGACGCTGAAGGACAAGCAGGTCTATTCGCTGGATCTGGGCTCCATGGTGGCCGGCTCGCGCTACCGCGGCGATTTTGAGGAACGCCTCAAGAAGGTGCTCAAGGAGATCAAGACGCGCGGCGACATCGTGCTGTTCATCGACGAGATTCACACGATCGTCGGTGCCGGTTCGGCGGACGGCGCCTTGGGCGCGTCTGACATGCTCAAGCCCATGCTGGCTCGCGGTGAGCTCCAGACCATCGGCGCCACCACCACCGACGAGTACCGCAAGTACATCGAGAAGGACGCGGCGCTGGAACGTCGTTTCCAGCCGATTCAGGTGCATGAGCCGACAATCGCGGAGACCATCGAAATCCTCAAGGGCCTGCGCTCGCGCTACGAGAACCACCACCACGTGACCATCACCGACGGCGCGCTGCAGTCCGCCGCGGAGCTGTCGTCCCGCTACATCCAGGACCGCAACCTGCCCGACAAGGCCATCGACCTGATCGACGAGGCCGGCGCGCGGCTGCGCATCAAGCGCCTGACCGCCCCGCCCGAGCTCAAGGAGCTTGACCAGAAGGTCGCGAAAGTCGCCGCCGAGAAGGACAAGGCCATCAAGGACCAGGACTTCGAGAAGGCCGCCGAGCTGCGCGACAACCAGGAGAAGCTGGAAGCGGAGCGCAAGGAGAAGGAATCCTCCTGGCGCGAGGGCGAGTCCGATGTCGAGATGGTCGTGAACGAGGATGTGATCGCCCAGGTGATCTCCTCGACCACCGGCATTCCGGTGTTCAAGCTCACCCAGGCCGAGTCGAAGAAGCTGCTCGGCATGGAGTCCGAGCTGCACAAGCGCATCATCGGCCAGGACGAAGCGGTTTCCGCGCTGTCCCGTTCGATTCGCCGCACTCGTGTGGGCCTCAAGGATCCGAAGCGTCCTGCGGGCTCGTTCATCTTCGCCGGCCCGACCGGCGTCGGCAAGACCGAGCTGGCCAAGGCGCTGGCCGAGTTCCTGTTCGACGATGAGGACGCGCTGATTCGCGTGGACATGTCGGAGTTCTCCGAGAAGTATGCGGCATCGCGTCTGTTCGGTGCTCCTCCGGGATACGTCGGTTACGAGGAGGGTGGCGAGCTCACCGAGAAGGTGCGCCGCAAGCCGTTCTCCGTCGTACTGTTCGACGAGATCGAGAAGGCCCATCCGGACATCTTCAACACGCTGCTGCAGGTGCTGGACGACGGTCACCTGACCGATGGTCAGGGACGCAAGGTGGACTTCAAGAACACCATCATCATCCTGACCACCAACCTGGGTACGCGCGACATCGCCAAGGCCGCCAACACCGGCTTCAACCTTGGCTCGAACGCGGAGTCCAGCTACCAGCGCATGAAGGATCAGGTCAGCTCCGAACTCAAGCAGCAGTTCCGCCCCGAGTTCCTGAACCGTCTTGACGACATCATCGTGTTCCGTCAGCTCACCGAGCCGCAGGTGCGTCAGATTGTCGACCTCGACATCAAGCAGCTCAACGACCGTCTGTTCGACCGTCACATGTCGCTGGAGCTCACCCCGGCCGCCAAGGACCTGCTTGCGCAGAAGGGCTTCGACCCGCTGCTCGGTGCTCGTCCGCTGCGCCGCGTGATCCAGCGCGACATCGAGGACGCCATCTCGGAGAAGATCCTGATGGGCGAACTCGAAGACGGTCAGCGCGTGGTGGTCGACTCCGAAGGCGAGGGCATCCTCGGCGAGTTCACTTTCCGCGGCGAACAGTTCGACGACGCCAAGCCCGAGAACGAGCCGGCTGCGGAGCCGGCAACGGAGGAGTCAGCTGACAAGTCGGCTGACAACGCCGCTCCCGCCTCGCAGGAGGCCTGATCGGGTACCGGTTGACCGGCCGACTGACCACCCCCAGTCTCGCTACACTCGACAGCCCCGCCAGCGGGGGCGTGAATTGGCTCCCGCTGGCGGGGCTGTCGCGAAGCGACTGGGGGTGGTCTGCAATATCCTCCCACTCATGCCGTCCTCAGGACGGCAAATCACCCGCACCCATACTCCCACCATGCGATTCCGTCCTACAGTGGAAACCGACACAACGAAGTGTTGGTCAGGAAGTATCTGGCCGCGATCATTACTTTGGTCTGTGCTATGACATGTGCGACACCAATTGCACGCGCAGACGGAACCTCTCCCGAAAACGAGTTGTTCACCGTCGTGTTGGTACAGGACGATGAGAGGATGGTCAGCGCCGACATTCCCGCACAGTATGTGCAGGAGTATAAGAACAGGCTCAAGAACGAAAAATTCAAGGCCGCCGAGATTGCCGAGGCGACCGGTTCCGAGATAAGTCTCATGACCACGACAGCTAACAACCCGCTGAAGCCAACCGTGACATATTTCCGGAAAAGCAGCTGCTTCATGCAATTCATATGGCCGGTGGTTTGTCATACCTGAATGTAACGAACGGCCTATTCATGATTGCTGTCATCGTATTCGCCGGTCTGCTTGGCCTGTTGCTCAGTATGATGATGCGTCGGCAGCAGACCCGTGAGCAGGCACATGAGCGCATGCTGGAGCGGGAGCGTCAGGAACATCACGCTCAGACGCTCGATTACGCCGCGCAGGTGCACGACTCGGGCGGACGCGGTATCCGTTGATCGGTTGCGTCGACTATGTGACGCTCTTCGAGAAGAGCTTGCCGGCAAGGGATTCCATGGAGGGTTCGCGCTGCACGACAATGGACTCATGGAAGACATCGGCCCCGATCATATGACGCTGCTTGGCGAGCCGCTCAATGAAATCGCCCATAACATCATCCGGCACTGCCCGGCAGGTTGCGAATTCGATTGCAGCGTGATGCTTCACGATGACGTCGCAGAAGTCACCCAGTACAATTCCGTGACTCATCCGGCCGATAAAAAGTGAGACAGCGGTCTCCACACATATGGGACTTGGCCTGTATCGTGACAGACTGCTCCATTTCGGCGGCATGCTGCGCACCGAGGTCGAGGACGGCACTTGGATGCTGTATGCCCGTGTGCCTCTAACGCATCAAACCTGACCACTGTCGTAGCGTCCGCGGTGTCGTAATACAAAAAAAGAGCGCCGGGGAGAATTCCCTGACGCCCATGCCAACGAGACGATGACAGCCGGTAATCGGTGTGTCGGCCGACCGTCCTGACGACGGCGGCCGGCCGACACACCGGGCCGGACAGCGGATCGGCCTACTTGATAGCGTTGAGCCACTGCTCCTTGGTGGCCTTCTCCGCCTCCAGCTTGGCCTTCTTCTTCGGGTCGGACTCGGCCGCGATCTTCTCGTCAAGCTCGGCGAGCTGAGCGGTCAGCTGCTCCTCGAAGCTGGACTTGCGGGCGTCGGCCTCCGGATCGGTCTTCTTCCACGCGGCGTCCTCGACGGCCTTGATCTGCTTGTCGACGGCGTCGAGACGGCCTTCGATACGGCGCATGTCGTCGCGCGGCACATAGCCGATCTGATCCCACTCGTCTTGGATGGCTCCCAGCGCCTGACGCGCCTTCTTCGCGGCGGCCTCGTCGGCGACGGGCACCAGGGCCTCGGCCTTCTTCAGCAGCTCCTCCTTCTTGGCGAGGTTCTCTTTCTCGGAGGTGCTGATCTGGTCACGGTCGGCCTGACGCGCGTTGAAGAACTCGTCGGCTGCCTTGCGGAACTGCGCCCACAGCGCGTCGTCATCGCTGCGGCCGACGCGGCCGGCCCGCTTCCAACGGTCCATCAACTCGTTGAACCGGCGCGAGGTCTCGCCCCATGCGGTCGAGTCCTTCAGCTGGTTCGCCTCGGCGATGATCGCCTCTTTCTCGGCCTTGGCATGGGCGCGCTCGACGTCGCGGGCCTGCGACCACTTGCGGCGGGCCTGGTTGAACGTGGTGCGTGCGGCGGAGAAACGCTTCCACAGCGCGTCGGCCTGCGGCTTGTCGATGTGCACGGACGTGCGCTGATGCTGCTGCCACTGGTCGAACAAGGAACGGAACTTGTCGGCGGTGGAACGCCAGTTGATCTCGTCATCCAGCGAGGATGCGAGGGCCTCGGCCTTCTCGACGATCTTGGTGCGTTCTTCGACAGCCTTGGCGATCGCCGCCTTGCGGGCCTTGGTGAGCTCGGCCTTCTTCGCGGCGCCGGCCTCCTTCAGCTGCTCGAACTGCTGCTTCAGCGCGGCCATGTCGCCGACCGCCGCGGGCTTGTCGGTCTCCTGCTCAAGGGACTTCAGCGTCTCGTCGATCTCGTGCGACTTCACCGTGTCGGAATGCAGGCGGCTCGCCAGCAGATCCAACTTGGCCTTGAGGTCAAGGTAACGACGGGCGTACAGCGACAGCGCCTCCTCCTTGGAGACGTCGGGGAACTGCCCGACCTCACGCTCGGAGTCGCCCTCCCTGACGTACACGGTACCGTTGTCGTCGACGCGGCCGAACGCTTCGGCCGCCTTCACCTCGGCGTCCGAATAGCTGGATGCCGAAGCGGCGGGGGCGGGGCGCTTGACCGCTTTCTTGGCGAATGCGGCCGGCGAAGGGGCGTGGGGTTTCGGCGCGGATGCAGGGGTCGGTGCCGGTGTGGGCGTCGTTGCCTGCTCGGTGGGTTCGGTGGTGTTGTCGGATATGGTGGCAGTCTCGTCGGCCATGGCCAGCTCCTTATAAGCTTGAAGGTAGTCGTTGGCTGGGGAAAATCCGAATGGATTTTTCCGCAACCTCCCCTATTATAGGGAATCGTGGCTAAAGGCGCATCAATATCAGGATTTCCAGAGTGGCTCCCCTCTGAACGTGTTGTGGAGCAGCGTGTCATCGACACGCTCCGTAGGGTTTTCGAGCTCAACGGTTTCATCGGCATCGAGACACGCGCGGTGGAACAGGGCTCCAGTCTGCTCAAAAAAGGCGAGACCAGCAAGGAGATTTACCTGCTGTCCCGTCTGCAGGAGGTCGGGCACGAATCCGACACGCCGGTCAATGACCGGTTGGGTCTGCACTTCGATCTGACCGTGCCGCTGAGCCGGTATGTGGTCGAGCATTCCGGCGACCTCGCGTTCCCGTTCAAGCGTTGGCAGATTCAGAAGGTGTGGCGTGGCGAACGTCCGCAGGAAGGACGTTTCCGCGAGTTCGTCCAGGCCGATATCGACGTGATCGGCAACGGCGACCTGCCTGACCATTACGAGGTCGAGCTGCCGCTGGTCATGGTGTCGGCTCTTGAGGAGCTGCGCGCGTTCGGCCTACCCAAGGCGACCGTGCACGCGAACAACCGCAAGCTGTCCGAAGGCTTCTACCGCGGACTTGGCCTGACCGACATCGAGGGAGTGCTTCGCGAGATCGACAAGCTCGACAAGATCGGCGCGGACGAAGTGGCGAAGCTGCTCGTCGACACGTGCGGCGCCGATGAAGCGCAGGCCCGCGCCTGCCTGGAACTGGCCGAACTCACCGCCGCCGACGGCAAGGAGCTCGCCGACAAGTTCGACGCGCTGTGCGCCGCGCACGGCATCGCGGACGATTCCGACGCGTACATGCTGGCCCGGCAGGGACTGGACACGCTCGCGATGATTGTCGACGAAGCCGCCCTCATCCGCCCGGGCGCGGTGATCGCCGACCTGAAGATCGCCCGTGGACTCGACTACTACACTGGTTCCGTATACGAGACCTTCCTCGACGGGGCGGCGTCGCTTGGCTCGATCTGCTCCGGCGGCCGTTACGACAACCTCGCCTCGCAGGGCAACCGCAAGTACCCGGGCGTCGGCCTGTCCATCGGCCTGAGCCGTCTCGTGTCGTACATGCTGCACTCCGCCGGAGCGCACGCCAGCCGCGTCTGCCCGGCATCCGTGCTCGTCGCCGTGTGGAATGAGCAGGATCGCTCCGCCGCGAATCTCATCGCGAACACGCTGCGCTCCCGCGGCATCGCCGCGGACGTCGCGCCCACTGCGGCCAAACTTGGCAAGCAGATCAAATATGCCGACAAGCTTGGCATCCCGTATGTGTGGTTCCCGGCCGGCGCGACGGACGGCGACGACACGGCATCCGACGAGGTCAAGAACATCGTCACCGGCGATCAGCAGCCGGCCGATCCCAAGTCGTGGCAACCGGATACTGTGTATGCCCGGCAAACCGTTGTAATCGACTGATTTTCGTCAGCGCCCGTCCTCTGCCGGGGACGGGCGCGCGTTGCAGGGAAACCATTGCATAGATTGCATAAGAAAGAGGAAGCATGAGCCAGACGGCTTACAGAACACATCATGCCACCGAGGTGACCGAAGCACTCGTCGGTCAGAAGGTGACGCTCGCAGGTTGGGTCGATCGTCGCCGCGATCACGGCGGCGTGGCGTTCATCGATTTGCGCGACAACACCGGCCTGGTGCAGATCGTCATCTACGACGAGGAGATGGCGCGCCCGCTGCGCTCCGAGTTCGTCATCCAGGTCACCGGCGAGGTTCGTCTGCGCCCGGACGGCAACGAGAACACGCATCTGGCCACCGGCAAGATCGAAGTCGTCGTCGAGACCATCGATGTGCTCGCCAAGTCCGATGCGCTGCCATTCCAGGTGTCCACCGCGCTCGAAAACGAGTCCGAGAACAAGTTGCCCGGCGAAGACGTGCGACTGAAGTACCGTTACCTCGACCTTCGCCGTCCGTCCATGCAGCACAACCTCAAGCTGCGCTCCGACATGGCCAAGGCCGCCCGCCACGCGCTGGAGGAGATGGACTTCACCGAGGTCGAGACCCCGACCTTCATCAAGTCCACCCCGGAAGGTGCCCGCGACTTCGTCGTGCCCGCCCGTCTGGTGCCCGGCTCCTGGTACGCACTGCCGCAGTCCCCGCAGCTCTTGAAGCAGCTGCTCATGGTCTCCGGCGTCGAGCGCTACTACCAGCTTGCCCGCTGCTACCGTGACGAGGACTTCCGCGCCGACCGCCAGCCCGAGTTCACCCAGCTCGACATGGAGATGGCGTTCGTCGACCAGGAGGACGTGATGGCCATGGCCGAGAAGGTCATCGCCGCCATCTGGAAGTCCGCCGGCTACGACGTGCAGCTGCCGATTCAGCGCATCACCTGGCAGGATGCCATGGACAAGTACGGCTCCGACAAGCCGGACCTGCGTTTCGGCAACCCGCTCGTCGAGCTCACCGAATACTTCAAGGACACGCCGTTCCGCGTGTTCCAGGCCGACTACGTCGGCGCCGTCGTCTTCAAGGGCGGTGCCGCCACCCCGCGTCGTCAGTTCGACGCATGGCAGGAGTGGGCCAAGCAGCGCGGCGCCAAGGGCCTCGCCTACGTGTCCTTCACCGAGGACGGCGAGCTCAAGGGACCCGTCGCCAAGAACCTGTCCGACTCCGAGCGCGAGGGCCTGATGGCCGCCGTCGGTGCCGAGTCCGGCGACGCCGTGTTCTTCGCCGCCGGCTCCCGCGAATCCTCCCAGCTGCTGCTGGGTGCCGTGCGCGTGGAGCTCGCCCGTCGCGCGGGTCTGCTCGATCCGAAGAAGTTCGCCTTCACCTGGGTCGTGGACTTCCCGCTGTTCAAGCCCACCGACGACCCGGATGACGATGATGTGGCCGTCGGCCACTCCAAGTGGACCTCCATGCACCACCCGTTCACCATGCCGAGCAAGGACTGGATCGACAAGTTCGATCAGGATCCCGAGCACGCCATGTCTGACTCCTACGACATCGTCTGCAACGGCGAGGAGATGGGCGGCGGTTCCGTGCGTATCCACCGCGACGACATTCAGGACCGCGTCCTCAACGTCCTCGGCATCGCTCCCGAAGAGGCCAAGGAGAAGTTCGGCTTCCTCCTCGACGCCTTCAAGTTCGGCGCCCCGCCTCACGCAGGCATCGCCCTGGGCTGGGACCGCACCGTGTCCATCCTCGCCGGTGCCGACACCATTCGCGACGTCATCGCCTTCCCGAAGGCCGGTGGCGGTCGTGACCCGTTGACCGGCGCCCCGGCTCCGATCAGTGACGAGCAGCGTGCCGAGACCGGCGTCGACTACGACCCGGATGCCGAAGACTGAGTAACATCTCGCTGTCTTCTTTGACGGGAGGGTCCAGACCATACAGGTCGGGGCCCTCTTTGCATATCCGTCTGCGCAGTGCACAGGCCGTTTTTTCGCAGTTGTCCGCACCCTGCTACCCGTGAGGATTGCCGAACTGCTGTTTTGCGTTCCTATGTGCGCGCCGAAACGACAAGTGCGCGCACATAGCGACGCAAATGGCCCGGTTTGCGTTCTTAAGTGCGCGCGGTCGTCGTTTCGGCGCGCACATAGGAACGCAATGACGGCCAAAGCACATCAGATGCATGCCATGTCGACCATTTGATGATGGGCGATGAGGTCGGGCAGGGCACAATGGGATCGTGATCACCATTGGAATCGTGGATAACGACCGGTTCGCATTGCCCATGCTGGATATGCCGCTGACCGACATTCCCGGTCCCGAGATCTGCCGGCGTGTTCGTGCTGCATCAGCCGACATCGTGGTACTTGGCATCACATCGTATTCGTTGGATCATTACCGTCAGCTGGCGATCGATGCGGGCGCCCAGGGGTTGATTGCCAAAAGCGTGACGCCGAAGGAACTCGCCGAAGCCATGCGGAATGTCCTGGTACTGCCGTTCCCGGGTTTCCCGACCACGGAACAGGCACATGGGTCGATAGTATCGGCATCGGCGCGACGGTCCCGGACACTGTCGAAGCGGGAGCGTGAGGTGTTGGGTCTGTATGCCGACAACTATTCGACGGCGGAGATTGCGGAGCGCCTGGGAATAGCGGATTCGACGGTGTCCGTGGTGGTGCGGCACGCGAAGGTCAAGCTCGACGTCGCCGCTCGGTCGGAGGCCGTGCGCGTGTTTCGTGCATTGTACTGAGTCGAATACGGCTTGAACATCGTGCGTCTGTTTACGGTGACCACCCCCAGCCGCCGGTACCGATCGAAGCCGCTGCCATGTCGATCCGGCATGTTGATGACGTCATGCGTGTCATGCAGCGCCCGCATGACGATGGAGCGCAGCGATTGTGCTTCCGCTTCCTCCAGCAGCCCTGCGTCGAGGTCATGATCGATACGCATGACCGCGTAGGCGAGATCGTTGGAGATTCGGTCGTGCACACGCACAAGACCCGCAAGGCACCGCCCGAATTCGCCGCGGCTTTCGTCACCGCGGACACGCACGCCGACCTCAACGGCGTGGTCAAGCACACGCTGGAGGTGTCCAAGGTCAGTTTCGTGCCGATTGACGCGGCCGTCGAGGCGACCGGCATGGAGTCGGGCGGCATGTCGCCGATCGGACTGCCCGATGACTGGCCGCTGCTCGTCGACCAGCATGTGCTGTCGATTCCCAAGCTGTATCTCGGCTCCGGCATCCGCCCGTCCAAACTGGTGGTCGACGGCTCGATCTTCGCTGATATTCCCGGTGTCCGATTCGTCCCCGGTCTGGGCAAGCCCCGGCAGTAAGACGCCGTGCGGCCGCGGGCGAGTCGCACAGGCGAGTCGCATGTTGGACGAGAATGTGAGCTTCTTGTGCCTTCAATAGTTTATACTGCTCAATATGTCAGAAAAACAAGAAGCAATACTCCCCGTGGTGCCGCTGGTACCGGGCAATGAACCCACAGGACGACCTCTCGTCGAACTGACTCACGTGGAAAAGTACTTCGGCGACCTCCACGTATTGAAAGACATCAACCTGACCGTCAACAAGGGCGAAGTGCTCGTCGTCGTGGGGCCGTCCGGCTCCGGAAAGTCGACGATGTGCCGCACCATCAACCGCCTGGAGACCATCGAGTCGGGCGACATCCGCATCGACGGCAAGGCGCTGCCCCAGGAGGGCAGACAGCTCGCGCAGCTGCGCGCCGAAGTCGGCATGGTGTTCCAGTCGTTCAACCTGTTCGCCAACAAGACGATCCTTGAAAACGTTACCCTCGCGCCCATCAAGGTGCGCCACATGGACAAGAAGGAAGCCGAGCGTCTCGCCATGGATCTGCTGACCCGTGTCGGCGTCGACTCGCAGGCGTCCAAGATGCCCTCCCAGCTGTCCGGCGGCCAGCAGCAGCGCGTGGCCATCGCCCGCGCGCTCGCCATGCGCCCGAAGGTCATGCTGTTCGACGAGCCGACCTCCGCGCTCGACCCCGAAATGGTCAACGAGGTGCTGGACGTGATGGTCGAGCTCGCGCGAGAAGGCATGACGATGATCTGCGTCACCCACGAGATGGGCTTCGCGCGCAAGGCGGCCGACCGCATCGTGTTCATGGCCGACGGGCAGATCCTTGAGGAGAACACGCCCGACGAGTTCTTCGGCCATCCGAAGACCGAACGCGCCAAGGACTTCCTGTCGAAGATCCTCACGCACTGATTGGTCGTGACGCATATGACGGTATTCAACACTCGCATCAGGCGCATCGCCCGCCGCGCGCTCGCGGCGCTCGCCGCCGTGGCATGCGCGATGTCGCTGGCCGCGTGCGGCGCCGACGAAAGCGGCAAGATACGCATCGGCATCAAGTTCGACCAGCCCGGCCTCGGCTTCAAGAAATCCGGAACATACGTCGGCTTCGACGTGGACGTGGCCAAGTACGTCGCCAAGAAGCTCGGCTATTCCGAAGACGAGATCGTCTGGAAGGAAGCCCCCTCCAAGCAGCGTGAGGCCATGCTGCAGAACGGCGACGTCGACATGATCCTCGCCACCTACTCGATCACCGACGAGCGCAAGAACGCGGTCTCCTTCGCCGGCCCGTACTTCGTGGCCGGGCAGGACCTGCTCGTGCGCAAGGACGACCATTCCATCAACGGCCCCGAAGACCTCAACGGCAAGCGCCTGTGCTCGGTCACCGGTTCCACTTCGGCCGCCACAGTCAAGGAGAAATTCGCCTCCGAAGTGCAGCTCATGGAGCAGCCCGGCTATGCGGAATGCGCCACGGCGCTGTTCTCCGGCATCGTGGACGCGGTCACCACCGACGACATCATCCTCGCCGGCCTCGCCTCCGCCTCGCGCGGCAAGCTGCGCGTCGTCGGCCAGCCGTTCACGCAGGAATACTACGGCGTGGGCATCAAGAAGGGCGACACGGCGCTCGCCAAGAAGATCAACGCCGCCATCGCCGAGATGATCAAGGACGGTTCCTGGGAGCGCGCCATCGCCGACAACACCGAGGGCACGTCGTACACGCCGAACGCGGAGTACAACCCGCCGAAACCGACCGAGGGGGAGAAGTAGCATGGACGGATTCATCCAACTGTTCAGCGAGTACGACGTTCCCGCCGCGTTCCTGGTCAACATCGAACTGACGCTGTGGTCGGCGCTGTTCTCGCTGATTCTCGGCGTGGTGCTGGTCATGATGCGCATCTCGCCGATATCCTCGCTGCGCACCGTCGCCGGAGCCTACGTGGAACTGTTCAAGAACCTGCCGCTGACCATCATCATGGTGTTCATGGTGCTGGGCGCCTACGCGCAGCTCAAGCTCACGTTCTCCGACACGTTCGTCACGAACTTCTTCTGGCTGGCGGTGACGGGCCTGAGCCTGTACACCGCGGCGTTCGTGTGCGAGTCGCTGCGTTCAGGCATCAACACCGTGCCGATCGGCCAGGCCGAGGCGGCTCGTGCGCTCGGATTGGGCTTCATGCAGTCGGCCACGCAGATCATCCTGCCGCAGGCGTTCCGCGGCTCGGTCGCGCCTCTCGGCAATACGCTGATCGCGTTGCTGAAGAACTCCACGGTGGCCGCGGCCGCGTCGGTGGCCACGGAGACGTCGTCGCTGATGAGCACGATGATCGAATTCCACCCGGACGTGATCGTGCAGATCTTCCTGATCTTCGCGTTCGGCTATGTGATTCTCATCATCCCGATCGGCATGCTGACCACGTACCTGTCCAACAAGCTCGCCGTGCGGAGGTGACGACATGGCTGATACTTCCAATTCCGTATTGTTCGACCAGCCCGGTCCCAAGGGACGTCGCACCATCCGCATCGTCAACTGGGTCGCCGCGCTGATCTTTGTCGGCGTGCTGGTGCTGATCCTGATGCGCCTGCACAACCCGCCGGACGGCGAGAACCAGCTGAGCTGGGAGCTGTGGAAGCCCGCGCTGGAGCGTGAGGCGTGGACTGATTTCTATCTTCCCGGCCTGTGGATGACGGTCAAGGCGTCCATCGTCGCCGTTGTCGGCTCCGTGGTGTTCGGCCTGGTGTTCGGCGTCGGTCGACTGCTGCCGAACGTGGTGCTGCGGGCGATCTCGTCGGTCGTCGTGGAGTTCTGCCGCGCGGTGCCGGTACTGCTGCTGATGATCTTCTTCTGGCGCTGGTTCGCGTTCGCGGGACTGTCCAGCCCGTCCTACTGGGCAGTGGTGCTGGCCCTGGTGCTGTATAACGGCTCCGTGGTCGCCGAGCTGGTGCGTTCCGGCGTCGGCAACCTACCGAACGGGCAGCGTGAGGCGTCGCTCGCACTGGGACTGACCGAGACGCAGTCGCTGATGCAGATCGAGGTGCCGCAGGCCGTCTACGCGATGTTGCCGGCCGCCGTCACGCAGCTGGTCGTGGTGCTCAAGGATACCGCGCTTGGATCGATCATCATGTACACCGATCTGCTGCAGGAGTCGCGCCGTCTCGGCTCGATGTACTTCAACATCCTGCAGACGCTGGTCGTGGCCGCGGTCGTGTACTTCATCGTCTGCTGGCTGCTGTCGCGTCTGGCCGAATGGCTGCCGTCGCGCATGCAGCAGCGCACCGCGGCGCCGGCCGGACCGGAACCAGTTCCGCCGATCGCGATCATGGATCCGTCCAACGTCAACCAGATCGCCGTCGCCAAGGAGGTCGAGGAGCGCCCCCTGCGCGGCACGCCGCTCACATACCACGCGCACCATCGCGGCAGCAACGCCTCGATCCACAACTGGCAGCGCACGCGCTACGAGCAGGGCTTCGACGAGGCCCATCCCGATCCGCAGGGCGGAGATGAGGGCGATGCCGAGCAGAAGAACGCTGAAGACGACGCGTAATGACCCGGTAGATTACGGTCCGCGCAGGAATACGCGGACAGCGTCCCACAGCCTGACCCGATAACGGCCGGGCCGGCACTCCCCGACAGGGGATGCGCCGGTCCGGCCGTTCGATATTCCGCCGCGGAAATGCTTCACAAGGCGGCGCATGGGACGTACAATCGGGGCATGGCCAAAGGCGACGGAAAATCGGACAAGACAGATAAGCCGGACAAGTCGGGCAAAGGAGCGAAGTCCGAGAAGACGGACAAACGCATCGACAAGGTACTGCGGCTCGCCACGAACCGCATCGAAACCATCGAATCGAGCACGACGGTGGCTGAACGACTCGCGAACGCCGCCAAATCCAGTGAGCTGCTCAGCGCTGTATGGTCGCTGCCACCCGCGCAGCGTCTCATGTTCCATCACGGCGTGCATATCGACGATGTCGCCGGAGACTCCACACCCGGCTTCCCAGGTGGCAGGGATGACGCTGAACGGTTCATCACGCTCAGCTCATCGGAGATCGCCCGATATCAACGGCTGCTGTATGCGAACGGCGTCAAGGGCTCGCGCCGCCGGCTGCTCATCGTGCTGCAGGGCATGGACGCCTCCGGCAAGGGCGGCATCGTGCGCCACGTGTTCCGGCAGGGCGACCCGATGGGCATCCACTATCACGGTTTCGGCAAGCCGACCGACGAGGAGACGCGGCACGGCTTCCTGTGGCGGGTGGAACGCGAGCTGCCAAAGAACGGGTGGATCGCGGTGTTCGACCGCTCGCATTACGAGGACATCGTCATGCCGCATGTGTACGGCACGTATCCCGAGGCCGAATGGCGCGGCCGGTACGATCTGGTCAATGAGTTCGAGCGTTCGCTGGCGGCCGACGGCTGCGCGATTCTCAAGATCTTCCTCGTCGTGAGCCAGGAGGAGCAGAAGAGGCATTTTCTCGGGCGTCTCAACGACCCGACCAAATACTGGAAGTTCGACATGTCCGACCTGGACGCGCGCGAACGCTGGGACGACTATATGGGCGCGTGGCAGGAGGTGTTCGAGAAGACCAGCACGCAGACTGCGCCGTGGTATCTGGTGCCCGCCGACAACCGCTGGTACTCGAGGGCCGTGGTCTCCGAGCTGCTGCGCACCACATTGAAGAACATGAACATGACATGGCCGGGACTCGACCCGGACGTCGATCCGGACGAGGTTCGGCGGCTGCTGGGGTGAACTTGCGCCCGCCGGTCGATTCCGCGAGCTGCGCCGGCGTGTAGACTGGGAACCACTATGGCAGATACAGAACATTATGGTTCGCTGGGGGCGCTGGCGCCCGCGTGGGACGAGGGCGAGCGCAACATCGACACGGACGAGATCTACGAGCGGTTCTTCGGCTGGGTGGCCGACGTCAAGGGTGTCGAGCCGTGGCCTCATCAGGAAGAGGCCATCATGGACCTGCTGGCAGGCGACCATGTGATCCTCAACACGCCGACCGGCTCCGGCAAGTCGCTGGTGGCGCTTGGCATGCACTTCGCCGCGCTGTGCACCGGGCGGCGCTCCTATTACACCGCGCCGATCAAGGCGCTGGTCTCGGAGAAGTTCTTCGATCTGGTCGAGGTGTTCGGCCGCGACAACGTCGGCATGCTCACCGGAGACACGCATATCAACGCCGATGCGCCGATCATCTGCTGCACGGCCGAGATCCTCGCCAACCAGGCGCTGCGCGAGGGGCGTCGCGCGGACGTCGGCTGCGTGGCCATGGACGAGTTCCACTATTACGGCGACTCGGAGCGCGGCTGGGCGTGGCAGGTGCCGCTGCTGACGCTGCCGGACACGCAGTTCCTGCTGATGAGCGCCACACTCGGCAACGTCGACGCGATCGCCGACAAGCTGGAGGACATGACCGACACTGACGTGGACGTGATCGCCGACGCGCCGCGCCCGGTGCCGCTCACTTACGAGTACACGCTCGATCCGCTGGAGAAGACCGTCGAACTGGCGTTCCGCAAGGGCGAGACGCCGATCTACGTCGTGCATTTCTCGCAGGATGCGGCGCTCGACACCGCGCAGTCGCTCGCCTCGACCGGCGTGTCCAGCAAGGAGCAGCGACAGGCCATCGCCGAGGCCATCAAGGGTGTGAAGTTCACGACCGCGTTCGGCAAGATACTGCAACGGCTGTTGCGTACCGGCGTCGGCATCCACCATGCCGGCATGCTGCCGCGATATCGTCGTCTCGTCGAGCAGCTTGCGCAGCAGGGGCTGTTGCCGGTCATCTGCGGCACCGATACGCTGGGAGTCGGCATCAACGTGCCGATCCATTCGGTCGTGCTGACCGCGCTGACGAAGTTCGACGGCACCAAGATGCGTCGCCTGCGCGCCCGCGAGTTCCATCAGATCGCCGGCCGCGCCGGCCGCATGGGCTTCGACACGGAGGGACTGGTCGTCGCCGAGGCGCCCGAATACGAGATCGAAAACGCCAAGGCCGTCGCCAAGGCCGGGAACGATCCGAAGAAACTCAAGAAAGTCAAGCGCAAGAAGGCGCCGGAAGGGTTCGTCACGTGGAACCAGAGCACGTTCGACAAGTTGATTGACGCCGCGCCGGAAACACTCGTCCCGCACATGAAGATCACCCATTCGATGGTGCTCAACGAGGTCACGCAGGGCGGTGACGCGCGCCGGCGCGTCGACGAGCTGATCGACGACTCCGCGCAGACGCCGGACCAGAAGGAGCATCTGCATGAACGTGCCGACGAGATATTCCAGACCCTGTTCGACACGAAGGTGATCGAGACCGAAGAGCGCGACGACGGTGGGCTCGACTACTTCCTCGACGTGGACATGCCCGACGATTTCGCGCTCGACCAGCCGCTCAGCCCGTTCCTGCTCGCCGCGCTGGAACTGCTCGACCCTGAATCCGACATGTACGCGCTTGACGTGATTTCCATGGTCGAGGCCACACTCGAAGACCCCAAGCAGGTGCTGCGCGCGCAGGAGCGGCAGGCGCGCGACGCCGCGATGATCCGGATGAAGGAAGACGGGCTCGAATACGACGAGCGCATGGACAGGCTGCAGGAGATCACCTATCCCAAGCCGCTGGAGGACATGCTTGACGCGGCGTTCGATCAGTACCGGCACGACGTGCCGTGGGCGAACGACTACTGGCTGAGCCCCAAATCCGTGGTACGCGACATGGTCGAGACCGCCTCCGACTTCACCGGATACATCTCGCGGTACAACATCGCCCGCTCGGAGGGCACGCTGTTGCGCTACCTGTCCGACGCCTACCGGGCGCTCGCCCGCACCGTACCGGACGACAAGCTCGACGATCAGCTGCGCGACGTGATCTCATGGCTGCGCGTGGTCGTGCGTTCGATCGACTCCAGTCTGGTGGATGAATGGGAGAACGCCGGCGCGTCCGATGATGCCTCGCAGGCGGCCGCCAGTCTGGCCGCGCCGGGCGCGAAGGCCGCGGTGGTGGAGGACCGGCGCGGGCTCACCGTGCTGATCCGCAACGCGCTGTTCCACCGCGTGCAGCTCATGGACCTTGACAAGCCCGAGGCGCTCGGCGCTCTCGACAAGGAGTGGGGCTACGGCGTGCATGAGTGGGAGGACGCGCTCGACGACTTCTACGACGAACACGAGTACGTGAACACCGACGCCAAGGCGCGTTCGGCCGAGCTGTTCATGCTCGACGAGAAGCACGAGAACGATGAGCACAGCTGGCACGTGCGCCAGGTCATCGACGACTCCGACGGCGACCACGACTGGGCCATCACCGGCACCATCGACCTGGACGCGACGCAATCCAGCGGCGAAGTCGTCTTCTTCGACTACGCCGTCACCAACGACTGACGCCGCCAGCACCCGCCAGCGGGGGCTGGCGTGAAGCGACTGGGGGTGGTCTGTCCGGCATCGAACCTATGTTCGATGCCGTGTTGTAGAGTGTAGGCATGACTGAGAATGATCTGTTCGGGGCGGCGGATGTGCCCGACGATATGACGCGACCGTTGGCCGTGCGCATGCGGCCTCGGACGGTCGACGAGGTGTTGGGGCAGTCCCATGTGCTGGGGAAGGGCTCCCCATTGCGGCGTCTGGCGAATCCCTCGTCCAAGGGGTCGCTGACCGCGCCGAGCTCCATCATCATGTTCGGACCTCCCGGCGTGGGCAAGACCACGCTGGCGACCATCGTCGCCCGTCAGTCGGGGCGCGCGTTCGAGGAGCTGTCGGCGGTGACATCGGGGGTGAAGGACGTGCGCGACGTGCTCGCCCGCGCGCGGCGCAGACTCGTCGGCGACGGCACGGAGACCGTCCTGTTCATCGACGAGGTGCATCGTTTCTCCAAATCGCAGCAGGACGCGCTGCTGCCCGCCGTCGAGAACCGTGACGTCACCTTCATCGGCGCGACCACCGAGAATCCGAGCTTCTCCGTCATCAAACCATTGCTGTCACGTTCCGTCGTCGTCAAACTCGAATCGTTGGAACCGTCCGATCTCGCCACGCTCATCGCACGCGCGGTGGAAGACAAGCGCGGATTGAACGGCGAAGTCAAAATCGACGATGCGGCGGTCAACGAGATCATCCGCATGGCCGGCGGTGACGCCCGCAAGACGCTGACGATCCTCGAAGCCGCTGCAGGTGCCGTCACCGGAGACAAGGCCCGCAAAAAAGGCGCGCGGCGTCCGACCATCACGCCGGATGTGGTCTCGCAGGTCATGGACGCCGCCACCGTGCGCTACGACAAGGACGGCGACGACCATTACGACGTCATCTCCGCATTCATCAAATCGATGCGCGGTTCCGACCCGGATGCCGCGATACACTACCTCGCACGCATGCTGCGAGCGGGCGAGGATCCGCGGTTCATCGCCCGTCGCATCATGATCGCCGCCAGCGAGGAGGTCGGCATGGCCGCGCCGCAGATACTGCAGGTCACCGTCGCCGCCGCACAGGCCGTCGCGATGATCGGCATGCCCGAAGCGCGCATCATCCTCGCCGAGGCGACCATCGCCGTCGCCACCGCACCCAAATCGAACGCCAGCTACAACGCCATCAACCAGGCGCTCGCCGACGTGGACGCCGGGCTCATCGGCCAAGTGCCGCTATACCTGCGCAACGCGCCGACCGCGTTGATGAAAAGCTGGGGCAACCATGACGGCTATCGGTATGCGCACGACTGGCCGGGTGCCGTCGCGCCGCAGGAATACCTGCCCGAGGAGCTGCGCGGCCGCGAGTACTATCATCCCAACGACCGCGGATACGAGCACGAGGTCAGCCAGCGCTTGGACAAAGTTCGCTCCATCCTGCACAGTGAAACCGCGCCGGACGGCTATACCGAGTCCAAAGAGCAGAACGGATAAATCGCCCCGCCCGGCGGGGTTGCCGAGCGGTAGCGAGGCTGGGAGTAGTTCATTGCAACCGCCACTCCGCCCTCGTCCGGCAATCCGTTACACTGTAATGTGGCCTGACGCAGTGTGGGTATCGTAAGGGCAGTCCGGAAACAACTGGCGTCGGTCTGAATGGATTTCATCACATGACCTCAACCTCGCAGGAGCGCATCCCCAAGCGTCTGATCGGCGCCATCGTCGCCGTGGGCTCGCTGGCATTCATCGGCATCCTCACCGAAACGGTGATGACCGTGCTGTTCCCGGAACTCATGACCGAATTCGGCGTGAACACCGCCACCGTGCAATGGATCACCACCGTGTATCTGCTGGTGGTCGCGGCCACGATGCCGCTGTCGTCGTTCCTGAACCGCCGTTTCCGGCTGAAGTCCCTGTTCATCGCGGCTGTGGTCCTCGCCGTGACCGGTTCGGCGATCATGATCGTCGGCCACACCTTCCCGGTCATCCTGCTCGCCCGCGTGATCCAAGGCATCGGCTCGGGCGTGGCGACGCCGCTGATGATGAACATCATCCTCGAACAGTCGCCCCGCAGCAAGGTCGGCCGCCTCATGGGCGTAGGTTCGCTGGTGATCACGGTCGCCCCGGCCATCGGCCCCACCGTCGGCGGCGCAGTGTCGAGTGTTTTGCCGTGGCGTGCCATCTTCGTCATCGCCATTCCGATCGTGCTGTTGGTCTCCCTGCCGCTCGGACTGCACTGCATCGAGCAGAAACGCCCCACCGAGGACGCGCGGCTCAACCCAGTGCAGTTCGTGGCGATAGTGCTCGCCCTGAGCGGCATGATCTTGGCGCTCAACCAGATGGGCGTCGCGGTCAGCGCTGCGGTCAACGGCTCTTCGGCGACACGTCCCGTCATCATCACCGTCGTGAGCCTGGTCGTCGGTGTGGGCTCCCTGGTGTTCTTCGGCTGGTCATCCAGCCGCTCGTTCTCGCCGCTGATTCGTCTGGGATGGCTACGAGACCGTGTCGTCCAGCTTCATCTACTCGCGTACCTGATTCTGCCGATCGTCGGCATCGGATTCGGATACGTCATCACCAATCTGGCCCAGATGTCGCTTGGCACCAGCGCGTTCCACGCCGGCGTCCTCGTGCTGCCGGGCGCTCTGGTCGGTGCGTTCTTCGCGCCCGTCGGAGGCATGCTGTACGACAAATTCGGCCCGACGAAGCCGATTCTTTCGGCGATTTCGGTGGCCACGTTCGGACCGATCCTGCTGCTGGCATTCTCCATGCGGTTGACGCCTGCGCTGCTCGCCGGCTTCTACTTCATTTTCGGGCTGTGCTATGCGCTGGGATTCTCCAACATCATGACCAGTGCGCTGAGCGGCATCGACCACGCGTTCATGCCGGATGGCAATGCCGTGTTCAATACCGCATTGCAGTTCGGCGGTGCCGTCGGCACCGCACTGTTCTCGATGATTCTCGGCGTGTCTCAGGCGGGCGCCGGCTCGGCCGAAAAGGGGAGTGCCGCGTTCCGTCACGCCACGGCCGTGGGCGGCACGTGGATGTTCGCGACGATGACGGCGATCTGCCTGATCGCGATCTGCTCGCTTGCCTGCGCGTTCCGTATCCGTGCATCGAGAACGGCTGCCGAGCGCTGACTCCCGCTCCGGGGATGGTTCAGGTCAGAGCCATCCCACCGCCAGCAGCGCGACGACGTAGGCGACGCACGCGGCTGCGACCATTAGATCGCGTCGGCGCGCGCGCATTACTCTCCAATGGGTGCGGTGGATGCCTTCCTCGTAGCAGCGCGCGTTAAGCGCCAGACTGAGATTATCCGCGTGACGCAGCGCCGCCACAAGGATCGGCACGATGATGGCGAACAGCGCTTTGACACGAGTGGCCGGCGAACCGGTCTCGATCGTGCCGCCGCGGGCCGATTGCGCGTCGATGATCGCCTTGGTCTCGTCGCTGAGCGTCGGCAGGAACCGCAGCGCAAGACTCATCACCAGAGCCACTTCCTGCGTGTGCCAGCCGAGCTTTCTGAACGGCAACAGCAGGGAGCCGAACGCATCCGTCATCGCGGTGGGGGTCGTCGTCGCAAGGAACACGGCACCCAGGATGATCACCAGCGCGAGACGGCACGAATACAGCACCGCGACCATGAGCCCGCCGGTGGTGATCGGCAGCGGGCCGATATGCGCAAGCGTCTCGCCGGAGCGGGCGAAGAACATGTTCACCAGGCCCATCACCACGAATACGATCAGGAACACGCGCACGGAAGACAGCAAACGCAGCGGATGCAGCCGGGCGGCCGCCACGACGCATGCGGTCAGGACGGCGCCCATCGCCAGCTGCGCCGGCCTGGTGATGACGAATGCGGTGAACATCAACATCAGGAACGTCACCATCTTCACGCGCGGATCCAGGGACGCTACGAATGACGGACGGTTCCTGGATCCGTCTTCAATGGACTCGATGCCGGCTTTGCTGGCGTTCGTGGAAGACTCGGTGGCGTCGCCGACGCTGGTGTCTCCGTCGTCTCCGGTGCCGCAACCATCGCCTTCGCCGTCGCCTTTATGCGATCCCATGGTGATGATGCGGTCCGCGCAGTGCTCGGCCTCGTCGATGGAATGCGTGATGATGAGCACCGCCACGCCCTGACTTTTCAGGGAACCCAGCAGCGCGTGGATGCGGGAGACCGCCGATTCGTCCAGACTGGCGGTCGGCTCGTCCATGATGAGCACACGAGGGCGGCATGCGATGACGCCCGCGATGGCGACGAGCCGCTGCTGCCCGCCCGACAGGTTGAACGGAGAACGGTCGGCGAGATGCTCGATATGCAGCATCCGCAGCGCCTCCTCTACGCGGGTGGCCACCTCCAACTCGCTCAGATGCTGGTTGCGTGGGCCGTACGCCACATCCTCGGCGACGGTGTCAGCGAACAGCTGACGCTCCGGATGCTGCATGACATAGCCGACGTTGCGCCGCAGGGCCGCGCGTTCTTTTCGGGTGAGTGCGCGAGGCCGTTTCCCGTGTTTCGACGACGCGACCGGCAATCCGGCCACGGTGATCGATCCGGCGGACGGGCGGTCCAAGGCGCACAGCAGACGTGCGAGCGTGGTCTTGCCGGCGCCGTTGGAACCCATCAGCGCCACGATTTCGCCTTCGGCGACGCGCAGAGAAAGATTCTCGAAAACCGGGGCATCGCCATCGTCATAACGATATGACAGGCCGGATACTGCGATGGCGTCGGATGCTGAGCCTGTAGGTGGAATGGATGATGCGTCCGACTTGGTAGACGCCGGTTTTACGGGTTGTCCGGATTTCGTTGGTTGCGCGGGCGACGCGGCCGCGGTGGAACCTCCGGGCTCCTCAGCTGCCGACTCCGTGGAGCCCGCAGCGTCAGTTGCGTCAGCGTGGCTCCGCGCAATCACTTGCTTCGCCGCAATCGCGTCCCTGTCGGCTTCGACCTGCGTGAGCAGCCCGCCGTCTATGCGAAGTACGCGGTCGGCGTGCATGGTCTCGTCATGATGATGCGTGACCAGCACGATCGTCGTGCCACGCCGTTGCAGCATGTCGAGGATGCGCATCACCTCGATCCGCGCGTCGGGATCCAGCATCGCGGTCGGTTCGTCGAGCACCAGCATGCGCGGGTCCATCGCCAGCATTCCGGCGATGGCGATACGCTGCTGCTGGCCGCCGCTCATGCGCGTCGGATCCGCGTGGCGAAACCCCGCCATATCCACCGATTGCAGGGATTCGTCGATGCGCCCGCCGATGTCGTCCCGAGCCACGCCGAGGTTTTCCGGGCCGAATGCCACATCATCCTCGACGATGGTGGTGACGATCTGATCCTCCGGATTCTGGAACACCGTGCCGATGCCATGCCGGGCATTGCGGTATTCGCTCGGATTCGCTGAAGCGGTCTCGCCGTCGAAGACATGATGGCCCAGCAGCGTCACATCGCCGCCGTCCGGGGCTGCGAGACCGGCGATCAGACGCGCCAGAGTGGATTTGCCGGAGCCGTTGGGGCCCACCAGACACAGCCGCTCCCCGCTGCGGATGGTCAGGTCGATGCCGTCAAGCACCCATGTGACGCCGTTGTCATAGCTGAATCGCACATGCTCAAGTCGTGCGGCGGGAACCATGCCGTTCATATCATCCATTCACAAAACATCGTGGTCAATCCATAATCATAGAGGCCATTGTCACCGCTGACGGATGCAGCCCGCCAGAGAGGTCATCACCCGGACTGTCGGAAAAAAGCCTCGTGCGATGACCCTTTTGGCGGGCTGCCCTAGGCGGCGACTTCGCGCCGCGTCATGTCAGCGATTCAGCAAGTTCGAAATCGGCTTGTACACCAGGAACGTGACCACGCCGTGAATCACGAACTTGATCAGGTTGAACGGCAGCAGCGCGGGAACGATGATGGCCGCCACCTCGGAGACCGGCCAGCCGGTGTAGATCGGCGTGATGACCAGATTGCCGGCGATGGCCGCGACCAAGGCCAGCAGGGCACCGACGACCAAACCGATGACAGCGCCCTTGCGCGTGTGCACGTGGCGATAGATGAGCGCCGCCGGCACCGACAGCGACAAGGCCACCAGCACGGCCATCAGCGTGCCCCACGGGTCCATGAACACGTGCGGTACGAAGCCGAGCACACTGACGATCGCGGCTGCGGCCGGGCCGTACGCGAAGCCGGCGATCAGGCACACGATGCCGGACGGATCGTATTTGAGGAACGAGAACGCCGGGTTCGGCAGGATCGGGAACGAGATGAAGCTGGTCGCCATCGCCAGCGCCACGAACAGCGCGTACATGGCGATGCGGCGGGTCGACCAGCGGCCGGAATCGGCGACGCCGGTCGAATGCGCCAAATCCGGGCGCGTCGGCTTGGCCGCGTTCGACGAATCGGCTGAATTGGGTTGCGAAGATACACTCATGGTGAGCTCCGTTTCTTCCATCCGGACTTTGACCGTTGGCTCCGGATTCCCACCGGATCAGCCGCTTGCGCGGGTCGCGGGCTGCCGCGGCCGCCGTTATGAATCCCGGCTCCGCAGGTCACCGCCAGTAAGGAATTGCACCTTCCCTGAAACTTGCTTGACCATGTATACGCCGGGGTGTGGATGATTGACGTAACGTTGCCCACATAGCGAACATGAGGCATCCATGCGCGTAGGTTGCCCCATCCACTACGTTGTGACCGGTTTTCGCGCTGCATACCGGCGCAATTGCCCATTTCGACACGATTTCGTTATACAATTTCGCGTACAGCCACTATGACGTGCGTGTCGCACACCGTCCAACAGGAGGTCATGATGATTGATACCGCTCAAGCGTTTGGCGTGGATATCGGCGGATCCGGTATCAAGGCCGCTCCGGTCGACCTGAACAAGGGGGAGTTCGCCGAGCCCAGGCTGAAGATCCTCACCCCGTCCGAGTCCACCCCGCAGGCGATCGGATCGGTGCTGCGCAAGCAGCTCGAACATTTCGAGATTCCGGAGACGGCTCCGGTCGGCATCTCTTTCCCTGCTCCGGTCAAGCCCGGCCAGAAGCTGAATTGGATCGCCAACCTCGACCAGTCGTGGGTAGGCGTCGACATCACCGAGGCGCTGTCCGAGGAGTGCGGCCGTCCGGTCACGGTCGTCAATGACGCCGATGCCGCCGGCTTGGCGGAACAGCAGTTCGGCGCGGCCAAGGGTCAGGAGGGTCTGGTCGTCGTGACCACGCTCGGTACCGGCATCGGCACGGCGCTGATCTATGACGGCGTGCTCATCCCGAACACCGAGCTCGGCCACATCGAGCTGGAGGGCGGCAAGGGCGACGCCGAGCGCTACGCATCCTCCGCGGTGCGCGAGCGCAAGGAGCTCAGCTACAAGAAGTGGGCCAAGCGTCTGACCAAGTACTACAGCCTGATCGAAAAGTACTTCAGCCCCTCGCTGATCGTCATCGGTGGTGGCGTGAGCCGCAAGAGCGACAACTTCGTGCCGTTTATCGACATCGATACGCCGATCGTCCCCGCGAAGCTGCGCAACGAGGCCGGCATCATCGGTGCCGCCTACTACGCCAGCACCAAGTAGCGCAGAGGGCACAGGCACATACATTCGCACGCCATACCTTGGCCGACCATCGTCCCGGCAATGCAGGACGCATGGTCGCGGTAGGGTAGTGGCGTGCGTTTTTCTTCCCGAGTAGATCTGAGCGAGCCCAATCCCATAGCCGCAGCCGAGACACATTGCCGGCGCGAAGGCATGCCCCTGGGCAAGCTCAACGATTCCAATCCCACACGTCATGGACTTGCACCGGCACTGGTGCCGGGCACGTACACCGCCGACCCGAGAGGCCCGCGGCCCGCACGGGAGGCGCTGGCCTCCTTCCTGACCGAGCTTCACCGGGGCGCCGAAGGTGCCGGCACCGCGCCGGCGGCGGATCCGAATCGCCTCTATCTGCTGAGTTCCACGTCACAGGCGTACTCGTGGCTCATGAAGCTGCTGTGTGACGCGGGCGATGCGGTGCTCGCCCCCAAGCCGGGGTATCCGCTGATCGAATCCATCGCCCGCCTGGAATGCGTCGACACTATCGAATACCAGCTGCGTTTCGACGGGTCATGGTACATCGACGTCGCCGAGTTGCGCGCGCTGCTGGACGGGCCGCAGGGGGCGCGTATACGCGCTTTGGTGCTCATCAACCCCAACAATCCGACCGGGTCCTACGTCAAGGCGGGGGAGCGCGAGCAGCTCGTCGGCCTGTGCCGCGAGCGCGGTGTCGCCATCATCGCCGACGAGGTGTTCTACGATTACGCGCTGGAGCCGTTCCCCGGCAATGCACGGCTCGCCGGCGAGGCGGGGGCGCTGACGTTCGCGTTGGATGGGTTCTCGAAGATGCTCGCCGCGCCCCATGCCAAGGTCGGCTGGATTCAGGTGTCGGGGCCTGAGACGGACGTTTGCGAGGCCATGCGTCGGCTGGATGTCATCGCCGACGACTACCTGCCGATGAGCGACATCATCGCCTCCCGCATCCCGGACCTGTTGGAGGCGGCGAAGGTCCAGACCGACCTCGTGCGCGGCCGGGTGCAGGGCAATCTCAGGGCACTGCACCGCATGCTGGAGTCCGACCCGCTCGGCGTCGTCTCCGTGCTGCGGGCCGAGGGCGGCTGGAACGTGCTGCTGCGCGTGCCGGGCGTCATCGACGAGAACGAGCTGGTGCTGCACATGATTGACGCGCATGGCGTCTCCGGCCAGCCCGGCTATTTCTTCGACATGGCCTCGAACGGCTATCTGGCCATATCGCTGCTGCCCGAACCGGACGAATTCGCGCATAACGTGCGCGTCGTGCTGGACTCGGTAGCCGAATTGCTGGGGTGATTGTCGAAGGACGCTCTCAAAACTCGCAGATACAGATTCCACGTTTTCTGCGTTTTGGCCATTTTCCGCCGTTTTCGCGTAAAAGCGGAAAACGTATCTGCGAGTTTTGAGAGCGTGCTTTCCGCTATCGTGCCGCTTTGGACCGAATCAGGTCCTCATAGAACGCGGCCGCGGCGGCAGGTTCCCCGTCGAATACCACCGCGTGGTCGTCGACCACCAGCGCCCGGTCGATCGCGTACTGCGGCCGTGTGATCATGTCCACGTCATGCGTGGCGAAAATGACCTGCTTGTTGTAGCCGAACAGCGCCTTCGCCACGTGGGCCGAGCCGATCTCGTCCAGGCCCTTGGTGGGCTCGTCCGCCACGATCGCCGCGGGGGAGAAGCTCAACGCGCTGGCGATGGCGAGCAGGTGCCGCTGCTCGCTGTTGAGCGAGCTGGCCGACTGCCGAGCCACGGTGCTGAGCCCGAAATGCGCGAACAGGTTGCCGACGATGGCCAGCCGCTCTGATTCGGGCACCTTGTGCTTTTTCAACGGCTGGTCGATCGCCTCGCGGATGGTCGCCGCACGGTAGTAACTGTCGGGGATCTCCTCGCGGCGGACACGCCCGACGATGTCCTCGATGCGTTTGAGATCACGCTTGACGGCGGGGCTGAGCGCGGTCTCGCCCGCGGTGATGGAGACGGATCCGCTCGTGGCAGCCAATGCTCCGTCGAGCAGCTTGAGCAGTGTGGTCTTGCCGGCGCCGTTCAGCCCGATGACCGCCACGCGCCTGTCGTCGGGCGTGATCGTCAGCGATGTGGGCAGAAGCCCGACGGAACCGTCCTCATAGGTGTGTCCGGCTTGGTTCAGCGTGAAGGTCACCTGCGATGGCAAGGCTTCGTCCTTGCCGAAGAGCGAGTCAAAAAGTCCCATGACTCCTATAGTAGCGGCATTGGCGCATTCGCATCGGCCCGCATCGCGAGAAGGCCCGGCGGCCGCCGGTATGCGGTCGTCGGGCCTTCTCGTCATGTCCTGCGGGCGATCGTCTTCGCGTAGCCGAAGTCGTTGTCGAATATGTAGATGTAGTACTGGCCGTCGGGCAGCAGCTGGATGGTGTTGAAGTGGATCCAGTCCCAGCGCCCGGATGCGGCCGGATCGGATTCATCGGTGCCGGAGTGGCCGGTGGAAGCCTTGTAATCGGGGAACATCTCGCCGAAGTCGACGAGCTTCGTCACCTTGCCGGTGCTCGTGTTGACCTTGATGGCCTGGTCCTGCACGGCATGGTCGGATCGTGTCAGGTCGGTGGCGAGGGAGACGATGTTGCCGTCATCGTCGAGCGCGTAGTCGTGGTGGAGGATGAACCGGTCACCCAGGTCGATGATCTTCTCCAGCTTTCCGAACCGGTTCATGCCGACGAAATGCTTGGTCGACGCGGAGAACCACATGAGCCCGTTGTCGTCGAACAGCAGCCGTTGCGAGCGGTAGCACGGTAATAATGCGCAGAGGAAACGCTATGTGTTGTCTGGCGATTTCCTGAATCGCATGAATGTCGATTATGACGGGCGGCTTATACGTGTCGCGGTCCGGTGCCGTCCGCGACACGCCCGCGGGCGTCTACAGCCTGAACCAGGCGACGACCGTGTCGTAGAGGACCGGATTGTTGTTGATCAGCGAGTCGTCGCGGCCCGGGATGAAGCAGGCCAGCACAGCCAGGATGATGGATGCCATCAGTACCGCCGCAACCAGTCCGCGGACGCATGCGAGCACCATCGGGTGACGCTTCGTGACGTCTCGCCGAGGCTCGTTGCGGTCCGACGGATCGGGCGCACCGGCCACGATCGCGTCGCCGTCGGGATGCATGAGATACAGCATCGGCGCCAGCGCGGCGATCGCCATCATCCACCCGAAATCGCAGATGTAGCGCCATCCCAGGCCCGCGGTGTGGCTGTCGAACACCGCCAGCAGCACCGCCAGGGCCAGGGAGCACGTGGCGAGCCCCCAGTAACCCGACCTGTGCATCCTGCGCCGCAGGAACGGGGCCGCCAGCGCGAGCAGCAGCAGCGGGCATGCCGTGAACAGGCCGCCGGCCATCAGCTCGTAATAGCCCCATTCGCGGAACGCCATGGGCGTCATGCCAATGAAGGGGAACTCCGACGTGAACCGCAACGGCAGGAACAGGTAAGCGCCCACCGACGGCAGGAAATTGGCCGTCGGCTGCACGAACCTGGTCATGTCGGTGACGGTCATCTGGTAGTCATTGCCGAAATCCAGCGGCGACCCGAACCGGGCGACGTTGTAGGCCATCAGCGGCAGCACCACGATCAGGGCGGGGATGATGACGGCGGCCGGCGCTCGCAGGGCCCTTCGCGGGGGCAGGGAGCGGCTTTTCAACCCCTGCAGCAGCGAGGTGATCTGCGGCCAGAAGATCGGGAAGCACAGCAGCGCGGACAGCGCGAACGTGGGCCGGCATCCGAAATTCGCCGCGATGCATGCCGCGCCGGCGGCGAGATAGCGCAGCGATAGTGGTTGGGCGCCCGCGACCGACCAGCTGCCCACATGGACGTGCTCCCCGCGCCCGGGATGCCGTTCGGGTGTCGCTTTGAGCCACAGCCACAGGCCGAGCGTCGTGAACATCAGGGATGCGGCGAAGGGCACGGAGTAGAAATTCAGGCGGAAATGCAGATAACTGGCGTTCGAGCCGAGCAGGAACATCACGATGACGATGGACGTGGCCGCCACCGATGCGTTCGGGCACAGACGGTGTGTCAGCCGTATCACCAGCAGGCATGCGAAGACGGCGAACAGGAACATCATCAGCAGTATGCACACGGACGTGGGCAGCATCATGCCGCCGGGCGTCCATAGGGACGTTATCGCACGGAACGGCAGGAAGAACAGCACCACGGGCACCACGCCGAAATACGAATACCAGTGGCCGCCATAGAAGGCATAATCCCAGAATATCTGCGTCTTGCCGGATTCGAACAGCTGACCGCGCACCAGGATGTCATGCGGGTTCGCAGCCTGCGCCAGCTCGGGGGAGACCGGCAGATCCAGCCACACGCGGCCGTTCAGCAGCGACTGCGCGACATGGTCGTACTGGTCGAAGTCGTAGGTGTAGCCATGCGGGTTGGGGAACACCAGCGGCCCGGAGACGAGGAATTCGCCGACGATGCGCACCGTGGTATAGATGGCCAGCGGGGCGAGGAATGCCACGAGCGCCCACCGCTGCCGTACGCTCGCGGGATTGAGCCGTATGCGCCACAACGCGGAGCCGGGTCGCCACAGCGCGACCAGTAGCGCCACCGCGGCCATGATCGACACGCGCAACCAACTGAACTCGAAGGGAACCCGAACGTTAGCTCTGACCGCGGAGAACGGGATACGAGAGCCCACGGGCTCCTCGATCCACAGGCGAACCGAGCTGCCCGGCTTCACCTTAAGGTACAGCGAGCGCGGCGCCGACGTGGAGACGGAGGTGATCTCGCCGGTGCGCGAATCGGTGTCGGCGCGCACGAACACGTTGTTCGCCGCTTTGACGTCGCCGCCTTCGGGTGTGTTCGCCGCCTCGATGCGCACGTATGACGACGTGCCGTCCGCACTCACTTCCATGTACGCCGACGTCGGGTCGGTGACGGTGAGGATGCCGTCCTCGCCGCGTTTGAGACCGTCTCCCATGACGTTCGTCGCCGCGGCGGAATCGGTGCTGGCACCGAGCGTGGTCCAGAACGGCATGTTGAATGCCACGCATTCGATCACCAGGATCGCCAGCAGCGCCACAAGCATGGCTGGCAGTGACCGTCGCATGTGGTCTCGGGAAATGATGGAAGAACGCACCCCATTATTCTATCGGCTTCATGTCGGGTTGGATTGAAAGAATGTGTGCCATGTTCCGAAACGCTTCACACTTCCCGTCAGAAGGCTCTCTTGGAGGGCTGATCTCAGGCCTGTCCGGCGCGTTGCGACAGGTGGGGGACGCCGCCGCGTCCGTATTGGGCGGGCGTGGCGTTCGTATGGACGAGGACGGGCAGGGACCGTTCGAGGCGGCGGTGCAGGCCGCGGCCGGGTCCGGCAACGACACGGATGCGATGATGGCCGCGCTCTCGAAGCATTCGGTGAGATTGACACCGCTTATCAAGCGCCGCGTGTTTCCCGACCTGCCCGGTGTCCCGCGCGGTGTGGCGCTGGGATGGGCGCAGCTGACCTCGGGGGAGGGCGCCACCGTTTCGATAGGGCTGTTCATCGGGCATGACCGTTTCTCGCAGATCGCGCTCGCCGACGGGAACGGGCGCGTGTTCGTGACCTCCGACCCGCATGCCGATACGCATGATATGAAGCCGCGGTTCATGCTCGTCAAGGAGGAGGAGCTGGACGCCGTCGACGGCGCGAGATTCGGCGCGAAGGCGCGGCCGCCGTCTGCGGTGACGGGGGCCTCGACCGGCGAGTCGGCGGGCACGGTCCGCGCGTTTCAGGGCGGCATCGTGGGACGGGACGCCACAGGGCGCATGACATGGCTTGCCTCGTGGCTGAAGACGGGAAACCGGTACACCCTGGAGCAGATGCGCTCCCCGCTGCCCGCCTCGCTGCGGCAGCGTCTGGAGTACCGTGACGCCATCTCCATTGCCTTCCTCGCCGCATACATGCTGCCCGAAATGCGGGGGCTGCTCATCGGGTTCGGATCGGGCAACATCTTCCGTCGCCTCAACCGTGAGGCGCCGATGGGTGCCATACGCCGCAGCATACGCGACACGATGGAGGCTCGCGCGCACGGCATGCGGGCGTCCGGTCTGGAGGATCATTTCGCCGACCTGATGCAAGAGGCCGGCGCCCTCGACCATGCGTCCGGCCTGGAGGCGGTGCACGGGGCCGAACCGCTGCACCTGTATACGTCCAGTTACTCCGGCGGGTATTTCTTCGCGTGGGACTCCGGACTGGAGTTCCGCGCCGCGCTGCGCTCGCTGAGAATCGAGGGCAATCTCAACCGTTTCGCCGCAGTGAGCGCGTGGATCGAACGATCCGCCCGCAACGGCGGCGTGACCGAGGACACGGTCACGCGCGCGCAGGCCGCGCAGATCGATCTTGCGCTGCTGGACGATCCGGCGCTGATGGCGCTGCCTTGGGAAGGGAAACCCGCGATATCCGAAATCGATTTCCCGCACGACGACGGCGTGGCGGCGATACGACACGTGTGGCGGTACGCGGGCGAGACCGCTGACCGGATGCTTCAAGACAATCCGAATCCCGCGGGCGGGCGGCTCGGTTCCGACCCAGGGGCGTCAGAATGGGTGTACCGTCAGGCGGTGTCCCGGCTGCTGCGCCAGCTGAGGCTCCCGTATCGCTTCGACATGGAATTCCGCAGCAATCTCGAACAGGGGACGACCGCGGTGGCGTTCACCACGGCGGGCCCCTCCATGATGCCGGAAAGCCGCTATGACGAGCGCACCCACGATTGGGTCTCGTTCTCGCAGGGGGAACGGGCCGCCATGAGCGCCGCGTACAATCTCCGCGTCGGGCTCATCATCGCGGCACTGTGCTTCGGCGCGAGCGAACAGGTCGATCAGGTGTGCGTGCGCATCGATTCCATCGGTCTGGAAGAGGCGGTCGCCGAGCAGGACAGCGCGATCTCCGATCTGATGAGCGCAGCGCTGCGATCGTTCGAGCGCCTGCACACGGGCGATGCCGGCGCGTCTAAGGCCGATCCGAAGGACGGCGACCATCACGGCGATCCTTCGCATACGCCTTCCGCGGAGCCGGTGCCTGATGCCCGCACCCCGCAGGCGGATGCCAGAGGCGCCCAGGACGCGAAGACGGATTCCGCCGGTGAGTCCGTTTCTGCGACCGTCGGGGATGATGATCTGCAGTCGTTGGAGAGCTTCGCCGACATGATGAAGGACATCAATTTCGAAGACTTCGTACGGGACTCCCCGCAGGAAGTCCAGGACTCCGACTCCGGCGATACGGGTCAGGCGGATGACGCCGGAGCGGCCCCCGGCGGCGAAGGCAACGAAGAAGGCGACACCGACCCCATGGATGCGCTGCGCCGCAGCCCCACCGTGCGAAACCTCGTCACCGTAACGTTCACCAGGCAGGAGTTGCTGCAGCGGCTGCGCGAAGACGCGTTGCGGCACCCCGCCGACACCTATCGCCTGTTCGGCGCGGTGATGGACATCGACGAGCGGGGCGGACTCGCCCCCATCAGCGCCGAATTCGACCTGCGCGACGCGAGGTTCTCCCCGACGGGCTCCCAGGAGGAGCCGGAACTGTCGGACAAGGTCTTCCCGGCGACTGTCGCCGGCATCCTCGGCACGGACAACGCCGAGGGCCTGTCCATCCAGCGGGCGGACCTGCTGCAGCGCTGCGTCGACGAATTCCACCGGCTCGCCGCCGACGGGACCCTGGCGTCGGTCTCCAAGGCGCAGCATGCGATGCATGTCATCGACCGCGTCGCCGATCCGGAGCTGTCCGAATTGTCGTCACGCGTCACCAGTGCGCTCATCGACGGTACCGACACACCGGACTTCACCTTCCAGCTGGCGGACGAACTCGACCGGGAACGCACGCGGGCCCGCGACCTGCTGTTCTCCGGTCAGGACGATCAGGCCGTGACCGTCGCCGAAGCGGCCATCGAACGTGTGGAATCGGCTTATGCCGACAATCCGGGCGTGCCACGGTATTTCAACTCGTATGCCGAGCGCGTCGTCTACAACCGCCTGTTCGCCACGGACGGCGAACGCACGGTGCTGATCCCCGACAACCTGTTCTACGCGCACACCGAGCTGGCGGACCTGCTGTCTCAGCTCAAGGGCGCGAAGGCCGCGCTGCCGCACCTTAACGCGATGGTGGCGTATGCTCCCGCTTACCCGTTCTCGCACATGAAGCTCGCAGTGCAGCTCGCCCGCAACGAGGATTGGGATTCCGCGCGCGCGGCATGCCTGAACGCGCTGCGCGTGGCGCTCGACCGTGATGACGCCGCATTCGCCTACTACCGGCTGGCATACGCGGAATGGATGCGCGACCGTTTCGATATCGCCGCCGCGGCCTACATCATGAGCGAGCACATCGCACCGGGGCAGATCGGGGCGCTTGACGGCGAGCTGAGGGAACTGCTCGCACGCGCCGAATCCCAATGCATAGCGGTGCCTACCGACGTGGAGTCGGCAGCCGGCGTGCTGCGCATGCACGATCTGCCGGTGTGGCCCCACACCCAGGTCGCCGCGATCGTGCGCGACGCCGCCCGCGTGTGCGTGGACGAGGGCATGTTCGTTCCCGCACGGACGCTGTCGATGGCGGCCGCCCGTATGAACGACGGCGACAACGGCGGTGTCGACATGGTGCAGTCCCAGTTCCTGAGATCGCTCAACTCCTGATGCCGTGGCGCGGGCGTCGCCGAGGCGGGTTCATGTTTTCGATTACAATCGAATCCAGATGAATTCGCACATACGAAGGGGAAGTGATGGCTCGCGCAGCGGTTTCGCAATCATCCGGCGACCAGTTGGCTTGGGATTTCGACGATCCGGACGCCGGGGAGGCTCCGGCGCCGGTCGAGGACGAAGGCGCCGCCCGGTTCGCGCCCGGCTCATCCCAGTGGGTCGCCGCGCTGCAGTCCACGGACGCTGATGCGGCCCGGCTGGATCGGCTGGATGTGTCCTCGCTGTCGAACGAGGTTGCAGCCCGCCTGTGGGCACGCGTCGCGGCGTGGGTCGAGGCCGACCAGATCGCCTATTACATCGATGACGCGCCGGTCTCGTCCGACGCGGCCTACGATGCACGCTTGCGTTGCCTGCAACGGCTGGAGGCGGAGTTCCCGTCGTTGGATTCACCGCAATCTCCCACGCACCGGGTCGGCGGCACGTTCTCCAATGATTTCGCTTCGGTGCGGCATCCGTCGCGTATGATGAGCCTTGACGACGTGTTCTCGATCGAGGAGCTGCGCGATTGGTACGATTCGGTGCTGCGCGATTTGGACTGGCCTGAGGGCAAGCCGTTGCCGATGACCTGCGAGGTGAAGATAGACGGCCTGGCATTGAATCTGATATACCGCAACGGCGTGCTGGAACAGGGGCTGACGCGTGGCGACGGCGTCACCGGTGAGGACATCACGCTCAATGTGCGCACGATCGGCTCCATTCCCGCCAATCTCGGCGGGCCGGCCGCGGATATCCCCGAGTTCGTGGAGATCCGCGGCGAGGTGTTCATGCGTTGGGACGATTTCAAGGCGCTCAACGGTGAACAGGAGGATGCCGGGCGCCCTCCGTTCGCCAACCCGCGCAATGCGGCGGCCGGATCGCTCAGGCAGAAGGATCCGCGCATCACCGCCACAAGGCGGCTGAGCTTTTACGCGCATGGCATCGGTACGCTGCGCTGGGGCTCGGGGCGGCCCGCCGGCTCGCATGACGTCGTCGCCGACCAGTCCGAGGCGTACACGCTGTACTCCAAGTGGGGAGTGCCGGTGTCGCCGCACAACCGTGAGGTCACGTCGTTCGCGCAGATCCTCGACATGATCGACTATTACGGCGAGCACCGCGGCGACATCGAGCACGCGCTCGACGGCATCGTCGTCAAGGTCGACGATCTCGGCCTGCAGAGGTCGCTGGGCGCGACCTCGCGGGCGCCGCGTTGGGCCATCGCCTACAAGTACCCGCCCGAGGAGGTCAACACCGAACTGCTGGACATCACCGTGCAGGTCGGGCGTACCGGGCGCGTCACGCCCGTCGCCGTGCTCAAGCCCGTGTATGTAGCGGGGTCCACGGTGTCTCGCACGACATTGCACAATCCGTTCGAGGTCAAGCGCAAGGGGGTGCTGATCGGCGATACGGTGGTGGTGCGCAAGGCCGGCGACGTGATTCCCGAACTGGTCGGGCCGGTCGTGGAACGCCGCAAGGGGCGTGAAGACGACCTGCGCGAATTCGTCATGCCGGATCGTTGCCCGTCCTGCGGATCGAAGCTCGCACCGGCCAAGGAGGGAGACAAGGACATTCGCTGCCCGAACGTGGAATCCTGCCCCGCCCAGCTGACCGAGCGCATCATCAACCTGGCTTCGCGCAAGGCGTTCGACATCGAGCATCTGGGCGACCAGTCGGCCATCGCGCTGACCAACCCGGAGGAGAACCGGCCGGATTCGCCGGATACGTTCGCTCCGAACATCACCGAGATTCTCGTCAAGCCCGGCGAGGAGCCGGAGCCGTACGAGCCCGTGGAGGGACTGCGGCTGCCGGAACGGCAGAAGCCAGTGCTGTCGAGCGAAGCGGGGTTGTTCACACTGGACGCCGCGGCGCTCAGGGATGTGCGCGTGTGGCGCGAGGCCGCGATCATCGAGATCCATGAGACGGTCACGGCCGACGGCAAGACCAAGCGCACTCGCAAACGCATCGGTGGCTCGGGCCTATGGCATCAGGTCCCGGCGTTCTGGACCGCGCCCACGCCGGCGAAGAAGCTTTCCGCGCGACGGCAGGCTGCGGCCGGTGCGCCGGCCGACGCTGCGACTGAGCCGTATCCGGGATATGACGTGCCGGCCGATGCGGTGGTCGTGCGCGTCGATCGGAAGACCACGCGCAACGGCACGGCCGACGTCCCCGTGTACGTCCGCCCCGGCGAGAACACGCGCAAGATGTTCGACGAGATGGACAAGGCCCGGCACGCCGACCTGTGGCGGGTGCTGGTCGCCTTGTCGATACGTCGTCTCGGCCCGCCCACGGCCCGTCTGATCGCCTCCGCCTTCGGCTCGCTGGAGGCCATCGAGCAGGCGGGCGTGGACGAGCTGTCGGCCATTGACGGCATCGGCCCGGAAATCGCCGAATCGGTGGTCAATTGGTTCGCCGCCGCCCGTGAGCCGAGGGATTGGCGGGGCGAGACGCTGCGCGCCTGGCAGGCGGCCGGCGTCGGGGTCGCCGCCGCCGAGACCAGCACGCTGCCGCAGACGCTTGCCGGAAAGACCGTCGTCGTGACTGGTTCTCTGGAGGGATTCTCGCGTGATTCCGCCAAGGAGGCCATCATCGAGCGCGGCGGCAAGGCTGCCGGCTCGGTCAGCAAGAAAACCGATTGGGTCGTCGTCGGCGAAAACGCCGGCTCCAAGGCCGCCAAGGCCGAAGAACTCGGCATCCCCATGCTTGACGAAGCCCAATTCCGCACCCTCTTGGAAACCGGCGCCGTGCAATAGACTGCCGCCCCTCTCCGCTGACGGAGGGCTGTCGCGGAGCGACTGGGGTGGTCCATGCCTATAAACCCGCCCCTCAGTCTCGCTTCGCGAGTCAGCTCCCGCCGGCGGGAGCAAGTACCCGCCCCGCGCTTTGCGGCCCATTTCACAGGGTGGATTTCACGCCGCCTCTGGCACGCCGTCGATTCACACGCTAGTCTGGTACGCGGCAATAAGGAGGATAGGATACATGACAGACGCACGCCACATCGAGGCGCAGATCTACGAACGGCTCAGCAAAGTCATCGACCCGGAGCTCGGACGCTCCATCACCGATCTGGGGATGATCGCCGCAATCAACGCGGTGGGCGTCACCTCCCAGGGCGACATGCCGTCATATGACGTGACCGTGCATGTGGAACTTACGGTCGAGGGCTGTCCGCTGTCACAGACCATCACCAATCAGATCAACGGCGCAATCGTCTCATATCCCGACGCGAAGCTCACCCCGCACATCGAGGTCTCATCCATGAGCCATGACAAGCTCGCCGACCTGGTGGCGGGTCTCAAGGCGGAGCGCAAGCAGAATCCGTTCAACAAACCGGGCGTCAAGACGCGCATCTTCGCGATCGCCTCCGGCAAGGGCGGCGTCGGCAAATCATCGGTGAGCGCCAATCTGGCGGCGACCTTCGCGGCGCTCGGGTACGACACCGCGGCCATCGACGCGGACATCTACGGTTTTTCGCTGCCGAAGCTGTTCGGCGTGCACACGCAGCCGACGAACCTCAACGGCATGCTGATGCCGGTGACCGCATGGGGTGTCAAGCTGATTTCGATTGGCATGTTCGCCGGTGCCGACCGTGCGATTCTGTGGCGCGGGCCTCGTCTGCAGCGTTCGCTGGAACAGTTCCTGTCGGACGTGTGGTGGGGGGATCCGGACGTGCTGCTGCTCGACCTTGCCCCGGGCACCGGCGACATGGCGATTTCAGTGGCTCAGGCGTTGCCGAACGCGGAACTCGTCGTCGTCACCACTCCGCAGCCGTCGGCTTCGGATGTGGCGGTGCGCTCCGGTCTGGTCGCATTGCAGGTGCCGATGAAAGTACGCGGCGTGGTCGAGAACATGAGCTGGTATGAGCATAAGGGCGAGCGACTGGAGATCTTCGGCGCGGGCGGCGGTCGGCGTGTGTCCGATCAACTGACCGAGACGCTTGGCTATGACGTGCCTCTACTCGCCCAGCTGCCGCTCGACCCCGATTTGCGCGAGGTGGGCGAGTCCGGCCGTCCGGCGGTTCTGAACGAGGACGGCGCACTGCGCTCGGATGCCCTGGGGCGCACGTTCCGGGAGCTTGCCGAGGGTCTTCTTCGCAGCGAATGATTCTCAATAAGAAAGGTGCGAGGATTGCGCACAAATACGCACAGTCGCACATTCCTAGGAGTGGCGGAATAGAGCCGTTTCTGCATATTTCATGTGCGTTTGGCCGGCAGCCGGACTCGCACCTTTCTTATTGAGAACCGTTCGCTGCGAGCCAGTAGTGCAAATAACGCTGCCGGTTGACGATGTCCCTGACCATCTCGATGAAGGCCCGCCTTGATTCCTCCGTCCGCAGGTCATCCGCGGTGACCATGATGATGGTCCAGCCATTGTGCTGCAGCTCGTTGAACCGCGCGGCGTCCTTGCGCATCTGCTCGGGGCTCGCATGATATGCGCCCTGATATTCGAATCCCACCTTGCAGTCGGGGTAGGCCATATCGATCAGTCTGGTTCCGTGCCTAAGCCTCACTCGGTAATTCGCATATGGCCTGCCGAGCCCCGAATCCAAGAGAATGCCGAACAGAGGTGTTTCGGGTGGTGAATCCGTGTCCTCGACGATGTACGGGAGCGCCTCCTCGCATTTTCTCTTCCCCGCGAAACGGGGACTCGCGTCGAGGTATGCGGCGAAGTCGTCTTTCCTGGCCTTCTTCCTGCGTTCCTCGCGGCTGGCAAACGCCGAGGCTATCGTCGCCAGGGCTTCCGTGTCGCAGTAGGTTGCCATCTGCGCCCATGCCATGGCGGGGGAGGCCATCCAGAACCGTTCATATTCGTATTTGCAGTATTCCTCCTTTCCGGAGAACACGTGGAATGTGACTCCGGCGATGTGATTGCGATCCTGTGCGCGAGGCACGCTGACATGGACGCGATTCGACGCCAGATCGGTCTTCGGCACGGGAGCTCCCCAGTATCGTATGGCGTTGATATATCCGACCCTGAGCGGTCTCTTGGTGCGCATGGCGGCTTCATTGCAGCGTTTGCGTTCGTTCCGCCGCCCGTTGACTATATCCGTGTTCATGAATCCCATGGGGCAACGGTATGGAATGGAACGTGCCGATGGCAAGCGATTTCGGGGTATGTGGTCGAAGGCTAGGCATTTTTGGCATGTCTTCGGCGTGTTATCCACATTCCATGTATCAGCGAACGGTTCTCATTAAGAAAGGTGCGAGTCGGTTCTGCGGGCAAACGAACATGAAATTGATGGGAACGGCGTTATTCCGCCGATATGAGAAATGTGCGATTGTGCGTATCTGTGCGCAATCCTCGCACCTTTCTTAATGAGAATGATTCGCTGATACATCGGGGGGGGAGAGAAGGAGGGAGAAAAAGATGAGGAGGGGAAGAGAGAGGAAGAGATAATGAAAAAGCATCTATCAGATGTGGAATCTGATTTGTAGGGTTTGCCACAATTGTTGAGGTAATGCGGAAAATGGCTTGATACCGCCATTTATCAGACGTGTCGTAGGTGGCTATGGACGGCCTTAGATTTCTTTAGATTGCTATTGTTGGCTACCCTTGGGAATATTCTGGTCGTATGGCACGAAGAACACATGGAAGCGGCAGCGTCTATCCGGAACGCACTGGAGGGTACCGGGCGACGTGCGAATTGCCTCCGGATCCGGCGACGGGGAGGCGGCGGCGTCTGGTGGCGCGTGGGCGTACTAAGGCCGTAGCGCTGAAGCGGTTGAAGGACAAGAAGCTGGAGTATGAGCGTTCCGGCCGTATGCCGAGCCAGACGACGCCGTACCTGAAAGATTGGTTGGATAGGTGGTTGGATGAGATTGTCAAGCCGCGTCTGCGTCCTTCGACGTTGGCGACATACAGGAGCGTTGTCGAGGCGTTGATCAAGCCTGCGATCGGTGGCGTCCGGTTGGGCAGGTTGGAGCCGAAACACTTCCGGATGATGGAGGAGTACATCACCAAAGGTGATGACACGTGCGATCCGCCGCGGAGACCCCGAAGCAGCGCGACGGCGGGAAGTGCGTGGCGGACGTTGCATAAAGCTCTTGACGATGCCGTGAGGGAAGGGATCATCGAGTCGAACCCATGTGATCGTGCTGAATCCCCGCGCGTCGTGTATACGGAGCGCAAGATTCTGACACCGGCGCAGGCGGGGCAATTGATTAATGCCGAGAACGATGTCATGTGGCATTTGATGTGGCGGCTTGCTTATGAGACGGGCATGAGGCAGGGGGAGCGTCTTGGTTTGACGAACTCCGAGATTCAGCTGATTGACAACGTGATCTGCATTGTGGTCGAATGGCAGTTGAAGGTCTACAACAATGTGAAGGATGCGCGGGATATCCCTAGCTCACTCGGTGCCCGGCATGTGATGGGCAAGGCTTATTTGGTGCCGCCCAAGACGAATGCGGGGCGTCGCGTGATTCCACTGCCTGAATCGTTGGCGGCTGAGTTGGGGCTGTATATCAAGGGCACCGGGCGGGTGAAGCCTGATGATCTGGTTTTCGTCCAAGAGGATGGAGCGCCTTTGAATCGTATGATCGAGACACGGGCGTGGAAGAAGGCATTACAACGTGTCGGGCTGCCGGGGGATTTCGTGCCGCATTCGGCCCGGCATACGGCGGCGACGGCGATGGCCCAGTTGGGAATGAGTGACAAGGTTCGCGAGTCCATCATGGGGCATAGTGACATCAGCGTCACCAATCGCGTGTACACGCATGTTGGCACGGCCGACGCGTCCAAGGCCGTCAACGGAGTCGAAACGCTGCTGGCGTTGGAACCTGCGAATTCGGAGGAATCCGGTTCGCCTGTGGAATGATGAAACCATGAGTGTTGTGGAACAATGTATCCGAGTAATAACATTCATCGAACAACATGGCGGTTACAGGAGATACAAAGGTTCTAGTCAGTTTGTTGTGAAAAAATGTTGAGTAACCGTCGATAAGTGTGCAGGGAGGTTATATGCCCGCCGAGCATGGTGTTATTTACACAAAGCGTTGGGTTGTTGACTTTGTGCTAGATCTTGCCGGCTACGTATCCGGTTCGGGAATCACGAACAAGGTAATCGTCGAACCCTCATGTGGTTGTGGTGCGTTCATGGTGTCCATTGTTGAGCGTCTAGCCGATGAGGCTACACGACGGGGGACGAGCTGGGAAGACTTAGCTGATGCGGTGCACGGCTACGACATAGACATTGCTTCGATTGATGTTACTAAACGTGCTGTAGTCGACGTACTCATAGCGAAGGGGTGTCCAGATGGCACGGCAATACGACTTGCCAATACGTGGTTAATTCATGGGGACTTTATCCTGAGCGAAGTGCCCATCTGCGATTTTATTGTCGGGAACCCACCGTATGTGCGTGCGATTGATATTGATCGAGACAAACGCGCGTTGTATTGTAGTACGCTTACATCGGTTACAAGTGGATGCGACTTGTACGTGAGTTTTTTCGACAAGGGTCTTAGCATACTTAAACGAGATGGCGTCCTATGTTTTATCTGCGCTGATCGCTGGCTTCAGAACGCTTATGGTAGGCGCTTGCGCGCACGTGTTAGTTCGTCATATGACTTGGACATGTTGGTTAGGATGCACGGAGTTGATGCGTTCGACGACGAGGTTGACGCTTATCCGGCGGTAACGCTTATTCGGCATCGTCCACCGACGGGATTGATTCGCTTCGTGAACTGTTGTCCCGATTTCAAACCAGAGGATGTTGATGCTATCAAGACGTGGCTTGATGCTCCGGATGAGGCGTTGCATGCAGCGCGATTCGAGGCATTCGAAATTGATCGTCCGAAGGGTGACGAGGTTTATCCGCTCGGTAGTTCCGAGCTGGTTGATTTTGTCACACAAGCGCGTGAGAAACTGCCAAGTATTGAGGAGTCTGGCGTACGTATAGGTATTGGAGTGGCGACAGGCTGTGACAAGGTGTTCATTACCGACATTGAGAACCTTGTCGAGCCCGAACGTATGTTGCCCGTGTTTAGTATGCGTGACTATCGTCGCGGACATGCTGATAAGCGCCGCTGGCTTGTGAACCCATGGAACGATGACGGTACGCTTGTTGATCTCGATGAATATCCGAAGCTCAAGGCGTACTTTGAAAAATATACCGACAAGCTGTGTAAACGTCATGTGGCGCGCAATAACGATAATGCGTGGTATCGCACGATTGATAAATTGACGCCTGGTCTTATGGATCGTGACTTGCTCTTCATACCGGATATGGCCACAACATCCGATCCTGTGCTATCTCGCGGATTGTATCCTGCCCACAATACATATTGGATCGCATCCGATACATGGGACATGCGCACGTTGGGCGGGTTTCTGATGGCGGACACGACGCGAAGCTTCATTGATGCGCTTGGAGTCAAAATGCGCGGCGGCACTTTGCGCTTTCAAGCGCAATATCTACGTCTTGTGCACATTCCGGCTCCCACGCAGGTAAACGACGAAGTTAAGGCGGCACTCGCTCGTTCGTTTGATGACGGTGATCGCAATGTTGCCACACACTTCGCGGAGATTGCTTATAAGGAGGCTATGAGATGAGACAAAACATTGAGACTGCGATACTCGGCATGTATAGTGCTATGGCGCGTGCTGCGGCGGCACAAGCGGCAAATGGGCGTGCTGATCAAGGGCGTAGAAGTGCTGTTACGTCGGGCAAACACCTCGATCCGGTTGCCGGGATTATAAGAAACGACTTGATTGACCTCGGTTTCCATGAAGACGAGGTGTTTCACACAGGGCGCGCATGTACGCTTCCGGGATGGTTTCGTCCGACAAAGGACTGGGATCTGTTGGCGCTTGATGATGGTGAGCTCGTAAGTGCCATTGAGCTCAAGAGCATCAGTAGTTCGTTTGGCAACAACGCTAACAATCGCGCTGAGGAATCGATAGGGTCGGTTGTCGACGCGATTGAGGCGTATAACGAGCGCTTATATGGTAACTGCAGCATTCCGCCGGTGATGGGTTACGCCATGATCGTCTGTGATTGTGATGAAAGTCGTAGTACGTCCGCACGTCCTGCGCATTCACCGCATTTCGATATAGATGAAGCATTTAAGGGCGTTTCGTATCTTGATCGCTTTCATATTCTCTGCGACCGCTTACGTCGGAAGAGCTTGTATAACGCGGTATGGCTCGTATTCGCGCGTCCTGACGAAGGTATCGCTTACGAGCCGGATCCATCCATGACATATGAAGTGTTTATGACGACGATTGAGTCGGGCTTGCGGATGCATCGTGCTCAACGTTGATAAGAAGTAGTACTTATTCTTCCATCATTTTGTCAACTCGCTTTATATACCATGTATCCGCAGACAGTTAGCCGTTGCATGTCTGCTGTCAATTACGGTTTCGTCTTCGATGTTTCGCACTGTGCTGAAACTTTGAAAAATGGGCGGCTATATCAGGGCGCTGAATATCCTGTATGGCCGCCCACTTGCGTTTATATTGGTCAGTTGTCGTTCATGCCGAATTCAATTGTCCGAAGCACGCCCTTCCAGTAGGATTCCCGGCTAAGCACCGTGTCACGGGACGTCTTTTTGTCGAATATTTCCAGAATCGAATACGAGAAATTGCTGGTGATGTACTCCGCGCCGTATTTGTTCCTCAATTCGATCATCTCTTTGTTACCGCCGGTCGGATCATTCAGGTTCGCGTAAGTGGACCATCGCGTCCACAGACCTTCATTGTCACTGGATGCGCTGCCCACATACAGTTTGCCCGTGTTCCGATCTGTGATCACATATACGGCTTTGACGGCGGACAGGGCCGTGCGCCATTCCGGTTCATCGTGGTTGATGATGTCCTGCAATTCACCGTGGGTCAGGGTTACGTGATCGTAGCCGTTGAACGTGCCGAGCTTGGTGCGGGGCGCGATCTCATACACGATTGGGTCGAGCTGATCCTGCACATGCTCGTACAGGCGCATGTACGGTTCATTGTTCGAGAGCACTTTGTTGATGCGGATGATAAGGCGTTTCTCATAGCCCGCATACTGGTCCATGTGCTCCAACTTGTAGCCGATGCCTTCGTATACCGGCGGTTGGATTTCTGTTGCCCGGTATAGTCCGCCGAAAATGTAATAGTCCTTGCCATACGGGTAGTACTGTGCAAATGCGAATAAATATTCGCGCCCGTTCATTTTGTGGTTGTTGTTACGCTCGCCGCCGCGGTACGCGTTCATGATCTCCCATTCGGGATCGTCATGTAGCAGGAGATCCCATGCGGGGAATGTGGTGTTGTTCCGGTTGAGTTTGATCTTCGCGTTGGTCGGCTCACTGAAATGGAATAGTTCAGTGAATTTTATCGGTTTTTGCTCTGGCATTTTTCATCCTTATGCAGGTGCATTATTGTTATCTATTTTCGTTTTATCGCTGATTGCATTATCAGGTTAAATCTGCGGCGGGATGGGGATATTTTTGCCTGTGTATTTCGTAGACGAACCCATCGTGTAGTTTGACGGGGATTATATCGTAAGCAGGATCGTCGGGATGCGCTTCCATTTCGTCGTGGGCTGCGCACAGTCGTTGAATGTCGCTGCCGATCAGGTTTCGTTTGCTGAACAGATCACTGGGATGTTTGTGCATGGCCTTGGCGACGCTGTTCTTGCTGTCCCCTTCGTGTATCGCCCATGCGGCGACTACCGCCAGTTCATGGTCGAGTGCTTTCTTGAGTTCTGAAATCAACAGCACTTGAGCGACGTGTCGGCATAGTCCGTTGTCGTATTCCGGCGACAGGGGTATTACGATGTAGCCGTTCTCCCGACGTGTTGGTATAACGGCTGTTTCTGCTTCCAACTGCTCGGCTAGATCGATGGACATTGTGTCGACTTGGCTGAGAATCTCGATGACCTTGTTGTACATGAGTTTTCTGTAATTGTCATCGTTCTCGATTGTTGCGAGGACGCGCATGTTGTCGCGCGTGTGCTTCTGTTGCGATTCCATCCGGGCCATGTGGAAGTCCTTTCCTCTCTAACGGTTTTCTATATGAATACGGTACTCGGAAAATTCTTGGGAAATCTGCTGATGGACGAAAGGATGGAAATCACCAAGGGAACGCACAGGGCGATCCCGAAAACCAGAAAGGTGGCGTCACATGCCACGCAGGAAAAGCTACACAACTGCCGAAGGATTTCAGAGCCTCGACCAGCATCTCATCGCTCAGCAGATGATTCCCCTGAGGGTTGAGGAGAAACAGGGCGATTGGGATGCCGAGACCAAAACCAATGCGCAGAAGACCAATGCGGACGGCGTACCTCAATGGCTGATCCAGACCTTGTTCCAGCCAATCGATGGTGATACAGAGCACGCGCCCGAGGTCGTGCCCGTTACCGTGACGGCCAAGGTGAAACCCGTCATCCGTGTGGGGGTTCCGGTGGAATTTGTTGGATTCGGCGCATGGGTTTACGTCTCCCACGACAAGACTACGAAGCAGGTCACGTCGGTGGGACGCAGCTTCATGGCCGCCGGGTTCAAACAGAACGGCGGTGAATGATGATGGGGCGTAAGACCAGTATCACGGTCCGAATCCCCATTGACCTGCTGGACCGGTTGGACGCGTACGGGGAATCCGAATTCGGTCGCCGTTTCGATCGGAGTCTGTTCATCGTGGAAGCGATAACGGGGCGGCTGAATGGTATCAAGGAAGGAGCCCATCATGGGTGACGTGTTGTTCTGGCCGGCGCTGGCATTGATTGCCTGCGTCGCGGCCGTGGTCTTTATCTCGGTCGTGCGGTTGCGGAAACTGCGCCATACGATTGAGCATCACATGCCTGAAGCGGTCGTGCGCCGCGATGGTTGGGGCTGTCGCGCGATTGCCCTACCCGGCCGTCGGATCTGGCTGGTGCCGACCGACATCGCCGAGCAGCAGGCGATGGACGCGTTGAAGGAGACGGCGAAGGCGTACCCCGGCTGGATCCCCTCGCATCGGATGATGGGACGTGGTACGCGGGCATACTGGTTGCTGTCCGTCCGCCGTCCGGCGCGGAAGATAATCCGTCGCGAAGATATACCGGCGGAGAAGGATCCGGCCCATTACGTCTGTATCGGTCTCAACTTATCTCGCAAGCCGGTCATGATCCGTAGCGACGAGCACACACTGGTCATCGGCTTGACAGGCAGTGGCAAGGGCAGCATCATGGCGACTTACGTCGACGGACTTTCACAGCTGTATGAAGACGGCCTCGTCCAGTTCTGGGGCATCGACCTCAAAGGTGGCATCGAAATGTCGATGTACGGCACTCTCTTTGAGTCCCATCACGCCTACACGCTTGACGAGGCGGTCGCTCTACTACAGAATCTGTCCACCGAATGCGACCACAGAATGGACAGTCTGCGTGGGCGCGCGCGGGAGCTGCCGCCGACGCCCGAGTATCCACGAATCGTCCTGCTGATCGATGAAGCCGCCGAGCTACACGGCAAGGCAGACAGGAAGAAGAGCGAATTGGTCACGCGCTTGCTGGACTCGATCCTCAGACGTGGGCGTGCGCTCGGCATCGTCGTCGTGGCGCTCAGTCAGGATCCACGTGTCGAATCCGTCCCCCTGCGGGCCCGGTTCCCTCAGCGAATCGCGCTCCGGCTCAACTCCGAGGAGGAAGCTGTCATGTTGCTCGGACGGGAAGCCGTCGACCGCGGTGCCACTCCATGGCTGATCTCACCGGATCAACAGGGATCCGGATTCATCTGGAACCAGACCACGGGGACGGTCGACTATTTCAGGGCGCCGTGGTATGGCGACGACGACCTGATGGAACTGGGCGCGTAGGCGCTGTGAGAACCCCGCCGTCGGAGCGATGCTCGCGCAGGCGGCGGGGTTCTCTATACCCAAAATTCGGTCATCGAAGCCCGGCTGCTCTTGATTATTAGATTCAAATTCCACCGTGAACATCAAAAGGAGGTGATCCGGCATGCCCAGATTGACGATCCGACAGCACGGAGCAAGCGCATCGATCCCACGTCATCCCATTGCCGGAAACCTCCAAAAGCCGGAGGAGAGGAAGGCGAATCGAGGCTGGACCGCCGCCGTGGCAAGAAGAAACAGCCAGTACCTCCAACGGATTGATTTCGAGAGAGTTGATGGGACACCGTACGCGGTGACATTGACGTTGCCGGCATGGCAGATGGAACAGGTCACACCGGTGGTGATGCACCGGCTCATCGACGTGATGATAAAATACCTGCGCCGACATGGAATGCTCCACTTCCATTGGATCATCGAGTTCACGGCACGACGTATGCCGCACATCCATATGAGCGTATGGATGGCTGATCGGTATGAGGAATGGGACCGGCATCTGCGCCAGTACATCGTGTGGGACAACAACGAGAGCGCGGTCGTCTCCAATGTCGTGGTCAAGTGGCTGGAGCTGACGGAAGCAGAGGGACTGCATACATCATCCAACTCCCAAGACGTCCAGTTGATTGATGGGAACGAGGCGTGGCTCGTCTACATCGCGAAACACGGCATCCGCGGCGTCAAACACTACCAGCGGGCATTGGATAACATGCCAGACGAATGGCGTGACGGTGCCGGCGCGATGTGGGGACACGACAGGAAAATGCCAGTGGCTGACGACAGCGTTCTGCCTATGGACATGCGGGCTTTCCACCAGTTCCGCAGAGAGGCGCGCAAATGGTGTTGCGCCCATGCCTGCATGATCAAGGATCCGCACAGACGAGCGAAGGCGATCGGACAAGCGCGCCGGAGCAATCGTTGTTGCCGGCCGGAGTTGTCCGTCGTGCGTCCGGTGTCTGTTTGGATCCCCAAGGACGTGACGATCTCCATCGTCAAGGGACTGCGCTCCCGCGGATACATGATCGGCTGGGACGCATACCAATGGGGAGTGGACGAGCTCGCCCGGCTGCGTGACGAAGGTGGTTCAGAGGAACGCCGGCGCATCCTCGGGAAATCGCTCATGGAAATGCTGAGGACGTGAGCTACATGGTGATCGTCATCCCCGAAATCCCGATCAAAGACAAGCTCACGCTCACTGTCCCGGAGGCGTCGGCCCTCGCGGGCATCCCATACAAGATTGTCAACGCTGCCGTCAAGAACGGCGACCTCGCCTCCTGCTACGCCGGCAGCTCCACCGTCCGGATACGTCGCACCGACCTCGACGACTGGGTGGCTGCTCTGCCATCCGACTGGTGCTGAAACGCAAGAAGACCCCGGAGAAATCCGGGGTCTTCTTGTATACCTTAGGCTACCGTTTGGCTACCCTTAGAATTGAAAATGGCTTAATTCCAAGGAAAACGGGCCATATAGGTCAGATGTGGAAGTACAGCTCGTACTCCAGCGGGGTCGGGGCCAGGCGAGCCTGGTCGATTTCGCCGCGCTTGAGGTCAAGCCAGGTCTCGATCAGATCGTCGGTGAACACGTCGCCGGCGGTCAGGAAGTCGTGGTCCTCTTCCAGGGCGTTCAGGGCCGCGTCGAGGGAGCCCGGCACCTGCTTGATGTTGGCGTGCTCTTCGGGCGGCAGCTCGTAGAGATCCTTGTCGACCGGCTCCGGGGGCTCGATGTGGTTCAGGATACCGTCGAGACCTGCCATCATCTGGGCGGAGAAGGCGAGGAACGGGTTGCAGGACGGATCCGGTGCACGGAACTCGATGCGCTTGGAAGCGGGGGAGGTTCCGGCCAGCGGGATACGGATGGCGGCGGAACGGTTACGGGCGGAGTAGACCAGCGAAACCGGAGCTTCGAAGCCCGGCACCAGACGGTGGTAAGAGTTCAGCGACGGGTTCGTGAACGCGACCACTGCGGAGGAGTGCTTGATCAGACCGCCGATGTACCAGCGGGCGATGTTGGACAGGCCGCCGTAGCCCTGCTCGTCGTAGAACAGCGGCTTGCCGTCCTTCCACAGGGACTGGTGGCAGTGCATGCCGGTACCGTTGTCGCCTGCGATCGGCTTGGGCATGAAGGTCACGGCCTTGCCGGCGAGCGCTGCGGTCTCGTGGACGACGTACTTGTACTTCATCAGGTCGTCGCCAGCGTGCTGCAGGGTGTTGAAGCGGTAGTTGATCTCCTGCTGACCGGCGCCGGCCACCTCGTGGTGGGAGCGCTCCAGCTGCAGGCCGACCTTCTGCAGGTTGGCGACCATGTCGTCGCGCAGGTCCTGGTAGTGGTCGCACGGCGGAACCGGGAAGTAGCCCTTCTTGATGCGGTTCTTGAAGCCGATGTTCGGGGTGCCGTCCTCTTCGGTGTCGACGCCGGAGTTCCACGGAGCCTCAATGGTGTCGACCTCGTAGAAGGAGCGCTGCATGGAGTTCTCGTAGCGCACCTTGTCGAAGATGAAGAACTCGGCTTCGGGAGCGAAGGAAGCGGTGTCGGCGATGCCGGTGGACTTCAGGTAGGCTTCGGCCTTGCCGGCGACCTGGCGCGGGTCGCGGGAGTACGGCTCGTCGGTCAGCGGGTCGACGATGGAGAAGGCCACGTCGAGGGTCTTGTGCTTGCGGAACGGGTCGACGAAGGCGGTCGTGACATCCGGGATCAGCTTCATGTCGGACTCGTTGATGGCCTGGAAACCCTGCACGGACGAACCATCGAACGGCATGCCGTCGGTGAAGGCGTTGTCAATGAATTCGCTGGCCGGGACGGTGAAGTGCTGCTGAACGCCGATCAGATCGGTGAAACGCACGGAGACGTACTCGATGCCTTCCTTGTTGATCAGTGCTTCGACCTCTTCAGGCGTGTGGGCGAAAATCTTATTCTCTGCCACAATCGCTCCTTTGTTCTTGAGAACTTGTTTGAGAACTTACAATCGACAAGTCTAGAAATGTGAGTTTCACGCGCTCGTCAATTGGGTTACGATTATGTTTCGAGATGGGCAACAGGCGGTGTAATCCGCGTTTTTCCAATGTTTTGGGATTTATGAAATTCGTCGCGTCTCAGTGTCGCGTTTCAAGTAGTGGACGGTCTGACGGTTGTCGGTCGGGACCCGGCCGGATATGGGAAAGCCCCCGCGTCGATGTCCCGCGGGGGCTTTCCCGATGTATGAATGATGCCGGTTCGGCGTGAGGTTGCCCGCCGAAGATCAGCGGCCTCGCATCGCGCGGCGGCTGACGTGCTGCATGCGCGTGGGATCGATGCCCTTGGGGATGCCCATGCCGTTCTTGGTCTGCAATGTGCGCAGACGGGCGTTCAGTTTCTCCAGCTCGGCCTTGGTGAGGATGAAACGCTCGCGCGGGTGGATCTTCGCCAGGAGAGCGTTCTTGTGGTGCGTCGGGCGGTACGCCTTGCGGCGGATGATGTTGCTGCGCAGCTTCTTCAGCGGCACCTGACCCTGGCCGTTGCCGACCATCACACGGTACACGGGGATCTGCGAGCCGGCGGTGACGCTCTTGATGGACTGCTCCTGGCGGTCCATCGCGCGCTTGACGCGATCGTAATCGCCTTCACCGAGCAGGTAGATGCCGTTGTATCCGGTGCCGCGCCAAATGGCGTCCTTGGTGCGCGGATCCACCCACACCGGCTGCTCGGGGAAGTTGAAGCCGGCCTTGTTGATGTTGCGCAGCACGCTGATGGCCGCGCCGGTCTTGCCGTCGAGCTGCTTGTATCCGACCATGTCGGCGCGGCGGGTGAGCACGATGGTCGCCAGCAGCATGCCGAGCATGATGGCGATGAGCATGAGGAACACCCACGTCAGCACCGTCCAACGGAATATGATGCCGAGGATGACGAACACGATCACGGGCACGAGGAACGCGCCGGCGATCAGCGCCGGAAGCATCTTGTCTTCCTTGTGCGTGTACTTGAAGATCGTTATGATCTGTTTGATCGTGCCCTGCTTCTTGGGCTTCGTCTGCTTGGTCTTCTCGTCCTTGCCTGCCATCAACTTCCTCGCTTGGTCTAGGGTGAACACACTGAGCGACAAGTTTACCAGCAGATGTGCCCTTCTGCCGACCATGAGCCGCCGCGTCGCTCGTTCGCGGTGTCTTTATCGGGTGTGCAGCGGCCGGTCGTCGGCTTTGAGCAGCGTCTCGCCCAGCGTCTCGCTGAAGGTGGGATGGGGATGGATGAGACGCGCGGCGTCGGAAAGCGGGGTGTGGTTGCCGACGAGCTGTTCCGCTTCCGCGATGATGTCGGATGCGACGGGCGCGACCATGTGCACGCCGAGCACGACCCTGACGCCGGGCTGTTGCGCGCGGATGCCGCTGACGAGCGACAGAGATCCGCCGGAGTCGCTCATCATCATGCGGGCGTTGGACATCATCGGGTACACGGTCTCCTTGATATCGGAGAGGTCGTCGCGCTGTTTCGCGTCGGTCGCGGTCAGTCCGACGCTGGCGGCCTCGGGGTTCGAGAACACGATCTGCGGGATGGTGTCCTCATCGAGCGGCTTTGGGTCGAGTCCGGCGATGGATTCCGCGGCGATGATGCCCTGCTCGAACGCGCGGTGAGCGAGCGCGTGCCCTTCGGTGATGTCGCCGACGGCCCATATGCCTGCGACCGGCGTGCGGCCGTATCCGTCGGTCGTGATGAATCCATGGTCGTCGACGGTCACGCCGGCGTCACGTATCCAACCGTCGGAGGTCAGCGGATCCCGCCCGATCGCGACGAGCACGAATTCGCCTTCGGCGATGTGCTCGGTGGAGCCGCCGTCCTTGGCGCTGGTGTAGTGCACGAGGGCTCCCATGTTGACGCCGGTGTCGATGTGGGTCACCGTCGAGCGGTCGATGACGTCGATGCCGTGTCGTTTGAGCTCACGCGTCAGGGTCACGCCGGCGCGGCGATCCCATCCAGAGAGCACACGGTCCTTGCGGATAAGCATCGTGACCTTGCATCCGGCGGCGTTCCACATGGAGGCGAATTCGGCGGCGATCGCGCCCGCGCCGATGATGACCGCGTTGTGCGGCATCGCCATCGACATCGCCCGCGTCGAATCGATGATCGCGCCACGGAACGGCTCGCCGGGCAGCTGCCGCGGGACGGATCCCATGGCGAGCACCACGTCTTGAGCGGTGATGTCGTAGGACGGGCCGATGTCTTCCGGCACGTCCGAGCGCACGGACCGTTGTACGTCCTGCCCGTCAGCAGGTGCGGCGATGTGCACGGTGATGGGACGTGCCGCGCCGGTGATCGAGGCGACGCCCCGGAACACGGTGACGCCCCGATGGGCGAGCAGACCTGCCAGCCCTTGCGTCATCGTGTCGACGATGCGCTTCTTGTAATCGTGCAGCGTCCCGTAGTCGATGCCGTTGATGGTGGCGGAGATGCCCAGTTCGCCGGCGTGCCGGATGGAGTCGATTGCGTGGGTGGCGCTGATCAGCGCCTTCGACGGGATGCACCCGCGGTTGAGGCAGGTTCCGCCGAGCGTTGCGTCGCGTTCGATCATGGCCACGCGTTTGCCGAGCTCGGCCGCCCGCAAAGCTGTGGAATATCCGCCGGGTCCACCGCCGATTATCGCGATGTCAAAAGCTTCACTCATGTTCGACTCCTTTGTGCTCGTACCAAGACCATCCCCATCGTAATACCTTACGCCCGCCGGCGGGCTGAGCTGTGGAGCAAATAGCAGGGCTGTTCGTAGGCCAAGAGCGAGCAAGGTGGGTGCTGTCTTGCCTTCGCTGGCGGCGGGGCTGTCGAGCGCAGCGAGACTGGGGTGGTTTCACGCAGCCTAGGGCATACAAAAAACGGCGCTCCCACTATCGGGAGCGCCGTCAGGAAAGCAGCAGGGCGGCTGTCACTTCGGCCAGTTGCCGCGTTTGGGGCTGCGCGGTTTGGGCAGACGCCAGCGGCGCACCTGAATCGCGCGGCTCCAGGCATACGATGCGGAGCGCGAGCCCTTGGCAACGGATGCCTCGCCATACTTCTCGATGAGCTTCTTCTTCAGCTTGCGCCACATGACAGCCACGTCGATGATCACGGCAATCAGGTACACGTACAGCAGAATCATCATCGGGACCGACAGCTGCGGCGCGATGGTGGTGACGAGAATCGAGCCGAGCAGCATGACGAACGCAACCGGGATGAAGAACTCGCCGAGGTTGCGGCGCGCGTCGACGTAGTCGCGGATGTACACGCGCCACGGCAACCGTTCGGCCTTCGGCATGCGGTTGATGTCGCCGGTGCGCATCGCCTCGTACTCTTCGTCCTCGCGCTTGCGGATCCGCTCCTTCGCGGCCTTGGCGCTGGCCTTGCGGTCCGGCGGCACCAGAGGACGCAGGTTACGCGCCTGCGCCTGCTTCATCTTGGGGGTCGGACGGCCTTTCCCGACGGTCTTGGCGGGCGATTCCTCTTCGACCGGCTCCTGGGCCTTGTCCTTCTTGAAAGGGTTCCATGTCATAATCCGTCAGAATACGGCCACGCCTCGACGCTGGAAAGCCGGGCGAACCGGTTACAATGGCAGCTGATATGACCATCTGTTCCAGGCCGGCCGGTTCGTGCCGGCGGGATGGATGATGACGAACGCAACAGTAAGGAGCATCATGACCGCAGTGTTTTCCGACGAGCTGCGCGCGCGGGTCGAAGCCGATTTCGGCCGCGTCGTCGATCTGCTGGGCCGTAAGATCGCGCTGAAGTCGATTTCCGCCGAGGGCATCACCGCCGAGCATATGAAGCGGTCCGCCGAATTCGTGGCGGACGAGCTGCGCCAGGTCGGCATCGACGCGAAGGTCGTCCAATCGCGCAACCCGGATGGCACGCCCGGTGCATGGGAGGTCATCGGCTCGAAGATCGTCGACCCGCAGGCCCCCACCGTGCTGCTGTACGCGCACCACGACGTGCAGCCTGTGCCGGATCCGTCCGCATGGGACACTGATCCGTTCGTCGCCACCGAGGTCGGCACGCGCCTGTACGGCCGCGGCTCGGCGGATGACGGCGGCGGCATAGCGATTCACTCGGGCGCGATGAAGGCGCTCGGCGACGATCTCAAGGTCAACATCAAGGTGTTCGTCGAGGGCGAGGAGGAGATGGGCTCGCCGAGCTTCATCCCGTTCATCGAGGATCATCGCGACGAGTTCGCGTCCGACGTGATCGTCGTGGCCGACTCGGGCAACTGGTCCGCCGAGATTCCGTCGCTGACCACGTCGCTGCGCGGCAACACCTGTGTGGACGTGAACGTCAAGGTGCTGCACCATCCGGTGCACTCCGGCCAGTACGGCGGCCCCATCCTCGATGCGAACACGCTCGCCGCGATGCTCATCGCCTCGATGTACGACGCCAACGGCGACCTTGCTGTGCCGGGCGTGGCCGCGCAGGAGCCGGTCGGTGGCCTGCAGCGCGACCTTGACGAGGCCACCGTGCGCGAGGACGCCGGCATCGTCGACTCCTATCGTCTCGCCGGCACCGGTTCGCTCGCTTCCAGGCTGTGGACCAAGCCGAGCGTGACCGTGATCGGCTTCGACGCGCATCCGGTCGAGGGCTCATTCAACGTGGTCAGCCCCGAGACCACGTTCCGCCTGTCCCTGCGCACCGCGCCGAGCCAGCACCCGCAGGAGGCGCAGGACGCGCTTGCCGCGTTCCTGCAGGCACACGCCCCGTTCGGCGCCGAGGTGAAGGTCACCAAGTTGGAGAACGGCATGGGCTGGGCGATGGACCCGAACGCGGTCGCCACCAAGGATGCACTCGCGGCCATGGAGGAGGCGTTCGGCGTGGCGCCGATCAACAAGGGCGAGGGTGGCTCGATCCCATTCATCCCTGAGCTGCAGCGCATCTTCCCGTCCGCGCAGGTGCTCGTCACCGGCCCGGAGGATCCGAAGGCCAACGCACACAGCCCCAACGAGTCGATCTCGCTGCCCGGCTTGAAGAACAACATCCTCGCGGAGGCCCTGCTGCTCGCCAAGCTCGGCGAGTAAGGCCGGCAGCTGCCTCCGTTTCCCTGGGAACAGGTTGGGTGGCATACCCGAAACGGGTATGCCACCGGTGTGCTGCGACGATGCGGTGCCCTCCGTTCCGGTAGCCGGCGGCGTTTTTCGGTTGCCCGCCGTGGCTCTTTTGGTGGTGCGGTGAACAATAGAGGGAATGAACACATACTCCGAACCGGATCATTTGACCGGCTATTGCGCCGATGCCAGAGTCGCCATCGTCGACAATGACGAGTGCGCCTTGGAGTCTGTAGTCTCGCTGTTTGCTGATCGCCTACCTCAAACGATGTTATCTGGTCGACGACTGAGGGGTTGAGAGCAATCAAATCATGCAAGGAGCATGAGCTCAAGCCGGATTTGTTGCTTCTTGATATGTCATCGGAAGGCATCCAGGGTCCTTCGGTATGTCGTAGCATCCGTAGATTCGATGGGCGGGTCTGTCATGAATGGACTTCATAGCATCATATGATGGGTGAACGGGATCATCGAACCAAAGGCGGTCGAGGATGAAAAAACGGCGTAATCGCGGCAAAAACGGCAAAACAGTCGGCAATGGCAGCATCTCCAAGACCCGCAATAGCGGACGTATATCTGTGATATGGCTGCTGCTGGCCGTGGTGGTCGCGGTGTCGCTGACGGTCGGGGCATGCGCTTTGTGGCTGCCCGACCGGGCACCCGCACTGCTCGGCTCCGCCAAGGAGATCACGAGCGCGCCGGCCGGAGTGCAGGAGTACACGGGAGCCACCCAGGTCACCATGATTCCCACGGTCTCTCAGACGCGCGAACTGGTCGGCAACGCCTCCGGCACAGTGACGGAGGACATGTCATCGCAGGGATTGACCTCTGGCAAGACCGCGATGAAGGTCAACGGAGTCTCGGTGGTGGCACTGGCGACAGCCACGCCGATGTACCGCGACCTCGCCACCGGGGACAAAGGCGACGACGTGCTCGCCCTCAACAACGAACTCGCGCGCCTCGGACTGCCGGCCTCGGCGAAATCCACCACATATACATGGAACACGTCTCAAGGAGTGAAGCAGCTCATGAGCGCCGCCGGCAACACGTCGGACGGTTCATTGCCGCTGACCGACGTGCTGTGGATACCTGCCGCGAGCGTGCGGGTCGGCGAATGGGCCGGCACTGTCGGGGCGACCGTGGCCGGGGGAAGCGTCGTTGGGAAGGTGCCCGGCAGTGTCACGAAATTCTCCATCCAGAACGGGCAGCCGTCGGAACTCGACCGGACGGTCACCCTGATCGGGCAGACCGCCACGCTGAAAGCCGGCACCACCGAAGTGGATGACGCCGAGTTCTGCGCCAGAGTCGCCGCCACACAGGAATTCCAGTCACTCACCAGCGACATGCTCGCCACAGGTCTGGAAGCCAGCGTGCAGCTTGTGAATCCGGTGCAGGCGCTGCGCGTGCCGGCCGCGTCGGTGATCGGCGTCAACGGCAGCAAGGGGTGCATCGTCTCGGGTGGCAGGACCATCAAGGTGTCAATTGTCGGATCCGAGCTCGGGGCGAGTCTCGTCGAGCCCCAAGGCGCCGATGCCGCGGCTATCACCTCGGTTGAGATAGGCAGTGGTTTGACCGGCGAAAGCTGCCGATGATGACGGGGGAAGATGTATACGCCGGTGCCGGAGTCGGTGCCGCGCCGCAGCCGGAGCGATCGGTGAGCGTACATGATTTGGCGCATAGGTTCCCCGGAACGGACGTGTTGTTCGAACATCTGGATTTCACAGCGATACCCGGCCAGACCGTGGCGATATGCGGGCCATCCGGATGCGGCAAGTCGACGCTGCTGTCGATTCTTGCCGGATGGGAGAAGCCGTACCATGGCACGGTGGAACGCAAGAACGTGGAACGTGTAGGCTGGGTGTTTCAGAACCCGTACGGCGTGCCCGGGCGAACGGCTCTGGACCATGTCGTGTTCCCGCTGCTGGCCAAGGGGCTGCGCCGGCGCGAAGCGGAGCCGCAGGCGTTGGAGGCCATGGGGCTGTTCGACTTGGAGTATGCGGCCGACCGGCGGTTCAGCGAACTGTCGGGCGGCGAGGCGCAGCGGCTCATGCTGGCCCGTGCAGTATGCTCCAGACCTGACATGCTGCTCGTGGACGAGCCGACTGCACAATTGGATACGCGCACCGCGCACTCGGTGAGCCACGTGCTCGGGAACCTGGCCGGACAGGGCATGATCGTGCTGGTCGCCACCCATGACCCGGACACGCGCGACGCCTGCGGTCGCGTCATCGACCTGGCCGACTACGCCCCCGGCGATAACGAGGACTCCGGTTTTGCCCCCGCTGGCGGAAACGAACCCGCTGAGCCTACCGATCCCGCCCCCGCTGGCGGGGGCTCCCGCGAAGCGGATGGGGGTGGTCCCACCGACTCAACTGACATCGCCGAAAATGGATCGGAGGTGCGCTCATGAGACTGGGATCCATCATCTCGGAGACGCTGCGCAACATCGCCTCGGGCACCGCGCATGCTCTCACCATGTTCCTCGCCGTGCTGTTCGCCGGCACCCTGCTCGGAGGATACGAGGCGATGTCGGTCATGGGGTTGGAAACCGAAGCCGCGGTGCGCATCCGCGCATTCGCCGACGTGAAAACCGTGGTCGGCGGCAATGTCGACGGACTCGCCTGCGACCGGCTCTCCGACCATGGCGACCCGTCGTTCATTTCCGGGGCGATGCGGTCCGGCCCGCAGGTCGTGCCGCTGGCAACGAAAGGCATCGAACTGTCATCATATGAGGTGACCGCGGGCATGATGCGGCTCATCACCGCCGGAGACCCGCAGGAGGTTCCGGACTCGTCCGGCGTGTGGGTGTCATCCGACGTCTCCCATGATTTCGGTCTCGTCAAGGGCAGCCGCATGCAGACGAATCATGGCACGGTCACCGTGGCGGGCGTGTTCGATTGGCCGAATGACGGCAGGGACATGCGGTTCGCCTATGCGATGATCGCACCGGCGGCATCGAGCGGCGGCGTGTTCCAGGAATGCTGGGCAAAGCAGTGGCCGCAAAGCGACCAGATGGACGAGCTGCTGCTGTCCACCGCCACGAAGAACCCGAAATCGGAGATGCGTCCCGGTGTGACCGCTCTTAACAAGGGGGTCGATGCGCATTATGACGCGCAGAAGGGCTATCTGACCCGTGTGACCCGTTGGATGCCGTATCTTGGACTGGCGGTCGGCCTGCTGCTAGGCGTGATTTCGGTACGCCGCCGCCGGCTCGAATATGCAGGCGCGTTGCACTCGGGCGAATCTAAGGGTGCGCAGCTGCTCGGTATCGAACTGGAATCACTGATCTGGGCAGGAGCCGGCACGCTCGCGACATGCGCGCTGCTCTCCGCGTATGCGCTGCGCATGTCGCAGTCCGACCCTCTTGCCGTGTTGCTGGCCGCCGTTCGTACGCCGCTCGTGTTGCTGGCCGGAGTGCTCGTCTCCTCGCTGTTGACGGGATCGGTGATCCGACAGACGCAGCTGTTCCGCTACTTCAAGAACCGGTAGCGCCTAATCCCGTGTCACTTCGCCAGTCCCATCTGGTATTTCAGGGTCATTACGCGCGTTGCGGAGGCCGTCACCTTCTTCGCGAAGGCCGGGTCGGACTGCGCACGGGCGATGATACCGTCAAGAATCGGCGTCACATATGACGTATCGCCTATGCACGCCAAATCGCCGCCGGCGTCCACCAGACGCACGCCCAGGTCCTTGGTCGCTATGCCGCTGACCGCCGCGGCCGAAAGGGAGTCTGAGATCACCACGCCGTCATAGCCGACGCTGCCGCGCAGCGTGCCGTCGATGATCTTGCTGGAGAACGCGGCGGGCGCCGACGAGTCGATGCGCTGGTAGGTCGCCAGCGACATCATCACCATAGCCGGCTTCGCCTGCTTGATCGTGGTGTTGAACGCGCCTATCTGCTCGCCATCAAGCGTGGTCGTGGTGTCGAGGATGCCTTCGGTCGTGAAATCGGTATTGCCGGTCACCGCGCCCAAACCGGGGTAGTGCTTGACGGTCGCGCCGACGCCCGCGTCGCGCATGCCTTCGACGAACGCGATGCCGTGCTGCGCGTTTCCGTTGGAATCCAAACCGAAATCGCGGTTCAGCGCGCCAATCGGAGCGTTCGAGGAACGCTTGACCTGCACCGTCCCCAATACCGGGGCCAGGTCGATGTTGATGCCGGCTTGCTTGAGCTGGCCGCCCCAGGTCTTTGCGGAGGAGCGCAGCGTGTCAGCGCTCATCTGGCCCTGCGCCACCGCGGACGGCATCGTGTCGAATCCACTGCCCTTGAGATGCTGCACCTGGCCGCCTTCCTGATCGGTGGAGACGATCAGCTGGTTGCCGCTCGGAGCATAGCTTTGCAGCGCGTCAGCGGCGGTCTTGGCTGCGGCTGTGCCGTTGTTCCAGTTGCCGATGAGCACCACGGAACCGACATGGCGTGTGCTGATGAGGGCGCTGAGATCGGCCGGATTGCCGCCTGCGAACATCGGTGCCATGATGAGCTGCCCGGCCCGTTCATCGAGACTCATCGTGGCGATGGCGCGGCTCGCCTTGGCCGCGGGGGAGTCATCGGCTGCCTTCTGATGCTCCTGAGATTTCGGTGTGGGGGCCTTGTCGCGGTTCAGCGTCGAAGAGGAGGACTGTGGCTGCGCGAGATGTTCGAGCGCGTCTTTTTGCTGGGGGCGCAGCATCCACCATGCCGTGCCTGCCGCCACAAGGGCCACCACGCAGAGCATGGCCGCGATGATGGTGGGGGCTGAACTGGGGCGCGGCCTTCTGCCGCCGTGTTTGATCTGCTGCATCCTCATATGCACTAGCGTAGGCCATCATGTGTAGTGGTTGTGAGACGGTTGTGCGACGGCTGTGTTCTCAGCTCAGAGCATGACCAGCTTTCCTAGCCTTTCGATAGGCTTGTATCATGTCTTTTTTTGATATGTTGGGTATGTTCGATCCCGGCGACGGGCCACGCGGGCCACGTCGGGACTCCGGTGCGACCGATGACGATCCGGTGATCGTCGACGTGCAGGCGGATGGCGACGATCATGGCGAGACGCCATCCGCCGGCAAGGGGGAGCCGCCGAAGCGCGGCGTGCCGAGGCTCACGCCCCGACCGTTGCCGAACGGGCCCAGCAAGGGGACGAAGATTCTGATCGGCGTCGTGCTGGCGCTGGTTGTCGTCGTCGGCCTGTTCTTCGGCCTGTCGCAGTTCATCACGGACCTGATGTGGTACGGACAGCTCGGTTTTCAGAACGTGGTGTGGACCCAGCTGGGTGTCAAGTTCGGCCTGTGGGCGGCGTATGCGTTGCTGATGGCCTTGGTCAGCTATGTGTCCGCTTGGCTGGCTATCCGCGCTCGCCCCGATTCGTCCGACGGCTCGACGTTCCGCATCAAGGATGACGTCATCGAAGTGGGCAAGTCGTTCAGTTCCAAGACCGCGCGTCGCGCCGCCGTGGTCGTGTCGCTGGTCGTGGGCGTGATGTTCGGCTCGCAGTTCAACTCGAACTGGTCTGAGATCCTGCTGATGTTCAACGCGCAGAGCTTCGGCACTGCCGATCCGCAGTTCGGCATCGACAACGGGTTCTATGTGTTTGTGCTGCCCGGTTTGCGGCTGGTGATGTCGGCCGTATCGATGCTGCTGCTGATGGGCATTGTGTTCTCCGTCGTCACGCATGCGATGATGGGCGGCATCCGCTTCACCATGCCGGTGCATGGTCGCGGAGTGCTCGCTGTGACCAAGCGCGCCCGTCGCCAGATCGGCATCTGGCTGATCCTCAACATGCTGGCCTGGTCCGCGCGCCAGGTGATCGGCGTGTTCACGCATCTGACCCAGCAGGGCGACCGCATCACCGGCGCCGCATACACCACCGTGCACGCGACCATTCCGGTCACGTTCATCATGGCGGCCATTACCGCGGTGCTCGGTGTGTTCCTCGGCGTGTGGCTGATGCACTCCCATGCGTTGGAAGGCGCCGCCAAGCCGAGTGTCCGCGCCGCCGCGGCTCTCAAGGCGTGGCGTACGCCGGTGATTGCGATCGCCGCCGCGCTGGTCGTCTCGCTGGTGCTCACCGTCGCATGGCCGATGCTGCTGCAGCGGTTCAAGGTGAACCCGAACGCGCAGGAGATGGAATCCACCTATATCCAGCGCAACATCAACGCCACGCAGCAGGCGTACGGGCTCGACAAGGTGAAGGTCGAACAGTACAAGGCCACCACCAAGGGCAAGTCCGGAGCGCTGTCGTCCGAGGCCGAATCCACCGCGCAGATCCGACTGCTCGACCCACAGGTCGTCAGCCCCACGTTCAAGCAGCTGCAGCAGTCGAAGCAGTACTACACGTTCGCCGACACGCTGGCCGTCGACAAGTACGACATCGACGGCGTCAGCCAGGACACGGTGATCGCCGCCCGAGAACTGGATCTGGAAGGCAACGACAACCGCAACTGGGTCAACGACCACACCGTGTATACGCATGGGTACGGTGTCGTGGCCGCATACGGCAACAAGGTGGCGTCGGACGGGCAGCCGCAGTTCTTCGAATCCAGCATCCCCACCCAGGGCAAGCTCACCGAATCGCAGAAGTACGAGCCGCGCATCTACTTCTCCCCGAACGCCCCCGAATACTCGATTGTCGGGGCTCCGAAGGGCATGGATTCGTGGGAGTTCGACTATCCGACCGGATCGCAGGGCGCGACCAATACGTTTGACGGCGATGGCGGCCCCTCGGTGGGCAACATCTTCTCGCGGCTTTTGTACGCGGTCCGGTTCGGATCCGATCAGATCCTGTTCTCCGACCGTGTCACCTCCGACTCGCAGATCCTGTACGACCGTTCCCCCAAGGAGCGCGTCGCCAAGGTCGCCCCGTACCTGACGCTGGACGGCCGCGTGTACCCGGCGGTGGTGGACGGACGGGTCAAGTGGATCGTCGACGGCTACACCACGTCGGATGCCTACCCGTATTCGCAGATGACCGATCTGGGAAGCGTCACGCAGGATTCCACCACCAAGACGTCGAACACGATCCAGGCGTTGGGTTCGCAGAAGGCCAACTACATCCGCAACTCGGTCAAGGCGACCGTCGATGCGTACGATGGCTCCGTCGAACTGTACGCCTGGGATGCCAACGATCCGGTGCTCAAGGCATGGGAGAAGATCTTCCCCGGACAGTACCACCCGATCTCCGAGATATCCGGCGACCTGATGAGCCACCTGCGTTACCCGGAGAACCTGTTCAAGGTACAGCGCGAGCTGCTCGCGAAATACCATGTGTCGTCCGCAGGCCAGTTCTTCTCCGGCGAGGATTTCTGGCAGACGCCGGTGGATCCCACCGAATCGGCCACGGCGCAGCAGCAGGGCGTTCCGCAGCCCCCGTATTACCTGTCATTGCAGACCGGCGGGTCGAAGAAGCCGGTGTTCTCGCTGACCTCCTCGTACATCCCCGCCGGCACGTCCACGCGAGAAATCCTCACCGGCTTCCTGTCGGTGGATTCCGACGCGGGCAACGAAAAGGGCGTAATCGGGCCGAACTACGGCACAATACGATTGCAGGAGCTGCCCAAGGACTCCAACGTTCCCGGACCGGGGCAGGCGCAGAACAACTTCAACGCGAACGCGGACGTGTCGAAGGAGCTGAACCTGCTCGAATCCGGTTCCACCAAGGTCAACCGAGGCAACCTGCTGACACTGCCGCTGGGTGGCGGTCTGGTGTATGTGCAGCCGGTGTACGTGCAGTCCAGCGGATCGACCAGCTTCCCGCTGCTCAAGAAGGTGCTGGTGGCGTTCGGCGACCAGGTCGGATTCGCCAATACGCTCGACGAGGCGCTCGACCAGGTGTTCGGCGGCAATTCGGGTGCGTCCGCGGGCGATGCCGAGAATTCCGGCAACACGTCTCAAAGCGGTGACGGGCAGAACGGCACTGACTCCGGTGATGGCAGCGAGAGCAACGGCAACGCGAATGGCAGTGGTACGAACGAGGGCAAGGACCAGAACGGTTCCTCCTCGCAGGGCGGCAGCCAAAGCCCCGAGCTTCAGCAAGCGCTGAAGGATGCGGCCCAAGCGATGAAGGACTCCCAGTCCGCCATGAAGAACGGCGACTGGACCGCCTACGGTGAAGCCCAGAAGCAACTGGAAGAAGCCCTCAACAAGGCCATCGAACTCGACGGTGGCAAGTAAGAGCCAAACCAGAAAACCCCAGTACTGTGAACGCCCCCACACCGGGGGCTGTCATGCGCAGCATGACTGGGGGGGGGTTCTCAGCCCAGAACGGCCCCCAGTCATGCTCTACCCATCTGACCATCTGATTCGCTCCCAGCCCGTGTGCCACACCAAGCGAAAAACACCCCAAAATCGCATGGTGTGGCACAACAGAGAGCCACACCATGCGATGTGAGCCTTCACATCATGTGGTGTGGCAGAATGCGAGTCGTGAAAACCGCCATTTTCCAATGATCGGTGGATGAGCCCGGAATCACCCTTGGCCACACCAGCCCCAAAACCCTCAAAAATCGCATGGTGTGGTACAGGCGAGGGCTAGATGGCAGTCGGTCGGTAACCATCCCCACACCTTCTCTCGCGGAAGTCCCATCCGGCGGTCTTCAAACGGAACTTTCGCGGGAGGGAGGGAGCTGACTAGTGGGAAAGGGGAACCTGACTAGCGGGCGGCGATGAGATCGAATACGTGCTCGACTACGCGCGCCGTGCAGGAGCCGTGCTCGGGGATGGCCACGTTGCGACGGATGAACGCCTGATAGGCGGCATGGTCGAAATCGTCGTGCTCGATGGCTCTCACGATCGCCTCGGCATCATCCGTGAACAGCGTCGGGATATCGCGCTTCGGGTCGATGTACAGGCTGCGTTTCTTCGAATAGTCCGGCCAGTCGTACGCATAGAGGAACACCGGCAGGTCAAGCAGTCCGGCCTCATAGATCACGGTCGAATAGTCGCTGATGACGTAATCGGCGACGAACAGCATGTCGTACTGGCTCGGATAGTGCTGGAATACGTGCGGATTGTTGATACGCAGGTCGTCCAACGGATGGCATTTCACGATCAGGTTGTACTTGTCGTAATCGATGGCATCGGCGAGGGCTGCTGCCGCCTGAGTCTGATTGGCGGGCGTCTTTTTGCGGAACGTGGGGCAGTAGACGATGTTGAGCTTGCGCCCGAGTTCCGGGAACTCGCGGATGATGCGTTCGCGCTGCTGCGCCCGGTACGAGCTGTTGATCAGCAGATCGGTGCGGGGCAGTGGCGCCTCGTAGATGATGGACGGGTCGATGTCGAAGCCGCGAGCGTAATCGCTGATGAACGATTTGGATGAGATGAGCACGGACGTGTACCCGCGATGCATGTTCAGCAGCGAGGCGGTGGAGAACTTCCGGCCTTCCTTGGAGCCCAACGCGGTGTATCCGAACTTCTTCATGTTGCCGAGCGCATGCCACATCTGGATGACGGGCACGTCGATGTAGCCGGCGAGCAGGCTTACCACGATGGCGTAGGTGTCGAGCAGCACCGCCTGGCTGGTGGCGATGAAATACAGCTGCCGGATCATATGGAACCCGTATCGTACCGGGTTGTGCAGCTTCTTGGCGAGGATCACCACGGAATAATCCGGATGCGTCTGTCTCACATAATGGCGGATGAGCCGGAAATCGGTGGTCGGGCGGTCGCTCTCGCGACTCAGGCACACAATCCTACGCTTGCGCGGGAACGCGCGGAAGAACCTATATGTAAGAAGCATCATCATCCGAACTGCATTAATCAGATGACGTTTCATTCTTGTTCTCCCTTACCGAAGCATCAGGTTGGTGTGTTAGCCGGTCTACCGTAACTGCAACTCTATATATTACATGGGTTACCACAAGGGGAACCATAAGGTGTCGTAAAGGAGCCCGGGGATGTCACTGGACGTTCACCAAATCCGCTGGCGGTCAAGTTACTTGGAGATCGACTATTCCTCGCGGGATGGTGGTGTGCCGTGGCTGTATTGCGTGGGACGTCGCCAGTTCGTTCCGTTCGAGATCGTCGGGCTTGAGAGCGGTGTCCGCCGCGCCCGCCTGAACCTGGTGCTCGGGGACGGGCGCGAGGTGCTTCCCGGCGGCCAATGGATCATCTGCGAGAAAATCAAGGAGTCTGCGCTCTTCAGTCTGCAGGCGCTGTACGCCGAATACCCGCTCATGCCGCAGCGCGTCGACTACGATGTACGTCACCTGCTGCCCCCGGAGTTGCGTGACGATGATGAGGCGGTCGCACAGTACACCGACGAAGAGCGTCTGGAACTGGTGGCTCGGCACCCCTATGTCACCAGCGGAGTCACCTACGACGATGAGGTGCTGGAGCGGCTTGACAATCTCGACCGCGTGTTCCGCTACGGCAAGAACAGCTACGCCTATACTGGTGTGTTCGTGCCCAAGACGAATCGTGCCGGTCTCATCTATCTCGCGTTGCACATGCAGTTCTTCCAGCGCAACAAGACCCCGCGCCACCGTCAGCGCAGTCGTCGCCAGATGCAGAAGGACGTTTTCGCGGCGACGTACTCGGTGATGACCAAGCTGGTGCCGCGCAAGCGCAATCGAATCCTCTTCCTCAAGGAGAACGGCGAGGGCCCGACGGAGAATATGGAGGCGTTGCAGAGCCGCATGATCGAGCGCGGCATGGACAAGCGCTTCGATATTCGTGCCCGGTACCGCAACGTATTCGCGGGCAGGCAGAACATCGTCGCCTGGCTGCGCGACCTGTTCGAGATCGCCCGAAGCCGGTACGTCTTCATCGACGATTACACCCCTGTATTCAACTTTATCGACCCCGGTGAAGATGTGACGCTGACGCAGATCTGGCATGCCGGCGTCGGTTTCAAGTCGGTCGGCTATGCCCGTTTTGGTCTCAAGGGCTCGCCGGATCCGTACAATTCCGCGCACCGCCGATACACGTACGCGCTGGTCGGCAACGAGCACCTGCGTCGCATCTATTCCGAGGTGTTCGGCATCGAGGAGGAGGCGCTGCTCGCCACAGGCATGCCCAGGCTCGACCATTTCCTCGATGAGAAGGTCGAGAAGGAATACCGCGAGGAGATGGCCGACAAGTTCCCGTGGTCGGCCAAGGGACGCGTCATCGTGTTCGCTCCGACGTTCCGCGGCACCGGTCAGCGCACCGCGTATTACCCGTATGACGAGATCGACATGGATCGTCTGTACCGCATGTGTGTCGAGACGGACACGTATTTCGTGTTCGAGATGCATCATTTCATCCGCAAGCGTCCGGATATCTCTGCCGAGTACGCCGACCGCATCTTCGACCTGTCCGATGAGAGCCTGACGAAGCTGTTCTTCATCGCCGATGTGCTGGTGACCGACTATTCGTCGTGCTTCTACGACTACCTGTTGCTCAAGAAGCCGGTAGTGTTCTTCGTGCCCGACAAGACCGCGTATTCGCTGATCCGCGGTGTGCAGCGGTCCATCGACGAGATGGCGCCGGGCGTGGTGTGCGATACGTTCGACGAGTTCCTGGACGTGCTGAGGACTCGCCATTATGAGACGGTTTCCCCTCACCCCTCGTCCATCGACCGCGCCGCCGAGCGCAGCGGACTCGCCAGCGACCGTGCCATCGACACTATTATCTACGGCAAGGATGTTCCGGGTGTGCGCAAACAGGCCTCCGGTAAGGGAGGCGCGGTGCCGGTCCGGCAGTCCGACAAGTCGGCCAAGTCCGAAAGGAAGGCAAAGGAACTGCTGGATTCCAAGGTCGCCGACAAGGATACCAAGTCCGCCTCCGACGAGGAGGAGTGAGCGTGCCGGGGAAAACGAGCATGGCCGTCGCGCCCGCCGCCGGCGCCGGTGAGCCCGGCAGTGGCTCCGGCGAGACTGCCCGGCACGCGGCACCACGCGGTGCCGGGCGCCCATCATACGAGCTGCTGTCCAAATACCGCGGCGTGCTGATGGGCGTGCAGATCCTGCTGATCATGGCGTTCCACTACACCGAGGACCTGTCGAACGCGGCCGACCATTTCAACGGTCCCGCTCAGGTGTTCTACGACTATATCGGCAGTTCCGGCGTCGACATGTTCCTGATGATCTCGGGGCTGGGCCTGTACTACTCGTGGAAGCGCAACCCGGACGCGGGGGCGTTCTACCGCAAGCGGCTGACCCGCGTGCTGGTGCCGTACGTCGCCGTGGCGCTGGTCGGGTGGATCTGGTTCGACTTCGTCCATTCGGATGCCGGAGTGGTGCGTTTCCTCGCCGACATCGCATTCGTCACGTTTTTCACGGACGGTGTGAAGTGGTTCTGGTACATAGCGGTGTGCCTGATTTGCTATGTGCTGTTTCCGCTCGTGTTCGCCGTCGTGGACGGTACCCGAAACGTCGCCGCGGCATGGGTGCGAACGTTGGCATTGTGTGCGGCCGCGGTGCTGGTCGCGGTGGCGCTGTACAGATTCGCGCCGTCTTTCTACGACAACGTCGATCTGATCGTCAACCGCATACCGTGCTTCATCTTCGGCGCGCTGCTGGGAAGGCTCTCGCATGAACGTCGTCCATTGCCCATGCCCGTGGTCGCCGCATGCCTGACGGCCGTGGCCGTCATGCTCTACCCGATGCAGCTGGTTGATGTCCCTATGGTCAAGGTGTACCTTCGCGCGGCGTTGAACCTGCTGTTGTGCATATGCGGCGTCGTCATCATGGACGTGATGGCCCGCGCGGGAAAGCCCGCGCTCGCAGGCCTTCACGACGTGGTATCAAAAGTGCTGAGCTGGTTCGGACGGTATTCGCTGGAACTGTATCTGCTTCACGTGATGATTCGCAAGATGCTGAACCTCAACGACCTGCCGACCACGCACCTGCGCTATGAGGCCGTCGTGATCATCGGCGCGATCGCGCTGTCGATACCCCTGAAACGGCTGTGCAACCTGATTCAGCACAGGCTGCTGCATGGGAAACGTTTACTTAATGCCAAAGAGTACAGGGGCACATATGCGGCTTGATGCACCAGCAGGCGAAAAAATGGCTGTATTCGTTTCACATGCCTTTGTTCTATATTTGAACCCTCTGCCGGTACCTCACATAGATGGCCCGTTCCTGTTCGGCCCGAACCGTTTCTTCCGTGACTACCTAGAGGGACGCAATATCGCATTTGAGGATCAAGAGTTGCAGGTGGATTTCTCTTCCATGAATGAGATGGGAATAACATTCATGGAAGAATGGAACAAGATGTACATGGGTGAGGCGCAATCAAAGCTGTCTGTCTTCAAAGAGAAAGATGTCCGCTATTACGCCGATGACTATGCCGCCTATGTGGGCCAGATGGTATTGGGTTGCGAGATCGGCGCCGAGCGTATTCTTGAACACCCTGATATCGAACGTTTGAAAACTGAGAACAAGAAACTATCCGAGAAGCGAAAGAAGCTCGAAGCGGATCTCAAGAAATCTCGCGCCGAGGTCCAGAAACTCCGTAACTCGAAGTCGTGGAAGGTCACTGCGCCACTGCGGGCGGTCATGCGCCTGTTTGGAAAGGACTGATGGTGATCCGTCTTAGTGCACTCTGCGTGCCGAATACCACAGAAAGGTGAATGCTCGGTAAATAAGTCGTGTCTGGAAGAACATATAGACTACGTATGAGTTAACGGGGCTGCAAGCCCGAAAGCGCATATAACAGTGGAGAGGGCATGAACATTGCTGTCATTTTTGCGGGCGGCACCGGCCAACGCATGAATTCGCGAACCAAGCCCAAGCAGTTTCTGCTCGTGCACGGCAAACCGATCATCATCTACACGCTTGAGGCGTTCGATCAGCATCCCGACATCGACGCCATCGTCGTCGTATGCCTGAAGGAATACATCGACGTTCTCGAACAGCTCATCACCAAGTTCGGCGTCGGTAAGATCGCCGCGATCGTGCCAGGCGGCTCATCCGGGCAGGAGTCGATCCGCAACGGCGTCGACAAGGCGAACAGACTGTATCCCGCGGATTCGGTCGTCATCGTTCATGACGGCGTCAGGCCGCTGATCGACCAGCAGACCATCACCGACTGCATCGTCAGTGTGAAGAAGAACGGCAGCGCCGTCACCGTCGTACCCGCCACCGAGACCATCGTGCAAAGCGAGGACGGCGTGATCACCAACATCATCGACCGCAAACAGTGCCAGCTCGCCCGCGCCCCGCAGTGCTTCCGCCTCGGCGAGCTGCATGACGCATGCCACAAGGCCGTGGAAGAAGGGCTCGGCGACTTCATCGACTCTGCGTCCCTCATGTCGTACTACGGCCACAAACTGTACGAGGTGGAAGGCGCCAGCTCGAACATCAAGATCACCACGCCATCGGACTTCTATATCATGCGCGCCATCATGGACGCGGAGGAAAGCTCCCAGATCTTCGGTCTGTGACACGAACACGGAGGACAACGACCATCATGTTTGATCTGCAAGAGGAATATGCGTCACTGGCGCAGCATCTCGATATCGACTGGGATGCGCTCGCCGGCCGGCATGTGCTCGTCACCGGCGCCACGGGCCTTATCGGCTCGCTGTGCGCCCGCACGCTGCTGGAACGCAACCGCTTGACGGGGGCGGGCATCATCGTGGACGCGCTGGTGCGAGACCCGGCCAAGGCACAGGCCATGCTGGGGCAGTACACGGCCGACGACGGGCTCGTGCTGCATCAGGGATCGCTCGAAGATGTCGACTCGCTCGACCTGCCGGCGGACTATGTCATCCACACCGCCTGTCCGACCGCATCGTCGTTCTTCATGTCCCATCCGGTCGAGACGTTCTCCGCGATCGTAGACGGCACCAGGTCGATGCTGGAACTGGCGCGACGCCGCGGCGCGGCCTCCTTCGTCTACGTCTCCAGCATGGAGATCTACGGCATGGGCAACAAGCAGCGCGGCACGGAACACCTGCTTGACGAGAGCGCCGTCGGCTACATCGACCCCTGCTCGGTGCGCAGCTGCTACTCCGAAGGCAAGCGCGCCGCCGAAAACCTGTGCGTCTCATACCATTCCGAATACCAGGTGCCGGTCAAGGCCGTCCGCCTGGCGCAGACCTTCGGCCCGGGCATCCCTCGCGACGACGTCCGCCTGTTCGCGGCGCTCGCACGCAACGCCGTGGCCGGCAAGGACTTCGTCATGAAGACGACCGGCGAAAGCACACGAATGTACTCATACACCGCCGACGCGGTGTCCGCCATCCTCACCGTGCTGGTCGCGGGGGAGAACGGCGTCTCGTACAACGTGGCCAATCCCTCCACCTACTCGTCAATCCGCGAGATGGCCGATATGGTGTACCGCGAATTCGGTACGGGCGACGCGCGCGTCATCATCGACGTCGACCCGAACGCGCCCTACCCGCCGGAGCACCACCTGCCACTCGACGTGTCACGCCTTGAGGCGCTCGGCTGGAGGCCGCAGGTAGGTCTCGAAGACATGTACCGCAAGCTCATCGCATACATGGGCTGACCTCGCGGGAGACCGCACCTGACCATGAGAAGACAAGCAGATTTGGAAGAACATTGTTTGCAACACTGAAGCAAGTCGTCGGCGAGAACTGGCATTGGCGACGGCAGGTCTGGAATCTGGCGAAGATCGATCTGGTGAAGACGTACCGCGGTGCCGCGCTCGGCAAGATCTGGCTGTTCGCCAAACCGGCCGTGTACATCCTGGTTTTCTGGGTGGCACTGAAATTCGGTCTGCGCAGCTCGTCCGACGTCAACGGCAAGCCGTTCCTGCTGTGGCTCGCCGCCGGTGTGTTCCCGTGGTTCTTCATGTCCGACATGATTACTACCGGCAGTGACGTATATCGTCGATACCCGTATCTGGTGAACCGCATCAAATTCCCGCTGTCGCTGATTTCCACGTTCTACACGCTGTCGCTGCTCATCATCTTCGCGTGCATGATGGCGTTCACCATTGTGGTGGCGCTGCTCACCGGCGTGCATCTTGGCCGCTACATGCTGCAATTGCCGCTGGTCATGGTGTTCATGTTCCTGTTCTGGGTGGCGTGGTCCATGGCTTTGTCGCCTTTGAGCGCGATATCGCGCGATTTCTCGAACCTGCTCAAGACGCTCGGCACCCCGTTCTTCTGGCTGTCCGGCATCCTGTTCGACATCAGCGGCTGGCCGCGTACCGCCCGTCTGGTGGCGTCCTTCAACCCGGTCACATGGGTCGTGCAGTCGGTGCGTGACTGCTTTATCTACAACAAATGGTTCTTCACGGATTGGGAGTCGTTCCTGCCGTTCCTGTTCGTGCTGCTGATCTTCGTCGTGCTCGCGTTGCACAACTACCACCGTCTGTACATGGAGGTGCCGGATGTCCTCTAAGCTCCCATCGAATGTCACGCGAATGGGCGATGCCACGGTCATCCGCGACGAGGACGCGAGCAATCCCGTCGCCGTGCGCTTCGACCACGTCACCAAGCAGTACAAGCTGTTCAAGAACGACAAGCTGCGCCTGCTGTCCACCTTCTCCAAGCGCATTCCGCACGATACGGTCAACGCGAGCGATGACCTGAGTTTCACCGTGAACCGCGGCGAATCCCTGGCGCTGCTCGGCGACAACGGCGCCGGCAAGTCCACGGCGCTCAAGATGATCACCGGCGTGTGCTTCCCGACGTCCGGCACCGTCGAGGTGCACGGGCGCGTGTCCGCGCTGCTGGAGCTTTCCGCGGGCTTCGACATGAAGCTGTCGGGCATGGAGAACATCGACATGCGCTGCCAGCTGTGGGGTTTGTCGAAAGAGGAGTCCAAGGAGCTCATTCCCGAGATCGTGGAGTTCTCGGAACTCGGCAAGTACATCGACCAGCCGATGCGCACGTATTCGAGCGGTATGCGCGCCCGTCTGGGCTTCGCGTTCGTGTCGTCGATCCGCCCGGACATCCTGGTGGTGGACGAGGCGCTGTCCGTCGGCGACCGCAAGTTCGCGAAGAAGTGCCGCGAGCGGGTCAACAGCATCATCGCCAACGAGAACGTGACCGTGCTGTTCGTCACCCACTCGACCGGCACCGCGAAGGAGTTCTGCCACAGGGGCATCGTCATCCAGAAGGGCAAAGCCATGTTCAGCGGTGGCATCGAGGAGGCCGTCGACTTCTACACCGCCTCGTGACGCTTCGGCCGTTCCGCTGACGGCGTTGCCGGCAAGCGGCACGGCCGACGTCCATTGACCGCGTTCGGTCGGATGGCCGGGACAACTCCCGCGTTTCGCGATTTTGCGGCCGTTGTCCTGCGGACGATAACGCGGGCATGTCCCGGATGGCCGGAATTTCGTGGTTTTATGCTGGATAACTGCTGCAAAGGGCTGTTTTGCGGCAGTTGTATCGTGTTCGTTCTGGACAACTCCCGCATTTCGTGATTGTGCGGCCGTTGTCCACGCTCCTGTCGGCGGATCGAGGCGAATCGCGCATCATGCACCGCTGACACCAGTCTCACCCGCCCTATCCCGCCGGCAGGGCGGTTGTTATGCTTGAAAACATGTCCTATACCATCCGTGCGGCCGTTGACGCCGACGTTCCTGCCATCGCCGACATCTACAACGAGGCGGTGATCCGTGGGGGAGCGTCCGCCGACCTTGAACCGGTGTCTCTGGAAAGCCGTCGTGCGTGGGTCGACTCCCATCAGCCACGCGCCAAGTATCCGGTCGTCGTCATCGAAGGTCCCGAAGGCGCCGTCGTGGGGTTCGGCTCGCTTTCGAAATTCCATCAGCGGGCCGGATACGACGGCATCGCCGAACTGAGCTACTACATCGCCGGCGACCATCAGCGCCAGGGACTCGGCACCATGATGGTGCGATGGCTGGTCGATGCCGCGGCGGAGCGCGGATTCACGCATGTCACGGCGATCATCTACGCCGACAACGCCGGCTCCGTCGCGCTCATGCGGCGGTTCGGATTCATCCGGTTCGGCCTGCTTCCCGCCGCAGTGGGCGCGCTCGACGGCAAGCTGCATGACATGAGCTATTGGGTCAAGGCGTTGGCGGGTGGGGTACAATCCTTAAGGTTGAAGACAGGAGAGTAACACATGGCATCCGATTTCTGGCTGATCGTGGGGCTGGGCAATCCCGGCAAGAAGTACGAGGGCACCCGTCACAACATGGGCTTCATGACCGCCGACATATTGGCCGAACGCTGGTCCGTCGCCTTTTCCGACCACAAGGGGCTCGCGATGCTCGGCAAGGGCGCGATGAATCTGCAGGGTCGCAACGTCAAGTTCTTCCTCGCCAAGCCGCTGACCTACATGAACGACTCGGGCAACGCGGTCGCCTCGATCAGCGCGTACTATCAGATCCAGCCGGATCACGTCGTCGTCATCCATGACGACATGGATCTCGAATTCGGCCGCATAAAGGTCAAGGCGGGCGGATCCGCCGGCGGGCACAACGGCATCAAATCAATCGACAAAGCCCTGAGCACCCCGAAGTACGCGCGCGTGCGCATGGGCGTCGGCCACGCTCAGCGCGGAGCCCACGCGCACGACAACACCGTCAACTGGGTGCTCGGCGGTTTCGGACCCGACCAGCGCAAGCAGCTGCCGGAATTCCTCGCAGACGGCGCCGACGCGGCCGAAACCATCATCTTCGACGGACTCGCCGCCACCCAGGAGAAGTTCAATGGCCGCTGAGCAGGGACGCGCGCGCGGCAAAGCGTCCGCCGCCACGGCCACACGCGTCCAGAACGCGCTGATCGACGGCTCCCTGTGCGGCATCCTCGAACGGCTCGATGAGGATCCGGCATTCCATCGGCTCGTCAGCGGCGGCATGAGCATCGCCGACGGCAAGGACATCGCCCCGATCATCACCGTGGGCACCCCGGACGGGTTGCGCCCGGCCATCGCCGCAGCGCAGGCGGAACACACCCCCGTCGTCCTGGTCGTGGCCTCCAGCCGCGAGGCCGAGGACACCGTGAACGCGCTGCGGTCGTGGTACGGCGGCGACCCGAACGACATCGCACAACTGGAGGCCTGGGAGACGCTGCCCCACGAGCGGCTCAGTCCCCGTGCCGACACCGTGGCGAGCCGCATGGCCGTATTCCGCAGGCTCACGCACCCCAGCGACACCAATCCGATGTTCGGACCGATCCGCATACTTGTCATGCCGGTGCGTTCGCTGATCCAGCCCGTTGTCAAGGGGCTCGGCGACGTCGATCCGCTCGTCTTCACGCAAGGCGAGGAGCTGCCTCTCGACGACGTGTCGCGCCGACTGGTTGAGAACGCCTACACGCGCGTCGACCTGGTGATGGACCGTGGCGAGTTCGCGGTGCGCGGCGGCATCATCGACGTCTTTCCTCCAACCGCGCCACATCCGGTGCGCATCGAGTTCTTCGGTGACGAGATCGACTCCATCCGAGAATTCCACGCGTCCGACCAGCGCACCTACGGCGAGGGCGTCCGCACGATCTGGGCGACACCCTGCCGGGAACTGCAGCTCACCGACGCCGTGCGGGACCGGGCGAAACGGCTCATCGGGCAGATTCCGAATGCCGACGACATGTTGGAGTCCATCGCGAACGCGATTCCCATCGAAGGCATGGAATCCCTGATGCCCGCGCTCATCGACGACATGGAACCCGTGACCGGCATGCTCGACAGGCATGCCGTCATCATGCTCGCCGACCCGGAAAAGCTGCGCCGCGCGGCGGACGACCTCTCGAAAACCGCGAACGAGTTCCTCGCCGCCAGCTGGCATGTCGCCGCGGCCGGGCACGGTGCCGGAGCTCCCATCAGCTTCGACCAGGCCAGCTTCCTCGACTACGAGGAAACCATCAACTCGCTCGCATACTCCAGCCACGACGTGTGGAGCCTCACCAGTTTCGGCGTGGACGCCTGCCGCCCGAACCACGTGCAGCTCGCCGCCGGCAACCCGGGCGAATACCGCGGTGACGAGACGAAGGCCGCGGCCGGCATCGAGGGGCTCATCGACGCGGGGTACCAGGTCACCGTCACCGCGGCCGCGCAGGGCACGCTCGCACGATTGAAGCGAGCCATCAACGAGACCGGCATCGCCTCGTTCGACGTCATCCGCTCCCAGGCCATCGACGGGTTCATCGACACGGCGGCGAAGACCGCGCTGCTCACCGAACGCGACCTGACCGGACGGTCCAGTGCGGCCGGTCAGGCGAAGACCCCCAAGCGCCGCCGCAAGGCAATCGACCTGATGGAGCTCAAAGCCGGAGACTACGTGGTCCATGAGCAGCACGGCATCGGCCGTTTCCTGGAGATGCGGCAGCGCACCATCGGCACCGGGGCGAACAAGACCACGCGCGAATACCTTGTCATCGAATACGCGCCCAGCAAGCGCGGCGCCCCGGCCGACAAGCTGTTCATCCCCACCGACCAGCTGGATCTGATCAGCAAATACATCGGCGCGGAGGCCCCCAAGCTCAACAAGCTCGGCGGCTCCGACTGGGCCGCAACCAAGGCGAAGGCGCGCAAGCACGTGCACGAGATCGCCGAGGACCTGGTGAAGCTGTACTCTGCCAGGCAGCGCACCAAGGGGTTCGCGTTCAGCCCCGACACGCCATGGCAGAAGGAGCTGGAGGACGCGTTCCCGTATCAGGAGACGACGGACCAGCTCACCACCATCGATGATGTCAAGTCCGACATGGAGAAACCAGTGCCGATGGATCGCCTCATCTGCGGCGACGTCGGCTTCGGCAAGACCGAGATCGCCGTGAGAGCAGCGTTCAAGGCCATACAGGACGGCAAGCAGGTGGCCGTCCTCGTGCCGACTACGCTGCTCGTGCAGCAGCATCACGAGACGTTCACCGAACGGTACGAGGGCTTCCCGGTCACCGTCGCGGCCATGAGCCGCTTCCAGACGACCAAGGAGATCAACGAGACCATCGAGGGACTGGAGACGGGTGGCGTCGACGTCGTCATCGGCACCCACAAGCTGCTCAACCCCAAGATCAAGTTCAAGGATCTCGGCCTTGTCATCATCGACGAGGAGCAGCGGTTCGGCGTCGAGCACAAGGAGACGCTCAAGGCGCTGCGCACCAATGTGGACGTGCTCTCGCTGTCCGCCACGCCTATCCCGCGCACGCTGGAGATGGCGGTGACCGGCATCCGTGAGATGTCTACGCTCGCCACCCCGCCCGAGGACCGGCTTCCCGTGCTCACCTACGTGGGCGCGTACGAGGACGCTCAGGTCACGGCCGCGGTCCGGCGCGAACTGCTGCGCGGCGGACAGGTGTTCTACGTGCACAACCGCGTGCAGGACATCGCGAAGACGGCCGCGAAGATCCACGAGCTCGTCCCCGAGGCGCGAGTCGGCATCGCTCACGGCAAGATGGGGGAGAAGCAGCTCGACGGCGTAATCCGCGACTTCTGGCATCGCGACATCGACGTGCTCGTATGCACGACGATCATCGAGACCGGACTCGACATCTCCAACGCGAACACGCTGATCGTAGACCACGCCGACCGGTTCGGCCTCTCCCAGCTGCACCAGCTGCGCGGGCGTGTCGGCCGCGGCCGCGAACGCGCGTACGCCTACTTCCTGTACGACCCGTCCAAGCCGATGACCCAGCAGTCGCACGACCGCCTCGCCACCATCGCGCAGAACACGGCGCTCGGAAGCGGCTTCGACGTCGCCATGAAGGACCTCGAACTGCGCGGCACCGGCAACCTGCTGGGCGACGAACAGTCCGGGCACATCGAGGGCGTCGGCTTCGACCTGTACGTGCGCATGGTCTCGGAAGCCGTCGAACAGTACAAGGAGCCGGAGCGGACCGAGCCGGTCGCGGTCACCATCGACCTGCCCATCGAAGCGTCCATCCCGGTGGACTACATCGATTCCGACAAGCTGCGGCTCGAAGCATACCGGAAACTGGCCGCTTCGCGCACCGATGAGGACCTCAAGGAACTCGCCGACGAACTCACGGATCGCTACGGCAAACTGCCGGAGGAGTTCGAGACGCTGTTCGGCGTGGCCCGCCTGCGCATGAAGGCGCGGGAACTCGGCATATCGGAGATCGTCGCGCAGGGCAAGAACGTGCGCGTCGGCAAGATCGACCCGCCCGAATCGATGCAGATGCGCATCAACCGCATCTACCGCGGGGCGCAATACCGGCCGGTCACGCACACATACCTGATCCCCGCGCCGTTCGCGGGCACGCTCGGCGGCAAACCGATGCCGGGCGATCAGGTCATGGACTGGGTGAGCGACCTGCTGCACGACTTCGCATGGAAGCCGCAACCGAGGAAGGCATGATGGGCTCCGGATCCCCGTTCGAAGGCATGCCCGGAGGCATCGGGGAGCAGAACGGCATGATCCGGCTGCCGTACCATCCCCTGACTTCGCTGATCCGGCATTTCGACAATGGCCAGGCCCTGGCGCTCCTGCACTCGGGGCGGGGCGGACGGTATTCGGTGCTCGGACTGCACGCCTACCATCGGCTCATGCAATACGGCGATGACGTGATGGAAGGCACCCTCGCCGTCTGCGGAGACGACGATGTCTGGCGGGACCGGCTGCTCCCCGGCCAAGACGCGCTCATGCTGCTGCACGACCGGCTGCGTGACGAGCCCGGCGTGCTCGGATTCATGTCATATGATGACGGCCGACGCCGGGAAGGCGTGCGATCCCGGTTCGACGGCGGCCCGCAGGCGGCAGAGCGAAAGACGCCGCCGGACGCCGCATGGTGGAGTTTCGACGACATCCTCATCGAAGACCGGCAGCGGCGCTCGCTGACCCTGCTCAGCCATCATCGCCACCCGAACAGCGCCCGGAACATCGCCGCCATACGATCCGTCTGCCAGTCCGCCACCGCTGGCGGGGGCTGTCGCGAAGCGACTGGGGGTGGTTATCCAGACTCCCCGCACACCTCAGCCTCCCACCGCGGCGCATGGCGCTGCGACCACGATCGCGCCTCATACTGCGAGGCCGTGGAACGACTCAAATCGCACATGCACGACGGCGAAGCCTACGTAGTGAACTACTCGTTGCGTCTCGACGTCACCAGTCCCGTGACGCCCCTGGACATGTTCCTGCGTCTGAACGACGACAATCCCGCGCCGTTCTCCGCGTATGTCAACGGCGGCGGATGGCAGATCGTCAGCTCGTCGCCGGAACGGTTCCTCGAATGCCGCAGCGGCCATGTCGTCACCCGCCCCATCAAAGGAACGCGGCCACGTGGTCTCACCGTGCAGGAGGACGCGGCCAACCGCGCCGCCCTTGAGCAATCCGGCAAGGACCATGATGAGCTGCTCATGGTCACCGACCTCGAACGCAATGATCTGAGCCGCGAGGCGACTCCCGGAACCGTGCAGGTCACGGGGTTCGCCGAACTGGAGACCCACCCGCACGTGTTCCATCTGGTGTCCACCGTCGAGGCCGAATTGCCCGATGCCCGCGATCTGTCCGAACTGCTTGCCGTCATGTCGCCGGGCGGATCGATCACGGGGGCTCCCAAGCGCCGCGTCATGCAACTCATCGACCGGTATGAACGGTCGCCTCGCGGCGTGTACACCGGCTCTCTCGGCTACATCACCGCCGATGGCGACTGCGATCTGAGCATTCTGATCCGCTGCGCGACGCACGTCGGGCGATGTGACAAGGCGGGTCTGTACCGGATCGGCGCGGGCGGCGGCATCACCATCGAATCCGACCCGGACGCCGAATACGACGAGGCCATGCAGAAAGCACAGGCGCTGCTCGACGCGCTGGACTGTGACGTGTCGGACAGTGACGTGCATGACGGAAGACAAGGACAATGGCATGACTAATAGCAATGGCACGCCTGGCGGCGAAGGCACGGCCGTCACATTCGCCCTGGATGAGGGATACCAGTTCGGCCTCGGCGTATTCGAGACCATCAACCTGACCGGCGGGCGACTCGTCATGCTCGACCGTCATCTCGACCGGCTTCGGCGCGGAGCGCGGGCATTGGATATCGACGCGCCGGACGATGATACGCTGCGGGCTCATATCGCCGAACATCTCGACGCGGCAGAATTGCCTGACGGTCGGTCGTTCGCGGTCAAGCTCATGGTGTCGTCCGCGAACGTCATCGTCACGCATCGGCCGAACCCGTATGCGGATTGGGCGCAGGACCGCGGTCTCAGGCTTGGCTGGTGCCGCGCCTGGCGCAACGAGTGTTCGCCGCTCACGGCGCACAAGACGCTGAATCAGGGAGACAACATACTCGAATCGCGTTCGGCTCGGCGGCTCGGCTTCGATTCCGCCGTGTACCTCAACACGCGCGGCGACATCTGCGAGACCACCAACGCGAACCTGTTCTTCGTGCGCGACGGGCGGCTGTACACGCCGGACGAGCGATGCGGGCTGCTACCCGGCACCGTGCGGGCGTGGCTGTGCGAACGATACGAGGCCGAGCAGGGGACCTTCCGACAGGATTCGCTGGACAGCTGGGATGAGGTCTTCGCCACCAACGCCCTGATGGGCGTGCGCCCGGTCGTCGAGCTGGGGGATGCGGGCTATGGAATCGGGCCGGTGACGCGGGCGATCCAGCGCGAATACCGTCGGCTTGAGCTCGGTATCCTCTGACCGCCCTCGGCCGGCTCCGCCGCCAGTCCTCGACAGTGGCGGCGGAGCCGACTGAGGGCGGTCAGATGTGCGGAATCTGTCTATATCCAGCCGAATGTTAGCGCTCATATTATTTTTCCGAGAAATTCTGGCACTCGTCCACAAAAGGCATTATTCTTAAGTCTGTCATCACAACCTAACAGTCTTAAGGAGTAGTTGTGGCAGCTATTGAAAGCGTTTACGCGCGTCAGATCCTTGATTCCCGTGGCAACCCGACCGTTGAGGTCATCCTCGACACCGAAGACGGCGCCGAAGGCCGCGGCCTGGTTCCGTCCGGCGCTTCCACCGGTGAGGCCGAGGCTTGGGAGCGCCGCGATGGCGACAAGTCCGTCTACGGCGGCAAGGGTGTGCTGAACGCGGTCAAGGCCGTGAACGAGGTCATCGCTCCGAAGGTCATCGGCATGGATGCCACCGACCAGCGCGCCCTCGACGACCTGATGATCGAGCTCGACGGCACCCCGAACAAGGGCAAGCTGGGCGCCAACGCCATCCTCGGCGTCTCCCTGGCCGCCCTGTACGCCTCCGCCGAGTCCGCCGAACTGCCGCTGTACCGCTACATCGGCGGCACCAACGGCCACATCCTGCCGGTCCCGAACATGAACATCATGAACGGCGGCGCCCACGCCGACTTCGCCACCGACATCCAGGAGTACATGATCTCCCCGTACGGCTTCGACACCTACAGCGAGGCCCTGCGCGCCGGCGTCGAGGTCTACCACACCCTCAAGAACGTCCTGAAGAAGGAAGGCCTGAACACCGGCCTCGGCGACGAAGGCGGCTTCGCCCCGAAGATGAAGTCCAACGAGGACTCCCTCAAGTACATCATGGACGCCATCTCCGCCGCCGGCTACGAGCCCGGCAAGCAGATCGGCATCTGCCTCGACGTCGCCTCCTCCGAGTTCTACAACAAGGAGACCGGCAAGTACCGCTTCGACGGCGAAGAGCGCGACTCCGCCTACATGCTCGACTACTACGAGAACCTCATCAACGAGTACCCGATCGTCTCCATCGAGGATCCGTTCAACGAGGAAGGCTGGGAAGACTGGGCCGAGATCACCCGTCGCCTCGGCGACCGCCTGCAGTTCGTCGGCGACGACCTGCTGGTCACCAACCCGGCCCGCCTGCGCAAGGCCATCGACATGGGTGCCGCGAACTCCCTGCTGGTCAAGCTGAACCAGATCGGTTCCGTCACCGAGACCCTTGACGCCATCGAGCTGGCCACCGAGAACGGCTACACCTCCATGGTCTCCCACCGCTCCGGCGAGACCCCGGACACCACCATCTCCGACCTCGCGGTTGCCAAGAACACCCGCCAGATCAAGACCGGTGCCCCGGCCCGTGGCGAGCGCGTCGCCAAGTACAACCGCCTGCTGGAGATCGAGGAGGAGCTCGGCTCCACCGCTCAGTACGCCGGCTACAGCGCCTTCAAGGCCTGCAAGAAGTACATCGCCAAGTGATTGTCGCGGCCGTAAGGCCGAGACGATGCTAGCGTCGTGACAATGCCCGGCATATTCGCCAAGTCGAATGTGCCGGGTATTTTTGTTGCCATGAACGACTCGACCCGGAACATGCGACCACGCGGCAAACGAAGCAAACGGCACGGCACCGGACCGATCGCGTTCTTCGTGTCGCTGTTCATCATCGCGCTCGGAGCCATCCAACTGGTCTCCACGTTCCACACGTACGCGCTGAACCTCGCCCAGCTCAACGACCTCAAGAATCAGGAAGCCGCGCTTGTCACCAAGAAGCAGGATCTCGAAAACGACATCGAACGCTGGAACGATGACAGCTATGTGGCGGCGCAGGCGAGGGAGCGGCTCGGCTTCGTCTTCCCCGGTGAGAAGGCGGTGCGCGTGCAGCACCCGGAAGCGGTGACGGGCACGAGCGAGGGGACCGCGAAGACCAAAAGCGGTACATCCGACGGGAAGGTGCTGCCCTGGTACAGCGAGCTCGAATATTCGTTCAAGAAAGCCGATGAGCGGCCATCGAAAACGGCCTCCGGCAGCCAATCGGGCGATACCGGCAAAGCCGACGGCAACTCCGGCAGCGCAACCGACACGAACTCGGGCGACAAGCAGTAGACGCGGCCGGCGGCAGCGTCATTCATCCGACTGCATAAGCCATTCGACCAGTTATTCGATAAGCCATTCGATAAGGAGCCAAGCTGGTGACCGAACCAGAATCACAAGACGAATCCACCACACGAGATGTCGCGAAACTCGCCGACCGATTCCTGCAGCAGCGTGCAGATGAGCGTGACATCGCCATCGTCGAACGGCAGCTCGGACGATACCCGCGCGGCATGGTGGCGGTCGGCGCCCGCTGCGCATGCGGCCGGCCGCTCGCCGTGGTCACCCGGCCCATGCTGCCCGGCGGCATACCGTTCCCCACCACCTGCTATCTGACCAGCCCCGAGGCGGTGAAGGCGGTGTCGCACATCGAAGCGGAAGGCCGCATGCGGGCGTACAACGAGCTGCTGCACGACGATGAGACGGTGGCCGGCGAGTACCGCGGGGCGCACCGCCTGTACGTGGCGTTCCGCCATGAGCTGGCGGTGCGGCTCGGCGATGACGAAAGCCGCATCGCCAACGTCAGCGCGGGGGGCATGCCCGAACGCGTGAAATGCCTGCATGCGCTGCTGGCGCAGACCCTGGTCATGGGGGAGGGCGTCAACCCCATCGGCGATCGTGTGCTGGAGGCGGTGACGGAGGAGTTCAGTCCATCCGTCTGCCGGTGCGGTTCGCTCGACGACTGAGCGGACAGACGAAAAACCGAACGGCCAAAAGACTGGAAACGGCCGCTGAACGCAATGATTGCGCCGAGCGAGACGATCATGCCGGGCGAACGCCCCCGATGATCGCGGTCGCCCGGCCGGCGAGACAGCGGGAAACAAAGGAGATAGAGATGAAATCCGTTACCGTTGCGGGCATCGACTGCGGCACGAACTCGATCCGTCTGAAGATTGCGCGTGTGGACGATCAGGGCATGCACGAGATCGTGCCGAGGATCCTGCGCGTGATTCGCTTGGGACAAGACGTGGACAAGACGCACCGGTTCGCTCAGGACGCGCTTGACCGGGCGTACACGGCCGCCGCGGAATTCGCCGGGGTCCTTGCCCAGCACCCGGTGGACGCGATCCGATTCGTAGCCACATCGGCGACCCGCGATGCCGTCAACCGCGACACATTCGAGGATGGCATCGAGCAGATACTCGGCGTGCGCCCCGAAGTCATCCCGGGAACGGAGGAGGCCGATCTGAGCTTCCTCGGGGCGACCAGCGTCGTGAGCCGCGGCGAGCTCGAACCCCCGTATCTGGTGGTGGACCTGGGCGGCGGCTCCACAGAACTTGTGCTGGGCGGCGACGGCATCGACGCGCCCTCCACGCAGGTACAGGCCGCGTTCTCGATGGACATTGGATCCGTGCGCATGACCGAGCGCCACCTGCGCCACGATCCTCCCAGCGAAACCGAAATCGCCGAAGCGATCGCGGACATCGACGAGCACATCGACGAGGCGTTCCGCACGGTGCCGGCGGGACGCACCCGCACGATCATCGGCGTGTCCGGCACGGTGACCACGATGAGCGCGCTGGCTCTGGGGCTCAAGGAATACGATCACCGACGCGTGGACGGCGTGCGCATCCCCGTGGACGACGCCTACGCCGTGGACGACAGGTTTCTGCGCATGACGCGTGAGCAGCGCCGCGCCTACAAGACCATCCATCCGGGACGTATCGACGTGGTGGGCGGCGGTGCCGTCGTATGGAACCGTGTGCTCGCGAAGGTGGCCCAGGCGGCCGCGGCCGATCATGGTGGAGTCATCGACTCGTATGTGGCCAGCGAACATGGCCTGCTCGACGGCATCGTGCTCGACTGTGGACGGCGGTTGCTTGCAGAACGCTGAACAAGCATGACATAATGGTTCTGCCGGCATATTTGCCGGCACAGCCCCCGTGGCGGAATCGGTAGACGCAGCGGACTTAAAATCCGTCGCTTTTGGCTTGTGGGTTCGAGTCCCACCGGGGGCACCTTATCGCAACATTCTGGGATGGCTGCTTTACATACAGCTGGGTTTGCGGCCCGACACTGACGAAAGGTGCAAGATGGCGAACTGGACGAACGTGACGCGCGAGCCCGAGACCGGGTTGCCGACGATGCTGGTGCAGGCGGTCTCCATCGCCTTTGTCATGTGCGTGTGCGAGCTGGTCAGCGCGCCGGTGATGGTGAGCGCCGTGGGAGGCGCGTTCGCCCTGATGCCGTGGTTCCTCGTCGCCTGCCTGTTCGCCGTCGCATTCGTGTATACGGTCGGATTCGTGCTGCTGTGGGCGGCTGATTCGTTCGCCGCGCGGCTGAAACGCCGCGATGCGCTGATGCCGCTGATATATGCCGTGATCGGATGCGTCGGGTTCGGCATCTGGGGGTATTGCGTGTATCCGGCGACGATGAACTCGATCATCACCCGAGCCGGTCTGGCCACCCTTTCGCAGGGCGACTCGCTGATGATCGGCATCAACTGCGCCGTGGTGGGCCTCGCCGCGTTCTTCCTGGGAACCGCCGCCATGCCGCGCGTCATGAAGTCCAAGGGCAGGATCGCCGTCACGGCCGCAGCCGTCATCGCGCTCGCCGTGTTCGGCGGCGTCGTCCTGGCGATGACGTGGTCGCATCTGGCGTGAGACCAGCCATTGCGGAACGCTGTCGTCGAGCTGACCTGATTCGGCGGTTCGACGGGGCAGCGGAGATGGCGACGGCCCGGCCGTGCGCATGTGCGTGGCGGAGGATATGATATCGCGATGGTATCAGCCGTGAAAGCGTGCATAACAGTGTGAAGGGATTCGTCAGTCATGTTCAGTGTTCTCGACATGTTCACCATCGGTGTGGGCCCCAGCTCGTCGCACACCGTCGGCCCGATGTGCGCGGCGCAGGCGTTCGCCTCGTCACTGGAGGAATCTGGCGCCGTGTCGCGCGTCGGCCGTATCCGCGTCGTCCTGTACGGGTCACTGTCGCTGACCGGACTCGGCCACGGCACCGACCGCGCGATTCTCGCCGGATTGGAAGGCAACGTACCCGCCACAGTTGATACGGATTACCTGCTTTCAGTCCGAGAACGCTGCGCGCACGACGGAACCATCCATGTCAACGGCACGAACGCCATCGCATACGATGACGACGGCGACATGGTCTTCGACCGGTGGAAGCGGCTCGCCCCGCATCCCAATGGCATGCGGTTCCAGGCGTTCGACGCCCAGGGCAACATCATCGACGAGCAGGTCTGGTATTCGATAGGCGGAGGGTTCATCCGCCGCGGACGGATCGACGACGCGCTGATCTCGAACCACGAGCAGACGCCGGCGTCGTCGCAGTCGCCGGAGGACTCCGGGAACGACGAGGCTGCCGAATACGGCGACGGCGTGCCATATCCCTTCGTATCATGCGACGGCCTGATCGACCTGTGTCGGAAGCACCATCTGAGCATCGCCGACGTCGTCTGGGCGAACGAAACGGCCCGGCGCTCGCCGCAGGAGGTGCGTGACCGGCTCACGCGAATCTGGAACGTGATGAGCCACTGTATCGACGCCGGGTGCGCCAGTGCGACGCCGACGCTGCCGGGAGGTCTGGACGTGCCCCGCCGCGCCCCGCTGATGTACCGGCGTCTCGCGGCCAACAGCGACGTGCTCAGACGCGGTCGCCGCATCTCTTCGGCGCTGGAATCCTCCGATTCCGCATGGGTGGCGTTGTTCGCCATGTCGGTGAGCGAGGAGAACGCCGGCGGCGGCCGGGTCGTCACCGCGCCTACCAACGGTTCGGCCGGCATCATTCCGGCCGTGCTGGAATACTACTGGCACTTTGTCGAGTCCGCCGACGACGAGGGCGTCAGGACGTTCCTGCTGACCGCCGGCGCGGTCGGATACCTGTTCAAGCGCAACGCCTCGATCTCCGGAGCGGAAGTGGGATGCCAAGGCGAGGTCGGCGTCGCCTGCTCGATGGCGGCCGCCGGTCTGGCCGCGGTGATGGGCGGCACTCCGGAGCAGGTGGAGAACGCGGCGGAGATCGGCATCGAGCACAATCTCGGCCTCACCTGCGATCCGGTGGGCGGTCTGGTGCAGATTCCGTGCATCGAGCGTAACGCGATGGCCGCGAACACTGCGATCAACGCCGTGCGTATGGCCATGCTCGGAGACGGCTCCCACATCGTCAGCCTGGATCAGGCCATCGCCACGATGAAGCAGACCGGCGAGGACATGATGTCGAAATACAAGGAGACCTCGAAGGGCGGTCTGGCGGTCAACGTCGTCGAATGCTAGGCCGTCGCCGTGCCGAATATGGCGAATATGGCGATTTGCGTTGAAAAATACGCTGCGAGCTATGCAACCGGGGCTTGGGGTGCTAGTGTGAGTGGCACTGTCTTTTTACGACTTGCGGCCATGCCATGAACGGCATGGCATTATTGATAGGAGGTAGGCCATGGCGAACATGCCTGAGGTCAATGCCGTGTTTGGCGCGGCGCCGGAGATCGCTTTCCCGTCGGACGAGGCGCCGAAGGGATTGAAGGCCGTGGAGATCGTCGAGGGTGACGGGCCGATGGTCCGCCGCGGCGACACGGTGACCGTGAACTATCACGGTGTGGTCTGGGGCAAGAACACGCCCTTCGATTCGAGCTTCGCCCGCCACCAGCCGGCAAGCTTCGGCATCGGCGTCGGCCAGGTGATTCGCGGCTGGGATCAGACCGTTCCCGGCCACAACGTCGGCTCCCGTCTGGTCGTGTCGATTCCGCCGGAGTATGGCTATGGCAGCCAGGGCATGCCGGCGGCCGGCATCGGCGGCGGCGACACACTCGTATTCGTCATCGACATCATCTCGACCCGCTGACCGTATGATGGCGGTCATCTGACGCATCGATTGGATATCACTGATACAGGAGGAACCCATGGGTGAGGAAAAATCCGTTCTGCTGACGCAGGAGGCTTTCGACACGCTGAAGGATGAGCTGGCGCATCGACAGGGCCAGTACCGCGAGGAAATCACCAAGCGCATCGCGGCAGCCCGCGCCGAGGGCGATTTGTCGGAGAACGGCGGTTACCAGGCCGCGCGCGAGGAGCAGGCGAAGAACGAGGGCCGCATCAACGAGCTCACCGTCAAGCTGCGCAACGCCACCATCGTCGAAGCTCCCAAGGCCGGCAAGGTCGGCAATGGGTCGCTGGTGACGCTGGAGCTCGCCGGCCGCGAGATGACGTATGCGCTGGGCTCGCGCGACATCAAGGTCGCGACGAAGTACGACGTGATCAGCCCCGAGTCTCCTATCGGCGCCGCCATTCTGGGCGCCAACGAGGGAGATACGGTGAGCTACAAGGCCCCCAACGGCCGTGAGATTTCCGTCGTCATCAAGGAAGCGAAGCCTCTGAGCTGACCATATGCGCGTCCCCGCTGACCGGGGACTGGTGATTGTTGCTGCGCCATCAGGGTCGACATGACTCACTTCGGGCTGTACGGTTTTATGCCGTGCAGCCCTTTCCAATATAAACTACGTTGTCAGAGCCGTCTCACTTGACTATCATTGAACCATAGGTTGTTGTGTTGGCCTATATACCGCAGACGCCAATTCAATGGAGAAGACATGAATGGGAAAATGCTCTCTGCCGTCGGCAACCGTTATAAGTACGTTGTCGCCGAGCTTCCTCCCATCTCAGGCAATGGCTGCCTCCTGTCTTACGCGCGGTATGGGATGTGTGTGCCTAAAACTCCATACAGTGCGAATTTCTGACATAGCTTATGTGAGGAGTTGTTTCTGATGAGACGTTCAACGAAGATTTCAATCGGCGTTACGACGGTGGTTATCGTAGTTGCTGCTGTCATCTGATGATGGTACGTACACGCCCATTAATCCCGCCAGCGGCATGCTCGGAGTCGGTGGACAGCAGGTCGCTGCTCTCTCATCCGACGGACGATCCGCCACTGGCGCCACGCTTCAGGCCTATGCCGAGGCTGTGGACTAGAAAAGCGTTTCTAAGTGCGCGCCGAAACGATGAGTGCGCGCACATAGGCACGCAAATGGCCCGGTTTGCGTTCTTAAGTGCGCACGGTTGTCGTTTCGGCGCGCACTTAGGAACGCTTTCATGTGTTACTTGGCGGTTTGCGGGGGGGGGGGCTGATTATTGCGGATTATAGCGGGTGATGATGGTCGCTGTAGCCTGGTAACCGCCCTCAGTCTCGCTTTGCGCGCCAGCTCCCGCCAGCGGGAGCATAAGTTGTGTGGGGCTCGCTGGCGGGGCTGACCTGAGCGGCGATGGTCACGGCCAGAGATGCACGATCACCATGTAGATCGCGACCATGTGGCAGGCGTAGCCGGCGACGGTGCCACAGTGGAAGATCTCATGGAATCCGAAGACGCGTGGCCACGGGTCAGGCTTGCGTAGCGCGTAGACGATGGCGCCGAGGATGTAGCAGGCGCCTCCCGAGGCCAGCAGCACCACGACGGCAGGGCCGGCGGCGGGGGAGACCCAGAAGAAGTACATGAACGCCACGCCGGAGACTCCGAACACGATGTAGACGACGGTATACAGCCAGCGCGGGGCGCTGATCCAGATCACATGGATGATGAGCGCCACCAGCGTGCAGCTCCATATGCCGGCGATGATGGCGTTACGCATATGCGGGGCGAGCGCGAACGACACCGGCGTATATGTGCCCGCGATGAGCAGGAAGATGTTCACGTGGTCGATGCGCCGCAGCACGTCGGTCACGCGGGGCGACCAGTCGCCGAGGTGGTAGGCGGCTGAGTTGCCAAACAGGATCAGCGAGCAGGTCATGAACACCGCGCAAGCCCATTTCAGTGGCGCGCCGTGGGCCAGGCATATCAGGACGATGCCGGCGGCGAGCGACAGTGGCGTGGCGATTGCGTGAATCCACCCTCTCATCAATGGCTTGGGCCGTCCGTGCACGTCGAGACGGATCTTGCGCTCCACTTCCGCCGGGGCGATTCCCTCGATGCGCGCGGCGTGGGCCTCGCCCTTGGCGAGGGTCCTGGTGGCTTTTTCCTCGGCCTTATGTCGGATCGCCTCGGCCTTCGCGCGGGATTTCGCTCTCACCGCGTCGGCCTTCGCCTGCAATGCGACTTCCCGCGCCTTGATGACAGCGGCTCGCTTCGCTGCCACCGTCGCGTCGTCCTGTACTGCCATATGACCTCCCCGATTGGTTACGGAAACGTAACTTACGTTAGCGTAGGTTATAGACTTGTCCACTCACGGATGTGCTCATGAAGTACTGATGACGATTGCGTCATGCATCGGCATGGTATTGCGTATCATGGTACTCATGGCTGATTTCACACACATTCTGGCTACTCGACCTGACTTCACCGAAAGCGATCGCGAATGGCTGCACCATCTGGTCGCCGACTGGCAGGTGATCGCCGATCTGAGCTTCGCCGACCTGCTGCTGATCGTGCAGGACGGCGACGGCAACTACCGCATCGTCGAGCAGTGCAGGCCCTCCACCGTGATGACCCTGAGAATCGATGACGCCGTCGGCGCGCTGGTCGCCCCGGAAATGGTGGGGGAGCTGGATGCCGCCATGCAGTCGAAGACCGTGTTCAGGTCCACTGTGCTCAGGGCGGTCGGCAAATCCACGGTCTGCAACGTGTACGCCCCCGTCCGTCATGACGGCAAGACGCTGGGGCTCGTCGTGCGTGAGACCAACATGGCCACGCGCGAGTCGAACGGCCGGTACGAGTCCGAAAGCATCAACGCGGGCAAGCAGTTGTACGAGATGATTCCCCGTGGCCAGTTCCCCTACGTCAACGCGATCATGAGCCAGCGCCATGTCGCGCGTGTCTCGGACGGCTTCATCATGCTCACGCAGGAGGGCATCGTACGCTACGCCTCGCCCAACGCCATCAGCTGCTTCAGAAGGCTGGGATGCCTGATGACGATGCAGGGGCATTTCCTCAGCGAAATCGGCACCGACTTGCTGCGTCGCAACGATCCAGTCCCCGAGGCGCTGCCGATGGTGCTGATGGGCAAGGATGCAGTGGATTCCGAAATCAACGCCAACCGATCCGCGGTATCCGTCCGGTCGCTGCCCCTGTACGACAACAACGGGCGCACCGGGGCGATCATCCTGTGCCGTGACGTCACCGAGCTGCGCAGGCGTGAGGTCGAACTGCAGACCAAGAACGCCACGATCTCGGAGATCCACCATCGTGTCAAGAACAACCTGCAGGCGGTCTCTGCGCTGCTCAGGCTCCAGGCGCGCAAGACGAAGTCCAGTGAGGTCAAAAAAGAGCTTGAAGAGGCACAGCGCCGCGTGCAGACCATCGCCATGGTGCACGAGGGACTGAGCCAGACCGCCGATGAGATCGTCGATTTCGACAAGGTCATCTCCAACCTGCTGAAGATGAGCGTCGACTTGGCCACGATGTGCGACCAGCACATCCACATCGATTACGTCGGCAAATTCGGCATGATGCCCGCACAGGACGCGACCCCACTGTCACTGGTGCTCACCGAGCTCATCACCAACTGTGTGGAGCATGGTTTCGAGGGACGCAAGGAGGGGCATATCACCATCTCCGCCGGGCGCAGCGGCAACAGCCTCAATGTCGTGGTGGAGGATGACGGGTCGGGGCTCGCCAACGAGGAACACGACGGTCTGGCACGCTCCTCGGGCTCCGGATTGGGCACGCAGATCATCAACACGTTCGTCACCAACGATTTCGGCGGCAGCGTGCGCTGGGAGCCGCGTCACGAAGGCGGCACCCGGGTCATCCTCGACATGACGCTGCGCGCGGCGCAGAACGAGTGACGGCCGCTTGACGGCCCGAAAACCTGCCGAAACATGATTGAAGGGTGGCCTCCCTGTGGGGGAGACCACCCTTTTCGTAGCATATGGAGCTATGAATCGGCTGCGGCGAGGAGTCGGTTGTGACGAGGAGCGACTCAGACCTGCAGCTGCATGGCCTGGGAGCGACGCGCGCGCATCGCTCGACGCTTCAGGGCGCGGCGTTCGTCTTCGCTCAGACCGCCCCAGACACCATAATCCTGATTGGTGTCCAACGCGCACTTCAGACAGGCGTCAATCACCTTGCAGGTGCGGCAGACCGCCTTAGCTTCCTCGATCTGCTGGTATGCGGCTCCCGTGTTTCCCACCGGGAAAAACAGTTCCGGGTCCTTGTCTCGACATGCTGCCTTGGCACGCCAATCAAAAGCGCTGCTCATGTGTATCACCCTCCTCCCATCGCCTATTGCCGACGACGAGCTTTCAAATCATACATTAGGTAACCACGAAACGAATGTTTTTTCAAGAGGTTTTCGCTCTCAAGTGTGAAGAACTTCAGATTTTGGCCATGGCGCACTGTATCCACAGGGCGTTCCCCTCGCGCAGCAGCACGGCGCGGCCCGCCGTCATGATGTCATCCGGCCCGCATTGCGACAGCAGGCCGGCGGGTATGCCATCCATCAGGTCCACGGTACGTTCCCCCGTGGGGAAGACTATTCTCGTGCCGCAATGCTCGGGGATTCGGATGTGCTTGGAGGTCTCCACGGCGAACACGACGGTGACGTCGTGGTCGCCCAGCGCGTCCTTGAGCCGTGCGCATAGCGGGTCCGTGCCGAACGGATCGAACAGTGTGTCGGCATCGTCCACCAGCCACAGCAGATGCGGGGATACGGGAGGTGGCGATTCGGAGGAGAACCGCACCCGTCTGTGATGGCGTACCGTCGACGTGACGAACGCCCGTCCCTCGCGGCGTGTCCAGCGCACGCACAGGCCGAGAATGTCGCGTGAACGGTGCGCTAGCAGGGCGAGAATCGTGGACTTGCCGCGTCCTGCGCTTCCGATGATTCCGACATTGCCGGCGTTCACGGCGAGTTCCGCCACATCGATGCCGATGCCGTCATCGGCAAGGGCGAAGGGCACTGAGGGAACGTCCGATGACCGTGCGGGCAGCATGTCGGCCTCCACGATGCGGGGCAGCGGGGCCGTGAACAGCGCCGAGGCATGGGCCAGACCATGGAATGCCGCAGCTGTGCGCGCGGCCTCGACCATAGCGCCGATGTCCGATACAAAGGCGCATCGGAACGGCTCCACGGATTCACCGTCGTTGCGCCATGCGCACCCGGGAGCGGACGGGCTGATGGATGCCGCCCGCCCGTCTCCCAGCAATTCGATGGATTGCAGGCCGTCCCGGACACGCAGGCATATGTTCAGCGCCATGTTCGCTTTCATGTCGGCGCTGACCTGTCCCAGCGGGTTCTGCGTACAGGCGATGACATGCATGCCCAGGGAACGCCCCAGCGAGGCGATGCGCACCAGCCGGTCCACATAGTCGGGCAGCTGGTTGTTCAGCGCATGGAACTCGTCGATGACGACGATCAGCGAGGGTGGCGGGGATTGCAACTGCCCGATCGAGCCGACACGCTCCGCGGCGACCAGATGCTCCCTGCGTCGCAGCTCCAGCTCCAGCGCCCTCAATGCGCGAACGGCGTGATTCAGATCGAGGTCGCACACGCTGCCCACGGTATGCGGCAGCCGCTCGATGACGCTGAACGCCGAACCTCCCTTGAAATCCAGGAACACGAAATGCAGCCGGTCGGGCGGATTGCGCACCGCCATGGCCAGGCACCAGCTTTGCAGCAGCACGGATTTGCCGGAGCCCGTGGTGCCGGCGACCAAGGCGTGCGGCCCTTGGCGGGGCAGATCGATCGTGAACGGCCGCTGCCCTGACCCCATGCCCACGGTGACGCACAGCGACGGGGAGGCGAGCCATGTTCTCGCGATGATGCGCCATGGCAGCGGCTCGGCCTGAAGCCCCGTCAGCTCCTCCAGTGAGGGCGAGTGAATCCGTGACGGATCCTCCGACTCGCCTTCATCCTTGTCTCGATCGGCTCCGTCCGCCGATCCATGATGGCGGCCCCGGGCTCCTGCCATATCGGTGGGCCGACTTGGGCGGCCGCCCGCAGCGTCGTGGCTCGTCGTCCCGGATTCGTCGCGGCGTGACGATCCACGACGGTCAGCAAGGGATGACGCCGCCGAAGCCATGCATCCCACCATGCCCGGCGCGACCATGGCGGCGAACAGCCAACGTCGCTCCAGCAGCAGCATGATGACCATCAACGCCTGTGCGGCGATGGGCGCGACCAGCGTGATCATCGGCAGAGCGGACGATCCGCGCACGCGTCGCTCGCGCCTGGGACGCCGCCTGCCTCGGCCGCGCCGCCCGCGCCTCGAATCCGGGTTCCTGCCTTCGTCCATGCCCTCAGTGTGGAACGGCGTCGCCGGCATGCGCAAGCTTGGGGGAACAATGTGGTCGAAGGCTACCGAGTTATCCACATTTCGGCGTGTCGTGGCCGGCGGGTGGAACACGCCAACCGGCCACGACGAGGAATGCGGCCTGCCGCATCATTCTGCGATCACTGGTTGGCCAGCGTGCCCACGGCGCCCGGCTTGTGGCTGCCCGAAGCGAGCTCTCTGAACAGTTCGAGGTTCTTCGCGTCATCCAGCAGCACCGACGAGCCGACCCCGGACACGTTGTAGCCGGGATTCGTCCAATAGACGCTGCCGCTGATGCCGTTGTCGGAGGTGGCGTCGCGGAACGCGAACACCATCTGTGCGAGCGTGTACGGGTTCGTCTTGGAATCGACGGTGATGGACGCCAAAGCGGCTTTCAACGTCTTGTTGAGTTTCGGGATGTTGGTCAGCGTCTTGCCGGACATGGCCTTCTTCGCGATGGCTCCGATGACCTGCCGCTGGCGTTCGGCGCGGCCGAAATCGCCCTTCGGGTCGGAGTAGCGCATGCGCGAGAACGCCAGGGCGGTCGCCCCATCGGCCGTGTGGCATCCCGCGGTCCAGTTGAGATTGGACAGGGCGTCGTTCACGGTCTGGTCATAGCACAGGTCGACCCCGCCCAACGCGTCGACCACATCCTTCAATCCGTTGAACTTGATCTGCGCGACGTGGTCGATCTTCTGGCCGGTGATGGTCTCGACCTGCTGGACGAGCGCCTTCTCGCCGGACAGCTGGGCGACGGCGTTGATCTTCATATAGGTGCCGTTCACCTGCACCAGCGAATCGCGCGGGATGGAGATGAGCGAGCGGGTGCCGGAATTGGGCTTGGTCAGCACGAGGATCGTGTCGGTGCGGAACCCGGTGATCGTCTTCGCCTCTTCGCCGGTGCGCTGGTCGGATCCGAGGATGAGCCAGCTGGTGCCTGACGTGTTGGCCTTGTCGGACAGCCAGGGCTGCTTGTCGAGCTGACCGTCGACCCAGTTCCACAGTCCGAACGTCACCAGCATGATGACGACCAGCAGAGCCGCCAAAACACTTGCGACGATACGTCCCACGGGGCGCTTTCTGCGCATGGCGGTGGCTGCCGGCCTCCCGGACATGCCACGGCCGCCACCCTGTGCGGCCGGCATGCCGTAACCGTAAGGGCTCTGCGGGCCCTGACGTTGTGCGGAGGCGAACATCGACTGCGCACCCGCGCCCTCGCCCGGACGAGGCTGGTTCGAAATAGTATGCGTGGAGCCCGCTGCACGGCGGGGCTGGCGTCGGGCCGCAGAAGCGGCGTCCTGCATGGGAGAGACCGGTTGCAGGCGGGCGTCCTGCTCGGATGCGGACCGCCTGGTCGACCCGGATACGCGACGCGATGAATTCGGCGTGAAACTGGGAATCGCGTCCTGTGCGGCCGGCATGCTTTGCGCTCCCTGAGCGCCTGCCGAGGTCTGCCGACGCGACGGCACGCCTGCCTGCGGACCGGCTCCGGGCACGGCCTCGCCGGCGGCCGACGGACGCGGCACCTGCCCGCTGGGGCGACGCTTGCGCGTGCCGGAGGGAATGAAGCTGGGAGGATTGTCCTGTGGGCTGACTCCACTGTTTCCTTCGCTCATGGTTCCTCCAGTGCCTCGTGTTCTCAATCCCTTTTACACGTTGTCATGAGTCATTGTCGTGTCCGTTGCCCATTCCTCTGCAGTAACGGCACATACGTGAAGGGCTGGTGGTCGGATATGACAGGGAATGAAGAAGGCATGGGGGTGAAGGCTGATGTCGCTTACCACACTTTCGCCCTTCTGCGCTGCATTGACACGGGGTAGACTTGACAAAGGTAAGTCGCATGTGTGTAATTACCCTGATGGACGTCCATAGCAGCATCGGCAAGGAGGAGCGACACATGTGGGGAGTGGTCGACGATTCCGCCGAGGATCCGATGAGTGAGCTGTGGGGCCTGTTCAAGTCGGACGACGATGTTTCCTGGCAGCATAAGGCCCTGTGCTCCCAGACCGATCCGGAAGCTTTTTTCCCCGAAAAAGGCGGGTCGACGCGTGATGCGAAACAGGTGTGCGCCCGCTGCGAGGTGCGCGAGCAATGCCTGCAATGGGCCATCGAACACGATGAGCGTTTCGGCATCTGGGGCGGTCTGAGCGAACGCGAACGCCGCCGCTATAAGAAGGAACACAAGGAACGTGCGTGACGCGGCGGCCGTGCGTCGCATAGACTGGAGATTATGAGTTCCACAGGCAATAGCGATATTCAGCGGATTCTGGCCGATGTCATGGCGAACAGGCCATATTCGCATCGGCAGAATGTCGATCCGACCGTCGTGGCGGTGGTGACCGTTGAAGAGGACATGCGGTTTCTCCCCGACACCATGGGGGCGCTGCTCAGACAGACGGTGCTGCCGGGCGTGATCGTCATCGCCGATTGCGCCGGCGGCGACAATCCTCCGGTGCAATCGCAGTTCCAGGTCATTCCTGCGCCGTCGGGACTGGTCAGCTCCGTTCCGCAGCCCAAGACCGTCACGGTCGAGCTGGTCGGCGTCAAGGGCGCCCGTTCGTTCTATCACGGCGTTGCCAAGGCGCTGCATGACGCGCAACTCGACTCGTCCACCCGCGCGGTCTGGCTGTTGCATGACGATTCACGGCCCGCGGACGACACATGCCTCGAATCATTGCTGGAGACGTGGCGTAACGATCCGACCGCATCGGTGCTGGGAGCCAAGCAGCTGGACTGGCAGGCCGAACACCTGCATGACGTCGGCGCGTATGCGTACCGGCATCGCGTGGAGTCGCTGGTGGTCGACGGCGAACCGGATCAGGAGCAGTATGACGGCCGCCGTGACGTGTTCTCGGTGAGCCTCGCGGGCACGCTCGTCTCGATCGAGACCATGCACGAGCTTGGCGGTGCCGACGACTGGTTCACCACATTCGCCGAATCGGAGGATTTCTGCCGGCGCGTATGCCTGAGCGGCCGGCGCGTCGTGGTGGTGCCCCAGGCGCGTATCGCCCATCGGCGGGCGCGATTCGAAGGGGTGCGCACCAAGGGCGGCGAGCCCGTGGACGAGGATCGTCCCATTGACAGTTCGATGGCTCGCATCAGGGGGAGGATGCGCTACTCCTATACGGACACGCGCCTGATGATGTGGCCGTTCGTCTGGGTGTTCGGCGTGTTCGCCGCGATTGGCAAGGCGATCGCGAAACTGTTCGCCAAGCGTCCGTACGAGGCGCTGTGCGAACTGGTCGCCCCCTGGACGCTGTGGGGTGGCCTGCCTCGCGCCATCGCGGCCCGTCGCCGCGTCAGCCGCCAGGAGTCGGTGCCGATCGGGCGTCTCGGCGTCCTCGTCGCCAACCGGCAGCAGGTGGCGCAGTGGCATGACCGCGTACAGGCGCTGTCGGACCAGCGTCATGTCGTCCTGCTGTCGCCGCTGGCCAAGGCCCACTTGCGCCGGCGTGCGATTCAGCGCTGGCTGCTCGCGGTGGCGATGGCCTTGGTATGCTTCGGCGTCGTGGCGGTGATGCACGGCACCACATTGCGTGCCGTTCTGTCGGGAGCGTCCCTGTACTCCGATTCGCTGTTGCCGACCGGCGGGGACTTCGGTCAGCTGTGGCGAGCCGCCACCACGTCGTGGGTGTTCGGTGACGGCATCGCCGCCCCGCCCGCGCCGTGGCTGCTGGTATGGGGACTGGCCTCGGTGATAACGGCCGGCAATGTGTCTGCCGCGATCGCGTTGGTGACGTTTGCCGCGGCGCCCCTCATGGCGTTGTCCTTCTGGGCGTTCGCCGGCGTGTTCACCCGTTCCGATGCGGTCCGTGTCGCATGTGGCCTGCTGTGGGCGTCGTTCGCGCTCGGCCTGGGGCTGTTCTCCGCAGGCGATGTGCCGATGCTCACCGTGATGGTGTTCCTGCCGGCCGCGTTCGCCTTCGTGTTCCGCGCGGTGGGTCTGTATCGCACCGAGGACCAGGTGACGGCCCATCCTTCCGTTCAGGCTGCGGCTCTTGCGGCGTTGTGCTTCGTACCCCCGGTCGCCGCCGAGCCCCAGCTGATGCTGTCCCTGATCGTGGTGTTCGTCGTGTTCCTCGCCGTGGTGCCGCGGCATCGCGCGATGCTGCTGCTGATTCCGCTGCCGTCAGGGTTCGTGATCGCGCCGACCATCATCAACGCGGTGCACCATGCTTCGGAAAGGTCGTGGCGTCAGCTGTTCGGTGATGTGATGGTGCCGTTATCCGCCAGGAACGGCGCTCCGGATGCTTCCGGGTTCGCCACGCTGGCCATGCGTGCGTTCGGTGTCGATGATACGGCCGGCAACGGTCTGGCAGACCTGTCGGCGGCCGGCGTTTCCGGTATCGGCGTCCTGGTGCTGCTGGCCGTGGTGACGGTGCTTGCGGTGGCGTCGCTGTTCCTGCCCCTCGCATTGCGCGCCTCGCGCATGATGTGGGTCGTCACGCTCAGTGGTGGGGCGCTTGCCGTCGCATCGTCGAGGATCGTCGTGGCCGTCGATGATGACGGTCCTGTCGCGGGTTCCGTGCTGCCCGGCGTGGTGTTCGCGCTGCTTGGTCTGCTCGCCTGCGTCGGATTGGTCTCCGGAATGGCGGTCCACCGGTTCTCCCTGTTGCGGCAGGGGAATGGCTCGCAACCCGTGCTGACACGTCTTGAAGGCCGCAAGGCCAAAAACGCCAAGGTGCATGCGGTGTTCGCCCGTATCGGGCGCGGCGTGCTGGTGGCCGTGCTGGTGGCCGGTGCCGTGTCATGCACTGCGGCGTCAGCCATGGAACCGGGGTCGAACGGTCTGCACGCGTCCCGTTCCGATGACGGGCTGCCCATGGTCGCCACCGATTATCTCGGCAAGGACGACGCGCACCGCGTGCTCGCCATCACCGCCGAATCATCCACCGGCGTACGGTATACGACGATGCGCACGTCCCGCGGCGATCTGATGGACAGCTCTCCGGCATTGCGTGCCCGAGTCGCGGATGGCGGTCATGACTCCCGCGACGCCGTACTGTCGTCCGCGAGCGCCCGGCTGCTGGTCAGCGCCGATGCCGACGCGATCGCCGATATCAGCGCGTTGGGTTACGGCGGCCTGTATGTGGTCCGCCCATCGGCTGACGATGGCGGCTCCCAGGCCACGGAACAGTTGATTTCGAACATCACGGCGAGTGAGGGTATCCAATCCGTGGTGAGTAACACGTCGGGTGTCTATTACCGGCTCACGCTCGTCGACAGCGCGACGCAGCGCGTGCCGCAGGACGGTATGCTGAAACAGCGGCATCTTGCCTACCGGTATGCATGGCTCGTGTGCATGGGCGTGGTGATGGGGCTGTATTGTGTCGTCGCGTTCCCGCGCAGCCACCGTCGTTTCATCGAGGAGGACCAATGAGCAGCCAAGTCAAACGTGGAGGCAAGGTCTGGAAGGCTGTGGTCGGCGTCATTTCCACGGTGATCATCGTCGGCCTGTTCGTCGCCCTGCTGGTACTGACGGCATCGGGCCGTTGGGTCGACTCCGTCTCGTCGGATTCGGCGTCCGTCTCGCACGCGGTGAGCCAGAGGCGGATCACCGCATACTGTCCGTCCCGCATGACATTGCCGGATGCGTCGGCATACGGTGACAGCGAATATCAGCCGAGTGAAGGCGACATCTCGTCTTCGGCCGGATTCGCCGCGTTCGGAGCGGTGTACCGGTCTCAGTTCGGCGCGTTTGGCGGCTCCGGCGATACCACGCAGCTCAAGGACCTCGACCCTACGGATACCGCGAAAGTCATCGCAGCCTCGGCCGACGTCGACCGTACGTCGCTGCTGTTCGACACGCAGCTGTTGGAATCGGCCGCGGGCGTCGGCGCTTCCGCGTCCGTGGCGTCCTGGGCGACGAAGGGCGACCTGCGCGGCCTGTCCGCGACATCCTGCGATGTCGGTGCGCTGGAGCAGTCGTTCGTGCTGCCTGACACGCAGACCGGCACCACCCAGCAGCTGGTCGTGGCCAATTCGTCTTCGAAGGCCACTGTGGTGGATGTTCGGGTGTGGGGTACGGAACAGTCCGGTGCGCTGGCGTTGTCCACGGGAAGCACGCTGACCGTCGCGGCGAACGCCGAATCCGTGCTGAGTCTTTCCGCGGCCGCAAGCGGGCAGAAGGGGCTGTATGTCACGGTTTCGAGCCGGCAGACGCCGGTATCGGCATCGGTGCGCGTGATCAGGACCGAAGGGCTGAACCCGAAGGGATCGGATTACGCCGCCGCGGCCGGGGAGGCGTCCAAGGAGCTCGTCTTCCCGGCCGTCGCGGAGGGAGACAAGGCGACACTCACCGTATACGCGGCCGGTTCGGGGTCGCTCACCGCCGCATGGGTCGGCGCGGCCGGGCAGTCCGTCCATCAGTATTCGGGCGACCGCGTCACCACCATCGATCTGGGCGATGTTCCCAAAGACGCGTCGGCGCTGAAGATCACGGCGGATACGAAGGTGACGGCAGGTGTGACCGTCAGCCGTGACGGGAACGGGAACCAGTCCGATTTCGCGCTGATCGGCGCCGCGCAGACAGACGACCGGTCGGCCGCCGTCATTCCCTCCGGTCTTGACGGCCGTGTGAGCGTGGTGAACGCGTCTTTATCCAGCAAACAGATGCACATGACCGGTTACGACGACAAGGGTGCCGCGGTGGGGGAGAAGACCATCACGGTGGACGCCGGTGCCGCGGCGAGCTTCGACGCGTCGGATTTGGGAAAGAACGTCTTCGCGGTGGCCGCCGACGGCAAGGGACTGTCATGGGGTGTCCGGTTGTCCAGCTCCGCGGTAAGTGACGCCAAGCTCGCCGGCATCGCCTACATCGGCGCCACGCCGTTGATGCCGCTGCAGGAGAGGATCTGGGCGCGGTCGGATATGACCATCGTTCACTGACGGTCGGTCGGCGGAACGTTCCGTGGTGCTCCCTATGAGGGGTGCTCTATGAGGTTTCGCCCCGACAGAGCCTTACAGGCTCCAATCCGGGTCGATCTCATCCGGCCGGCGGCCATAGAGCTCGGCGAGCCGAAGCACCACCTCATCGCGGATGGCCAGTTCCAGATCCATGCGGCTGCGTGATTTGCTCTGTATCGGCATGCGGTACAGCACGATGCGGGCGGGGATGCCGTGGCTCGCAGGGAAACACTGGGACGCGAACGACGGCTCCGGCTCCCAAGGAGCCGGCTGCGAGGGCGGCACATCCTCCACGGCGAACTGCACCGGCTTGACCAGTTGCGGCCAGGCGCCGTTCAGACGCCGGATCTGGGCCGCGACCATGTCGTCGAACGCGCCGCTGCGGGTACGGTAGCGCGGGAGCCGCGTGCCGAACATCGGCGTGCGCATGCCCCGCCCGTGACGATTGCGATACGTTGGTCGTTCCCATGGTGCCTGTTGCATGGACTCCACTGTAGGACAAGCCGGCGGCAATGCGTTAGGATACTTATCATCGACAAGGTTTCCTGGGGAGGTGTACAGATGCCAACAGCGACCGTGCACGCTTGGAATGATACCGGTTGGCGACACGACGGCGCACATGCGCGTCTGATCGCCTTCGACCTGGACAACACGCTGGCCGTCTCCAAACAACCGATGAACCCGGATATGACCGTTCGCATCGAGGCGCTGACCGAACTGATGCCGGTGGCGATTGTGACCGGCGGCGGGCGTGAACTGGTCATCAGTCAGGTGCTCGACGTGCTGGGTCCCCGAGCTGACCTTTCCAACCTGCATGTGATGCCGGCGGGGGGATCGAGCTATTACCGCTGGCGCGAGGGCGCATGGCGTCTGGAATACGAGAGGACGCTGTCGGCCCGGGACAGGGACGCGGCCATATTGTCGCTGACTCGACGCGCCCGAGAGCTGGGCATGTGGCCGGAGCACCCGTGGGGGGAGCCCATCGAGGATCGTGGCAGCCAGATCACGTTCTCGGCTCTGGGGCAGCTCGCGCCGATCGAGGAGAAGCGCCGCTGGGATCCCGACGACACCAAAAAGCGGCGGCTCGTCGCCGCGGTGGCGGGCGACCTTGGTCATCTGCGCGTACGCGCGGGCGGCTACACGAGTGTCGATGTGAGCGCCGGAAACACCGACAAGGCGTTCGCCCTGCGCGAATTGGCGGGACGGCTCGGCATCGGCACCGGTGACATCATCTTCGTGGGCGACCGGATGACGCCCGGCGGCAACGACTATCCTGCCGCGCAGGCGGGGGCTATCGCGCTTCAGGTCACCGGACCGCAGGATACCGTGCGTCTGTGCGACATCCTGCTGCCTTTGCTGGGTGGCGAGCCGGTTCGGCAGGACGGATGAACCACATGGGATGGCACGGTTTCGCGCGAATGCTCACAGAAGTGGCCGGATCGCTGCGGGACGTGCTGCTGCCGCGTGGCTGTGCGGGATGCGACATGCCGGACGCTGTGCTGTGCGATGACTGTCGCGCTTCGGGTGGCGGCTTCACGTCGTTCGCTATGCCTGGCACGGTTTCGGGCCGGGCGATTGCCTGCGGCGCATATCGCGGGCCGCTGCGCCGTGCGATACTGCGATGGAAGGATCATGGCGACGAGGAATGCGATGGCCCGTTCGCCGATATGATGGCCGACGCGCTGCTTTCGTCGGGCCTGCTGGCTTCGGATCCGATGCCGGTGACGACATTGGTGCCGGCCCCATCCTCCCCGCGCTCGATGAGGGAGCGCGGACGGTGGCATATGCGTAACGTGACGAACTCATTGGCACGGTCGCTGCGGCGGCGCGGCATGGACGTCGATACGGCCGCGCTGCTGCGGACGACGAAGACGAGCGGCAAATCCGTGCAGATGCACGGCGCCGCCCAGCGTTCGCGGCGTCTGCAGGGGCATATCGTCATCGCTGCGCGCCCACCCTACCCACGCAACGTGATCCTGGTGGACGACATCGTCACCACGGGCACCACGGCCCGGCAATGCGCGCAGGCGCTCAACGCCGCGGGAATACATGTGACAACGGTCATCTGCCTGGCGCGCACCCTGCGCACCGGCGAAAACACAGACGACTAGCCAAGTCCCCTCCCGCTGGCGAGAGGGGACGCGCAGCGCCGGCGGAGGGTGGCCACCACCCGGTCGAGCCGCACACCCGCCATCCGCGCAGATCACCAGCGCAATCCAGTTATTTCCGTCGCAGCCGACGCTGTGGATGAAAACTGCCCGTGACCACGCCCCATATCACGACATCCCCATGTTCGGAGGGGACGAAATCGGGGTAGCGTGGATTCTCCGCGTGCAGCATGGGGCGGCCGTCGCGCGACAGCAGTCGCTTGACCGTCAGCTCCCCATCGAGCACGGCCACCACCACATCGCCGTCCTCGGGCGTCAGCGAACGATCCACGACCAGCCAATCGCCGTGGAAAATGCCGGCCCCCTCCATGGAGTCGCCGGCGACGGTGGCGATGAATGTGTATTCCGGGTGCTTGATCACATGAGCGTCAAGGCTGAAGCCCTCCTCCCGCCCGTCCAAGGCGGGGGAGGGGAAGCCGGCCGCTACCATCTCGGTGACGATCGGCACGGGACGGGGATCCGGTCGCGCATGAACCACCGAACGTGCCGTGCAGGCTTCGGGAGCGCAATTCCGGCTCACAACAGGGCCCGCGCCGAACCGTCGGTCGCCGGCTCGTCATCGGCGATATGGTATTTCGGCAACACGATCTCGAAATCCGCGCCGCGCGGGTCGTCGACCACCCGGACCGTGCCGCCGTGCAGCTGTGCGGCCCAACGCGCGATCGACAATCCGATGCCGGTGCCGCCCGATTCGGTGCCGGGGCCGCTGCGCCCCTTGACGAACCGGCGGAAGATGTCGGAACGTTCCTCGACGGGAATCTGAGACCCGAAATTCACCACATTCGTGACGATTGTGCCGGTGTCGGCATTCTCCCGAGCCTCGATCAGCACGCTGGTGCCGTCCGCGGAATGCTTGAGCGCGTTCGCGATGATATTGGTGAACAGCTGGCGCAGCCGATCCTGATCGCCCTCCATCCAGATATCGGAATCCACGTGCAGCATGATGTCGTGCGCGTGCCCGGCGTCCGCGATCTCCAGCGGCTCGATCGTCTCGTCGAGGAAATCATGCAGGCAGAAACGTTCGATGTTCAGGCTCGCCGCGCCCGCCTCCATGCGAGACAGATCGAGCAGGAACGCTATCAGGTCGGATAGCCGGTGCGTCTGGCCCAGAATGCCCTCAAGATTGGCCGGCGTGGGCTCGACCACCCCGTCCGCCATGTTCTCCACCATCGCCTGCAGCGCGGAGACGGGGGTGCGCAGCTCGTGGCTCACGTTCGCCACCACATCGCGCCTCATCTGATCGGCGTGCTGCAGTTCCTCGGCCATTTCGTTGAACGTGCGGGCCAGCTGGCCGATCTCGTCGTTGCTGTTGGTCGCCACGTGGACGCGGACGCTGTAATCGCCCTCCGACATCGCCTCGGCCGCGTCACGCAGCTGCCTCAGCGGCGCGATCAGACCCCGTGAGAAGAAATAGGTGATGCCCAGTGCGACGATCATGGTCAGCGGCATGGCGATCCAGCCGCTCCACCCGTACTTGAGCAGGAACCAGACCAGCACGAACGCGATGGACGTGGCGATGACGATCAGGACGCTCAATTCCATTTTCAGGGACGAAAACAGCCCGATCGGACGATCGAAATCCAATCGGGCCTGTTTCCTGTCCCACTTCTGACGCGGCTTCATCACTGTTCCGGCGGCTCGAAAGCGTAGCCGACGCCGTGCACGGTTCGGATGGTCTCGGAACCGAGCTTATGACGCAGCGCCTTGACATGGGAGTCGACGGTGCGGGTGCCGGATGCATCCACCCAGTCCCAGACCTCTTCGAGCAGCTTCTCGCGGGTGAGCACCGACTTGGGTTTGCGCGCGAGCGTGACCAGCAGGTCGAACTCGGTCGGCGTCAGGTGCACCTGCTCGCCGTTGACCGTGACCAGACGCTGTGCCGGGTCGATGACCAGCGAGCCGAAGTTGAGGATCTTCTCGTTCTCGGAGTTCTTCGCGATGACCTTCGCGCGTTCCACGCGGCGCAGCAGCGCCTTGCAGCGGGCGATCAGCTCGCGCATGGAGAACGGCTTGGTCATGTAATCGTCGGCGCCCGCGCCGAGGCCGATGACCTTGTCCGCCTCGGCGTCGCGGGCGGTCAGGATGAGCACCGGCACCGGGCGGTCGGCCACGATGCGCTTGGTTGCTTCAAGACCATCCATGACCGGCAGCATGATGTCCATGATTACCAGGTCCGGGCGCAGCTGCTTGGCGGCCTGAACCGCGCTGGCGCCGTCGGACGCCACGCGGGCGGACCATCCCTCCGCGGTGATGCGCTGAGCGATGGCGGTGGCGAGGGTCGGCTCATCCTCGACCACCAGAATGGTCCGCGGCGTCGTTTGACGTGTTGGAGAATTAATCATGACGATTCACCTTTCAGTTTTCCGGTTTCAAGAATACCGCCCCCAATGCCGGAATGGTGAGTTTTGCCGACCAATCACGCGAATGGTACTCGCCCTTCACCGCGGCGAACGTGCCGTTGTGGATGTCGGAGCCGCCGTACTTCTTGTCGTCCGTGGTCAGCACCTCGGTCCAGTTGCCGCCCTGCGGCAGCGGAACCTGATAGTCCTGCCACGCCTCGCCGGAGAAGTTGACCACGACGACGAGCTGTTCGCCCTTGCTGCCGATGCGCAGGAAGCTGAGCGTATTGTGGTCGGCGTCATCGCTGGTCAGCCACTGGAATCCCGCCGGGTCGAAGTCCTGGCTCCAGATGGCCGGCGTGTCCTTGTAGAACTCGTTCAGGTCGGCGACAAGCTTCTGCACGCCGCGGTGGTCAGGCCAGTTGAGGGCGTCCCAGTCGACCGAACCGTCATGATTCCACTCGCCGTACTGCGCGATCTCGTTGCCCATGAAGGTGAGGTTCTTGCCCGGGTGCGCCCACTGGTAGGCGAACAGGGCGCGCACGCCGGCGTAGCGCTGCCAGTCGTCGCCCGGCATCTTGCCGAACAGCGAGCCCTTGCCGTACACGACCTCGTCGTGGCTGATCGGCAGCACGTAATGCTCCGAATAGGCGTACACCATCGAGAAGGTGATCTCGTTGTGGTGCCATTTGCGGTTGATGGGGGTCTCGTGCAGGTACTGCAGCGTGTCGTGCATCCAGCCCATGTTCCACTTGAGGCCGAATCCCAGTCCGCCGGCGTCGGTCGGTGCGGTGATGCCGGGGTAGGCGGTGGATTCCTCGGCGATCATCATGACGCCGGGGTTGTTCTTGTACGCGGTGGCGTTGGCTTCCTTGAGGAAGTCGATGGCTTCGAGGTTTTCGCGACCTCCGTAGATGTTCGGGCGCCACTGGCCGGGCTTGCGGCTGTAGTCCAGGTACAGCATCGAGGACACCGCGTCCACGCGCAGCGCGTCGATGTGGTATTCGTCGAGCCAGAAGCAGGCGTTGGCGACCAGGAAGTTGCGCACCTCGCGCCTGCCGAAGTTGAACACGTACGTGCCCCAGTCGGGGTGCTCGCCGCGCAGCGGGTCGGGATCCTCGTACAGCGGGGTGCCGTCGAAGCGTCCGAGCGCGAAATCGTCCTTCGGGAAGTGAGCGGGCACCCAGTCCATGATGACGCCGATGCCGGCACGGTGGAACTTGTCCACCAGGTACTTGAAGTCGTCCGGATTGCCGAGTCGGGAGTCCACGGCGTAGTAGCCGGTCACCTGATATCCCCACGAGCCCGAGAACGGGTGCTCGGTCAGCGGCATGAACTCGACATGCGTGAAGCCTTCCTTGGCCACGTAGTCCACGAGCTCGTCCGCCAGCTCGCGGTAGTTGCCGATGCCCTTCTTCCAGCTGCCGGCATGGACCTCGTAGATGCTGACCGGGCCGGCGTGCGGGTCGGTGTGCCTGCGGTGGTCCATCCATGCCTCGTCATTCCATTCGTGGTCCGATTCGACGACGATGGAGCCGGTCGCCGGCGGAATCTCGTGGGAGCGTTCCATCGGGTCGGCCTTCATCTTCCACTCGTGGTTCGCGTTGAGCAGCTCGTACTTGTAGACCTCGCCCGCCTTGACGCCGGGGATGAAGATCTCCCAGATGCCCGAGGAACCGAGCTCGCGCATGGCGTGGCGGCGGCCGTCCCAGGAGTTGAAGTTGCCGACCACGCGGACCGCGTGCGCGTTGGGCGCCCAGACGGTGAACGAGGTGCCCACGACCTGGTGGCCGGGAGCACCGTCGGCGCCGCCCATCGGGTCGTCGTAGCGGCGAACGCGCGCGCCCAGGGCCTCCCACAGGCGTTCGTGGCGGCCTTCCCCGAACAGGTAGGCGTCCATGTCGCCGATGGAGGGCAGGTAACGGTACGGGTCGTCCTCCATGACGGACTTGCCGCCCTCGTAGGTGGTGCATACACGGTAGTCGGGCACGGCCCAGCCGTCCGCGGTCTTTTCGGCCGCGATGACGGCCACGAAGACGCCGTTGAATTCGTGCCGGGCCTCGGCCGTTCCCTTCTGGGTGTATATGGTGACGCTCTTGGCCAGTGGCCTGAGCACTCGGATGGTGACGGTTCCGGCGTGGTCTCCGGAACCGAGGTGACCGCCCAGCACTTCGTGCGGGTTGTAGAACGTTGCATTGCTCACCGCGCTCAAATCACTTTGATTCACTGGCACGGGAGCGATATCTTCATTGATGTTCGTGTAAGTAGCCATAACACAGAGGGTAATACCTTCGGGGCACTATTGCGAGATTTTGGCGAGCCGTGTCCGGAGTGTTCCCATCGTCCCGGCTGTATGGCACAATACGTAAGGTTAAGTATATTGTTGTCACGGAGGATTCATGGGGTACAAGGTCGGCGATATGGTCGTCTATCCGCGTCATGGAGCGGCAAGGGTCGAGGCCATTACCGAACGGGTGGTCAAGGGCGTGAAGCGGGAATACTTGCAACTCACCGTGCTGTCTTCCGACGGTCTGGTCATCAATGTTCCCGTCGAGAACGCGCAGAAGGTCGGAGTGCGTGACATCGTCGACGCCAATGAGGTCGCCAAGGTCTTCGAGATCCTGCGTACGCCCATCGTCGAGAAGGAGATGAACTGGTCCCGCCGGTACAAGCTGAACGTCGAGAAGCTGGCGACCGGTGACGTCAACAAGATCGCCGAGGTCGTCCGCGACCTCGCCCAGCGCGACGTGGACGAGCACGGCCTGTCCGCCGGCGAGAAGCGGATGCTCACCCGCGCCCGCAGCATCCTGACCTCCGAGATCGCCCTGTCCGAAGACCTTGACGAGGCCGAGATCCAGCGTCTGCTCGACGTCAACCTCGGTTTCTCCGAGCCGAAGCCGGGCGACGAGAAGCATCACAGCGAGGCACCCGCCGAGCCTGCCGACCGGACCCTGGCCCGCATCGAATCCGAAAGCAAGAAGTCCCGGCGCAAGTAGCCGGCGACGAGCATGTCCATGAACGCTGTTCCAGCGATTGGTCAAGGGTTTGACGCGCATCGTTTCGCCGAGGATCCAGCCCGGCAGCTATGGCTCGCCGGGCTTTTATGGGATGGCGTCGGTATCGAGGGGGATTCGGACGGCGATGTGGCCGCCCACGCCCTGATCGATGCGCTGTTGTCCGCCGCTGGGCTGGGAGACATCGGCGGACTGTTCGGCGTGGGAGCCGATGCTCCGGGAGCCGGCATGCACGGCTGCGATATGTTGCGAAGAACCGTCGATGTATTGCGATCGCATGGAAGGATGCCATCCAGCGCCAGCGTGGTCATCATCGGCAATCGTCCGAAGATCGGGCGACGCCGGGAGGAAGCCGAGCGCGCACTGTCGGATGCCGTCGGATGCCGGGTGACGGTGACCGCCACGACCACCGACCATATGGGATTCACCGGCCGGGGCGAGGGAATCGCCGCCATCGCCAATGCGCTGGTGCTGTAATCGAGCGGAATCATGCGAATCTCAGCGGGGATTCGCATGATTCCGCTGGACAACGCCCGCATTCGCCCGATTCGCGGGCGTCGTCCAGAGTAATCAGCGATGACGCAGCGACGTCACGCCCTTGGCGATCGCCCAGAACAGCGTCGACAACGTGACGATGATGAAGCTCGGGGGAGCGGGGAACATCGCGGACAGCACCAGACCGCCCCAGATCGACACCAGGCACAGCACCGTCGCGATCACCATCGCCTTGAACGGCGAGGCGACGATGGCGTTCGCCGTGGCGGCCGGGGTGATGACCAGCGCAAAGATCAGCAGCGTACCCACCGCGGGGACCGCGATGGTGATGACGCCGGCCATGATCGCCATGAACGCAACGTTCATCAGCCCGATAGGCACACCCTTGGCCTGCGCCACCTGTTCGTCGACGGAGCTGAACAGCAGTGGCCGGTACACGATGGCCAGCACGGCGAGCAGGATCACGTCGAACACGGCGAAGCCAAGGATCTGATCGGTGGTTATAGTCAGGATCGAGCCGAACAGAATGGACTGCATCTGCTGTGACGCGGACGACGAGAGTCGGGCGAAGAACAGTCCGAGGCCGGTGGCGAAGGCGAGCACGGTGCCGGTGGCGATCTCCCGCTGCGTGGCGCGCTTGCCCAACGCTCCGATGACCAGCGCGCCGCCCAGCGCGAACACTCCCATGCCGAGCGAGACCGGCAGCCCCAACAGCACCGCGCCGGTGGCGCCGGGCAGTCCGATATGGGCCAGCGCGTGCGCGGCGAACGTCGAATGGCGTGCGATGGTGAAATATCCCATCACGCCCGCGGCGAGCGAGATGCACAGGCCCGCGAGGAAGGCGTTGGTCATGAACGGGGCGGACAGGGTGTACATCCAGTCGGGATCGAAGGAGAAACTGATGCCGGTCATTGTGCCCGCCCTTTCCGCTCGTGGTATTCGTGATGGTGGAATTGTGCGACCTCGCTGGTGTCATGCGTGTCGGGAACGACGTCATCCGCCTCGTCGGGGGTGGGGGTGACGAACATGTCCCCCTGCGGCGTGGTGACGACCTGCACTTTGGTGCCGTACAGGTGCGTGAGCAGCTTGGAATCCAGCACGTCGTTCATCGCCGCGTAGTGAGGATGCCCGTCCAGCAGATAGACGGCGCCGGTCAGGATCGGCAGCAGCATATTGAGATCGTGTGCGACGACCTGGATCGTCATGCCGAGCTCCTTGTTGAGCCGTGCCAGCACATGCACCACGGCGCGCTGGCTGGCCAGGTCGAGATTCGCGAGCGGCTCGTCGAGCATGAGCAGTTTCGGGTCGCATACCAAGGCCTGCGCGATGGCGACGCGCTGGCGCAGACCGCCCGAAAGCTCGGACAGCCGGTAGTGGGCCTTGTCGGCGATGCCGGTGAAGGTCATGGCCTCCTTCACCTTCGCGCGTTGCGCCTTGGTGACGAAGTGGACGCCGAAACGGGTGCCGGTCAGGCCGAGCAGCACCGACTGCTCGGCGGTGAGATTGGAGTCGATGTCCGAAGTGTAGCTTTGCGGCACGTACCCGATCTGGCGGTTCATCTCGCCTGCCGGGCGTCCGAGCACGTGCACGGTGCCCCCGGCGAGTGGGAGGAGGCCGAGCTCCGTTTTCATCATCGTGGTTTTGCCGGTGCCGTTCGTGCCGACTATGGCGGTGACCGAACCCGCCGGTATGGAGAAGTCGCCGTGTTGCCAGATCAGCCGTTCGCCGCGTTTCACCGAGGCGTTGCTGAACACGATACAGTCGGGCCGTTGTTCCCGGTCGCCGCTGTTGCTGTGCATATGATTCATCGTCCTGTCTGTACGGGACCGGCATCACGTCCGCCGGTGCGACATGTACGGCAACGCATTATCGCAAAGGACTATGACAATCATTCTCATTAGCGGTGGCGGACTCATTAGCGGCGGAAGAGACGGCAATGGTAACGGTCTGGAGCGGGCGGGCGAACTCAGTTGCTGCTGCCGGCGCCGGTATCGCTTTTGTCGTCAGCACTGTTGCCGGCATCGTTCTTGGCGCTGGCGCCGTCTTTGCCGTCGGAACTGCCGCTTTCGTCGCTGTCGTCGATGATGGCGGGGGAGACGGTCTTGTCAAGCCGGGCCACCAGATCGGCGATCCAATCAGTCAGCGTCGTGTACGCCTGCGGCATCTGCTCACTGACGTCGAACACGGGGACGCCTGCCCGTCCGGCCGTCCCTGTCAGCATGTTGGTGGCGTCGCTGGATTCCTGCGTGTTGTTGACCAGCACGCTGATGCCTTGTGATTCGATCAGCGACTGGAATTCCTGCAGGTCGGCCGGGGCAGGTTCGCCGCCCGAGGCCGCGGATCGGGCGAACCCCTTGGGAGTGTCGTCCTGGAAGCCCATGTCCGACATCAGGTAGTACGCCACGGCCTCCGTCGCACCGTACGTGGCGTTCTTGTGGTTGGCGGCGAACTCGCCCATCGACTTCTCGATGGCCTTTTCCTCCTTTTGCCATGCCTTGAGGCGCGACTGGAACGCCTTCTTCTTGGCGGGGAGCGCCTTGGAAAATGCCTCCGTCAGTTCGGTCGCCATGCCGTTGCGGGCGTCCTTGGAGAACCATAGGTGGGGGTTGTCGCCTTCCATAGCTCCGACCGTCTCGGCGGCCGAGACGATGGTCGAGTTGCGGCCTACGGACTTGGTCGCCCATGAGTCGTATCCGGCGCCGTTCGACACGATGATCTGCGCTTTCTGCAGCTTGGCGACATCGGATGTTTTCGGTTCGAAATCATGCGCGTCCACATTCGTGGAGCTGAGGATGGAGGTGACGTTCACGTCGGTGCCGCCGATCTGCTCGGCGAGGGAGCCCCACTGGTTGATGGACGCGACGACGGTGATCGGTCCGGTCGGCTCCTTCGCGGAGGGCTGCTCGGATTGCGAGCCGCCGCCGGTGCCGCAGGCGCTCGACGCCATCAGCATGCCTGTGGCGAGGATGGCGGCAATGCCGGTGACCAGACGATGCGGGTGAATGTTCATATCGCTGCCTTCTTCGAATATGCCGTCGACGGTCCGCCGTCGGATTGTCATTGACCTGAGTCCACGATAGCCTAACGCTACGAGGAATGAACGAACTCTAGGGAAGGACGCACATGACCATCAAACTCGATGGCAAGCGGGTCGCGGCCGAGGTCAAGGCGAACCTGGCGGAACGTGTTTCAACACTGAAGGAGCACGGCATCGTCCCCGGTCTGGGAACGTTGCTGGTCGGGGAGGATCCCGGTTCGATGAAATACGTCGCGGGCAAGCATGCCGACTGTGCGGAGGTCGGCATCCGTTCCATCCGGCGCGACCTTCCCGCCGACGCGAGTTTCGATGACATCGCCGCTGCGGTGCGCGACCTGAACGAGGATCCGGCCTGCACCGGCTACATCGTGCAGCTGCCGCTGCCGCGCGGCGTCGACGAGAACGCGATCATCGGCCTGATCGATCCCTCGAAGGATGCCGATGGCATGCACCCATACAATCTCGGCGAACTCGTGCTGCATGTGCAGGGCGACATCACGACCCCGCTGCCGTGCACGCCGCGCGGCGTCATCGAACTGCTCGACGCCTACGACATCGACCTGAACGGCAAGGAGGTGTGCGTGCTCGGGCGCGGCATCACCATCGGCCGCACGATCGGTCTGCTGCTGACGCGCAAGGCGGTCAACGCCACGGTCACCCTGTGCCACACCGGCACGCGCGACATCGCCGACCACATGCGTCGCGCCGATGTCATCGTCGCGGCCATGGGGTCAGCCGGGTTCGTCAAGCCCGAAAACGTCAAGGACGGCGCCGTGCTGATGGACGTCGGCGTCTCCCGCGTGTTTGATGAGCAGACTGGCCGTTTCCGCATCAGGGGAGACGTCGACAAGGCCTGTTATGACAAGGTTTCCGCATACTCTCCAAACCCCGGCGGCGTCGGTCCGATGACCCGCGCCATGCTGCTCGCCAACGTCGTGGAGATGGCCGAGAGGAAAATGTAGCCGAATTCGGGCGTGTCGCGCTGGTTTTTCCGCCCATTTTGGGCATGGCTGTAGGTATCCTGATAACTTGTGTGTGCTCATATGAGTGCACATGTATAACTGAATATCGAGTAATTATTCATCCACTATTAGAAACCATATATTTACATGGCAGAGAACAACACTGAAGTCACCAAGGTCGCCATCAACGACATTGGCACCGAAGAGGACTTCATCAAGGCAGTCGATTCCACCATCAAGAACTTCGACGATGGTGATCTGGTCGAAGGTACCGTCGTCAAGATCGATCACGACGAGGTCCTCCTGGATATCGGCTACAAGACCGAGGGCGTCATCCCCTCCCGCGAACTTTCCATCAAGAAGGACGTCGATCCTGACGAGGTCGTCGAGGTCGGCGACACCATCGAGGCCCTTGTCGTCACCAAGGAAGACAAGGAAGGTCGTCTGATCCTGTCCAAGAAGCGTGCCCAGTACGAGCGCGCCTGGGGCGACATCGAGAAGATCAAGGAAGCTGACGGCGTCGTCGAGGGCACCGTCATCGAAGCCGTCAAGGGCGGCCTCATCGTCGACATCGGTCTGCGTGGCTTCCTGCCCGCGTCCCTCGTCGAAATGCGTCGCGTTCGCGACCTCTCCCCGTACATCGGCCAGAAGATCAAGGCCAAGATCCTGGAGCTCGACAAGAACCGCAACAACGTGGTTCTGTCCCGCCGCCAGTACCTGGAGGAGACTCAGTCCGAAGTGCGCGAGACCTTCCTGTCCCAGCTCAAGAAGGGCCAGATCCGCGAGGGTGTCGTGTCCTCCATCGTCAACTTCGGCGCGTTCGTCGATCTGGGCGGCGTTGACGGCCTGATCCACGTCTCCGAGCTGTCTTGGAAGCACATCGACCATCCGTCCGAGGTCGTCAAGGTCGGCGACAAGGTCACCGTCGAGGTGCTCGACGTCGATCTCGACCGTGAGCGCATCTCCCTGTCCCTCAAGGCGACCCAGGAGGATCCGTGGCAGCGCTTCGCTCGCACCCACGTTCCCGGCCAGATTGTCAAGGGCAAGGTCACCAAGATTGTCCAGTTCGGTGTCTTCATCTCCGTCGAGGATGGCATCGAGGGCCTGGTGCACATCTCCGAGCTGGCGAACCGCCACGTGGAGAACCCGGAGACCGTCGTCAAGTCCGGCGAAGAGGTCTTCGTCAAGGTGATTGACGTCGATCTCGATCGTCGCCGCATCTCCCTGTCCCTCAAGCAGGCCAACGACTCCGTCGACCCGGCTTCCGAGGACTTCGATCCGGCTCTGTACGGCATGCCGGCAGAGTACGACGAGCAGGGCAACTACAAGTACCCCGAAGGCTTCGACCCGAACACCAACGAGTGGATCGCCGGTTACGAGAAGCAGCGCGAGGAATGGGAATCCCAGTACGCCGCCGCCCACGAACTGTGGGAGGAGCACAAGGCGTTCGTCGCCAAGGAGCTGGAGGACGCCGCGGCTTCCGCTGCCGAGGATGGCCAGGCTCCGAAGGAAGAGAAGGTCGAGGAGACCTCCACCTACTCTTCCGACAACTCCTCCACGGGTACTCTCGCCGACTCCGACCAGCTCGCCGCTCTGCGCGATCAGCTGCTCGGCAAGTGAGTCATCTCATCCCGAGAAGAAGTAGAATGCTGGTAGGATTTGCCGGCAGATAGGAAAACGGGAATCGCCCCACACGGGTGGTTCCCGTTTTTCATATTCCGCTCCCGCCGGCGGGAGCGGTCGAGCATAGCGAGACTGAGGGTGGTCTTTGCGAGATGCCGGTCATTCTCACTTCCCGGCTGCCTTGAACAACCGCGACACGCCCGGATATCCAGCAAGCCTGCCATGCGCGAATCAGTGAAATGGCGGAATGCTGCGAGAGTCCAAAAAATCGCCTTCCATCTCTGCCACGAAACCGGGCGTGTCGCGAATAGCATGATGTCATGAGCATTCGTATCGGACTGACCGGAGGCATCGCCGCGGGCAAGAGCACCGTCGCCGCCCGGATGCGGGAACTCGGCGCGCTGGTCATCGACTATGACGGACTTGCGCATGAGATCGTGGCGCCCGGGGGAGTGGCGTTGCCGCGGATCGCCGCCGTGTTCGGCCCGGACGCGCTGCTGGCCGACGGGTCGCTCAATCGGGCGTGGCTCGCCGAGCGTGTGTTCGGCCGTGACGCCGCTCCCGGCGCACGCGAACGGTTGGACGACATCGAGCATCCTCTGATATATGCCGAAGCCGCACGGCTGGAGCGACGGAATCCCGGCGCGAAGGTCATCGTCCATGACGTGCCGCTGCTCACAGAGGTGATCCGGTCGATTCCGTTCCAATTCGATCACATCGTCACGGTGGAGGCGCCGGAACAGATGCGCATCAGGCGCATGGTCGCGACGCGTGGCATGACCGAACGGCAGGCCGCAGACCGTATCCGCAGCCAATCGAGCACAGCCGAGCGCCGGGAGCTTGCCGACATCGTCATCGATTCCACCCGCCCGATCCCCGACATGCTGGCGCAGGTCGATGGGCTGTATCGCCGGTGGGAGGCTCACTGAATCATTCGCCCGTGAAAAGGTGTGAGCCCGGCAGCGCCGCAAAACGCACATGAAACCCGCCCAATCACTGTATTTCCAAGGCATGCATGTTTTGTGCGATTGTGCTGTCTTGTGCGTTATCCTCGCACTTTTCTTATTGAGAACCGTTCGCTGAGCGGATGGCGGTAAGCTGGAAGCCATGGGATTCAACATCGAGCGCGCCGACAAGCCATTCGTCGTCAAATCACCGTACAAGCCGTCCGGCGACCAGCCGCAGGCCATTGAGGAGCTGTCCACCCGCATCGAGAACGGCGAGAACGACGTGGTGCTCATGGGAGCCACCGGTACGGGCAAGACCGCGACGACCGCATGGCTCATCGAACGGCTGCAGCGGCCGACGCTCATCATCGAGCCGAACAAGACACTCGCCGCGCAGCTATGCGCCGAATTCCGCGAACTCATGCCCGACAACGCGGTCAGCTACTTCGTCAGCTACTACGACTACTACCAGCCCGAGGCGTATATACCGCAGACCGACACGTACATCGAGAAGGACTCCAACATCAACGACGATGTGGAGCGGTTGCGCCATCAGGCCACCGCGAACCTGCTCACGCGGCGTGACTGCGTGGTCGTCGCCACCGTTTCGTGCATCTACGGCCTCGGTACGCCGGAGGAGTACGCCGGCCGCATGCTGTTCCTCCAGGAAGGCCAGCAGATTGACCGCGATCAGCTGCTTCGCAAGTTCGTCGACATGCAGTACAAGCGCAACGACATCGCGTTCACGCGCGGCACGTTCCGCGTGCGTGGCGACACCGTCGAGATCATCCCGGTATATGAGGAGCTGGCTATCCGCATCGAGTTCTTCGGCGACGAGATCGACCGCATCTCCACGTTGCATCCGCTCACCGGTGACGTGATCGACCACGAGACCTCCGTGCACATCTTCCCCGCCTCGCATTACGTCGCCGGCCCCGAGCGCATGGAGCATGCGTTGAAGACCATCAAGGAGGAGCTGGACCAGCGCGTGGCCGAACTCAAGAAGCAGGGCAAGGAGCTGGAGGCGCAGCGCCTGACCATGCGCACCACATATGACCTGGAGATGCTGACGCAGGTCGGCGTGTGCTCAGGCGTGGAGAACTATTCGCGGCATTTCGACAACCGCGCACCCGGCACGCCGCCGCACACGCTGCTCGACTTCTTCCCGGATGACTTCCTGCTGGTCATCGACGAGTCGCATGTCACCGTGCCGCAGATCGGCGCGATGTACGAGGGAGACGCGTCCCGCAAGCGCACGCTGGTCGAACATGGGTTCCGTCTGCCGTCCGCGATGGACAACCGCCCGCTCAAATGGCCGGAGTTCCTGGACCGCGTCGGGCAGACCGTATACCTGTCGGCGACGCCCGGCGACTATGAGCTCGGTCTGTCGGACGGCGTGGTCGAGCAGATCATCCGACCGACCGGTCTGGTCGACCCGAAGATCGACGTGCGCCCGACCAAGGGGCAGGTCGACGACCTGCTCGCCGAGATCAAGGACCGTGTCGACAAAAACGAGCGCACGCTGGTGACGACACTGACCAAGAAGATGGCCGAGGATCTGACCGACTACCTGCTGGAACGCGGCATCAAGGTCGAATACCTGCATTCCGACGTCGACACGCTGCGGCGCGTCGAACTGCTGCGCGAACTGCGCGAAGGCAAGATCGACGTCATCGTAGGCATCAACCTGCTGCGAGAGGGACTGGACCTGCCCGAGGTATCGTTGGTGGCTATCCTCGACGCCGACAAGGAGGGGTTCCTGCGCTCGTACCGCTCGCTGATCCAGACCATCGGTCGCGCGGCCCGCAACGTATCGGGCACGGTCATCATGTACGCCGACGAGACTACCGACGCGATGCGCAAGGCCATCGACGAGACCGACCGTCGCCGTGTGCGGCAGATCGCCTACAACAAGGAGCACGGCATCGACCCGAAGCCGCTCATCAAGAAGATCAGCGACGTCAACGACATGCTCGCCAAGGAGGACGTGGACACGGCCACGCTGCTCGAAGGCGGCTACCGCAACGCGGGCAAGGCCGGCAACACCCATCTGGGTGTGCCCTCCCTCGACGCCGCGGAGGCCGACAAGCGACATGAGGAGATACTCAAGGCGGGGCTTCCCGCGCAGGATCTCGTCGACCTTATCCGTCAGCTGAGCGAGCAGATGCACACCGCCGCCGAACAGCTCCAGTTCGAGCTCGCAGCACGCCTGCGCGACGAGATCCGCGACCTCAAGAAGGAACTGCGCCAGATGACGGAAGCGAACAAGTGAGCATTTCGTAACAGAGAGCGTCACAGCCCTTTCCTATGCTGGTATACATGTCTGAAACCCCTGTCGCTTTTATGATCGCCACCTTTGCGGTGCTGATCGCGTTTTTCGTCGTGGATCTGTTCGTCATCGGCCGCAAGCCGCATGTGCCCAGCACCAAGGAGTGCGTGCAGCACATCGCCTTTTTCGTGGTCATGGCGCTGATTTTCGGCGGACTGGTATGGTGCTTTTCCGGTTCGAAGCCCGCGATCGAATTCTATTCGGGATGGCTCACCGAGTACTCGCTGAGCATCGACAACCTGTTCGTCTTCGTCATCATCATGTCGAACTTCGCCGTGCCGAAAGTGCTTCAGAAGTACGTGCTGTCCGTCGGCATCACCGTCGCGCTGATTCTGCGCGGCTGCTTCATCCTGGTCGGCGCGGCCATTATTCAGCGGTTCACGTGGGTGTTCTTCCTGTTCGGCGCCTTCCTGATCTATACGGCGATCAAGCTGGTCGTCGGAGGCGATGATGATGAGGAATACCATGAGAACGGCCTGATCCGCATGCTGCGCAAGGTGATTCGCATCACCGACGATTATGACGGCGAGAAGCTGCGCACCGAGAAGGACGGCAAGTCGTACTGGACTCCGATGCTGATCGTGTTCCTGACCATCGGCACGACGGACGTCATGTTCGCGTTTGATTCCATTCCCGCGATCTTCGGCCTGACGAAGGATCCGTTCATCGTCTTCACGTCGAACGTGTTCGCTCTGCTGGGCCTGCAGCAGCTGTACTTCCTGCTGGGCGCACTGCTCGACAAGCTCGTCTACCTGCCGGTCGGGCTCGCGTTCGTGCTCGGCTTCATCGGCATCAAACTGGTGATGGAGGCGTTGAGCGGCAATACGCTGCCGTTCATCAATGGCGGTCACCCGGTCTCTTGGGTGCCCGAGGTACCGACGTGGGTGTCGCTTGTCGTGATCGTCGTCGCCATCGGATCGTCGGCCATCGCGAGCGTCATGAAGATGAAGTCGGTCGAGGCTGCGAAGAGCGAAGCCTGAGCCGCCCAAAAGATGTGAGCGCTCACAACACGCCCGTGAAAACAGTGGCTCACGTCGCCCAAACCTAGTACACTTGCCTGTGGCAGTGGAAGTCGCAAGACTTCTTCCTAGAAGAAATCACATAAGAATAGGTAGGCATTCATGCGTAAAGCCAAGATCGTAGACACCATCGGTCCTTCCACCGAGTCTCCCGAAGGCATCACCAAGCTGGTTGAGGCCGGTATGGACGTGGCCCGTCTGAACCGTTCCCACGGCACTCCGGAGGATCACCTCAAGGTCTACAACAACGTGCGCGCGGCCTCCAAGGCGACCGGTCGTAACGTCGCCGCCATGGTCGATCTCCAGGGCCCGAAGATCCGCTGCGGCTGGTTCAAGAAGAACGCCGAGGGCGAGGACAAGGTCCAGCTTGAGGAAGGCCAGGAGTTCATCATCACCACCGACGATGTCGAAGGCGACGAGCACATCACCTCCACCACCTTCAAGGGCCTGCCCGGCGACTGCCACCCCGGCGACCCGATCCTGATCGACGACGGCAAGGTCCGTCTGGAGGTCACCAAGGTCGAGGGCAACAACGTGCACACCAAGGTCGTCGTTGCCGGCCCGGTCTCCTCCCACAAGGGCATCAACCTGCCCGGCGTGGCCGTGAGCCTGCCCGCCCTGACCGAGAAGGATGAGGCCGATCTGCGTTGGGCCATCCGCACCGGCGCCGACATCATCGCCATGTCCTTCGTGCGTTTCGCCACCGACATCGACCGCGCCCACGAGATCATGGACGAGGAAGGCCGTCGTATCCCGATCGTCGCCAAGATCGAGAAGCCGCAGGCTCTGGAGAACCTTGAGGACATCGTCAAGACGTTCGACGGCGTCATGGCCGCCCGTGGCGACATGGCCGTCGAGTGCCCGCTGGAAGAGGTTCCGCTGGCCACCAAGCGCATCATCGAGCTGGCTCGTCAGTACGCCAAGCCCGTCATCGTCGCCACTGAGGTCCTGGGCTCCATGGTCCACTCCCCGGTTCCGTCCCGTGCAGAGGCTTCCGACTGCGCAAACGCCGTGCTTGACGGCGCCGACGCCACGATGACCTCCAACGAGACCGCCGTCGGCGAGTACCCGACCGAGACCGTCGCCACGATGAGCCGCATCTCCGGCTTCGCCACCGAGCACGGCTTCGACCGCATCCCCGAGCTGAAGAACCTCGACATGTCCTCCACCGGCGCCGTTTCCTCCGCCGCCGTCGACCTGGCCGAGAAGCTCAACGCCAAGGCCATCGTCGCCTACACCCAGACCGGCAACACCGTGCACCGTGTGTCCCGCGAGCGTCCGGCCGCCCCGATCTACGGCCTGACCACCAACGAGCACACCTACCACTGGCTGGCCCTCTCCTGGGGCACCGAGGCCTTCCTGCTCGATGAGGACTACCACGACAAGACCCGCAAGGATCTCATGGCCTTCACCGACAAGGTCCTCAAGAACGCCGGCAAGGTCTCCGACGGCGACAAGATCGTCGTGCTGAGCTCCGCTCAGGGCGAGCACGCCGCTGGCAGCACCGACACCATCTACGTGCACACCGTCGGTGCCAACGACTGATTTCAGCCGATAGCAGATTCGGCTTCCGCTACGTGACGACGGAAGCCGAATACTCATGCGTGAGCCCCCGCTCCGAAACGAGCGGGGGCTCACGCGCTTTCGCCAGGGAACCGCATCGGCTCAAGGACGATGCGGAAGGTCGTCGCGCGGGTGCGGGGCAGATGCGCGACTGTCTCGTGCGGAAGGCGAACCGCACAATCTCACATGCCGATGTGCTCCAGCAGTCCCTCATGCAGGCGAAGGATCGCGATAATCGTCTTCGCATCAACGATGGTGCCGTTGGTCACCATCTCCATGGCCTCCTGTTGCGTGTACAGGCGTACCGCGGGACGTGGCGTCTCCGGGCCGATCGCGGAACGGTCCACCTCCTTGAGTCCCGTCGCCAGATACAGCGCGGTGTACTGCGAGGAGAAGCTGGGCGTGTTGATGAAGCGCGTGAACTGGGTGAGCTTCGAAGCCTCGTAGCCGGCCTCCTCGCGCAGCTTGCGGCTTGCAACGTCCAGATACTGCTCGCTTGGCGCGTTGGCATGGCCTGCCGGAATCTCCAACGTCCAGCGATGGGTCGGGATGCGGTACTGCTCGACGAACGGAATCTTCCCGTCAGCGGTCACCGCAAGGACGCCGACGGTGTCCCCGTTGTTCTCATGCAGGATGAACCGTTCGAACTGGCCGACCTGCGCCGAACTGAACGCGACCCTGTCCACGTTGAAATAATGGGTCTCGACGATTTGCTTGCGGGACTCCTCCTTGACCGGTGTCGGACGCCACGGATCGAAGGGTCTGTAAGTGTCACTGTCCATGCTCATAAGCCTCACCTTTGATAGTTCTCTTATGTGTTTCCATTGTAGGTCCGCGCTGGTGAGTTGCGGGGATATTCGGCGCGGCGTTGATGCTACCGGCGTAAATCGCGTGCCGGGGCGTATGGTGTCCACGGAACCGGCGTGACTCGCTGGAATGATGCGCGGCACGCCTGCAATGGACGAATGACGTAGCGATATGCTAAACTATCGCGAGTGCCAGAAACGCCCTCGTATCCCAATTGGTAGAGGAAGCAGCCTCAAAATCTGCGCAGTGTGGGTTCGAGTCCCACCGAGGGCACGTTGCATTATCGGGTGAGCCACAGTGCCGCATCGCCGAATCTCTATGTTATCGTTATACATGAAGTTCTGTCGATGAATCACTGTGTCGTGGAAAAGAGGTTGTGAGCATGGTGGCAAGAAAGAAGACCTCAACGCAAGAGCAAGAGGGTCAGGTAGAGGAGGTGCTTTCCGCCGACGAGCTGAAGGCAGTCTCCGAAGGCGAGCCCGTCGAGAGCGCCGTGCACAAGAAGCGCACGGTCGTTGTCGCCGAGGACGAGTCGGTGAACCGCATGGATCTGGTGGCCATGCTGGAGGATAACGGGTATGAGGTCGTCGGCGAGGCGGCCAATGGTGAGGAGGCCGTCGATTTGACGCGCAAGTTCCGCCCGGATATCGTGTGCATGGACGTGAAGATGCCCCGTATGGACGGCATCGCCGCCGCCGGTGTCATCTGCGACGAGAACATCGCTCCCGTGGTGATGCTCACCGCGTTCTCGCAGCCCGACCTGGTCCGTCAGGCGACCGGTGCAGGTGCCATGGCCTACGTCACCAAGCCGTATGAGGAATCCAAGCTGCTGCCCGCCCTGGAAGTCGCGATGGGCCGTTTCTCCGAGATCAACGACCTGCTCGACAACGTCGAGACCAGCGAGAACAAGCTCAAGGAGACCGAAGAGCAGCTCAAGAAGGCCGAGGAGAAACTCAAGAAGGCCGAAGACACGCTGGAGGAGCGCAAGCTCGTCGACCGCGCCAAGGGCCTGCTCATGGACAAGGCGGACTTCTCCGAGCAGGGAGCCTTCCGCTGGATCCAGAAGACCTCGATGGATCAGCGCATCCCGAAGAAGCGTCTGGCCATGGCGATCATCGCCAAGTATGGCGATCCCAAGCCGTCGGAAGTAGGGGAATGAGCGAATCGCGCGACGACGCCCAGACGAAAACGCGTGGAACGTTGCTGGTGGTCGATGGCCACTCGCTTGCGTTCCGCGCGTTTTTCGCTTTACCGGCGGAAAATTTCAGTACTCAGGCCGGACAGGCCACGAACGCGGTATGGGGTTTCGCCACGATGCTGTCCCAGGTGCTGGACAGCGAGAAGCCCGACCATCTCGCGGTCGCGTTCGACATGAAGGGCGGCACCTTCCGCAACGAGATGCTGCCGCAATACAAGGGCACCCGCGAAGCGGCGCCGGAGGACCTGCTCACCCAGCTGCCGCTCATCCAGAAGATGCTCACGGCGCTGGGCGTCACCTACGTCGAAAAGCAGGGGTATGAGGGCGACGACATCATCGCCACGCTCGCCGCGATGGGGGAGCGGTCCGGATACGACACGCTGGTGCTGTCCGGCGACCGCGACGCCTTCCAGCTGATCGACGAGCGCGTCACCGTGCTGTATCCCGGGCATCACTTCAAGGACCTCAAGCACATGACGCCGCAGGCGGTGGAGGACAAGTACCATGTCAGCCCCGCGCAATACCCGGATCTTGCGGCGTTGCGTGGCGAGACTGCCGACAACATCCCCGGCGTGCCCGGCGTCGGCGACGGGTTCGCGGCGAAGTGGATCAACCAGTACGGCGGACTTGAGGGTATCATCGAGCACGCCGACGAGATAGGCGGCAAGAAGGGCGAGTCGCTGCGCGAGAACATCGAGCAGGTCAAGCTCAACCGCAAGGTCAACGCGCTGCGGCGCGACGTCGACCTCGGTATCGGCATCGAGGATCTGACATTCGGCGAGGTGGACGCCGACACGCTTTCGGAACTGTTCACCAGCCTCGAATTCGGCCCGCGCACCCGCAGCAAGGTGCTCAAGTCGTTCAACGCCGGCAAGCAGGCCGGCGACGCAGCTGACAAGCACGCAGACGACGAGGACGCCTCCGACGACCTGAGGATTCCCGAGGCCGTGACCATCGCGGATGAGGCGGCGTTGGCGGCATGGATCGACTCCGCACGAGACGGTCTCGGCTCGCCTGCCGACAATTCGGATGATGAGCCGCGCAACCGGGCGCACTGCGCCGACGTCATGGCATCGACCTGCGCGCTGTATGCCGAAGGCTCATCCAAACCCGGGAACCCGGGATGCAGCGTGCTGATGCTGGAGGTCGGCGGCAAGGCGGCCGTGCTGGAAGCCGGCGTGATCGCCGGCGTCCGTCCCGCGTTGCAGCGGTTCCTTGACGGGCACGCCGACCGGATAGTCGTGCACGGGTACAAGGAGCAGTCGCACATCCTCGCGTCGCTCGGACTGGACCTCGCCGAGCCGTGGTTCGATACGAAACTCGCCGGATACCTGGTCCAGCCGGACTATCATGCCGATTCGCTGGAACAGGCGGCATCCCATTTCCTGCAGCTGCAATTGGACAATGCCGATGACGTCGCGCAGGGGCAGCTGGACTTGAGCGGCGACGTCGATCCGGCCGACCAGCGCAAGGATCTGCTTCATATGGCCATGGTTCGCGCCCTCGCCGACATGCTGGCCGCGAAGATCGACGAACGAGAGCAGTTCAGGCTGCTGCAGTCCATCGAGCTGCCGGTGTCCCACGTGCTGTTCGGCATGGAGCAGGTCGGTGCCAGCGTGGACTTCATGCGCCTGACCGAGATGCGCGACCGGTTCGCCGTCGACGCTCGCGACGCGCAGGAGACCGCCTGGCAGTTCGCCGGGAGCCGCGTCAACCTGCAAAGCCCCAAGCAGTTGCAGGCCGTGCTGTTCGACGACATGGGCCTCAAGCCGACCAAGAAAACAAAATCGGGTTCGTACACGACCAATGCGTCCGCGCTGCAGGATCTCGCGGTCCGATCCGTCGGCAACGAGCGCGCCAACGGATTCCTGACCGCGCTGCTGCGCCATCGCGAGACGAACAAGCTCAAGCAGATCGTCCAAAGCCTGATCGATGCGGTGAACCCTGATGACGGGAGAATCCACACCACGTTCGAGCAGACCGTGGCCGCCACCGGACGGCTCAGTTCCGTCGACCCGAACCTGCAGAACATCCCCAACCGCAATGCCGAGGGCCGCGAGATTCGCTCCGCGTTCGTGCCCGGAGAGGGCTATGAGTCGCTGTTGAGCTCCGACTACTCGCAGGTCGAGCTGCGCATCATGGCCGACCTGTCGGGCGATGACGCGCTGATCGAGGCGTTCCGCTCCGGAGCTGACTTCCACAAGTACGTGGCGAGCCTCGTGTACGGCATCCCCGTTGACGACATCACCCCCGACCAGCGCACCCACGTAAAGGCGATGAGCTACGGGCTGGCGTACGGATTGAGCACCTACGGTCTCGCCCAGCAGCTCAAAATCAGCCCCGGCGAGGCTGACCGGCTGAAATCGCAGTATTTCGCGACGTTCGGCAAGGTCCACGAGTATCTGGAATCCCTGGTCGCCGGCGCCCGCGAGAAGGGATACACCGAGACGATGTTCGGCAGGCGTCGGTACTTCCCCGGACTGCAGTCGCCGAACCGCAACATACGCGACGCCGCCGAGCGGGGAGCACTCAACGCGCCCATCCAGGGCTCGGCCGCGGACATCATGAAGATCGCCATGATCCACGCGTCCGACGCGCTCGCCAAGGCCAAGGTCCGTAGCCGTATCATCCTGCAGATCCATGACGAACTCGTGGTGGAGATAGCCCCCGGCGAAGCCGAGCAGGTGACGGGCCTGGTGCGCGACGCCATGGAGCACGCGGTCGATCTCGCCGTGCCGTTGGACGTGTCCACCGGCATCGGCTCCGACTGGCAGCTCGCCGCCCACTGACGGCGACGGCACGGCGGCGAGAACAACGACGGCAAGAAAAGAAAAAGAGGACAAGCCATGACCACGCTTCGACAGGTCGTCAACGTAGTGGAAACCCTGTATCCGCTGCGCTATGCGGAATCCTGGGACGCGCCCGGCCTGATCGTCGGTGAGCCCGGTGCCGACGTCGGACTGGTCGCATTCGCCGCGGACCCCACCATGGCGGTGATCGACGAGGCCATCGAACGCGGCGCCGACCTGCTGATATGCCATCACCCGCTGCTGTTCCGTTCCGTGCACGCCGTCTCCGGACAGGACGTGCACGGCGCCATCGTCGGCAAACTGTACAGCCATCACTGCGCTCTGTGGGTGGGTCACACCAACGCCGATTCCGCGTGGCGCGGTGTAGGGCAGGCTGCGGCCGACGCGTTCGGCCTGGTCGATCAGCGGCCTCTGGTGCCCATCGACGACCCGGGGTCTGCGCACGCCGTGGGCCTGGGTCGTGTCGGCCTGCTGGAGGAGCCGATGACCTTGGAGCGTTTCGCGCATCGCGTGGCGCAGGCGCTGCCGGCCGCGAATCTTGGTGTTCAAGTCGCCGGCGACCTCCAGTCGCTCGTGCGGCGCGTCGCGGTGCTGCCGGGATCGGGGGACTCGCTGTTCGACGAGGTGCGGGCCAGCGGAGCCGATGTGTATGTGACCAGCGACCTGCGCCATCATCCGGCGACTGACGCCTTGGAACAGGCGCGGTACGAGGCGTCGCTGCTCTCGCGCGGACTGGCCGCCCCCTCGGCCGGAAATACGGGAACGGCAGGGAGCGCCGTCGCCCGTCCGGCGCTGATCAACACGCCGCACTCCGCCATCGAGTCGCTGTGGTTCCGATACGCCCCGGACGACATCGCCGCGGCGGTCGGGCGGGCGACGGGGGAGACCATACGCACCACCCATATCACGATGAACACCGATCCGTGGACGCTGAACATCCCCTGCCGGAGCTAGCCGGCTGCCGCTGCACATCGCTGACAACTTCTTTCGAAAAAGGACCATTCATCATGCCTGACCGTTCAACCGCTGACACCGCTGGCACTGCCGAAACCGTGGGTACCGCCGCCGCAAGCGACATCACCCGGCAAGTCGACGCGCTGCTCGACCGCTCCACCGACGGCATCGTCATGGACAGCCGGGATCGCAGGGCCGTCGTGCTGTCGCGACAGACCGTGTACCAAGGGGCGGTGTTCGACGTGGAGGACATGCGCATCGCGCTGCCGGCCGGTGGCGGGGACTGCGTCACCGTGCGTCGCCAGGTGTGCCGTCACGCGCCATGCGTCGTCATGCTCGTCCATGACGAGGCCCGGGACCTGTACCTGCTGGAGCGCGAGTACCGCGTAGGCTCCGACCTGTTCGCCTACGGTCTGCCGGCGGGACTGATGGACGACGGAGAGGACGTGGAGCAGGCGGCGCTGCGCGAGCTCGCCGAGGAGACCGGCGTGGTGCCGGTCGGAGAGGACGGCGTCATATTCGACCATGTGGGGGCGTTCTACTCGTCGGAAGGCATGAGCGACGAGCTCGCCAACATCATGGTCATGCACCTGCGACGCTGGGAAAGCCGACCGCGCCGGTTCGATCCCGACGAACACGTGGAATCTGCGTGGGTGACCTGGCGCCAACTCGCCGGAGTGCCGGTCACCGCGTCGAACTCCGTCATTGCCATACAGCATGAGACGATTCAGCGAATCCTGAAAAAACAATAAGTATTCATGGTAAAACAAACATAGTCTGCTGAGAATTTTTCTTTATATCGGTTTGAAGTTAACTATGTTCACGTTGGCGTGCGATAATATGACCATGCAGCAAATACGACCCGGCTCCATGTACCCGTTGGGTGCGAACTACGACGGTTCTGGCGTGAATTTCGCCTTGTTCTCGCAGGTGGCGGACAAGGTCGAGTTATGTCTGTTCGACGAGGACGACAAAGAGACGCGCATCGAGATGACCGAGCAGAACTCGTACGTCTGGCATAACTATATTTCCGGAATCCAACCCGGGCAACGCTACGGTTACCGCGTGTACGGCCCGTACGATCCCGCCAAGGGCATGCGGTGCAACCCGAACAAGCTGCTGCTCGACCCCTACGCCAAAGCCATCGAAGGCAACATCGACGGCGACGAAAGCCTGTTCTCCTACCGTTTCGCCGACCCGGACGGCCCAATGAACGACCTCGACTCAGCCGATCACACCATGAAGTCCGCAGTCGTCAACCCCTATTTTGACTGGGGCAACGACCAGCATCCGAACACGCCATACCATGATTCGGTCATCTACGAAGCCCACGTGCGCGGCATGACCAACCTCAACAAGGACGTGCCGCCGCAGATTCGCGGAACCTACGCCGGCCTCGCGCACCCCTCGGTGATCGAATACCTGAAAAAGCTCGGCATCACCGCACTGGAGCTCATGCCCATCCACCAGTTCGTCAACGACTCGTTCCTGCAGGAAAAGGGACTGAGCAACTACTGGGGATACAACACCATCGGGTTCTTCGCGCCGCACAACGCCTACGCATGCTCAGGCCAGCGCGGCGAGCAGGTCAACGAGTTCAAGGCGATGGTCAAGGCATACCACCGCGCTGGCATCGAGATCATCCTCGACGTGGTTTACAACCACACCGCCGAAGGCAACGACATGGGCCCGACCCTGAGCTTCAGGGGCATCGACAACCAGTCGTACTATCGTCTGGTAGATGGCGATCCGCGGCATTACTTCGACACCACCGGCACCGGCAACTCGCTGCTCATGCGCTCTCCCCACGCGCTTCAGCTCATCACCGACTCGCTGCGTTATTGGGTCACCGAAATGCACGTCGACGGCTTCCGCTTTGATCTGGCCGCCACGCTGGCACGCCAGTTCCAGGAGGTCGACAAGCTGTCCGCATTCTTCGACATCGTCGAACAGGATCCGGTCATCTCACGTGTCAAACTCATCGCCGAACCGTGGGATCTCGGCTCCGGCGGCTACCAGGTGGGCGGGTTCCCGTCGAGCTGGTCCGAATGGAACGGCCGTTACCGCGACTGCGTGCGCGACTTCTGGCGCTCGCAGCCGTCCACGCTTCCCGAGTTCGCCAGCCGTCTGCTCGGCAGCTCCGACCTGTATCAGGTCAACGGCCGCAGGCCGGTCGCTTCGGTGAACTTCATCACCGCGCACGACGGCTTCACCATGAACGATCTGGTCACGTACAACAACAAGCACAACATGGCCAACGGCGAAGACAACCGCGACGGCGAAAGCAACAATCGTTCATGGAACTGCGGCGTGGAAGGCCCCACAACCATTAGCGATGTCAACAACCTGCGCCAGCGGCAGCTGCGCAACCTGTTCTCCACGCTGCTGGTCAGCCAGGGCATCCCGATGATCTGCGGCGGCGACGAGGTGGAGCGCACCCAGCAGGGCAACAACAATGCCTACTGCCAGGACAACGAGATATCGTGGCGCAGTTGGGACTCCACGCCCGAGCAGGAGGACCTGCTGCAGTTCGTGTCCAAGCTGATCCATCTGCGGCTGGAGCATCCCGTGCTGCACAGGCGCCGCTTCTTCTCCGGGCGTGAGCCGGGCGAGGACGTCTCGACGATCCCGCAGATCGAATGGTTCGACCACACCGGATCAATCATGGACATGGATGACTGGTCGAACACGCACGCGTTCTCGATGATGGTGTTCCTCAACGGCTCGCGCATCCCCGAGACTGACTGGTACGGTTCGCCGATGATCGACAACGATTTCATCCTGATCTTCAACGCGCATTACGAGCCGATCATGTTCACGCTGCCCAGTGAGCGGTATGGCAAGAAGTGGCAGCTGCTCATCGATACATACAACCCCAAGGGGCCGGAGCTGAGCTATGAGGCGGGATTCGCCATCACCGCCCAGGCGCGCAGCTTCCTGCTGCTCAAGAGTTCTGATTGCCCGGCGGTACGTCGCGAGGACAGCTGAGATCTCGTGGCAGGTGCTTCGCACCTGCGCGCTGTGTGCGCTACGCTAGGCAGGCGCCGACCGGTGACTTGCGTGTTACCGGTCGTTCGACAGGCGGGATTGCAGTTCCGCGACCTGCTCGTTGGGGCCGGAGCCGTCCGCGTCTCGGGCTGGATTGCCGGGGCCGGCACCGGTGCTGGCACCAGTGCCGGTCTGCAGCATCATCAGCTGATCGTGCAGACGATCGGCCTCGATTGCGGCGATTTGCCTTGAGAAGACGATGAACCATCCCAGAAACAGCAGTCCGGCGAGCGCTTCGAGATTGGTGAGCGTTTCCTGGCCCATCAGCATCCTGATGCCGATGGCAGAGCAGATCAGAATCGCCAAGGCGGAAATCACCGACATCACCTTCGGTATCCGCGGGGCGAGCCACGGCAGGGAGAGCATCAACACGCCCATGATGACCGTCAGTCCCTTGGCGCACACGTTGTGCATGATCGGGTGCGGCGTATAGCGGAACGCGCCGATGCCTATGAACATGAGCCCGGATATGGTCAGCAGCAGCGACAGGATGGCGATACGCAACGTGAAATGCGTGATGTCGCGGTCATCGGCGGCGGTGCCGGTGCTTTTGTTCATCTGATGGCGTGCTCGCTGTATGCGTTTGGTGGTGATCAGCTCCGAGATGGCGAAGTAGCTGACGATGATGATGCACGTTCCGGCGAGCATCAGCGTCGAGTTGAACATGCGGGCCGCGAACGTGGTGCGGTCGCCGAGCTGCGAGAAATTGTTGTGGTACCAGCACGGGTCGTCGGTGGTCAGGCCGGCGGTGCACACGCCGGAAATCACGAAGAACGGCAGCAGCGAGGCCAACGTCTTCGCGTTCATCATCTCCGCCTGCACGAACGTCATATAACCGACGACGCCCGCGAAGCCGGCGCAGATGGGGGTGAGGTATCCGCTGAACGTCGCCGACCCCATCATGCCGTTGATTGCGCCGAGTAGGGCGAATGACGAGAGGAACACGGTCGCCGCGTACACGATCGACAATGCGAGGATCTCGAACACGCGACGAATCGGGGCGAACCATCCGCGCTGCAGGTTGAGCGAATGGGAGTGGCTGGCGTAACCGACGCAGAATGACAGTGCGGCGCAACCGGCCAGAATGCCCGCGCACACCATGAAACGTCGTTGGGTGATCTGCCAGATCGCCGGGGCGAACTGCATGTACAGCGACATCATTATCGCGCCGACCATCGCGCAGATCAGGAATGAGATCAGACCAAGGGTCTCCGCTCGCTGATGACGTCCCATGACATCCCTTTCGCCGTCCGGATATCCATTGTACTCGTGCGGTTTCGCGGCTGTGTTGCGTTGGTGGCCGGGGGGGGCGGTGCGGGACGAGATTGTGACGCGACGGTACGGGGTTATGACGGGGCGGCGTGGGACGATGACCGGCATGCGGCGTGGTGCCTGTTCATGCGTGGGATGTGTCGTCCGGATTTGCGTTCCTAAGTGCGCGCCGAAACGACGACCGTGCGCACATAGGTACGCAAACAGGGCCATTTGCGTACCTATGTTCGCGCACTCGTCGTTTCGGCGCGCACTTAGGAACGCAATGGGAGGGGCCTACATTGCGCCGATTATTTGGACCATCGGCGGGGTGGAAGATGCGGGTCGAGTCCAATGGCCCCGGATTCGGTTGCCAAGGTCTACGGAACCCGGTGATAATTGAAAAACGGGCTCAGTCTCGGCCTATGGTATACTCAACATTTGTGCTTTGCCTTGGGCTGGGCGCATCGGGCTGTAGCGCAGTTTGGTAGCGCGCCTGCTTTGGGAGCAGGATGTCGCAGGTTCAAATCCTGTCAGCCCGACCGGAGCCCTTGGAAACATTAGGTTTTCAAGGGCTTATTTTTCCGTCGAAAACAATCTGCATACAAATGCACACAAACGCCGCGGGATCTCCATGCCAGATTCACACGAGTTCGCGCTCGCGGAGGGCTCCGATCGCGTAGGCCACGTCGTCCAATCGTTCCGGCCAGAGCGCCGTGTAGGTGTTCAATGTGATGCTGGGAGAGGAGTGGCCGAGCTGCATCTGCAGGGTCTTCGCGTCCGCGCCCTGGGCGATCGCGAAGCTCGCGTATGTGTGGCGCAGACTGTGTATGGTCACGCCCTCGTCCTCCATGCCGGCCGCTTTGACGGCCTTGTTCCATATCCTTGTCCGCCACGCGTTCGTCCAGACGTTCCCGCCACGGGTGGCACGGAACAGCCAGTCGTCATCACCCATGCCATCCATCTGCGCCTTGATCTGCGGCATGAGGAACCGTGGTATCGCGATGTTGCGGGCCTTTCCGTTCTTCGGGGTGCCGAGCATGCTACCGCCGTGCCCGTCGTCAGTCCATGTGCGGCCTATCCTGGCGCGCCGCTTGGCCGCGTCCACGTCACCGACCTTAAGGGCAAGCGATTCGCCTATGCGGCATCCCGTATAGGCCTGCCATCTGACCAGCAGACCGTCCACCGGCTTCCCGATCTTCTCCGCCTCGTCCGCGAGCAACTCGACCTCGCGGACCGAGAGGAACACCATGTCGTCGTCGTCGGAGGCGATCTTCGGCACGGTGACCCTGTCCACAGGATTCTCACCGATCCACCCGTTCGAGACGGCGTAGTCAAAGATGCCTTTGAGGACGAATTCCATGCTGGTTCCTTCAATGGCGCCGGTGGTGATTGCGGTGCTGGCCGCTGTTGACCATCCTATCGTCGCCAGTGGGCCGCCGCCTGAATAATTCCGAATGGAAACGCGGTCCCGGGCTGCGCTAATCGCCGTTTGAGGTGTGAAATCGGGATTAGTGTGGGCGAAATTGGTGGTATCTACATTTCGAGGGGTTGATCTGATGGATCAGGAACATCTATCTGCATTTCAGGGGGTTGCCCAAACGCGATATCCGAAGTATTAAGCGCTTTTTGCTGCTGGGATTGCACGGTTTTGGGAGCGTTCATACTTGGCTGGCACCCCCTCGAAACGTAGATAGATGTCCGGCGAGACCGAAATCAACCCCTCGAAACGTAGATACGGTTCAATGACGATGTGATTCCGGGCTTTTCGCCCATGACCGGGGGAGAGAAGATGGCGAATCGCGCCGGAAAGGGGTCGTGCCCGAACCGTGATGCCCCGTCATGACTGCAACATGGTGGTGCCGCCGTCCCTGACGAGCAGTGATTGACGGTCAGTGAGCGCGCGTAGGTCGAGCTCCGTGGAATACCGTTCGACGATGAGCCGTGCCGCCTGACCCATCGTGGGATTGCCCAGATGCGGCACCACATGGAAATCCGTCAGACCGAGTCCTTTGTAGTCGCGCAGACCCGGGGCGCGATCCGTGCGGTCCATGATGGAGCAGTAGCCGATGTCCGGCGACATGATGACCGAACCGGCTGATTCGCCGATATACGGGATCCCGTCGGCTATCCGTTCGGCGAGCAGCGCATCCGCGCCGGTCCGCCGCAGTTCCTGCAGCAGAAAGAACGAATTGCCGCCGCCGACATATATGCAGTCGGCGTCCGAGAGGGTGCTCCGCACGTCGGGGGCAGCGGCCGTTGAAACATCCAGTTCAGTGACGCGGAATCCCAGTTGACGCAGTTGGCGGCGGGTCAGCATCGTATGCGCGAACCCCCATGGCTCTACAGCCGCGGCGGTCGTGATGTACGCCAGTCGACCGCCGTGCAGCCCGGGCAGTGCATGCGGGATCATCCCTGTGGCTCCGCGCAGCGTCGATGTGAGCATCATGGTCGCCATCCTGGCCTCCTTTCGTATCGCCCAGTATAGGACCGCGTTCATGAGAGCGCTGACAGATGAAAGATCGAATGCGCGCGGTGGCGTTTGGCGCTCGCCTGGCCCGGTTGCCGGAAATGACGACATGGGCGCGAACGATTCCGCCGATGCGGACGGAAAATGCCATAACTCGAACGAAGACGATACGATTGGACGCATGAGCGAAACGAACAATGACAACCTGTGGCCGGCCCCGACCGCTGACGGCCCGCTGAACGCGACCGTGACCATCCCCGGCAGCAAATCCCTGTCGAATCGGTACCTGATCCTCGCCGTGCTTGGCGCGAAGCCCGTCACGCTTGTCGGGCTGTTGCGCTCGCGCGACACCGAACTGATGATGGGAGCGCTGTCGGCGCTTGGTGTGCGCTGCGACATCGACCCGGAAAACGACACCACGGTCACGGTGACGCCGCCGGAATCCGGCCGATTCAGCGGCAATGTGGGCGTGTACTGCGGGCTCGCCGGCACGGTGATGCGTTTCGTGCCGGGGCTGGCGCTGTTCGCGGACGCCCCGGTGCGGTTCGATGGAGACGATCAGGCATACGCGAGGCCGATGCAGCCGGTTCTCGACGGGCTCGAACAGCTTGGCGCCCGCGTCGAATACCACGGCGAGCACGGCCGGCTGCCGTTCACCATCACGCCACCGCGTCATGATGGTGAACAGGCCGATGACGGTTCCGCTGCCGCCAAGGTGAGCATCGACTCGTCCGGCTCTTCACAGTTCATCTCCGGTCTGCTGCTGATCGGGTCGCGCCTGCCCGGTGGGCTGGAGTTGCGGCATACGGGGGAGAAGACGCCGAGCCTGCCGCATATCCGCATGACCGTCGCTGATGTGAACGGCGCGGGCGGCAATGCGACCGCTGATGAGGAGTCTCGCGTCTGGCGAGTCGGCCATGCCGCGTTGCAGCTGCCGGAACGCGTGGTCGTCGAACCTGACCTGTCGAATGCGGCGCCGTTCCTCGGTGCGGCTTTGATTGCCGGAGGCACGGTGCGCGTGCCGCACTGGCCTGTTGAGACCACCCAGCCCGGTGGACTGCTGCCGGGATATCTGGAACGCATGGGCGCGCGCGTCTCGTTCCCCGAAGAGGACGGCGTGCGGTATTGCGAGGTGAGTGGCGACGGCCATGTGCATGGTCTTGGTGATTTCGACCTGACCGCGGCAGGGGAGATCGCGCCGTCGCTCGCGGCGATACTGGCGTTTGCCGATGCTCCGACCCGTATGCTCGGCATCGGTCATCTGCGTGGTCATGAGACAAACCGTCTGGAGGCGCTGGTCACGGAGATCACGCGCATCGGGGGAGAGGCCCGCGAACTGGAGGATGGCATCGAGATCACTCCTGTGCCGGTTGAGCGTCTGCACGGTGAGGTGATGGAATCCTACGCTGATCACCGCATGGCGACGTTCGCCGCGATGATCGGGCTGGCCGTGCCGGGCGTCCGAATCGTCAATGTGGAGACCACGCGCAAGACACTGCCCGATTTCGTGGGCATGTGGACCGGCATGTTGGAGCGGTGACCGCGACGAATATCACGGATATACGATGAGGGGCTGATTCCCAGCGGAATCAGCCCCTCATTTATGTTCGTCCGTTTGCGTTAGACGGACTGCGGCCTGCTAACGGCAGTTCGTCACTTGGTGAACGTGTTGCCGTAAGTGTCCGCGCCGTTCTCGGCGATTTCGGCGGACTTGCGGGCGATGGCCAGCTCCTCGTTCGTCGGGATGACGGCGATGATCACGGAGGAGTCCGGGGTGGAGATGATGCGCGGCTCCTTGGAGCGCTTCGCGTTCTTCTCCTCGTCCAGCTTGACGCCGAACGGGGCGAGCTTGTCGCACACCATCTTGCGCACGATGTCGTCGTTCTCGCCGACGCCGGCGGTGAAGGTGATTACGTCGCAGCCGCCCATCTGGTAGGTGTAGTTGCCGATGTAGCTGACGATGCGGTGCACGTACACGTCGAGGGCCAGCTTGGCGTCCTCGTTGCCCTCGGCCACCAGACGGTGAACCTCGCGCAGGTCGCCGAAGCCGGTCATGCCCATCATGCCGGAGCGCTTGTTGAACAGGGTGTCGAGCTCGTCCACGTTCATGTGGGCGTTGCGGATGAGGTGGAAGACCACGGCCGGGTCGATGTCGCCGGTGCGGCCGCCCATCATCAGGCCTTCAAGCGGGGTCAGACCCATGGAGGTCTCGACCGGCTTGCCGGAAACCTCGGCGGAGGCGGAGGCTCCGTTGCCGATGTGCAGCACGATCTGCTTGAGGCCTTCGGCCGGCTTGCCGATGACGCCGGGGACCACGGAGGAGATGAACTCGTGCGAGGTGCCGTGGGCGCCGTAACGGCGGATGTGGTACTGGTCGGCAATCTCCTTGTTCAGCGCGTAGGTGCTGGCCGCCTTCGGCAGCTGGAAGAAGAAGGAGGAATCGAACACGAAGATCTGCGGAACGTCGGGCAGCAGCGCGCGCATGACTTCGGCGCCCTTGGCCTCCGGGCCGTTGTGCAGCGGGGCGAGCACGGCCAGGTCCTTGACGGCGTTGATGGTCTTGTCGGTCACGAGGGCCGGCTTCGGGAAGAGGGATCCGCCCTGAACCACACGGTGGCCGACGGCGACGATGCCTGCTTCGGACAGGTCCGGGCCGTACTCCTTGAAGAAGCCGAGCACGCGCTTGAGGCCCTGCTCGTGGTCGTGGATCGGCTCTTCGAGCTCGTGCTTCTCGCCGTTGTACTCGTGCTTGTAGTGACCGTCGACCGGTTCGCCGATCTTCTCGACGAGACCGGAGGCCAGACCTTCGCCGGACTCAAGATCGACCAGCTGATACTTGATAGAGCTGGAACCGGAATTGATGACAAGGACGGTTTTCGCCATTGTGGGCATCCTCCATGATTGATACGTACCGCGAAACACGGCTTTCCATCTGATAGATTACTCGCTGCTTGCTACAAATCAGCGCCGCAGGTTTCGCCGAGAGCCACCAAAGAGAAAAGCCCCGCTGACGGGCTGAGCCGTGAAGTAAACAGCGGGGCTGGTTATAGGTGAAGAGCGAACGACAGATTGCACGTGCCCCCGCTGGCGGGGGCTGTCGCGAATCGACTGGGGTGGTCGTAAAGAGCGGCTGTATCGCGTGGAGACCGCTAAAACACCCGCGTCACTGGGCCTCGATGGCGGTCAGTGCGATGGTGTTGATGATGTCCTGCACCGTCGCACCGCGTGAGAGGTCGTTGACGGGCTTGTTGAGGCCCTGCAGCACGGGGCCGATGGCGAGCGCCCCGGAGGAACGCTGCACGGCCTTGTAGCCGATGTTGCCGGAGCACAGGTCGGGGAACACGAACACGTTGACGTGTCCGGCCACGTCGTTGCCCTTGGCCTTGGTGGCTGCCACGTCGGGCGACCATGCGGCGTCGAACTGGATGGAGCCGACGACGGGCAGGTCCGGAGCCTTCTCCTTGACGATTCGCGTGGCCTCTTCGACGATGTCCACGTCCGGCCCCTTGCCGGAGCCGAGGGTGGAGTAGGAGAGCATGCCGACCTTGGGCTCGATGCCGAACGCCTTGGCGGTCACGGCGGACTGCAGCGCGATCTCCGCGAGCTGTTCGGCGTCCGGGTTGAGGTTGATGGCGCAGTCGGAGAACACGGTCACGTGGTCCTTGAAGCACATCAGGAAGGCGCCGGAGACGAGCCTCTGCCCGGGCTTGGTCTTGATGACCTGCAGCGCCGGACGCACGGTGTTTGCGGTGGAGTTGACCGCGCCGGACACCAGACCATCGGCGTAACCGAGCACGACGAGCATCGTGCCGAAATAGCTCGCGTCGGTCAGCTGCTTGCGGGCCTGCTCTTCGGTCATGCCCTTCTTGGCGCGCAGCTCGCACAGCTTGGCGACCATGGGCTTGAGGATGTTCTCGTCGTCCATGGCCTGGAAGCGTGCCTTGCCCAGATGGGTCAGACCGAGTTCCGCGCCCCGGGCGAGGATCGCGCCCTTGTCGCCCACGATGATGAGGTTCGCGATCTCGCGCTCCAGCAGGTAGTCGGCCGCCTTGATGATGCGGTCCTCTTCGCCTTCGGGCAGCACGATCGTTTTCTTGTTCGCTTTGGCGCGGCCGAGCAGGCTGTACTGGAAGGCGTACGAGGTGATCGGGAAGTCGATCTCGACGTTGATGGCCCGCAGGACCTCTTCGGTTGGCACGTTCGCCTGGAAGGCGGCGAGCGCCGCATCGGCCTGCGACGCCTCGGTGAACGGGATCTGGGGGATCGTCCACACCGGCAGCCCGAAGTCCGCGAGCGTGTCCTTGACCGAGACGGAGTGGCGCGGCTCGCAGCCCGTCACGAAGATGCCCAGCACCTTGTTGCCGGCGGCCTCCATGCCTTCGATGGAGAGACGGACGGTGTCCTTGAGCTCGTCAGGCCAACGGTCGATGGTGCACACGGCGAGGAAGACGCCGGCCTGCAGGTCGGCGGCGATGTTCGCGTTGAACTCGTAGGCGGTTGGGTCGTTGACGTGTGACTTGTCGGTGCCGACGATGAGCGCCGCGTCCGCGCGGGACACGTTCATCGCGTCGTTGAACGCCGCGACGATGTCGCCGCGGGAGCCTTCCTTGTCCTTGCGCACCTGGTGAATGTCCAGTCCGGTGGACAGCGCGACGCCGAGGCCGGCGTTGGAGGCGTTCAGCAGGATGGGGGTGAAGTGGTCGTGATTGGAGACCGCGGGGCGGAACACGGTGGTCTTGAATTTGGTGGTCAGCGCCTTGAGCACGCCGTATGCCACGACGTTGCGTCCGTTTGCGCCTTCAGGACTTGCGATGTAGATGTTCGTTGTTGTCACGTTTGTCTCCTCGTCGGGGATGGTACTGCTCGTGTGACCGCCTTGTTTCACACTTACTGACATTGTAGTACCCGATCGTTCGCTGCCGGGCGTTGACATGGCGGTAAACGCGGCCGGGGCGGTTCGACCGGGCGCGTGCGTCATTTGTGATACAGGCTCAGCCGCTCGTATTTCGGCTCGCAGCATACGTTGATGCCGAGTTTGCGGTACAGCTCCTCGTCGGTCGACGAGATGATGACCGAGAAGAATGCGTCGCAGCCGCGCAGCTGTTCCAGCCCGCCGATGACGCGGGCCGCGGTCGGGCTTTGCGCGCTTGTCAGCGACAGGGCGATCAGCGTTTCGTCGGAGTGCAGGCGGCGGTTCATGCTGGACAGGTGCTCGGTTTTCAGCCGGCAGATCGGTTCAATGGCGGATTCGTCGATGACGCGCTGGTTCTCGTCGATGCCGGTTACGGCTTTGAGCGCGTTCATCAGCAGCGCGCTTGCCGCGCCGAGCAGTTCGCCGGTCTTGCCGGTGACCACGCGCCCGTTGGGCAGTACCATAGCGCCGGCCGGTGCCCCGGTCGTCTCCTCCTTGAGCAGCGCGGCCGACCGCGCGGGCGACAGGTCCTTGTCCACTCCGGCCTTCTTCATGATGGAGCGAAGCCGCTCGACCTGGTCCTCGCCGGTGCCGGTGCGCCTGAGATGCACGGTGGCAGCGAAGTAGCGGCGCACGATCTCCATGCGGGCGGCATCCCGGCACGCCTCGTCGTCGACGATGGCGTAGCCTGCCATGTTGACGCCCATGTCGGTGGGGCTCTGATAGGGGCTTTCGCCCATGATCCGCTCCATCATGGCCTTGAGGACGGGGAACGCCTCGACATCGCGGTTGTAGTTGACCGTGGTTTTCCCGTACGCCTCTAGGTGGAACGGGTCGATGATGTTGGCATCGTCTAGGTCGGCCGTGGCGGCCTCGTAGGCGATGTTCACCGGGTGATTGAGCGGCAGGTTCCAGATCGGGAACGTCTCGTATTTCGCATAGCCGGCGGCGATGCCGCGCTTGTTCTCATGGTAGAGCTGCGACAGGCATGTGGCGAGCTTGCCGGAGCCGGGGCCGGGCGCGGTGACCACGACCAGCGGGCGCGTGGTGACGATGTAGTCGTTGCGCCCGTATCCGTCGTCGGAGACGATGTGCTCGATGTCGTGGGGGTAGCCTGCGATGGGGTAGTGCAGGTAGCAGGTGATGCCGAGCTGGTCGAGGCGCCGGCGATAGGTGTCCGCGGCCGGCTGCCCCGCGTACTGGGTGAGCACGACGGAGCCGACGTGGAATCCGCGCGAGCGGAAGATGTCGATGAGTCGCAGCACGTCCTCGTCGTACGTGATGCCGAGGTCGCCGCGCATCTTGGCCTTCTCGATGTGGTTGGCGTTGATGGCGATGACGATCTCCACGTCGTCGGCGAGGCTTTTGAGCATGCGGAATTTGGAATCCGGCTCGAAGCCGGGCAGCACGCGTGACGCGTGATAGTCATCGAACAGCTTGCCGCCGAACTCCAGATAGAGCTTGCCGCCGAACTGCGCGATGCGCTTTCGGATGTTGGCGGCCTGTAGCTCGATATATTTCTCGTTGTCGAATCCCTGTCGCATGTGCAGTGAGAGTCCCTTCCGAACGGAGCGCTGTACCTGCACGATTATACCGGGTTCTTTACGAGGGCCACCCCCCCCACCAGTCGCGAAGCGGCTGGGGGTCTTACAAGAATCTGCGAGTGAAATTCGGCGATGTGCGCGGCCTCTAGGCGCACCGAAGGAAGCTGTACAAAGGTACCGCGACTGAGGAGCAACGACGAGGACACTCCGTTATTCCAAATTCACTCCCATTCGATGGCTTCAGTTCTGCCGTCACGTCATTCCAGTTGCCTCCAGTTTTCGGCGCCGTCTCGAGCCGAGTGCCGCCAAGTAACACCGTGTCGTGTTTCGTCGGCCTCGGGGACAAAAGTGGGGACAACTTTTTTCAAACTCAGGGCTTTGAGTTTTTTGTTTTTGTCCCAAAGCGCGCGGCGGACCGCCTTTGAGATTCCGCTGACGTCCGGATACGCTTCGATCTCCCTTGAATTTTCAGACAGCATATGGTATAAGGTAATTGGTTTTCCGTTAGGAAGGCTTCCAAGTGCCGGGGACGTTTTCCCCGGCTTTTTTCTTATCCAGGAGAACAATGCGAGAACTCAGCATCTTCGTCGACGAGTCGGGAAGCGACGGTCTCTCCGACCGCCACTACCTGCTTACCGTCGTCATGCACGACCAATCCGAGAGCATCGCGGATTCGATCGCGGCATATGAGGGCGCCCTTCGCGCCAAGGGGCTCCCGGACATACCCTTCCATGCGTCGCCGCTCATGAACGGCAAGGACCAGTACTCGGGGCTCGACTTGAGGACGCGCAAGATGTTGCTCGGCTCGTTCCGAGTCTTCTTCCGCCACATGCCCGTGAGGTACCACACCTTTGCATACGCGACCAAGCAGTTCGCCTCGCTCGACAAGCTCGCGGGGACGATGCGAAGGGACCTCGTGAACTTCCTCTTCGACAACCTCGCGGAGCTGCAATCCTACGATATGGTCAAGGTCTATTACGACAACGGCCAGCATTCTATCGCCGAGTCGCTCCATCGCGCGGTCGAGTACGCGCTCTCGAAGGACGCCGTCGTCTACCGATCGGCGCAGCCCTCCGAGTACCGGCTTTCGCAGGCGGCGGACTACATCTGCACCATGGAACTCACGGCGATCAAATACGCGGAGCATACAGCCACCGCGACGGACGAGAAGTTCTTCGGCAAATGGTCCGATTTCAAGAAGGGCATATTTAAGGAGACACGCAAGAAGTTTCTCTAGAAAGACGGCTCGCCATCGGGGAACGGTTTCCCACAGGGGGCTCGCTGCGCGGGAGGGGCCCTTGACGGCATCGCTGTGGGTAAGTACCGGGAGCTCGAGGAGATAACCGCCGAAGAGGCTACAGCGATCATCGGAAAGTGCGAAGAAGAAATGGCCCCAAAGGAAGAAACCCAAGAATCCGAGAAGCGTCCCCAAATGGGAGCGCTTCTTCGGAGACGCTAGCTCGCCCTGCCGTCAGATGCCCCGGGCAAACCCAGCTACGGCCTTTTCGGCACGTGCAGCAGCTTAGCCCCGCAGGAAGAGCAGAACGCTGCTTCACCGGACGCCTTGACACCGCAATAGGGGCAGAAAGCCGCGCGCACTATGCGGTCCGTCGGCGTCCAAGACCTAATCCTCTTGGCGGTCGGTCTGCCACGCGTTCGGCTATGCCCGAGCCGTCGTTAGAGCTCGCTACGGTGTAGTCGCTCGTGAGGTGGCCCTTGTAGTCGAAGTCGATCACGAACTTCCACGAACTGATGCCGCTGAGCGAAGCGACGGTCCCGTAAACCTTGTGCCCGTTCACGGAAAGGGACTCGAGCCTTTTGACGGATCACCCCGTAGCCTCGACGATCTCCTCGAACCCCTCCTGGGTCACATCGTCCCTGAAACACTCGCTCGCACGGTCCCACTCGGCTTTTGCCTTGACCTTCTCGAGCTCGATCTTCCGCTTATCCTGCCTATCGCATGCGAACAGTATGATGCCGAGAAAAGCAAAAGCGGGAAATAGGGTCGTCAGGATGTTGACCAAAGATTCCGTTCAAGGTCCCCCTAAACAAGCCCAGCGCCGTGGGCAAGAAGAAACAGCGCGACGTGGAGGATGATGAAGGCAGGCAGCCCCACCGCGAAATACCACTTGGACGTCTTATGGTGGGCGACGCGCATCCCGGCGATGCCTCCAAGGGCCCCTCCCGCGAGCGAGAGACCAAGCAAGGTGGCTTCGGGGAACCTGCTGCCGCGGTCAATCGCCCTCTTCTTGTCCAGGCAAAAAACGGCGAACGTGATGACGTTGATGGCGAGAAGGTATGCACCGAGAGCGACGATGACGGGCGCGTTGAACGAAGCGCCCGGTTCCAGATCGACGACGATGACTCCGGCCCAAACGAGCACGACAAGCACCCACACAATCAAGAAGACTATGGCGCTGAACCACCAGGCGATGTTGTGCTTGTTCATGTGGTTCCTGGTGAAGATCATAAGGGCAAGGAGCATCCCCAGGGCGCCGCCCGCTACGGCGAACAGGGTCAAGATCCTGCCGTCCATGAGGCCGGTATCCTCGTCCTGGTTGTAACGGGCTATCGCGTAGTCGATCGCGAAGAGAATGAACGTGAGGGCATTAATGCCCGCAAGATAGATAACGAAGGGGTGAACGCCCTGGACAGCACCGCCCAGGGCAGATAGTGCCTGCTCCATAAGAAGAACTCCTTCCCGAACAACATGCCGCCATTATACAGGTAGATTGAACGCCCGATGCGCCTGTTCCCATTGATGCTCCGGGTATGGCGAGAAGAGCCTTTCCGCGGCCCAAACCGCATGGCCAGCCGCAGGCCGCGCTAACCTCTCGCGCCGTTCGTCTGCTTTCGCTCGTCCGAAATTACAACCGCAGCAGGCCGTGTCCAACGGATGGATACCATTTACCCGGGTGCATCTGGGGCAACGGGCCGGCAGGCCCTCGAAAGGTCGCTCGCAGAACACGCAACATCAAACACGAAAGAAGAGACGAACGACAGATGCCGGACCCCGGACGACAGCACCGCGGAAGACGAGCATTCCGAACACAACTGAACGAACTTCGATCCTAGGCAGGCGCCCGCACGGGCGCCTTTTGCTTTTCGGGGACTTAGCTGCCAGCTAAGGCGTACGGCTCATGGCCGTTTCGTGAAGGCCCGACCAGCTCGACCCACCTCGACCCATCTCCGCTCCTGTCGGGCGTGTCAATCGCCGTCAGGCGGTTCAATCGTCGCGCAGACGTAAACGCACACAGGACCGCGCAGACGTATCGCGCGGAAAGATTGGAGGCAACCATGGCGCACGCTACGAAATGCGCCGCGCCCGAGGGCAACCGGGGCCGCGACGAGTGGATGACGGTGATCGAGATGCAGGAGTACATGGGGGCGAGCCGGAGTAAGGCATACGACCTCATCTGGCCGGGAGAGATCGACTCGTACAGGCTCGGAAGGAAGCTCCTGGTTTCGAGGGCGTCGGTGGACGCCTACATCGAGTCGAGGGGCGGCAGGAAATGACGACGGCGACCGCCCCGGGAGCCGCCCGCGGCCGGGCACGCGAGGGAGCCTCGAGACGAGAGGAGCTCGAGGACGACCATGACCAAGAGCATTAGCAGGAGCCAGATGAGGCTCATCGCATCGACCAACGCGATATTCGGCGCCGACGAGGCGTGCGCGATGCTGCGCATCAGCCGCGACGCCATGTACCGGCTCACCAATATGCCTCAAACATGCTGGAACTGCCACAAGGCCATCAAGCCACAACACAAAGGAAGTGCGCTTCTCGTTGCTCCACACTGTTCTTTAATAGGGGAGAACGAAAGCAATCAACAGCAAAGCGCCGGGGCCACCGATGGCTATATGGAAGGAAAATGCCTATTTTCGATTCCAAAGGTCGGCATCACTGGTAGGCATATCATCATCCTCGAATTCGCCAAGGTAGGTGTAATGGTGATAGCGTTCCCCATCATACTCGTACCCAGTGTAGTCATAACCTCTCTGAGTAACCCCTTGATAAGGCTTGAACTCCGCCTCAGCCTCTTCTTTGGTGTAGTGGTCAGCATCGAACCAAACGCCCTCGGTCTTATCATCGCCCCAGCCGAGCTTTTTGCCCTTGAATACGTGTCTCATGGTATCCACACTTTCACTAATGACTCCCGTTTAGGCTATTGTAGCACTCTCCCATTCAGCTCGTTCGTCTTTTCGGCATATCCAACCAACTGTCTTGTCTTCAGATGCCCCGACGTCCCCACGGCGTCCATCCCCGTCGTCGCGAAGCTGATGCCCGAGCTTCATTTGGCCCCATTTCCGCTCATAAGTACCTTGAGGCTACGGAACGTGCCCGAAGCGATAACACCGCTCAACGACAACTCCCGCGAAGTGACGGCTGTGGCCTCCTTCAGCGCCGAACGCGAGTTGAACGCGTGTTACATTCGCGCCGTGCGCCACAACGCGCTCATGCCATCCACCGGCGCAAGCGCCAAGAACCCGTAAAACCAACAGCTCGTGCACGGCCACGAACCCGCGCCCACGTCGCCTCCGCTTACGACGAGCCTAGCTTGCTTGGCGGGCATCCACCCAAGACACGCATTGGACGGCGTTGCACCAACAGCAAGCAATAACCCAGAGGCGCTCCTCATTTGCATTATGCCTAATGAAGAGCGCCTCTATTTGGGTTAAATGCAATATGCGATAACGAAACCCCCGAAGTCAGTACTCATTTCCGACGTCTATGAACACCAGCCAATCGATACTCAAAACGTCGTGAGTACAATTTGAGTACCAACCTGAGCGATCCCTTGCGAGCAAAAGCAATCTGCCGGTCAGCATTAATTTGAAATGAATTGATGGCGTTGCTTCGGTAATTGAAAGCACTTTAAAACGTACCAGTAAACAATTATCCCAGCTAAACAGCCTGAGAGATTGCGTAGCTGGCTTGTATATACCATATACACCACAGTCCGCAGACACCCATGGCATGTAAATAAAAAAAGAGGGAGGCTGTTTCCGACCTCCCTCGCAAAGGGCTATCTACTATTCCCACTCGATGGTTGCTGGGGGTTTGCTAGTGCAATCCAGTACCACGCGGTTGATCTGGCGGCACTCGTTGGTGATGCGGGTGGAGATCGTGGCGAGCACGTCGTAGGGCACGCGCGACCAGTCGGCGGTCATGGCGTCCTCCGAGCTGACCGGTCGCAGGACGATGGGGGAGCCGTAGGTGCGCTCGTCGCCTTGGACGCCGACCGAGTGAACGTCGGCGAGTAGCACGACCGGGCACTGCCAGATGTCGCGGTCGAGGCCGGCGCGGGAGAGCTCTTCGCGGGCGATGGCGTCGGCCTCGCGCAGCAGGTCGAGGCGTTCCCTGGTGATTTCGCCGATGATGCGGATGCCCAGGCCCGGACCGGGGAAGGGCTGGCGCCAGACGATCTCGTCAGGCAGGCCGAGCTCGGTGCCGATGGCGCGCACCTCGTCCTTGAAGAGGGTGCGCAGCGGTTCGATGAGCTGGAACTTGATGTCCTTGGGGAGCCCGCCGACGTTGTGGTGGGACTTGATGTTGGCCGCGCCGTCGCCGCCGCCGGATTCGACGACGTCGGGGTAGAGGGTGCCCTGCACGAGGAACTTGACTTCCTTGCCGCGGGCGCCGGCTTCTTCGAGGACCTGACGCTGGGCTTTCTCGAAGGTGCGGATGAACTTCTCGCCGATGATCTTGCGCTTGCGCTCGGGCTCGGAGACGCCCTTGAGCGCTTCGAGGAAGTCGTCGGCGGCGTCGACGGTGATCAGTCGGATGCCGGTGGCGGCGACGAAGTCGTGCTTGACCTGCTCGACCTCGCCTTTGCGCAGCAGGCCGTGGTCGACGAACACGCAGGTGAGCTGGTCGCCGATGGCCTTGTGGACGAGGGCGGCGGCGACTGCGGAGTCGACACCGCCGGACAGGCCGCAGATCACTTCGGCGTCGCCGACCTTCTCGCGGATCTTGGCGACCTGGTCCTCGATGATGGAGGAGGCGTCCCAGTTGTCGGGCAGGCCGGCGCACTGGTGGAGGAACGTCTCGATGAGCTTCTGGCCGAAGGGGGTGTGCTTGACCTCGGGGTGCCACTGCACGCCGTAGAGCTTGCGGGACTCGTCTTGCATGGCGGCGACGGGCGCGCCCTCGGTGTGGGCGAGCACTTCGAAGCCGGCGGGCGCGGTCTTGACGGCGACGCCGTGGCTCATCCACGTGTCCTGCTCGGCCGGGGAGCCGGCGAGCAGCCCGTCCGTCTTGTCGATGGTCGTGTCGGTCTTGCCGTATTCGCCGAGCGCGGCCTTGTCGACGTCGGCGCCGAGCGCGTACGCCATGGCCTGGAAGCCGTAGCAGATGCCGAGCACGGGCACGCCGGCGTCGAACAGCTTGGGGTCGACGCGCGGGGCGCCGGGCTCGAATACGGATGCGGGGCCGCCGGACAGGATGATGGCCTGCGGGTCCTTGGCGAGCATCTCGTCTACCGGCATGGAATGGGGGACAAGCTCCGAATACACGTTCGCCTCGCGCACGCGACGGGCGATGAGCTGCGCGTATTGGGCGCCGAAATCGACGACAAGCACCGGGCCGTTAGCCATGGGACTCCCTTCATGCGGCCGCGCGCGATAGCGGATACATAGGTATGGGCGATATCGTTGATTGCGGCCATTGGTATTGTGTGGACTTCTTACAGTATGTCACATCAATTGTGGCGATTCGAGCCGACATTGGCGTGTGCGATGGGCGGGTGTCGTCCGGGAACGACGCACCGTTTCACAAAACCGAACAATTAACGCTGTTAATATGAACAACACGCCGCATGTTCTGTTGCCTGCATGAACACGCGGCGTGCCGGTAGATCGCTGAAATCGTTGGAAAATAAGAGTTTCTCACTGGATGGAGCCGTAATATAACCTGTGAGGGCACCGGTTATTCACTCATAATTCATACAATTAATCTAACATTTTCGAACACACATGCAAAAAAGCTGCCAAAAGTCTTGCTCTCAACGTACCATGATGAACGATTGGGATTGGGCAACCGCGAAATCGCAAGGCTTCGCGAGAGCCCATGACCGAACGATAATGATCAATTGCACATCACTGTGCAGGAGTACAGGAGTACACATGACGAGTCCTGTTATTGGCACCCCTTGGAAGAAGCTGAACGCTCCGGTTTCCGAGGAAGCTCTTGAAGGCGTGGACAAGTACTGGCGCGTTGCCAACTACCTTTCCATCGGCCAGATCTATCTGCGGAGCAACCCGCTGATGAAGGAACCCTTCACCCGTGAAGACGTGAAGCACCGTCTGGTGGGGCACTGGGGCACCACCCCTGGCCTGAACTTCCTCATCGGCCACATCAACCGCTTCATCGCTGACCACGGCCAGAACACCGTGTTCATCATGGGCCCGGGCCACGGTGGCCCCGCCGGTACCTCCCAGTCCTACCTGGACGGCACCTACACCGAGACGTACCCCAACATTACCAAGGATGAGGCTGGCCTGCAGAAGTTCTTCCGCCAGTTCTCCTACCCGGGCGGCATCCCCTCCCACTTCGCTCCGGAAACCCCGGGCTCCATCCACGAGGGTGGCGAGCTGGGTTACGCCCTGTCCCACGCCTATGGCGCGATCATGGACAACCCGAGCCTGTTCGTTCCCTGCATCGTCGGCGATGGTGAGGCCGAGACCGGCCCGCTGGCCACCGGCTGGCAGTCCAACAAGCTCGTGAACCCGCGCACCGACGGTATCGTGCTGCCGATCCTGCACCTTAACGGCTACAAGATCGCCAACCCGACCATCCTGTCGCGCATCTCCGACGAAGAGCTCCACGAGTTCTTCCACGGCATGGGCTACGAGCCCTACGAGTTCGTCGCCGGCTTCGACGATGAGGACCACATGTCCATCCACCGTCGCTTCGCCGAGCTGTTCGAGTCCGTGTGGGACGAGATCTGCGACATCAAGGCCGCGGCGAACACGGACAACATGCACCGTCCGTTCTACCCGATGATCATCTTCCGCACCCCGAAGGGCTGGACCTGCCCGAAGTACATCGACGGCAAGAAGACCGAGGGCTCCTGGCGCGCCCACCAGGTGCCGCTGGCTTCCGCCCGCGACACCGAGGCCCACTTCGAGGTCCTCAAGAACTGGCTGGAGTCCTACAAGCCGGAAGAGCTGTTCGACGCCAACGGCGCCGTCAAGGACGACGTCCTGGCCTTCATGCCGAAGGGCGAGCTGCGCATCGGCGCCAACCCGAACGCCAACGGTGGCGTGATCCGCAAGGATCTCGTGCTGCCGGCGCTCGAGGACTACGAGGTCAAGGAAGTCAAGGAGTTCGGACACGGCTGGGGTCAGCTCGAGGCCACCCGTCGTCTGGGCGTCTACACCCGCGACATCATCAAGAACAACATGCACGACTTCCGCATCTTCGGACCGGATGAGACCGCTTCCAACCGTCTGCAGGCTTCCTACGAGGTCACCAACAAGCAGTGGGACGCCGGCTACATCTCCGACGAGGTTGACGAGCACATGCACGTCTCCGGCCAGGTCGTCGAGCAGCTGTCCGAGCACCAGATGGAAGGCTTCCTCGAGGCCTACCTGCTGACCGGCCGTCACGGCATCTGGAGCTCCTACGAGTCCTTTGTGCACGTGATCGACTCCATGCTGAACCAGCACGCCAAGTGGCTTGAGGCTACCGTCCGCGAGATTCCGTGGCGCAAGCCGATCGCCTCCATGAACCTGCTGGTCTCCTCGCACGTGTGGCGTCAGGATCACAACGGTTTCTCGCACCAGGACCCGGGTGTCACCTCCGTCCTGCTGAACAAGTGCTTCCACAACGATCACGTCATCGGCATCTACTTCGCGACCGACGCGAACATGCTGCTGGCCATCGCCGAGAAGTGCTACAAGTCCACCAACAAGATCAACGCCATCATCGCCGGCAAGCAGCCGGCCGCCACCTGGCTGACCCTGGACGAGGCTCGTGCCGAGCTCGCCAAGGGTGCCGCCGCTTGGGATTGGGCTTCCACCGCGAAGACCAACGATGAGGCTCAGGTCGTGCTCGCCGCCGCCGGCGACGTCCCGACCCAGGAGATCATGGCCGCTTCCGACAAGTTGAAGGCCCTGGGCATCAAGTTCAAGGTCGTCAACGTGGCTGATCTGCTCTCCCTGCAGTCCGCCAAGGAGAACGACGAAGCGCTGACCGACGAGGAGTTCGCCGACATCTTCACCGCCGACAAGCCGGTGCTGTTCGCGTACCACTCCTACGCCCACGACGTGCGTGGCCTGATCTACGATCGCCCGAACCACGACAACTTCAACGTCCACGGCTACGAGGAGGAGGGCTCCACCACCACCCCGTACGACATGGTTCGCGTGAACGAGCTGGATCGCTACGAGCTGACCGCCGAAGCCCTGCGCATGATCGACGCCGACAAGTACGCCGACGAGATCCAGAAGCTGGAGGACTTCCGTCAGGAAGCGTTCCAGTTCGCGGTCGACAAGGGCTACGACCACCCGGACTACACCGACTGGGTGTACTCGGGCGTCAAGACCGACAAGAAGGGCGCCGTCACCGCCACCGCCGCCACCGCTGGCGACAACGAGTGATGATCGCCTGATTCTTATCAGGATCTGAGCTGAAAGGGCTTCCGGAGCAATCCGGGAGCCCTTTTTTCGTCAGGCTCCACCAAGCGACAATATCGCTCGTGAGAATGGTCATCGCCTACAAACCGACAAGTCGTCATGACACGACGGGTAAATCCACACTACGTAGTCATCTCCATATATAATCAAGACGTCCGCTGAATGCGACCCACCGCATGACGGTCCCTCGAAGAAGAAGGTGATGACTCTCTTGGATGTATCATTCTCATATTTCATCCAACAGGTATGTTCGAATCCGGCGCTGGCCATCACCACGTTGCTGACGCTCGGCGTCATTTTCGTGAACGGCTGGACCGACGCCCCCAACGCCATCGCCACCTGCGTCACCACCAGATGCCTACGTATCCGTCCGGCGGTGATCATGGCCGCGGTGCTCAATTTCTTCGGTGTGTTCATCATGACGCAGCTGAACGCCTCGGTGGCGTCCACTATCAGCAACATGGTCGATTTCGGCGGCGACACGAACGCCGCGCTGATCGCGTTGTGCGCGGCGCTGTTCTCCATCGTTGTCTACAGTGTGGGCGCGTCGCTGCTGGGCATCCCCACGTCCGAGAGCCACAGCCTAATCGCCGGCCTTTCCGGCGCCGCCATCGCCATCCAGGATGGCATCGGCGGCATCAACATGGGGGAGTGGGTCAAAGTGCTGTATGGTCTCGCGGCCAGCCTCCTGCTCGGATTTGGTATCGGCTGGATCGTGTGCAAGCTGGTGACGCTGATCTGCGCGGGGCTTGACCGCAGGCGCGCCAACGTATTCTTCAGGTATGCGCAGATAGTCGGGGCCGCGGCCATGAGTTTCATGCACGGCGCACAGGATGGCCAGAAATTCATCGGCGTCCTGTTCCTCGGCATGGCGTTCTGCAGCGGGCAGACCGGTGTCGCAGGCGTGATCATCCCAGTGTGGCTGATGATCCTGTGCAGCACGATCATGGGTGTCGGCACCAGCGTGGGAGGGGAGCGCATCATCAAATCCGTCGGGCAGGACATGGTCCGGCTGGAGAAATACCAAGGCTTTTCCGCGGACCTGTCCAGTGCGCTGTGCCTGCTGGTGATGACCGTGCTCGGCATCCCCGTTTCCACCACGCACACCAAGACCAGCGCCATCATGGGCGTCGGAGCGGTGCGCAGGCTGTCCGCGATCAACTTCGGCGTCGTACGCGACATGATGCTCACCTGGGTGTTCACGTTCCCCGGCTGCGGCATCATCAGCTACGTCATGGCAAAACTGTTCATGCTGGTGTTCTGACACCGCTCCGGCACACGGCATCAGTCATCGTTTCAAGAAAGGATCAGCATATGGCGAGGAAAAACGATTCGTTCTATTTCGACGGATTCAAGCAGAGCGCCGATTATGCATGCCAGGCGGCACATCTGCTGTCGGAAGTCATGCACCATTACGAACCGGATCGTCTGCTGGAACGATTCGACGAGATGCATCGCATCGAACAGGCGGCGGACGAGGTCCGTCACGGCATGATGGACGAGCTGGTCACCGCATTCATCACCCCGTTCGACCGGGACGACATCGCGCGGCTGAGCAGCGTGCTCGATGACGTCACCGACCGCATCGAAGGCGCCCTGCACCGCATGTATTACGACAACGTGCTGGAGATCCGACCCGATGCGCTGGACCTGGTCGACATGGTCGAGCGCTCATGCGGGAAGATGGCGGAGCTGATCGGCGAGCTGCCCCGGTTCAAGCGGTCGAAGACCCTGCGCGAGCAGGTGTTCTTCATCAACAAGATCGAGCAGGACGCGGACCGCCTGTTCGTAGAGGCGATGCGCCGCCTGCACACCACCTGCACCGACCCGCTGCAGGTGCTCGCCTGGCACGAGGTGTACGTGCATCTGGAGCTGTGCACCGACGATTGCGAGCATGTCGCCGATGTCGTCGACAACATCGTCATGGAGAACAGCTGAGAGCGGTTCCCCCGTCCCGTCCCGGCCACGGCGTTGGACGGGAATGCCGCCTAACGGTGGGTGTTGAGCCACGCGATGGCGAGCTGGGTGCGGTTGGTCAGAGCAAGCTTGTCGAGCATCGCGCTGATGCGGTTGCGCACGGTGCCCTCGCTCAGATACAGTCTGGCGGCGATGTCGCGGTTGTCGAGTCCCTCGGCGACGAGCGCCGCGATGTCACGCTCCCGTTCGTTCAGCAGCTGATCGATGCCATCAGACGTACGACGGCCGTGCGGGATGCCGTCGCCGGCCGTGTCCGAGGCGTCGTCCGGCCCCTTGTATCCGGCGCCGGCCGTCGGCCCGGTGAGTTTGCCGATCACGTCGGCGCCGAGCACCACCTGACCGGCCATCACCGCATGCAGGGCGGGTGCGATCGCCGCCACATCCTGCTTGATGAGATAGCCTTTCGTTCCGAGCCGCATCGCCTGCTCGATATAGGCCTGGTTAGAGAACGTGGTCAGGAACAGGATACGTGCCGCCGGATCCTTCGTCAGGATCTCCCGCGCGGCGTCCAGCCCGTTCATGCCGGGCATCTGTATGTCGATGAGCAGGATATCCGGATGATTCTCCGGCGACTCGAAATGCCTGCGAATCGCCGCGCCGCCATCGTTGGCGCTCCATAGCACGTCGGCGGTGCCGGTGGCGGTCAGGATCGTCTCCAACGACTGGCAGACGATCGGGTCGTCGTCCACGATCGCGATTCTCATTGCTTCCCCCTGTTCCCTGATGTGCCGGCAGTCGTCTTCATGAATGCCGGCTGGTCTGTTTTCGCGCAAGATCCCGGGGATGCATGCCAACGTTGCTTCGGCACGGACACGAACACGCGCCATCCGCCATCATACGGGCCGCACAGGGCGGTTCCGCCGATTGAGCGCACGCGCGATTCGATGTCGGTGAGTCCCATGCCGCGAGGCGGCTCCCCGTCCGTCCGGCGCCGCCCGCGGGCATCACGGGCGCGGATCGCGGGCCCTGGATCCTGGACGACCAACTGCCACAATGTCGGAAAATCACGCAGCGTCACGCTCGCCTCATGGGCCTCGCTATGATGCGCGACGTTTGCCAGCGCCTCGCGAATCACCGTCGCGAAGCAGCGTGACACCGGGGCCGGGGCCGTGTCGACGTCGTTCGCCAACGACACCGAGAAGTCCGGGGAGATGCCGTCGAATGAGGCGACGGCGGCTTCGATCTGCGCGGCGAAATCGGTGCCATCATCCTCAAGGTCATGTACCGAGCGGCGCACCATCGTCATCGCATCATCCAAGGTCTCGCCCAGCGTGGTGAATCCACGGGCCGCGACCTCGTCATCGGTCGCCTCGGCCACGGCCCTGCCGGCCTGCGCCTGCATGATCGCACGAGTCAGCAGGTGCCCCACATTGTCGTGGATCTCGCGGGCGATACGCGTGCGCTCGCCGAGCGTCGCCATGCGGACCGACTGCGCGCGCTCCTCATCGATATCGGCGATGCGCGAGCGGACGGAACGGGAGGCTTCACGGGCCATATCCTGAGCGTGCAACAGCGCACGTCGATTCCCATCCGAAGCCTCGCGGGACCGTCCCGCGACGAATCCGAGCAACGCGGTCAACGTAAGAGCCAGCGCCTGCATATGGCTGTTGGCATCTGCGGCTCCGGCCGCGACACCGGCATGTGACACGCGGACGAACCACAGCGCCGCAAACGGCAACACCCATAGCCAGCGCACGGCCGTCACCAGCCGCGAAGGGCGCCCTGCGGCAGCCAGACGCGCCATATCGTAGGCGACAAGCGGCATGAACGAGCACCATGCGGGCACCGCCGCGGCGACGATCAGATACGCCACGCAAGGCAACCACGGCCATCGTTCATCGGCATGCAGCCATTCGACCAGTCCGGTGACGGAGACGGCCAGCAGAAGCCCCGCGATGAACACGGCATCGGTGCGGATCCCGGTCATCACGGCGAGCACGGTGCCCAACGCGAGCAGAACACCCTCCTCGGCCAACACGCGCATGGCACCTCCCGGATCGTCATTCGTTTCAATACCAGTCTAGCGGTGGAAGGAACTCCACGAACATGCCGATCGTGGTGGATAATCCGCGTGGCGGCTCCCTGACGATGGGTCTGTTCTCCAACCGGACCATCAACATCGGCATCGTGACCGAGATCGTGCTGCTCGTGCTCATCACCGAAGTGCCGGTATTGCAGACCGTGTTCCACACCGCGCCCCTGGGCTGGGACGACTGCGTATACCTGTGCTGCATCCCGTTCGTGATCCTCGGCATAGAGGAACTGCGCAAACTCATCTGGCGGCACTCTTTCCCAACCGAGCGGGTATAGCGTGCTCCGCCCCGCTGGCGGGGGCAAGTGGCGCCGTGAAATGATGACAAATGTCACGGGTGCGCGGCCAAGTCGTGACGTTTGCAGGTGGCGATCGCCGACACTCTCTTGGGATGATGTAATCATCAAAGAAAGGAGCGGCTATGGCAACCGACAACACAGCCCCCGGACGCGATGTGGCACCCGGCGCAGTGCCGGCCGTGCATGTCAGTCAACTGGTCAAACGCTACGGTGACATGGTGGCGCTCGACTATTTCGACCTCGACGTGACGCAAGGCGAGATCTTCGGCCTGCTCGGGCCGAACGGCTCCGGCAAGACCACGGCGATCAACTGCATCCTCGCGCTGCTCACCTACGATTCGGGCACGATCCGCGTATTCGGACAGCCGATGACGCCGACCTCATACGCGCTGAAGCGCCGTATCGGCATCGTGCCGCAGAATGTGGCCGTGTTCAACGAACTGACCGTCACCGAAAACATCGACTACTTCTGCTCGCTGTACGTGCTTGGCAAAGCCGACCGCGCACCGCTGGTCGAGGAGGCGATCGAATTCGTCGGATTGCAGGATTTCCGCAAATTCCGACCCGGAAAGCTTTCCGGCGGCCTTCTGCGGCGTCTCAACATCGCCTGCGGCATCGCGCACAAGCCTGACCTGATCTTTTTCGACGAGCCGACCGTGGCCGTCGACCCGCAGAGCCGCAATTCGATTCTGGAAGGCATCCAGCGGCTCAACCAGGCCGGCGCCACAGTGATCTACACCAGCCATTACATGGAGGAGGTCGAGCAGATCTGCGACCGCATCCTCATCATGGACCACGGCCGGCACCTGGCGCTCGGCACCTCCGACGAACTTAAGAGCATGATCGATACCGGCGAGCGCATCACCATCGAAACGCTCGATCTGGCGGATTCGGCGATGGCTGAGGTCCGTGCGCTGCCGTGCGTAATCGAAGCCACCTACGACGGCAAGGAACTCGACGTGCGATGCCGGCGCGGCGAACACAACCTGACCGACGTGCTCGACGCGGTGAAACGCTCCGGCGCCAACATCGGCCACCTGACCAGTCGCCCGCCCACCCTCAACGACGTGTTCCTCGAACTCACCGGCAAGGCACTGAGGGACTGACCATCTTGCCCCTGCTGGCGGGGCTCCCGCGAAGCGAGTGGGGGTGGCCTTGCAACAACCACCCTCAGTCGGCTTCGCCGACAGCTCCCGCCAGCGGGAGCAGGTAAGGAGACATCATGTGGACCACATTTTTGGTCGCATTGAAAGCGAACCTGCGCAATCGTCAGGCACTGTTCTGGATGATTGTGTTTCCGATCGTGCTGGCAACCATGTTCAACGGGTTCTTCGGCGGACTGTCCGAGGGATACGAGCTCAGACCGATACCAATGGCCGTCGTCGAAGATAGCCGCTGGCAGCAGGCGGACGGAGCGCGTACGTTTGTGGATGCCTTGTCTGGAGAGACGGCCTCATCGTCGGAGTCTTTGGACGGCACGGCATACGCCGATATCAATCAGCAATTGCTGACCATCACCGCAGCCGACACCGTGCGGAAAGCCGAACAGCTGCTCGCCGATGGCACAGTCCGCGGCTACCTGGCTGCTGACGGCAACGGACGTTTGGCGATAACCATCAGTCGGGAAACGGCGACCGCGGCCAATGACACCACAGGAAGCGTCGGACTGGATATCAGCCTATCGGCATTGCGCAGCGCCATCGACCTGTACAACCGCACCGACGCCGTCACCCGACAAACCATCGCCGACAATCCACAGGCTGCGCTCAGCCGCAACTTCTGGAATAGCATCGGGCAAAGCGTCGATGTGACTCACGAAACAACGCTCACGCATTTCCAGCCCAATGCCATCGCCAGATACTATTACGCGTTGCTGGCCATGTCCTGCATGATTGCCATGGGGTACTCAATCAGCACGGTCTCCACAGCACAAGCCAACCTGTCCGCATTGGGCATTCGCCGCACCGTGGCGCCATTGAGCCATGCCAGACAGCTTATTGCCGGTTTCCTTGCCTGCTGGTTGTGCGCATCGGTCGCATTGCTTATCGCATTGGCCTATATTCGCTTCATCTGCGACATTTCGTTTGGAGGGCGAGAACCGGTGACGGTGGTCGCGGTAATCATCGCCGCATTCATGACCAGTTCAGCCGGTACTTTGCTCGGCGCGGTACCGAAGCTTTCCTACGACACGAAATACGGTTTGTCGAGCGGAATCGCCTGCACATTGTCGCTGTTCACCGGACTGTACGGCGGCTTCGCCATGCAGATCAGTGACTGGATAGCACGCAACGCGCCCATCCTCGGCACCATCAACCCCGCGCAACAGGTGACGAACCTGTTTTACGACATT